>Ga0209504_1000007_pt1 | contig 443746 bp, 443 predicted proteins | sample COGITO_mtgs_1005_FD_184791 | JGI IMG/M metagenome (GOLD analysis project Ga0209504, IMG submission 184791) | Pelagic marine microbial communities from North Sea - COGITO_mtgs_100511 (SPAdes) (version 2) | ecosystem: Environmental > Aquatic > Marine > Epipelagic ... | reverse complement strand
TCCGGGTTCACGCCGTCGGTGGCGGCCTTGGCCGAACCGGCGGTGATCGGAATGTCGTCGCCCGGGAACTGGTACGAGCTCAGCAGCTCGCGGATTTCCATTTCCACCAGCTCCAGCAGCTCGGCGTCGTCGACCAGGTCCACCTTGTTCATGAACACGACCAGGGCCGGCACGCCGACCTGACGGGCCAGCAGGATGTGCTCGCGGGTCTGCGGCATCGGGCCGTCAGCGGCCGACACCACCAGGATCGCGCCGTCCATCTGGGCGGCACCGGTGATCATGTTCTTCACATAGTCGGCGTGGCCGGGGCAGTCGACGTGGGCATAGTGACGGTTGGCCGTCTCATATTCCACGTGCGCGGTGTTGATCGTGATGCCGCGGGCCTTTTCTTCCGGCGCAGCGTCGATGTCCGCATAGGCCATCGCCTTGGCACCACCGGCCTTCGCCAGCGTCATCGTGATCGCCGCCGTCAGCGTCGTCTTGCCGTGGTCAACGTGACCGATCGTGCCGATGTTGCAATGCGGCTTGTTACGTTCGAACTTTTCCTTGGCCATGGCCAAATCTCCTTGACCGCCAGCGGGCGGATTGGTTCGTCAAAATATTGGAGCGGGTAGACGGAATCGAACCGACATATTCAGCTTGGAAGGCTGCTGTACTACCATTGTACTATACCCGCGCGGAGACCGCCTCGGCGGTTCAGCCTCGGCAGCCGACCCGATATGGGGACCGGTTCGTCGTTTCGAAAGCGCGTGGTGGGGGAAGTAGGACTCGAACCTACGAAGCTTACGCAGGGGATTTACAGTCCCCCCCCTTTGCCACTCGGGACATTCCCCCAGCGCGTTTTCGAACCGTCGGACCGATGCGCCCTCGACCTTTCGGTCTCGGATGCAACAAAAGCTCTACGTGTCTTGCGTCGCCTGGTTTAGGAGGGGCGCCAGACCCGAAAGCCCTCAGGGCTCCAAATCGGAGGGCGTCTTATAGTGTCGAGAAATCCAGAACGCAACGACCGGAAATCGGGTAAAAAACCGACCTTCGGAAAGACCTCCGCGCCCCGTGCGGACGGACCCCGCAAGGATGCCAAGCCTCCGCGCGACGCCGGTCCGGACCGCAGCGGATGGAATCCCAACCCGACGCCCAAGCCGTTTGATTCGCGGCCGCGACCATCCAGGGCAAAGGCCGATGCCGACAATTTCGTCTGGGGCCGCCATCCCGTACTCGCCGCCCTGGCCAATCCGGCCCGCAAGGGCATGGGACGGCTATTGGCCACAGAGGACCGCGCCGCCGAGCTGACGAAGGGCGACCTGACCCACGGCCACAAGATCGAGACCATCGACGTCCAGGCCCTGGACCGCATGCTGCCCCCCGGTGCCGTGCATCAGGGCCTGGCCTTCAAGGTACAGCCGCTGGAAGGCGTCGCCCTGGAAGACATCGCGGGTGAAGGCGGCGTCATCGTCATGCTGGATCAACTGACCGACCCCCAGAATGTCGGGGCCATCTTCCGCTCGGCTCTGGCGTTCGGTGCCAAGGGCATCGTCGTCCAGGATCGCCACTCCCCCGCCTTGGCCGGTGCCCTGGCCAAGGCCTCGGCCGGCGCAACCGAGCGCCTGCCCTGTGCCCGTGTCACCAACCTCAGCCGCGCGCTCGAGACCCTGGCCGACATGGGCTGGCGTGCCGTCGGTCTGGACGGCTCGGCCGAACAGACGCTGGAGGAAGCATTGAACGGGCGCCCCACCGTTCTGGTCATGGGCTCCGAAGGTGATGGCATCCGTCGCCTGGTCGCCGAACACTGCGACGTGCTGGCGAAAATCCCCATGCCCGGCGGCTTCGAGAGCCTGAACGTCTCCAATGCGGCGGCGGTGGCGCTCTACGAAGCGTCGAAGAAGCAGGCGGGATAATCACCACCGCCAATCCCCTTGGCGCGTTCGCCGCGCCCCGCTAGAGAGCGAAAATGGAATTCGCAGAACTGTTTACCCCCGAAGCCCTGGCCGCCCTGGGCCAGGTGCTGATGATCGATCTGGTCCTGGCCGGCGACAACGCCGTGGCCGTGGGCCTGGCCGCCGCAGCCCTGCCCGCCGAACAGCGGCGCAAGGCCATCCTGATCGGACTGGCCGCCGCCGTCGTGATGCGGATCGGCTTTGCCCTGATCACGGTACAGCTTCTGGCCATCGTCGGCCTGCTGCTGGCCGGTGGCGTCCTGCTGATGTGGGTCTGCTGGAAGATGTGGCGCGAACTGCGTGAGCAGGCCACGCACGACCAGGCCGAGGCCGAGGCCGAGCTGGAACTGGCCATGCAGATCGAGCACGGCAAAGGTCCGTCGCCCGAGGAACTGGGCCTCAAGCGCAAGAGCTTCGGGGCTGCCCTGCTGCAGATCATGATCGCCGACGTGACCATGTCGCTGGACAACGTCCTGGCCGTCGCGGGTGCCGCCCACGACCACCCCTGGATCATGGTCTTCGGCCTGGTGCTGTCGATCGCCCTGATGGGTGTGGCCGCAACCTTCATCGCCAAGCTGCTGACCAAGCATCGCTGGATCGGCTATGTCGGCCTGGTCATCGTCCTGTACGTCGCCCTGCACATGATCTGGGACGGAGCCCGCTCGGTGATCGTCCGCACCGACCGCATGGCCGAGTTCAACAACGCCGCCCCCGCCTGGCTGGACATCACGCCCGAGGAAGAGGCCAAACACCTGAAGGGCGTCCGCAGCGAGGACAGCGCCCTGCCCGCCCCGGCGACACCACAGCCGTCAGCGGCCCCGCCGGTGACCACCCCGGTCCCTGCCCCCGAATAAAAGAAAGGCCCGGAGCGATCCGGGCCTTTTTCGTATCAGCGCTGCTGCGCGTCAGCTGTCGCTGCCACCAAACCGCTCGGACCATTCCGCGACCTGGCCATCCTCGATCTTGGTGAAGATCACGGCTGCGGCGGCCACGGTTTGACCGCGCGGCAGCTGGTCCAGCAGGGCTGCCTCAGCATCGGGCCAGCTCAGATCGGTCGCCCCGACCGTGGCCGCGATTTTCGCCGCGGTGTCCGGCATAACCGGCGCGGCCAGACGCGCGAACAGGGCCACAAGGTTCAGGCCTGTGCGGACCGCCACACCCGAGCGTTCGACATCGGTCTTGAAGGCGGTCCACGGCGCGGCTTCCTGCAGATACTCATTGCCCAGCACCCAGACGGCGCGCAGCGCCACCGCCGCCTTGCGGAACTCCATGGCCTCGAACTGGGCCGTAGCTTCCGCGATGCCGGCCCGCATGTCGGCCTCCAGCTTGATCTCCAGCGGCCCGGGTTCACCGCCGTCCGGCACGCTGCCCTCGAACTTGCTCTCCGCGAACTTGACGATCCGGTTGACGAAATTGCCCAGCACATCGGCCAGGTCCTTGTTCGTCGTCGACTGGAACTGCTCCCAGGTGAAGGCCGCGTCGGAATGCTCGGGGCCATAGGCCGTCAGGTGCCAGCGCCAGATGTCGGCGGGCAGCAGCTCCAGCGCCTGATCCATAAAGACGCCGCGCTTCTGCGACGTCGAGAACTTGCCGCCATACCAGTTCAGCCAGTTGAAGGCCTTCAGGGTGTCGACCGTCTTCCACGGCTCGCCCGAGCCCAGGATGGTCGCCGGGAAGCTGACGGTGTGGAAGGCGACATTGTCCTTGCCCATGAACTGAACGTAGCGGACGTCGTCCGCGCCTTCGTCCGTCCGCCACCAGTCGCGCCAGGTCCGGCCCGTCGCATCGGCCCATTCCTCGGTCGCGCCGATGTATTCGATAGGAGCGTCGAACCAGACGTAGAAGACCTTGCCCTCCATGCCCGCGCGCGGCCCGCCGTCGGGCCCCACCACCGGCACGCCCCATTTCAGGTCGCGCGTGATGCCCCGATCGATCAGACCTTCATCCAGGTGTTTGAGCGCGATGGACCTGGCCAGGGTCTGCCAGTCGGACTTGGTGGAGATCCAGTCGCGGATCGGCTGTTCCAGCTTGGTCTGCAGCAGATACAGGTGGCGGGTGTCGCGGACCTCCAGGTTCCGCGAACCCGAGACCGCCGAATAGGGATCGATCAGATCGGTCGGGTCCAGCAAACGCCCGCAGTTGTCGCACTGATCGCCACGCGCGCCGACATGTCCACAGTGCGGACAGGTCCCCTCCACATAGCGATCAGGCAGGAATCGCGCGTCGTCGACGGAATAGATCATCCGGTCGACGCGTTCCTCGATCAGGCCGCGCTCTTCCAGAACCTTGGCGAAATGCTGGGTCAGGCGCTGGTTGGGCGCATTCGAGGACCGGCCGAACCAGTCGTAGCTCAGGCCGAAGGCCTGACCCGCCGCCTTCTGGATCTCGTGCTGCTCGTCGCAATAGGTCCTCACATCCTGACCGGCGGCGGCGGCGGCCAGCTCGGCCGGGGTGCCATGCTCATCGGTGGCGCAGATATAAAGGACCTCGTGACCCTGGGCCCGCTTGAACCGCGCATAGACATCCGCCGGCAGCATGGAGCCCGCCAGATTCCCCAGATGCTTGATGCCGTTGATGTACGGCAGGGCCGAGGTGATCAGGATGCGGGACATGGAGGCCGGGGATTAGGGTTTGGGGATTAGGGGTTAGTGGCGAGTACAGCACGATATCGCAACCCCGCCCTTCCCTAATCCCTAAACCCCAACCCCTAACCCCTGCGACGGCAGTCGCCGCGCCACCCGGATGAACCGTCCCGTCAGCAACACCGAAGACACCAGGCTGGCGATGATGACGGCCCAGACCAGGCCATCGACACCGATCTGGTGGGCCAGCACCCAGCCGACCGGCATCATGATTAGGCTGTAGGCTGCGAAATGCATGATGGTCGGCCACCAGACGTCGCCCGCCGCCCGGTTGGCCGAGGCCGAAACCACCTGAATGCCGTCAGCCACGAAAAACAACGTGGCCAGCACCAGCGCCGGCACGACGACGGCCAGCAGGGCCGGATCGCGGTTGTAGGCGCTGGCCACCCAGGACGCCGTCGGCCACAGCACCACGGCGACAATCGACGTCAGAACCGTCACGACCGCCAGCCCGACCAACCCCGCCCGCATCACGCCGCGCCCGTCGCCTGCGCCATAAGCCTTGCCCACCAGCACCGCCGTCGCCGACGACATGCCCATCGGGATCATGAAGACGATGGCCGAGACGTTCAGAACGATCGTCCAGGCCGAGGTCTCGATCGCCCCCAACTGGCCGGCGATGAAGGTCATCGCGGCAAAGGCCCCGACCTCGATGAAATAGCTCGAGCCTGCGCCATACCCCACCTTGCGCTGCTCATGCTCGGCTTTTCGGTCACGCTTCGGCTTGTCGAAGATGCCCAGCGCCCGCGCCTCCGGCATGCGCAGGATGTAGACGATCAGAAACACCGCCAGCGAGGTCCGCGCAAAGAAGGTGGTCCACGCTGCGGCAACGGCTCCATCCAGACCCAGCCCCAGAATGTCCGGCACCAGCAGCAGGTTCAGCACCAGATTGATGCCGTTGGCCACCCACATGGCCCACATCCCCGCACGCGGCCGGTTCATGGCCTCCAGAAAGAACTGTGCGGCCACGCTGATCAGATAGCCGGGCATGGACAGCGCCAGAACGATCAGTACCGGGGACGCCCCTTCGCCTAGCCCGTCGGCCAGACCCATGTTCTGCAGCGCCCACGGCCCGATCAGGATCAGTCCCAGCGTCGAAACGATGCCGATCTGCAGTGAATAGACGACGCCGCGCCGCAGCACGCCGCCGACCTCGGCCCGTCGCCCCTCGCCGATAAGCTGGGCCGTCATGACCTGTACCCCCATCATCAGGCCTACGGCGGTCGTGACGATGATGGCGGTCGGGGCCAGGGCCAGCGAGCTGTAGGCCAGCTCGATCCCCGAATAGTTGCCGACGACGATCACATCGGTCAGCCCCATGGTCATGATGCCGATCCGCGCCATCACAACCGGCCAGGCCAGGTTGAGCAGGTCACGCAAGGTCGAACGGGTCTGTAAGCTGAGCAGGGTCATGGGACGCGGCACAGGCCACGGGGATCGAGCGTGGTCAACATGGTTTCATGCAGGCAGACATAAGGAGAGCTGATTGTTCACCTCCCCATTCGCATCCGGCGAATGGGGAGGAAAGATCGGCGCGTAGCGACGATCAGGAGGGGGCGGCTCCGTAAGTGCCGGAGAAGTCTCGAATACCGGTATTGGCGGCCAATTTCTGACCCCCTGCGCTGCCCCCTCCTGATCGCTGCGCGATCTGTCCTCCCCATCGGCCTGCGCCGATGTGGAGGTGAACCGCTTCCCCCGCCGCCTCAACCGCCCTAAACCCATCGCATGCCCAAGCTGACGTCCCTGATCGATCCCAACAGCGCCGCCTTCAAGGCCCTGCACGCCCACAACACCGCCCTGAACGCCGAGCTGCGCGACAAGGTCGCCAAGGCGGCGCTGGGCGGATCGCACGCGTCGCGCGACCGCCATGTCTCACGCGGCAAGCTGCTGCCCCGCGACCGCGTCGAACGCCTGCTGGACCCCGGCTCGCCGTTCCTTGAGATCGGCCAACTGGTCGCCAACGGCATGTATGGCGACGCCAAGGACCCAGACGGGGCACCCGGCGCGGGCATGATCTGCGGAATCGGTCGCGTTTCTGGCCGCGAGGTCATGATCGTGGCCAACGACCCGACGGTGAAGGGCGGAGCCTACTTCCCTCTGACGGTCAAGAAACACCTGCGGGCCCAGGAAATCGCCGAGCAGAACAACCTGCCCTGCGTCTATCTGGTCGATTCGGGCGGGGCCAACCTGCCGCACCAGGCCGAGGTCTTTCCCGACCGCGACCACTTCGGCCGCATCTTCTTCAACCAGGCGCGGATGAGCGCGAAGTCCATCCCCCAGATCGCCTGCGTCATGGGCAGTTGCACGGCGGGTGGTGCCTATGTCCCGGCCATGTCAGACGAGACGGTGATCGTCCGCAACCAGGGCACCATCTTCCTGGCCGGCCCGCCCCTGGTGAAGGCCGCCACCGGCGAGGTCATCAGCGCCGAGGAGCTGGGTGGGGCCGAAACCCACGGTCGCCGCTCGGGCGTCGTCGACTATGTGGCCGAGAACGACGAGCATGCTCTGGAAATCGTCCGCGACATCGTCGGCCATCTGAACAGCGTCAAACCCATGCCGCTGGACGTGCGCGAACCGCGCGCGCCCGCGCTTGATCCGGATGAGCTGTACGGCATCATCCCCGACGACGTCCGCGCGCCCTATGATGTGCGCGAAGTCATCGCCCGCACCGTCGACGGCTCTGAGTTCGAGGAATTCAAGGCGCTGTACGGCACCACCCTGGTCTGCGGTTTAGCCCGCATCTGGGGCTATCCGGTCGCCATCCTGGCCAACAACGGCGTGCTGTTCTCCGAGGCCGCCGTAAAGGGCGCGCACTTCATCGAACTGGCGTGCAAGCGCAAGATCCCGCTGGTCTTCCTGCAGAACATCAGTGGCTTCATGGTCGGCGGCAAGTACGAGGCGGAGGGTATCGCCAAACACGGGGCCAAGCTGGTCACGGCTGTCGCCAGTGCCGAGGTGCCCAAATTCACGGTCCTGATCGGCGGCAGCTTCGGGGCCGGCAACTACGGCATGTGCGGCCGTGCCTTCAATCCGCGCTTCCTGTTCACCTGGCCCAATGCCCGGATCAGCGTCATGGGCGGCGAACAGGCGGCATCCGTCCTCGCCACCGTCCACCGCGATGCCGATACCTGGACCGAGGATCAGGCCGAGGCCTTCAAGGCCCCGATCCGCCAGAAATACGAGGATGAGGGCAACCCCTACTACGCCACCGCCCGCCTGTGGGACGACGGCATCATCGACCCTGTCCAGACGCGGGATGTGCTGGGCCTGGCCATCAGCGCCTCCCTGAACGCCCCTATTCCGGACACCACGTTCGGCGTGTTCAGGATGTAAGCTGGAAGAAACTCTTCTTCCAATCATGGGAGAAGGATCACGATTGAAGCGTTAGGCCTCCTATGACCGACAAACCTACCCCTACCGACTCCGACATCAACGCCCTGGACATCACCGATGCCGAGGCGGCCGAGATCAACGCCATCTCCCATCCCCTGGTCGCCGACCCGGCCCCGGATGCCAACGACGACCTGATCCAGATCGATTCGACCGTGGACGGGACCGTCTTCGTCACCATCAACCGCCCGCACAAGAAGAACGCCTTCGACGCTGCCACCATCGCGGCCCTGTATGAAGCGTTCGAGACCCTGCACGGGGCGGACAATGTGCGCGTAGTCTTCATTCGCGGCGCAGGCGGCACCTTCTCCGCCGGGGCTGATCTGGGCTGGATGGCCGATGCCGCACGCTGGAGCGAGGGCGACAATCGCGACGACGCCATGGGCCTGGCGAAAATGCTCAAGGCCCTGCACGATATCCCGGCCCTAACCGTGGCCCTGGTCGAGGGCGCGGCCATGGGCGGCGGGGCTGGCATCGTCGCCGCCTGCGACATGGCCGTGGCCGTCGAGGGCACGCGCTTTGCCTTCTCCGAGGTCAAGCTGGGCCTCATCCCCGCGACCATCGCCCCCTATGTCGTCGAGGCCGTGGGGGCCCGCCGCGCGCGCCAGCTGTTCCTGACCGCCAACATCTTCGACGCCGACTATGCCGCCCATGCCGGCCTGATCGACATGGTCCTGCCCGAAGGCTCGATCGACGAGTTCATCTCCATGCTGACCGACAGCCTGACCGTAAACGCACCCGGCGCGATGGGCGACGCCAAACGCCTGGTCAATGACGTGGCCGGCCAGAAGATCGACCACGGCCTGATGGAAGAGACCGCCAAACGCATCGCCCGCGCCCGCATCTCGCCGGAGGGCCAGGAAGGCGTCGGAGCCTTCCTGGAAAAGCGCAAGCCGAACTGGTCACAGTAGGCGTTCGCTCAAGGCCAGTGGCGCGGGGTGAATCGGCCCGCTAGAACGGGTTCATGTTCAAATCCGTCCTTGTCGCCAACCGTGGCGAGATCGCCTGTCGCGTGTTCCGGACCGCCCGCCGCATGGGTATCCGCACCATCGCCGTCTATTCCGAGGCCGACGCCAAGGCCCTGCATGTGCGCGAGGCGGACGAGGCGGTCCTGATCGGCCCGGCCCCGGCCCGCGAAAGCTATCTGGACGCCGCCAAGGTCCTGGCCGCCGCCAAAGCCACGGGGGCCGAGGCCATCCACCCCGGCTATGGCTTCCTGTCCGAGAACGCCGACTTCGCCGAGGCCGTAATGGCGGCTGGTCTGGTCTGGATCGGCCCGCCGCCCGCCGCCATCCGCGCCATGGGCCTGAAGGATGCGGCGAAAAAGCTGATGATCGAGGCGGGCGTGCCCGTTACCCCCGGCTATCAGGGCGAAAACCAGGATGCCGCCTATCTGGCCGAACAGGCCGCCAGCATCGGCTATCCCGTCCTGATCAAGGCGGTCGCCGGCGGCGGTGGCAAGGGGATGCGCAAGGTCGACCGGGCCGAGGATTTCGCCGACGCCCTGGCCAGTGCCCAGCGCGAGGGCCAGTCCTCCTTCGGCGATCCGCGCGTCCTGATCGAGAGCTACATCACCCGCCCGCGCCATATCGAGGTGCAGATCTTCGGCGACAGCCACGGCACGGTCGTCCACCTGCATGAGCGCGACTGCTCCCTGCAACGGCGCCACCAGAAGGTGATCGAGGAGGCCCCGGCCCCCGGTATGGACCAGGCGACCCGCGACGCTGTCACCGCCGCCGCCGTCCGCGCCGCCCAGGCCGTGAACTATGAGGGGGCCGGCACCATCGAATTCATCGCCGACGCCTCTGACGGGCTGAAGGCCGACCGCATCTGGTTCATGGAGATGAACACCCGGCTTCAGGTCGAACACCCGGTCACCGAGGCCATCACCGGTGTCGACCTGGTCGAATGGCAGTTTCGCGTCGCGGCGGGCGAGCCCATCCCCCTGAAACAGGCCGACATCCCCCTGAACGGCTGGGCCATGGAGGCGCGGCTGTATGCGGAGGACCCTGCCAACGGCTTCCTGCCCAGCATCGGCAAGCTGGAGCATTTCGTCCTGCCCGACGACATCCGCGTTGACACGGGTGTCTACGAAGGCGGCGAGGTCAGCCAGTTCTACGATCCGATGATCGCCAAGCTGATCGTCCATGCCGATACGCGCGAGGAGGCCGCCGGTCGCCTGGCCGTCGCTGCGTCCGAGGTCGAGGTCTGGCCGGTCAAGACCAATGCCGCCTTCGTCATGAAGTGCCTGGACCATCCCCGCTTCATCTCGGGCGACGTGGATACCGGCTTCATTGCGGCGGAAGAGGACTTGTTGATCGCGTCCGGACCAGCAGAGCCCGTGATTGAGGATGCCAGCGACCTGCTGTGGCGGTCTAGAACCGTCAATCCTGAGGATGTTTGGGATTCTGACTACGGTACGTCCGGATTTCGTCTGAACGCGCACCCAAAGCTGGGACATACCTTCTTCATTGATGGTGCGAAGTTTCAGGGGCAAGACAGAAGCGGCCAAGCTGTAGTTGGCTACGGACCCGAGATCGACGGCGGGTTTGTCGTCTTCTATCAGGGCGAAGCTTATCAGGTTTCACGCCATGCTCCTCGCGGTGGTACCGGGGCGGGCACCGCCTCCGACGGCTCGCTCCGCGCGCCCATGCCCGGCAAGATCGTCGCGACCCCCGCCAAGGCCGGGGACACCGTGACCAAGGGTCAGCCCGTTATCGTGCTGGAGGCCATGAAGATGGAACACGCTCTGGTCGCGCCGTTCGACGGCGTCATCGGGGCCGTCAACGCCAACGTGGGTGATCAGGTAGGAGCAGATGCCGTGCTGGCTACGGTCGAGGCGTCGGCCGGGTGAGCCAACCCACCCTGCACATGATCAAGCTCTGCGTCGGCGTGGCCAAGGTCGAGACGCTGGAGCGCCGTGTCGCCAAGGGCGACTGGCTGACCGTCCACACCCGCATGACGCCCAAGCGCGCGCAGGAACTGGAGGACGGCGGCTGCCTGTATTGGGTCATGAAGGGCTCGGTCACCTGTCGCATGCCCATCGCCGACATCACGACCAAGGGCGAGGGCAAGACCAGCATGTGCCACATCCGCCTGCACCCGGAAGTCATCCGCACCGCCCCCCAGGCCCGCCGCCCCTTCCAGGGCTGGCGCTATCTGGAGCCCAAGGACGCCCCGCCTGACCTGTCCACCTTGGACGCCGGTGACCTGCCCGACGATCTGGCCAAGAAGCTGAGGGAGATGGGGGCGTGGTAGGGATCAGGTTCTAGCCATTAGGCTCTAGGGGCTAGGGAAGCATGGAAGACTCACGCCATCATGCGGTCTCATCCCGACTTTCCCTAGAACCTAACCCCTAAAACCTAGCCCCTCCCAGATGCCCCCTCCCCGCTCCGACCGGCTTGAAGACGCCCTGCACCGCATCTTCGAGGGAGGGAAGAATACCCGCGCCAGCTGGTTTGCCCTGACCGGCGGCGAAATCCTGTTTGCTGAGGGGACACCCGCCGACACCCTGTACCTGCTGCGCAGCGGCCGTCTGGGCGTCTTCCGGCGCGATGCTCATCAGGACCGCCCGCCCGAGTTCGTCGGCGTCATCCGCCCCGGGGAACCCGCAGGCGAAATGGCCATGATGGCGGGCACCGAGCACACCGCCGATGTCGTCGCCCTGCGCGACTGCGAAGTCCTGGCCCTGCCCCGCGACGCCTTCTTCGAGGCCGCACGCAAAGAGCCCGACCTGATGGTCGAGCTGTCGCGGCTGATGATCCAGAGGGCACGCGACCGGCGATCCGGTGGGGGCGAGCCCAGCGTCTTCGGCTTTGTCTCGGCCCGCCAGCGCCCCATCCGCGCCTTTGTCGAGAGGATCGCCGCAGCGATTCAGGCGGATGGCTTTACCTGTCAGGTCATCGACCACTCCGCCCTGACCTCCGCCGCCGACTGGTTCAGCCGGGTCGAGGATACGCACGACTATGTGCTCTATGTCGCCGAGCTGGACGAGCCCGCATGGGCCGCACTCTGCGCACGTCAGGTGGACCGCGTCTTCGTCATCGGCAATGGCCTGCTGGCTCCACCCAACCGGCCAATGCCGCATGCCGGCGTGCTGGATGCCCAGCGCCGGACCGACCTGATCCTGATGCGCGATCCGCGCATGAAGCGCCCCGCCAATACCGCCGCCTGGATCGACGCCATCCAGCCCGGACGTTGGTTTCAGGCCGTGGAGGGGGCCACGGACGATGCGGAGCGCATGGCCCGCGTCCTGACCGGCAGCGCCGTGGGCGTGGTCTTCTCCGGGGGCGGAGCCCGCGCCTATGCGCACATCGGAGCGCTGCGCGCGCTGCACGAGGCGAAGGTGCCGATCGACTTCGTCGGCGGCTCCTCCATGGGGGCGGTGATCGCCGCTGGCCCGGCCCTGGGCTGGACGCAGGAGGAGCTGGAGGCCCGGATTCACCGGGCCTTTGTGGTCAAGAATCCGCTGTCCGACATCACCTTTCCCATGCTGGCCATGACACGGGCCGCGAAGGTGGATCAGTTGCTGATCGACGCCTATGGGGACATGGACCTGGCCGATACGGTGCGGCCCTTCTTTGCGGTCTCGACCAACCTGACCAGCGGCAAGATCGAGGTCCACCGACGCGGCATGATGCGCAAGGCGATGCGGGCGTCCATCGCCATCCCCGGCCTGCTGCCCCCCATCGTCATCGACGGACAGGTGCTGGTCGACGGCGCGGTGCTGAACAACCTGCCTACGGCGGTCATGCGCCAGATAAACAGCGGTCCCGTCATCGGTGTGGACATGTCCCAGGCGCGCGGCGTGGATCCTCAGGTCATACTGCACCCGCCATCCGTCTGGCGCTTTCTGGCCACCGGGGCTTGGCGTCGCGGCCCCCCAATTGTGTCCATCCTGATGCGTTCGGCGACCCTGACCACGGATGCCGAACTGGAGGTCTCACGCCGAGCCACCGACATCCTGGTCCAGCCCAGGCCAGAGGGTACCGAAATCCGAGACTGGAAGAGCTACGAGCCGACTGTGATGGTCGGATACCAGGCGACACTGGCGGCTCTGTCCAAAGTCGATGGCCCCATCACCGCCATGCGACAGAGAAAGAGCAGACGGGGCTAAGGCCCAGCGCCAGTGTGGGCCAGGTTTTGGGGACGGCCTCGGAACATGTGCTCTAACGAGGAATGGTACCGCCTCTCAGGCTTGAACTGAGGACCTCCGGTTCCACAAACCGGCGCTCTAACCAACTGAGCTAAGGCGGCGCATTAAGCGAGGATGGGTGTCTAGCGGTGCCGAACCTTCCGATCAAGCGACCCCGACAAAAAACCCGTCCCAATTGAAAAACCCCGGGCCATGGCCCGGGGTTTTCCTGTTGTCGGCGTTGTTGGCTAGTCGCCCAGTTGGAACCGGACGGTGTAGCGAACAGTCGCACCCTGAGCGGCACCGTCGACGGTACGGGGCGAAACCCGCGAACGCCGTGCTGCTGCCAGTGCGGCCTGGCCGAAGCCTGCGCCGCTAGGCGTTTCAGAAACGACCTGACAGCCGGCGAGCGAACCATTCGGCTGAACAGTGCAGCTTACCGTTACGCTGCCGCTCTCAACACCACGGCTCTGCGCCCGTTCCGGGAAATCAGGCGGAACCTGACGTGCCCAGGTCGGGTTGGTGATCACGGACGGACGCGGAGGAGCGGGCACTGGAGCCGGCTCCGGCGGTGTCCGGGTGATGACCGGAGGACCGGCAACCTCGATACGATCGGCCTTCTTGACCGTCTCAATGTTCACTGCCGGAGGCGGCGGTGGCGCATTGGGGACGATGACCGGCGGACGGATCTGCAGCTTCGGCGGCGGCGGCGTGTCAGGCGGAGGCGGCGGAGGCGGCGGCGGTGGCGGCGGTGGCGGCGGGGGCGGGATCAGCTCCACGTCCACGGCGTCATCCGAATAGTCCACCACCTTCATCTCGAACTTCGTACGCTGAAGGAAGATGATCAGCGCCACGAACATGGCCAGAACCGTGCCCAGGGTGATCAGCCAGACGAGTGGCGACACCCCCATGAAGCCCTTCTTGCGAGGGGCATCATAGCGACTGCGATGATATTCGACGGGTGTATCTGTCATCGTTACCTCGCCTTGTCTTCGCCGACGAGGGCGACGCTGTAGAAGCCACTGTCCTGCAAGGCGTTCATGGCCTGCATGAAGTCGCCGTAACGGGTCGCTTCGTCGCCGCGGATGTAGATACGTTCGCGGGTGGGATCCCGACGACCAACTGCGGCCGTCAGGTCTGCGCCCAGTGATTCATAGCTGCTCTCACCATCCCCAATGTAGACCCGGCCATCATCCTGAATCGAGATGTAGACGGGCTTTGGTGGGCTTTCGGTTTGAGCGGCGACGGCGATCGGCAACTTCACTTCAACCCCAGGGGTGGCGACCGCAGACGCCACCATGAAGATGATCAGAAGCACCAGCATGATATCAACGAAAGGCGTGACGTTGATCTCGGCATTCGCCTCGACGATATTCGTGCCGCCGCCCGTTCCTCCGAGTTTGGCACCCATGCGCCTTACGCTCCCTTGTCGAGTTGACGCGAGATGGCGTTCATCAGTTCAGCGTTGAAGCCGTCCGAACGGGTGCCATACGCGGCGATGCGGGTGTTGAAGTAGTTGTAGAACACCACGGCCGGGATAGCGGCGAACAGGCCGATACCGGTAGCCAGCAGGGCCTCGGCGATGCCGGGGGCAACGGCGGCCAGGTTGGTGGTGTTCGACTGCACGATACCGATGAAGGAGTTCATGATGCCGTACACGGTGCCGAACAGACCCACGAACGGGCCGGTCGAACCGGTCGAAGCCAGGAACTGCTGACCGCCCGACAGACGACCGGCAACGCCGGACTGAACGGCGGCAACGGCGTTCTGGGCACGGCCGATAGCCGAGTCGCGGTGGTCGCCGTTAACCGACAGACCGGCCTGACGCGACAGTTCGACTTCTTCGGTAGCGGCAGCGGCCATGTCGGCCAGCGGGTTGCCATCAAACTCTTCCGAAGACGACACGCGGCGCATGTCGGCGATGGTGCGAGTGGTGCGGAACTCTTCCAGGAACTGGTCCGTCTTGCGGTTCAGCTTGGAGAACTCGATCAGTTTGATGATCAGCAGGGTCCACGAGAAGATCGAGGCCAGCAGCAGACCGATCATCACGACCTGCACGACGATGGTTGCTTCCATGAACATGGAGATCGGGGTGATGTCGCCCGAATGTCCACCGGCTTCTTCGGCGGCATCAGCGGCAGGCGCTTCAGCGACCGGAGCGGCAGGGGTGGTCGCTGCGGGGGCAGTGGCTTCCGTCGTAGCCGGAGCCGGAGTGGCGGTATCCTGCGCGAGAACAGGCGAGCTGGCCATCAGGACGGCAGCGCCGGCCATGGCCAGAAGAATGTTGGATTTCTTGATGTCGAGCATAGTGCGCCAGTTCCTGCTGTTTTTTGGTCTGACTGATGAACCAGGATACGTCCGCCGAAACGACCGCCCCCCAATGAAATTCTCTATCCGCCTCTTGGAGCTTTGCAGCACCAGAGCCCGGAACGCCTCCCGACGTTAACGGTTGCCGTTCGGCGACCGTTACGACGTCGATGGGTTCAAGATTATGACAATCTCTGGCCCATCACCGCGATCTTAACGAAAGCGGCCAGTTTCTTTGAACAAGGCCTGCCATAGCGTCAAGGGCGCAATGGCGGTTTGCGAACGACAATTGTCCACAGGCTTGGACACAAACATGTCCTGAAAGTCATCATTCTGGAATGGGGCGATCGCCCTGAAAAGGGCGGTGGTGCCTGGAGGCGGATTCGAACCACCGACACGCGGATTTTCAATCCGCTGCTCTACCAGCTGAGCTATCCAGGCGAGACGTCCGCTCGCGGGAGGGCGGTCTATAGGCGAGGCCGATATGGCTGTCCAGCCGTCAGATCAGTCTTCGTCATCGTCACGCACACCGTCGTCAGGCTCGGCCGGAATCGCATAGCCGCCGGTGAACCAGCGTTGCAGGTCCACATCCGCGCACCGCTTGGAACAGAAGGGCCGGTATTCCGGCGTCAGAGGCTTCTTGCGGCAAATCGGACAGAGGGCGGCGGTCGTCATGTGGGGTCGATCCTGAACTGTCCGCGAGCGGATGAGGGATCGACAACCAATGCGGCTCTCGGACCCAGTGCGGCCACCAGCGGTTCGGCCACCCGCGCCGTCTCCGCATCGCAGGTTGCGACAATACGGGCCGACATCGTGTCGGACAACACGGCCTGACGCAGCGCGCGCGTCATATCGAGCGCCCCGCGCCAGACAGCCCCATCCCTCGCCAGCCGCTCTTCCACCGGCGTCCTTCGCCACGGCAGAGCCAGTTGCAGCACACCGAAGCGGTTCACCGGCCCGAACACGATGTCCCTGTCCGCACCGAACGCTGACCGCGCATCGGCCAAGATCGCTGCACCATCGTGGCCCACGCCGATCAGATCGACCGCTACCAGCCCGCCCCAACTCTTCAGGCGAATCAACCGCGCCGCCTCGGTCAGGCCCAGCCTGTTGGCGATATCCCTCGCCCGCCCCCCCTTGCCACGACCGGCACCGGGGGCAAGATCCAGGTCCACGGCGATCACCGCCCGCGTCCGCTGCACACACAGGTCCAGCCCGACATCACCAAACAGTCCCCCATCGCGCAGCGCCTCTTCCTCGGCGTCTGCCCCGGCCTGAAGCGCCGCCAAGCCTTTTACCGGTTCCTGCCCTGGCACCAGCGCCGCCAGCATCTGCTCCACCGACGGCCCGTCAGCCAGAAGCCGGGGCTCCCCCTCCCCTGTTCCCGTACGTCGCAGGCTCGGTCCCTTGCTCTCCCGAGGTTCGGCCGACACCTCGACCTCGACCTTCTGCCCCACGGCAAGCGGGGCACCCGGTCCAAACGGCAGAAACCCCAGCGGTGGCGTGGCTCCCAGTTCGACGAACGCCCCCTTCAGACCAGGCTGCACATCGACGATTCGGCCGACACAGCGCGCACCCAGTCTGTGCTCGGCCACGTCGCGCTCGCCCTGGATGATCAGATGCTCAAACCGTCCGTTGCGCATCACAATGCCCCGCGTCTCGCCGGGCGTGTCGTCCAGAAAGACCTCGGTGCCGCTCACGGCGTCCGCAGGCCGACCCCGGCCAGCAGGTTGACGGTCTCATAAAGCGGCAACCCCATCACCCCGTGATGGCTGCCCACGATCTTGCGCACGAAGGCACTGGCCGCGCCCTGGATGCCATAGGCTCCGGCCTTGCCCAGCCAGTCACCGCTGGCAACATAAGCCGCGATCTCGGCGTCCGATAAGATCTTGAAGGTCACGCGCGTCTCGTTGACCCGATGCGTCAGCTTGCCGTTTCGCGCCACCGCCACGCCGGTAAAGACCCGGTGATTGCGGCCGGACAGCAGCTTCAGGAACCGCGTCGCCTCCGCCTCGTCCGCCGCCTTCTCCAGAAACCGGCGCCCAACGGCCACAACCGTATCGGCGGCGAGGACCACCGCGTCGGGATGCCGCTGCGCCACCACCTGGGCCTTGGTCGTCGCCAGGCGCAGGGCCAGACGTGGCGGCGTCTCGTCCTTCAGCGGCATTTCATCGATATCGGCAGGGTCGATCTTGTCCGGCGTGAAGCCGACCAGGGCCAGCAGTTCCACGCGCCGCGGGCTGGACGAGGCCAGCACCAGTTCGGGACGGCTCATTCCGAGCCCGCCCTTACTTGAAGCGATAGGTGATGCGACCCTTGGTCAGGTCATAGGGGGTCATTTCGACCAGCACCTTGTCTCCGGCCAGCACGCGAATGCGGTTCTTGCGCATCTTGCCGGCGGTGTGGGCGATGATCTCGTGATCATTGCCTTCGAGCAGCACACGGAACGTAGCATTCGGCAGCAGTTCGCTGACGACGCCGGGAAACTCGAGCAGTTCTTCCTTAGCCATGCGGCCTCTCGCGCCCTTGAATACGAATCAAAACCCGCGCCGGACGAAAGCGCGGATCGTAAGGAGCGGGCCTAATGCCTGAAAATCCGGCGGTAGTCGAGCCGAAGGAAGGGGCTAGGGTCTAGGGGTTAGGGATTAGGGTTGACCGCGCCACTCTGAAATAGCGTTCCCTAGAACCTGGAACCTAATCCCTGACACCTATCTCACCCCCGCCGATACAGCGCCGTCACCAGCGTGAACAGCCGACGCGCGGTCTCATGATCGATGGTGATCTTGCCGTCCAGCCGGGCCTTCAGCAGCTCTGCCCCTTCGTTGTGCAGGCCCCGTCGGCCCATATCCACCGCTTCGATCTGGGCGGGCGACGTCCCGCGCAGGGCCTCGTAATAGCTGTCGCAAATCAGGATATAGTCGCGGATCACGCCCTTCAGCGGCGTCAGCGACAGGCCGTGCGCTCGTGCAAACTCCGGCCCCTCAATGTCGAACACCAGCTTGGTATCCAGAAGAGACAGCTTGAGGCGATAGGGTCCGCCTTCCGCCCCCACAGGCTCGAAATTGTTCTTTTCAACGAGGTCGAAGATCGCCACCCGCCGCTCGTGCTCAATCTCGGCCGTGGCCGCCGGCAGCGTGACCGCGTCCAGATCGATTGAGATCAGCCGGTGGTCGCTCATTCTGCCAGCCTCTCTTGGGTGTCGGGTTCATCCGCCGCATGGGTCGGGGCCAGTCTGGCGGGCCACCGCTCCGACAAATCAGTCAGCACCGCGTCCAGGCACTCCACATCGACCCTGAGATCGCCGCCGCCCGCAAACATCAGGATGACCCGCCCGCCTGGGGCGGCCTCGGGATCTTCGTCCGGGATGAAGTCCATGGCCAGAAGTTCCAGCGCCGCATCCGGTGACCGGTGCAGACGACGGCTCTTGACCGCGACCACATCTCCGAACTGCATGGCCGCCATCACCCGCGTGCCGCCACATTCCCAGCAGAAACGGCTGAGCGCCAGGGTCAGCGTCCGCGCGCCCGTCTCCCAGACGATATCCACGGGCCGCATGATCGCGTCCTGCAAGGCGGCGGAGATGATCTGAAGGTCGTCGGCATCCTCGGCCAGCAGGCGCAAAGGCTCGATCGGGGCCTTGGCCTCCGGCTCAACCTCAACCTCTATGGCCTGGGCCTCAATGGTCATGCTCGTCGCCCTTGACGCGGCGGATGTCGGCCCCGCATGCGGTCAGCTTGTCTTCCAGTTTCTCGAACCCGCGATCCAGGTGATACACCCGGCCCACCGTCGTCTCACCTTCGGCGACAAGGCCCGCGATCACAAGACTGACCGAGGCGCGCAGATCGGTCGCCATGACCGGGGCCCCGCGCAACGTCGGCACCCCCGTCACCACCGCACTGCCCGCATGGACGGAGATGTCGGCTCCGAGCCGCGCCAGTTCGGGCGCATGCATGAAGCGGTTCTCAAAGATGTTTTCCTGGATCGTGCTCTGCCCGTCCGCGGTGGTCATCAAGGCCATGAACTGCGCCTGCAGATCGGTGGCAAAGCCGGGATAGACCTCGGTGGTCAGGTCGACGGCTTTCAGCCGCTGAGACGGGTCGCGCTTGACGATCACCCCGTCCTCGGTCGGCGTGATTTCGACACCCGCCTCGACCATCTTGGTCGTCAGCGCCTGCATCAGATCGGCCCGCGCCCTGGTCAGCCGCACCTCTCCCCCCGCCATGGCCGCGGCCACGGCATAGGAGCCCATCTCGATCCGGTCCGGGATCACCGACCAGGTCGCGCCGCCCAGCGACGTCACGCCAGTGATCGTCAGGACATCGCTGTCGATGCCGTCGACCCTTGCCCCCATCGCCGTCAGGCATCGGGCCAGGTCTCCGATCTCCGGTTCCCGCGCCGCATTCCTCAGCACCGTCGTGCCGTTGGCCATGACGGCAGCCAGGAGGGCATGTTCCGTCGCGCCAACCGACACGATCGGGAACTCGATCTCCGCGCCTTGCAGCCCCCGGGGGGCCCGCGCGGTCACATAGCCCTCGTCCAGCTCGATCTCGGCCCCCAGCGCCGTCAGTGCCTGAAGGTGCAGATCGACCGGCCGCGCCCCGATGGTGCAGCCGCCCGGCAGCGACACCTTGGCCTCGCCCGTCCGCGCCAGCAGCGGCCCCAGCACGTTGAAGCTGGCCCGCATCTGCCGCACCAGATCATAGGGTGCGAACGTCGAGCTGATCGTAGCGCCGTGAAAAAGCGTCTCCTGACCGTCTGCACCATCACGCTCGGTGACCTCGACGCCCAGGGCGTTCAGTAACCGGCCCAGAAACTTCGTATCCGCCAGACGCGGCATATTCGTCAGCAAAAGGGGCTGATCCGTCAGGATCGAAGCCGCCATCAGCTTCAGGGCAGAGTTCTTGGCCCCGCTGACGGGGATCGTTCCGTTCAGGCGGTTGCCGCCCTGAATGACAATACTGTCCATGAAATCTCTGTGTCTGCCCTGAAAGCCAGGGCAACGGCCAAGGCGGACCGGCTATCTAGCGCGTTCGCCACAGGTTGCGAAAGTCCGGCGTCGGTCCGGCTTCGATGACATTCAGTTGCGCGGCTTTTCCGGACGCGCGGTGACTGCTGCCTTTCGCCGCTTCAGATTGTCCCGCAGCGCCGTGGCCAATCGCTGGGCCCGCGGTGTGGCTGTCGCCTTGCTACCCTTGGGTCGTCCGTCCGCGCGCTCGGGCGGGACCGAAGAGGCGGCGGCTGCGGACGCTGGGGAATCACGATCGGCCATGTGTCGATCAGACCCGCACCGCACCTTTTTCGCAAGCGACTGAATTCGGGGCTTCCCCCCGCCTCCCCCGTTGGCTATAGGGCCGCTTCTTCAGATTTCGCCGCCGTAGCTCAGTGGTAGAGCGCATCCTTGGTAAGGCTGAGGTCGTGGGTTCGATTCCCCCCGGCGGCACCATCTGCAGACATCGACGGGGCCCGGCTTGTGAAAGCCGGGCCCCGCTGACGTTCCGGCCTATCTCTGGCTTCAGGCCTTGGCGTTGTCATTCACGGACGCGTCCGCGATCGTTGTCAGGTCCAGGTCGGTCTGCGACTCTTCCTGCAGGGTTTCATCCAGCAGTTTGGCCGCATCCTTCAGGCCCAACTCGTTGGCCCAGCGCTTCAGAGTGCCATAGCGGGTGATCTCATAGTGTTCGACGGCCTGGGCCGCCGCAAGCAGGCCGGCGTCCAGCGCGGGCGAGCCTTTGTACTCTTCCATGATCTCGTCGCCCTCGGCCAGAATGCCCTCGATGGCATCGCAGGTCTTGCCGCGCGGGGCCTTGTCGATGATCTCAAACACCTTTTGCAGGCGTTCGATCTGGCCTTCAGTCTGATCCTTGTGCTTCTCGAAAGCCGCCTTCAACTCGGGCGATTGAGCCGCGCGGGCCATCTTGGGCAAGGACTTCAGGATCTTGCGCTCGGCATAATAGATGTCCTTGAGCGTGTCGTGGAACAGGTCGTTCAGGGTCTTGTCGGCCATGGTATCTCTCCGTGTGGGGGGACACTCAGAACTTGCTCGGGCCCAGTCCGTTCCTATGTCCAAACATGGACATTGGCGGTCGCCATGACCGTACCCGGATCAATAAAAAAGGCCCGATCCAAAGATCGGGCCTCCTATCATTCGGGACTTGCCAACTGAGGCTGGATCAGCGGACGCAGGCCGGGAGGCCCACCCGGACGCGCCACCCGATTTTCGAACCGGATCGCATCCTCGGCACCCTGACGTCCGGGGAAGGCATAGCCTGAATCATTGTAATAGCCGCCCAGGCCGTAGTCGCCGTAGCCGCGGCCATAGCTCCCGTAAGGATACCCGTAACCATAGCCGTTCTCGACCTGGCGATAGCTCAGGTTCAACCGTCCGTTCTCACCGATCGGCAGTGAGACTGCCGCCCCATAGCTGCGATATCCGCCGGTGCCGATGCCAACGTCGACCTCGCTGTGCATCTTGCGGTCGTCCATCAGGCGCATGGAATCGCTGGAATAGGGCTTTTCGTCCGGCGAGCGGGCCGCGATCCACTGGTCGATCTGTTCGTCTGTGGTCAGGCCGTGTGCCTCCGACGCCTGCTGGGCCGCGCCCTGAACGCTGGGGGCTGTCGGCGCTGTCGCCGCAGCATCGAGCGAAACCGAGGTTTCCGGTGCCGTCGAGATCACGCCGTCCGGCTCGTCGCCAACGGCAGGGCTGACCACCAGGGTCGCCGCCATCATCAGGGTGGTAATCAACATCCGGCCAACTCCTGTACAAACACCACCTTAGCCTCAAATGCGGCCAAGGTCAGGCCTTCCCATCGCCGCGACCCAGGGGATCCGGCAGGGGGTCTCCCTCGGCGACAAACGTCAGGGCGACCGAGTTGATGCAGTAGCGCAGGCCGCTGGGCGGTGGCCCGTCAGGAAACACGTGGCCCTGATGGCTGTCGCAGCGGGCGCAGCGAGTTTCGGTACGCGTCATGCCGTAGGACCGATCAGTGATCGCCTTAACGTGGGCCTCGTCGACCGGCTCGCTGAAGCTGGGCCAGCCCGTGCCACTTTCGAACTTCGTGCCCTGTCTGAACAGCGGCAGTCCGCATTCGCGGCAGCAGAAGACGCCGACCCGCTTTTCGCCCAGCAGGGTCCCGCAGAACGGTGCTTCCGTCCCGTGCGCCAGCAGCACGCGGCGCTCCTCCTCGTTCAGGTCCGCTTCCAGCCGGGCGCGCTCGGCATCGTCGGGCGGGGTCAGGTCAAACCCTGACGGGCACAGGCTGGAAGTGTCAGAGGCGAGGTTGGTCATTACCCTCAAATAGGAAAGGCCGGGCCGAGGTTCCACCCCTGCCCGGCCTGACCTGCGTTCAAGCCGCCGACGACCGCGTCGTCGGCTTTGGCGACACGACCTACATCAGGCGCCGAACAGCGTCCCGACCCATGCCCGCACGGCATTCTCGTCCGCCGGGTTGCCCGTATAGGCCAGCCCCTCGGCCGGGGTGTACGGCTGGTTGTTGGCCCGCGTACGACCGGTCCAGGCCTTGTGGCCATAGCTCAGCTGCGCATAGTTCGAAGGCAGACGCTCCACCGTCGGGTCGATGAAGATCGAATCCGTTGCCGTCGTCGAACCGGCGATCCGCACGTTCGGCAGCTTGCTGAGCAGGTCCAGCGTATCCAGGCAGCCGCCCGAGCAACCTGCATCCACCAGAACGATGACTGGCCCCTGCACCGGGTTTGCCGCTCCGGTGTCGGCGGCCAACGCCGGCCCGGTCAGGGTGAAGGTGGTCTGACCCGCTGCGATGGCGGCGTCGAATGCAGCAACGATCTCTTGGGTCTGGGCGATCACCTGGGGTGCCTCGGCCACAAAACTGGGATCGGCCTGCATCCGCCCGACAGCGGCGGCATACCAGGCCCGGTTGCCCTGGGTAGCCCGATAGGTGATGGCACCGGCGGCCGGCTGGCGGCTGATGGTGAACTCCGGTGTCCAGATCCGGTTCGCCAAGCCGTAGCCACGGCGCGTGGAGTTGGTGATCGAGTTGCCTGCGGCGGCGCGAAGGTCGATGACCAGACCTTGTGGCCCGCGCAGGGTTTCGACCTGGGCCTCGACGGCAGCGTTGAACGCCTCCCAGCCGGCACCGTCATCGAACGAGTGAACGTTCAGCCACGGGCGACCGTTGACCGTCTCGATCGACAGGGGTGTTGCGGGCGGCATGTAGACTGTGGCGCGGTAAGCCGCTTCGAGGGCTGCGGGGGTCACAGGCGTGGGTCGCAGCTGGAACTCGCGGGACCGGCGGCTGTTGCCGATCTGGAAATTGCACTGGCTGGGCACACCCGAGGTGAAGGGGTTGTTGCGGTTCCAGAGCAGATACGGGGCCGAGGTCACGCGACCGGCCTCTGTTTCCAGATTGCCTTCCCAGCGATCCAGCTTGGCGCGGGCCAATTCCTCGGCCGATGTGCCATTGCAGTCGACAAGCGTAGCACCCAGCGGCGGAGTACCGCGCACGCCCTCCTGGATATAGGTCACGACATATTTTCCGCCCCGCCAGCCAGTCGTGAAGCCGGGCCAGCTGGTCCCGAAATACGGCCCCAGACCTTCATAGGTCGGGCGGATCGAAATGTTGGAGTCGCGGAAACCGGCCCCATAGTACCGCAGCAGATAGGCGTGGCTGTCGCCGCTGTTGACCCGGTCTGCCTGACCCAGGGCGTCGGCGAGGCCGGCATCGATCCAGGCGCGGAAGGTTTCGCTCTGCGCGCCCGGCAGGGCGGCGGCGGGGTGGTTGGCGGCCAGTTCGTCATGCGCCGCCTGCAGATCCTGACGGGCCAGGGCTCTGAAGTCCTGGGCCATGGCGGGCGCGACCCCGGCGGCAAGGGTCAGGGCGGCTGTGGCGGTAAGGGTGAGCATGCGAGTCATCAGGTCTGGTCTCCGGGCCGATGGACGGGTGTGGCAGGGTTAAAGCGTATCGGGACCGGGCTTGCCAACCCTGGATTCCTGAACGCCGACCGTGACCCCCTTGGTTTACTCCGCGCCAAACGCGTCCTAATCGGAGCAGGTTCCCCCTCGGCCAGCCGCATGGCGGCCTGAACCCGGAAGACTTGATGTTCTCGAAAATCCTGATCGCCAACCGTGGCGAGATCGCCGTCCGCATCATCAAGACCGCCCGCAAGATGGGCATACAGACCGCCCTGGTGCATTCCGACGCGGACACCGGATCGCTGGCGTATGAGATGGCAGACGAGACGATCCACATCGGCCCGTCGCCCGCCGCACAGTCCTATCTGATCCAGGACAGGATCGTGGATGCCGTGCGGCGTTCGGGCGCAGAGGCGGTTCACCCCGGCTTCGGCTTCCTCAGTGAAAACCCCGTCTTCGCCCGGCGTCTCGAGGCCGAGGGAATCACCTTCATCGGCCCCAACCCCCACGCCATCGAGGCCATGGGCGACAAGATCACCTCCAAGAAGTTCGCCGCCGAAGCCGGCGTCTCCACCGTGCCCGGCCACATGGGCCTGATCGAGACGACCGACCATGCCGTCGAGATCGCGCGCCAGATCGGCTACCCCGTCATGATCAAGGCCTCGGCGGGCGGCGGCGGCAAGGGTATCCGCGTGGCCCATTCCGACGACGACATGGCCGAGGGCTTTGCCGCCGTGAAGGCCGAGGCGCTGACCGCCTTCGGCGACGACCGCGTTTTCCTGGAAAAGTTCATCGTCAACCCGCGCCACATCGAAATTCAGGTGCTGGGTGACAAGCACGGCAATATCGTCAGCCTGTTCGACCGCGAATGCAGCATCCAGCGCCGCAATCAGAAGGTCATCGAAGAGGCCCCCTCCCCCCTGCTGGACGATGCCACCCGCAAGGCCATGGGCGATCAGGCCATCGCCCTGGCCCGCGCCGTAAACTACGACTCGGCCGGCACCGTCGAGTTCGTCGCCGGTCAGGACCGCAGCTTCTTCTTCCTGGAGATGAACACCCGCCTTCAGGTCGAACACCCGGTTACCGAACTGATCACCGGCGTCGATCTGGTCGAACAGATGATCCGCTCGGCCGCGGGCGAGACGATGAGCTTCAAACAGGAAGACCTGTCGATCAACGGCTGGGCCATCGAGAGCCGCATCTATGCCGAAGACCCGTATCGCGGCTTCCTGCCCTCCATCGGCCGTCTGGTCCGCTATGAAACGGCCGAGGAAGGCGAGCACGCATCGCCCATCGGCCCCTATGTCGTGCGTAACGATTCCGGCGTGCGCGAGGGCGACGAGATCAGCATGTTCTACGACCCCATGATCTCCAAACTCTGTGCCTGGGCCCCGACCCGCGCCGGGGCGGTCGAGGGCATGGCCCGCGCGCTGGAGGACACCCACCTGAACGGCGTGGGCCACAACGTCCCCTTCCTGGCGGCGGTAATGGATCAGGAGCGGTTCCGCTCCGGCAATCTGTCGACCAGCTATATCGTCGACGAGTTTCCCGACGGCTTCCACGGTGTGACCGCCGGACCGCTTCAGCGCGACGTCATGGTCGCCAGCGCCGTCGCCATGCACGAAATCCTGTCAGAACAGGCGGGCGATCCGTCCGACCGCACCGACTGGGTGGTCATGATTGACCGCGACCCCATCGGCGTCAGCCTGTCGTATGACGACGACGAGGCCCTGATGCTGGAACTGGCCGGCGAAGACCGCGCCTTGAGCCTGTCCGACATCGACTGGCGTCCCGGCCAAGCCCAGTTCCGTGCGGTTCTTGATGACGCCCCCTTCACCGCCGAGGTTCGCCGCGTCGCCGACGGCTTCGAGATTCGCAGCCGCGCCACCAAGGCCCGCGTCCGCGTCCTGACCCCGCGCCTGGCCGAACTGTTCGCCCGCCTGCCGGAAAAGGTCGCCGCCGACACCTCCAAACTGGTGCTGTCCCCCATGCCCGGCCTGGTCGTTGCCATCGCCGTCTCTCCGGGTCAGGAGGTCAAGACCGGCGAAACCGTTGCCATCATCGAAGCCATGAAGATGCAAAACATCCTCAAGGCCGAACGCGACGGCGTGGTGAAGGCTGTCAGCGCCGCGGCGGGTGACCCGGTCGCGGCCGACGATGTGCTGGTGGAGTTCGAGTAGCCCTCACCGCGCGTTCAGCAGGTCCGACCAGCGCCAAGACCCTGTTCCGAGCGCCACCCTCGGCCCGCCGCGTGCGTCGCTGAAGGCGATCAGGACCATGCCGCGCATGCGCTGGGTCTTGCAGGCGGCGGGGGCGAAGGCGACTTCCAGGGCGATGGCCTGACGCACGCCGGCCAGACCTTCGCCTTCCTCGCCCTGGGTCTGGACCCAGCGGCCATTCCAGACCAGGGGTGTGCGGCCTGCGCCCGCGATCCCCTGCGCCTGGGTCACCGCCTGGCGCACTTCCGGATCGGTGCGCAGGGCGTCCTGCAGTCGCTGGACCATGTCGCAGCCGCCGTTGCCATTGCCCTCCCCGGTGCCCGAGCCACTGCCGCCCTGCCCCCCTGACAGGCCCGAGCCTGCCCGCGTCGCTCCGGCCAATTCCGCCTCGCCCAGCGTCACCATCGCCGCGGGAGCAGGCTCTCGCGGAGCCGGAAGCGGCCTGACCTCCGGCGGCGGCGGGATTGGTGGCGGACGGCGCGGGGCGGTGGCGCGAACGCGGGTGACCGGGGCGGGCGGCGCGGGGGCCGGGGCAGAGGCGGCCGAAGACGCCTCCTCGGTCGCCGTGTCCGGAGGGGGTGGTGGCGGCGGGACCGGCACGGGCACAGGGGGCGGCTCAAGCGTGACCATCACCACCGGGGGCTCGATCCTCTCGGGCACCTTGGGCGGCAGCAGCAGCATCAGGGCCAGAGGCACGGCGTGCGCCGCGACACTGGCGACCACCGCCCATGACGTCCTGGATCGCCGCCTGCTTCGCCGTTGAGTTGTGTTTGAGGAAACCGGGGCCAATGGCACTCCACGACATCGAAGATCGATGATCTGCCGAGATCACGCGCAATCACCGCGATCCGACCTTGTGATCTCCGACAGAACACCGCCTCGCGTCAGGATCGTGGCGAACGGCATTATTCATACACGGTGCGGCTCACCTTATGGTCAAGCTGACATGTTCTGGCCCTTTAGCGGTCATGACCACGCCCCGAGCTTCACTTCACCGTAACAAGCGCGTGATGACCAGGGATACCGCGCCCCCTATTCAGGAGTTCGAACTTGACCCGATCCACTCTCAGGACCGCAGCGATCACCGGCGTCGTACTCGCCTTTGGCGTCGCCGCCAGCGGCTGCGCCAGCCACCGCTTCGTTCGTGACCAGACTGCCGTCGTTGACCAGCGCGTCACCGCCGTCGACGGCCGCGTGACCGAGGTCGCCGGCACAGCCGGCGAGGCCCTGCGCCGCGCCACCGACGCCCAGAAACTGGCCGAGGGCAAGTTCCTCTACGAAGTCGTTCTCTCCGACGACTCGGTCAAGTTCCCCGTCAACGCCGACACCCTGTCGCCCGAAGGCGAGGCCCGTCTGGCCGAACTGGTTCAGCGTCTGCGCACCGAAAACCGCAACGTCTATCTGGAAATCCAGGGCTATACGGACGCCACCGGCGACGCCGGCCGTAACCGTGAACTCGGCACTGCCCGCGCCGAGACCGTCCGCCGCTACCTCAGCCAGAACGGCGTCGCCCTGAACCGCATGGCGACCATCTCCTATGGCGAGGAGCAGCCCGTCGCCGACAACTCGACCCGCGAAGGCCGCGCCCAGAACCGCCGGGTCGCCATCGTCGTGCTGAGCTAGGACGCCATTCCTCTGGTCGGTGTACCGACCAGAGGCCAGGATCACGGCCCACGGCCGTGATGGAAGGGGCGGCGCGTTTCTCCGCGTCGTGTATTGGGCCCAGTATTGTCGCCCCTTCTTCTCCTCTCGGCTGACCCCGCACGCCGTATAATCCCGACCCTGATACTGTGGTCCTTCTCGACCCTTGGGTGGAGACACTCGCTCCTTCGGCAAGCGCCGAAAGTGCGGCTCTACCAACCCTACGTCCGCAACTGACGTACCCGCGTGCCAGGGTGTGTCATCGCTGGCTTGGGTCTTTGAAAACTGCATCTCGACAAATCGGCTCGCTCAAGTCGGCAGCGAGACCAGGCTTTATTTCAGCCTGTCCGAGTTGGACTCTGTCTGGAAAATGTCTCCACATCATTTTCTGGAAAGCGATGGAGACACTCGACCCATCGCCCGCCATCCACAGCCTATCCCCTGTCATATCGTCGACGAGCCGGAATACGTCCCCGTCTGACGCATCGGGGCGCTAAGGGTTTGCGGATGAACGCCTTCGCTCCCGTCAGCTTCCCCTCGCCGCTCGACAATCCGTCGGTCACGGCCATGCCCCACAATCTGGAGGCCGAGCAGGCGCTGCTGGGCTCGCTGATGTTCGACAATGCCGTGTTCGAGCGGCTGTCGGACCGCCTGCGCGGCACCCACTTCTTCGAGCCCTTCCACCAGCGACTGTACGACGCCATCGAGGATCACATCCGCCAGGGCATGCTGGCCGAGCCGACCATCCTGATGGAGCGGTTCAAGCAGGACCCGGCGTTTCAGGAGTTCGGCGGCCTGCGCTATCTGGCCGATCTGGTGGACCGTGCCCCGCCCGCGGCCAATGCCCCGGACTATGCGCGCGTCGTCTATGACCTGGCCCTGCGCCGCGACCTGATCCGCATCGGCGGCGAGATCATCCATCAGGCGCCCCAGCCCGAAACCGCCGCCATCGACCAGATCGAGGGGGCCGAGGCACAGCTTTATTCCCTGGCGGAGACTGGCAAGCCCTCGTCCGGCTTCGTCAGCTTTTCCAACGCCCTGTCCGGCGCGGTTCAGATGGCCGCCGAGGCCTATCAGCGCGACGGCAAGCTGGCGGGCCTCGCCACCAATCTGGACGACCTGGATGCCAAGCTGGGCGGCCTGCACCCCTCCGACCTGCTGATCCTCGCGGGCCGTCCGTCGATGGGCAAGACGGCCTTGGCCACCAATATCGCCTTCAACGTGGCGCGCAACTACCGCTGGGAGCCGACGCCGGAGGGGCGCAAGACGGTCTCGGGCGGCGTCGTCGCCTTCTATTCGCTGGAAATGAGCGCCGAACAACTGGCCATGCGGATCCTGGCCGATGCCTCGGGTGTGTCGTCCGACAAGCTGCGCAAGGGCGAGATCAACGCCTCGGACTTCGGCAAGATCAGGGACGCCGCCGTCGAGATCGGCGAAAGCCCGCTCTACATCGACGCCACCGGCGGCCTGTCGATGTCCAAGCTCGCCGCCCGCGCGCGCCGCCTGAAGCGTCAGGAACACGGCCTGGACCTGATCATCGTCGACTACCTGCAACTGGTCACCGTCGGCGAAGGCAACAACCAGAAGAACCGCGTGCAGGAAGTCTCCGAAATCACCGGCGGCCTCAAAGCCCTGGCCAAGGAGTTGTCCGTCCCCATCATCGCCCTGTCGCAGCTGTCGCGTCAGGTCGAACAGCGCGAGGACAAGCGGCCGCAACTGTCCGACCTGCGCGAATCCGGCTCGATCGAGCAGGACGCCGACTGCGTCATGTTCGTGTATCGCGAAAGCTACTACCTGGGCCGCGCCGAACCCCGCGAAGGCTCGCCCGAACACCTGCAGTGGCAGGAAGACATGGACAGGCTGGAACACCAGGCCGAGGTCGTCATCGGCAAGCAACGCCACGGCCCCATCGGCATCGTCAAACTGTCATTCGACGCCGACACCACCAAGTTCGGCAACCTGGCCCAGGGCCAGCAGTACGACAGCTACGGCGACTGAGAACGACGGCCTTGACACCCTGCGGTGGTTTCGGAATAGGCTGACCTATTAACCGCTCCGGGGAGGGAGCGGTCCTGAGGGGGAAGTTTCCATGCGTATCGTCGTCTGCGCGCTCGCCGCGCTGTCTCTGGCCGCCTGCGCCACGGCTCCCGTGCCGAATGCACGGCCGCTGAATGACAGTCAGATCGCCGCGATCGGTCCCACCACCTTCACCGTCGTCGAGGACAACAACGGTGTCGCCAAGACCTGGTTCGCGCAGGACAGTTCCGCTGCCGGAGCCCAGTTCGGCCTGATTGGCGCGTTGGTCTCGGCCACTATGGACGCCATCATCAACTCCTTCCCGGCGCGCCGTGCGACCAAGACCGCCAATGAAATCGCTGAAGTCATGCCGGTCGATTCGCTGAACGCCTCGCTGGCCGGTCATCTTCGTCGCCAGATCGACCCCACGCCACCGGCCAACGCCGTCGTCGTCTCGGACGTGACGACGGTTCAGCGGCTGGAAGTGCCGACCCCGGCCAATGACGCGGTCGAGGTCACCTCGGCCTACACACTGTCCGAAGACGCCTCGACGCTGCAGATCGTCTTCACCCTGACCTACGCCAATACCGAGGTCCCCTACGTCACGCCCTACAGCTTCGAAAAATCGCCTCCCGGCAGCGAGCTGACAGGTCCGACCTACCGCAACACCTTCACCTATTTCTCGCGTCAACTGCCTGTGCCGGAACTGACGCCCGAACTGCGCGAACGCCTGATCGCCTCGGTGCAGGAGAACTCCCGCGACGAGAATGGCGCCCTGCCCGTCGAGGGCACCGACGCCTACAAGGCCATGACCAAGGAGATGGAGCAGGCCACCGACGACAACCTGACCAAGGGCGAAATCTCGATCTTCCTCGCCCGCGAGTGGATCAAGGACAACGGTGCCCTGCTGCGGGCCGAAGTCGACAACGCCCATGCCCTGCTGGCCCGCTACGCCCTGATCGACATGAACCGCACCACCGTTCCCGGCCTGGAGGGCCAGGATGAACTGGTGGAGACCATGGCCGATGGCCGGACCATCCGCCGCGTCGGCGCAGGCGTTCCCGCCGGATCCTACATTTCGTCGCCCGCGGGCGTGACCAGCTTCACCACCTTCGGCAACACCATGAGCATCGCCAAGGTCCACTCCGAACGGATCGAGCAGATCCGCACCGCCGCCAGAGCCGCCGCCCGCGCCCGCTGAACCGGTAATGACGCTCCGCAAGCCCACACGCGCCTTCGCCGCCCTTGCCTTGCTTGCGACGGGCGGCTGCGTCAGCGGCGTCGATTATGTGCCGATCAGCGATAAGTCGTACTTCGGCTACAGCGACCGGCCGAACGCGGACGGCGGCCATACCGTCCGCGTTGAGCTCCTGGATGGCGGCCTGGCCATGGAATACTGGAACCGCCGGGCATCGGAACTCTGCGACGGCAAGGTGGCCCGCAAGTCGATGCATACGGCCCTGCGCCCTACCGCGCACTACGACAGCTATGGTGCCCGGCCTGGCCACTACATCGTCGAAGGCTACGTCTATTGCGAAACGCCAGCGTCGGCGACGACACAGGCCGAACCGGCGGCCTGATCAGCGGATCTCAACCCGACGCGTGCCCGCCGGGATCATCAGTTCCTGACCTGCCCAGCTCACAACCTGACCATCGATCCGCACCCGCGCAGGCGGCGTCTCGCCGGTCGGCCACTGGATGACGAAACCTCCGGGCGGACTGACCTCGGGGCCCAGGGTCAGCACATAGCCCGCCCCCTCCTGCTTCAGGCGATAGGTCAGTGGGCCATAGGCGGTGCGGACGCCCGCGACGCCCACCCCCTCTCCCGCCAGCCAAGCGGTCGGGATGCCCGCCGCCAAGACAAGGGCGTGGTCGCGGTCCCGCTCATAGACCAGCAGGTCCAGGGTCGAGCGGATGTAGTCCGAGCTGATCCAGGCATGAGGCATGTCGCCGATGAAGCGCGGCTCACGTTCATCGCGCCCAACCACCTCGGCCCAGCCGTTCCAGGCGGCGGGGCGCATGTCGGCGAAGTAGAAGTCGAGCGCGCGCAGAGCCTCCTCGCGCCGTCCCAGCCGGACCATGGCCCCGACGTTGCGCAGCTCATAGGGGGTGTAATCCTTCCACGCCTGACGGTTTTCCTGGCGGGCCGTGAAGTTGTCCCACCACTTGTTGAAGGTCCCGGTCAGAAGTTCGGGCGGCAGGTCGTCGATCAGCCCACCGGGCGACAGGCCGATGGTGGTGGAGGTGGCATCGAAGTCGCCCCTGTCCGCCGCGCCCGCGATCCAATCGATGCCGTGGACCTGAGCCGTTGCTCGGATCGAGGCCATGATGTCGGCCTTGAACTGGGCCTCCGAGGCCCGGATGCGCGTCGCCGCCTCGGCGTCGCCCAGGGTTTCGGCGATGAAGACGGCGTCGCGGTATCCCAGCAGGCCCCAGAAATCGTCCCAGTAGGAATAGGCGGGACGGTCCGAATAGCCTTCGTGGCTGATGGTCGGGGGCAGCAGGCCGAACAGGTGCCGCTTGTCCGCCGCCTGGAACTCGGCGGTGCGGGTCGAGGCCCGCAGGGTGTCCATATAGCCGATGGCGGCCTGAACCTGGGGCCAGACCTGACGCAGCAGGGCCTCGTCACGGGTGTGGCGCCAGGTTTCGGCGGCCAGGAAGACGAACTCGCCGTGGCTGTCGTTCTCGGGCACCGGATCGGCCCCGCGTGCATCGACGCAGCACGGCACCTTGCCGTTGTCGAAGACATAGGGGGCGTACCAGCGCAGATAATCCGCCGACAAATCCGCATGCCCCAGCCGGTTCAGACCCTCGGCCATCATGGCCCCGTCGCGGATCCAGCTGCGGTTATAGCTGCGGGTGCCCGGCTGGAGGATCGGCCCCTGCCGCGACATCAGCATCTGGGCCAGGGACGAGCGCATGACGTCTTCGATCCGCTGGGCCTCGGGCGGGAGGGTGAGGTCGAAGCGGTCCATCTTCTCGCGCCATGTGCTGGCGACACGGTTCTCGACGGTGTCGAACGCGGCCTCGACCGAACCTGTGACCGGCTGCGGTGGTAGATCGCCTGACAGCGCCGAGACCCAGCCGAAGGTGCGGGTCTCGCCGGGCTGGAGCGTGACGTCGTACAACATCGCACCGCTGGCCAGGTCTGTGTCCTCGACGCTCACCTCGGCACCCGCCGCCCGACGAAGGCCCGCATCAGCCAGCAAGGCTTGCGGATCGCCGCCGCCTTGGAACCCGGACAAGGCGATGCCGTCAGGCGCGACCATGGGCCGGACGCCGAGACCACCGTTCAAGGCCATCGCAGAGCCAGTCCAGCGCAGACTATCGATCGGCCCGACACCGCCCGGCGTCGTCAGGAACTGACGCGGGCCGTTCACCTGATAGGGCCGCGCCATGAGCGCCAGCGTCAAAGTCTGTGCCCGGCTGGAGGTGTTGGTCAGGGTGTAGCGGCCATACAGCTGTGCCGCCTCGGGCGTGCCGTCGGCAAAGGCCGTGGCGGTCAGGGTCCATCCGTCGGAGGTCCAGGTCACCGACGGGATCGGCAGGTCGTCATCGCGCAGGCTCTGGGTGACGTTCACATCTGCCCAGGTCACCAGCCGCCCGTTGTCCAGCACGAACGGCTCGATCGACGGCCCGCCGCGACGCAGTTCGATGGCCCCGTCCTCGCCGATCAGGCCGCTCTCGCCGCCGCCATCGACCCCGACCAGGGTCCAGTAGGGTTGCTCGCCATGAAAGCCGCGCGGATAAAGGCCGCGACGGCTCTCGCCGGCCACGGCAGTGATGAAGGTGGTCGCTGTCTCGCCAAACGACAGGGGTTCGATCTCGATCTCCGACAGGCCGTAGGCGGCGGCCTCCGTGACGCCCAGCCGCTGGCCGGCGCCGGCCTGACCGACCACAGTGGAGGTCGATTGCGGAGCCTTGAGATCCAGCCGCAACCAGCGGGCCGAGGCTTCCGGCGTCCGCAGCCAGTCGGTGCCGCCGTCGCCGCCGGTCACTTGCGTCAGCTCACGCCAGTCATGCCCATTGGACGAGGCCATGACGGTATAGTCCGACGCCGCACCGCGTTCGGCCCAGCGCAGGGTCAGGCCGCCGAACTCACGCTCATACCCGAGGTCCAGCGTCAGGCTATGAGCGCCCGCAGCCTCGGTCCGCCAGGCGGTGGTCGGGTCGCCGTCGACGGCCAGACCGGCCAGGCTGCGCCCCGCTTCGCTCGACGCCTCGGCCAGCGGGCGTGGCGGCACCGAGGGCTCGGGCGGCAGTTCGCGCAGCTCCAGTTGATCCACCTCGATCCAGCCCTGGCCACCCTCACCTGCGGTGATGACGAACTCGATCCGCTCGGCACCTCGGAAGGTCCGGTCCGGGTTCGGGCCCCAGGCCCAGATGACCTGGCGCTTCTTGATGACATAGCGGGTCCAGTCGCCGGTCGCCTGGAACGCCCGCACCTGACGCCAGTGGACGTTTTCGCTCGAGGCATCGGTGAACTTGATCTCCAGCGTATTGGGCCGCATCTCCCCACGCAGCCAGAAGCTGATCTCATAGTTCTCGGGCACGGCCAGATCGATGGACCGGGCCGCGAAGGCATAGCCGGACCGGCCATTGAAATCATAGTCCAGCCGCATGGCCTGGCCGTCATGACCGGGCACGGCACTGATCCGCGAGGACACGTCGGTAGAGGCGTCTGCGCTCCACTGCGTCAGGGTCTCTAAGGCGTCGAGGGTGCGGGTGGACTGGGCGTGGGCGGGCAGGGCCATGGCCAGCGCCAGAAGCACCCCCAGCATTCTTCCCCGCTTGGGGGAGGGGGACCGCGAAGCGGTGGAGGGGGCAAACTTCAGACACAGGCGCATGCGGCGAACCCCCTCCACCATGCCACGCATGGTGCCCCTCCCCCGATGGGGAGGAATGCAACAAAACCGATCACCCCTTCACACTCCCCGCCAGCATGCCGCGAATGTAGTAGCGTTGCAGAGCCAGGAAGAGGATCAATACCGGTGCGACCGTGATCACCGCCCCCGCCATCATCAGCTCAATGTCCTGCACGTGCTCGCGCGACAGGGCGGCCAGCGCGACAGGCAGGGTGTAGTTGGACTGATCCGTCAGGATGATCAGCGGCCACAGGAAGTCGTTCCAGCTGCCCAGGAAGACGAACAGGGCCAGGGTCACGATGATCGGCTGAAGCGTCGGCAGGACCACGCGGCGGAAAATCTGCCCCTCGGACGCGCCGTCGATGCGGGCCGCCTCCAGCATTTCGTCGGGGATGCTGAGCGCATACTGGCGCACAAGAAACAGTCCGAAGATCGACGCCAGCCACGGCACCAGTGCCCCGGCATAGGTGTTCACCAGCCCGACCGACTTCAGCATCAGGAACAGCGGCAGGGTACCGATCTGGGCCGGCACGACCAGGGCTCCGACCAGGATCTGGAACACCCGGTCTCGTCCCTTGAAGGCCAGCTTGGCGAAGGCGTAACCGGCGGGCACGGTGAAGGCCAAAGCCAGGGCCGTGGCCAGCGACGCCAGGGCAAAGCTGTTCCACAGATACCGCCCCATGCCCTGGGTCACGAACAGGTCGCGGTAGTGCTCCAGCGTCCAGACCTTGGGCAGCAGCGGCGGCGGGAAGGTCGCGGCCTCTCCCGTCGACATGAAGCTGACCGACAGCATCCAGACCAGCGGGAACAGCACCAGCAACGCGATCAGCGCCACGCCGATATTCAGGATGACGGCCCTCAGGCGACGGGCGCTCATTCGTAGGCCCCCAGACGCTTTGCCACGGCCAGCTGGACGAGGGTGACGGCCAGGATGCAGAGGAACAGCACGAAGGCGACGGCGCTGGCCGAGCCCAGATTCCACCATTTGAAGCCCTCTTCGTACATGAAGTACAGCACCGTCACGGTCGATTGCGCGGGGCCCCCTTGCGTCATCACATAGGGCTCGGCGAACAGCTGGAAGAAGCCCGCGACCGAGATGATCGACACCAGCAGCAGGGTCGGCGCGATGGCCGGGAGCGTCACGTGGCGGAACTGTTTCCACGGCCCGGCCCCGTCGATGCGCGCGGCCTCGTACAGGTCGTCCGGCACGGTCTGCAGCACGGCCAGGAAGATCAGCATGTTGTAGCCGAAGATCTTCCACACCACGAACATCAGGATGGCCGGGATCGAAGTCGAAGGCTGGCCCAGCCAGTCGACGGGCGAAATGCCGACCGCTCCGATGGCCCAGTTGATGACGCCGTATTTGGTGTGAAGAAGGTAGTTCCACAGGACCGCCGTGGCCACCAGAGTGGTCACGAAGGGCGCGAAGAAGGCCACCCGCCAGATCGGCCGCCACTTGATCACGCGGGCGTTCAGGATCACCGCCGCCGCCAGCGACGTGATGATCGACAAGGGCACACCGATGACCGTGAAGACGCCGGTGTTCTTCATCGCCGTCCAGAACAGCGGATTGGTGAACAGCCGCTCATAGTTCTGAAGGCCCACGAAGCGCATATTGCCGATGTCGGCCAGGGCATAGATGTCGAAGTCTGTCAGGCTGAGCAGCAGGGCCGCGAAGACCGGGACGGCGAAGAAGACGGCAATGGCGATCAGGGCCGGAGCCACGAAGCCCCAGGCGGCGCGTTCGCGCGAGCGGGGCGTGCCCGGCCTGCGGGCCGCCTTGGCGTTCAGCGGCGGGATCGACTGTGCGGTCACTCGGCCCTCCCCTGCTCGATCATCCAGCGGCGCTTCTCCAGCAGGCGATCGGCCCGGCGGTCGATCTCGGCCCCGGCGGTGGCGGGCGTGTATTCGCCGCGGACCATGCGTTCGGCGACGATCTGCATCTCGGTGACGATCCGCTCCCACTCCGGCACCTTGGGCACGGCCCTGGCGCGCGACAGCTGCCCCTTGAAGGCGGCGATATAGGGGTCGCCCGCCACCGTCGGGGTAGCCCAGGCGCTCTCGCGCGCGGGCAGATTGCCCGTGATGCCGTTGAACCGCGCCTGCACCGCCGGATCGGATAGATAGCGCACAAGCTTCCAGGCCGCCTCCTGATACGGCGACGACCGATAGACCACCAGCGACGACCCACCCGGAGCCGAGGCCCCCGGCCCTGTCGGCCCCGGCACGCCGGACGTCATCCACCGCGTGGTCGGGGCCAAGCGCGTCTTGAAGTCACCGATGCTCCAAGGCCCGGAGAAGTAGAAGCTGAAAAACCCGCGCTCGAACTCGGTCCAGGTATTGGAAATCTGGGTCGACGACGCCAGCGGGGCCAAGCCCTCGTCGAACAGGCTCTTGTAGAAGGCCAGGGCCGCCACGAACGACGGGCTGGAGAAGTTGCCGCGCGTGTCGCGGTCGCGCAGCAGCGGCTCGGTGCCCTGTAGCCCGAATGTCAGCAGTTGTTCGAACTCATTGACCGGCAGCAGCACCGCATAGTTCCCGGCCCCCGCCACGCGCTTGACCGCATGCATGGCCTGTTTCCACCCCTCCCAGGTCTGGGGCACGGCGTCATAACCGGCGCGCTCCAGCAGGTCGCTGCGATAGAAGATCAGCCGGGTGTCGACATACCAGGGTGTCGCCATCGGGCGGTCGTTGATCTGGTTGGTCTCCAGCACCGCCGGAAACTGATCGGTCAGCAGGTCGTCGGCAAAGGCCGGCAAAGGGCTGATCGCGCCGATGGCCGTCATCTCCGACACCCAGGTGTTGCCGACCTGACTGAGGTCTGGCAGCGACGACCCGGCATAGGAGGTCAGCAGCTTGGAGTGCGCCGCCGTCCACGGCAGGGCCTGCACCTCCACCGTGATGCCGGGGTTCAGCCGCTCGAACTCCGGCAGCAACTGACCGACATTGGTCGCCTCCGACCCCATGGCCCAGAAGCGCAGGCGGGTGGTGCCGTCGTCGCGCGGCCCGCACCCCGTAAGCCCAGCCGCGCCCGCGCCGGCCAGCAGGCCCAGCGCCGTCCTGCGATCCGGGCGGAACAGGCTCATCCGCGATCCAGCCACGCCCCTGTGAAGCCCGCGCGCTTGAGGCCTCGTGTCAGGTTCGGCTCGCCGCGCATGCGGGTCCAGACGATGTTGCTGCGATGGTTCTCGATCTGGATGACGATCGGGCCCTGGTCGATGCCAAGGTAATCATCGGCAATCCAGCCGCCCGGCGTGATCTTGCCGTGCCGCAAGGGTGCGGCCGCCTCCGTCAGGGTCGGGTTGAAGGCGTCCAGGAAGCCGTATTGCGTATAGACGTCCGGATACTGCGCCTTCATCGCCTTAAGACAGGCCGTGACCTCGGCGGGCGCGAACGGCAGGGACGACATGGCGGCGGTGGGGGCGAGCGTGCCGTCGTCGCGGTCGCCGGGGCCGCGCGCGGAATAGCTGAAGAACTCCCGCTCCGTGCCATCGGAGACCACCTGTCTGAAATCGCCGGGACCGTCGCAGGCCGTCAGGCCCCAGACGTCCGCAGAATAGCCCTTCCAGCGCAGGCTGTTCTCGACCGCATAGGCGCGTTGGGCCTCGACCGCGCGGCGGCTGTTCTCGAAATAGTCGAAGCCGGGGATTTCCGCCGCCTTGTCGCGCAGCCAGGCGTCCTGGATGCCGCGGAAATCGACGAACAGATGGCTGAACTGGTGCCCGAACAGCGGCGGGAAATGCAGGTGCGGGCGGCCCCAGCGGTCCGACCAGCTGCGGTCATAGACGCTGCACCATTCGTCCCAGACGCTGGCCGGAACCGGGTGCGTCGGGCTGCCGATCGCCAGCAGCAGGACCAGCATGCCCTCGTTATAGACATTCCAGTCGGCCTCGATGAAGCCGCTCTCGGGGTGCCAGCCCATGCTGATCCGGTCGGGCCGGACGACGACCCAGTCCCACTCCACCCGCTCATAGACGCGCTGGGCCAGCCGCCGGATCTCGCGCTCATCCCGGTGCGAGCCGTCGAACCAGCGCGCGGCGAACAGCATGCCGGCGATCAGCAATGTCGTGTCCACAGTCGACAACTCGGTCCGACCGAAGCGGTGGCCGGTGTTCATGTCCAGGAAATGGTAGAAGAAGCCCTTGTAGCCGCCGACGCCCGTCGCCTCGGGCCCCTGCGGCAGGTCGTGAAAGAAGCGGATGGTGGTCAGGGTCCGCTCGCGCGCTTCCTCCCGGCTCATCCAGCCGCGCTCGACCCCGATGGGCCAGCAGGTCAGGGCGAAGCCGACCGCCGCGACGGACGAGAAGGACTCCGTCGGCCAGCGATCCGGCGTCAGGCCGTTCGAGCGATTGGTGACATGGGTGAACCAGTCGAAGGTGCGCCGCTGAAGCTCGTCCATTGCCGGATCAACGGGATTGCTCACCAGTGGTGACCTTTGCACCTGCGCATCGGCCTGGTTGACGCCCAGCCCCAGCATCGCCGCTGACGCCACGGCCGTGCCCATCAGAAATCCGCGACGATCCATGGGCCACACCTTCTTACGCAAACAGAGAACAGTCAAAAATCGGTCGCCCCTCGGAATGCGAGGGGCGACCCCTATGGAATAGCCGCCTATTGCTATTCTGATCCCAGCAAAAGTCGAAATCAGATCAATCAAGGACCCGGATAAATGCCCCAATTATGATTAGCGTGACATTGCATCTCACAAGTAGTCCGTTCCCAGTTTGCGTTATTCTGGCATGTCACAGAGTCTGACATTTGTGACTGCTCGACACTAGGGCAAACAGTATAAGTTTGATTATACCATTCAGTCACGCATGTATTTAAGCAACTGTTGTAGCTCGACCAAAACAGGGTTTCTGGGTCATTCTGAAGGGCTGTAGCAGGTACAGAACTTATCACTGCTACCGATAGACCAAGGATAGCTTTTCTGATGATATTCATAATTAGCTCCTATCGCTGTGATGAAAGAAAATCGAATGGAATACAGTTAGATCAAACTCAAAATAGATTAGAAGCTGTACCGCATGCCGATCTGGAACGTCCGGGTCGGGAACAGCACGCGGGAGGGCCGTTCGTAGTTGGGGTTGGGGCTGGTCGCTGATCCCGTCCCACCATCAAACCCGGCGAAGTTGTCGAAGTTGAAGACGTTGATCGCGTCCACGAAGACCGACAGTTCCTGGCCGCCCCAGACCTGGAAGTTCTTGGTCAGGCGCAGGTCCAGATTCCGATAGGCGAAGGAGTTCGGAACGATGAAGTTGAACTGCTGCGGACGGCCACCGTTCGGACGATAGACGAAGTTGGCACCAGTTCCGTCGAAGACATCGAACGGTACGCCAGACCCCAGCGTCAGAATGCCCGACAGCTGGAAGTCGAAGGGCAGATCGACGATGCCGTTGGCCACGATGCGGTGACGCTCGTCGTTGTCGGTCGGACGGACCGGCGAGTTTTCGATGTCGAAGCAGTCGAAGCAGAAGGCGTCACGACCGCCGTTCTGTTCCGCCTCCGACCAGGTGTAGGCGATGTTCAGACCCCAGCCGGAATCGCGCGTGTAGTTCTTGTCCAGCTTGACATAGAGCGCCCGGAACTCGCGGCTCTTGTTGTGGTCGGACGCGAAATAGTTGCGGAATTCGTTGGTGCCGTCCGGGCCGCAGAAGCCTCCATTATCGCCGAAACCACCGCCCTGCGTGGGCCGGTTAGGTTCGCGGCAGCGCCCCAGATACAGCCAGGTAAACTCGTTCTCGGTCTTGCCGTAGGCGAGCGTGAACTCGCTCTGCCAATCCCCGAAACGCTGGCGAAGACCCAGATTGAACTGGTCAGTACGCGGCGGCTCGAAATCGTTCTTCAGCAGGAAGACTTCGCCCTTACCCGGAATGGTCGCAAAGACCGGGTCAAGACCTGCAGCCGTGCCATAAGAGGACTGCCACAGGATGGGGTCGCCCGCTTCACCTGGCAGATCGACACCCGGACCAGGGTCGCGGTCTTCCCCAGCCGGACGACCTGTCGTGCTGAAGAAGGCGTTCTGGCGAATGTCGAACGGCTTGACCAGTTCGTCATAGGAGAAGTTGAAGTTGACGCGATCGTAGTAGCGACCCGCACCGCCGAAGATCACCGTCGAGCGATCACCGAAAACGTCGTAGGAGAAGCCAATCCGTGGCTGGAACGCCTTGGCATAGGCCTCACGATTATTGCCGGTCGAGATGTAATCCGACTGATTGAAGAAGCTGGGCACATAACCCGCCGGACGCCCGCCCGCCGTCGAGGCGAAATACTGGTTGAGACCGGTGACGACATTCGCCGGGGTGACGTAGTCCTTATTATTGGAGTTCGTTTCGTAATCCCAACGGATGCCCAAGTTCAGCTCTAGCTGATCTGTGATCCGCCAATCATCCTGAATGTAGAGACCGACCACGGTATTATCCAGATCGACCTCCGGGAACGATCGACCCAGTTCGACGCGGTATGGCACGGTGGCGCTGCCGCTCAGCTCCGGTCGGCCCTCGAGATCATAGTAGAAGAACGGGTTGCGACCGAACTGCTTCTCGACTTGGTAGTTCTGGAATGACACCTTGCCGCCCACCTTGATGGTGTGGAAGCCGTTCATTTCCCAGTCGTTGAAGGTCAGGTCGTTACGGACCGTGATAGCGTTGTCGTGAATGTCCTGAGTGCTATCGCGACCGCCGATGTTCAAGACGGTGAAACCACCGAAAAAGTCAGGGTCGAAAGCCGGAGTATTCTGGTTCGAATCCTCGAACCGCCTGAAGCTCTGGCCAGCATCTGAGAAGTTGGCGGCACCTGGATTGTAGTTGTAGTCGCGGTAGTCAATGGCAAACTCGTTCAGGAACGAGTCCGTTTGCCACTGATAGCGGACGTTGCTGGTCAGCGTCGTTTGCTGAAGATTGTTGGCGCGTTCGAACGCGTCGGCGCCACCGAAATCACGCAGATCGGATTCGTCGCGATAGGTGACGCTCCAGTCGATCAGATGGCCTTCTGCCGGCTGCCAGCTCAGCTTGCCGAAATACAGGTCCTCCTCGAACGGAGCGGCGAAGGTGCCAATATACTCGGCGAACCGTGCCTCGTCAGCCGGCGTCGCTCGGTCGCCCAGATCGACCACGCGGGCGCGCCCTTCTTCCTTGCGCTCATAGGTGCCGAAGAAGTGCAGTTGGTCCCGGATGATCGGTCCACCCAAGGCGAACCCATATTGGCGCACTTCCAGGTCCGGCTTCTCAAGGTTGGCACGCTCGGCAAAGACGTCCTGAGCGATGAAACTCTGATCGCGATAGGTGCCGAAAATTTCACCCTGAAACTCGTTGGTCCCGGAGCGCGTGACGGCCGTGATGATGGCAGAAGAGGCTTGCTCGTATTCTGCCTTGAAGTTCTGGCTGACGACACGGAACTCCTGAATACCAGCCTGCGGGAAGGGATTACCGCGGCTGTCATCCTGACCGATGATGCCACCAGCAATGATGTTAGACTTCAGGCTGGCTCCGTCGATGAAGGCGTTGACGGACTCAGCACGCTGGCCACCGGCAGTGATAGTCTGCTCGTTCTCGTCCAATGACAGACGAACACCGGGCGCCAGGGCTGCAAAGTTCAGGAAGTTGCGGTTGATCTGCGGCAGGGTATTGATCTGCTGGGTCGTGACGTTGGTGGCGTTCTCAGGCGTGCGCACCTCGGCCAGCCGGCGGCCGGTAACAACAACTTCGCCCAACTCAGTGGCGCTCGGATCAACGGAACCGGTTACAGCGGCACCGGATACCGACAGGTCCAGGTCACCGACCTGACCTACGCCGATCGAGACCACATCCGAGCCCGTCTCGCCATCAGTGCTTGTCACAGTAATTTCGTAGTTGCCGGGGCGCAGACCGGACAGGACGTAGGTGCCGTTGGCACTGGTCGTCGTCCGGCTGGTGAAGCCGCTGGCAGTGTCGCGCGCGACAACCGTAGCACCTGCTTCCGCCGCTCCGTCATCAGTAACCACACCACGTACCGTCGAGGTCGTGACCTGCGCCGACGCCACCCCCGCACCTGCCAGTGATATCGCCAGTGCCAGTGCCGATGCAGCACCGAAGTAAGCCTTGTTGCGTGTCATTGTGGGTTCTCCCCCTCCAGGGCTGAAACAGGATGGACGGCGCGCGCGCCGGGTTGGTGATTGGGGCGGGGCTGCAAGGCAGGCCCGGTGGACGCCCGCACGACCAGTTCGGGTCGCACGGTTTCGCAGGACGTGTCGGTCAGGCCGTCGTCTGCGGTGTTGATGATCCGGACCAGACGCTCCAGAGCGCGCCGGCCCGTCTCGGCAATATTGATGCCCAGGGTGGTCAGTCCGGGGCGGACCATATCGGCGATCGGCACGTCGTCGAAGCCGACAAGAGCCACATCCTCGGGCACCCGCAGGCCTGCGTCCTGAAGCGCCAGCATCGCGCCGACGGCCATGATGTCATTGGCCGCAAAGATGGCGTCGGGCTTCAGAGCCATCTCGCTGATCCGGACGCCCGCCGCCTGGCCCGAGGCCTGGGTAAACGCACCATCGAGCACCATGGTGGGAAGGCCCGCCCTGGCCATGGCTTGCAGATAGCCCGCCAGACGCGCTTCGGACTCCAGGTTTCCCGCAGGACCCGAGATATGAACGATCCGCCGACAACCGGTTTCCAGCAGATGCTCGACCGCCCGGACCGCGCCGCCGTGGTTGTCGACGACGATCGAGGGTCGTCCGGCATCGGTCGCCCCACCGTTCATCAGCAGGACAGGCAAGCGACCGGCAAGGCTGGACGCCAGATTCGCGGCATCCAGGTGCGGCGACAGCACGATCAGCCCGTCGACCCGCCCACGCATCGAGCGGATGGCCGCCGAGGCCTCTTCTGCATCGTCATGCGAGCTGGAGACGATCAGGTGATAGCCCAGCGCCCGCGCCGCCACGTCCATGCCGCGGATCAGCTCGGAAAAGAACTCGCCGTACAGATCGGGCAGGACGACGCCGATCGTCTGGGTCTTGCTGGTCGAAAGGCTGCGTGCGCCGGAATGGGGAACGTATTGCAGGGCCTCGACGGCCTGGAGCACCTTTTCACGGGTGGCCGCCGTCACGGGGCCAGCGCCGTTCAGCACACGCGACACGGAAGCCACGGAGACCTCTGCCCGGCGCGCCACGTCACGGATATTGGCCGGCTTCATGCCGTCACCACCGCGCAACTTTGCTGGATGATCCTTGAGACCAACAGACGTCCTTCCCTGACCGGCGCGGCACCGGCCCGCTTTTCGCGGGTCCGTCCATCAATCCGTGTAACCGATTACATGGCACATGAAGATTGCGTCACGCAAGGCCGCATTTAGGCCATACGCAAGGCACCCGCGGCCTGTGGCGCGGGCATCACGGCCGGGTAGATGAGAAGGCTCAGCGTGGACGGCTGTAGTAGGCTTCGATCAGGTCCAGCCTGTCCCTGAACGGTATCGGCTTGGCCACCGGCCCGTCGTTGGTGAACTCAAGCAATCGATCCGGCTCGGCCCCGAAGTTCGGCCAGACGGGCAGTTTCGGTTCGTTAGGATCACCCGTCGCGGCGAATCGGCTCCAGTAATCCGCCATGGCTGCAGCCGCGCGATAGTCCCGCTCACCCATCGGCCAGTTGGTCGTGGCCAGATTGTCGAAGACATAGGGCCGCTCCGACGCATGCGTTGCGCCTTCGTGTGGCTCTGGATTGGGGTCCGGCACGACGTCGAAGCGATAGAGAAAGGTCGGGTTGCCCGCCCGCGCATGCAGCCGCGCCAGGTGCCGCGCCGGTTCATTGAAGGCCAGATCGCTGACCACATGGGCATTGTAGCCATCTTCACCACCATAGGCCGCCACGATCGTGGCGCGCTCTTCCGGCGTCATGGCGTCGTCGATTTCGCCATAGGGGCTGAGGTCTGACGGCTTCATCCACCAGAACTCGGCGCTGTTGGTGCCGATGATCAGGGGCACCGGGGCCTGTTTGCCGGCCGCGAACGCCGCCTCGACATCCTCCTGAACCACCGATCCGTCGATCACCAGATTGTCGCCGCCATAGAAGTTCGGGGCGGGGGTCAGGAGCGCCTCGGCGGGAATGGCGCGCAGATCCGCAGAGGTTGCCGCCGCAAGCCCGAGCCGCTGGGCGTAGGCCTGCCCGCGCGCCTGCAACGACGGCTTGCCTAGCGCGGAAACCCTGTCCAGAGGTGTGCCGGTGTCACGCCCCAGCCCGGACTGGATGACAGCGCGGTGGAACAGCGGACGCGCCTCCGGCGAAATCATGAGGCGGGTGACAGCAGCCCCCCCGGCGGATTCGCCGAAGATCGTCACCCGACCGGGATCGCCGCCGAAAGCCTCGGCATTGGCCTGCACCCATTTCAGGGCCGCAATCATGTCCATCAGGGCATAGTTGCCGCCGGGCTCGTCATGCTCGCGCTCGGCCGCCAGCGCCGGGTGATCGAAGAAGCCCAGTCGGCCCAGCCGATAGTTGATCGTGACGACCACCACGCCCCGCCGCGCCAGGGCCGTACCGTCATACAACGCCGCCGTGCCTGAACCGTTGTTGAATCCGCCGCCATGGATCCACACCATCACCGGCGCGGGACCTGCCCGATCCTTTGGCGACCAGACGTTCAGAGTCAGGCAGTCTTCGCTCATCGGCATCGGCCCGACGCCCGGGTCGCCATTGGCCGGGGGTTGCGGACACAAGGCCCCGACGTTTCCGGCGTCGCGTGGCCCATCCCATGCCTCTACCGGCTGAGGCGGCCGCCAGCGGAACGCCCCCACCGGGGGAGCCGCATACGGGATTCCCTTGAAGGCTTCGACCTGATCATTGGCCCGACCGACCAGCGCGCCGTCCGTCGTCAACACCTCCACCACGGGATCGCTCGATGAAACCGGAGACAGCATCAGGGCCACCGCAGACAGAAAGGACACAAGGCTCATCACTCTTCCTTAAACGGGATGACGCACTGGCCTCAAATCGAGATTTGCAACAACAGCGGTTTCGGGATGAAACCAACCATCCCGGAGGACGTTGACGGGGCCAGCAGCGGGGACCGGCTTGAAAATACTTTCCAGATCAGGAGATCCGAACGTCGACCTGGGCCAGGCCTTTGACGCCTCGCCCAACCCATATGTTCTGATGACACCAGAGTTCGTGATCATGGGGGCCAACCAGGCCTATCTGGACGTCACAAACAGCGTGCGCGACGCCATCGTGGGCCGGTCGCTTTTCGCCGCCTTCAACTCGGGACCGGGCGACGAAGCGCCAGAAAATGTGCGCCAGGTCAGGGCTTCACTCGAGAAGGCCCGTGACACGCGCCAGCGTGATCACCTGGCCGTCGTCCGCTACTCCATGGCCCGCCCGACAGACGAGGGCGATGTCTTCGAGGACCGCTACTGGAGCGCTACCCACACCCCCCTTCTGAACGAAGCGGGCGAGGTGGTGATGATCCTTCAGCACACCACGGACATCACAGAACTGGAATTGCTTCGCCAACAAACCCAGGCCGCAGCAGGCATGGCTCCACTCAAGGCGCTGGATGCCATCGTCGGCGGCAATATCCTGGAACGCGCGAAACAGGTGCAGGAGGACAACCGGCGACTTTCAGTCGAGCGCAATCGTCTCGTCGACATGTTCATGCAGGCCCCCGGCTTTGTCGCCGTCCTCTCAGGCCCGGAACACGTCTTTCAGTTTCATAACGAGGCCTACCGCCGCCTGATCGGAGAGCGCGACATTCAGGGACTGCCCATCGCCCAGGCCATGCCCGAAGTGATCGCTCAAGGTTACGTCGACATGCTGGACAGCGTCTTTAAGACCGGCGAACCCGTCCACGGCAATGCGAGCCTGTTCAGCTTCCCGCGCCGGTCCGGGGCACCGCCCGTCGATACCTATGTCGATTTCAGCTACCACCCCATCCGCGAGGCCGACGGTCGTATCGTCGGCGTTCTGGTACAGGGTCACGATGTGACCGACGCCGTCGTCGCCGCCGAGCGCCAGAAGCTCATGATCGACGAACTGAACCATCGGGTGAAAAACACCTTGGCCACGGTCCAGTCCATTGCCATGCAGACGGCGCGTTCCAACTCCGACCCCAAACGGTTTGCCGAAAATTTCCAGGCGCGACTTCTTGCCCTGTCCCACACCCATGACCTGCTGACGCGCAGTCACTGGGAGGGTGCCGACCTGCGCTCCATACTGGAACACGAAACCCAGGCACACGACCAGCACCGCATCCTGCTGAATGGGCCGTCACTGGCCCTGGATTCTGCGTCCGCCCTGTCACTGGGCATGGTGTTCCACGAACTGGCGACCAATGCCGCCAAATATGGAGCCCTGACTTCCGGCGAAGGCCGCGTGCTGGTCGACTGGTCTGTTAGCAACCAGACCGCTCGGACCCTGCACCTGACATGGCGCGAGGAAGGGGGCTGCGGGGCCGTCCAACCTACCCATCGGGGTTTCGGCAGCAGACTGATCGAACGCAATGTGCGACACGACCTTGGCGGCACGGTCACACTGAACTATGCGCCCGGTGGCCTTATCGCCGCCTTCACCATTCCGCTTGACCGGGAAGACACTGCATGAACCAGCCCCTGTCCGGACGAAACATCCTGATCGTCGAGGATGAATCCCTGGTCGCCATGCTGCTGGAGACCATTCTGGAAGACATGGGCTGCACTCCGGTTGGCCCAGCCTCCAGCGTGGATGAAGGTCTTGCCCTGATCGAAAGCGGCATGACCCTTGATGGTGCTCTGCTGGACGTCAACGTCGCCGGGGTGAAGATCTTCCCGATCGCCGAAGCGCTGGCTGCGCGCGACATCCCCTTCGTCTTTTCCACCGGATATGGCGAAGGCGGTCTGCCAGACGAATGGAAGGGTCGCCCCACGCTCCAGAAACCGTTCAGCGAGGCCGCCGTGCAGGACGCTCTTATGACGGCGCTCGGCGTCGCAAGCGTCTGATCTACCGCTTCAAGTCTTTCATCACTGTCCGCGCCGCATTGTGCCCTGGTGCTCCGGTGACGCCACCGCCGGGGTGCGCGCCCGACCCACATAGATAAAGCCCGGGCACCGGCATCCGGTGATCAGCGTGGCCCAGCACGGGACGCGCGCTGAACAGCTGGTCCAGCGTCAGCCGTCCATGGAAGATGTCGCCGCCGACCAAGCCGAACCGCCGCTCCAGATCGCGCGGACCCAGCGCCAGCCTCCCCAGCACCGACGCCTTGAAACCTGATGCATGCTGATCGACCGTCTCGATCATCAGGTCGGCCACCGTTTCCCGGTGCTCATCCGCCAGATCGGGCGAGACGTGCTGACAGAACAGGCTGGCCACATGCTGGCCGGGTGGAGCGAGGCCGTCGTCCAGCGTCGACGGGATCAGCATCTCGACAATCGGCTTCGACGACCAGCCGTTCAGCCGCGCGCTCGCATGCGCCCGGTCCATGTAGTCGAGCGACGGCGCAATGATGATCCCCGCCGTCAGGTGATCCCCCTGCCCCGGCAGGGCGGTGAAGTTCGGCAGTTCCGACAGCGCCACATTCATCCGGAACGTGCCAGAGCCTGAACTGTAGTTGCCGATCCGCTCGCGGAAGTCATCAGGCACGACCGCGTCGTCCACCAACCGCTCGAACAGCAGTCGCGGATGCAGGTTCGACACCACGGCACGCGCCCGCACCACGTCCCCGGCTTCGGTCACTGCCCCGACTGCACGGCCCTTCTCGGTCAGAACTTCAGCGACCGGTGCCTCCAGCCTCACCTCGACCCCGGCCTCGGCGCAGGCCGCCGCCATGGCCTGGGTGATCGCGCCCATGCCTCCGATGGCGTGGCCCCAGACGCCCTTCTTGCCATTCACCTCGCCGAAGACATGGTGCAGCAACACATAGGCCGAGCCAGGAGTGTATGGGCTGGCGTAGTTACCCACCACACTGTCGAACCCGAACAACGCCTTGATCGGATCGCTCTCGAACCAGCCATTCAGCCAGTCTCCCGCCGACTTGGCGAAAAGGTCCAGCAGGTCGCGCCGCCCCTGGGTATCCAGTCCCATCGCCTGCCGGCCCAGCGACGCCCCTTTCAGCAGTTCCGGGAGCATCGCCATCCAGCCGCCTGCGACAACATTGGGCGGTGCCCTCAGGACCCAGTCGCGCAGCACCCCTGCCACGACTTCCAGCCGCCGCTCGTACTCCGGCAGGCGTTCAGCGTCCCTCGTCGAGAATTTGGCCAGCTCGCCCTGTGTCCGGCCTTCGCCCGCGAGGAAATAGCGCCCGTCGTCGAACGGCAGGAAGTTCGACACCTTACGCTCCACCACCCGCAAACCGTGGCGGGCCAGATCCATGTCGACAATAACCTTCGGGTTGAGCAGGCTGACCGTGTAGCTGGCAGTCGAGTTGCGGAACCCCGGATGGAATTCCTCCGTTACCGCCGCCCCGCCGACGACATGCCGCCGCTCCAGAACCGTCACCTTCAGCCCGGCCTTCGCCAGATAGAAGGCGCAAACGAGACCGTTGTGGCCCGCGCCCAGGATGACGACGTCGGTAGTGGTTGTGGTCATATGGCCCCGCTAACTTGGCTCACATTGCCTCGGCTGCCGTTGTTCGAGAAGGACTGATCCAGCCGCCCAGGCCGCGCTCCAGCGCCTTCTTGAAGACGGTTGGCAGACCGGCCATTGCATCCGCCTCCGGCGTCCAGAGAAAGTCACCCTCGCCCGTCGCCACATGCACGACCAGCGTCAGGCTGAAATGGGTGAACACGTGCTCCACCGTTCCGGCGTCATGCCAGTCAAGGCTGACCGGAGGCGTAACGTCGGGCACCGCGTTCCAGTCCGAGGTTGGCAACCCGAGCATTCCCCCCAGCAAGCCCTTGTCAGGGCGACGTACAAGGCCGACCCGCCCTTCACCGTTGCGCAGCACCCAGGCGATGCCGTGACGGTGCGGACGTTCGCCCTTTTTCACCTTCAATGGATAGCGGCCCGAATCACCGGTGGTCAGGGCGGCACAGCCGAAGGCAACGGGGCAGCGATCACAGAGCGGCGATTTCGGGCGGCAGACCGTCGCGCCGAGGTCCATCAGGGCCTGTGGCCAGTCGGCATGCTCGGCCCCCGGCTGATCGCCTATGACAAAGCGGGTGGCCAGCGCCTTCAGCCGTGGCCGGGCGGCGGGCAGCGGCGTCTCGACAGCAAACAGACGCGCCATGACCCGCTCGACATTGCCGTCCACGACATTGGCGGGGCGGCCAAAGGCAATGGCGGCGACGGCGGCGGCGGTGTAGGCCCCCACGCCGGGCAGTTTCAGCAGGTCGGCCTCGGTGCCCGGAAAGGCACCGCCATGGTCGCGGGCTACCGCCCGGGCGCAGGCCAGCAGGTTGCGGGCGCGGGCGTAGTAACCCAGCCCCGCCCAGGCCGCCATGACGTCACTGTCCGGCGCCGCCGCCAGGTCGTTCACGGTCGGCCATCGTGTCGTGAAGCCTTGGAAATAGGGCGTGGCGTGGGGCGTGGTCGTCTGTTGCAGCATCACTTCGGACAGCCACACACGATAGGGATCCGGCCGCGCCTGCGACCCTGGCGGCGTTCGCCAGACCAGTGTCCTGGCATTCCGCCCATACCAGTCCAGCAGGGCGGAGCGGATGCGAGCCACCGTCTGCTGGGAGATGTCTGCGATAGGGACGGCGACCATTCCCTGCGCTATAGACCGGAAATGCGCCGCACGCTGCCCACCGATGAAGAGGTCCGCGAAATCCTGTCGCGCCGTCGCACGCGGCCCCTGCCCCGGCCTGCGCCCCGGGCCGGGCGTGCCCTGCAAAAGCTGATCAAGGATCTGGACGGCCAGTTCGGGCGCGGTCCCGGCGCGCTGGAGGCTCGCTGGCGCGAGATCGTCGGCGAGCGCCTGGCCCGCGTCAGCCGTCCCCAGAAACTGACCAAGGGTCGCGGCGGCGCGGCGGGCACGCTGGAACTACGCGTCGTCGGGGCCGCCGCCCTTCTGGTCCAGCATCAGTCCGAGGACATCCTGCAACGGGTGAACCTGTTTCTGGGGGCTGGTGCCGTGGACAAGCTGCGCATTGCCCAGGGGCCGGTGAGACCGCTCGACGACACCCCGACCCAGCCGAAACGCCGGAGCGCCCCGCCGCCCCTGCCCGCGCATCAGGAGGCCGAGCTTAAGGCCTCTCTTGCCACCGCTCCTGACGGTCTGAAGGGCTCGCTTGAGCGCCTGGGCCGTGCGGTACTGAGCGACCGTGACGGTGCCAGCGGTTGACAAAACTTCGCCGCTTCTGTTCTCGAAGGTGCACAACGCGCGTGGCCGAACAGAATCGCGCGATGCAGACCGATCCCTACCCGTAAGGACGACGCCATGACCTTCAAATCGAAGTATGCCCAGATGAGCCGCCGCGCGGCGATGACCGCTGCGGCCCTGGCCGGTATGGCCGCCCTGGCCGGTTGTGGCGGCGGCGGTGCGACCGGCGCGGCTGAGGGCGACATGGCTATGGGCGCGCCCGAGGGAGCCAAGGTCACGGTCGTTGAATATGCTTCGGTCACCTGCCACGTCTGCGCCGCCTGGCACGAAGAGAACTGGGAAGCCTTCAAGACCGCCTATGTCGACAACAACAAAGTGCGGTTCGTCTTCCGCGAAATCCCGACCCCGCCCGCCAATGTCGCCGCCGCCGGCTTCATGATCGCCCGCTGTGCCGGACCGGACAAATATTTCGACGTCGTGCACGAACTGCTGTCCAGCCAGGAAGAGATGTTCGCAGGCGGTGATGCCAGCGGTGCTCGCGCGGTGCTGTTCCGCGTCGGCAACGGCGTGGGTCTGAGCAACAGCCAGATCGAGACCTGCATCAAGGATCCGGAAGCCCAGGCCGCCGTCGACGAGCGCGCCCGCGCCGCGCAACAGGCTGGTGTCTCCGGGACGCCGACCTTCATCGTCAATGGCACCACCATAGTCACACCCGGCTCGGCCAGCGGCACCTCCATGGCCGATCTGTCCAAGGCCATCGACGCCGAACTGGCCAAGTAAGTCATGACCCTGCACCGGCGCATACTGGGCGCACTCGCTGCCGCTTTCGTCCTGTCAGCGGCAGCCCCAGCCTTGGCCCAGGTGGCCGCCGTCACAGCCCAGGACCGCGTCCTAGGCCAAGCGGATGCGCCGGTGACGGTCATCGAATACGCCTCCTTCTCCTGCAACCACTGTGCGGCCTGGCACAACGACGTCTATCCGGCTTTCAAGGCCCGCTTCGTCGATACCGGCCAGGTCCGATACGTCTTTCGCAACCTGCCCACCCAGCCGCAGCAGATGTCCCTGTCCGGTGCCGCTCTGGCCCGCTGTGCGGTGCCGGAGAAGTTCTTTGACGTCGCCAGCCTGCTGATGCGCAATCAGGAGGCCGCGCTTGATGGAGGTCCACTGCAGGACTGGTATCGCCCGGCAATAGCAGCCAGTGGGCGGACACAGGCCCAGATAGAAGCCTGTGTGGGCAGCACTGAAACCCAAGCCGCCATCAACGCCGACATCGAAAGCGCTGTCGCGGCAGGCGTGAATTCGACCCCCAGCTTCTTCGTCAACGGCAAGCCCGTGACCGACCGCAGCCTGACGGGCCTCGAGGCCGCCATCCGCGCCGCCCGGGCGGGGGGCTGACGCCCTAGCCGATGCAGTTCCAGCGTCTCCGCCTGGTGGGCTTCAAGTCCTTCGTGGACCCTGCGGAAGTGCATATCGAACCCGGCCTGACCGGCATCGTCGGGCCCAATGGCTGTGGCAAGTCCAACGTCCTTGAGTCCATGCGCTGGGTCATGGGTGCCAACTCGGCCAAGGCCATGCGCGGCCAGGGGATGGACGATGTCATCTTCGCCGGGGCCGCCGACCGCCCGCCGCGCAACCATGCCGAAGTCCAGCTGACCATCGACAACGCCCAGCGTCGGGCCCCCCAGCCCTTTACCGATGCCCCCATGCTGGAGGTCTCGCGCCGCATCGACCGCGGCCAGGGTTCGACCTACCGCATCAACGGCAAGGAAGTTCGCGCCCGCGATGTGCAGCTGCTGTTCGCCGATGCCTCGACCGGCGCCAACAGCCCGGCCCTGGTGCGTCAGGGCCAGATCAGCGAACTGATCGCCGCCAAGCCGCAGAACCGCAGGCGCATCCTGGAAGAAGCCGGCGGCGTCGCCGGCCTGCATACGCGCCGCCATGAGGCCGAGCTGCGGCTGAAGGCGGCCGAGGCCAATCTGGAGCGGCTGGACGATATCGGGCGCGAGCTGGAAACCGCCCTGAACCGGCTGAAGCGCGAGGCACGGCAGGCCGAACGCTACAAGAAGATCAGCGCCGAAATCCGCGCCCTGCAGGCCGCCCTGCTGTTCGTGCGCTGGAACGACGCCCGGGTCGCTGCCGAGGGAGCCGCCGCCGAACTGGCCGAGGCGGACCGCGCCGTCGCCTCGGCCACCAGCGCCGCCGCCGCCAGCCAGAGCGCCGCCCTGAAAGCCCAGGAAGCGCTGAAGCCAGCGCGGGAGGAGGACGCCGTCGCCGCCGCCCTGCTGCACCGCGCCAGCCTGGAACGAGACCGGCTGGACATGGCCGAACAGGCGGCGCGGGCCGAGGTCGAGCGGCTTCAGGCCGAGACCGCCCGCATCACCGCCGACATCGACCGCGAAGGTCGGATGGCCGACGACGCCAGCGCCGAACTCAGCCGGATCGCCGAAGCCCTCGCGGCCGTAGAGGCCGAGATCGCCGCCGCCCCGGCGCGCGGCCCGGAACTGGAGGCGACCCTTGCCGCCGCCGAAGACGCCCGCCGCGCCGCCGATGCGGAGGTCGAGCGCGTGGCCGGGGCCGTCGCCTCGGTGGAAGCCCGCCTGAACGCCGAAAGCGCCCGCAAGCGCGATGCCGAAGCCCGCGCCGCGCGCGCCGAGGCGCAGCTGACCTCGGCCAGGGCCGAGCGCGAGGCGCTGGGTCCGCTTGAGACGCCCGAAATCGAGGGCGCCTCGGCCGACCTGGCCACGGCCCAGGCGGACCTGGCGTCCGCCCGCGCCGCCGTCGAAGCCGCCGAGTCAGAGCGTGGCGACCTCGCCCGCGCCGAGGCCGAGGCGCGCACCGCCGTGCGCGCCGCCGAGGACCGGCTGGGCCGATTGCAGACCGAGGCGCGCGGGCTGGCCCAACTGCTGACCCAGGGACGTCGCGACCATCCCCCTGCTCTGGATCAGGTTCGCGCCGACAAGGGCTATGAGGCGGCGCTGGCCGCAGCTCTGGGCGACGATCTGGATGCCGCACTGGATGCCCGCGCGGCGGTGCACTGGGCCGGGGCTGAGGTCTCGTCTGCGACATGGCCGTCGGGCGTGACGCCTCTGGCCGATCATGTGAACGCGCCGCCCGCCCTGGCCGCCCGGCTGGCCTTCTGCGGCGTCGCGGAGCGCGCCGCTGCGCCCGCCCTGGCCCGCGACCTTCCGCCCGGAGCCCGGCTGGTGACGCGCGAGGGCGACCTCTATCGCTGGGACGGCTTCGTCCAGCGGGCCGAGGCCCCGCGTCCCGCCGCCGTCCGCCTGGCCCAGCGCACGCGCCTGGCCGAACTGGAAGCCGAGATCGATACCGGCAAGCCTGCGCTGGACGGTGCGCAAACTGCCATGAAGGCCGCGACCGAAGCCTTCCGCGCCGCCGAGGAGGCGGTGAAGGCCGCCCGCGCCGCGCCCTTCGCCCTGGACAAGGCCGTCACCGCCGCCCGCGACCGCGTCGAGGCCCTCGGCCGGGAGCAGGCCCGCAAGGAGGCGCGAGCCCAGGCTCTGGACGACACCCTCGCGCGCTTGAACACCGAACACGAGGCTGCCGTCGCCGCCCTGGCCGAAGCGCAAGGCGGAGATGCGCCCTCCGAGACGCTGGAAAGCCTGCGGGCCGAACTGGCGATGGCCCGCAGCGCCGCCGACGCCGCCCGCACCACCGCCGCCAATGCGCGTGTCGAACGCGACAGCGAAGCCAGAGAGATCGCCGGGCGCACCACCCGCCGCGACGGTCTGACCCGCGAGCGCGAGGGCTGGACCAGCCGCGCCTCGGACTCCAGGGCCCGCGTCATCGCGCTGGAGAAGGACGCGGAAAAGGTCGCGACCCGACTGAAAGCCGCCGCTGATGCCCCTGAACACCTGGCCGCCCAGCGCTCCGCCCTGCTGGACGCCCTGACCACGGCCGAGACCCGCCGCCGCGCCGCCGCCGACGCCCTGGCCGTGGGGGAGGCCGAAGCCGGCGAGGCCGACCGCGCCAGTCGCGCCGCCGATGCCGCCGCCTCCGCCGCCCGGGAGGCGCGCGCCGGCCTGTCCGCCCGCGCCGAGGCCGCTGCGGAAAAGCTGGCCGAGGCTGAAGCGAACCTGCGCGAAACCGCCCAGATGTCGCCTGAAGAGCTGGGCCAGAAGCTGACCGACGACGCCATCGCCCGCCCGCCCGATGCCGCCGGGGCCGAAAGCCTGCTCTATGGGCTGGAGCGCGAGCGCGAGGCGCTGGGGGCCGTCAATCTGCGCGCCGAGGACGAGGCCACTGAATACGGCGACCGGCTTCAGACCATGAAGGTGGAACGCTCCGACCTGACCAGTGCCATCGCCAGGCTGCGCGACGGCATCGACGAGCTGAACGCCGAGGGACGCGAGCGTCTGGTCGCCGCCTTCGACGTCATCAATGACAACTTCAAGGCCCTGTTTGAGGCCCTGTTCGACGGCGGTCAGGCCGAACTGAAGCTGGTCGAGAGCGACGATCCGCTGGAGGCCGGTCTGGAAATCTACGCCTGCCCGCCCGGCAAGCGTCTGTCGGTTATGAGCCTCATGAGCGGGGGTGAACAGGCCCTTACGGCGGCTGCCTTGATCTTTGCCGTCTTCCTGGCCAATCCGGCCCCGGTCTGTGTGCTGGACGAGGTGGATGCGCCGCTGGACGACGCCAACGTCGACCGCTTCTGTCGCATGCTGAACGAAATGCGCAACCGCACCGACACCCGCTTCATCGTCATCACCCACAATCCGGTGACCATGAGCCGGATGGACCGGTTGTATGGGGTCACCATGCCTGAGCGGGGGGTCAGCCAGCTGGTCAGCGTCGACCTGAAGCAGGCCGAACAGATCGTGGCTTAATCATTCCTCCCCCCTTGGGGGAGGGGGACCGCCGGAACGGCGGTGGAGGGGGCCTGCCGCAGCCGCGCTTTCCACGATAGGCTGTAACGATGGACGCCCCGCGCCAGACCGTCGAACGCGCGCGCGAACTTCGCCGCAAGATGACGCTGCCTGAAATCCTGATGTGGACAGCCCTTCGCGGTCGTCGGCTTGCGGGTCTGCGCTTTCGCCGACAGCATCCGATCGGCCCCTACATTCTGGATTTCTATTGTGACGATGCGCGGCTGGCCGTCGAGATCGATGGCGAGCGCCACAGCGAGCCAGACCGCATGGTTCATGACGAACGGCGAACGGCATGGCTTGAGGCGCAAGGCGTTCTCGTGCTTCGCATCCCCGCTCGAGATGTGCTGCCCGACATGGATGCGGTTTTGAGCCATGTCAGGCGAAGTGCCGGCCGCTGAGCCCCCTCCACCACGCTACGCGCGGTCCCCCTCCCCCAAGGGGGGAGGAATGCGCGTGAACACCTCCGTCCTGACAAACCACCCCAGGATCGCCGGGCCCTCGATGACATAGCGGCGGAACATGCGGCGTGGCTGACTGAGCAAACGATGCAGCCATTCCAGTGACAGACGCTGGAATACCTGCGGGGCCCGCTGCTGACGACCGGTCAGGAAGTCGACAGATGCCCCGACGCACAGGGTGACGCCTTGCGAGCGCCCCGCCAGACGTAGGGCATGGGCGAACCGTTCCTGTTTGGGGAAGGAGACGCAGGCCAGGAGCACGTCCCACTCGGCCTCGACGGCGGTGCGGACGGCGGCGTCCCATGCGGGCGTGTCGGGCACCAGCATGGGGGCATCCAGAAACACCAGCCGCGCCTGCGGATAGCGCGCAACCAGATCGTCGAACGCCCCCCGATCCGGGCCGAACACCGCGATGGTCAGCTCCCGCCCCGCCTCCAACGCCAGCAGGTCCGCCGTCATGTCCGAGCCCGGATAGACCGACAGCCGCCTGCCCTTCAGCCGGGCCAGATGGCTGAGGATGCGACTGTCGCAGATCTTCAGGTCCGCGCCCTGATAGACGTCGGCCCCGACCCGGCCGTCCATCAGCTTGATGACGTGATCCACATTCGGCGTGACGACATAGGCATAGGGGCCACGCGCCATCTCGACCACCCGCTCCAGCAGGGCGGCACGGTCGCCGTCGGCGAAATCCAGCGTCATGAAGCGCGTCATGGACGGACCCTATCGCGCCGGGGTCAATGGGCGGTTACGATCACGCATGATCCTGAGCCTGCTGTCGCTGCTGACCTTTTCCGAGCCTGAAGGGCCGCATCGCTTCGTCTTTCTGGGGGCCGGGCGGTTCGTGCAATATGCCGACCTGGCCAGTCTGGAGCCCGAAGGCGACGGTGGGCGCATCCGCGTGTTTCAGGTGGTGGAGCCGGATTTCCGCGCCGCCGGCACGCCCTACTGGGGCGGCTGGTCGTGGTGGCGGTTCGACTGCGGGCCCCGGGGCCATGTCGACCGGCTGGACTTCGCCGGCGTGCGCGAAGGCGGTGAAGAAGGGCCATCCACGCCTGACGACGCCCCGTCGTACGAAGCGGTTCAGGGCGGCGACGCCTTCGAACTGCTGGTCGCAGCCTGCAATCCGGAGGACTACGACACCGATGCCACCACTCTGGACGAGGCCGTCAGACAGGGCCGGACCAATCTGGACGCGGGCAGCTAGCCCTGCGGCGAGGCAGCCGCCGCGTTACGATCCCACCCCAGCCGATCCCTCGGCAGCGCCTCGGGCAGTTCGTCGCGCATGAAGGCCAGCATCTTCTCGCGCACCTCGCAGCGCAGGTCGAAGGCGATGGAGGCGTTGCGGGCGCTGGTCAGGCAGCGGACCTGAACCGTGCGCTCCGTCACCTCCGTGACCTGCAGCGAGACCACATCGCCGTCCCACAGCGGCGAGGCATGGGCAATCTCCTCCAGCTTCATGCGCAGCCGGTCGATGGGAGCTTCGTAATCAACATACAGAAACGCCGTGCCAATCAGGCTGGCGTTGTCGCGGGTCCAGTTCTGGAACGGCTTCTGGATGAAATAGGTCAGCGGCAGGATCATCCGCCGCCAGTCCCACAGCTTGACCACCACATAGGTCGAGGTGATCTCCTCCACCCGGCCCCATTCGCCCTCGACGATGACGGCGTCGTCCAGGCGGATCGGTTGGGCCGTGGCGATCTGGATGCCCGCGATCAGATTGGTCAGGAAGGGCTGCAGCGCCAGACCGGCCACAATGCCGACGACCCCTGCCGAGGCCAGCAGCGACAGCCCCCATTGCCGCACGCCCGGGATGGTCAGCAGTGCCAGTCCCAGGGTAATCAGGGCGATCAGCAGGGCCGAGACCCTTTGCAGGATGCGTGTCTGGGTCACGTGCTTGCGGGCACTGAGGTTGTCCTCGGCGTCCATGTTGAACTTCCGCAGATGAACGACGGCCCCCATGTCCACGGCCCCGGCCAGCATCCAGCCGCACACCAGGATGAAGCCGAACAGCAGGGCCTGCCGGATCAGCAACGACGGCTCCGGGTCCATGGGCGAGATGGTGACGCCCAGGGCCACGGCGACGATCATCACCGCGATCCGCACCTTCAGCCGTGCGCGACCGACGACGCCGCGCCAGAAGACGTCCTTCTTGCGCACGACCCAGGTCAGCAGGCTGAACACCACCTGATTGGCGGCCCAGCCGATGAAGACGAAGACGCCGACGATGACGGAGATGACCACCCATTCGGGCAGCCAGTAGAATTCACGCCAGAGGCGGAAGACCTCGCGGGTCATGTCCTGGATGAAAATCGGCATGGCCGACGTTTAGCGCGTCACGGTGGCGAGGCGAAGGCCAGCTGTCAGATCGCTACCGCCTCGACCATGTCGGCCAGGACAGAGGTCGCGTCCGGCAGGGCCGCAGAGCGTGCACCCACACTCATGGCCGACAGCCGGGCGGGGTCCGACAGCATGGCCGCTAGCGACGCAGCCAGTCGGTCGACCGTCACCTCGTCCTCCAGCACCATTTCGGCTCCGCCCGCCTGGACCAGGCTGAGGGCATTGAACCGCTGGTGGTCGTCCATGGCGATCTTGAGCGGGATCAGCAGCGACGGCAGGCCCGCCACCGCCAGCTCCGAACAGGTCGAGGCCCCGGCCCGGCCGATGACCAGATGCGCCTGCGACAGACGCCGGGCCATGTCGGAAAAGAAGGGCGCGATCTCGGCCGCGATCCCCGCCTGGGCATAGACGGCGCGGGCGGCCTCCAGCGTCTCGGGCCGCGACTGCTGTTGCACCCGCAGGCGTGTGCGCAAGGCTTCGGGCAAGATCGCCAACGCCTGGGGCACCGTCTCGGACAGGATGCGCGACCCCTGGCTGCCGCCGGTGACCAGCAGATGGATGGGTCCGTCGCCGGTCGGGGCCACGAAGGCCCGCTCGCCCAGCACCCGGATGTCCGCCCGCACCGGATTGCCGATCAGGGTCACCCGCGCGCCGACGCCCTGCGGCACCTTCTGCAGGTTCGGAAAGGATGAAGCGACGGCCCCGACATAGGGACTGAGCCAGCGGTTGGTGCGGCCCAGCACGGCATTCTGTTCGTGCAGCAGCGTCGGCCGCCCCTGGCTGAGCGCGGCCAGCAGGGCGGGGGCGGAAGGGTAGCCGCCGAAGCCGACCACGACCGCCGCATCCAGACGCTTCAGTGCAGATCGCGCCTGAACCACCCCACGCGTGATGGCCAGCCCGGCCTTGGCCATGCCGATCGGCCCGCGCCCGGTGGCGGCATCCAGCGCTATCCGCTCCTCGGCCGGGAAGTTCTGGGCATAGGCCTCGCCCCGCCTGTCGGTGGCCAGCACGATACGCCAGCCGCGCCCGGCCAGTTCGCGCGACAGGGCCTCGGCCGGAAACATATGCCCACCGGTCCCACCGGCGGCGACGACGCAGAGTCTGGAGTTCATGGCGGCCTTCTAACCCAACATCCGCCGACGCGGCAGACTGGCCCCCGGCTCATAGGCCCCCGGTCGCTTGCGGGTCAGGGCCAGGGCCAGCCCCATGGTCAGGCCCATGGCCACCATGGACGAGCCGCCATAGCTGATGAACGGCAGTGTCATCCCCTTGGTCGGGACCAGGCTCAGATTGACAGCAATGTTGATACTGGCCTGCAGCCCGATCAGGATGAACAGCCCCGCCGCCGCCGTCTGCTCGAACGGGTCGCGCAGTCGCATCGCCTTCTGCATGCCGCGCAGGACGATGAAGCCGAACAGGCCGATCATGATCAGGCTCAGCACCAAGCCGAACTCCTCGGCCCCCACGGAATAGATGAAGTCGGTATGCAGGTCGGGCACCGAACGCTTCATGACCCCCTCGCCCACACCGCGTCCGACCAGACCCCCGGCCCGAATGGCCTCGGACGCGCGGTCGATCTGATAGGTGGCCCCGGCGTCGTCCGAGCCGAACCGGCTGAGGCGATCGCGCATGTGGCTGAAGCTGAAATACAGGCCGACGACCCCCGCCGCGCCCGCCGCCGCCAAGGCCGCCACCCACTTCAGCGGCACGCCGGCCATGAAGAAGACGGCCATGAACGTGGTGGTGATCAGCAGGGTCTGGCCGATGTCGGGCTGGATCAACAGAAGCGCGACCGTCAGGCCCCAGACACCGAACGCGATGCTGACGCCGGGCACGCCCTCGCCCTTCTGGCCCTCCGCGAACATCCAGGCGGAGAAGACGATCAGGCCCGGCTTGGCGAACTCCGACGGCTGTAGGCTGAACGGGCCCAGGTTGATCCAGCGGGCCGCGCCCTTCACCTCGTCGCCGATGAAGGGCAGCAGCATCATGGTGATGATAGCGCAGAACAGCGCCGCCAGGGCGATGCGGCGCACACCCTTGGGAGAGAAGAACGAAGTACCCAGCAGCATGACCAGACCGGCACAGCTGAACACCATCATCCGCCAGCTGTAGTGGAAGGGGTCCGTGATCGACTGGTCGGCCAGGATAGCGGCGGGGCTGGAGGCGAAACTCAGCGCCACGCCCATCCCCATCAGCGTCAGGGCCGCGGCCAGCAGGCCCCGATCCACGGTCCAGAACCAGTTGGCCACCGGTCCCTTGTCATTGCGCGAAAACGCGGGGCTGTAGGCTTCGGTCATGACGGGGCCATGGGGGTTGCACCGAGGGCCAGGACGGCGGCGCGAAACGCCTCGCCCCGCACCTCGAAGTCGGGATACTGGTCGAAACTGGCCGCCGCGGGGCTGAGCAGCACGACCTCGTCGCGTCCTGTGGCAGCGGCGGCGGCATAGGCCTGCTGCACCGCCGTGGCCATGTCGCCGCTGATCCGGTGCGGGGTGTCCCCCAGCCGGGCCGCGAACGGCCCCGCCGCCTCGCCGATCAGAAACGCCTCGACCACGCGCGGGAACAGCTCCTCCAGATCGTCGATACCGCCCTGTTTGGCCCGCCCGCCCGCGATCCAGAAACTGCGGTCATAGCTGGTCAGGGCCTGACGGGCGGCGTCGGCGTTGGTGGCCTTTGAGTCGTTGACGAAGCGGACGCGGCCGAGCGTGCCGACGGTTTCCATGCGGTGGGCCAGGCCGGGGAAGGACAGGAGGCCCTCGACGGTGGTGTCATGGCTGACGCCAAGGGCGCGGGCGCAGGCGTAGGCAAAGGCAGCGTTCTGGGCGTTGTGGCGGCCGGGGAGCGAGCGGGCGGGGCTCAGGTCGGCCAAACGCTCACCATCGACGCTGAGCCAGCCCCCGTGTGCTTCAATTCTTCCGCTCATCCCGGCGAAAGCCGGGACCCAGTTCTTTGGGTGATCGGTCGATGAATTCGGCTCGGATCGCTTGTCCTGGCGCGCCGGCGTCAAGCTGGACAGCGCTGGGTCCCGGCTTTCGCCGGGATGAGCGGAGGTGGAGATCACGGTGCCGAGACGACCCAGGCTCGCGAGATGTCCAGCAACACCACACCCCCAGGTCTCATCCACCCCGACCAGCGCCACGCCATCCGCACGTTGCGCCGCAAACAGCCGCGCCTTTGCCGCGATATACCCCTCCATCCCGCCATGCCGATCCAGATGATCCGGGCTGATGTTCGTCAGGATCGCCACGTCCGGCGCGAAGGTCGTCGTCAGGTCCAGTTGATAGCTCGACACCTCGATCACGTAGACCGCATCCGGCGTCGGCTCCGGCAACGCCAAGACGCCCATACCGATATTGCCGCCGACGTGCACCGTCAGCCCGGCCTGCTTAAGCACCCAGCCGATCAGGGCCGTCGTCGTGGACTTGCCGTTAGTGCCGGTGATGGCGACGACACGGGGCCGCTGCCCTTCCGGCAAGGCCGCCATCGCCCGCGCGAACAGTTCTATGTCGCCGATGATCTCGATCCCGGCCTCATGCGCCTTGTCCACCGTCCAGTGCGGGGTCGGGTGGGTCAGCGGCGCGCCCGGCGACAGGACAAGGGCCGCAAGACCCGACCAGTCGGCGACGGTCAGATCCTCGACCGCAAACCCTTCAGCCTCCGCCTGCATGCGGCTGGAGACACTGTCGTCCCACAGCACCGGCAAGGCCCCGCCGGCCTTCAGCGCACGCGCCGCCGTCAGCCCCGACCGTCCCAGGCCGAAGACCGCGATGCGACGCCCCTCGAAGCCTGGGGCCAAAATCATGAGAGGACGATCATCTAGCGCAGCTTTAACGTCGCCAGACCGGCCAGGGCCAGCATGGCGGCGACGATCCAGAAACGGATGACGACCGTCGATTCCGGCCAGCCCATCTTTTCGAAATGGTGGTGGATCGGGGCCATCAGGAAGATGCGGCGGCCGGTCATCTTGAAATAGGCCACCTGAATCATGACCGAGGCCGCCTCGATGACGAACAGGCCGCCGACGATGCCCAGCACCAGCTCGTGCTTGGTCGCAACGGCGATGGCGCCCAGCGCGCCACCCAGGGCCAGCGAGCCGGTGTCGCCCATGAAGATCTTGGCCGGCGGAGCATTGTACCAGAGGAAGCCCACACCCCCGCCGATCATGGCCGCGCAGAAGATGGCCAGCTCGCCCGAGCCCGGCACATGGTGGACGCCCAGATAGCCCGAAAAGATGAAGTTGCCGACCAGATAGCTGATGATGCCGAACGCCGCCGCCGCCATCATGACCGGCACGATGGCCAGGCCGTCCAGACCGTCGGTCAGGTTCACCGCATTGGAAAAGCCCACGATGGTGAAGGCCGCGAAGGCCACATAGAACCAGCCGACATTCAGCAACACGGCCTTGAAGAAGGGAAAGGCGATCGACGTCTCCAGCCCGGGCGACGTCGGCGACAGCTCCATCCAGAGCACGGTCAGCACGCCCGCGATCACTGACACCACCACTTGGGCCGCCAGCTTCTGCTTGGACGTCAGGCCCGCAGAGGTCTGTTTCGTCACCTTGGCGTAGTCGTCGATGAAGCCCAGCACCCCGAACGCCGCCGTCACGAAGCTGACGATCCAGATATAGGGGTTGGTCAGGTCGCCCCACAGGAAGACCGCCACGGCGATACCCGCCAGGATCATCAGCCCGCCCATGGTGGGGGTGCCTACCTTGGAAAGGTGCGAGACCGGGCCGTCGTCGCGGATCGGCTGGCCCTTGCCCTGACGCGCCCGCATCCAGTTGATGAACCGGCTGCCCATGGCCACCGCCACGATCATGGCCGTTGCCATGGCCAATGCGACGCGTACCGTCTGATACTGGATCAGGTTCAGCAGCGGATAGTCCTGCGCGACGTCGGCGAACTGCAGATACAGCAGGTAGAACATCTAGATCGCCCCTCCCGGGCCTTCTGCCAGGGCCGCCAGAGCCCTCGCCACCAGCGACGCCTTCGATCCGTTGGACCCCTTGACCATGACCACGTCTCCGGGCCCGGCCAGCACCATGGCCTCGGCCGCCAGCTCGGCCGCCGTCTCGCGCCACAGGCCTCGACGCGAACTGGCCAGACTGTCGTACAGCGCCTTCATCTCCGGCCCCGCCGCATGGACCATGTCCAGCCCGGCTGCCTCGATCGCGGTCGCCAGCCCTTGGTGCAGCGCCCGCGACTGGTCGCCCAATTCCAGCATGTCGGTCAGGACGACGACACGCCGTCCGCCCTGCCCCACCGGCCTGACGCCCAGGCTGCGGAACCCCGCCGTCATCGACAGCGGATTGGCGTTGTAGCTTTCGTCGATCAGGGTGAAGACCCCGCCGGGAGCGGCCACCTGCATGGTCTGCCCCCGCCCGGCCAAAGGCGCGAACCCGGCCAGTGCAGGCAGCGCCGTTTCCAGCGGTACATCCAGCGCCTCCAGCATCAGGATGACGCACAGGCTGTTCAGGCCCCAGTGATGGCCAGACTGAGCCAGGCGATACTCCAGCGCCTTGCCGTGCAACTCGGCCCGCACGGTTGCCCCCTCGGTGTCCGGCTCGAACCCGATCAGCCGTGCTTCGTGGGCGGCCCCGGTGCCGAAGCGCAGGACCTGCGCCCCTTGCGCCCGCGCCGCCGCCTCCAGCACAGCCGCCTGGGCCACATCGCCGTTCAGAACCGCCGCGCCGCCGGGCAGCAGGCCCTCGAAGATCGACGCCTTCTCCGCCGCCACGCCCGCCTCGCCATCGGCAAAGGCCTCGATATGGACCGGGCCGACCGTCGTCACACAGGCCGCATGCGGCGCGACCATGCGCGACAGGGGCGCGATCTCGCCCGGCGCATTCATGCCGATCTCGAACACCGCCCGGGCCGTGCCCTGCGGCATCCGCGCCAGCGTCAAAGGCACGCCGATATGGTTGTTGTAGCTCTTGATCGACCCGTGCGACGACCCCGCCAGATCCAGCCCGGCCTTGATCGCCTGGGTCACGCTGGTCTTGCCGACGCTGCCGGTTACGGCCCCGCGTCGTACGGCCCGGTCGCGGGCAGCGACACCCAGGGCTTCCAGCGCCTTCAGCGTATCGTTCGTGACGATGGACGGTCCGCCCTCGACGCCATGGTCCGTCAGCGCACCGGCGGCCCCCGCCGCAAAGGCCGAGGCCGCGAACTCGTGCCCGTCCCGCGCGCCCTTCAGAGCCAGGAACAGGTCGCCGGCCACGATCTCGCGGCTGTTGTAGGTCAGGCCCGTGACCTCGAAAGGCGCGCCCGACAGGCGTCCACCCGTGGCCGCTTCGATCTGTTCAGAGGTCCACAGGACAGGAGTATCAGGCATGGGCGTTCAGGGCTTCGGCGGCGACGGTCGCGTCATCGAAGGGGTGTGTCACCCCGCCGACGATCTGACCCTGCTCATGCCCTTTTCCGGCGATGACCACCACATCCCCGTCGCGCATCATGTGGATGGCCTGGTGGATGGCTTGCCGGCGGTCGCCAATCTCCTGTGCGTCCGGACAGCCTTCGCGCACGGCGCGGCGGATGGCAGCCGGATCCTCACCGCGCGGATTGTCATCCGTGACGATGGCGACATCGGCCAGACGTCCGGCAATCTCGCCCATCAGAGGGCGTTTGGCGCGATCGCGGTCGCCGCCCGCACCGAACACGACGATCAGCCGCCCCGTCGCATGCGGCCGCAGGGCCGACAGCACCGTCTCCAGCCCGTCGGGCGTATGGGCATAGTCGACATACACCTCGCCCTTGCCGCTACCGCCAGCGACCCGCTCGAGCCGCCCCTGCGCCCCTTCGATCTTCTCCATGGCCGCCAGAACGCGCTCGGGACTTTCGCCGCCCGCGATGCACAGGCCCGCCGCGACGAGAGCGTTCGACGCCTGGAACGCCCCCGCCAGCGGCAGCAGCACCTCAAGCAGGCTGCCACGCACATCCAGCGACAGCCGCTGGCCTTCCGGCACGGCCTTGCGGCCCAGCAGGGTCAGATCCCGCCCGCGCTCGCCGACCGCCATCACGCCCAGGCCGGACATGATGCTGGCCGAGGCGAACTGGGAATAGGCGTCGGAATCCGCGTTCAGCACCGCCGTCCGGCCGCGCGGCAACAGGGTCTCGAACAGCCTCAGCTTGGCGTCGCGATAGGCGGCCATGTCGCCGTGATAGTCCAGATGATCCTGCGTCAGGTTGGTGAACCCCGCCGCCTTGAGCGTGACCCCGTCCAGACGCCGCTGGTCGATGCCGTGAGACGAGGCCTCCAGCGCCAGATGGGTCACGCCGCCCTCGGCCAGATCGGCCAGCAGGCGGGCCGCATCGGCGGCATCGGGGCTGGTCAGGCCGGGGCCCGTCAAGGCCTGATTAACGTTACCGGACTGTTTCAAAACCCCAAGGGTGCCCATGCTCGCCGAGGTCAGGCCCAGCGCCGCCCAGATCTGGCGGCAGAAGGCGGCGACGGACGTCTTGCCATTGGTCCCGGTGACGGCGACGCAGGTGGCGGGCTGGGCTCCGTAGAAGCTGCGCGCCGCAATGGCATAAGCTCGGCGCACGTCGCCTGAGGTGACCAGCACCGGGGCCATTCCGGCGTCGGTGTCGGCCGGGGCCAGGACGGCGGCGGCCCCCTGCGACAGGGCCTGGGGGATGAAGGCGCGGCCGTCGGCGGCGCTGCCGGGCAGGGCCACGAACAGGGTGCCGGGCGCGACCTTGCGGCTGTCGGAGGTGACGCCGGTGATCATCGGGTCGCTGGCCACGTCGCGGCGCAGCAGGTCGGACAGGCGGACCGGCGGCTGGGCGCTCATCGCCCGTCCCCTTCAACGTCCTCATAGGTCGGCACGCGCTCGCCGGTGGCGGTGCGCCAGACATCGGCCCGGCGCTGCACGCCCAGGAACGGCGCGATCCGGTCCGCGATCCGGCCCACGGCCGGCGCGGCGACGAATCCGCCGGTGCGCGGATAGGTCTGGGGCTCATCCATCAGGATCAGGATCTGATACCGGCGCGCATTGACCGGGCCGTCGGCCGGGAAGACGGCGGCGAAGGTGCCCAGGGCGTGGGCGGTCGAATAGCGGCCATTGACCGACTTGTTGGCCGAGCCCGTCTTGCCCCCGACCCGCAGGCCGGGCGCATCGGCGCGGGTGCCCGAGCCGTTGACGACGTTGCGCCGCATCAGGTCCAGCATGGTCAGCGACGTCTCGGGCGAAATGATCTGACGCACCGGCGCATCGGGTCGACCGCCTTTGCGCAGGGTCAGGGGAATGAACCGCCCGCCATTGGTCATGGCCTGCATGGCAGCGGCCATCTGCAGCGGCGTGATCGAGATGTTGTAGCCGAACGACAGCGACGCCAGGGTCGAATCCGTCCATCCCCGCGGCGTGATCGGGGCCTCGGATGCGATCTCGAACGGGGCCTGGTCCATCAGGCCGAAGCGCCGGAAATAGTCCTGCATGACCGCCGGGCCCATCTCGGTCGCCAGCCGCGAGGTGCCGATGTTGGACGAGTGAAGATACACCTCCTCCAGCGACATCACCTTGTTCTGGGCGTGGAAGTCCTGGATGCGGCGCCGCCCGATCTGCAGGGCCTCGGAGGCGTCGATCATGGTGTTCATGTCGGCCCGGCCAGTGTCGATGGCGGCGGCGACTGTAAAGGTCTTGAACACCGACCCCATCTCATAGGTCGCACTGGCGGCCAGGTTGCGCGAGTTGGTGCCCGGCCAGCTGGCCATGCCCAGGACCTCGCCCGTCTGGACATCGGTGATGATACCGACCGCGCCCTTGGCCTGGGTTTCCAGGGCCATGGCGGCCAGCTCGTTCTCCAGCACACCCTGCACGCGCAGGTCGATGGAGGTCTGGAAGGTTTCGCCGCGCGCGCCCGCCGCGCGAACCTCGGCATCGAACGCCTTCTCGACGCCCGACAGGCCGACCTCGCCGCCCTCCTCGACGCTGCCGACGACGTGGCGCGCGGACTGGCCCAGCGGATAGACGCGCACATCCTCCGGCTCGAACGTCAGGCCACCCAGCGCCAGATCGTGGACGCGGGCGCGCTCGGCCGGTGTCAGACGGGCCAGGGCCAGGACACGACGATCGCCGTTCACGGCCCGGGTCAGGCGGCTCATGCGGATGCGCGGCACGGCCCTCTTGATAGCGGCGATGGTGGCAGGCCGATCCCAGACCTCCGACGGATCGATATACAGACCATAGTGGGTGATGTTGGCGGCCAGCAGGGCCCCGTTGCGATCGACGATATCGGCCCGCATCGTGGCATTGGGGTGCGAGGCGCTGCCGACCCCGACCTGCGGACCCCAAAGCGCCGCCTTGGCCGCGCCGAGCGCCAGACAGAAGAACACGCCCGCGAACAGCCAGCGGATCAGCAGGATGCGGACGCGCGTATCCTCTTCGGGCCGCGCATCGGCCCGTGCCCGGCCAAAGGCATGCTCGACCCACCACATGGCCTCGCCCAGCCAGCGCCAGGACGGCAGCTTGCGCGACAGGGCGCTCAGGTTCGCTACGCCGGGGGCTGGGCGGGTCCAGGCCTGATGATGCGGATCGTGCACGCTCATTGCGCGGCCTCTGCAGGCGCGGCAGGCGCTTGGACCGGCTCCTCGGCGACGGGCGCGGGACCGGCAGGCGGTGGGGCGATGACCACGGGGCGAGGATCAGGCTCCGGCGCGATCAGGGGCAGACCCTGTTCGGTGGCCTGGCGATGCACATCGACGGGCCCCAGTCCCGCCTCGCGCGACAGGGCCTCCAGACGGGCGGGCTGTTCCAGACGCGCGACCTCGGCGCTCAGCAGGCGAACCCGCTCGCCGTTCGAGGCGATCTGGCGCTCCATGTCGGCGATGTCGCTGCTCTGGCGCGCCGCCGCCGCCTTGGCGACATAGACGGACAGGACCATCAGGGCGACCAGCATGACGCCGATGATCTCGACCCAGCGGATGCCGCGGACCTTCCAGGCGAATACGCGTTGAACGACGGCGGGCACGGTCATGCGGCCACCTTTCCGCCGATGGGGCCCCACGGCTGGGCGTCGGTCCGCACCGCCGCCCGCAGCTTGGCCGATCGGGCCCGCGGATTGGTCGCCAGCTCGGCCTCGCCCGCCTCGCGCGCGCCCTTGAACGCCAGGGTGAAGCTGGGCTTGCGGGTGTCGATGGCCACCGGCGCATGGCGCGATCCGCCCGGCGCATTGCCGGTCCGCTCGGTCAGGAAGGCCTTAACGATGCGGTCCTCCAGCGAATGGAAGGTCACGACGGCCAGTCGGCCACCGGGGGCCAGCGTCGCCTCGGCCGCCTCCAGCCCGGCGCGCAGCTCGCCCAGCTCGTCATTGACCGCGATCCGCAGGGCCTGAAACACGCGGGTGGCGGGATGGATGGCGGCCCCGCGACGTCCACCCAGGGCCTTTTCGACGACGGCGGCCAGATCGAGTGTGCGCTCGAACGGCTTTTCGACCCTGCGGCGCAGGATGGCGGTGGCGACGCGGCCCGACTGGCGCTCGTCGCCATACAGCTTGAAGATATGGGCCATCGGCCCGTGGTCCCAGGTGTTGACGATGTCGGCGGCGGTCTCGCCCCCATGATCGGAGTTGGCGCTCATCCGCATGTCCAGCGGCCCGTCGCGCATGAAGGAAAAGCCGCGCTCGGCCTGATCCAGCTGCATGGACGAGACGCCGATGTCGAACACCACCCCGTCCAGCCGCGCCTCGCCCGTCCCGGCGAAGGCCTCGGCCAGGCCGGAGAAGGGCGTGCGGACCAGCTGGAACTTGCCGGGATAGTCGTTGGCCACGGCGTCGGCATGCGGCTGGACCGTGGGGTCGCGGTCCAGGGCGATCACGGTCGCGCCGGTCGCCAGAATGGCGCGGGTATAGCCGCCGGCCCCGAAGGTGGCGTCGATGATCACATCGCCGGCTTTTGGCGCGAGAGCTTCGATCACTTCGTCCAGCAGGACCGGGGCGTGGGGCGCGGACGTCATGCCCCCTCTCCTGCGGCTCGGGTCGTTTCGCCGTTCATGACCTTGCGGGCCAGGGCGCGGCTGGCGGCGCGGCGGGCGTTCCACGCCTTGCGATCCCAGATCTGGAAGCGCGGCCCCATGCCCGCGATGATCACATCCTCGCCCAGCCCGGCCTCCTGGCACAGGCCTTCGGGCAGGGTGATCCGGCCACCGCTGTCGTAGGACAGCGGGCGCTGGGCGGCATAGAAGGCCTCTTCCATGGCGGTGCGTTCGTCGCTGCCGAACGGCAGGGCCTCGATGCGGGCGACATATTCGGCCATCAGCCGGTCACCGCCGGCCTCCAGGCAGTCCGAGGCGATGGAGAAGAAGCAGAAGACGCCGTTCTGGGCCCCGTTGTCGGCGGTGCGGAACTCCTGCGGGATCAGCAGGCGCCGCTTTCCGTCCAACTGTTTCTCATAGGTTCCGAGAAACACGATTGCCCCAACTCGGGCCCTTCGACCCGCCCCTCTGATCCGATTGACGCCGTTCGGCGCACGCCTCACCCCACTCGATGAAAATGGGATAGCATGGGATTGAATGGGTCTCAATGGGATTAGTTGACGAGGATTAACCTCAATTGGGCTCGAAATGCCAGTAAGGCCGTGAACATACACGGAACGCGCAAAGTATAGACAGGCTGTGGACTGTTATCGCGCCCCGATGCTGACACAGGCGTTAACGGATATCCTCCCCATTCGCGTCGCGGATGGGGAGGTGGCGCGGCGCAAATATGCGCCGTGACGGAGGGGGCGGCGTAGGCGTTCGCCTGTCGAGGCGCTAACCCCTCTCGACCGCGCCGCCCCCTCCACCACGCTACGCGCGGTCCCCCTCCCCATCGCTGCGCGACAGGGAGGTGATGCGATCAAGCAGCGAGCGACCGCGTCGCGAGCGTTAGCGCTCTTCCACTTGGAAAAAAGCGCTCAAGCAGCGAGCGACCGCGTCGCGAGCGTTAGCGCTCTTCCACTTGGAAAAAAGCGCTCAAGCAGCGAGCGACCGCGTCGCGAGCGTTAGCGCCCTTCCCCTTCAAAGAAAAAATGTCAGACGGCCTGTAAGCCGGGTTCTGTTCCGCACCGAGATGCAGCGACGATCATTCATCTGGACCGCCCATCGCTGGACGGTTCTCGCGACCTACCCGGACGTCTGGGGCGGTGAGCCCTGCAAGCGAACTTGCGCAACGTCCCTATTCGGTCTTGCTCCAGGCGGGGCTTGCCATGCCGTCGCTGTTACCAGAGACGCGGTGGGCTCTTACCCCACCCTTTCACCCTTACCGGTCCCGCAGGTCCGGAGGTTTGCTTTCTGTGGCGCTATCCCTCGGGTCACCCCGGGCGGGCATTACCCGCCGCCTTTTCACCGTGGAGCCCGGACTTTCCTCGACAAGGGCCGAAACCCCCGCCGCGACCGCCCGGCCGTCTGACGGCCGCTAGGTGCGCTTTTGCGGCGCGCAGGTCAACGCCGGCTCAACGGACTTCGCGAAGGTCCGCAATGGGTGGGAAGCGGACAGTGATCTTAGGACATTTCGCGAAGTCAGCGAGGGCGCACGGGGGACGATGAAAAGCCGGAGATGGATACAATCGCCACTGCAACGTCTGTAGTCAGTCGGGATAAACCGGAGCCGGTATGTTTCCAGGTTGGCCACGACGGTGCCGACGGACCAGGTCATGAACGGGAACGGCGAAGTCTGGATCCAGCACATCCTCAGGACGAAGTGCCGCGATGATTGACCAATCGTCAGCTTCGCTTCTGGCGTAGATCACCGCTAAATCGCCCACAGACTCGCTTCGGCGACAGGTACTCCCTGCATGAATACGTAAGCTCAAGGACAGCCCGGGAGTGTATGGTCCCTGTAGGACATCTATCGGCGTGTAGGTGGTCTCGATGTCCGTAGGGCCGACACGACGCTGCGCGCTGATCTCGGCCAAAAATATGCTGTCAGATGCGGTCCGAAGCTCTCGTTGTTGCGTGGTTGCTGACTGCACCGGGCTTGATGCGTTCGGCCCACTTGCCCATGCAGACGTCATAACAAGCGACGGCGTGCAGCCGAGAGCGTCGCTATTGGCGGCAGAGAATGCTGCGACGCACAGCGATAGAAGCAGCCTCATCCATTCCCCCAATAACGCTGTGCTTCCAGGCCTCAGGTTGCGGCATGCTGCGAAGGACCGCAATGGGTCGATTGCGGACACCAGGTCGCTGCGAGAAAGCAGACACTCAGCCTAGTGCCCGCGAGCCGACATTCCGAACGACCGCCAGGGGTCGATTGCGGACAGTCGGATTTGCGTCATCGGCGGACAGGCTGGACCTAGATTGCAAAGTCCGTAAAATCCGCGTGACATGCGCTCGATCATCCCGCCTTTCATAGCCGGATCGGCAGTTCTGATCGCAAGCGCGGCTTGGGCTTGCGAATGCGCGCAATGGCGAAGCGCGGCAGACAACTTAACGCGACTGAAGTGGCGTTCTTAGGAACGGTAGTTTCGACCTTACCCGAACGTGGACCGGGCGGGAGCGAAGGAAACGTCGTGACTGAATTTCGAGTGACGCGAACTCTCAAAGGGGCGCATCAATCGGTTCGCCGTATCGCTCATTATCCTGGCCCAGAAGGCAGTACCTGCGGCGTCAGTTTCGCGCGCTCACGCGAAGTGCTTGTCTTTACGAACGCGCGGCGAAGCCGGATGTATACTAGTTCCTGCCAACAGCCACGTTTTCCTCTAGCCGACTTCGAGCGAGCGTTGCGATAATAAAATGCTGAGGTACGGACGTCCGCTTTGGGTCGGAAGCAGACCGTCGCTGCAGATTAAAAGCGGACGCTGAAACCGGAAACAAGGATGGCACATTGGATCAGCGGCCTCATCGGACCGACAGGGCCGATGGAGAAGATTGCGCAGGAATGCGATTTAACCCGCCGTTTTGAGTTGGCTCAAGGGTTCAGCCTAATCCTGATCGCTGATGAAGATGTCGAACGGCTTGCGGGGGATTTCGAGCGGCAAGGCGACGAGGACGACGGTATTTTCGACTATATGCATCCAGCTTGGTTGAAGCTGCTCTCCTCCCTGTCGAAGGGCACCGCGTTCGCTTATGTCGAAACCCGCTACTTTGGCGGGACGGGAGGTCAAGGTTCCGCGCTCTTTCAGGACGGCCGCCTATCCGCACCGCCCGCCTACCAACCGACCCACGCGACCGAGCTTACTTGGCCAATTAATGCCGCCTTGTCTAAGTTGGGCGTTCAGCGCGACGGGGCCTATGATGAGTTCGAGGCCATTGGTCTAAACTTGCATCGTTCCTAGCCAACAGCATGTCGGGCTGACCTCCCGAATGTCCGCTATGGGTCGAAAGCGCTCGTAGGCTTTAACGCCGAAAGCGGACATTGGCAGGGTGGTTGGGCAGCAAACGTGTCCGACATCCGCCAAGCCTGGGAAACCCACACTCTTGGCCGCCCCGCTAGTTCAGCACCCCGGTTGCGCTCTCCGCCGTCGCCAGCTGGAGCACGCCCATCAACGTCGCCCGCGTCTCGCCGTCCGCCACCCCGTCCACCTGCGCCGGTCGCCAGTGGCGCTGGAAGGCCTCGACGGTCAGCCGGGTCGCCTCGTCATAGTCACCACCAGGGGGCAGGCCATAGCCCAGCCGGTGCAGGCCGGCGCGCAGGACGATGACGCCCAGCCCCTCGTCCCCGACCTTCAGCGGCACACCAAGCGCCGCGACCCGCTCCTGCGCCGGTTCGAACCACAGACCGTGGCCTGCGCCTGCCAGCCGCTTCCACGGAAACCGCTCGCCCGGATCCTGCTTGCGGTCGGGGGCCAGGTCGGAGTGGGCGATGATGCGGTTGTCGGGGATGGTCCAGCGGGTGCGGATGTCGGCGATCAGGCTGATCACCGCATCGATCTGAACCTCGGGAAAGTCGCGATAGCCGAACTCATGTCCCGGATTGACGATCTCGATGCCGATGGAGGCGGCGTTGCAGTCGGTCTCGCCCAGCCAGACGCCCCGCCCCGCATGCCAGGCCCGCCGCTCCTCCGGCACTAGCTTCAGAATGGAGCCGTCCTCATGGACGATATAGTGGGCCGACACCTTGGCTTCCGCGTCGCACAGCCGCGCGATCGCGGCCTCCGCGGTCTGCATGCCGGTATAGTGGAGCACCAGCATGTCTGGCGGGCCGCGCCGGGCATCGAAATTCGGGGACGGGACGTCGCGGACGATCAACATGATCCTCCCTGAACGTCTCTAGCGGCCCGTCCGCTCCCAGCCATAGGCGACCCAGGCCCCATCGACCTTGCGCGCCTCGATGACGCCATCGTCGGCGCGGCGGTTGCGAACCGTGACGCGGCGACGCGCCCTCAGGGCCAGTCCGGCGAAAAACACCAGCACGGCGGCAAACACGGCGAACACGGCCACAGCCGCGGCGGCGAACACAGCCAGGACGGCACCGACCGCCATGGCCAGCATGGTCGCGATCACGCCGCCAAGCCACAGCACCGGCGCGAACAGATTGCCGGAGGAACGGCGGCCTTGCGGGCCGAGGGCGATGCGGTCGGACGGGCTCATGTCTTCACCTTCCAGACCATTTTTGCTTCAGGTCGAAAGACCCGAATCCAAAAAATGGTCAACCATTAATCCGGAGCGAAATCTGAGCCACGGCGGACTTCGTCCGCCTTTGCCGATTTCGCTCTGGGCGCTGCGAACAACGCCTTGGACGCAATGTCGGTCCATCCCCATGAACCGTCAATGACCGACGCATCACAGGACGGTGTAGGGCGTCGTTTCGTCTCAGTAGGGCTGGTCGGCCAGGACCGTCGCCCCTGACGCCCGCGCCCGATCGGCCTGGACCCGACGTACCAGGGCCTCGGCCTGCGGATCGTTCATCACGCCACCGATACCGACCAGGACCTTCGCCGCCTCGCTGGACACGCCGAACGCATCGGACAGGGCCTCGAACGGCGACTGGGGCGTCGGATAGCGTTTGAAGCGCAGCGAGTCGCCGGCTGGAATTTTCGCTAGTTCGCGGGCCTTGGCGACCGCCTCCGTCAGGCCGCCCAGCTGATCGACCAGACCCAGGCCTTGCGCCTGCGCCCCGGTCCAGACCCGGCCGCGCGCGATCTGGCGCACCCGGTCGGGCGAGAGTTTGCGGCCCGTGGCTACGCGGGTGATGAACTCGTCATAGGTTCGGTCGATCTGGGCCGCGAAGGCCGTGCGCTGTTCCGGGGTGAAAGGCTCCGACGGCGAGAAGGCGCTGGCATAGTCGCCGCCGACCGACAGGCCGCGCATGTCCACGCCGAACCTGCCCAAGGCATCGGCCAGCACGAACTTGCCGCCGAACACGCCGATGGAGCCGGTCAGGGTCGAGGGCTGGGCCACAATCCAGTCGGCTTCCGAACTGATCCAGTAGCCACCCGACGCCGCATAGTCGCCCATCGACACCACCACCGGCTTGCCCGCCGCCCGGGCCGCGCGCACGGCCGCCAGGATCTGCTCCGAGGCATCGGGCGATCCGCCGGGCGAGGAGACGCGGAAGACGATGGCCTTGACGCTCTTGTCCTCGATGGCCTGATAGATGGCCTCGGCCGTGTCGTCGGAACTGATCTGCGAGCCGCCGCCGAAGCCGCCGCTGCCCGTGCCGGTCATGATCGCGCCCTCACCACCGACGATGGCGATGGCCGAACTGCCCGAGCCGGTGCGCTCGCCCTTGGACGAGGCATAGTCGGAAAACTCCATCAGCTCGGAGCCGCTGCCCGCCAGACGCTTGATCTCGGCCTCGGCCTCCTCGACCTGGCCGATCTTGTCGATCAGACGGTTCTGCAACGCCTGGGCCGAGGAATAGGGCCCGGCCTCGATCACGGTACGCAGGGCCTGGGGCGTCTGTTTGCGATCCTGGGCCGCATTGGCCAGCGACGTCGTATAGATCGAGGTCATCCAGGCCGACATCGCCTCGCGGTGCTCGGGCGTGAAGTCGTTCTCTGTGAACTCGTTGACGGCGTTCTTGTATTCGTAGCGCTGCTCGAACTGGGCATCGACGCCATAGCGTTCGAAGGCGCGGCCCAGGAAGATGGAGTCCGCTGAAAAGCCCGCCAGCTGGAAGGCCGAGGTGTTCTGCATCCACAGCTGGTCCGCCGACGCGCCGACCATATAACTGCTGACCGCGGTGCCGATGGGCATGAAGCCCTGGCTGTGGGCGATCACCGTCTTGCCCTTGGCGCGGAAGCGGCGGATGGCCTGGCGGATCTCGTCGGCGGCGGCGGGCGTCATCCCCGCCTCGGGCAGGCGGATCAGCAGCCCCTTCACCTTGGCGTCGTCCCCGGCCTGGGCCAAGGTGTCGACGATCTGCAGCGTCGACAGGCCCGAGCCGCCGAAGGCCGCGAACGGATTGGTCGGCGTCTGGTCCGTCACGCCCTCGCGCAGGTCCAACTCGATGACCGTATTGCCGGGCGTCGCCGGCTTGGACGAGGCGGAGGCGACGATGATGCTGATGAAGACGACCGGAATGACCACGAAGAACAGCAGCAGGCCGGCGAACACGCCGCCCATGGTCAGGAAGAATTGCTTCATGGTGTCGTCGAAAACCTGATCCGGACCGGCACTGGCCCTCGGGCCAGCATAGGGCGGCATACGCCTCGGTCAAATGAAGGTCCCGTAATCAAGGCGGGCAGGCGGCGCTTACGCTGCGCTGCAACACACGCATTGATGGGGCGGTCCGAAACCCCTATATGAGCCGCCTGCGAGCGGGGGCCTATCGCCCCGCGTCTAATGGACCGCACGCCCATGCTGGTCACGATGATGAAGGCCAAACTGCACCGCGCGACGGTGACCCAGGCCGATCTGGACTACGAAGGCTCCATCGCCATCGACATGGAGCTGCTGGAGGCTGCCGGCATCTTTCCGCACGAACAGGTCGATGTGCTGAACATCACCAATGGCGCGCGCTTCACCACCTATGCCATCGAGGCTCCGCGCGGTTCGAAGGTCATCGGCGTCAACGGTGCCGCCGCCCGCCTGGTCCAGAAGAACGACAAGGTCATCGTGGTCACCTACGGCCAGATGCCCGAGGAAGAGGCCCGCCAGTGGAGCCCCTCCGTCGTGCTGCTGGACGACGGCAACGCGATCAAGCGCGCGGCCTGAAACCGGCTTGACCACAGGCTGACGACGGCGTTGTCTCTGAGCGTTCGCACCCGGACAGCCTGAAGTCGAGCGATCCATGATCCGCATTCTGTCCGCCCTGAGATGGCCGCTGTTCGCCGCCTATGTGCTGGCCGGGGGCGCGGCAGTGATGATGGCCACGCCGATCGGGCTGACCGCGCTGGGTTTGTCGCTGGACAGCTTCAGCTTCCTGCCTGCCCGCATCCTGACCGCGCCGTGGAGCCTGGTCCCTCTGGCTGCCGGGCTCGACTCCGTCACGACCCTGGCCTTCTTCATCATCGGCTACGGCTTCAACGTCGCCCTGCTGATGGTGGTGGCGCGGGAGTGGACGTACGACCCCTCCCCGCCCGCAACGGATGAGGAAGGGTCGCTACTCTGACCTAGCGGTTAAGGTCGTACACGCCCGTGATGTCGATGCGGATCGTCAGTTCACCTGCCGCAACCGGGGTAGAAGATTCCGAGTCCATCAAATTTGCCCGCATGGCGTAAATCGGGCGTGGTGACTGGGGCGCGTAGCCGCCGCCTTCCGACAGCGAGCGGATGCTGCCCAGCGGCGTGCCCAGAGCGTCGGAATACAGGGCCGCCTTGGCCTGCAGATTGCGGACCGCCAGGCGGCGTGCCTCATTCTCGGCAGCCGAGGGATCCTTCAGACCGAAGCTGATCCCGTCGATCTGGTTGACCCCGGCGGCGACCACGGCGTCGGCGGTGGTGCCGACGCGGTCCAGGTCATTGATGATCACCGTCACCCGGTTGTTGGCCTGATAGCCGCGCAGTTTCGGCGGCTCGTTCTGGACGTAGTCATACTGGGCCGACAGGTTCAGGCCGCTGGTCTGGACGTCGCGTTCGCTGATCCCGGCGCGGCGCAGGGCGGCCATGACCTGGGTCATGCGGGTCGCATTCTGCTGCATCGCCTCGGCGGCGGTGGCGGCTTCCGTCACCACGCCAAAGCTGATGGTGGCCATGTCCGGTACGGCCTTGACCTCGCCATAGGCCGACAGGTTCAGCGACGGGCGCTCGGTCACCGCCTGGATGGTCAGGGGCGCGCCGCCGTTCGGCTGCGACTGGGCGATGGCGGTGGTGGTCATCAGGCCCGACGCCATCATGACGCCGCCCAGAACCAGGGCGCGGGAAAAGTTTTTCATCTTGGTCTCCGTAACTCAGTGACGATCCATCCGGCGTGACCGTGTCGATCAACCGTGGACGCCACAGTGACGCTACCCGTCTGAACGCCGGGACGGCGACGGCGACAGACGCCGTTCATCTAGATGAATTCGCAGACAGGCCTGTGGTTGCAACCCGCTCTTGGCAAGGCCGCCACCGCCCTGCTAGGCCACGCACACGGCGGGCGTGTAGCTCAATGGTTAGAGCCGACCGCTCATAACGGTCTGGTTGGGGGTTCGAGTCCCTCCACGCCTACCAAATCCGCCAACGACGCCTACATCGGGGCTGTCCACTGCCCGGAGACCCCATGTCCTACATCGCCCGTGACGACCGCCCCGCCGACAAGGCCGCCCGCTATGCCGAGGTCGAGGCCGAAATCCTGGCGGTGCTCGACGGAGAGCCCAACCGCGTGGCCCGCATGGCCACAGTCGCCTCCATGCTGGCGGATGCTTTTCCGGTCTTCTTCTGGACCGGCTTCTATGTCGTCGATGAGACGAAACCGGACGAACTGGTCGTCGGACCTTATCAAGGCACACTGGGCTGTCTGCGCATCGCCTTCGGGCGCGGCGTCTGCGGGACGGCGGCCAGCACGCGCCAGACCCAGATCGTCGAGGACGTCCACGCCTTCCCCGGCCACATCGCCTGCGACGCCCGTTCGGCCAGCGAAATCGTGGTGCCGGTGGTGGATGCATCCGGCCAGTTGATCGCCGTCTTCGACGTGGACGCCACCGAAGTGGCCGCCTTCGATGCGGTGGATGCCGAAGCGCTGGAGAGACTTCTGAATAAGGTCTTCGCCGCCTGACGACCGAATTTGACGCAGCCTCATGACATAGTCTTTCGACCCTGCCACGCTGGCACCCCGGCGGCGCGGTCAAAGCGCTGACCCTACCAGGTGGACTGAGTGGACTCAGTGGACTGTATTTTTTCGGAGCGCCGACAATGAGCAACCGCGTCATCATCGTCACCGGAGGTCACGGCGATCTGGGCCGGGCCGTAGTCGAACAGGCCCTGGCGGACGGATTGAGTGTCGCCATCATCGACCACGCCATGGGCCACGCCGCCCCGGCTGGCGTCCAGGAATTGGGCGGCGTCGACCTGACCGACCCTGCTTCCGCAGACAAGGCCATCGCGGCTATCATGAGCCGCTTTGGCCGTATCGACGCCCTGCTGAATATCGCGGGCGGCTTCGTCTGGCAGACGACCGACGACGACAAGCCCGCCTGGGACCGCATGTTCGCCCTGAACCTGACCACCGCTCTGAACGCCAGCCGCGCCGCCCTGCCCCATCTGAAAGCTTCGTCCGAGGGCCGGATCGTCAATGTGGGTGCCAATGGCGCACTGCGCAGCGCGGCAGGCATGGGGGCCTATGCGGCCTCCAAGGCGGCGGTGCATCGCCTGACCGAAAGCCTGGCCGAGGAGTTGAAGACCACGTCGGTCACGGTCAACGCCGTCCTGCCCTCCACCCTGGACACCCAGCGCAATCGTGCCGACATGCCCGATGCCGATCCTTCGATCTGGGTCGCACCCGCTGATCTGGCGCGGGTCATGCTGTTTCTCGCCTCGCCCGACAGCCGCGCCATGACCGGGGCACTGGTGCCGGTCACGGGTCGGGTGTGATGCGACCCGCGCGCAGCGTCCTCTACCTCCCCGCCTCCAACGCCCGGGCCATCGAGAAGGCGCGCTCCCTGCCCTGCGATGTCGCCATCCTCGATCTGGAAGACGCTGTAGCCCCGGAAGCCAAGGTCGAGGCCCGCGCCGCCGCCGTCGCTGCGGTCCGAGCGGGCAGCTTCGGCCCGCGCCTGGGCGTCCGCATCAATGCCCTCGACACCGAATGGGGAGCCGACGACCTTGCGGCCCTTGCGGACACCCCCCTCGACCTCATCGTCGCACCAAAGGTCGAGGACGCCGCCACCGTCCACACCCTTTCTAGCCGACTAAGGTCAGGCACCGCCCTGTGGGCCATGGTGGAGACGCCCCGCGCCCTGTTCTTCCTGAACGACATCGCAGCCAGCGGCGGCCCGCTCGAGGCCCTGATGCTGGGCACCAACGATCTGGCGACCATGCTGCGCACAGGCCCTTCGCCCGACCGTGAGCCGCTGAAGCCCTGGCTGGCGCTTGTGGTCGCCATGGCCCGGACCCACGCCCTTCTGGCCATCGACGGCGTCTTCAACCGCTTCGCCGATTCCGAAGCCTTCGCCGCCGAATGCGCCCAGGGTCGCCTGTATGGCTTCGACGGCAAGAGTCTGATCCATCCGTCCCAGATCGACGGGGCCAACGCCGCCTTCGCGCCTACCGAGGCCGAAATCACCAATGCCCGCGCCATCGTCGCCGCCTTCAACGCGCCCGATGCGGTTGGACGCGGCGCGATCCAGATCGAGGGCCAGATGGTTGAGCGCCTGCATCTGGCCGCCGCCGAACGGGTGCTGGCGCAAGCCACGACGAACCCCTGATCCCCCCTCTCGACCGCCGCATTCCGGACGCCTATCTAGAGCACAGATCCACGTACCGGACGCGCCCAGGCGACCGGCACCAACCCGAGGGCCGAGCGCCCTCAAGCAACGAGACGCCGCGCGTCGAGTGATAGGGCCCCTTACCAACATGACACACGCCGTCATCGCCGCCACGGGGCTGTTCACGCCCGACCAGTCGATCTCCAACGAAGAACTGGTCACGGCCTATAACGCCTATGCCGACGGCTATAATGCCGAGCACGCGGCCCAGATCGTGGAGGGCGACGTCGCCCCCCTGACGCCCTCCTCGGTCGAGTTCATCGAAAAGGCCTCGGGCATCAAGTCGCGCTTCGTGCTCGACAAGGCGGGCGTTCTCGACCCCGAACGTATGGCTCCCAACATCCCCGAGCGCGGGAACGACGAACTGTCGATCATGGCCGAGATGGCGGTCAAGGCCGCTCGTGACGCCATCGCCGCCTGGGGCAAGCCGGTCAGCGAGATCGGCGCGGTCCTGTGTGCCGCCTCCAACATGCCCCGCCCCTATCCGGCCCTGGCCATCGAGGTTCAGCAGGCCCTGGGCATCGAGGGCTTTGCCTTCGACATGAACGTCGCCTGTTCCAGCGCCACCTTCGGCATCAAGACGGCCGTGGACTTCATCACTGGCGGCTCGGTCAAGGCCGTGCTGATGGTCAATCCGGAAGTCTGCTCGGCCCACCTGAACTTCAAGGATCGCGACAGCCACTTCATCTTCGGCGACGTCTGCACCGCCGTAATCGTGGAATCATCCGATACCGCAGGACCGGGCGGCTGGGACGTGCTGGGCACCCGGCTGAAGACCAGCTTCTCCAACAACATCCGCAACAACTTCGGCTTCCTGAACAACGCCGCCCCGGAAGGCATCGGCGCGCCCGACAAGCTGTTCATCCAGCAGGGCCGCAAGGTCTTCAAGGATGTCGTGCCGATGGTGTCGGACATGATCGTCGACCATGCGGGCGAACTGGGCATCGATCCCACGGCCCTGAAGCGGATGTGGCTGCACCAGGCCAACATCAACATGAACCAGTTCATCGGCCGCAAGGTCCTGGGTCGCGAGCCCGAGCCGCATGAGAACGTCATCATCCTGGACGACTACGCCAACACCTCCTCCGCCGGTTCCATCATCGCCTTCCACCTCCACCGCGACGGCTTCGAGGCAGGCGACACGGGCCTGATCTGCAGCTTCGGCGCCGGCTATTCGGCCGGGACCGTCTTCGTCAGGAAGCGCTGACAGCTACTGCCGCGCGGCGTCCGTCCGCGCGCGCACCGCCCCGAACTCCGAGGCCGGCTTCCACGTCGGCCAGTCGGTGCCGTTGGCCAGGTCCAGCCCCAGGCGATACAGCAGGGTCAGGTTCTCGACCGCCGAGCTGAAATCCAGATCGGCGGACCATTCGTCGCTGGGCTTGTGATAGTCGGCATCGAACTTGGCCCGATAGGCCGGCAGGCCCACCGCCGCGCCGCCTTCGTCCAGATCGACGCCGTGCCACGGCATCAGGGCCGGCACGCCCGCACGGGCGAAGGGGAAGTGGTCGGAGCGGTAGTAATATCCCTGCTCCGGCTCGCGGTCGTCGGTGACATAGCGGCCCTCGGCCTGGGCCAGGACCTCCAGCCGGTCCTCCAGGTCGTTCTGCCCCTTGCCGAAGATGGCCAGGTCCTTCGTCGGGGCCGACAGCGGCAGCATGTCGATGTTGATGTCCGCCACCGTCGTCTCCAGCGGCCAGACAGGATTGGCGGTGTAACCATAGGCCCCCAGCAGGCCCATCTCCTCAGCGGCCATATGGGCGAAGACGAGGCTGCGTTTCGGACGCGGGGCCTGACTGAACTGACGCGCGGTTTCCAGCACGCCGATGGTGCCCGACGCATTGTCCCAGGCCCCGTTGAAGATGTTGTCGCCGGTCATGCCCGGATGCTGTTCCTCACCGCCGACGTGGTCCCAGTGGGCGGAATAGACGATGGTCTCGTTCGGGCGCTCGCTGCCCTCGATCCGGGCCAGCAGATTGTGGGTCACCAGAGTGTCGATCGTTTCCTCGGCACTGACCGACAGGCTGACACCCGGCAGGGCCACGGCCTTGAACTGACCGCCCGCCGTCGTGGGCAGCAACGCGGCCAGATCGACCCCGGCCGCCTGGGCGAGAGCCGTCGCGGCCTCGACCGTCATCGCGCCGGAGAATTCGGTGTCGGCCGCACCTGGGGTCAGCGTCCGGCGGCGGTCGTTGCCGCCCCCGACGCGCGGGACCAGGGTGATCACGCCAATGGCCCCACGCCGCCTGGCCTCATCGGCCTTGTAGGCGCCGGACTGATAGTTGGTGGCATAGGCCCCGTTGAACAGGTCGCCCTCGGGCTCACCGGCCACCACGATGACGACCTTGCCCGTCACATCGACGTCGCCGTAATCGTCCCAGTTCCGCTCCGGCGCCGAAATGCCGTAGCCGGCGAAGACCACGCCCGCGTCCTGGACATCCGTCTTGCCGTCATTGCTGACGGCGCGCAGGACGATGTCGGTGCCGACCGTCAGCGGGCGCGACTGGCCGTCCGGTCCGGCCCAGCTGGCCGTCGCCGGGCGCGCAGGCGTATAGCGTTTCAGTTCGATCGGTTGCAGCCACTGCCCGTTCGGCCCGCCGGGTTGCAGCCCCATGGCCTCATACTGGGCCTGCAACCAGGCCAGGGTCATGCGCTCGCCCTCCGTGCCCGGATAGCGGCCCTGGAAGCTGTCGTCGCTGATGGTGCGAACGCCGTCGCTGAGGCGGGCGGCCGAGAAATCCTGGGCCTGAACGGCTCCGGCGGCGAGCAGCACGGCGGCGACGGCGACGCCGCCCATCATCTTGCGAAACATCGGAAAGCTCCGTCCGAAAAAGGTCTGGTGCGGACATACGGGCGCAGCGCCCCTCTGGCCCATTAAGTTTTCGTCATGTCGCTCTCCCTCCCCCTCGGGGAGGGATGTCGGCGCAAATCGACGACAGGGTGGGAGGGGCTCGGCGCGGCAAACACCGACGCTTGTTGCCTGCCTTGGTCCTCCCCACCCGGTCGCTGCGCGACCACCCTCCCCCGAAGGGAAGGGAAAGCTTGGCTACTGCCGCTCCGCCGCCGTCGCCTCGCGTGCGGGCGCAAACTCAGACCCCGGCTTCCACGCCGGCCAGTCGCGGCTGTTGGCCAGGTCCAGACCGACTTCGTACAGCACCTGCAGGTCCTCGACCTGACCGGTCAGATCCCAGTCCGCCGACCATTCGTCCGCCGCCTGGTGATAGCGGCTGCGACCGTATTCCGAGCGGGTCGCCTCACGCGCGGCGATCGGCTCGTCGCGGAAATCGCCCGTGCTGCCGCCATAGGTCATGGGCACGCCGCGCTTGGCCAGGGGGAAGTGGTCGGAGCGGAAATAACCGCCCGAGGCCGGGTTGGCGTCCGGCTGAATCTCGCGCCCTTGCGCCTCGACCTTTGCGCCGATCCGTTCGTCGAAGTCCGACTGGCCATAGCCGGTGATGCCATAGCGCGCCGTGCGGCCATAGACGTTCATGGCGTCGGCATTGAAGCCGCCGACCGTCATGGCCAGCGGATAGACCGGGTTGGACGCGTAGAACTCCGACCCTAGCAAGCCGCTTTCCTCGGCGGTGAAGCTGATCATCACGATGGAGCGCTCGGGGCGTGGCCCGGCTCCGAACGCGCGGGCGATCTCGATCAGGCCCGCCGTACCCGTGGCATTGTCGACTGCACCATTGAAGATGGTGTCGCCCTCGGCATCGGGGGCTCCCACGCCGATGTGGTCCCAATGGGCGGTGTACAGGATCGTCTCGTCCGGATGGGTCGTGCCTTCCAGCCTGGCTAGGACGTTGCGGGTCGTGATCTGGCTGGTTGCCACATCGAACATGCCGCTAAAGGTCGCGCCTTCCAGTTCGACCGGGCGGAAGTCGCGGCTCCGGGCCGCAACCTTCAGGGCCTCGAAATCCTGACCAGCGCGCTGGAACAGGTCCACGGCCACGTCGCGCTGGATCCAGGCCTCCATCGGCACCCGCTCGGCCGCCGCATTCTGGCGCACAATGTCGAACTGCGGGCCGGACCAGCTGTTGGTGACCGTCGCCCAGCCATAGGAGGCCGGAGCCGTCTCATGCACGATGATGACGCCCGCCGCGCCCTGACGCGCCGCCTCTTCATACTTGTAGGTCCAGCGGCCGTAATAGGTCATGGCCCGACCGCCAAAGGTGTCCAGCTCGGGCTGTTCGAAGTCGGCGTCGTTGACCAGCACGACCAGGATCTTGCCGCGCACATCGACATCCTTGAAGTCGTCCCACTGACGCTCGGGCGCATCGATGCCGTAGCCGACGAAGACCAGCGGCGTGTCCATCAGCATGACGTGGTCGCCGGGCAGGCGGGTCGAGACCACAATCTGTTCGCCCGGGGTCAGGGGAATGGTGTCGTCACCGACCTTGAGCCGGGCCTGGATGTTGGAGGCGGTGAAGCGGTTCAGGGTCACGTCCTGCGTCCACTGGCCGTTCGGGCCACCGGGCTGGAAGCCGGCGGCCGCATACTGCTCGCTCAGATACTGGACGACCATCTCCTCAGCGGGAGTGCCGATGCCGCGCCCCTGAAAGCTGTCGTCAGACAGAACGCGGGCATGTTCGGACAGCCGTGCCGTGTCGAATGTCTGGGCCTGCTGGGCCAGCACTGGCGTGGACAACATCAGGGCGGCGGCAAGCGCGGCGGCGGACACGGACAAACGCATGGACGGTGACACCTTCAAAGTCTCTGTATGTCCTGACGTTAGGGCAGGCGTCCGACGCTGTCGATGCGGCGACACAGGGCTTCCGACACGAAAAACCCGCCGCGGCCGGAGCCGGGCGGGCTGATCGTTCGACCTGGACAGCGAGCCTTAGTGGGCCACGCCTTTCCAGATGCGGCGGTAGCTCATGTAGGTGATGCCGGCGAACAGAAACAGGAACACCATCACACCTACGCCGGCCTGCTTGCGCTGGACCTGCTTGGGATCCGAGGCCCATGCGATATAGGCGGCGACGTCCTTGGAATACTGATCCACCGTCTGGGCGGAACCGTCGTCATAGGTCACCTGACCGTCGCGCAGCGGCGCGGCCATGGCGATGAAGCCACCGTAGGGCACCGGGCCCTCGCCGGTCCAGAACGGCGTCAGGTCGCCGGCCATATAGGGGTTGTAGTTCTGGCCGGGCAGGATCTGCAGGCCCGCAGGTGCGGCCTTGTAGCCCGACAGCAGGGAGTAGATGTAGTTGGCCCCGTCGTGACGCGCCTTGGCCATGACCGACAGGTCAGGCGGGGCCGCGCCACCGTTCGCCGCCGCAGCAGCGACAGCGTTCGGATAGGGATTGGGGAAGCGGTCGGCGGCGATGCCGTCGCGCATGATCGGCTCGCCGGTTTCCGAATCGATATCCGGCACCTGAACCTCGGCGGCCAGGACCTTCACGAAGCGGTTGGCGGCGGGGTTTTCCTGATGCGAGTCGTAGAACGGACCACCCGGCTCGGCCAGGGTCCGGAAATACATCAGGTTCATGCCGTGGCAGGCGGAGCAGACCTCGCGGTAAACCTTGTAGCCGCGCTGCAGCTGGCCCTGATCGAAGGAGCCGAACGGCCCCTCGAACGAGAAACCACCCGAGCGCGGGTGCTTGGCCTCACCGGCGGCCAGGGCGGGCGAAGCCGCCAGGGCCAGCCCGGCAGCGGCGGCGATCATGACCAGGGTCTTCTTCATGGTGTTCGTCTTCATGGTCATGGTCGCGATCAGCCCTTCTTCTCGGCCGAGGCAGGAACGGCCCCGCTCATGGCGTCGCTGGTGCCCAAGACCGGCTCGGAGATGGTCGCAGGGATCCGGCGCGGTGTTTCACGCAGACCGACAAGCGGCATGATCACCAGGAAGAAGGCGAAGTAGTAGAGCGTCAGGAAGCGGGTCAGCCACAGGTAGGAGTTCAGATCACCGTCGATCAGGGTGAAGGTGCTGAACGAACCGATGACGGGGGCGTCAGGCAGTTGCCCACCACACCAGCCCAGGCCCAGACCCACGATCACGAAGATGATGAAGAAGGTCCGCATCGTCGGGCGATAGCGCATCGACCGCACCTTGGACGTATCCAGCCAGGGCAGGACGAACAGCACGCCGATGGCCGCGAACATGGCGACCACGCCGCCGAACTTGTCCGGCACCGCCCGCAGGATGGCGTAGAAGGGCAGCATGTACCACTCGGGCACGATGTGCGCCGGCGTCACCAGCGGGTTGGCGGGGATGTAGTTGTCCGCATGGCCCAGGGCATTGGGCATGAAGAAGACGAAGAAGGCGAACAGGATCAGGAACAGGATGATCGCGAAGCCGTCCTTGACCGTATAGTACGGGTGGAAGGGCAGCATGTCCTTCTTGGCGCGATCCTTGGGGATCAGGATTCCGACGGGGTTGTTCTGACCGGCGTGGTGCAGGGCCCACAGGTGCAGGACCACACAGCCCGCGATCACGAACGGCAGCAGATAGTGCAGCGAGAAGAAGCGGTTCAGCGTCGCATTGTCGATGGCCGGGCCGCCGCGCAGCCAGATCAGCACGGGCTCGCCGATGACCGGGATGGCCCCGATCAGATTGGTGATCACCTCGGCGCCCCAGAAGGACATCTGACCCCAGGGCAGGACGTAGCCCAGGAAGGCGGTCGCGATCATCAGGAAGAAGATCACGCAGCCCATGATCCAGATCATCTCGCGCGGGGCCTTGTAGGAGCCGTAGTAGAGGCCGCGCAGCATGTGGATGTAGACCGCGATGAAGAACATCGAGGCCCCGTTGGCGTGGGTGTAGCGGATCAGGTCGCCGCCGTTGACGTCGCGCATGATGCGCTCGACCGAGGCGAAGGCCATTTCGGTATTGGGCACATAGTGCATGGCCAGGAAGATGCCCGAGGCGATCTGCACGACCAGGCACAGCGCCAGGATAGCCCCGAAGGTGTACCAGTAGTTCAGGTTCTTCGGCGTCGGCAGCGACATATAGTCGGCTCCGAAGCGGATGATCGGCAGGCGGGTGTCCATCCACCGCTCGATGGCGGTCTTGGGCACATAGGTGGATTCGTGATCGCTCATGCTTCTGACCTAATCAACCGATCTGCACGCGGGTGTCGGAGACGTATTGGTACTCCGGCACGACGAGGTTCAACGGGGCGGGGCCCTTACGGATACGGCCCGAGGCGTCATAGTGCGAGCCGTGGCACGGGCAGAACCAGCCGCCGTAATCACCGGCATTGAAGGTCGGGACGCAGCCCAGGTGGGTGCAGGAGCCGATGACCACCAGATATTTCTCGTGACCAGCCTTGGTGCGCTCGACGTCGGTCTGCGCCGGGCTGCCGACGGCACCCTCGCTGACGACGCGCTGCAGTTCGGCAGGGGTGCGGAAACGGATGAATACAGGCTTGCCCTGCCATTTGATGACGACCTGCTGGCCTTCCTGAACCTTGGTCAGGTCGAACTCGATGGTCGACAGCGCCAGGGTATCGGCGGCCGGGTTCATCGAATTGATCAGCGGCCAGACGACCATGGCCCCGGCACCGACAGCCGCAGCACCGGCCGCGATGTGGATGAAGTCCCGGCGGGTGGCTTCGCCACTTTCGTTGTTCTCAGTCACGACCGATTCGGCCACGTCACACTCCTCATGCGCCGCGTGTCGCGCGTCTGAAGACGGCGTTTGTCGCGGCATGAACGCTTTAGCGAAAAACCCTTGTCCTGACCCGGTCTGGATTTGCGGCTCATCGACGCAAGTTGCTGACGCCACTTGCGAAACAGTCGCAATTAAGACCGCGACAAGCCCCCGGGCCACGCGTAAGAGGGCCTTAGAATGCGTCTCGCCCTTTTTCAACCGGCCATTCCACAGAACGTCGGCGCCAGCATCCGCTTGAGCGCCTGTTTCGGCGTGGACCTGCATGTGATCGAGCCGACCGGCTTCCACTTCGACGACCGCGCCATGAAGCGCGCGGCCCTGGATTACGGGCCGCTCGGCCACCTGACGCGCCACGCCGATTGGAATGCGTTTCAGCGGGATCGTGGGCCCGGTCGCCTGATCCTGTTTACGACCAGGGGGGCCACGCCGCTGGACACCTTCACCTTCCAGCCCGACGACACCCTGCTATTCGGCAGCGAAACCAGCGGGGCGCCCGACCACGTCCATGCCGCCGCCGATGCCCGCGTTGTCATACCGATCCGCCCAGAGGCGCGCTCACTGAACCTGTCGGTCAGCGCCGGCATGGCGCTATGGGAAGGGTTGAGACAGACGGGCGGTCTGACGTTGCGCTGACGTGTCTCTTCCCTCCCCGTCCCGCGAGGGACTAGACACTTGGCTATGAGCGACGTGACCACCGATCCCCTTAAGCTGAAGCAGGCCGAGACCCGCGCCTGGTTCGAAGCCTTGCGCGACCGCATCCATCTGGCGTTCGAAGCACTGGAGGATCAGGCGTCGGCGGAGTTGTTCCCCGGTGAGCCCGGTCGGTTCGAGCGCACGCCGTGGCAGCGACCAGAAGGTGGCGGCGGCGTCATGGGGATGATGCACGGACGGCTGTTCGAAAAGGTCGGGGTGCATTGCTCGACCGTGCATGGCACCTTTCCCGCGGATTATGCGAAGACCGTGCCCGGCGCAGCCGAGGACCCGCGCTTCTACGCCACCGGCATCAGCCTGATCGCCCATCCGGTCAGCCCGCGCATCCCGGCGGTGCATATGAACACCCGCTTTATCTCGACGACGAAAAGCTGGTTCGGCGGCGGGGCGGACCTGACGCCGGTGCTGGATGTTGATCGACATCCTGACGCCAAGGACACCTTGGGCTTTCACGCCGCCATGAAGTCGGCCTGCGATGCCCACGATGCGGCCTATTATGCGAAGTTCAAACAGTGGTGCGACGACTATTTCTGGCTGACCCATCGTAACGAGCCTCGCGGCACCGGCGGCATCTTCTACGACCACCACGACAGCGGCGACTATGCCCGTGACTTCGCCTTCACCCGCGATGTGGGCGAGGCCTTCCTGTTCGCCTATTCCGAGATCGTCGCCCGCCGCATGGTCGAACCCTGGACGCCAGAAGAGCGTGAGGAGCAACTTGTCCGGCGCGGTCGATACGTCGAGTTCAACCTGCTCTATGATCGGGGCACCATGTTCGGCCTGAAGACCGGCGGCAATGTCGACTCGATCCTCAGTTCCATGCCGCCGGTGGTGAAGTGGCCTTAGTGATGGTCCGGGATCAGGCGATGGCTGCGCGAACCGAGGCCAGATCGGCGTAAACCGTCTCGAACCTCTCTGGGTGCCCCTCCAGACCCCGAAGTTGCTGGGGACGTTCCGGCTCGATGCCGATGGCGGAACGTACGGCCTCGGGGAATTTGGCCGGATGGGCTGTGGCCAGGGCGACCACCGGGCCGTCGCGGCGGTTCAAACGTCGCGCTACGGCAAGGGCGACCGCCGTGTGCGGGCAGATGATGCGGCCGGTCTCGCGATGGCTGCGCGTGATCTCCTCCGCCGTTTCCGCCTCCGTCACGGCCACGGCCGACACCTCGCGGCGCAAGGCTCCCAGCAGGTCGTCGGGAATCTGGATCCGGCCATGCCGAGCGAAGTCCTCGAACAGGCCGCGCGTCAGGTCGGCGTCCCGGCCCGAGGCCTCGAACACCAGCCGCTCGAAGTTGGAGGGGGCCTGGACGTCCATGCTGACGCTGGCGGTCGCGGTGGCCGTGGTGCGCTCATAGACGCCGGTGTTCAGCGCCCGCACCAAGGCGTCGTTGCGATTGGTGGCGGCGACCAGGCCATCCATCGGCACGCCCATCCGCTGCGCGCCCCAGCCCGCGAAGGCGTCGCCGAAATTGCCGGTCGGCACCACATAGGTCGCCAGCGGAGCCGCATCGCCCAGCGCACGCGCCGCCGTCACGTAATAGGGGATCTGGCCCGCCAGCCGCGCCCAGTTGATGGAGTTGACGGAGCTAAGCCGCCGCCCGTCGCGCAGGCCCTCGTCAGCCAGCAGGGCCTTTACCAGCCGCTGGCAGTCGTCGAAGTCACCCCGCACCGCCAGATTGCGGACATTGCCCGCGCCCGTGGTCGTCATCTGCAGGCGCTGGATGGGCGAGACGCGGTCGAGCGGATGCAGGATCACCAGTTCGACCCCTTCGACGTCCGCAAAGGCGCGCGCCGCAGCCGCGCCGGTGTCGCCGCTGGTCGCCGTGATCAACAGCAGCCCCTGTCCGCTCTGCTTCAGCGCCGCCTCGGCCAGCACCGCCGCCATCTGCATGGCGTAGTCCTTGAACGCCGCCGTCGGGCCGTGGAACAGCTCCAGCATGTGCAGATTGGGGCCGATCTGGACCAGGGGCGTCACCTCCGGCTCCAGGAACCCTTCAGTCAGACGCCAGGTCGCCCGCGTCAGCGCCGCGTCCGGCAGGGCATCGCCGACGAAGGGACGCAGCACGGCATGAGCCACCTCCCGCGCCGAATGGGCCGTCATCGCCTCGGGAGCCAGGGCGGGCCAGCGGCTGGGCACATACAGGCCGCCGTCGGGGGCCACGCCACGCAACAAGGCCTCGGCGAAGTCTACGGCGGGGCTGAGTCCTCGGGTACTGATGTAGATCGATGCAGCGGCGGGCATGGGCGGTCCGATGGTTGGTCAGATCATCCAACAGGTCGCAATGCCGCGACGCAACAAGAACCGTGCGTCAGGCCCCGGCTTTCGCTGCCGGGCGGGCACGGCAGGCCTCCAGCCAGCGGGCTAGATGGGTGAACTCTTCCGGCGGGCGGTATTTGACCAGGCGGGCGAAATCCAGACCGACGACGGCCACGATGTCGGCGATAGTGAACCGGTCCAGGGCCATGAACTCGCGATCGGCCAGATGCCGGTCCAGCGTCTTCATGAAGCGCTCGGCCGAGACCTTGTTGTAGTCCGCCACCTGCGGCAGCTGGGTCGCCTCCAGCGCGGCCAGGGCCGGGTGCGAATGGCGCACGCTGAGCATGATCGGATTGGCCAGATAGAACTCGCCCCGCCGCATCCACATCTCGACGATGGCCTGCTCGCGCGCGTCTTGGCCGAACAGATTGGGCTCTGGATAGAGCGCCTCCAGATAGCGGCCGATGGCGATGGATTCCGAGATGGTTGTGCCGTCGTCCAGGGTCAGGGACGGGACGTGGGGCACGCCGACGCGGGCGCGGTATTCCGGCGTCTTGTGCTCGCCGACCATGATGTCCAGTTCGACCAGTTCGACATCCTCGATGCCCTTTTCGGCCATGACCCAGCGAACGCGGCGCGGATTTGGAGCACGGTGGGAGGTGTAGAGCTTCATCGTCAGGGTCTCCGGTTCAGCGGAATATGGCGGCAGGCATGGCACCTACAACCGCCGCCGTCATCAAGGTCGCGAGGAAGCCGGCGAACAGACCCTTCCACACCAGACCCAGGACTTCCTCGCGCCGCTCGGGCATCAGGACGGACAGGCCCGTCACCGTGATCCCGACCGAGCCGATGTTGGCAAAGCCGCACAGGGCGTAGGTCATCAGCATGCGCGTGCGCTCGGTGATCTCGCCGTCGGGAATGGCACCCAGCCGAATGAAGGCCACGAATTCGGTCAGGGTCAGCTTGACGCCCAGAAGGCCGCCCGCCTTGCCCGCATCGGCCCATTCCACGCCGGTCAGCCAGGCCACCGGCATGAACAGCCAGCCCAGCACCCGCTCGACCGTCAGGGGTGCATCGAACAGGACGATGCCGCCGACCATCACATTGACCAGGGCCACAAGCGCCACGAACACGATCAGCACCGCCGAGATGTTCAGCACCACCATCAGGCCGTCGGCCGTGCCCTTGACGATGGCGTCGATGGCGCTGTCGTACTTCAGGGCCGAGCCATAGTCCGCGACCGCCCCGCCCTGCCCCGGCGTCTCCGGGATCATGATGCGGGCCAGAAGGACGCCCGCGGGTGCCGAGACGATGGAGGCGACCAGCACATGGCCCGCCGCATTGGGCAGGACCGGGGCCAGGATGGAGGCATAGGCGACCATGGTCGACCCCGCGACGGTCGCCAGCCCGACGACCATCATCAGAAACAGCTCCGACCGCGTCAGCTTGTCCAGATAGGCGCGGATGACGATCGGGCTCTCGATCATGCCCAGAAAGATGTTGGCCGCGACGGCCAGGGCCGACGCCCCGCCCAGTCCCATCGTCCGCTGAAAGATGAAGCCGAAGCCGTGGGTGATCCACTTCAGGATCTTCCAGTGCCACAGCAGAGCCGACAGCGCGGAGATCACCAGGATCAGCGGCAGGACCTTGAAGGCGAAGGTGAACAACGCCAGTTCGTCCTGCACCGGATAGGGCTGGGCCCCGCCGGCCAGGTAGCCGAAGACGAACTTGGTCCCCTCCTCCGTCGCCAGTTCCAGTCCCTTGACGCCATTGTTGATGCCGTCGAGCACGACCTGCGAGCCTGGCACGGCAAAGGTGACGAAGATCAAGACCGCCTGGACCGCGATGGCCCCCAGCGTCAGCCGCCACGGAAACACCTTGCGGTTCTCGGACAGGCCCCAGCAGGCCGCCACGATGACGACCAGACCCAGCAGGCTCTGAAGGTTCAGCAGGCTGAACATGACGCGTGATCTTCCCCACCCCGGACGAGCCGGTCCCTGATCGCTTGAACGCCGCCGCCGGGGCTCTGGCAAGAGGCGAAGTGAGAGTCTGTGTGAGAGTCTGTAAGTGTGACTCTACTTTCTCTCACCCCTGGCTCCAAAGGCAGCGCCTACGATCGGTGCAGAGTGGCATGGGGTCACGTCAGAACTGGTCGTAGGTTCGTCGCTGGCGTTTGGTGTCTTATCGGCCCCGGTAATCCGCCACATCGGCCCCGAAGACGACAGCCTTGCGCATGGCGGGTTGCAGCAGGCCGTAGATCAGGCGGGGTTCGGCGGCGCTGACGGCGTCGAGTTCGGCGCGCTGTTCGGGTGAGAGCTGAACCTGAAGAGCCGTCGCGTTGTCGGTCACCTGCGCTGCGCGGCTGACGCCCATCAGGGTGGAGGTCACGCCGGTGCGGCCGACGACCCAGGCCAGGGCGAGGCGGGCCGGTGTCTGACCCGTCTCCTCGGCCATGCGGCGCAGGACATCGACGATGCGCCAGTTGCGCTCGGTGAACAGGCTGTCGCCGAAGGGATTGGCCCCGTCCAGGCGCTTGTCGTCCTCAGGGCGCGTTTCATCTGTCGTGGCGGCGTCACGGGGCAGGCCACCAGCGCGCGGGCTAGCGGCCTCCACCGTCTCGCGGTCGTATTTTCCGGCCAGCAGACCATAGGCCAGCGGGCTCCACGGCACGATGCCCAGGCCGAAATCCCGGGCCAGAGGCACATGCTCGTCCTCGATGTCCCGATTGGCCAGGGAGTAGAAATACTGAAGTGCGATCGGACCGGGGAGGCCTCGCGCCGCCGCCAGCGTCGCCAGCTTGGCGACGAACCAGGCCGGACTGTTGGACATGCCCCAGTAGCGAATCTTGCCCAACCGGACGAGGCTCACCATCGTTTCAAGCAACTCCTCCGCCGGGGTGACGCCGTCCCAGACGTGCGCCCAGAACAGGTCGACATAGTCGGTGCCCAGCCGCGTCAACGACCCCTCCAGCGCGCGCGTCAGATGTTTCGCGCCATTGCCGCCCGCCAGCGGCCAGGCCCCGGTGTTGAACCCCGCCTTGGTGGCTATGACCATCTGGTCGCGCAGGCCGCGCTCGGCGATGAAGCGGCCCACCATCTCTTCGCTGCGACCACCCGAATAGACGTCAGCGGTATCGACGAAGTTGCCGCCTGCATCGACGTAGGCATTGAACACATCGCGCGACACGTCTTCGCCGGACCCCCACCGCGCGGTGCCGAAGGTCATTGTGCCGAGCGCCAGTGGACTGACGACCAGGCCGGACCGTCCCAGGGTGCGATAGTCTGTGAGGGTCATGGCTTGGTTTCCTATCGATTGATATGAAACCCTCTGCGCGTCTTGCGGTCCTGCGTCAATAGTTTCATATTGATCGTTATGGAAATGGAGTCGCACACGGAACCGCGCCGGATCGGACGCCCGCCCTCCTTTGATCGCGCGGTCGCCCTGGAACAGGCGATGCTGCTGTTCTGGAGGCACGGCTATGAAGCGACATCGCTCAGCGATCTGACCCGTGCCTTGGGGGTGACGGCACCCAGCATCTATTCCGCCTTCGGGAACAAGAAGGCGCTCTTTCTGGAGGCGGTCAGCCTGTATCTGTCCGGTGGATCGTCGCCGACCGCGATCATCGATGCGGCCCCCTCGGCGCGCGACGCCGCTCAGGTCCTGATGGAAGGCGCCGCCATCGCCTATACGGGCGAGGAGACGCCGCCGGGATGCATGCTGGCCACCTCGGCCATCAGCGTGTCCGCAGAAGCGGCGGATGTGCAGGCGCATCTCTCGGCCATTCGCAACGGCGTCGAGGCGCATCTGAGGGCGCGTATTCAGGCCGAGGTGGCCCACGGCACCCTGCCCCCGCACACGGACGCCGAAATCCTGGCGGCGCATACGACGGCCATCATCCAGGGCCTGTCGACCCTGGCGCGCGACGGTGCATCGCGCGACAAGCTACTGCGCGTTGCCCTGTCCGCGATGACGGCCTGGCCTCAGCCCTGACGACGGACCAGACGGCCGTAGTCTTCCATCAGACCCAGGCTGAGCGCGCCCGGCGTGAAACGGTACTCGCCAATCTCGCTGACCGGTGTGACCTCGGCGGCCGTGCCGGTCAGGAAGCATTCGCTGAAGCTCGACAGTTCCTCGGGCCGGATATGGCGCACGATGACCTCGATCCCCTTGGCCTTGGCCATTTCGATGATGGTCTGACGCGTGATGCCGTCCAGGATCGCGTCGATGGGCGGGGTGTGGAGCACGCCATCCTGAACGAAGAAGACGTTGGCTCCGGTCGCCTCGGCGACGTAGCCGCGCCAGTCCAGCATCATGGCGTCGGAGAAGCCGCGCTTTTCAGCCGCCGTCTTGGACATGGTGCAGATCATGTACAGACCCGCCGCCTTGGCCGACGAAGGGGCCGTGGCCGGGTCGGGGCGACGCCATTTGGCCCACTCTAGGCGGATGCCTTTCGCCTTGGTTTCCGGATCGAAATAGGACGGCCATTCCCAGGCGGCGATGGCGACATGGGCCTTGGAGTTCTTGGCCGTGACGCTGACCTGTTCGGAGCCCAGGAAGGCCACCGGGCGCACATAACAGTCGTCCAGACCCATCTTGGCGCAGGTTTCCTTGCAGGCGGCGTCGATCTCGGCCACGCTATACGGAAGGTCGAAGTCCAGCAGGTTTGCAGAACGCTTGAGGCGTTCGCTATGCGGGGTCAGCTTGAAGATTTCGCCCGCATACATACGCTCACCCTCGAAGACCGACGAGCCATAGTGAAGGGCATGGGTCAGAACGTGCGTTTTCGCGTCCCGCCAGGGCACGAAATGCCCGTCCATCCAGATCCAGCCGTCACGATCGTCGAAAGGAACGAAGGCCATTGAATAACGTCTCCCGTAGCGATGCTGGTTTTAGACCCGTCGAAAAGCCTCAGGTCAACGCCTGTCGGCATGGCGCGGGCGTATCCGCATGAGCGATTCGCGCAGCAGCGGCCGTTCCGGCCCGATCGCAGGCCCCGGTGCGGGCCGGCATTTGCTGGTCGTCGACGACGATGACCGCATCCGCGACCTGCTCAAGGAGTTCCTGACACGTGAGGGCTATCGCGTCACCGGGGCCGCCCACGCCGCCGCGGCCCGTCGCCTGGTCGAGCTGATCGAGTTCGACCTGATCGTGCTGGACGTCATGATGCCGGGCGAGAGCGGCTTCGACCTGACCAGCTGGATCCGGTCCCAGGCCGAGACGTCCAAGACGCCGGTCATGCTGCTGACGGCCAAGGGCGATCCCGACGACCGGATCGAAGGGCTGTCGCGCGGGGCCGACGACTATATGTCCAAGCCCTTCGACCCGCGCGAGCTGGCGTTGAGGGTGGATGCCATCCTGCGACGGACCGGGGGCAAGCCCCTGACACCGCGCGAGATCAAGCTGGGTCCGGCGGTGTTCGACATGGAACGGCTGGAACTGTCGCGCGACGGGGCTCCGTTGCGCCTGACAGAGGCCGAGGCCCAGTTGCTCAAGACCCTGGCCATTCACGCCCATGCTCCGGTCGAGCGGATGAGCCTGTCGCCCGATACCGCCGACATCACAGGCCGCGCCGTCGATGTCCAGGTCACGCGCCTGCGCCGCAAGCTGGAGGTCGATCCCAAGAACCCCCGCTATCTCCAGACCGTACGCGGCATAGGCTATATGCTGGCCCCGGACTGACGACGCATGAGGCTGCTGCCCTTTAACGTCTGGGCGCGGGTGCTCAAGCGGCGGTTGCCGACCTCGCTGTGGGGGCGGTCTCTGCTGATCATCGTCCTGCCGGTGCTGATCATGCAGGTGGCGGTGACCTGGGCGTTTTTCGACATGCACTGGCAGACGGTGACGGCGCGCCTGTCCGACGGCCTAGCCGGCGACGTCGCCTGGGCGACGGAAAGCTATGCCGACGATCCGACGCCCCAGAACCTGGCCGTCATCGCCGACCGGGCCCAGCGATCCATGTCCCTGTCCATCGCGCTACAGGACGGGGCGACCTTGCCGGAGAACGTCCGGCGGGGCCCCGTCGGGGTCATCGACCGCACCCTGGGCAAGGCGCTGGACAACCGGGTGGATCAGCCGGTCTGGTTCGACACGACCCGATACCCCGCCTATGTCGACATCCGCGTTCAGCAGCCGCAAGGCGTCCTGCGGATCATCGCGCCGCGCGAGCGGGCGGTGGCGACCCAGGCCCACATCTTCGTGCTGTGGCTGCTGATTGCAACCGTGCTGCTGCTTTCGATCGCTGTGCTGTTCATTCGCAACCAGGTTCGCTCGATCGAACGTCTGGCCGATGCCGCAGAGGCCTTCGGGCGAGGCGAGGCGCGTGAACGGTTCAAGCCCCACGGTGCAAAGGAAGTCCGCGCCGCCGCCACCGCCTTCATGGCCATGCGCGAGCGGATCCAGCGTCACATCGATCAGCGCACCGCCATGCTGGCCTCCGTCAGCCACGACCTGCGCACCCCGCTGACCCGTCTGCGGCTGGAACTGGCCCTGGCCCCGCCCTTCAAGCGTCAGTCCGCCATGAAGGGCGACCTGGACGAGATGGAGCATATGATCGACGAATATCTGGCGTTCGCGCGGGGCGAGGCGGGCGAGGCGACACAGTCGATATCCGTCAACGATCTGCTGCGCGCTGCGGGTGATGACGCTCAGCGAGCCGGGGCCAAGGTCGAAATCGCGGCGCAACCTGGACTGACCGCGTCGCTTCGCCCCCTGGCCTTCAAGCGGGCCCTGACCAATCTGGCGGGCAATGCCGCCGTGCATGGCGAGCATGTCCGGCTGTCAGCCCGCGCCCTGCCCTCCGGCGGGCTGGAGATCATGGTCGAGGATGATGGCCCCGGCATTCCCGACGACATGCACGAAGAGGCCTTTCGCCCGTTTTCCCGGCTGGACGCCTCGCGCAATCAGAACAGCAAGGGTGTCGGCCTGGGCCTGGCGATCGCCCGTGACGTCGCGCGTGGGCACGGCGGCGACATCACCCTGGATCGCAGCGACCTGGGCGGGCTGAAGGCCGTCATCCGCCTGCCCGAATAGGCATCCGATCACATTTCGGCGCGGGGTCTGGCGAAGCGGAGCCATTGGGCGCATCTTGAGTGCACAGGGGCTTTGGAGTGTTTGAACATGCGTAAACTCGCCTTTTTGGCACCTCTGGGTGCCGTAGTCGCCCTGGCCGCCAGCCCAGCCCTGGCCGAGCCGCCCACCATCAATGTCACTCTTGGAAACGAGCTTCAGGCCAAGGTCGATGAACTGGGCGATCGTGACGTCAGCGAACAGGCCACGCGACTGGTCGGCGTCGTCCAGTCTACCCTGATCAATCGTGGTGCCCTCGACGGCGCGACCATCGACCTTGTGCTCACCGACCTGAAACCCAACCGCCCGACCTTCCAGCAGTTGGTTGATCGCCCGGGTCTGGACGGCATCCGCAGCGTCTCCATCGGTGGCGCGACGATCGAAGGGACGATCACAACGGCTGAAGGCCAGACACTGCCGGTCAGATACGACTGGTACAGCAGCAATATTGCCGACGTTCGGGGCTTTGGCACCTGGCAGGATGCGGATCGCGCCTATCGTCGTCTGGCCGTGAATCTGGCCGACGGACGCTACGTTACGCGCTGAGTTCGCCTGCGCGGGACACGGCGGCCTTGACCGCAGCCTCGGCTGCGCGATCCAGGTCGCCGCTTTCGGCCATGGCATCCAGACCCGCCTGGGTGGTTCCTCCGGGCGACGCAATGCGCGCGACCAGGTCTTCAAGAGAAGCACCTGTCGCGGCTCCAGCGCCAGCTGACCGCAGCGCGCCCGCGGCCAGCCTCGCGGCCGCATCGAGCTCAAGGCCTTGGGCCTGGCCCGCACGCGCCAGGGCCTGGGTGAAGGCATAGACAAAGGCGGGTGCCGAGCCGGCGACTGCCGTTGCCGCATTCATGCGTGCCTCGGCGTCCAACTCCACGACATCCGCAAGGGGATCGAACAGAGCTTTGGCCCGCGTCACGCCCGCTGGCGCGTTCGACCACACGGCGGCGACACCACTGGCCTGAGCCACGGCCGTCGTCGGCATGACGCGAGCGACCCGCCGGCCGGAAAGCTGTTCGATATCCCTGGCCAGAACACCCGCCATTACGGAGATCAGAATGGTCTCAGGATGCAGATGGTCAATCAGGGGCGTCAGCGCTTCACGCCATTTGGCGGGCTTGACGGCGATGACGAGGGTCCGGGCCTGACCAATCTCGTTCAAGGGAGGATTGATCCGCGCGCCTCGTTCCGCCGCGACCTGCGAAGCCGGCTTTGCGGACGGTGTCAGTATGATCAGATCGGCCGGAGCCACCGCGCCCGTCTTGAGCCAGCCTTCCAGAATAGAAGAACCCAGACGTCCACAGCCCAGAAGGATGACGCCGTTTGAGATCTGGTCAGTCGTCATGGATCAAGCCGTGCCGACGGTCTCGAACAGGCAGGCGGCGATAGCGTCCTGGGGCTTCTTGGAGCCGCGGATCATGAAGTCGAAGGCGGGGTAGTACCGGTCCGCAGCCTCGACCGCCGCGTCGATCATGGACGCGGCCTGGGCCAGGGTCGGGCGCTCGCCGAACGGCAGGGCCAGGGAATGGCGGAAGACGATCTCGCCGTCCTCGGCCCAGACCTCGAAATGGCCCATCCAGGTGCGCTGATTGATCAGGCCGACCAGTTCATAGGCGGCCGCGCGGCGAGACTTGGACGCCTGAAGGTCCAGGGCACAGCACAGTTGCAGGCAGTCGCCCTCGGGCCGCCAGGCGAACCACAGCTCATAGTCCTTCCAGTCGCCTGCCAGGGCGAAGGCGACATCGCCCTCGTCCGTGCGGTCGAACGGCAGGTTTTCCGCCACCAGGACGTGTTCGACGACATCCAGCGGATCGTGCGGGACATCGACTTCTTCAGGGCGGACAGCGTCCATCAAATACTCTCCGGGCGCGACTCACACCCCATGCGACGACCGTAGGCGGGTTCGCAGATTCGGCTCAACCGACTGCGTCCTCAGGGGGAACAGACGCTGTGGACGTTCCCGCGACAGGCTTCTTTGTCGGCTTTTGAACAGATTTCAGCGTCGCGATCTCTGCGCGGAGGGCGGCGATCTCGGCCTTCAGCGCATCGAACTCGTCGCGGCGGACCAGGTCCATCTCGGCGACCATGCGGTCGGTCTGGGCGCGCCAGGCGGTCTTGGCCTCTTCGCCGGCGGCCTGCGCCAGACCCATGGCACCGGTCGTCAGCTTGGCAAATTCGTCGAGGATGGGGTTACGCGTCTGCATGGAAACTCTCTCCGACTCAGCAGGACTGAGTGTGATGATGGTCGGCCCGTTATGGTAAACGAAACCTTGATGTCCATGCGCCCGATGGCATCAGTATGTCCCCATCACAGCGTTCGGCTGCAAAATCCCGCGACGGTAACGCAGCCGCTTGCTAAAACGGGGCGACCTACAGCCTTGAAGGAGGCCGCGTGCCTTTTCCCGATTTCGACCCGGTCCTGATCAGCATCGGTCCGCTGGATCTGCGCTGGTATGCGCTGGCCTATGTGGCGGGCATCGTCCTGGGCTGGTGGTACGCCAATCGCCTGGCGAAGAACGCGGCCGTGTGGGCTCCGGGTCAGCCACCGGCGACGACGGTTCAGGTCGACGATCTGGTGCTGTGGATCACCCTGGGCATCATCCTGGGCGGACGGTTCGGCTATGCCCTCTTCTACCAGCCGCACCTGTATGGCGACCTGTTTACCGGCGCGACCTGGGGCGAGCGGCTGGGGCTGTTCCGGCTGTGGGACGGGGGCATGAGCTTCCACGGCGGACTGATTGGGGTCAGCCTGGCCATCGTCTGGTTCGCCTGGAAGGACAAGATCAGGCTGCTGAGCCTGGGCGATCTGGTGGCCCCCGTGGTCCCGATCGGCCTGGGCTTCGGGCGGCTGGCCAACTTCATCAATGGCGAGCTGTATGGTCGCCCCACCGACGTGCCGTGGGGCGTCAACTTCTGCAACGACCGCATCAGGGAAATCTTCGGCCCGTCGTGCCAGTATGTGGATCCGACCGGACAGGTGTTCGGCCCCGGTGACATGGTCCGTCACGCCAGCCAGCTTTATGAGGCGGGGCTTGAGGGCATCATCCTGTTCGGGGTGCTGTGGCTCGCCGTCTACAAATGGGGGCTGTTGAAGAAGCCGGGCTATGTCTCCGGCATCTTCCTGTTTGGCTACGGTCTGATCCGGGCGTCGCTGGAAAACGTGCGCCAGCCGGATGCGGGTCTCGAGAACCTGCCGCTTGGTCTGACGATGGGCATGATGCTGTCCATCCCGATGATGCTGATCGGGGCGTGGCTGATCTGGCGTGCCTGGAGCCGTCCGCCGGTGCAGGCGGCCTGATCCATGGACCCGGTCCAGACCTTGGCGCAACGCCTGGCCCGCGAGATCGCCCTGACGGGTCCAATGACCATCGCGGACTATGTCACACGCTGTCTGCATGATCCGCAGGACGGCTACTATGCGACGCGGCCGTCCATCGGGGCGACCGGCGACTTCATCACGGCGCCGATGATCAGCCAGATGTTCGGCGAGTTGATCGGCCTCTGGGCTGTCGAGACGTGGGAGAGACTGGGGGCACCCGAGCGGGTTCGTCTGGTCGAGGTCGGGCCCGGAGACGGTACGTTGATGGCCGACGCGCTGAGGGCCGCGCGACTGGCGCCGGACTTCCTGCAGGCCGTCGATCTGGTACTGATTGAGCCGAGCCCGCCTTTGCGTGCCGCTCAGGCGCGGATGCTGGCAGACAGCGACGTGCACCCCCGCTGGGTCTCCGATCTGGGCAAGCTGGAGACCGACGCGCCGGTCATCCTGATCGCCAATGAGTTGCTGGACTGCCTGCCCGCCCGCCAGTTCGTGAAGACGGAGGACGGCTGGGCCGAACGACGGGTCGGCGTCACCGACGAGGGCGGTCTGACCTTTGGACTGGTGACCATCAGCGGCGGGTTCAAACGCCCAGACTTTTCGGTCGAGCCCGGCCAGACCGTCGAGATTTCGGATCAGCAGGCGGCGTTCGGGCGTGATGTGGCGACCCTGATCAAGGCGACGTCCGGCGCGGCCCTGCTGATCGACTATGGGCGGTCGCGGCCCGAGGCCGGCGACACCCTGCAAGGCCTGCGTCGGCACCAGAAGGTCGATCCCCTCGATGCACCGGGCCAGACCGACCTGACCCAATGGGCCGACTTTCCGACCGTCCAGGACGCCGCCGTCCGCGCCGGGGCCGACGTCACGGGTTGCATGGGTCAGGGCGAGTTTCTGCAGCTGCTGGGCATAGAGGCCCGCGCCGACCGGCTGAAGGACGGCCGTCCCGAGGCCGCGCCCGTCATCGACCGTCAGCTGGCCCGCCTGACCGCCGATGACCAGATGGGCACTCTGTTCAAGGTCTGCGCGATCTTCTCGCCACATACACTGGTGGTACCGGGCTTCGAGGCATGACCGGCGCAGCGACCCTGTCCCCCATCACCCACCCGTTGCTGGACAAGGCGGGCATCCGCCACGGCTTCTTCACGCGACTGGGTGGCGTCTCGACCGGCCTGTACGACAGCCTGAACACCGGTGTCGGCTCATTCGACGATCCCGCCGCCGTACAGGAGAACCGCCGCCGCATCGCCGTGCACATGGGCGGCACCTCCGACGACCTGGCCGCCTGTTACCAGATTCATTCGGCCGTCGCCCGCGTGGCCGAGGCCGGCTGGCGTGGAGACCGGCCTGAGGGCGATGCAGTCGTCACCGCCACACGCGGCCCGATCTGCGCCGTCCTGACCGCTGACTGCGCGCCTGTGCTGTTGGCCGATGCCGAGGCAGGCATCGTGGGTGCCGCACATGCAGGGTGGAAGGGAGCGCTGGGCGGCATCGTCCACTCAACGGTCGCCGCCATGCAGGCGCTGGGGGCGGACCCACGCCGTATCGTCGCCGTCGTCGGACCCTGTATCGCGCAAGCCAGCTATGAGGTCGGGGCCGATTATCAGGAACGTTTCGAGCACCACGACCCCGGCAGCGGGCAGTTCTTCGCGGAGGGCGCGTCGCCGGACAAGCGTCAGTTCGACCTGCCGGGCTTCGTGCTGTGGCGACTGGAACAGGCAGGCGTCGGTGAGGCGGCCTGGACAGGCGACGACACGCGAGCGGATGAGGCGCGGTTCTTTTCCAACCGCCAGGCCTATCTGGCCGGCGAGCCGGACTTCGGGCGGATGATGAGTGCGATCAGCCTGGGGTGATCACATCGCCTGCGATGCGATGAGAGCTCAGCCCGCCATCGCCATTTCAGGCACACGGGTCACCTCGCGCCAGGCCTGCGGATTGGCCAGCAGTTCGCGGACCAGCAGGTTGTTGATGGCGTGACCGGCCTTGACGCCTTCGTAGCGGCCCAGCAGGGGCGCGCCGAGGACGTACAGGTCGCCGATGGCATCCAGCGCCTTGTGCCGGACGAACTCGCGTTCCATCCGCAGGCCGCCGGGGTTCAGGATTTGGTCACCGTCTATGACCACGGCATTCTCCAGGCTGCCACCGCGGGCCAGGCCGGCGCGGCGCAGGGCCTCGACCTCATGGGCGAAGCCGAACGTGCGGGCGGCCATGATCTCGGTGCGGAAGGTGTCTTCGTCCACGACAAAATCCACGACCTGATTGCCGATGACGGGCGTGGGAAAGTCGATCTCGAACCGCATCTCGTAGCGGTCGCAGGGCAGAAGGGCGGCGGACTTGTCGCCGTCCTGAACGCGGATCGGCTCAAGGATTTCGATGTAACGGACCGGGGCCGACTGACGGCGGAAACCGGCGCGGTCCAGCAACTGGACGAACTGAAGCGCCGAGCCATCCAGGATCGGCAGTTCGGGGCCATCGACCTCGATGACCGCATTGGAGATGCCCAGGGCCGCAAACGCCGCCATCAGATGCTCGATGGTCGACAGGCGAACGCCCGCCGCATTCTCGATCATGGTGTTCAGACGAGCATCGACCACGGCCTCGCCCGAGACGGGGATGCGGTTGTCACGGTCGGTGATGTCGGTGCGGACGAAGACGATGCCGGTGCCCTCGGCCGCCGGACGCACGGCCAGACGCACACGGTCGCCCGTGTGCACGCCCACGCCGGCGATGATCGCGGGCGCGACGGTCGTCCTCTGGCGGTGGTCGAAACTGGCGGGCACAGACACTCTCGTTTTGCACGGCGACATGGTTAGCGGATTTCGCCTGAGGAGCGGTGTACCCGGCCTTTCGCAAGAGCGAAATCAAAGTCCGGTTTCGGATTGTTTCGGTATGGGACCGTCACACTGGACCAAAGAACTGGGGGCCCAACGAAAAACCGCCCCGGCCCTGGGGGCCGAGGCGGTCGATCAGTCTTTGCGCTGGCCTAGTTGGCCAGACGGCGCAAAAAAGACGGGATCTCCAGGTCGTCCTGGGCCTCCGGCTCCGGTGCGGGCTGGGCCGAGCTGGTCGGCCGCATCTGGGGCGCATAGTTCGATTGTTGCGGCTGCGGCTGGGGCTGGCGCTTGCCCCGACCGAACAGGCTCCAGCCGCTCTTGCGGTGGTCCCGGTCGTCATAGTCGTCATAGGCCGGCTGCTCTTCGCGCGCCTGCGGAGCAGGCTGCTGGTAACCGCGATCCATGTAGAGGTCGCCTTGCGGGGCCGGAACCTCCGCAGCCGTGCGCGGGGCGCTTTCGTACTCTTCGACCCAGGGATCGACGATGGGATCGAGCTTGCGATCCTCGGCGACGTGGATCACCGGCTCGCGGACGGGCTCCGGCGCAGGGGCCTGATAGGTCGGAGCCTGGTAGGCCGGAGCGGACTGGAAGCTTGGCACCACGGGCGCGGCCTCGGAACGAACAGGCTCCGATCGGACCGGATCGCTGCGAACCGGCTCAGCGGCACGCGGCGCATAGGTCGGGGTCGAGCGGCGGCTGTCGATGATTGACGAGGTTGCGGCCGGCGGGGCCTTGGCCACGGCCAGGTCTTCCATGCCGGTGGCGACGACCGAGACGCGGATCTTGCCGTCCAGGGCCGGATCGAAGGCGGCGCCGAAGATGATGTTGGCGTCGGAGTCGACTTCGCCCGCGATGGCGTTGGCGGCTTCGTCGACTTCCAGCAGGGTCATGTCCATGCCGCCGGTGATGTTGACCAGCACAGCCTTGGCGCCCTTCAGGCTGGTCTCGTCCAGCAGAGGGTTGGCGATGGCGTTCTGGGCCGCCATCAGGGCGCGGTCGTCGCCCGAGGCCTCGCCCGTGCCCATCATCGCCTTGCCCATTTCGGACATGACGGCGCGGACGTCGGCGAAGTCCAGATTGATCAGACCCGGCAGGATCATCAAGTCGGTGATCGAGCGCACACCCGAGTGCAGCACCTGGTCGGCCATGCCAAAGGCATCGGCGAAGGTCGTGCGCTCATTGGCGACGCGGAACAGGTTCTGGTTGGGAATGACGATCAGGGTGTCGACGTAGCGTTGCAGCTCGGCGATGCCCGCATCGGCCAGACGCATGCGGTGACGCCCTTCGAAGGTGAAGGGCTTGGTCACGACGCCGACGGTCAGGATGCCGCGGTCGCGGGCGCATTTGGCGATGACCGGCGCGGCACCGGTGCCGGTACCGCCGCCCATGCCGGCGGTGATGAAGACCATATGGGCCCCTTCCAGGTGCCCGTAGATTTCCTCGGCGGATTCCTCGGCGGCATTCATGCCGACTTCAGGGTGAGCGCCCGCGCCCAGGCCTTGGGTGATCGTCTCGCCCAGTTGGACCCGACGGTCGGTCTTGGCGAAGCTGAGGTGCTGGGCGTCGGTGTTGGCGACGACGAACTCGACCCCTTCAAGGCCGGCGTCGATCATGTTGTTGACGGCATTGCCGCCTGCACCACCCACGCCGAAGACGACGATCCGGGGTTTCAGATCCGCGCTTTGCGGACGTACCAGCGAGAGAGACATATTCTAAAGACCCTATCCGACCCTGCTCTGCAGTTCCGATGCGAAATCCCCGCCGATTCGCATTGGTTATGAGCGCGTTAAGGAAACGCCCAAACTGCTTAAGAGAAGGTTACCGGATAACTTGAGTCGGTCCGCATGCCACGGAAATCGTTAACCTTGGCCGCAGTTTGCCGGGGGTCATCCACAGCGAAACGAAAAAGGGCGGCTCTTGCGAGCCGCCCTTTCCGTGCGTCCTGGAAGCGATGCTTCTTAGAACACCTTGTAGTTCAGACCGACGAAGAAGCGACGGCCGTAAGGGTCGAAGGTCGATGCGAAGCCGAGGTATGCCGGCGGCTCGACGTCCGTCAGGTTGGTGACACCAGCGCGCAGCTGAAGCTGCTCGGTGACGTCGTAGCGGACGTTCACATCGTGGCGGACGAAGTTACCCGTATCGTACCAGTCGGTCGGCGACTGATCGAGGTTACCCGAGGCCACGACGTTGCGGATCTTGTTCAGATCCTGCGCCACCATGAAGTCGGCCAGCCAGCTGATGCTGAACTTGTCGTTCGGTGCCCAGGTCAGTCGCGACGTACCTTCGAAGCGCGGATAGAAGACGCCGGTCGCCAGATCGCCGAACTCATTCGGGTTGGTCAGGCTGGTGAACTGCTTCTGTTCGATCAGCCACAGGGCACCGAGTTGGTAGCCGATCTGGCCCAGGTTCACACCGAACACTTCTTCGGTGTCGATGCTGTAGCTGGCCGTGATGTCCAGACCGCGCGTTTCAAGCTTGGCGAAGTTGAGGGTCTGCAGGGTGAAGCCACCCAGCGGATCGCCAACCGGTCCACCGATCTTGAAGACGTTGAACGGATCCGCGTCGTTGTTCGGGTTGTTGCGGCGAACCAGGCTGCAGGCCAGGTCGTCGAGTTCGGCACCGTTCACGCACTGCTCGGCGATGGCTTGGCCGCCAGGCGTGACGATGACGTCGTCGATGGTGATCTCGTAGTAGTCGAGCACCAGGCTGAAGTTCGGGATGAACCGGGGGCGCAGGACCGTCGAGAAGGTGAACGATTCCGACGTCTCGGGACGCAGATCGGGGTTGCCACCCAGGACGCTGGCGATGCCAGAGCCGTAGGTCGGGCGGTAGTCGTCATCGACCGTAGTCGTGCTGTTGTCGAAGTCGTAGGTCAGGCCCCGTTCAGCCGCCAGTGCCGTACAGTTTGCGATCCGGTTGGCGCGGATCGTGGCAGCGTTGTCACCAGCGAAGGCCGCGATGGCGCGCGAGTCACAAGGGTCGGTGAACGGCGGGTTCACGAACGTCTGAACGTTGGGACGGAAGTTCTCGGTCAGGTTCGGGGCCCGGAAGGCCGTGTTGAAGCTGGTCTTGAACGTGATGTCCCGGATCGGACGGTAGACCAGGCTGACGCCATAGACGTCGCCCGTACCCGAGGTGGTGTAGTCGAAGTAGCGATACGAACCGCTCAGTTCGGCAAACTCACCCAGCCAGCTGTCGCGGAACAGCGGGATGGCGACTTCACCGAAGAACTCTTCGGTTTCATATTCGACGCCCAGGAAGTCCGGACCGGTGTTCAGCTGCAGCAGACGACCGTTGGTCGAGCGGTTGCGGCCGATACCGTCGGTGTATTCGCGGCGATACTCGGCACCGACGGCGAAGCCGATGGCACCCGCACCCCAGAAGTCGCCCAGTTCACCACCGAAGGTAGCGACGGCGCTTTCCTGGATGTTGGTTTCCTCGACCGTAACCGAAGCCGAGATGTAATCGATGCCGGCTTGCGACTGATTGCCTTTACCGAAGACGTTCAAGGGAACGCAGCCGGCGATTTCAGGGTTGGTCGTCGGGTCGGTGTAAACCTGGGTGGCCGTACCAGGGTTCTGCTCCTGGATAGCGATGCCGCGGGCGGCCAGCAGGCGAACCCGGCAGACCACTTCGCCCGGACGACCGTTGACTTCACCACCGGTGTCGACAACCGAGTCCATCGCGTGACCGAAGCGGATCGCGTCAGGACCGGTTTCGAGGTTGGTGTTGTTCATCTCGCCACGGGTGTACGACACGCCCCAGTTGGCATTGTTGATGAAGCCGATACGGTCGTAGCTGCCTTCCAGAGCCGCAACGTAACGCTGGATTTCACGGTTGTTGGTCTGTGTACGCGGAATACCGAAGCCGCGGTGCAGGGCGATCGGCGCGGCAACCGGAGCCCCAGGCGCACCCGGCGCCGTAGCGGTCGGGTTGGCATAGGGGATGAAGGTGTTGTTCTGGATGGCCGTGACCAGGTTGGCCGGCAGGAAGGCATTGTCCAGACGCGTGGCGAACGAGCTGGTGCCGCCAATCAGACCCGGACCCGACAGCGAACCACCGTTACAGGTACGAGCCGGAGAACCGAAGGGCGTGCCACCGCAGGCCAGGCCGGCGTCGACGATGAAGATATCCCAGAAGGAGAACTGGCCCTGGTCGAAGGCGTCTTCCGTCGTGTATTTCGCTTCAAGCGTGGCGCGGATGTTGTCGTTGACCTGGAAGTTGGCACCGACCTGATAACGCTGGGCTTCCTGTTCGGGGAAACGGGTGAGGGCATCAAAGGCCGTCAGACCCGCTGCCTCGCCGTCGCCGCCGATGTTCCAGGGACGGCTGGCACCGGTGTTGCCGATCCGCTGACCGAAGTTGGCCAGACGCGCGGTCGTACCATCGAACCAGTAGGTGTAGGCAGGATCGACGTTGAAGCAGTTACCCGATGTGGAGAAGCTGCGGCAGGCCGCGACCGGAATGTCGGGATCGGTCGTCGCGCTGGGGCGCTGCATGTTGGCCAGCGTCGTGGAACCCCACTGCGGGCGGTCCAGACGACGGGCGTTATAGAACTCCGCCTGGTCGATGAAACCATCGGTCGCACGTCCGATAGCCGGGTTGGTCGGATCGGCATCGATGCCCAGGGCGACGCGGCTGCGTGCGATCCAGTCGATCTGGTCGGAGCGGACCGAGTCGGCCTTTTCATATTCGCCGAAGGCATAGAGGTTCAGGCGATCGTCCAGCAGGTTGATACCGCCCAGCACGGAGACGCGGCGGGTCGCGGCGTCGCCACCCTGGACCAGTTCACCGTAGTTGGCGTCGATCTCGAGGCCTTCATAGTCCTTGCGCAGGGTGTAGTTGATCACGCCCGAAACGGCGTCGGCGCCGTAAACGGACGAGGCACCACCGGTGATGATCTCGATGTTCTGGATCAGCAGGCGCGGAACGGTCGACACGTCGACCGACAGAGTACCCGCCGACGAACCAACGTGACGACGACCGTCAACCAGCGTCAGCGTACGGCCTGAACCCAGCGAGCGCAGGTTGGCGAACTCGAGGCCGCCGTCGTTCAGGCCGGAGCCTGTGGTGTCGGAAGGCACCAGCGAGTTGGACAGGGCGGGAATGGTCGCCAGGTAGTCGATGACCGTGGCCTGACCCGTGTTCAGCAGGTCCGTGCCCTGGATCGTCTGGATCGGGGCGGCAACCGTGGTGGGGTCACGACGGATACGCGAACCGGTAACGACAACGTCGCCGATTTCGGTCGCTTCCGGGTCCTGCGAGACAGGAGCGGATTGAGCGAAGGCCGGAGCCATAACGGCCATGACGCCCGCGAGGATCGTCGTACCGAAGAGATACTTGCGCTTCAAAACCATGTGTAAGGCCCCACCAGATAAAAGATTCGAGACGCGGATCGCCGAACGGCACAATCCACTTGGTTTCACGCTTAACAGCATCGCCGTCCACGGCAAGCGATTGTGTCCACTTGGCGACCAATCAGGGCCATTGATGTTACAATCTGGACACAGTCTCGTCACGGATCACATATCGCCGTGTGGCAGGCGGCCGCGACTACAGGTTTTTTTGCAGCCAGCCCGCCATCCGGGCCACCAGGCCGCCCTGGTGGACGCGGGGACCATCAGCGGCGGTGATCTGGCGTGACATCAGCTTGCGGGCCGAGACGGCCTCACGCGGGCCGTAGGCCGCACGCAGGAGTACGCCTGCCGCCGAGCAGAAGGCGGGTCCGGAAGCCGCATCCGCCAAATGTGGCGCACGTTGGGGCTTGCCCAGACGCACAGGGCGATCGAACACCCGCACGGCCAGTTCGCGCACGCCGTTCAGCTGGCTGGCCCCGCCGGTCAGGACGATGCCGGCACCGGGTTCCAGAACGCCCGCGGCCTTGAGTCGGTCGCGCAACAGCTCCAGCGTTTCCTCGACCCGGGGGGCGATGACGGTTTTCAGCATGGCGCGCGGCACGACGACGGAGCCGGCGGACGTGTCCTCGCCCCGCGGCGGGGCCTCCAGCATCTCGCGGTCCTCATTGGCGCTGGCCATGGCCGAACCGTGCAGGGTCTTCAGACGCTCGGCACCGGCGCGGCTGGTCGACAGGCCGCGAGCGATGTCGGAAGTCACATGGTCTCCGCCGACGTTGATCGATTCGATATGCAGCAAGGACCGGCCGGCCCACACCGCCGCCGTGGTCGAGCCGGCCCCCATGTCGATGCAGACGCAGCCCAGATCCATCTCGTCGTCTTCCAGCGCGGCGAGGGACGAGACGACGGGCGCAGACGCCACGCCCTGAAGGTCGAGATGCGCCAGCTCAAGGCAATGGCTCAGGCCGTTAAAGGCGCTCTCGGCCATGGAGACGACCAGCAGGTCGAGGCCCAGCGACGTGCCGCGCATCGACCGCGGATCATGCACGCCCCTGGCCCCGTCGACCGACCAGTTGATCGGCAGGACGTGGATCGGACGGCGGTTCGGATAGCGAATCTGAGCCAGGGCCATGGCGATGGCGCGTGCCAGGTCGGCATCGCCGACGGGATTGCTGCCCAGGGAGACCCGGGCCTGAACCCTGTGGCTGGCCATCTGGCCGATGGCGGTCGTGACCACGACGCCGGAGACGGGCGAGCCTGCGGCCTTCTCGGCCCGTTCGACGGCGTGACCTATGGCCTGGGCCGCCTCGTCCATATTGACGATGCCGCCACCGCGCACACCGCGCGACTGAACGTGACCTGCGCCCGCCACGCGGATAGTGCGGTCGGCGTGGCGCACGCCCTCGGGCTTCATGATGAAACAGGCGACCTTGGACTGGCCCAGGTCCAGTGCGGCCACGACGGGCGCGCGTCCGGCCGCGCCCTTTGCGCTGTTGATCGTCTTGTCGGTGGTGCGGCCAGCCATGATCGTCTCTTCTTGTTCTTGTCAGGTCGCGCTGTCGGAGCGCCGGACGGCCAGCTCCTCGGGCGTTCGCAGATCGATACGGGCAAAGCCCAGCTCCAGCAGCCGCTCGCGCTGATCCAGCGCATCCAGGCGGATCAGGGCGGCTTCCTGTTCTGTGGCCGGCAGCTGGATCAGGCCGCCATCCTTGAGCAGCAGGTTCCAGCGGCGATTGTCGACGCGGACCAGCGCTTCAACGCGGCTCTGCAGGCGCGGACGTTCGGCGATCAGCGGCAGGATTTCGGACGCGGTCTCATTGGCTCCGGCCCCGACGACCAGCGGCAGATTCGGATAGCGACCCGCATCGGCTCCATCGATGACCTGCCCCTTGCCGTCGATCACGAAGTTGCGGCCTCCGGACTGCCATACGGCCAGACGGTCATGTTCGATCACCTGCACCACCAGCCGGTCGGGCAGCAGGCGCACGACCCGCACTTCCTTGACCCAACCGACCTGTTCGACCCGCTGACGGATGGCATCAAGGTCGAGAGAGGTCATCGGCTGGTCGGCGGTGACGGCTATGGCCCGGCGGATGGCGGCATTGGCTTCGGGCGATGAGCCGCGAATATCGACCCGCGCCAGCTTCAGGCCCATGGCGGCGGTCGCGCCGTCCACGCCATTGGACAGGGAGTTCCCGATCCGCTCGGCTCGCGCACCGGTCGCCAGAACGCCACCTAGGACGACGACCCCGGCGACGATGGCGATGATCACGGCACGGGGCGACATGTCCATCCGGCCGAGGACGGCCATTTTGCCGGGGACGCCTGGTGCGTTTCTGGGAGCGTTTTTGGGCGCACGTCCGCGACCGCCCGATTTCGGGGCGGCGGCACGTTTGGGAGGCTGGCCGGCGCTCTGTCGCCGACCGCCGCGCACTACCGCGGGCATGAGGCGTCCTCCACCATCCATCGGACCAGGGTTGGGTAGTCCATACCGACATGGGCCGCCTGCTCTGGAACCAGAGACGTAGGGGTCATGCCGGGCTGGGTATTGACCTCCAACAAGACGAGATCGTCGTTAATATCGTCATAACGAAAGTCCGATCGGGACACGCCGCGACAGCCCATGGCGACATGGGCCAGCTCCGACTGACGCAGGGCCTTTTCGAACACGGCGGGCGGCAGCTGGGCCGGCAGCACGTGGCGCGAGCCGCCCGGCGCATATTTGGCTTCGTAGTCGTAAAAGCCCTTGGTCGGGGTGATGTCGGTGACGGTCAGGGCGCGTGGGCCGGTCGCCTCGCCGATGACGGTGACGGCCAGTTCGGCCCCGGCGATAAAGGGCTCGACCATCACCAGATCGCCATAGGTCCAGTCGTCGGCGGCGGGGGCGGCACAGGGCCCCTCGCCTGCCCGCACCAGATAGACGCCGACGGAAGAGCCCTCCGCATTGGGCTTGATGACATAGGGCGGCGGGATCACGTGCCCTGCGGCCACCGCGAACCGGTCGAACAGGCCGCCGCCCGGCACAACGACGCCTGCGGCCCGCAGCACGGCCTTGGACTTGTCCTTGTCCATGGCCAGGGCCGACGAAAGCACGCCGGAGTGGGTGTAGGGGATCTGCAGCGTCTCCAGAATACCCTGGACGCAGCCGTCCTCGCCCCATTCGCCATGCAGGGCGTTGAAGACGACGTCGGGTTTGAGCGCGGCCAGAACCTGGGCCAGGTCGCGGCCCGCATCGACGCAGGTGACCTTGGCCACCTGCCCTTCCAGAGCGTCAGCGCAACCCTTACCGGACGACAGCGACACCTCGCGCTCGGACGACAGTCCGCCCATCAGGACGGCGACGTGCAGATCAGCGAGGGGGCGGGTCATGGGGCAATGAACTCAGAGCGGGCGGCCGATCCTCTTGATCTCCCAATCAAGGTTTACGCCGAGTTTACTTTTCACATCCGCGCGGACTGTTTCTCCCAATCCTTCGATATCCGCAGCGGTCGCCTCGCCGGGGTTGATCATGAAGTTGGAGTGCAGTTCGCTGAACATGGCCCCGCCGCCGGTGACGGCGTGGAGCTTTCCGCGCCAGCCCGCTTCGTCGACCAGTTTCCAGCTGGAATGGCCGGGCGGGTTCTTGAATGTGGAGCCGCCGGTCTTTTCGCGGATCGGCTGGGTCTGTTCGCGGCGGCTGGTGATCTCGCTGATGCGGGCGGCGACGGCCTCGGGTGCATCAGGCGTGCCGCGATAGGTGGCCTCGATCCAGATAATGTCGGCGGGTGCCTCGGAGTGGCGATAGGTGTAGCCGAAGTCAGCCAGGGTATAATCCACCCGCTCGCCCGACCGCGTCAGGCCCCAGGCCGAGACCAGAATGTCCTTGGTTTCCGAGCCATAGCAGCCCGCATTCATGGTCAGGGCCCCGCCGATGGTGCCGGGGATACCCGCATAGAACTCCAGCCCCGCAAGCCCGGCCTTGGCCGAGGCCCTGGCGACCATGGAATCGAGTGCGCCCGCGCCCGCCGTAATGGTGTCGCCCTCGGTCGTGATCCCGGCGAAAGGGCGCCCGGCCAACCGGATGACCACACCCTCAACGCCGCCGTCGCGCACGATGACGTTGGAGCCGACGCCGAGGACGGTCACGGGGACGGACGGGTCGACTGCCTTCAGGAAGTCGGCGAGGTCGTCGGGGTCTGCGGGAATGAACAGGGCGTCAGCGCTTCCGCCCACGCGGAACCAGGTGAAGGGAGCGAGGGGTTCGTCGAGCAGTAGCTTGCCACGCACTTCGGGGAGAGTTTCCGCTCTGCTCATTGGTTGTCCGCAAAAGGGTACTGCGCCAAAGTGGCTGCCTGACTTTTCTTGATGCGCTCGGCCCACTCAGGTTTCAACGTCGCCATAAGGTCAGCTTGGATCTGAAACCATTGTCTCCGGCTGTCCTCTCCAGAGCGGCGTTGACGAACTTCGATGTCGCAAGCCCTTGTCTGCGCCAGACTTCGGAACACCTCAAAAAGAATAGTGTCGTAATCGCCTCGCGCGACAAGTGAGACCTGCCCTCGCTCGGAATACATTTTGTCGAAACGGCCAAACCCGGCATCAGCCAACCACACCCGGTCATCCTGTCCGCGATCTTGGGGGCGTGGATAGTCGGCGAAGCCTGCCCTCTGAGCTAACGCCTCCACTTCAGCGTAGAGTTCGCCAAGCTTCGCTGCCATCGTTAGCGCATCCCCTCCAACTGCCCCGGCAGGGCATAGGCCCACTGGGTGATGTCGCCTGCGCCCAGCAGGACGACCAGATCGCCGGCCTTGGCGTCCTCGGCCACAACGCCCGCCAGCGCCTCGACGCCCTCCAATGCCTGGACCGAGCGGTGGCCGAAGCGGCGGATGCCTTCGACCAGGGCGTGTTTGTCGATGCCGTCCAGCGGCTCCTCACCGGCGGCATAGACGTCGGCGACGATGACGGCGTCGGCGTCGGAGAAGCAGGTCGAGAACTCCTCCATCAGGTCGCGCAGGCGGGTGTAGCGGTGCGGCTGGACCACGGCGATAACGCGGCCATGGCCCTCGGCGTTCTGGGCCACCTGGCGGGCGGCCTTTAGGACGGCGGCGATTTCGACCGGGTGGTGGCCATAGTCGTCGACGATGCGCACGCCGCCGACGACGCCGGTGGTGGTGAAGCGCCGCTTGACCCCGCCGAAGCCGGCCAGGCCGGCCTTGATGGCGGCGTCGTCCACGTCCAGCTCGCGCGCGACGGCGATCGCGGCCAGCGCATTGGCGATGTTGTGCCCACCGGCCATGGGCAGGTGCAGGCCCTCGATCCGCGTTTCGTCGGCCTCTGTGCCCGCGCCCTTGAAGACGGCGTCGAAGCGACAGCCGTCGGGGCCCATGTCGATGTTCTCGGCCCGGACCATGGCTTGGGGGTTCAGGCCATAGGTGACCAGACGCCGGTTATCGATGGCGGCAACCAGACGCTGGACCTCCGGATGATCCAGACAGACGGCGGCGAACCCGTAGAAGGGAATGTTCTCCACGAAATCGACGAAGGCCTTCCGCACCCCGTCGAAGTCGCCGTAGTGATCAAGGTGTTCCGGGTCGATATTGGTGACGATGGCCACGGTGGATTTCAGGCGCAGGAAGCTGCCGTCACTCTCGTCCGCCTCGACCACGATCCAGTCGCCGTCGCCGACCTTGGCGTTGGTCCCATAGGCATTGATGATACCGCCGTTGACGATGGTGGGGTCCAGTCCGCCCGCGTCCAGCAGGGCCGCGACCATGGAGGTCGTCGTCGTCTTGCCGTGGGTGCCGCCCACCGCGATGGAGAATTGCAGCCGCATCAGCTCGGCCAGCATCTCGGCCCGGCGGACCAGCGGGATGCGGCGGGCGCGCGCTTCGACCATTTCCGGATTGGTCGGCTGAACCGCCGTGGAATAGACCACCGCCGAGACGCCCTCGCTGACGTGCGCGGCGTCATGGCCGATGAAGATGCGGGCACCCAACTTTTCCAGCCGCTCGGTATTGGCGGATGCCTTGGCGTCCGAGCCCTGAACCGAATAGCCGATCTTGAGCATGATCTCGGCGATGCCGCTCATGCCGATGCCGCCTATGCCGACGAAATGCACGGGGCCGAGATTGAAGGGGACGGGTCTAAGGCGAGCGATCATCCAAGCGGATTAGCAAACGGGGGGAGCGACGCAAGGTGATCCTTTCCCAGTCCATGGCGAAGAAAGGGGGTGGCCTGATGCCTGCGTCCGCTTTTGACGTGACCGCATGCCATGATGCCATTGAAAGGAGGGTGTTGCAGAGAGGTGGACCGAGTGGACTGAGTGGACTCTGTTTTGTCGTCCACCCAACGCGCGGCCTCAGCTCTGGTCCTCGGCCACGAAATCCTGGGCGAACTCGGGGCTGTCCTCGTCGCCGGGCAGGAGGGGCTCATCGTCGCCGTCGGAGGCGCGGGACGGGTCGGGGACCTCGAAGCCGACGGGAATGGACAGGTCCAGCAGGCCGGCGGCCTTCATCTCCTGCACGCCGGGCAGGTCGTACAGATTGGACAGTCCGAAATGCTCCAGGAAGCGGTCGGCGGTGGCATAGGTAACAGGGCGACCGGGCGTGCGACGACGGCCCTTCAGCTTGACGAAGCCCATCTCCAGCAGCAGGTCCAGGGTGCCGCGCGACAGGGAGACGCCGCGCACGCTCTCGATCTCGGCGCGGGTGCAGGGCTGGTGATAGGCGATGATGGCCAGGGTCTCGAGCGCGGCCTTGGACAGGCGGCGCGGCTCCTCCCGTTCTTCGGTCATCATGAACGACAGGTCGGCGGCCGTGCGGAAACGCCAGCGATCGGCGACGCATTCCAGTTCTACCCCCCGCCCCTGATAGCGGTCGCGCAAAGCGGAGATCGCCTCGCCGACGTCGGCACCTTCCGGGAGGCGACGCGCGATCTCGGCGGCCGACAGGGGACCGGAGGCGGCGAACAGCAGGGCCTCTACCCGGCGCTCGATCTCGGTGTCGTCGGGGGCGAATTGGATCATGGCGTCAGTTCCAGCGGCATCCCCTGCCCGCGCCGCTTCAGATAGACCTCGGCGAAGGCCGTCGCCTGTTTCACGTCCATCGCCCCCTCCTTGACCAGTTCCAGACTGGCCGAGAGGGTGGAGGCGGTAAAGCTGGCCTGGGAGGGGCCGTCGGTGTCGGTGCGTTCGGGCGCGACGCGGTTCAACGGCGTCCAGTTCTCCATACGGGGCAGGACGTCGCGCAGCCAGTCGCGGGCGGCCTCAAGGGCAAAAGCCTCGACCCGCTGGCCGGGATTGTAGCGCCGCTGCTCCTCGCGCCGCCGCTGGGTGACATAGGCGGCCATCAGTTCGTACAGGCTGGCGTCGATCCGGTCGGACGGGACGATGACCGTGGCTTCCGGATCGCCGCGCGTGAAGACGTCGCGCTTCAGCTGGGGTCGGCTGGTGATGGCCTCCACCGCCCGGCGCATGGCCTCCAGCTTTTGCAGGCGGAAGGCGAGCGCGGCGGCCATCTCCTCGGCGGGTGGCTCCTCGCCCTTGCCCTTTTCCGTGCGCGGCAGCAGCAGTCGGGACTTCAGATAGGCCAGCCACGACGCCATCACGAGATAGTCGGCAGCGAGGGCGAAATTCCTGCGCCGCGCCTCTTGCACGAAGGCCAGATACTGTTCGGCCAGCCGGGTGATCGACAGCTTCAGCAGATCGACCTTCTGCGTCCGGGCCAGGGCCAGAAGGACATGCAGAGGGCCTTCATAGCCTTCCAGATCGACTACGAAAGCCTCGCGCGCATCGACCTGTTCGACAGCGGTGAAGTCCAGATTGGGCTGGAACGCTTCGGTCATCTTACGACGGCCTACCGCCCGTCGGGCTACTTGAGGCCGGGTTTGGGGCCTGCGCCTCGCCGACGTCCGGTCCCCGTGCGGCGTCCAGCTTGCCGGCCAGCATCGCGTCGAAACGGGCGCGGGCCTCGAACGCGTTCAGCGGCTCCGGCGTGTGGACGATGCGGGCCAGGGCGGCGTCGGCGCGGCGAGCCGACTTGCCTTTCAGCTTGCCGACCCCTTCGGCCACCTGACGCATCTCGGCCATGTCGCCGTTCCAGTGGACGACGAGGTCGCAGCCGGCCTTCAGCGACGCCTCGGCCCGCTCGGTCAGGGGGCCGGACAGGGCGTTCATGACCAGATCGTCGGAGAGCAGCAGACCGTTGAAGCCCAGATGCTGGCGGATCAGCTTGATGGCCTTCTTCGACTGTGTTGCCGGGCGCTTTTTGTCGATGGCGGTGAAGACGACGTGCGCCGTCATGGCGATGGGCATGTCGGACAGGGCCTTGAACGGCGCGAAATCCCAGGCGTCGAGAGTGTCCAGATCGGCGTGGACGGTCGGAAGTTCCTTGTGGCTGTCGGCAAAGGCGCGGCCGTGGCCCGGCATGTGTTTGATCACCGGCAGGACGCCGCCGGCCAGCATCCCTTCGGCCGCTGAACGGCCCAGGAGCGCCACGGTCGCAGGATCGGTCGCATAGGCGCGGTCGCCGATGATGTCATGGGCACCGGGCACCGGCACGTCCAGCACGGGCATGCAGTCGATGGTGATGCCGACGGCCCTCAGATCATGCGCCATCAGTCGTGCGCCCAGACGGATCAGCTCGCGCGCGGCCTGAAGGTCATTGGTGGCCTTCAGATAGGCGTCCCCAGGCGGATATTTGGGCCAGTGCGGCGGGCCCATGCGCTGGACCCGCCCGCCCTCCTGATCGATCAGGATGGGGGCATCCCAGCCAACGCTATCGCGCAGATCGGCGGTCAGGGCGCGGACCTGATCCGGGCTGTCGATATTGCGCCGGAACAGGATGAAGCCCCAAGGGCGGACCTCGGCGAAGAAGGCGCACTCCTCTGCCGTCAGACGATGGCCGCTACAGCCGTATATGGCGGCGCTAATCACCCCGGTCAGCGCACGATGCAGTCGCCGCCCGAGGCCTTGATCGCATTGCACAGGCCGGTGGCCTGTTCGCGGCTGAGGCCCGCGACACTGGTGCGATACAGGGTCGAGCCGCTGGAGGACTGGACTTCCTGGATGCGACGCGCACCGCCTTGGGTGAAGCGGGAATAGCGACCGACGATGGCGTTGTACTGGGTCTCGGCGATGCCGGGCGTCGAGAAGGCACCGATCTGGACGCTGGCGCTGCCGCCGGTGGTGGCTGGTGTGGAGGGACGGGTTTCGGCGGGCGGCGTGGCCGGGCGGGTCGCAGGCGGGGTCGCCAGGGCCGGACGGACGACGGGCGGCGCTGTGTCCAGCGGGCGCGGCTCGGGACGCGGCTGAACTTCTTCCGGCGGCGCGGTGAAGGTCGGCGGCGTGGTCGGAACACCGCCGGCATTGTCATAGACGTCGATGCCGGCGGCGGGATCGACCGGCTGGGCATCGACAGGAGGCGCAGCCTTCATCTCGCCGACGACGGTGCCGACGGCAGGCGGCGCGTCCTCTGACGGCGACAGCCCGTCCATGTTGAACATGACGACGATGCCGATGATGATAGCCAGCAGCACCAGGGCGCTGACGATCAGGGTCACGGGCGGGGCCTTGCCGCCGCCACCGCCGTGGCCGCCGCCGCGCGGACGGCGCGGGTCATAGCTCTGGCGGTCGAAGGGCAGGTCGTCGTCGGTCGGCGGCGTATAGGCCCCGCGGTCGCGGCCCGTGTTCGGACGATAGGGATCTTCGTGTGACATCGGTCGCGCCTTCAGTGTCCGCGCGAATCGGAGGCGCGGGTGATCAGTTTAGCCGCCCCGCCGTCAGGAATCACAGATCTAGGGCAAGGTCGAGGCTGAACAGCTTCTTGTGTTCCTCGATGGCATAACGGTCGGTCATGCCGGCGATGTAGTCGCAGACGGCGCGGGCGCGTCTCGCCTCGTCCGCCACGCCCGCCTTGCCGGACCATTCCGGCGGCATGGTCTCGGGTTCGGCCATGAACAGCTGGAACATTTCGGCGAGTATCCGCCGGGCCTGACTGCGGGTGCGGTTGACCCGGTAGTGGCGGTACATGCGCTGGTACAGAAACTGGCGCAGCACCCCCAGGTCGGCCAGCATCTGCGGAGAGAAGGCCACCAGGGTGCGGTCTGCGGTGCGGACGTCCTCGGTTGAGCGGATGCCTGCCGCCTCGATCCGGCCTTCGGTTTCGGCCAGCACATCTTCGACCATGGCCCCGATCATGCGGCGCACGGCCTCGATGCGGATCATCCGCTCGTCGATGTCGGGCCAGTCGCGGCGGGTCTGATGCAGGATCGGACCGATCAGGGGCACCTGGGCCAGGTCGTCGAGGGTGAACAGGCCTGCCTGAACCCCGTCGTCCACATCATGGTTGTTATAGGCGATGTCATCCGCGATGGCGGCAGCCTGGGCCTCCAGCGAGGCGAAGGTGCCCAGGCGCAGGTCCCAGCGGGGTGCATAGTCGGCGACGGCCTTCCACGCGGGTTCGGCCAGCATGTGACTGACCGGGCCATTGTGCTTGATGACGCCCTCGATGGTTTCCCAGCTGAGATTCAGGCCCTCGAACTGGGGATAGCGTTCCTCCAGCTCGGTCACGACGCGGAAGGTCTGGACGTTGTGATCGAAGCCGCCCCACGGCAGCATCTGGGCCTGCAATTCGTCTTCGCCCGCGTGGCCGAAAGGCGGATGGCCCAGGTCATGGGCCAGGGCCACGGTCTCGGCCAGATCGGTGTCCAGCCGCAGGGCATGGGCCAGCGAGCGGGCGATCTGGGCCACCTCCAGACTGTGGGTGAGGCGGGTGCGATAATGGTCACCCTCATGCGCGACGAAGACCTGGGTCTTCTCCTTCAGGCGACGGAAGGCCGTGGCGTGGATGATGCGGTCGCGGTCACGGGCATAGGCATTGCGCGTACGGCTGATGGGCTCGTGCGTCAGACGACCACGGCTGTGTTCGGGATATTCGGCATAGGGCGCGCGGTCGAAGGACACGGATGGCGGCTCATTTGATGGGGCCGACCGTTGCGGTCGCCCGTCAGCGCCTCATATAGAGGCCTGTGAGCACCGTCCAATCTCCAGCGTCGTTCCAGATTTCCCCGGCCACCGGCGGGCACGGCCTGTCGCTGTCCGACAGCGCGGCGAAGCGCCTGGCCCAGCTGGGCGAGGTCGAGGGCCATCCGGTCATGCTGCGCGTCGCCGTCGACGGCGGTGGCTGTTCGGGGTTCCAGTACCGGCTGGATCTGGTTCAGGCCGCAGAGGCCGATGACATCCGCATCGAGAACGACGGTCAGACCGCTCTGGTGGACGCCGTCTCCCTGCCCTTCCTCAAGGGCTCGGAGATCGCCTGGGTGGACGAACTGGCGGGCGCTCAGTTCGTGATCCGCAATCCGAACGCGGCCTCCAGCTGCGGCTGCGGGGTCAGTTTCTCGATCTGAGGGCGTTAAGCACGCTTGTGCTGGAACCCGTCTGCGTATCGTGGTTTTCTCTCGTCAGGGAAGGGAGGACCACCATGTTCGCACGCCGCCTTGCAGCCACATCACTCGCTTTCGCCGTCGGTCTGGCCTCGACCGCCTCGGCCCAGACGCCCCCTAGACTGTCGGACATGGTCGGGGCGCGCGCCGGACAGGCCGAAGGCGAACTTCAGCGCCGAGGCTATCAGGCTACGAATCGCAGCGAGGTGATCGGCGATGGTCGCATGACCTACTGGCGGCGCGGCGACGAATGCGTGTCGATCATGACGCGGGACGGGCGATACGACTCGATCAATCAGGCCGGGCGAAGCGAGTGTGGCGGAGGCAGCAACTCTTCGTCTGACGGGGCCGCAGCGGCCGTGGCCGGTGTGGCCCTGATCGGGCTGGTCGCGGCCCTGGCCTCGCACAACCGCCGGCACGGCGAGACGGACCGGGATCACGATCAGGAGTACGAGCGCGGCTATCAGGCGGCGCTTTACGGGGCCGACTACGACGATCGCCATGAGACGCCCGGCTATCATGACGGCTATCTGGCGGGTGAGGCTGAGGCCAGCAACCGCCGTCACTCCAACAGTCGCTGGGTCCGCGGTGCACCGGATGCAGCGCAGGAGGCCTGTTCACGTCGCGCGGACGAATTCCAGAACCGCCCCTATGGCTCCAGCGTTCCGATCAGTGTGCGCGACGCCGGCGGCGGGGAGTTCGAACTGACCATGGCGACCGGAACCTATCGCTCGATCTGCCGCGTGACGGCCTCGGGCAATGTCCGGGCGATGGACCCCTACTACTGAGGCTCAGGCCAGGGTTTCCATGAACCGCACGGGCCGGCCGTGCGCCTGGCCGATCAGTTCGCCGTCCTTCATGACCACGCGACCGCGCACGATGGTGGCGACGGCCTTGCCGGTAGCCTCGAAGCCGTCGAACGGGGTCCAGCCGCAGCGACTGGCCATGTCCTCATGCCGTATCGTGTGTTTCGCCTTCAGGTCGACGATGGTCAGGTCGGCGTCATAGCCCTCGGCCATCCGACCCTTGCTGGCGGTGCCGAAGACGCGCTGGGCCCCGGCGGACGTCAGATCGATGAACCGCTCCAGCGACAGCTTTCCGTTCGCCACATGGGTCAGCATGATGGGCACCAGGGTCTGGACGCCTGGCATGCCGGAGGGCGAGGCTGGATAGGACTTGGCCTTTTCCTCGATCGTGTGCGGGGCGTGGTCGGAACCGAGCACGTCCACCACGCCCTGCTGAATGCCGTGCCACAGGCCCGCGATATGCGGGGCATTGCGGATCGGGGGGTTCATCTGGGCATAGCCCTTGAGGCGTTCATAAGCCTCGTCACCATCGAGGGTCAGATGCTGAGGCGTGACCTCGACGGTGGCGACATCGCGGTGGTGGGCCAGAAACGCGATCTCTTCAGCCGTCGAGACGTGCAGGACGTGGATGCGGCGGCCGACCTCGCGCGCCAGTCGGACCAGGCGGCGGGTGGACATGATGGCGCTCTCGGCATCGCGCACGTCGGTGTGGCTGGTCCAGTCGCCGGGCCGGGCCAGGTCGCGGCGCTCTGCCAGGCGGTATTCGTCCTCGGAATGGAAGGTGGCGCGGCGGCTGACGTTCGACAGGACCTCGCGCACGCCGTCGTCGTCGGCGATCAGCAGGTCGCCGGTCGAGGCCCCCATGAAGACCTTGACCCCGCAGCAGCCGGGCAGGCGCTCCAACTCGCCTAGATAGGCCGCATTGCCGTGGGTGCCGCCGATGTAGAAGGCGTGGTCGGTCCACATCCGGTCGCGGGCGCGGGCCAGCTTGTCCTCCAGCGTCGCCGGGTCGGTGGTGTTCGGATTGGTGTTCGGCATCTCGAATACGGCGACGACCCCGCCCAGGGCCGCGGCGCGCGAACCGGTCTCCAGATCTTCCTTCCACTCCAGGCCCGGTTCGCGGAAATGGACCTGGGTGTCGATGACGCCGGGCAGGACGGTCAGGCCGGTCGCGTCGACCACCTCTCCCGCCGAAGCCTGGGACAGATCGCCGATGAAGGCGATGCGGCCGTCGCGGACACCGACGTCGGCCAGGCCATGTCCGGCATGATTGGCGACTTCGCCGCCCCGGACGATCAGGTCATAAGTCTGGGTCATGGCGAAGGGTCCTGGCCGCGAACGAGGACAGCCTTATAGCGCGGCCCGGCGACCCTTGCGCAGGTTCGAACCGACTTTTTTGTGTTCAGTTCGCGGGGGCGGGTTCGGGCTCGGCCTCAGACCTGAAAGGGCTGATGCGGACGCGCCCGCCGCAGGGCGTGAAGGCCTGGGACAGGGTGATGGCCGTGTCGTCGCCCGGCACGGTGGCTCGAACGCGGGTCACCGACGGACAGGTCGTCTGGCCCTGAGCCTCATTGGGCACGACGTTCCAGGCAATGTCGAAGAAGGCCTTGGCATTGGGGGCCAGATTGACGGGTGCCGGGGCCTGACCGGCCCGCAGATAGCTGCCGGGCGTGGTTTCTGACCGAATGGCGCTGAGGGTGCGGTTCTGACGGTCCTGGACCGTGACGGCGGGATAGCCGGTGAGGCTGCACGCCTGGGTGCCCGTGTTGCGCACGCCGATGATGGCGACGCGGTTGCCCGCACCCGCATCGCCGCCATCCGCCGACAGAGTCAGTTGATTGCCCTTGCAGGGAGGCGACGCAGGCAGGACGCCGCCGGGTGCGGCCTGAGGTGCCTTAGTCGTCGACGCGGTCTCAGTGATAGGCGGAGCCGTCACGACCAGCGGCAGGTTACGGCGACAGGTCTCGAGCACCTCGCCACCGGCAGAGCCCACGCGCGTGAGCACACCGGTCTCGACTCCATCGCGGGCGCTCAGCGTCCATTCCACGGCTTCGTCGATATAGCGGGCACCCGAAGGGATCGGGGCACTGCGCAGCACGCGTATCTGATCGCGCCATGTGACCTGGGCCGATTCCGGGTCGGGATAGGCCGCCCCTATGGTCAGGCCGCTGTCGCAGACATAGCGGGCGGTGACGGGTGCTGCATCAGCCACCGGGGGTACAGGTGTGACGGGCGGCGGGACCGGTTCCACACCGCGGTCACAGGCAGTCAGACCCAGGGCGAACAGGGCCGCTACACAGATTGAACGCTGACGAAACAACATGATGGCTCCCCGAAACACTCGCCCCAGAACGCCACAGTACCGTAAAGGCTCCGCTTGTCGCGCTCAGGTCGTCAGTATGCGCGGCAGTTTGAAGGTCACCGTCTCGCGCTCGCCGTCGTCCTCGATCACCGTGGCGTCGAAGCGGGCGCTGACGGCCTCGACCAGTTCGCTGATCAGCCGCTCCGGCGCAGACGCTCCGGCCGTGATGCCCAGATTCTGCACGCCATCGAACCAGGTCCAGTCCACGTGCGACGCATCGTCGACCAGCTGGGCCGCGCCCGCTCCCGCCCGCAAGGCCACCTCGACCAGTCGCACAGAATTGGACGAATTCTTCGATCCCACGACCAGCACCAGGTCACACCCCTCGCCCAGCCGCTTGACCGCCTCCTGACGGTTGGTCGTGGCGTAACAAATGTCTTCCTTGTGCGGGTCGGGCAGTTCGGGGAAACGGCGCTTCAGCGTGGCCAGAATTTCGGAGGTGTCGTCCACCGACAGCGTGGTCTGGGTCGCATAGGCCAGAGGGGCATCGCCGGGACGCTGAAACGCGTCCGCATCCTCGACCGTCTCGACCAGGCTGATGGAACCGGGCGGCAGCTGGCCCAGGGTGCCGACAACTTCAGGATGACCTGCATGGCCGATCAGGACGATGTGGCGGCCATTGGCGTGGTGGCGTTCGGCCTCGACGTGGACCTTAGACACCAGCGGACAGGTGGCATCCAGGAACAGCATCTCACGCGAGCGGGCAGTGGCGGGCACCGACTTGGGCACGCCGTGCGCGGAGAAGACGACGGGCCGGTCGTCCGGGCATTCGTCCAGTTCCTTGACGAACACCGCCCCCATGGCCTTCAGCCGATCGACCACATGCTTGTTGTGCACGATCTCATGCCGGACATAGACCGGAGCCCCGAACTTCTCGAGCGCACGCTCCACAATCTGGATGGCGCGATCGACCCCGGCGCAGAAGCCGCGCGGGGTGGCCATTCGTACGGTCAGGGCGCGCTTGTCGGAGACGGGCACGACATCGGTCAGGGTCATGAGTTCAAACCTAGTCATTGCGGCCCGGCCACGCCACCTCGGTTTCACGACACGGCGCGTTTGCCGCGCCTCGCTTTAGCCGCTATCAGCGGCGAGCGTTCGCGCTGCGTCAGGCTGTCGCCGCGCGTCTCCCTGTTGACTGGAAGAAATCACCGATGCGTCGCGTCCTGAAACTGTCCCTGGCCTCGGCCATCGTCGCGGCCACCATGGTGCCACTGACCGCTCAGGCTCAATCACCGCAGCAGCGTCCCGGGCAACAAGGCGCGTCCGAAGAACCCGAGCGCAGCACCCGCGCGCCGCGCATCGCCCCATTGCGGCGCAATGCCGCCGCAGGCCCGTGCCCCTATGTGAAAATCCTCTACGACGCAGCACGCTACGTCGAAATGACCGGCGATCGTCCTGCGGCCGCCAATGTCGGCTTCACCGGCGAGATCGAGGGCCTGACTTCCAACTGCATGTACCAGGCGGACCAGCCGATCACCGTGGACACCCGCATCCTGTTCAACCTGGGTCGCGGTCCGCAGGCTCAGACGGACGGTCGTACATACCGCTACTGGATCGCTGTCACCGAACGGAACAAGGCTGTACTGGCCAAGACCTATTTTGACCTGCCCGTGGCATTCGAAGGGGCCGATCGCACGTCGATGGTCGAGACCCAGACCGTCATCATCCCCCGCGCGGACGTGACGACCAGCGGAGACAACTTCGAAATTCTGGTTGGTTTCGATGTCACGCCGGAAATGGCCCAGTTCAACCGCGACGGCAGCCGTTTCCGTATCAACGCCGGGACAGCGGCACCTGCCGCACCGACGACGCAGCCTCCAGCCCAATAATGAGTGACCTCCGGACCCAGTTGGGCGAAGCGGTCGCCGCCGCCTTCGCCGCCGAAGGCGTGGACGCCGGCCTGGCACGCGTGACGCCGTCGGACCGACCCGATCTGGCCGATTTCCAATCGAACGGGGCCCTGGCCACCGCCAAGGCGATGAAGGCCAATCCGCGAGAACTGGCGGGCAAGATCGCAGAACGGCTGGCCAACGATCCGCGTTTGACTTCGGTCGAGGTCGCGGGGCCGGGGTTCATCAACTTCAAACTGGCCGACGCGGCACTGGCCGAACGCGCGGCGCAGGTAGCCAGCGACACCGCCCATGCCGGAGCAGCCATCGTCGAGGCCCCGCGCAAGGTCGTGATCGACTTCGCCGGACCGAATGTGGCCAAGCCGATGCATGTCGGCCACCTGCGCAGCTCCATCATCGGCGAGAGCCTGAAGCGGCTGTTCCGCTTCCGGGGCGACACCGTCTGGGGCGACGCCCACTTCGGTGACTGGGGCTTCCAGATGGGGCTGCTGATCGTGGCCGTGGGCGACGAGGGCAAGGCCGAGGCGTTTCTGGCCGAAGGTGATGGGCCCTTCCCGGCCGAAAGTCCGGTCACGCTGGACGATCTGGAGCGGCTGTATCCCCAGGCCGCCGGTCAGGCCAAGGAAGACCCGGCGTTCCGCGACCGCGCCCGCAAGGCGACGGCTGAGCTCCAGGGCGGACGCCCCGGCTATCGTGCCCTGTGGCAGCATTTCGTGGCGGTCAGCCGCACGGCGCTGGAGCGGGAGTTCGGAGCCCTGGGCGTGACCTTCGACCTGTGGAACGGCGAGAGCGATGCCGACCCGGTCATGGCCGAGATGATCGCCCATCTGGAGACCACCGGCCTGCTGGTCGAGGATGATGGGGCCCGCGTGGTCCACGTCGCCCGGCCCGGCGAGACGCGCAAGAAGAAGCTGGCCGACGGCTCGGTGATCGAGGCCCCGTCCCCGCCGCCGCTGCTGGTCATCAGCTCGGAAGGCTCGGCCATGTACGGTACGACCGACCTGGCCACCATTCTGGATCGGCGTAAAGTGGTCGATCCGGACCTGATCCTGTATGTCGTCGACGAGCGGCAGGCGGAGCATTTCGAACAGGTGTTCCGCGCGGCCTATCTGGCCGGATATGCGACCGAGGGCAGTTTGCAGCACCTCGGCTTCGGCACCATGAACGGCACGGACGGCAAGCCGTTCAAGACCCGCGCGGGCGGGGTGCTGAAGCTGCACGACCTGATCACCCAGGCCACCGACAAGGCGCGCGAGCGGCTGCGCGAGGCCAAGCTGGGCGACGACCTGCCCGAGGCGGAGTTCGAGGACATCGCGCACAAGGTCGCCATCGCGGCGCTGAAGTTCGCTGACCTGTCGAACGCACGGACCACCAGCTACGTCTTCGACCTGGACCGGTTCATGAGCTTCGAGGGCAAGACCGGGCCGTATCTGCTGTATCAGGCGGTGCGGATCAAATCCCTGCTGCGCAAGGCGGGCGAACAGGGTCTGGCCCCCGGTGCCATCGTCATCGGCGAGCCGGCCGAGCGCGATCTGGCCCTGACGCTGGATGCGTTTTCGCAGGCCGTGAGCGAGGCCTATGACAAGCGTATGCCGCACCTGATCAGCGAGCATGCCTATCGGCTGGCGCAGAGTTTTTCGAAATTCTACGCCGCCTGCCCGGTCCTGATCGCGCCGGATGAGGCGACGAAGGCGTCGCGCCTGGCGCTGTCGAAGGCGGCTCTGGATCAGCTGGAGATCGCGCTCGATCTGCTGGGCATCGCGACGCCGGAGCGGATGTAGTAGGCTGCGGACCACACGTTCGGAGCCTCAATGTCCCTCGTCGCCTTTATCGCCGGCCTGCCCAAGGCCGAACTGCATCTGCATATCGAAGGCTCGCTGGAGCCCGAGCTGATGTTCGAGCTGGCGCGGCGCAATGGCGTGGCGATCCCGTATGACAGCGTCGAGGCCGTGCGGGCCGCCTATGATTTTTCGAACCTGCAGGATTTTCTCGACATCTATTATGCGGGCGCGGCGGTGCTGCTGACGCGACAGGATTTCGAGGATCTGGCCTTTGCCTATTTTCAACGGGCGGCCGCCGACAATGTGCGCCACGCCGAGATCTTCTTCGACCCTCAGACCCATACCGACCGTGGCGTGCCGTTCGGCGTGGTGGTCGAGGGGCTGATCGCGGGGATTGATCGGGCCAGGGCGGAGCTGGGGGTTTCGAGCGGTCTCATTCTCAGCTTCCTGCGCCACCTGACCGAGGACGAGGCCTTCGCCACGCTGGAGATGGCCAAGCCTTATCTGCATCACTTCATCGGCGTGGGGCTGGATTCGTCCGAGATGGGCCACCCGCCGTCGAAGTTTCAGCGTGTGTTCGCCGCCGCCCGCGACCTGGGCCTGAAACTGTGTGCCCATGCCGGGGAGGAAGGTCCGCCCGCCTACGTGCACGAGGCCCTGGACCTGCTGAAGATCGACCGCATGGACCACGGCAACCGGTCGATGGAGGACGAGGCCCTGATCGCGCGACTGGCCGCCGAACAGATGACGCTGACGGTCTGTCCGCTGTCCAATCTGAAGCTCTGCGTCGTCGATGACCTGAAGCACCATCCGGTGCCCGAGATGCTGCGCCGGGGCCTGCACGTCACCCTGAACTCGGACGACCCGGCCTATTTCGGTGGCTATGTGAACGAGAACTATCGCCAGCTGGCCGAGGCCGTGGGGCTGACGCGCGAGCAGATCGTGCAGATGGCGCGGAACAGTTTCGAGGGGTCGTTCCTGCCGGATCAAGACAAGGCTGGCTATCTGGCTGAACTGGAAGCCTACGCGCGGCCATGATAGCCCTGCAAGTCTGCCTGTTTCTCGCTGCATGGCTCAGCGTTGCTACAGCCATAGTGAGCAGCATCGGAGCTCATCTGGCGGCAGACCACAGCAAGAGAAATGGCCTTGTTCCTCGGAAAACCTCAGACTTCTACGTCTTCCATACAACTATCTTCCGCTTGGGAGTCGGACCCTCATTCAAAGCGATTTTCTCGGACGTTCATCGCCAGTACGAAAGCCGCTTTATAACGCGCTGCATAAAGATCGCGCGGGTAGCGTTTGTGCTGGCTCCCATCTTCCTCGCCGCATTTGTCATCAGCTTGTTCGCGGGCTGATGAAGCCCATTTAGATCGCCCACTGTTCCTGTTATGTTCTGTTTATGGAGCAGGCCGATACACAGCAGGATAATGACGGCGCGAAGCTGCGCTGGCTGTTCGTCGACCTGAACGCCTTCTTCGCCAGCGTCGAGCAGCAGATGAACCCCGAGTGGCGGGGTAGGCCCGTCATCGTCCGCCCCGCCCCCAGCGAATATACCGGGGCCATCGCCGCCAGCTATGAGAGCCGTCCCTATGGCATTCGCACCGGCATACGGGTGTCGGAGGCGCGCGCCCTGTGCCCCAGCCTGATCGTCGCCGAGGCCCGGCCGGACCTCTATGTCCAAGTCCACAAGCAGATCATGGCCGAGATCGACCGGCACATTCCGGTCTGGAAGGTCGGGTCGATCGACGAATGCTCCTGCGAACTGATCGGGCCGGAGCGGCAGGAGGCCAATGCGGTGGCTCTGGCGCAACGGATTCAGGCGGGCATTCGCGCGAATGTTGGCGACTGTCTTCACTCGTCCGTGGGGATCGCCCCGTCGCGGTTCTTGGCCAAGACGGCGTGCGGAATGAAGAAGCCGGACGGGCTGACGGTCCTGAGGGCCCATGAACTGCCCGGTCCGCTGCTGGAGCTGCCTCTGTCGAAATATCCGGGGATCGGGTCGCGCATGCTGGCGCGGCTGGAGAAGGCCGGGGTGGTCGATACCGCCGGCCTGTGGGCCATGAGCGGCAAACAGGCCCGCGCCGTCTGGAACAGTATTGAAGGCGAGCGCATCTGGCGCGGCCTGCACGGGCTGGAGAGCGAGGTGCCGCCGCCCAATCCGCCCGCCTCCATCAGCCACAGCCATGTGCTGGCGCAGGACATGCGGACTCCGGTCAAGGCCAAGGCGGTGGCGCGGCGTCTGCTGGTCAAATGCGGAGCGCGGCTGCGACGGATGGGCCAGACGGGGGCCAGTGTCAGCCTGCATCTGGACATGGGCCCCAAGGGAACGCCGCGAAGCGGGCGGCGCGGCTGGGAGACGGCGGGGCTTCACTGTGCCGTCGCCCCAACCCAGGACACCTTTGCGCTTCTGACGGCCTTGGACAGCCTGTGGCGCAAGGTTGAGCCAGAACTGGAGGCAGGACGTCTGAGCTATGTCGGGGTGGCGGTCCATCACCTGAAACCCTGCGGCGCGGCCCAGACGGACCTGTTCGGCGAGGCTCCGGATCAGGGCGGCACCGCGCCGTCGCTGAAACTGTCCCAGGCGCTGGACGCCCTGAACCGCCGCTATGGCAAGGATACGGTCAGCATCGGGCCCAAGGCAGGCCTCCCGGACTACATCGGGGCCAAGATCGCCTTCACCCGCATTCCCGATGTGGAGGATTTCTACGAATAGGGCCTGCGTCGATCACGATCGGGTGGATTCTCTTTCGTGCGCTTGACTCAGGGCGGGTTACGGGGCCTTTGGGCCCGCTCTCGCGGGAGAGATCGGGCCCATGAGTCGGGCCCGGAGCCGAAGGCGCAACCGCCCCGGAAACGCTCAGGCAAACGGACCGCGAGGACATACGGACGCTGGAAAGTCGATCTTCGGATCGCGCCGACGGAGCAAGACGCACTTCCCGCTTTCCGGGGATGGCGCCGGAATCTCTCAGGCTTCACAGACAGCGGGGGCGCGAGGACGGCGGAGCTTTCCGCATCAACACGCGACCGCGAGAGTCTGAATGGCCGATACCCTGACCGAAGCGATGCTGAAGACCACGCCCCTGAACACGGCCCACCGCGCGCTGGGCGCGCGCATGGTGGGCTTCGGCGGCTATGACATGCCGGTCCAGTATGAGGGCGTTCTCGCCGAGCACCGCTGGACCCGCGAGCATGCTGGCCTGTTCGATGTCTCCCACATGGGCCAGTGCAAGATCACCGGTGCCGACGCCATCGCCCAGTTCGAGCGGTTCGTGCCCGGCGACTATGCGGTGCTGAAAGAGGGCCGCCAGAAATACAGCCTGCTGCTGGATGCCCAGGGCGGCATCCAGGACGACCTGATGGCGGGCAAACCCGATCACGACGGCCTGTTCGTCGTCGTCAACGCCGGCAACAAGGACGCGGACTTCACCTTCCTGGACACCCATCTGGAAGGGGACGCGCATCTGACGATCCTAGCCGACCGCGCCCTGATCGCCATTCAGGGGCCCGAGGCCGCCGAGGTCATGGCCGCGCATGAGCCGCTGCTGGCCGAGATGGGCTTCATGGACTGTGCCCGACTGATGCTGTTCGGCGTCGACTGCTATGTCTCGCGCTCGGGCTATACGGGCGAGGACGGCTACGAGATTTCGGTGCCCAATGCTGACGCAGAGCGCATCTGGAACACCATCTTGGAGGACGCCCGCGTCAAGCCGATCGGCCTGGGCGCACGAGACAGCCTGCGACTGGAAGCGGGCCTGCCCCTGCACGGGCACGACATCGACGCGACGACCAGTCCCGTCGAGGCGGCGCTGACCTTTGCCCTTTCGAAGTCGCGCAAGGAGGCCGCCAGCTTCAACGGGGCCGAGCGCATACTGAAGGAACTCAACTCTGGCCCGTCGCGGGTCCGTGTCGGCCTGAGCGTCAAGGAAGGCGCGCCCGCGCGTGAGGGGGCCGAGATCGCCGATATGGATGGCACCGTCATCGGCACGGTCACCTCGGGCGGCCCCTCCCCGACCCTGGGCCGCAACATCGCCATGGGCTATGTGCCGCCCGCCCTCGCCGAACTGGGCACCGAGCTAAAGGTCATCGTGCGCGGCAAGCCCGCCGCCGCCGAGGTCATCGCCATGCCCTTCGTGGCCCAACGCTACTATCGCAAACCCAAAGCCTGAGAGACGACCATGCATTTCACCAAGGATCACGAGTGGGTTCGCCTCGAGGGCGACGTCGCCACCGTCGGCATCACCAAACACGCTGCCGACGCCCTGGGCGACGTGGTGTTCGTCGAGACGCCCGAAGCCGGCAAGTCGGTCACCAAGGGTGACAGCTTCGCCGTCGTCGAAAGCGTCAAGGCGGCGTCCGACGTCTATGCGCCCGTGGCCGGCGAAGTGATCGAGGGCAATGCCGCGCTGGCTGGCGCACCGGAAACCGTCAATGCCGATCCCGAAGGCGAAGGCTGGTTCGCCAAGATCAAGGTGTCGGACGCCGCTGCGACCGAAGGCCTGATGGATCGTGCGGCCTATGACGACTATCTGACGTCGCTCTGAGCCTGATGGACCACCGCTACACAGCTGTCGTCGCCTGGAGCTCGGACGCCGAGACCCATCGTTCGGGCCGCTACTCGCGCGCCCACGAATGGCGCTTTGACGGCGGGGCCGTGGTGCCCGGATCGGCCGGGGCGTCCGTGCCCGGCGCTGACCCGTCGGCGGTGGACCCGGAGGAGGCGCTGGTGGCGGCAGTTTCGTCCTGCCACATGCTCTTCTTTCTTGCCATCGCCCGCAAGCACGGCCTGACCATCACCGCCTATGAAGACGAGGCAGACGGCGTCATGAGCCCGAACGATGCCGGCAAACTGTACGTCTCCACCATCACCCTGCGTCCCCGGATCACGTTCGAAGGTGCCACCGATCCAGCCGTCGTCGATCAGGTCCATCATCTCGCCCATACCGAATGCTACCTCGCCAACTCGATCCGCGGCGATGTGATCATCCAGCCCCGCTGACCCTCCCCAGGAAAGCCCGCCCATGCGCTACCTCCCGCTTACGCCCGACGACCGAACGGCGATGCTCGCCGCCATAGGGGCGAAATCCATAGACGATCTGTTCGTGGACGTGCCCGAACCGGCGCAGCGTGACGGCTTCGTCGACCTGCCGCGCGTGGCGGGCGAGATGGAGGTCGAGCGGGCGCTGTCAGCCATGGCGGCCAAGAATGCGACAGCGGGGACGGTGCCTTTCTTCTGCGGGGCCGGGGCCTACAAGCATCACGTGCCCGCGACCGTGGACCATGTGATCCAGCGGTCGGAGTTCCTGACAAGCTATACCCCCTATCAGCCGGAAATCGCGCAAGGCACCCTGCAGTATCTGTACGAGTTCCAGACCCAGGTCGCGAACCTGACCGGCATGCCAGTGGCCAATGCTTCGCTCTATGACGGCTCGACCGCCATGGCCGAGGGCGTTTTGATGGCCACCCGCGTGACCCGCCGCAACAAGGCGGTGATCTCGGGCGGCGTGCATCCCCACTATGTCCGGGCGACTGAAACCGTGGTCCATGCCGTGGGCGTCGAGACCGAGGCCCTGCCCGCTGCCGTCGATGCCGAGGCCGACGTGATCGCTCGTATCGGGCCGGACACGGCCTGCGTCGTCGTCCAGACCCCCAACGTCTTCGGCACCGCCACCGACGTGACCAGGATCGCCGAGGCCGCGCATGCCGCCGGAGCCCTGCTGATCGTCGTGGTCACCGAGGCGGTGTCCATGGGCCTGCTGAAATCGCCGGGCGAGATGGGAGCCGACATCGTCGCGGCCGAGGGCCAGTCGATCGGCAATGCCCTGAACTTCGGTGGCCCCTACGTCGGCCTGTTCGCCACGCGCGACAAGCTGGTGCGCCAGATGCCCGGTCGCCTGTGCGGCGAGACGGTGGACGCCGATGGCGAGCGGGGCTTCGTCCTGACCCTATCGACGCGCGAGCAGCACATCCGCCGCGACAAGGCGACGTCGAACATCTGCACCAACTCGGGCCTGTGCACCCTGGCCTTCACCATCCACATGAGCCTGCTGGGCGAGACGGGGCTGCGCAAACTGGCCCTGCTGAACCATGAGAAGGCACTGGCGACCCGCGATGCCCTGGCGGCCATTCCGGGCGTCGAAATCCTGACCCCGCGCTTCTTCAACGAATTCGCGGTGCGCCTGCCTAAGCCTGCCGCCCAAGTGGTCGATCAGCTGGCGTCACATCACCTGCTGGCCGGCGTGCCCTACAGCCGCCTGGCCCCGGATGCCGGCATGGACGACGTCCTGTTGGTCGCCGCGACCGAGACGACGCGCGATGTCGATATCCAGATACTGGCCAAGGCGCTGACGAAATTCCTCGCCGCCGGATCGGAGGGCTGAACCATGAGCACCATGAACACCGTCGGCCGCCCGACCACCCCGAATGCCGTCACCTCGAAACCCGCCACCCTGACCGGTGGGCGCGGCCTGTTGCAGAACGAGCATCTGATCTTCGAGAGCGACGGCTGGGGAAAGACCGGCGTCGATCTGCCGGAACCCAAGACGGATGGCTCTGACCTGGGCGACCTGGTGCGCAAGGATCCGATCGGCCTGCCGGGTCTCAGCGAGCCCGAGACGATGCGCCACTATGTGCGCCTGAGCCAGAAGAACCACGCCATCGACCTGGCCATCTATCCGCTAGGCTCGTGCACGATGAAGCACAACCCGCGCCTGAACGAGAAGATGGCGCGCCTGCCGGGCTTCTCCGACATCCACCCGCTGCAGCCGATCTCGACCGTGCAGGGCGCGCTCGAGTTGATGGATACGCTGTCGCACTGGCTGACGACCCTGACCGGCATGCCGGCAGTGGCCCTGTCGCCCAAGGCCGGTGCTCATGGCGAGCTGTGCGGGCTGATGGCCATCCGCGCCGCGCATGAGGCGTCCGGCGAGCATGAGAAGCGCCGCAAGGTGCTGGTGCCGACATCCGCCCACGGCACCAACCCCGCCACCGCCGCCTTCGTCGGCTACACGGTAGTGGAAGTGGCCCAGACCGAGGACGGCCGCGTGGATGTGGCTGACCTCGCCGCCAAGCTGGGTGACGACGTGGCCGCCATCATGGTGACCAACCCCAACACCTGCGGCCTGTTCGAGCGGGACATCCTGGAAATCAGCCGCCTGACGCATGAGGCGGGAGCCTATTTCTACTGCGACGGGGCCAACTTCAACGCCATCGTCGGGCGCGTGCGTCCGGGCGACCTGGGCGTCGATGCGATGCACATCAATCTGCACAAGACCTTCTCGACGCCACATGGCGGCGGCGGGCCGGGCGCGGGTCCGGTGGTGCTGTCGGAAGCGCTGGCACCCTTCGCCCCGGCCCCGTGGGTGGTCCACGACCAGAACGGCTATCGCCTGATCGAGCGCGAGGAAGACGAGGCCGAACAGGCCTTCGGCCGTCTCTGCGCCTTCCAGGGCCAGATGGGCATGTACACGCGCGCCCTCAGCTACATGATGAGCCACGGCGCTGACGGCCTGCGTCAGGTGGCCGAGGACGCCGTGTTGAACGCCAACTACATCAAGGCCCGCCTGTCTGACGTGATGAGCGCGGCATTCCCCGAGGGACCGTGCATGCACGAAGCCCTGTTCGACGACGAGTGGCTGAAGGGCACGGACATCACCACCCTCGACTTCGCCAAGGCGATGATCGACGAGGGCTTCCACCCCATGACCATGTATTTCCCCCTGGTCGTGCACGGTGCCATGCTGATCGAGCCGACCGAAACGGAATCCAAGCAGGAGCTGGATCGCTTCATCGAAGCGATGCGCGCCCTGGCCGGGGCGGCCAAGGCGGGCGACGTCGACCGGTTCAAGGGTGCGCCCTTCCATGCACCGATGAAGCGCCTGGACGAAACCCGCGCCGCCCGCGCGCCGGTGCTGCGCTGGACGGCGCCGCAGGGATCGAACATCGCGGCGGAATAGCTTTGCCGCACTTGTGAAGACCGGAGGCCATGCCGACATGATCGGCATGGCCTCTTTCACGACTGACGACATCCCCGACCTGACCGGCAAGCGGGTTATCATCACAGGCTCGAACAGCGGGACGGGCTTCGAGACAGCCAAGGCCATGGTCGCCAAAGGTGGATCGATCGTCATGGCGGTGCGCAGCCAGGAAAAAGCTGCGGCGGCGATCGACAGGCTGAAACAGCAAACGCCGGATGCCGACGTGACCTTCGAGGTGCTGGACCTGTCGCGTCAGGCATCTGTCGCTGACTTCGCTGAGCGAATGTTGATCGATGGACGGCCCATCGATGTCCTGGTCAGCAATGCCGGGGTGATGGCATTACCGAGGCGCGAGGTGACGGCCGACGGCTTCGAGATGCAGTTGGCGACCAACTATCTGGGCCACTTCGCCCTGACCGGGCGACTGCTGCCTCTGCTGAAGGCAGGCCGTGCACGTGTCGTCCAACTGTCCAGCATCGCTCATCGGCAGGGCCGTATCCGGCTCGATGATCTGAACCATGAGCGGGATTACAAGCCGTGGGCGGTCTATGCGCAGTCCAAACTGGCCATGCTGATGTTCGGGCTGGAGCTGCATCGACAGAGCGTTGCAAACGGCTGGGACCTGACCAGTGTCGCGGCGCATCCGGGCTATGCGCGTACCGGCCTGATCGAGAACGGTCCTCTGGTGCGATCCCCGATCGCGCGGGCGGGCCTGCGCTACATCTTCCGCCCCCTGATCGAGCCGCTGGTCAGTCACTCGGCCGCTGCCGGTGCCCTGCCCATTCTGATGGCCGCAACCGATCCGACTGTTCGCGGCGGGGCCTATCTGGGCGCGACGCAGTTGAACGAACTCAAGGGCCCGCCCGGCCCGGCCAAGGCCGAACCGCAAGCCTTGGATACCGACGTCGCTGCGCGCCTGTGGACTGTCTCTGAACAGATGACCGGCGTCACCTTCGCCTGATCTCGCAGCTGCGAAGCACGGCAATGTGAATTTCACGCCGTCAGACAGGCGTATGCTTCCCCCCGCGTTATCAAGCACCAAAACAAGCGTTGGGAGGCGCCAAGGTCATGATGTCACGCGTAAAAAAGGGAATCATTGCTGGTCTGGTGGCGACACTGGCCATTTCTGTTCTGGAGGCGATCAACATCTTCGCCTTGAATTCCATGTTCCAGCCATTCCCCGGAATGGTCGCCAGCCTGCTGGGCATGGAAGGTAATCTGGCTGCTGGCTGGGCCATCCATCTGTTCTCGGGCACCTTCATCCTCGGCTCGCTGTTCGGCATCCTGTGCCCGCGGCTGCCCACGGACACGTCCGAGACCAAGGGCATCGTCTTTGCCGTCGGGGCCTGGGTGGTGATGATGCTGGGCGTCTTCTTCGTCGGAGACTCCCAGGTTCTGGGGTCCAATATGGCGACCCTGGGCTGGATGCTGGTCACCCACATCGTCTTCGGCATCGTGCTGGGCAATGTCTACGCCCGGCTGGTGGAACGCGAGAAGCGAGCCCACGCCGTGGTCGGAGCCCACCCGGCCCACTGATACGAAAAGGCCCGCCGGGTGCACCGGCGGGCCTTGATCGTTTGAAGATGCAGACGCCCTAGTTCAGGCGTGTCCCGATCTGGGCGATGGCGGCGTCCAGCAGAGGATCGCTTTTCTGGCCTGCCGCGCGGGCCGTCAGCAGCTGTTCAGCGGCCTTGATGGCCAGGTCGGCGGCGGCCTGTTTGACCTCGGCCGTGGCCTGGGCCTCGGCCTGGGCGATGCGGCGTTCGGCCAGGGCCTGACGGCGCGCCAGGGTCTCTTCCAGCTTGACCTTGGCCTCAGCCTCCATGGTGCGGGCGTCGGCCTCGGCGGCACGCATCATCTCGGCGGCCTGGGCTTCGGCCTCGGCTTTTTCGGCACGGATCTGGGCCAGCAGGGCCTCGGCCTCGGCCCGCAGACGTGCGGCCTCGTCCAACTCACCCTGAATCTTGGAGGCCTTGGCGTCCAGCTGCTGGGCTACCAGCTTGTGCACACCGGCCCACAGAAGGATGGCGAAGAACAGCAACAGGCCGATGCCGACCCACACTTCAGCGCTGTCCCAGGCCCAAACGCCCTCTTCTAGGAACATGTTCATGTCAGGCGGCTCCCTTGACGGCGGCGGCGGCCTCGGCGCCGGTCGGTGCCTTGCCGGTCAGGCGGTCGACGATCGAGACCACGGTGTCGGAGGCGATGGTTCCGACGTAGACCATGGCGGCATCGCGGGTCTTGCCAATGGCGGTCTCGGCCTCGGCGATGCGGGCGTTGACGATCTCTTCTTCGGCCGCGGCGCGGGCGTTGGCTTCATCGGTCACGCGGGTGCGGGCAGCCAAGGCGGTGGCACGCGACGTGGCCCGCGCCTGCTCGACCTCGGCCTTGGCGACGGCGGCCTGTTCGGCGGCCTCGGCCTGAACCTGACGCGCGGTGGCGACGGCGGATGAAATGGTGGTGGCCCGCTCGTCCATGACCCGACGCAGGCGCGGTGCGAAGACCTTGGCGATCAGCAGGTAAAGAACGACGAACAGGAACAGCAGATAGACGATCTGTCCAGCCCAGACCGAGGTGTCGAACTGAGGCAGGCCGCCCGCCTCGCCACCACCGTGGGCGGCTTCGGTCGTGGCAGTGCCGTATGCGGCGCTTTCGCTTTGAGGGTCAGTAGCCATGGAGTGTCTGTCAGCTGTTCAAAAGGCAAAGGCGACGCAAGGGCTTCAAGCCGTTGCGTCGCCCGAAATCACCGAGGCGTGTGCCTCAGCCCAGCCAGGCCAGGATGCCCAGCACGAAGGCCAGAATGCCCAGGGCTTCGACCAGTGCGGCGCCCACGAACAGGTTGCCGACTTGCGAGGCGGCAGCCGAAGGGTTGCGCAGGGCACCGGCAAGGAAGTTGCCGAAGATGTTGCCCACGCCGATGCCGGCGCCGAGCATGCCCAGGGTGGCCAGGCCGATACCGAAGTATTTGAAGGATTCAGCTTCCATGACGGGTTTCCTATTCAGTCAGGGTTGGAAAGGGAGAGGGTGAGAACTGGACCGGAGGCTTAATGCCCGTGGCCCAGGTTGACCACATCATTCAGATAGATGCTGGCCAGAACGGCGAAGACGAAGGCCTGAAGGAAGGCCACGAGAAACTCGAGCGCCGTCAATCCGACGACCATGCCCATCGACAGGGCGGCGACGGGCAGGCCCAGCCAGCCCAGGCCACCGGCGGCCACCAGACCGCCCATGGAGACAACGAAACCAGCAAAGATCTTCAGCGCGATGTGACCGCCCAGCATGTTGCCAAACAGACGCAGCGCCAGGGTGACGGGGCGCAGGAGGAAAGACAGGAACTCGATCAGGCCCACGACCGGGCGAATCGCCAGCGGCGCACTGGTCGGCCAGAACAGCAGAAAGAAGCCCAGACCATGCTTGGCGAAGCCGATGCCGATCACCAACAGGATTGTGATCAGGGCCAGGGTCAGGGTCACGGCCAGCTGGGATGTCGCCGTGAAGGTCAGGAACATCCCCAGCAGGTTCATACCCAGTACCAGGGTGAACAGGGTGAAGACGAAGGGGAAGTATTTGCGGCCTTCATGGCCGATGATCGAATCGGTCACACCGTCGATCATACCGAACAGGGTCTCGCCCGCCGACTGCATGCGGCCCGGAACCACCTTGGCGTTCGAAGTCACCAGAAACAGGAACAGCACGACCAGGCCGAAGGCCAGGGTCATGGCCAGGTGCGAATTGGTCACCGCGATCTGCTGGGCGCCCAGCACAGGCAGAGTCACCTCGCCGAATTCCATACCCGGCAGGGGGTGCACTTCAAACTGCTTGATCGGATCGGCCAAGGCCTATCGCTCCTCGTCTTCGTCATCGAACGGGATGGATTTCGGAACCACCCCGGCCGCATCAGCTTCGGCCTGCAGACGTTTTGTCGTCCGCCACGCCATCCATATCGATACGGCGAACCCGAACAGGGTGCCGCCGATCAGTCCCCAGGGCGACGTACCGACCAGCAGGTCGATGACGAAGCCCAGCCCCAGACCCACCAGCACGCCACCGATCAGCTCGGCGACGATCCGGTACGCCTTGCCCGCCACCGCCTGCGCCACCGCATCGGCGGTCTTGTCTGACGTGGTCCGCGCCTCCAGGTCGGATGCGCTTCGGTTGAGGCGTGCGACTGCCTCTTCGCGCGATTCCGGTTGGGTTGACATGGGCCTGCTGGATCAGGGTCCCTGAGGTGGCGAAACCACTCTGGAACGGGGTCTGAATTCGGCGCGGAACCTATAGGCGAGACCTTGATTGGTCAAGACGGCGCTAAATTCGATATCTCGTTGAAAAGCGGGTCGTTTGTTGCGTCCCTTCGTGGCCGTGGCGAAGGGTCGCTGTGATAGTCAGCCCAAGCGGTCAATTCACCACCGTTACAGTGGGTCAGGCGCGCACAGCTCCCCGGTCAGCCCCGACGCCCAGAGCCTGCAAGGCCGCGACTGCAATATGGTCGGCGTTCAGCCCCGCCGTCGCATACATGGCGGCGGGCGTATCCTGATCCTGGAAGATGTCAGGCAGGTGCAAGGTGCGAATCTTCAGCCCCGTATCCAGTGCCCCCTTCTCGGCCAACAGTTGCAGGACGAAGGCACCAAAACCACCCATGGCCCCCTCCTCCACCGTAATCAGGCATTCGTGCTCGCGCGCCAAACGCAGGATCAGGTCCTCGTCCAGCGGCTTGGCGAAGCGGGCGTCGGCGACGGTGGCCGACACCCCGCGGGCGGCCAGCAGATCGGCGGCCTTGAGCGATTCCTGCAAGCGGGTGCCCAGGGACAGGATGGCCACCGAGGTGCCCTCGCGCACGATGCGCCCCTTGCCGATCTCCAGCGGGGCGGCCAGTTCGGGAATCTCCACCCCCACGCCATCGCCGCGCGGATAGCGGAAGGCCGACGGGCGGTCGTCGATCTCCAGGCTGGTGGCGATCATGGCGGCCAGATCGGCCTCGTCGGCGGCGGCCATAAGCACCATGCCGGGCAGCGCGCCCATATAGCCGATGTCGAACGAGCCTGCGTGGGTCGCGCCGTCGGCCCCGACCAGACCGGCGCGGTCCATGGCGAAGCGTACCGGCAGCTTCTGGATGGCCACGTCGTGGACGACCTGGTCATAGCCGCGCTGAAGGAAGGTCGAATAGATGGCGCAGACCGGCTTCATCCCGTCGGCGGCCAGACCGGCGGCGAAGGTCACGGCATGCTGTTCGGCGATGCCGACGTCATAGGTGCGCTCGGGGAAAGCCTGACCGAACAGGTCCAGACCGGTCCCGGACGGCATGGCGGCGGTGATGGCGACGATGGACGGGTCGATCTTGGCCCGCTTGATCAGTTCGGTGCCGAACACCTTGGTATAGCTGGGGGCGTTGGAGACGCTCTTGGACTGCTTGCCGGAGACGACGTCGAACTTGACCACGGCATGCAGCTTGTCCGCGCTGCTCTCGGCGGGGGCATAGCCCTTGCCCTTCTGGGTTACGACATGGACGACCACCGGACGATCGGTGATGGCGGCGGCATTCTTAAGAATCGGGACCAGATTGTCCATGTCGTGGCCGTCGACGGGGCCGATGTAGTAGAAGCCCAGCTCCTCGAAGAAGGTGCCGCCGGTGATCATGCCGCGGGCATACTCCTCGGCCTTGCGCGCAGCATTGCGGAACGGGCGCGGCATGTGTTCGGCGACCTTTTTGCCCAGGCGGCGGAAGTTCTGATAGGCCCCGCCCGAGACCTGTTTGGCCAGATAGGCGCTCATGCCGCCGACCGGAGGCGCGATGGACATGTCGTTGTCGTTCAGGATGACCATCAGCTGGCCATTGGTCGTCTCGGCGGCATTGTTCATCGCCTCATAGGCCATGCCGGCGGACATGGAGCCGTCGCCGATGACGGCTACGACGCGGTTATGCTCGCCCTTCTGATCGCGGGCGGCGGCGAAGCCGAGCGCCGCGCTGATCGACGTCGAGGCATGGGCCGCGCCGAACGGATCGTATTCGCTCTCGCTGCGCTTAGTGAAGCCCGACAGCCCGCCGGGCTGGCGCAGGGTGCGGATGCGGTCGCGACGGCCGGTCAGGATCTTGTGCGGATAGCACTGATGCCCGACGTCCCAGATCAGGATGTCCCTGGGCGTCTCGAAAACATGGTGCAGGGCGACGGTCAGTTCGACGACGCCCAGACCCGCGCCCAGATGCCCTCCGGTGACGGAGACTGCGTCGATAGTCTCGGCCCGGACCTCGTCCGCCAGCTGACGCAGCTGTGGAATATCGAACCCGCGCGTGTCAGCGGGAAAGGTAACCTGGTCGAGCAACGGGGTAACGGGCATTCAAAAACCTTGGGCGACGGCACGGACTTCAGAACCCGCGAACGGGCCGGACGTTTCCTATCAGGACCTGCGCTTTAGCACGAAGTCCACACTCGCCTTGAGGATTTCGGCATCGGAGCCGAAGACATTCAGGTGAGAACGGGCCTGATCGGCCAGATGCGCGACCCTGTGCCGCGCCGCCTCGACGCCCAGCAGGGTGACGAAATTGGTCTTGCCCTGGGCCGCATCCTTGTTGGCCGCCTTGCCCAGGATGTCCTCGTCGCCCTCGACATCCAACAGGTCGTCGACAATCTGATAAGCCAGGCCGATGTCGTGGGCGAAGCTGGTCAGGGCCTGGACATGGCTGTCGCGGGCACGGGCGATGATCAGGGGAATCTCGAAGGCATAGGTGAACAGGGCCCCGGTCTTCAGCCGCTGCATGCGGGCCACCCCGCCCAGGTCGTCGCGCACGCCCAGCAGGTCGATCATCTGCCCCCCGGCCATGCCGCGCGCGCCCGAGGCCAGCGAAAGCCGCGCGGCCAGATCGCAGCGGATTTCGGCGTCCTCGTGGGTGTCGGGGTGCAGGATGATGTCGAAGGCAGCGGTCTGAAGCGCATCGCCCGCCAGGATGGCCGTGGCCTCGTCATAGGCCTTGTGCAGCGTGGGCCGACCGCGCCGCATGTCGTCATTGTCCATGGCGGGCAGGTCGTCGTGCACCAGACTGTAGGCATGGACGCATTCCAGGGCGCAGGCGGCGCGCAGGACAGGTTGTTCCTCGATATCGAACAGCGACGCCGCCTCGATGGCGAAGAAAGGCCGCAACCGCTTACCGGGCCCCAGTGCCGCATAGCGCATGGCCTCGGTCAGTCGGGATTCGGGACCATCGGCTCGGGGCAGCAACTGATCCAGGGCCACAGTAACCAGATCGGCGACCTGGGCCACACGGTCGATCACGCCCTGCTCGGGCGAGTTGGCAGCATGCAGGGCGACGGGGGGCGAGATCAAAACAGACGCCCTCCGACCACGGCGTCACGATCGACGCCGACCAGGACCACCTCGCCGTCTGCGTCGGGGAAACCCAGGGTCAGCACCTCGGACATGACCGGCCCGATCTGGCGGGGCGGGAAATTCACCACGGCGGCCACCTTGCGGCCGACCAGTTCGTCCAAGGTGTAGTGCACTGTGATCTGGGCCGAGGACCGCTTGACGCCAATGTCCGGGCCGAAGTCGATGTTCAGTTTGTAGGCGGGCTTGCGCGCCTCAGGAAAAGGCTCTGCGGCGACGACCCGTCCAATGCGGATGTCGACCTTCATGAAGTCGTCGAAGGTAATCTGGGGCGCGGGGGCGAGCATCAGCCGAACTCGGCCGGTTCGGTGCCCTTCGCCTGACCGTCGGGGCCGACCACGATCTTCTCGACCCGCAGCTGGGCCGCCTTCAGTCGCGTTTCGCAATGCGCTTTCAGCCGCGCCCCTTCTTCGTACAGGGCGATGGACTCTTCCAGCGGGGCCTGGCCGGATTCAAGCTTGGACACGATCTGCTCCAGACGCTGCAGTGCGTCTTCGAAGCTGAGGTCGGCGGAAAGAGGGGTCACGTCGGTCATCGTCGGCGACCCTAGAGGGGCCGCGCATTCGCTTCAACGGGGATTTCGGCCTCAAGCAGCCGATAGACGACAGGCCAAAAAGAACCCCTCAGTTTTTTTCGTACCGCCGCTGGGACCAGTATCTGAAGCCCTGGTTGTGAACCAGCGACCAGCCGTCGGCCTTCAGCCGCCTGCCGACCATGTGGTTGAAATAGCCGTGCGCCAGGACCAGTACGTCCTCGCCGGTTTCCGCGCGGGCGATCAGGGCGCGGGCGGCAGCCTCGGCCCGGGCCTCGGCTTGGGTCCGGGTTTCCTGACCTTCGTGGTGGTCGAACGCATGCCACCAGAAACGGGCGACCGCGCCCCAGTATTTGGGCGGCAGCTTGAACCAGCTGGGGAAATGGGGCGGCGGCAGGGGGGCCTCGATAAATAGCACGTCCGACAACACCTCGCGCCCGGCCGAGATGGCGGAGGCCGTTTCCTGAGCCCGGCGGCGTGTCGAGGCGTATATGACGCCCGCGCCTTGGGCCGTAGCCAGCAGATCGGCGGGAGGGCTCTGCCCTTCTTTCAGCCCACCAACCTCATATTTGGCCCACCAGTCGCGATACTGGTCCGAGGTCAGCAGGCATTGGCGGGACAAGGCCGGTTCGCCGTGTCGGGCAAGCGTAATGGCACCGGGCCGCACGGGAGCGACAGCGGACACCTTCTCTATCGGAGGAGAATCAACGGCGGGGTTCGACATGAGCAACAGGCGGATAAAGCGAACACGATCCGACCCTTAGTCCTCCCCCAACGCCTGGACGTGGGCCTGGGCCGAACGGCCGAGCCCCTCTAGGTCGTAACCGCCCTCGAGCGAGGCCGCAACCTTTCCGCCGCAACGGGCGCGCGCGACCTCGATCACGGCCCGGGTGGCCCAGGCGAAATCCTCAGCTTCCAGCGACTGATGCGCCAGAGGATCGCGGCGATGGGCGTCGAACCCGGCGGAGATCAAGATCAGGTCGGGCCGAAACGCGTCCAGCGCCGGCATCAGCCCGCCGGAGAAACTGGCGCGCCAGGCCTCGCGCGCCGAATGCGGTTGAACAGGGACATTTACGATATTGCCCACGCCTGTCTCCGACGCCGCCCCGGTGCCGGGATAGAGCGGCATCTGGTGGATGGAGCCCAGGAACAGGCTGTCGTCGTTTTCGAACGCGGCCTGGGTGCCATTGCCGTGGTGGACGTCGAAATCGATGACGGCGACACGGGCCATCCCCTCGCCCTGCGCCACCCGTGCAGCCACGGCGACATTGGAGAACAGGCAGAAGCCCATGGCGCGATCCGGCTCCGCATGGTGGCCCGGCGGACGCACGGCGGCGAAGGCGCGGTTCGTCTCGCCCTGCGCGATGGCGCGCACCGCTTCGACGATGGCCCCGGCCGACAGCCGCGCCGCACGGATGCTGCCCTGCGACAGGATGGTGTCGGCATCCAACTGGGCCAGACCCGTCGCGGGCGAGGCACCGATCAGGCGCGCGACATAGTCGGCCGGATGCAGCCGCTCCAGATCAGCCACCGAGGCTTCCGTCGCCGCCCGCGTGTCGCGATCCAGCCCGGCGTCGGCCAGGGCCTCCAGCACCGCCGCCAGCCGCTCGGGCCGCTCAGGGTGACCTGCTCCGGGCTGGTGGGCGATCATGTCGGGATGGGTGAACAGGGGTACGCTCATGAGCATCAGGATAGGGCCCCTCCGCGCCCTTGTCGCCTGTCTGCGCAAGCCTTATCGCCAAGGGATGACCGACGCCACGATCCGCACCCCAACCCTTGATGACGCCGCCGCCCTGGGTGCGCTGGGCCGCCAGACGTTCGTCGACACCTTCGTGACCGGATTTGGTATCCCCTACCCTGCTGACGACCTGGAGGCCTTCCTCGACGAGAGCTTCAGCCCGGAGGCGACGGGCAGAAAGATGCAGGAGCCCGGCAGCGGCTGGTGGGTGGCGGAAGGCGCGGACGGCCAGTTGCTGGCTTTCGCCAACACCGGCCCCAACACCCTGCCCCACCCGGACGGCCGTGCCAGCCATGCGGAGCTGCGCCGCCTCTATGTGTCGAGGGCCGCGCAAGGCATGGGCCTGGGCACAAAGCTGCTGGCCCTCGCGCTGGCCTGGATGGAGGCTCATACCCACGGCTCTCTCTGGATCGGTGTCTGGAGCGGTAACGAGAAGGCTCAGAAGCTTTACGCGGCCTACGGCTTCGAGAAGGCGGGGGAGTATGACTATCCCGTCGGTCGCTGGACCGACCATGAGTTCATCTTGCGGCGAGGCTGAGCAGGGTCCAGTTTGCGCACATGCTCCTGCCCTTTTTCACTGCCCTGCGCGACGCCAAGGTTCCAGTTTCGACCAAGGAATGGCTGCACCTGATGGAGGCCATGGACCGGGACGTGGCCGGCGGCCGGGTCGAGGACTTCTACCATCTGTCTCGGGCAGTGCTGGTCAAGGACGAAAAACACTACGATCGTTTCGATCAGGTTTTCGGCAAGGTGTTCAAGGGCATCGAAACCGTTGGCGCGGGCGATGAGCCGAGCGTCGATGTGCCGGAGGACTGGCTGCGGCTGCTGAACGAGAAGTTTCTCAGCGACGAGGAGAAGGCCCAGATCGAGGCGCTGGGCGGCTTCGACAAGCTGATGGAGACGCTGAAACAGCGTCTGGAAGAACAGCAGAAGCGGCACGAGGGCGGCAACAAATGGGTGGGCACGGGCGGCACCAGCCCGTTCGGGCACGGCGGCTACAATCCCGAGGGCGTGCGCATCGGCGGGCCGGCCAAGCAGGGCCGCGCGGTCAAGGTCTGGGAAAAGCGCGAATACCGCAATCTGGACGACAGCGTCGAACTGGGCACCCGCAACATCAAGATCGCCCTGCGCCGCCTGCGCCGCTTTGCCCGTCAGGGGGCGGCGGACGAACTGGACATCGACGGCACGATCGACGGGACGGCGCGCCAGGGCTGGCTGGACATCCAGATGCGGCCCGAGCGACGCAATACCATCAAGGTGGTGCTGTTCCTCGACATCGGCGGCTCGATGGATGCTCATGTGAAGCTGTGCGAGGAGTTGTTCTCGGCAGCCAGGACCGAGTTCAAGCATCTGGAGTTCTTCTACTTCCATAACTGCCTGTACGAGGGCGTTTGGAAGGACAACCGGCGTCGGCACAATGAGAAGATTCCGACCTGGGAGGTGCTGAACAAGTACGGCGGCGACTGGCGCGCCATCTTCGTCGGCGACGCGACCATGTCCCCCTATGAGATCACCATGCCCGGCGGTTCGGTCGAGCACTGGAATGAGGAGGCCGGGGCCGTCTGGCTGAAACGCGCCCGCCAGCAGTGGGACAAGTCGGCCTGGCTGAACCCCTCGCCCGAGAAATACTGGAGCTATTCCGCCTCGGTGGGCCTGATCCGCGAGGTGATGGACGATCGCATGTATCCCCTGACGATCGACGGGCTGGACAAGGCCATGCGCGCCCTGACACGGTAGATTCTGGAACGCGGGCCACGGCGTGATGTGAGGGGCGCTATTCCGGAGCGTTCGACCATGATCGCCATCGTCTTCGCCATTCTGCTGCAACAGGCCGCGCCTGCTCCGAACGTTCAGGGCCAGGTGGTCTGGACCACGCCGATCGTCCCCCCCATCGAGGCACCAGCCGCGCCTCGCCCTCAACTACCCGAGGCGGCCAGGGCTGATCCCTATGGGTACGAACGTGCTGAATGCAGCCCCTATGTCCGCGCATCCAGCGAGACGCTCGAAGACTGTCAGTTCCGGGTGAGAACTGTGCTGGCCGCCGGTCTGGGCGATGCTTTGCCGGATGGGCTCAGGCCTGCTGCCGAAAGCGAACGGTGCCAACCAGATCCTCGCACCGGAGGTTTTGCGCTCGACTGCAGCACTGCGCGAAGCGTACCGGCAGGACCTGATCTCGCGGATCGGCGCTGCGAGACGCGGCCGACTCGCCTGCCCCAGGGCGGCGTGGCCTATACCGAGAACTGCACATCGACGCGGCCGGGCGAGAGCGAAAGCCAGGGCCTGCGGATCAAGCTGTTCGGGGACGACTGAGCGGCACAAATGAAAACGCCGCCCGGGGGAGCGGGCGGCGTCTTCGACAATCACGAGGTAGAAGCTATCAGGACTTGAGGTCGGACTTTACGTCGCCGACTTTCTTCTGAACTGCGCCTTCGACCTGGTCGGCCTTGCCTTCAGCCTGAAGCTTTTCATTGCCCGTCAGCTTGCCGAGGCCTTCCTTGACGTTGCCGCCGGCTTCCTTGGCAGCACCCTTGAATTGATCTTGATCAGCCATGAGTAACTCCTTGATTCAAAAGGACACCGTTGCGGCGTCGCGATGATCAATGAACCCGCCGGCCTGTCTCTGGTTCCGCGAAACTTGGGAAACTGGCCGGATCAGGCCCCGGCGTTTCGTCGCAGCCAGGTCGCCACGGCCCAGGCATGGGCATCATGGCGAAGTTCACTCAAGGCCGTGTGCGGGTGCAGCCAGACTAGCTCATGATCTGCCTCGACCTTGGACGCCGGGTCCAGCGAAACCTGCTCCGCGAGCCAGAAGCCGCCGACATTGTTGATGGGGGCGCCGTCAGATTTCAGGAAATACTGCGCCGCCTCACCGATCCGCGCGGAGGGGCGGACGGTCATGCCCGTCTCCTCAACGAACTCGCGCACCAGAGCCTGTTCCTCGGTTTCGTCACCATCCACGGCACCGCCCGGCAAGTCATAGTAGCTGCCTTCGCCGCGGTCGACGCGTACGCACGCCAGCTTGCCGTCATGGAACACCAGGCCGAACGCCGTGGTCCGCCATAGATGGGTAACGCCAGGCTGGGCCTGACCGAATTGCAAGGCGACGCCCATGGTCAGAGATCGAAGGCCAGACGGGCCCGTACGCCCTTGTGAGCGCCATCGAACTCCACCGCCGAGCGCAGGCCAGACGCCATGGCCGAGACGATCTTGCCACCCAAGCCGGTGCCCTTGGGTTTGCCGTCGCCCATGCCGGGGCCGTCATCCTCGACCGTCAGCAGGGCGCGCCCTTCGCCGTCGGCTTTCAGAATGATGCGGATTTCGCCGCCCTGATCGGGGCCATAGGCGTATTTCACGGCATTGGTGACAAGTTCGGTGACCACAACGCCCAGAGACACGGCCTGGTCGGTCGTGACCCGCATGGGGGCGACGTCGAGCACCAGCCGGGGTGAGGTTTCGTCCGGTCCCAGCGACTTGCCCAGTTCGTCGATCAGGCCTTCCAGATATTCGTCCATGGCCACCGAGGACATGTCGCCCGAGGTGTAGAGGCGGCGGTGCACATGGGCGACGGCCTCGATCCGAGCCTGGGATTCCTTCAATGCCGCCCGCGCTCCTTCGTCGACCAGATGCCGCAGTTGCAGCGACATGAAGCTGGAAACCAGTTGCAGCGAGTTGCCGACGCGGTGATTGACCTCGTGCAGCATGGCCTCGGCCCGGTCACGCGCCATGCGGACCTGCTCTTGCGCCTCGTCGTTCTCGCGCTGCAGACGTCGCCGGTTCAGCGCGTCCTCGACGGCATTGCGCAGCAGGGTGGTGAAGTCCTCCGACACATCCTTGATAACATAGTCGGCTGCCCCCGCCCGCAGTGCGGCCACGGCGATCCGCCCATCCTGGGCCCCGGTAACGTAGACGACCGGCGGCGGAGCCTCCAGCGCCAGGATGTCCGGCAGCACGTCCAGCCCGTCTCGCCCCGGCATGTAGTGGTCCAAGGCGCAGACGTCGAAGATCTCGCCCCCCCGCAGTCGCTCCAGCCCGGCCTCGCCGTCGGGAGCCCAGGTCACGACATAGCCGTGACGTCCGAACTCCTTCTCGACCAGCCGCGACAGGCCGCGGTCGTCGTCGATGTAAAGCAGGCGGATGGAAGGGGTCTCGCTCAAGGTGCGGCTACTCGATGTCCGGCGACTGCATCACCGACAGGAACAGGCCCAGCTGACGGATGGCGTCGGCAAAGCTCTCATAGTCCACCGGCTTGGTGATGTAGACATTACAGCCCAGGTCGTAGCAGCGCTGGATCTCGACCTTGTCGTCGGTAGTGGTCAGCACGACCACGGGCGCTCGGCGCAGCCGGTCGTCGCCCTTGACCCGCGCCAGGATGTCCGTCCCCGACATGTCCGGCAGGTTCAGGTCCAGCAGGATCAGCATCGGCCCGTTGGCCCGCACCTCCTCGCTGAACAGATAGTCGATGGCGGCCCCGCCCTCGTCGAAGTGGACGATCTCGTTGGAGATGTTGGCGCGACGGATGTTCTTCTCGATCAGCCGGGCGTGGCCGTGGTCGTCCTCGACCATCACGATCTTGACTGCGCTGCTCATGACAGGTCTCCGGTTTCCGAAAGGACGAGGCGTTTGGGGAATTTCAGCACGAAAGTCGAGCCTTTGCCCAACTCCGACTCCAGATCGATGGTGCCGCCCAGGCGTCGCACGCTGTTGCGGACAAAGGCCAGGCCCAGACCCTCGCCCGGACGATCCTGTCGGCCGGACCGGCGGAACAGCTCGAAGATGCGCTCGTGGTCGCGATCCGAGACACCGCGCCCGTTGTCAGTCACGCGATAGGTGACCTCATCACCCGAAACTTCTCCCGACACGACGATACGCCCCGGACGCGACGGCTCCAGATATTTGACGGCATTGTCGACCAGATTGCCGAAGATCTGCTCGATCGACAGGCGGTCGCTCTGGATGGTGGGAAGCTCTTCGACCACGATCTCGGCGTCTGCCGCATCGGTCTGATGGTGAACGCTGTCCGCGATGGCCTGGACGATCTCTGCCATAGGCAGGACTTCGGAGACCGGACTGCGGCGACCCTCGCGCGACAGTTTCAGGATGGCATTGATCAAACGGTCCATCTTGGCGGTCGAGGCCCGGATGAAGCCGATGGCCTCGGGTACATCCTCGCGCACGGCGATCAGGGCGTCGTTCTCGACGATCTCCGGCACCTTGGTCTCGACGGCCGTCATCTGGCGATCGATGATCTTGCCCGCCTGCTCCAGCTCGGCCGTATAGCCCATGACATTGACCAGCGGTGCTCGCAGGTCGTGGCTGACGATATAGGCGAAGCGCTGGATTTCATCGTTGGCGCGCGAAAGGGCGGCGGTCCGGTCGCGGACCTGGTTCTCCAGGCCAGCGTTCAGACGGTCCATGGCCACCTGGGCGTCGCGCATGTCCATCAGATAACGACGGACGATCCAACCCACGATGCCGCCCAGGATCAGGATAAGCAGTCCGGCAAGGACATTGACGCCCAGCGTAAAGTTGGCCATCGCTTCCGATTCCCGCGTCAGCTGCCGGACACGGCTGGCCTGCAAGGTATCGATGGCGGCGATCTCGATCCGCATCTGGTCCATAAGGCCCTTGCCCTCGCCGCCGCGCACGACAGAGACGGCCTCGCCGATGCGTCCGGTCCGCGCCAAGGCGATGCTGCGTTCCATTACCCCAAGACGCTCATCAGAAAGCTCACGAACGCGCTCTACCCGCGGGGCCAGTTGCGGATCGGCTACTGTTAGCCCCGACAGGGTGGTCAACAGCCCTGGTAGTTCGGCAACGGCCTCGCTGTGTATAGCCAGATAGCTGGGCTGCGCTGTCAGCATGAAACCGCGCTGGCCAGTCTCCGCATCGACCAGCCGGTTCAGGACCTGCTGCGAGACCAGTCGGGCCTCTTGCGCATGGTCCACCGTTTCGTTGAAGTCCGCCGTCCGGCGGGTCATGACGAAGACCGTCAGATTGACCAGAAGCAGCAGGATCAGGGCGACCGATAAAAGGGCCACGACCGTGCGCCCCACCGATGGCGTGCGCAGGAACTGGCTCAGGGCCGAAAGATTGGGTCGGAACGCAGGAGCCATCGGCGCAGCTTTAGCGTGGTGCGGCGTTCTGTCCAGTCGGGTTTCCGACACAGGCTTGGCTGTTAGCGCAATTTGCTGCTCAGACGCTGCCGATCGTGCGCAGGCGGGCGCGCGGATGGACCTCGTTCTGGCTCATCACCACAGTCTGGCCGCGGAAGCGTTCGATGATGGAGCGCACATAGGGCCGGATCTGAGGCCCGGTCAGCAGGACCGCGCTCTCGCCCGACATGGCGGCGCGCTCGAACACGTCGCGGACGGCGCGGATGAAGTCCTGGAGACGGCTCGGAGCCATGGCGAGTTGCTTGTCCTCGCCCTGACCGACAAGGGCCTCGGCAAAGGCGGCTTCCCATTCCGGCGACAGGGTGACGATGGGCAAGGCCCCGTCGTCGCCCTTGTGCTGCCAGCACAGCTGACGCGCCAGGCGCCCGCGCACATGCTCGACCAGGGTGGTGACCGACGACGTGTGTGGTGCTGCCTCCGCCAGGCCTTCCAGAATGGCCCCCAGATCGCGGATCGAGACCTTCTCGCGCAGTAGCGACTGCAGCACCCGTTGCAGGGTCGTCACGGTGACGACCGAGGGAATCAGTTCGTCGACCAGCTTCTTCTCTTCCGTCCCCAGCTCTTTCAGCAGCTTCTGGACCTCCGCATAGGACAGCAGGTCGGCCATATTCTCCTTGAGGATCTCGGTCAGGTGGGTCGTCAGAACGGTCGAGGGGTCGACGATGGTATAGCCCCTGAACGTGGCCTCTTCGCGCAAGCTCTCGTCGATCCAGGTGGCGGGCAGGCCGAAGGCGGGCTCACGAGTGTGATCGCCGGGCAGTTCGACCTGACGCCCCGCCGGGTCCATAGCCATCAGCGAGCCCAGACGCACCTCGCCGGTGCCGGCCTCCATCTCCTTGATGCGGATGGCATAGGACTGGGTGCCCAGCCGCATGTTGTCGAGGATGCGCACCGACGGCATGACGAAGCCGTACTCCTGGGCCAGCGAGCGGCGCAGGGCCTTAACCTGATCGGTCAGACGACGCCCCTCCAGATCGTTGATCAGCGACAGCAGCGAATAACCCAGCTCGATCTTGACCTCGTCGATGGTCAGGGCGGTGCCGATCGGCTCCTCGACGTCTTCCCGGGGCTTGGCGGTGGCGGCGGCGATCTCGGCCTCGGTCGGCTGGGGCTTCAGCCGGTCGCGGCCCAGCTTCCACGCCATGAAGCCTGCGCCCGCCGCCAGGGCGAAGAAGGGGATGATCGGCATGCCGGGGATGACGCCGATCAGGGCCGAGGCAGCGGCCACGACGCCTAGGCTGACCGGATTGGTGGCCAGTTGCTTGACCAAGGCCTTGTCCGCCGTGCCCTCGACGCCCGCCTTTGAGACCAGGAAGCCCGCCGCAATGGAGATAATGATAGCCGGAACCTGGGTCACCAGGCCGTCGCCGACGGTCAGCGAGACATAGGTATTGGCCGCCTCTCCGATCGGCAGGCCGTGCTGGATGGTGCCGATCAGAATGCCGCCGATGGCGTTGATGAAGACGATGATCAGGCCCGCGACGGCATCGCCGCGCACGAATTTGGACGCACCGTCCATGGCCCCGAAGAAGGTCGATTCCTGCTCCAGCTCCTTGCGACGCAGCTTGGCCGTCTCTTCGTCGATCAGGCCGCTGGAAAGATCGGCGTCGATGGCCATCTGCTTGCCCGGCATGGAATCCAGGGTGAAGCGGGCCGACACCTCGGCGATGCGGGTCGAGCCCTTGGTGATGACGACGAAATTCACCACCAGGATGATGGCGAAGATGATGATGCCGATGATGAAGCTGCCGCCCATCATCAGGGCCCCAAACGCCTCGATCACCTGACCGGCCGCGCCGTGCCCTTCATGCCCGTGCGTCAGCACCAGCCGCGTCGAGGCCAGGTTCAGGCCCAGCCGGAACAGGGTCGAGACCAGCAGCACCGTCGGGAAGATGGCGAAGTCCAGCGGCCGCTTCATCATCACGGCCGTCATCAGGATCAGCACGGACGAGACCAGCGAGATCGCCAGCAGCAGGTCCAGCAGCATCTTGGGCACGGGCAGGATCAGCAACAGGATGACCCCGATGACGCCCACCGCCATGCCGACCTCGCCCCGCGCGATCCAGCCCAGCATGTCCTTGCCGGTCGGCCGGGCCATGCCGTCCTTCATCATGCCGTTGGAGGCAGGGACGTCGGTCATGCGGTGTGGCCGAGGGCGGCGAGCGCCATGCGGGTGGCCTGCGCGATCACTGCGGCGTTCTGGGCGTCAGAAGTCTCGCGCGTAGCGTGATAATAAGCCGCGACGACGATTGGCTTGCCGTTAGGCGGATAGATCAGACCGATGTCATTGGTCGGACCATAGCCGCCCGTGCCCGTCTTGTGGGCCACGCGCCAGCCGGAGGGAACGCCGCCCTTCAGTCGGTCCATGCCGGTCGGAGTGTCGGTCATCCAGCGCAGCAGCCGTCTTTGCGACTCTTCTGTCAGAGGCGAGGCCGGGTCGAGGAACAGCCGCTGCATGTTCGCCACCGACTGGGCCGGCGTGATCGTGTCCTTGTCGCCGTCCAGACGGTTCATCTCGGGCTCGAACCTGTCGGCCCGCGTGCTGGTGTCGCCGAGGCCGCGATAGAAGGCCTGCATGGGCTCCATGCCGCCCATGGCTTTCAGCAGAATATTGGCTGCGGGGTTGTCGCTGACCTCGACCGTCCCCTTCATCAGTTGCTCGACCGTCAGGCTGCTGCCAACAGCGGGTTCGGTGACCGGCGCATGGCTGACCATGTCGGCGGAGGTGATCGGGATGGCGCGATCCAGCCGCTCCTGACCCGCTTGCACCCGCATCAGGATGGCGGCGGCCAGATACATCTTGAAGGTCGAGCAGTAGACGAACCGCTCGTCACCGCGCCAGCCCAGGCTGCGGCCTGTTCCGGTATCCAGAGCCACAAAGCCCAGGCGTCCGCCGTTGCGACGCTCCAGGGCCGACAGGTCGAAGGCCTGCATCGCCACGGCCGGGCGCGCTGGCTGATCCTGCGGCGCAGGCGGCGTCGCTGGTGCGGGCGAACAGCCCATGACGCCCAGCGCGCCCAGGCTGGTCAGGACGCTTCTGCGGTCCAACGAAAAGGTCATCGGATCAGGCCGCCGCGTAGCCGCTGGCGGCGATGCCGGACTGGGGCGCGGGGATGCTGGTGCCCTCGTCGGCATATTCGTTCAGCTTGTTGCGCAGGGTGCGGATCGAGATACCCAGTATGGTGGCGGCATGGGTGCGATTGCCCAGGCAGTGCGACAGGGTGTCCAGGATCAGCGTCTTCTCCATCTGCGCCACGGTCTGGCCGACATGGGCGCGGGTGACGGTGTCGGCGACCTGGGCCGCGCGTCCGGCAAAGCCGGCATCCGGAGCCGCACCATGCGATCCGGCGCTCAACGGCTGACCGTCCGGCAGGCGGATGGCATCGACGTCGATCTCGGGCCCGACGGCCAGCAGGACCGCGCGGTGCATGGCGTTTTCCAGCTCCCGCACATTGCCGTTCCAGCGGTGCGAGACCAAGGCGCGGCGGGCGTCTGCAGAGACCGGACGCACCGGCACACCGTTGGCGGCGGCGTATTTCTTGACGAAGTGATCGGCCAGGACGGCGATATCGCCTGGACGCTCACGCAGCGCGGGCAGACGCAGATTCACGACATTCAGGCGATACAGCAGGTCTTCGCGGAACGTCCCCTCGGCCACAGATTTGGCCAGGTCGCGGTTGGAGGTGGCGATGATGCGGATGTTGACCGGCACCGGCTTGGTGCCACCGACGCGGTCGATCACCCGCTCCTGAATGGCGCGCAGCAGCTTGGCCTGAAGCCGGACGTCCATCTCCGAGATTTCGTCCAGCAGAAGGGTGCCGCCGTCGGCCTCTTCGAACTTGCCGATACGGCGGGCCATGGCACCGGTGAAGGCCCCCTTCTCGTGCCCGAACAGCTCGGATTCCAGCAGATTGTCGGGGATGGCGGCGCAGTTGACGCTGATGAACGGCTTGTCGGCACGGCGCGAGTTCACGTGCATGTAGCGCGCCATGACTTCCTTGCCGACGCCGCTTTCGCCGGTGATCAGGATGGAGGCTTCCGACCGCGCGACCTGGTCGGCCAGTCCGATCACGGCCTTCATCGCCGGGTCGGCCGAGATCAGGGGTCGGTCGTCGTCCGCCACGGCGGACAGGACCGCAGCGATCAGGTCAGCGTCCGGCGGCAGGGGGATGAACTCCTTGGCACCGGCGCGGATGGCATTGGCGGCGTCCGTCGCATCGGCATCGACCCCGCAGGCCACGACCGGCACATGAATTCGCTCATTCTCGTTCGCCGCAATCAGGGCGGCGATGTCGACGCGATAGTCGACCATCAGCAGGTCGGCCCCCTGCCCCCGACGCAGTTGCTCGGTCGCCTGATCGCCGCGCTCGACGTGGCTGACCTTGGCCCCATGCGCCATGGCCATCTTCACTGCCGTCGCCAGCTGTCCGCTGAGCCTTCCAACCACCAGAAGCCGCATGGGTCTTCTCCTTCACATCCAACGCACGATGGCCCGTGTCAGGGGCCGGGGTTCAACGCCGTCAGGCGTTGCTGTCTTCGGTCTTGATGATTTCCGTCATGGTCACGCCCAGCCGGTCCTCGACCACGACGACCTCGCCTCGCGCGACCAGGCGGTTGTTGACGAAGATGTCGATGGCCTCGCCGACCTTGCGGTCCAGCTCCAGCACCGAGCCTCGGTTCAGCTTCAGCAGTTGCGCCACCGTCATATGCGCCTTGCCCAGCACCGCCGAGATGTTGACCGGCACATCGAAGACGGGGGCCAGGTCGTGGGCCGTCTTGTCGGTCGCCTCGTCATTGACGGTGATCGCGGTGGAGTCGCCAAACTCCTCCAGAGCCATGGTGTCGGATGCCATTACGGCCTCCCTTCGGTGAGGTTGTGGGGTGCGAGCCTGTCGGCGTGGCCGGCGTCAGCCGCCAGGGCTGAGTTCAAGGCCTCAGTCATGCGGGCGAAGGTGGCGTCGACGTCGAACTCGGCTCGCCCGTCGGCCCATTCAAGCTGGAAGGCGGCGGGAGCCATGCCGGCCTCGTCACGGAAGGCCACGACGCCAGAGAAGCCCGCGTCCGTGCACAGTTGTTCGATCCGCGCGCGGGTCTGGTCCGTCAGATCGCCGGCGCGGATGACCAGGCGCGGAGAGGCGTCGATCTCCTGGCCCAGGGCTTCCAGCGCGGCCTGGATCGGCGCGGCCGGATAGCGGTCCAGAGCGGCGGCACACACCACACGCGCGGCCGCCATGGCCAAGGCCGCCGACTGCTCGCGGTGGGTCTGGGCGGCCAGCGTCAGGGCCGGGGCCGACGCGGCCAACGCCTGGCCGATGGTCGACAGGGCCATGGCTTGCAGGCTTTCGACCTCGTCCATGGCGATCTGACGCGCCTCGGCACGGGCCTGGGCAACCAGGGCTTCCACCTCCGGGCCCGTCCAGGCCCGCTTGGCGGGACGGTAAGAGGAGGCGCGCACGACATCGCCGAGCGAGTCGAACTCGGTGTCGAAAGAAAATGGGGTGCTGAGCGGTTGGGGGGTCATGTCAGTAGATCAACTCGTCGTCGCCGCCCTGACCCACCAGCATGATGTCGCCCTTGGCCGCCAGGTCCTTGGCCACCTGAACCATGGCCATCTGGGCCTGGTCGACGTCCTTCAGACGCACAGGCCCCATGCCCTCCATGTCCTCGCGCATGATCTTGGCGGCGCGCTCGCTCATGTTGGAGAAGAACATTTCGCGAAGGGATTCCGACGCTCCCTTAAGGGCCAGGCCCAGTGAATCCTTCTCGACCGCACGCAACAGCGTCTGGACGCCGCCAGGATCCAGCTTTGAAAGATCCTCAAAGACAAACATGAGGGCGCGGATACGTTCGGCGGCCTCGCGGTTGCGCTCTTCCAGAGCCCCTATGAAGCGGGCCTCGGTCTGGCGGTCGAAGCTGTTGAAGATGTCGGCCATCATCTCGTGGCTGTCGCGCTTGGACGTACGGGCCAGGTTGGACATGAACTCGGTGCGCAGCGTCTGTTCGATCTTATCGAGAATCTCGCGTTGCACAGGCTCCATACGCAGCATCCGCTGCACGCACTCCAGGGCGAAGTCCTCGGGCAGGCTGGTCAGGACACGGGCCGCGTGCTCTGGCTTGATCTTGGACAGGACGACGGCGACCGTCTGGGGGTATTCGTTCTTCAGATAGTTGGCGAGAACCGCCTCGTTCACATTGCCCAGCTTGTCCCACATCGTCCGGCCGGCGGGACCCCGGATTTCCTCCATCAGGCCTTCGACCCGGTCGCCCGGCATGAAGGATGCCAGCAGTTTCTGGGTCTGTTCGAAACTGCCCATCACCGAGCCGGAACCGCTCATCCCGGCGACGAATTCGATCAGCAGTTCCTCGACCACGGCGGCCGTGACGGTGCCCAGACCGGCCATGGCCTGAGAGATTTCCTTGATCTCCTCGTCGTCCAAACTCTGCCAGAGACGGGTGTGATCCTCGCCCAGCGACAGCAGGATGACAGCGGCCTTTTCGGGCCCCGTCAGCTTCCTGGCGTCCTCTACTGCAGGCTTCTTGTTGACCAGCCGGGCCGCCATCAGCCTTCGTGCACCCAGGAGCGGAGGATAGAGGTGGATTCCTCCGGATGTTTCTCCACGAACTCGGCGACCTTCTTGATCGACGAGGCCTTCACCTGACCCTCGATGCGGGCGATGTCGAGCCGATCGTCCATCTCCGAGCGCGGCAGGAACTGCTGGCCAGGATCAGCCGCTCCGTTGACGATCGAGGTCTGCAGGCTGGTCACTGGTACACCCCCTGCGCCGGCCAACTGCGGACTACCTCCACCCCCGCCCGTCGCCGTTTTCAGCAGAGGACGCAGCACGAAGAAAATCAGCAGCAGTCCTGTGATCAGCAAGACCAACAGTTCGACACCGCGCATGATGTCGTCCTTGGTGAAGCTGAACATCGAGGAGCCCGCCTCCTCGCCGCCGACCGCCGCCGTGTCGCGGTTGAAGCGGACGGCCGTCACCTGGACGATGTCGCCGCGCTCAGCATTGAAGCCGACCGCCGCCTTGACCAGGGCCTCGATCTTGGCCCGGTCTTCCTCGGAGACTGGCGCATAGGTCGGCTCGCCGTCGCCGCTGGCGGGGGGCGTATATTTGCCGTCGACGGCCACGGCCACGGCCAGCTTCTTGACCTCTCCAGCCTCCTTCACCGTCGTGGTGGTGGTATTGGAGATTTCGTAGTTGGTGGTCTCGGTGTTCTGGGTGTCAGTCGAGCCGATGGGCGTGACATTGGGGGCCTGACCGCCGGGGATGTTGTTGACCGCCGTGGCCCCGCCGTCGGCCTGGCCCGTTGTGTCCTGGCTCTCGGAGCCATTGGTCGAGGTCGAGCGGACAACCTGCCCGTCGGGGTCATAGACCTGCTGCTGGGTGGTGGAGCGGCTATGGTCGATGTCGGCGGTGACCTGGACGCGGGCCGCCCCGACGCCGACGACGCCTTCAACGATATCCTTGATACGGGCCTGAAGCTGGGCCTCGGTCGAGCTCTTGGCCTCTTCGGCGGAGGCGGCGCTGAAACCGCCTGCGTCCGCGCCTGCCGCCAGGGTGCGGTTGGAGGTGTCGGTCAGGGTGACCCGCTCGGGCTTCATATTGGTGACCGAGGAGGCCACCACATTGCGGATGGCCTGGACTTGAGCCCCTGACAGCTGGCCGCCCGTCACGCCCACGACCACCGAGGCGGTCGGCTCGGCCGTCGAGGCCTGGAACAGCTGGCGCGGCGGCAGGGCGATCATGACGCGGGCCGAGGTGATGCCGCGCAGGCTCATGATCGTGCGGGCCAGCTCGCCTTCCAGCGCGCGCTTTTCGTTGAGGTTCTGCTGGAACTCGGTCTGGCCCAGGACCGACTGGTCGTCGAAGATTTCGTAGCCGACGCTGCCAGAGGTTACCAGGCCCTTGCCGGCCACCAGCATGCGAGCCTCGCCCACCTGATCGCGGCTGACGAAGATGGTCGAGCCGTCGCCACGCGAAGAGTATTTGATCCCGGCACCGTCCAGGGCCGTGGTGATCTCCGAGGCTTCGCGCAGGTCCAGGTTGGAATACAGCAGGGCGTCAGGGGCCTGGCCCACGCGCATCATCAGATAGACCAGCGCGACCGCGACGCCGGCGCCTACGCCCAGCAGCACGGCCAGCTTGCCGACCCCGAACCTCTGCAATGCCGACGAAAAGCCGCCCACTCAAACCGCCTAAGTTAAAACGGGCCCACCCCGACGCGCGAACCGAACAGGTCGCTAGGCAGAAACTGCCGCCTACGTGGTAAACGGGGAGTTAAGTTCCGTTACGATCAGCGTTTCTTGCGCTTGTTCATCACGAAGCCGATGACCTTGGCAGCCGCCTCGAAATGCTCGCGCGGAATGGTCTCGTCGACATCCACGGCGGCGTAGAGGGCGCGGGCCAGGGGCACGTTTTCCACGATCGGCACCGCATGCTCACGCGCGACCTCGCGGATGCGCAAGGCGACGGCGTCCACGCCCTTGGCGACACAGACCGGGGCGGCGTCGCCCGCCTCGTAACGCAGGGCGACCGAGAAGTGCGTCGGGTTGGTGACGATGACCGTGGCGGTGGGCACCGCCTGCATCATGCGCTGGCGGCTGCGCTGGGCCCGGATCTGCTTCAGCTTGGCCTTGACGTGAGGGTCGCCCTCGGACTGCTTGTAGTCCTCCTTCAGCTCTTCCTTGGTCATCTTCATCCGCTCGGCGAAGCGGTATTTCTGCCAGAGGAAGTCCACGCCGGCGGTGAAGCTGAGGAAGACCAGGGCGGAGACCATCAGGCTGATCGCCAGGTCGCGCGTGAACGGCAGGATCATGGCCGGGGACATGGCCGCCATATTGGCCAGCTCGTTCGCATGCGGTTTCAGCACCAGCCAGCAGACCACCACCACGGCCAGAAGCTTGAGGAAGGTCTTGATGAACTGGACCAGGCCGTCGGGGCCGAAGATGCGTTTGAAACCCTTGAGCGGGTTCACCTTGGACCAGTCGGGCTTCAGCTTCTCGCCTGTGAACATGATGCCGGACTGGGCCAGGTTGCCGCCCACGCCGCCCAGGATGGTCGCCAGCATGACCGCGCCCAGGAAGGGGGTGATGGCCCACAGGGCGATGCCCCCGATCTCGACCCCCGCACCTGTGTTCAGCCCGCCCATCATCGTGTGGGGGGCGGCGATGAAGGGCAGGAACTGCTCGGCCATGGAGGTGGCGAACCAGCCCCCGGCCATCAGGATCACGGCGGCGGCACCGGCCAGGGATAGGGCGGAGGCGACATCCGGGGATTTGGCGACATCCCCCTTCTTGCGCGCCTCCTCGAGTTTTCGTGGGGTGGCGTCTTCTGTCTTGGACTCGGGATCGGGCGTATCAGCCACCCGCGCCTCCCGTGAACTGTCCGGCCAGGGCGCGGTAGCGATCGATGAAGATCGTGCCCACCACCCCCAGGCTCAAGGCGAAGACGGACAGCCCCAGGATGATGCTGAGCGGGGCCGCGGCGAAGAAGACCTGGAACTGGGGCATGACCCGCCCGACCAGTCCGGACGCCAGGTTGAAGATCAGGGCAAAGACCATGACGGGCGCGGCCAGTTGCACGCCCAGCAGGAAGCTCTCGCCCAGGGTCCGTACCGCCAGGGTGGCGAAGTCGCCGGTGGCCAGCGGCTGGACCGGGGCGATCAGGCGGTACGACCCGACCAGTCCGGCGATGAACAGGTGATGGGTGTTGGTGGCGAAGACCAAGGTCGTGCCCAGCAGCAGCAGAAAGGCCGAGATCGTCGTGCCCGGCTGGGCCTGCAACGGGTTGGCGGTCTGGGCGAAGCTGAGCGTGGTCTGCAGCGACACCACCTCCCCCGCCGTGGACAGGGACGTCAGGAAGATGCGCAGCATGGTCCCGATCGCCAGCCCCACCAGCACCTCGCGCAGCATCCAGCCGACGGTGGCACCCAGGCTGGTCGGCAAGGCCGGCAGGCTGCCCGACACCACCGGCCACAGACACAGGGTGACGACCAGGGCCAGCGACAGGCGGATGCGCGGCGGCACATAGGATTCCCCAATGCCCGGCATCATCAGCAGGACCGCGCCGATCCGTGCGAAGATCAGCGCGCCCTGCCAGACCTGATCGGATGTGGCGTAGGGCTCCACTACATCCCGGCGATGCGCACGGCGATGGTGCGCATGAAGCCGCCCAGCAGCGCCCCCATCAGCGGCAGGAACAGCAGCAGGGAGACGAAGATGGCGATGATCTTGGGGGCATAGATCAGGGTCTGTTCCTGGATCTGCGTGAGGGCCTGGAACAGGCCGATGACCACGCCGACGACCAGGCCGACCAGCAGCACAGGCGCGCACAGCTGGATCGTCAGCCACAAGGCATCGCGCCCCACATCCAGAACTTCCGCCCCGTTCATCCCACGCTCCACAAACACGCGCCCGGGGATGTCCGCCGAGAGCGGCCCCGCACTGGGCAAGGAATGCCGGGTCCATGGTTAATGCGGCGTTAGCGATGTCGCGTAAGGGGTTCAGTGTCTCTGGTTATCGACGGAAAAATCGGCCGTCGGAAAACGGCCACCAGGGCGCGACCGCCATTGGCTGTCCGGCCTCAATCCAGCGGCCGCAGCGTTGATTTCATCCTGTCAAAGACCCGTGGAGCGCGGTCAGACCGATGACGTCCCCCTCATGACATCTGGCGTATGGGGACGGCGATGCAAGGCCCAGTTCGCACCTGATTTCAGGGTCCAGTGTCTCCACTTTGACCGCAAAGGGACAGGACTATCAGGGTCGGGAATACACTGTGGTCGCACGGCAGGCGCAAGACATGGCACCCCATGGCCCGCCCCTTGCGCCGCCCCGGTCCAAGGAGGCTTCGGCCATGGCCTGGACCGCGATTTCGACCCGAAATGAGACACCGCCCATCGTGCGTGGGGGGTGGCTGGATGCGTTGCGATTCATTGTGGCCAGCCTGATCATCCTGCATCACTTCCAGGGCGCAGGGCCTGTGCATCTGGCGGACAGCGTGCATCCGGTGTTCGAGCGGGGCGGGTTCCTGCTGACCAACTTCTTCCTGATCGACAGCGGCTATGTGCTGATGCGGGTTTACGGCGCGTCGGTCGCCAGGGGCTCGCTGTCGGCGACGGACTTCTTTCTGAAGCGGTTTCTGCGGGTCTATCCGGCGCATCTGATGATGGGGCTGGGGCTGGTCGCGCTGATCCTGATCAGCGGGGCGATGGGCATCGCGCCGCGCGCACCGGAGTGGTTCCGATGGGACCAACTGCCGGCCCAGTTGACGCTGACCCAGGCGTTCGGCGTGCCCGGTGGCCTGGGGTGGAATGCGCCCAGCTGGTCTATCTCGGCCTTGATCGGCTGCTATCTGTGCTTTCCATGGATCCTGCGCGGCCTGACGAAACTGGGGCCGTGGAGCACGCTGGCGCTGGGGGTCGGGCTTTATCTGGTGGTCAACCAGATGACCTGGAGCCTGCTGGGCTATCCCGTCTATCAAATGCCGATGGGCTATGGCTTCATCCGCGCCCTGCCGCTGTTCTTCCTGGGCATGGCGCTGGCCTGGTTCGCGCAGAAGGTCTGGATCGCGCCGCGTCTGGCGGGGTGGGTTGGGGTGGGGGCAGCGCTGATGCTGGCTTTCGTCCAGTATTTCGACAAGCACGCCCTGGTGTCGCTGGTCTGTATCTCGCTGATCATCCTGGCGGCGGGGGCCATTCCGACGCGGAGCCCGTCGAAATGGGTCGAGAAGGCCGCCCAGGTCTCCTTCTCCATGTTCATCACCAATGAGGTGGTACGCATCGCCTGGTTCGGCGTGGCCAATGTGCTGATCGCGCGGTTTGCCCTGCCCGTCGCGGTGCAGTGGGGGCTGTGGGTCGCGGGCGTGGCGGCGGCCTTCGCCTTTGCCTTCCTGTTCCACTTCGTCATCGACACGCCGATTCAGACCCGCATCCGGACCTGGCTGAAGCGCCGGACCGGACGACGGCTGGAGACGCGTCAGCCGGTGGTGTCGCTGGAGGGGTAAGGCGGCAGTCTCGGTTGGCGAGCGGCCAGAATACGCCTAACGTCCGGTCGTGCCTTCCAGCCCCACCCTTGATGAAATCCAGACCGCCAGTCACGGCGGCGACGGGATAGCCAGCCACCGCCTTGCCGTCATGACTGCAAACGGTTTCGGCGTCTCCCAGGACTGGCACAGTGCACTGACGCTGCTGGCCCTCTCGGCGCGACAGGGGCATGACCTGGCCGAGGAACAGGTTCGGCTGCTCGGGATGGGTGAAGGCCGGTTCGATCTTCAGGACTGGCTGACCCCTCCCCCTCTCCAGACGCTGTCCGAAAGTCCGGCGATGGTGCTGATGTCAGGCTTTCTGGCAGCACCGATGTGCGACTGGCTGATATCTCGCGGACGAGGGGCGCTCAATCCGGCTTCGGTTTTCGACGCCGATGCCGGGCACGCACAGCAGTCAAAGGGACGAACGAATACCTCGGCCCAGTTCGATCACGACACCATGGATGTGATCACTGCCCTGGTCAGGCACCGCATCGCCAATGCCGCCGGAATGCCGTTGGTCAGCCTGGAGTGGAGCCAGGTCCTGCATTATGAGGTTGGCCAGACGTTCGACTGGCATGTCGACTATCTGGATCCCGCCGTCCCCGGCTTTGCGCAGGACGTGGCCCGACGAGGGCAGAGGATTGCGACCTGTCTGATCTATCTGAACGACAATTTCGAGGGGGGCGAGACCGCCTTCGCCCATGAAGGGCACCGGCATCGTGGGCGGAAGGGAGAGGCGCTCATGTGGGCCAATACCCTAGCCGACGGAGAGATCGACCCAAGCACCGTGCACGCCGGCCTGCCGCCGACCGCCGGCCAGAAATGGGTTTTTTCACAGTGGATGCGCGATCGCGCGCAGTTCTGAGCCGTCAGATCGGCATCCGCATGATTTCCTGATAGGCCTGGATCACCTGGTCGCGGACGGCCATGACGGTTTCCAGCGACGCCTCGGCGGATGAGACGGCGGTGACGACGTCGATCAGGCTGCCCTGGCCCTGGACCGAGGCGGCCATCTGGGTTTCGGCGGCCTTGGACGTCTGGGTCATATCGCCCATGACGCTGGTCAGCATTTCGGCAAAGCCGGATTGTGCGGGCCCCTGCACCGGGGCGGTGGGCATGGCCCCGCCCTGGATCGAGGCATAGGCCTTGGCCGCCATCATCGGATTCATGGGCTAGCCTTTAGCGCTTGAGGAGATCGAGTGTGCGGGTCTCCATCGACCGCGCCGTCTCGATGACGTTCAGATTGGCCTCATAGGCGCGCTGGGCCTCGCGCATGTCCATCGCCTCGACCAGGGTGTCGACATTGGGACGCAGGACATAGCCCTCTGCGTTCGCCGCCGGATGGGACGGATCGTATTCGCTGCGGAAGTCGCCCATGTCGGGCCGGACCTCGGCCAGGGTCACGCCGGTCGCACCGTCGATCTCGCGTGCCTGAAAGACCGGCACCTGACGACGATAGGGCTCGCCGCCCGCGGTCGGGGCCGTGGACTGGGCGTTGGCGATATTCTCGGCGATCACGCGCATGCGCGACTGCTGGGCCTTCAGGGCGCTGGCGGCCACGGCCATGGCGCTGTTTCTGGGCGGTACGGCATCGGTCATCGATCAGTCTCCTGGCCCTAGGCCGCGCCGGGTTTGCGCGCGGCCATCCGCAGCATCTGCATGGATTTCTGGTAGAAGCCGATGGCGGCGTCATAGGCCATTCGGCTCTCGGCCATCTTGAGCATCTGCTCCTCGACCACGACCGAGTTGCCATCCAGCGTGGTCTCGGAATCGGGTGCCGATTTGCTTTCAAAACGCGCGACCTGCCCTTGCGGCGCTATGTGCATGGCGCTGGTGCGGGTCATCTGAACGCCCTGTCCCCGCGCCATGGCGGCGGCGAAGTCGGTCGGCTGCTGCAGATCGCGGGCGACATAGCCGGGGGTGTCGGAGTTGGCGACATTCTGGGCGACGACCCGCTGGCGCTCATCCAGCCAGGACAGGCGGCCCTTGATCTGGCTCAGCAGTGGCAGGTCGGTGAAGCCCACGGACATCGCTCCGGACGTGAGTCGTCCCATAGAAGATGGGCAGAAAATGCCGTGTGCATGGTTAATGGGACGTTATCTATACGGGTCATTAACCACGATGGCCGACATCTGACGGGCCGGACGACCGATTCCGGCGGGACCGGCGGCGCATGAATTTCCTCGATCTGTTGCGGGCATTGTTCGCCCTAGCCTTCACCCTGGGCATCATCGGCCTGGCCGCCTGGGCCGCACGCCGCTATGCGCCGCAGTTGCTGGCCAAGCTGAGCGCGGAGCGCGGACCCCGCCGCATGCAGATCGTCGAGACCTTGGTGCTGGATCCCGCGCGGCGGCTGGTGCTGGTGCGGATCGACAATGAGGAACGCCTGCTGGTGCTGGGCGAGGGCCGCGAACTGATCGAGCCGCGGGGATCGGACCAGTGAAACTGTCCGGCCTCTTTGTCGTCCCCACGCGTGCCGAGCTGGCCAGGGCGGCCAGGCTGTCGCTGATCGCGACCCTGCTGTGCATGCTGTGGCCGCTGGGGGCGTTTGCCCAGGACGTCGCCTCGGGTGGGGCGGCGATCAATGTCGATCTGGGCACCGGAGCGGGACTGACCGAGCGGGTGGTGCAACTGGTCGGTCTGATGACTGTGCTGTCGCTGGCCCCGTCGATCGTGATCATGACCACCAGCTTCGTGCGGATCGTCGTTGTGCTGTCGCTGTTGCGGACCGCGCTGGGTATGCAGCAGTCGCCGCCCAACGCCGTGATCGTGTCCCTGGCCCTGTTCCTGAGCGCCGTCGTCATGGCTCCGACGTGGCAGGACGCCTATGATTCGGGCATCCGTCCCCTGATGGATCAGCAGATGGAGCTGCCCCAGGCCTTCGATGCGGCGGCGGAACCTGTGAAGACTTTCATGCTCTCTCAGGTCGACCCCGACGACCTGGCCCTGTTCACGCGGCTGTCGGCCGTGGAGGCCACCACGCCGCCCATCGAACTGCCCCTGCGGGTGGTCACTCCGGCCTTCATGATCAGTGAGCTGAAGACCGCCTTCACGATCGGATTTCTCCTTTTCGTTCCGTTCCTTGTGATCGATCTGGTGGTCGCCAGCGTGCTGATGTCCATGGGTATGATGATGCTGCCGCCGGTGGTGATCTCCCTGCCGTTCAAGCTGATCTTTTTCGTGCTCGTGGATGGCTGGAGACTGGTGTGCGGAAGCCTGGTCGAGAGCTTCCAGAGGGCGTCCGGCGCGGGATAAATCCCCACCCTGCGGGCACTACAGAGGCAAAGGCGCTTGCATTGTCTGTAAAAAGTCGCCCTCATCCCCCCGTCATCGCTCCTGAATCGGAGCGAGCTTTCATCGGGAAACGACCCATATGACTACTCAAGCCGAACTCATCGCCTCCGTCGCCAAGGATGCAGGCGTCAGCCAAGCCGACGCCGGCCGCGTGCTGGAAGCCATCGTCAAGAACATCCATTCGTCGCTGACCGCCGGTGGCGACGTCCGCATCTCGAACCTGGGTGTGTTCGACACGGCCGCCCGCGCTGCTCGCGAAGGCCGCAACCCCGCCACGGGCGCGACCATCAAGATCGCCGCCTCCAAGGCTGTGCGCTTCCGCGTCTCCAAGCCGCTGAAGGATGCGGTCAACAAGTAAGACTTAGGCCGCCGGTCTCGCAGAGGCCGGCGCTGCTGTCGCAGCTTGCGAACGGGCGGGGGCCGCAGGGTCCCCGCCCGTTTTCGTTCTGAGCTCGGTCTTCATGGTCGTGACCCAGCCGGCGAAGGTGTCGGCAGAGGCGGCCAGTCCGGCGAAGTCTGCGGCAGAGGTCTCGCTGTCGGTTCCGTCCAGACCGTCCAGGGCGATCGACAGGGCCGACTTGTTGCGGGCCCCGGCTACATAGGGGCGATAGTTGCGCGACAGACGGCTGAGAGCCGTTCCATCCTGACCCAGGGAATAGCCGATCCCGGCGCGCAGCAGCCGCGCCTCCTCGTCCGCCGTCAGGGCCCCACCCGCCTTGTAGCGCTCGCCCAGGCCCGCTTCATACAGGGCCGCGGCCTGGGGCCACTGCTGCTGCTTCCAGAAGATTTCCGCCTTCACCGCCCGCGCGTCCGGGCCGTTGTCGCTGCCCAGGATTTCCAGCGCATGATCGTAGCGGCCCAGTTGCGTCAGGGCGCGCGCTTCCAGCGCGCGGCGCTCGGCGTTCAGGGCCGTGGGCAACAGGGTCGAGCGTGAGGACCAGAGAGCCTGCAAGGCCGGCTCGGCCTGGCGGTCCATCAGATAGACGGTGGCCAGATCGGTGGCGACCTGGGCCTTGGCCACGCCCTCCAGCCGGTTTTCGACCTGGTATTTGAGCAGTTCCGCCGCCTGGGGAAGCAGGTCGACATCCACCAGACGACGGGCCAGCCGCCGTACCATCTCGTCGCCGTCGGCCCCGATCGGGGTCAGTTCGCGGAAATCGTAGAACAATCCCAGCGCCTGGATCGGCTGAAGTCCATCGGCCCCGCCCTCCAGAAACAGGGCACGGAAGGCGTTGTTCAGATCGGCCTGGATTTCGGGCGCTCCAGGCAGGCGTGCCATGCGCGGCCCCGCCGCCTTGAGCGCCGTCAGCGCCTCGCGATACAGCCCCTGCGACAGATAAAGCTGCCCCAGCTGACGGATGACGGCCAGTTCGGTGGCATCCCCGCGCCAGCGCCAGCGCAGGCTCTCCAGCTGGGCGGCAGCGGCGGCGGGTGTCATCGCGCCCTTGGCCATCGACAGGCGTACGGCCCCCAGCTTGGCGGGCACCGATACGGCCTCCATCGGGGCGCGGCCGACGGCAGTATAGACGGCCAGCGCCTTGTCCGACTGTCCATCGATCTCGAACATCCTGGCCTGGACCAGACGTGCGGCCAGCTCGTCAGCAGCCGGTGCTTCCTGACTGAAGGCATAGCTCAGCAGGGCGCGGGTGGCTTCCAGGTCGCCGGTCTCCAGAGCCGCGAGGGCGTGGGCCGCGCCGAAGCGAGCCCGCCACTCCGCCGGAAACTGGTCGATAGCCGAGGCACCGGCGGCAAAGGCCTGTCGGGCGCTGACATAGTCGCCCTGGGTCGAGGCGATATAGCCGCGCCAGACCGAGGACGCAGGGTCGCCCGCCACGGCAGCGGAAGCGAAGTCGCCCTGCGCCTCCTCCATGCGGCCGATGGAGGCACGAGCGGCACCGCGCAGGCCGCGCAACTCGGGCTCGCCGATCATGTTCGGCTGCTGCGCCACGATGGCATTCAGGACCCCGATGGCTTCGTAGCCAAGGCCAGAACCGACGAGGAAGCGGGCGAAGGCGAAGCGGGCCTCGGCGGGGGCGCGGGGGTCGTCGCCAGCGCTTTGGGCCTCCAACGCGGCCGTATCCTGAAGCAGCCGGTGCCGGGTTGAGAAACCGTCAGTCCCGACATCGGCCCATTCGGCCATGATCAGACCTGGATGTCTGGCGCGGGCGGGGGCGTCAGCCTGAAGCTGACCTGTCGCGAGTTCCGCAGAAGGAGGCGACAGGATCAGACCGCCAGGGCGGCTGAGGGTCACCAGATCCCCTTGGGCCAGGATCGCGAGGTCCGGTGCCGTCGTTTCGACGGCCAGGCCATGCGCCGTCGGCAGCAGGGCCAGGTCCATCGTCTTGCGGCGGGCACCAAACCCCTTGCCGGGGGCCAGGGCGGTGACGGCAGCGAAGCGGTCGCCCGCGACGGGGTCGGTCAGCCAGACCGCTTTTGTGGCCCCGGCCATGCGCGCCACCAGGGCGGCATCACCGCTGTCGTCGCGCGCGATCTGCACGCCCTCGACGGCCGTGGGCGACCCTCCGACTGTTACGCGCCATGTCGTACCGTCGGCGACGGCCGAGACGGCCAGGGCTTGCGGTGCGGCGATGCGCACGGCGACATGGTCGGCCCCCGCCGTCCACTTGGCATCGGTCACCGGTCCCAAGGCCTTGGCGCCGGCCATGTCCAGGCGGGCGCGGGTGTCGAAGACGACCCAGACCGCCTCACCGCGCCGGAAGACTGCGGCGCCGACCGGCGTGGTCCAGCCGAAGTCCAGCGTGACGCGACCGGCCTCGGCGCGGGTCGTGACCGGAACGGTGGCGGCGGCGCTGCCGACTGCGGGGGCCGGAGCCTCGGCCGCCTGGGCATAAAGATTCAAATAGACCGCCCCGTCCGCGCTGCCCGAGCGGGCGTCGCCAGCCTCCGTCAAGGTCAGGACCAGTTCGGTGCCGCCGGTGACGGCACGAGTTTCGACCTTTTCGACGCCAGGAGGCGGATCGACCTTCAGCCGTGAGACGTCGGGGGCAGCGGTCGTGCCGATCCGCACGATGATGTTGCGGCCCTCGCGCCGTACGCGGGAGCGCGAGCCGATGACGCCCGCAAACTCGACCCGTGTGAATTCGCTGTTGGCCCCGATGCGGATGGTGACGGGGTCGAGCGCTGCACCGCCTTCCTGCGCCAGCGGAGCCAGGGGCAAGAACGCGACTGCACCTGCCGCGGCGGCGGCCACGGTGGTGCGAAGGACGCGCTTGCTGACGGAAACCCCGGACATGTGCGCGCACGGTTACGGGTTCGGCCTTTCAACGCAGTTAACGATCAGTGACCACCGGTCGCCGCGACAAAGGTGCCGCTTGCCCTCGCGCCACTAGAGGCCGACATCAGCGCCATGACCGATCCTGTCTATCCCCCGCTCAGCACCCTTTCGACCGGCCTGCGCTGCCGGTGCCCGCGTTGTGGCAAGGGGCCGTTGCTGCGGGGCTATCTGAAGATCAGGGATGCCTGCCCGGAGTGTGGCCTGGACTACAGCTTTGCCGATCCGGCCGATGGCCCGGCCTTCTTCGGCATGACCGGTGTCGGTACGGTGGGTCTGGGCCTGTTCATGTGGTTCGAGTTCACGGTCCAACCGCCGATCTGGGTGCATCTGGTGGTGACCATGCCACTGCTGGTCCTCGCCTGTCTGGCGGTCCTCAGGCCCATCAAGGGCTGGATGGTGTCCGAGCAATACATCCACAAGGCCGCCCCGCCGGAGTGGGCCAGCATCGGCAAGCATGGCGACGGGTCGAAGTGGAAATAGGCCGGGATAGCCGACCTGAACCGACGGCTATCTCAGGCGATGCCTGGCGGGGACCAGCCCGTGTCGGGACATCTTGTCATAGAGGGTCTTGCGCGGGATCTGGAGCTCGGCTGTGACCTGACGGATGTCGCCCTGATGCCGGGTCAGGGACTCGCGGATGAGCTGGGCTTCATAGGCCTGGACGCGATGAACCAGCCCCTCCTGTGACGTGCCCAATATTTCCGGGTGAGCGATTCCCACGGCAATCTGGCTGGCGTAGTTCGACAGTTCACGCAGGTTGCCGGGCCAGTCGTGTTCGATCAGCCGACGCCGGATGGCGTGGTCGATCGGGGGCGGTTCACGGCCCAGCCGACTGGCGGCGCGATCCAGAAAGCGGGCAAACAGCAGGGGTACGTCATCGCGCCGTTCACGCAGGGGCGGTGTACGCAGGCGGATGACATTCAGGCGGTAATAGAGATCCTCCCGCAGGGTGCCTGCCGCCACCGCCTCGGCAGGGTCGCCCTTGGTCGAGGCCAGGATACGAAGGTCCAGGGCGTGTGGCTCCATAGCCCCGACAGGCAGTATCTCGCGTTCCTCCAGCACCCGCAGCAGCAGGCGTTGTGCCGAGGGCGGGGCCAGATCGATCTCGTCCAGAAACAGCGTGCCCTGGTGCGACTGTTCGATCTGGCCTTCACGACGACGCAGACTTCCAGTCGGCCCTGCCCCATCGCCCATCAGCAGACTCTCCAGTCCGGTTTCCGGCAGGGCGGCGCAGGATACGGTCACGAAGGGCCTGGGCCGACGACGACCGGCATTATGGATGGCTCGCGCCACCGCCTCCTTGCCGGCTCCGGTCTCGCCTTCGATCAGCACATCGACCTGGGCGTCGGCCAGTCTCTGGATCGCGCCCCGAAGCCGCTCGATGGCCGGGCTGTCGCCGCTCAGCGGGATCGAACCTTCGTCATCGGCCACGGCGGAGGCCAGTCGGCGATTGTCCAGCACCAGAGCCCGCTTCTCCAGCGCACGTCGCAGGGTCTCGACCAGCCGCTCCGGAGCAAAGGGCTTGGCCAGAAAGTCATAGGCCCCGCGCTTCATCGCCTCGACGGCATCGGCGATGTCGCCATGCCCGGTCATCATGACGACGGGCAGGTCCGGATCGAGGCCGTTCAGCCGCTCGACCAGCTGGCGACCGTCCATGCCGGGCATGCGCAGGTCGGTGACGACCACACCTTCGAACCCGTCGTCCAGGGCCTTGAGAGCGGCCTCCGCAGAAGAGAAGGCGGAAATGGCCAGGTCTTCCAGCGACAGCCGCTCAGTCAGGGCCAGGCGGAAGGCGTCGTCGTCGTCGATCAGGGCGACACGGTTGAGGGCGCGAAAGCTCATCTGGCCCTGGCCAGTCGAATGGCAAAGCGGGCCCCTTGAGAGGAGGGCTCCAGCGACAGTTCACCTCCAAAAGCCGCCACGATGTCGCGGCTGATGACCAGACCCAGTCCCATGCCGTCGCGCTTGCTGGTGGTGAAGGGGGTGAACAGACGCTCGCGAACATCGGCCGCAACGCCCGGGCCATTGTCCGCGACATGCAGGATCACATGGTCGTCGTCGATCCGGACCCCCAGGGTGATGCGCGGGTCCGCGATGCCCTCCAGCGCTTCGATCGCATTCTGAAGCAGGTTCAGCACCACCTGTTCCAGGCGGTTGCGTTCGGCCTTGACCGACAGTCCAGCCGGCAGAGGGGCACGTTCCAGCTCTATCCCCTTTTCGCGAAGGCGACCGGCGACCAGCAGCAGGGCCCCGTCGATGGCCCCATCCACCGGGACGGCAACGGTCTCGGACCGGGTCTTTCGGGCAAAGGCGCGCAATTCGTCGGTAATCACCCCGACCCGCTCGGTCAGATGGTCGATATTGCCCAGAGAGCGCAGGGCTCCGGCGCTGTCGTCGCGACGCAGCAACACAGAGGCACTGTCGGCGTGGGTGCGAATGGCGGCGATAGGCTGGTTGATCTCATGCGCCACGCCCGCCGCGATCTGGCCGAGGGTAGCGAGTTTGTTGGCCTGGATCAGGTCGTCCTGAAGGTCCTGGCGGATGGTTTCCAGCCGCCGTCGCTCATCGATCTCGGTGTTCAGCAGATCATTGGTCGCACGCAGTTCCGACGTCCGCAGGTCGATCTGATGCTCCAGTTCGATGCGGGCCTGTTCGGCCTCGGTAGCTCGCGCCGCAGCCCGCTGACGGCGGCGCAGCAGGATGCCTGTCAGGGCGGCCAGCAGGCCCACGCTGACGAAGGCCAGCCAGCGCGCCCCGGCGACAGCGCGGGAGACAGCCTCGCCCGCAGGGGCCAGCAGGGTCAGCCTCCAGCCCATGTCCGCTATGGCGTCGGAGGCTACGGCATACAGATCGGGAGAGACATCCGATGAAATCCGCACCATCGGGCGGTCGTCCGCATCGAAGGGCAGGACGCCGGGCGTGACCGGACCTGCGGCCTGGGTCGCGGCCAGACGGCGGCGAAGGTCGGCCGATGACGGCTCCTCGGTGCGGAATCGCCACGCCGGAACGGTAGTGACGACCACGACGCCATCAGCATCCGTGACATAGGTCGGCTCGCCCGAAGCGCGCCAGTCGGCCTCCAGGGCGTCGAACTCCACCTTGGCCACGATGACGCCCAGCGGCTGGCCCGATGCATCGTCCACCCGTCTGGACAGATAGAGGCCCGGGCGCCCGCTGACAGTGCCCAGAGCGAAGAAGGACGCCTGACCATCGCGCATGGCCCGGTAATAGTAAGGCCGGAACTGATAATCGGAGCCGACGAAGCTGGTCGGCAGTCGCCAGTTGCTGGCCGCCAGGGTACGGCCGTTGGCGTCCAGCGCATAGATGGCTGCGGCCCGAACATCAGTGGCCAGGGTATCGAACTTGCGGTTCAGACGATCGACGGCGGCCCCATCGGGCGCGGCCAGCAGGCGGGCCAGATCCGGGTCCTGCGACAGGACGCGAGGCAGGGATTCATGGCGCTCCAGTTCGCTGCGAAGAACCGCGGCATGCAGGGCACTGGCTGTGATGGCCTGGCGGGTTGCGGTGGCCTGAGCATCCCGGCGCGCGAACTCGCCGCCAGCCGTCACGACCAGGACCGCCACGACCAGCCAGGCCGCCGCGAACAGTCGCCACTGGTCGGCGGGGGACGTCATGAGGCGCATGCCGCGACTATGCGGATATCCGCACAAATGTCCAATGCCGACGTGCGGAATGACGCACAAAAATCCGCCGCCATCTAATCTTCACGAGGAAAAACCAATAACTAACAACAGCCTGCCACACCGGATCGTCCGCCTTGCCGCAGATTTTCCTTCACCGATACTGGTCGCAATCGCGCCACAGAGCGTCGTGCAGACCGGGACCCGGCACGGGACCCAAGGGAGGTCTCTTGTTGCATCCAGTTGCCGCGCCCGGCGCGCCCGTCGTTCGTCGACCCTTCTATCGCAGCCTGTACTTCATGGTCCTGCTGGCCATCGTGGCGGGTGGTGCGATCGGCCACTTCTTCCCCGAATTCGGGGAAAGCTTGAAGCCACTGGGCGACGGCTTCATCAAGCTGGTGAAGATGATCATTGCGCCGGTGATCTTCCTGACCATCGTGACCGGTATCGCCGGCATGCGGGACCTGAAACAGATCGGGCGGGTGGCCGCCAAGGCCTTTGCCTATTTCTTCTTCTTCTCGACCCTGGCCCTGATCATCGGCCTGATCATCGCCAATGTGGTTCAGCCCGGTCGCGGCCTGAACATCGATCCGGCGACGCTGAACGCCGGGGCCGTCGCCCAGTATGCCAGTGCGGCGCATGAGACGACGATCGTCGGCTTCCTGACCAGCATCATTCCCGACACCCTGTTCAGCGCCTTCGTCGAGGGCAACATCCTGCAGGTGCTGTTCGTGTCGATCCTGTTCGGGATCGCCATGGCCATCATCGGCGATGCCGCCGCCCCCGTGCAGCGGGCGTTCGAATCGCTGAGCCAAATCGTCTTCAAACTGGTGGCCATCCTGATGAAGGCGGCACCGATCGGGGCGTTCGGAGCGTTCGCCTTCACCATCGGGGCCTATGGTCTGGGTACCATCGCCAATCTGGCGGCGCTGATCGCGACCTTCTACCTGACGTCGCTGATCTTCATCTTCGGCATCCTGGGCCTGGTCGCCTGGGCCAATGGCTTCTCGATCTTCCGACTGGTCGCCTATCTGAAGGAAGAACTGCTGCTGGTGCTCGGCACCTCGTCATCCGAAGCGGCCCTGCCCAGCCTGATGCAGAAGATGGAGCGGGCCGGAGCTGCCAAGTCGGTGGTCGGGCTGGTCGTGCCCACGGGCTATTCCTTCAATCTGGACGGCACCAACATCTACATGACCATGGCGGCACTGTTCATCGCCCAGGCCATGAACATCGACCTGAGTTTGCAGGACCAGATTCTGCTGTTGCTGGTCGCCATGCTGAGCTCCAAAGGGGCGGCAGGCATCACCGGTGCGGGCTTCATCACCCTGGCGGCGACGCTGGCGGTCGTGCCGTCGGTGCCGATCGCGGGCATGGCCCTGATCCTGGGTATCGACCGCTTCATGAGCGAGTGCCGGGCCCTGACCAACTTCATCGGCAATGCCGTGGCCACCTTGGTCGTCGCGCGCTGGGAGGGGCAACTCGACCGCGAGGCCATGAATCTGGCGCTGGGGTCGAAGCCGAAAGCATTGGCCGCGCCGCCCGATCCGGCGGCGGGGCCCGGAGACAAGGACGCCATAACGATCGACTGAACGATCGAGGCATTTGGGAGGACAAGACCATGAGAAGCATTCATCGCACCCTGCTGCTGGGCGGCACCGCCTCGCTGGCCCTCATCGCCTCGGGCGGAATGGCGGCGGCGCAGAGCGTGCCCGGCAACACGGTTGAGCCCGTCGCCGCGACCGGCACCGACGAGCAGGACCCCGCCGCGACCGAGCTCGAAGAAGTCGTCGTCGTCGGCTCCCAGATCCGGGGAGCCTCGACCACGGCAGCCCTGCCGGTCGTCGTCTTCGACCAGGAACAGATCGACGCTATCGGGGCCTCGTCCGGCGACGACCTGATGCGCTCCATCCCCCAGATGGGCGATGTGCAGTTCGAGGAATCCAACGGACCGCAAACCAGCAACTCGGCTCGAGGCGACGTCAACTCCGTCGATCTGCGCTCGCTGGGCGTCGGCAATACCCTGGTGCTGATCAACGGTCGCCGCATGGTCCAGCACCCGACCAGCCAGGGCACGTCCGACACCGGCACGGTGCCGGTGCTGAGCTACAATTCCAACGCCATTCCCGTGTCGGGACTGGAGCGTCTGGAAGTCCTGCTGGACGGCGCGGCCGCCATCTACGGGGCCGATGCCGTAGCCGGGGTGGTGAACACCGTCCTGCAGAACGATTTCGACGGACTGCGCATGGAGGCGGAGTACAGCGGGGCCGAGGGCACGGGCCTGCGGGAGTTCGAGGCCAACATCTTCGCGGGCAAGGATTTCGACCGCGGCAATGTCTCCCTGTTCGCCAACTACAGCGATCGCTCGGCGATGATGGCCGAAGACCAGGACTTCACCTTCAGCGACGACATGCGGCCCTTTTTTGCCAATGAACCGGGCTTCGAGACCTCGACCGTGCCGGATGGCCGTTCGTCCTACACACCCTGGGCACGGCTGAGCACGCCGGGCAGTACGACGGCTCAGCGCCCACGCGTCAACGGTACGGTGGTGGCCACGGCGGCGGGTGCGTTCCGGATCCAGCCAGAGAGCTTCGACTGTTCGGGAGCCAATCTGAACAACGGCCTGTGCCTGGTCAGTGGGGCGGGATCATACAATGGTTCGATCCGCGAACTTCGTTACGACACGCGCGCCGGCACGACGGTCAGGTCGGATCTGGAGCGGACCAACGTCTTTCTGACCGGTCATTATGACCTGACGCCGAACGTGACCCTGTTTGGCGAGATCGGCCTGTACAGCGCCGAGAGCCGCGCCATTCAGCCGCCGGTCATCAATCTGAACGACATCTGGATTCCGGCCTCCAACTACTGGAACCCCTTCGGTCCGGTGACCTTTGCCGACGGCACGGCCAATCCCAACCGCCTTCAGGGCCTGACCAATGTTCCCGCGGCAGGTTTGCCGATCCTGCTTTCTAACTATCGCTTCGTAGACACTGGCTTCCAGACCGTGACGGTCAAGAATTTCCAGTCCCGTTTCCTGGGCGGACTGCGTGGTGAATGGCGCGGCTTCGACTGGGAAGGGGCGCTGTTGTATTCCGAGGCCGAGGCCGAAGACACCTCCCCCAACATCAACATGACCGCGCTACAACAGCAGCTGTCGCTGTCCACGCCGGATGCCTACAACCCCTTCTCCGGCGGCTGTATCGCCACGACAAGCGTCGGCGACTGCTCGCCGTCCAGTCCGGCCGCGATCGACGCCATCATGTTCGACATGCGGCGTTTCTCTCGGACCACCCTGGCCCTGGCCGACTTCAAGATGTCGCGGCCTGACCTGTTCCAGCTGCCGGCCGGGCCGATGGGCATCGCCTTCGGTGCAGAGTTCCGGCGCGAGACCCAGTTCGATGACCGGGACGAGAACGTCGACGGCACCATCACCTTTACCGACAGCGTGACGGGGGAGACCAACCCCTCGAACGTCGCGGCCGTCAGCCCCAATCCGGATACACGAGGCAACCGCACAGTCGCCGGGGCCTTTGTCGAGTTTGCCGTTCCCCTCGTCTCGCCTGACATGAACATCCCGCTCGTCTACAGCCTGGACATGCAGGTCGCCGGACGGTTCGAGGAGTATTCGGACTTCGGCAGCGTCGCCAAGCCGAAGGTGGCCGTGGCCTGGGACATCATTGATGGTCTTCGGGTCCGCGGATCCTACTCCGAGGGTTTCCGCGCACCGAACCTGGAACAGGTGAATGCCACCCAGTATGCCCGTCTGGCAGGCGGCACCGACTTCATTCGCTGCGAGCCTGCGCTGCGGGCCGGAACGATCGAATCGATGGCCCAGTGCGGTCAGGGGGCGAGCGCATCGCTGCTGATCGCCGGCAACCCGGACTTGCAGCCTGAGGAAAGCACCAACCAGTCCATCGGCATCGTCTTCCAGCCGCGCTTCGTGCCGGAAGGCTGGGGCGACTTCACCTTCACCGTCGACCGCTGGAAGATCGAACAGGAACAGATCGTCGGCCTGCTGGGGGCCGAGGCAGCGCTGACGCTGGACTACCTCAATCGCATCGAGGGCGGATCCAACCCGAACGTGGTGCGTGCCGCGCCGGATGCTGACGACGTCGCCCTGTTCGACGGCAGCGGACTGGCCCCGGTCGGCGAGGTGATCTCGATCAACGACCAGTTCGTCAACCTGCTGCCCCAGACGGTGGAGGGCATCGACTTCGGCTTCTCTTGGGCCAAACGTCGGACGGAGTGGGGCACCTTTATTTTCCGCCTGAACGCCTCACAGCTTCTGACCTATTCGCGTGAGCCGGGCGATATCATCGATTCCCTGTATGAGGCCCGTGAGAACGGCACGATCGATGCCCTGACGCCGCTGCCGGATTCCAGTCAGTTGATCGCCGTGAACGGCCGGCCGGAGTGGAAGGTCAGCACGACCTTCATCTGGCGCAGCGGACCGTGGCGGGCGGGTCTGTCGACCCAGTATGTCGGCGACGTGCAGCAGACCAGCCTGCTGAGTTCGACGGGCGAGCCCTGGGTCGTTCAGGACCAGTGGGTCGCCAATCTTTACGGCCAGTACACCTTCGACGGAGCGGGCTTCGCGTCTGGCACTGCGGTTCGGGTCGGGGTGCGTGATCTGACCGACGAGGGACCGTCCCTGGCTGAGAACGGCTATCTGGGCTCGGTACAGCGTCCGTATGGCCGGTCGTGGTACGTCAATATTTCCAAGACCTTCTGATCACGGTTGAGGAACAGACGGGAGTTCGGGACATGAAACGACTGGGCCTTATCGCAGCGGCGCTTGTCCTGAGCTCCTCGCCAGGCCAGGCGCAGCCGAACGAACCCACCGTCCGCACCCAGCGGATCGACTGTCCGGCCTTGACCGGGCGCGGCACGCGCTGCGTGTCGGGCCAGGACGAAAATGGAGCCTGGTTCGTGGCGGCGGTTCCGGCCAACTGGAACCGCCGCCTGATCGTCCACTCGCATGGCGGACCTCGCACCGGCACGCCCGAAGCAGAAGATGAGCTGGGAGACCTGGACCGGTTCTCGGTCATGGTGCGCCACGGCTATGCCTGGATCGGCTCGACCTATCGCCGAGGCGGCTATGGCGTGCGGATGGCGGCCGAGGATACGGACAATGCCCGCAAGATCTTCTGGTCGCTGTACGGTCGCCCCCAGCGCACCCTGCTGCACGGTCAGTCCTGGGGCGGAAACGTCGCAGCCAAGGCGTCAGAGCTCTATGCCGGTAATGCCGAGGACGGCTGGAACTACGACGGCGTCCTGATCACCAACGGCATCGTATCGGGCGGGACGCGGGCCTATGGCTTTCGCGCCGACCTGCGCGCCGTCTATCAGTTTTATTGCGCAAATCATCCCGAGCCGAACGAGACACAGTATCCCGTCTGGCAAGGCCTGCCGCTGGACAGCCGGATGACACGGGCCGAGCTGCGTCGCCGGATCGAGACCTGCACCGGGGTGGACAAGCCTGCTGAGCGCCGAACGCCCGAACAGGCGGCGAAACTGCGCGACATTCTGGCCGTGATCGGCATCGAAGAGGCCGAACTGGTCAGCCACATGAACTGGGCCACCTTCCTGTTTCAGGACATGGTGATGCGCCGTCTGAATGGGCGTAACCCGTTCGACAACAGCCAGACCGTCTACAGCGGCTCGTCCGACGACGCGGCCCTGAATGCCGGGGTAGAGCGGTTTGTCGCTGACCCCGAAGGCGTGGCGATGCTGGCCCACGACGCCGACCTGACCGGCCAGATCGTGCGCCCGACCCTGACCCTGCATGCCCTGCATGACCCGACCGTCAGTTACGATGTCGAGGCGCTTTATACCGCCACGGTTGCAGCTGCGGGCCGGTCGCAGTGGCTGGTCCAGGTGGCCACCGACGAGGCCGACCACAGCAAGCTGTCAGACGCCAGCTATATGACCGCCCTGGATGCGCTGGAGGGCTGGATCGATGGTGCCGCCAAACCCGACCCCGCCGGTTTCCAGAGGCGCTGCGAGACCCTGTGGTCAAGGCAAGGCCCCTGTCTGTTCGTCACGCCCTGACGCTGAATCATCAGCGGCGGGTTACCAGACCGGCCGATTGCAAACGTGGGCGGGGCTAGCCCCCGCAACCCCGGTCGAATACAGGTTCTGGCCGCGATGACGGAGCCTAAACCTGGCCGTTCATCCACGGAGGCTCGGGCATGGAGCGGCGGGCCGCCGTCTGGGCGCGGGTCCACTGTTCGTGCAGGTCGGTGAAATAGGCGTCGTCCTTGTCGATCCGGCGCTCGTCCCCGCTCAGATAATCCCGTCTCAGGGTCAGCATGTCGAAGGGCGAGCCGACCCCGACGTTGCATCGCATCGTCGTGGAGAACGAGATCAGCCCCAGCTTGATCGCGGTGGACAGGGGTGTGTCGGATGACAGGCCGCTTTGCAGAATGGGCTTGCCGTACTTCAGCTCGCCGATCTGGAGGTAGGGGGTGTCCAGGCCGCACTCGATGAAATTGCCCTGGCTGTAGATCAGATACAGCCCCATCTCGCCGCCCGCGATCTGGCCGCCCAGCAGCATGGAGGCAGAGGTGTTCAGGCTGTCGGCCTCCATGGCCGGAGCGATGGACAGGCGGGTCTCGCGCAAGGCGTGGCCCAGCAACTGCGCACAGCGGAACAGGGTGGGTGCGGTCTCCAGCGTCTCGGACGGTTCGCCGACATGCAGATGGACACCGTCGCGCACCATGGCCAGGGCGGTCTGGGTCACCGACAGATTGCCGGCGGTGCAAACACCCAGCACCCGCTCGCCCGGCGTATTGACGACGTGCAGCTTTCGATAGGACGAGATGTTGTCCACACCGGCATTGGTGCGGGTGTCGGCGATCATCGCCAGGCCTTCTTCGACCAGCATGCCTACGCAATAAGTCACCGGATCCCCGTCCTGCGACGCCCAAAGTCGGCTGAGCGACAGTAGCCGATTCGCGCGACCGTCATTGCCTTGTCACGCACTTGCCTATGCCTGCTGCTGACCCTGTTGCATGTCGGCATCACGCACGTTGAGCTTGACCGCCAGTCGCTCACCGCCGCCGCCATAGCTGGTGCCGCGCACCGGGGCGGCCCCCAGATAGTCCAGACCCACAGCAACCCGGACATAGCGGTCGGTCGGACAGACGCCGTTCGCAGGATCGAAGCCAACCCAGCCGAAATCCTCGATCCAGGCCTCGGCCCAGGCATGGGCGGCGTCCTGGTCGTTGCGGTCGCTACGCAGGAAGTGGCCGGAGACGTAGCGGGCGGGCACTCCCATGGAACGGGCGGCGGAGACGAAGACGTGGGCGTGGTCCTGACAGACGCCGCGACCCAGGGCTAGGACCTCGGCGGCCGTGTGGGTGGGCGTCGTCACCCCGATCTCGAAGGCGACGGAGCTGTGGATGGCGCTGGTCAGCCGATGCATGCGCTCCAGCGGTGGATGCGCCTTGAACTCCGAGGCGAAGACCGCGATCAGCTTGTCCGGCTTGGTCAGGGGCGTCTCGCGCAGATAGACGATGGGCGACAACTGCTCGCGGCCGGCGCGGACGACCCCGGCCGTGTCCACTGTGGTCACCTCTCCGGTGACGCGTACCGTCAGGCTGTTGGTCGGCGTTTCGGTGTACAGGGCGTGGACGATGTTGCCGAAGGCATCCTCGGATTCCCTCAGGCGGGCATCGACGTCGGTCTCGATCCGCCAGTCGCGCACGGACTGGCCTTCAGTCGTGCGCGGCGTCAGACGCAGGGTCTGGATAATGAACCGCGCGGCGCGATCGTAGGAATAGGTGGTGGAGTGGTCGATCCGGATACGCATGGGTCTGGATCAGCTCAGATACTGGTCGGTGATGGCCTGGCCCAGCCGACCGTTCTCGTACAGGAACGACTGGATATATTCGTGCAGGCCCGACTGGAAGATGGCGTCGATGTTGGCCCCGTCAAAGGCCCGCATCCGCTCCTGCGCCAGCCGCTGGGCCGGGCCGCGACGGCCATAGTCGGACGACAGCCGCTCCAGATAGCGCACGATCGAGGCCTGGCAGCTGGCGAGGGACCGCGGCATCTGGCGGTTCAGGACCAGCAGGTCGGCGACCAACCAGGGCTTGACCGAGTCCCGGTAAACCCAGCGATAGGCCGTCAGGGCCGAGACCTCGCGCAGCAATGTGGTCCACTGGAAATAGTCCAGCTGGCCGCCGACCCGTTCGCCCTCGGGCAGCAGCAGGTGATATTTCACGTCCAGCAGGCGGGCGGTGTTGTCGGCCCGCTCGATCGCCGCGCCCAGCCGCAGGAAGTAGTAGGCGTCGCCGCGCAGCATGGTCCGGCTGGTCGCGCCTTCGACCGAAAGGGTGACGGTTTTCACCCACTCCAGGAAATGTACGAAGTCGTCGCGGCGCGTCGGCTGACCCTGGTCGGCCAGACCGTTCCATGCCCCATTGATCGCCTCCCACAGCTCCACCGTCAAGGCTGTGCGGACGGAACGGGCATTGGTCCGCGCGCGCGTGATGCAGGAGGTGATCGAGGAACTGTTCAGCGTCGAGAAGGCCAGATATTCGCGCACCGATTTTTCGGTCGGCGAGCGGCCCAGCGCCTTGGGCGCACCGGCCGAGGCCAGTGCACTGGCCCAGACCGTCTCGGCATCGCCATCGCCGCGCGTGGGAATGGCGGCGAGGCGCAGCGTGGCCTCCAGAATGCGGGCGAGAAAGTCCGCCCGCTCGATATAGCGGCCGGTCCAGTACAGGCTGTCTGCGGTACGGCTCAGCATCAGACGTCCAGCACCCAGGTGTCCTTGGTCCCGCCGCCCTGGCTGGAATTGACCACCAGCGATCCGGCCTTCAGCGCGACGCGGGTCAGGCCGCCAGGCGCGACCTTCACGCCGTCCGGGCTGGACAGGACAAAGGGGCGCAGGTCGACGTGACGGCTGCACAGCTCGCCCTTGTCCAAGGTCGGAGCGGTCGACAGCGCCAAGGTCGGCTGGGCAATGAAGTCGTCGGGGTCGTTGATCAGCTTCTTGCGGAAGGCCTCTACCTCTGCCTTGGTCGAGGCCGGGCCGACCAGCATGCCGTAACCGCCCGATCCGCCGACCTCCTTGACCACCAGCTGATCGAGATTGGACAGCACCTCTTTCAGAGCCTCCGGCTCCCGACAGCGCCAGGTGGGGACGTTCTTCAGGATCGGCTCCTCGCCCGTGAAGAAGCGGATCAATTCGGGCATGTAGGTATAGACGGCCTTGTCGTCGGCCACGCCGGTGCCGACCGCATTGGCCAGCGCCACATTGCCCGCCTGATAGGCGGTCATCAGACCGGGCACGCCCAGGGCGGAATCCGGGCGGAACATCAGGGGATCAAGGAAGTCGTCGTCCAGACGACGATAGATGACATCGACCTGTTGGCGCCCCTGCGTCGTGCGCATGAAGACGCGGTCGTCGTCGACGAACAGGTCACTGCCCTCGACCAGTTCCACCCCCAGCTTGTCGGCCAGGAAGGAGTGTTCGTAATAGGCCGAGTTGAACGGCCCGGGCGTCAGCACCACGATGGTCGGGTCCGACCCCGCCCCGACCGGTGCGCAGCCTCGCAAACTGGCCAGCAGCATGTCGGCATAGGTTTCGACCGGGCGCACCGGATAGTCGGCGAACAGGTCGGGGAACAACCGCATCATCATCTCGCGGTTTTCCAGCATGTAGGAGACGCCCGACGGCGTGCGGCAGTTGTCCTCCAGCACGTAGAAACCGTCTTCGCCGGTGCGGACCAGATCGACGCCCGCGATCTGGACCCAGATGTCGCGCGGCGGGCGGCGGCCCTGCATCTGCGGCACGTAATAGGGATTGGTCAGGACCAGTTCGGCGGGGATGATACCGGCCTTCAGACACTCCTGCTTGCCATAGATGTCGGCGAGGAAGGCGTTGATGACATTGACCCGCTGGACCAGGCCCGCCTCCAGCCCAGACCATTCGGCCGCGCCGATGATGCGCGGCACAACGTCGAAGGGGATCAGGCGTTCACTGCTCTCGGCCTCGCCATAGACGGCGAAGGTGATGCCCATGCGGCGAAAGAACAGCTCGGCCTGGCGCGACCGGGCCTGCAACAGGCCCTCCGGCGCGTCCGCCAGCCACCGGGCGAGGCCCCGATAGCTGTCGCGGACCTCGCCGCCCATTCCGGACATTTCGTCAAACGCCAACGCGGCTCCTGCATGCTGATGCGTCCGGTCAGGGTGGACCGAGACACAACAGCGTTGCAACAAGATTGTTGCAGCGCGGCGACGACGAATTCAGGGGGTACCCGAAGCCGCCCCCGCCGGAGCCGCCGCCACTTCGCGCGGGCCGGCATTCTTGACGTACTGATCCAGCCAGCGGACCGTCTCCCACAGGGTGTGACCGACGGACTCGCGCGCACGATAGCCATGGGCCTCCAGCGGCAGGACGACGTAGCGAACCGTCGCCCCCTGCCCCTTCAGCGCGGCATAGAAGCGCTCCGATTGCACCGGGAAGGTGCCGGAGTTGTCGTCCGCCTCGCCATGGATCAGCAGGATCGGCTCATTGACCCGGTTGGCATAGGTGAAGGGCGACATCTTCTGATAGGTCTCGGTCGCCTCCCAGTAGGTGCGCTGTTCGGCCTGGAAGCCGAAGGGCGTCAGGGTCCGGTTGTAGGCGCCCGAACGGGCAATGCCCGTGCGGAACAGGTCGGTGTGGGCCAGCAGGTTGGCGGTCATGAAGGCCCCGTAGGAGTGGCCCCCCACAGCGATCTTGTCCGGGTCGGCGACGCCCAAATCGACCACGGCTTTCACAGCCGCCTCGGCGCTGGCGCTCAGCTGTTCGATATAGGTGTCGTTGGGCTCGGCCCCATTGACGCCGATGATGGGCATGGTCGGGTTGTCCAGAACGGCATAGCCCTGGGTCAGCAGGAACAGGTGGCTGGACCCGCCCGGACGCACGAACCGGTTGTCGGTGTCGACCACCTGACCGGCCACGGCGGCATCGGTGAACTCGGCCGGATAGGCCCACATGACCAGCGGCAGCGGGCCGTCGCGGGTCTTGTCGTAGCCGGCGGGCAGGTACAGCGTGCCGGACAGCTGGACCCCGTCGGCGCGGGTGTAGGTGATCAGCTCCCGCGACACCCTGGCCAGTTGCGGAGCCGGGTCGGGGAAGGCCGTCAGGGCCGTGGCCGGAGCCGCCGCCTGATCGTCGTCCAGGCTGCGGATGTAGAGGTTGCCCGGCATGTCCTTCGTCTCGCGCCGTGTGACCAGACGGCGACCCTCGTCGTCGAGGATACCGACCAGACTTTCGTAGGCCCCGGGGGCCGAGGTCCAGATACGCTCGGACTGGCCCGTGTTCAGGTCCATCGCCGCCAGGAAGGGATATTCGCCCTGCCGCGTGGCACCCGCGCCCGTCATGAGCACGCGCGAGCCGTCCGGCGTAAAGCGCATGACGCTGAAGCCGTTTCCGGTCGGCTGTGAAACCGGAGAGCCGGGGTTGTTGTAGCGGTCCTGATAGTTGCGCTCCAGCAGGACACGGCCTTGGCCGGGGTTTGACGGATCGACCACATAGCGGGTCTCATGCCGGGTATTGAACCAACGGCTCTGGACGATGGCCAGGTCATCACGACCCCAGTCGACCCCGCCATAGCGTTCGTCCAGATCGATCAGCTTGACCGGTTGGCCGCTGAACGGGGCGGCCAGGGTCAGGACACGGTCGCGGACCTCGGCCTCAGCACGGGAATCGCCGCCATCCTGAGCCTCGGTCCAGACCAGGGTCGCAGGCGCATCGGCGCGCCACTGCACAGAGCGCGGACCAGGGGCGACGGAATCGAAGGGCGTCGGGATGTTGTCGCGCAGGGGCAGGTCGGCGACCTGATGCACGACCCGGCCCTGCAGGTCCGTGACCGTGACCTCGGACGGGAACAGGCCGGCGGGCACCACATAGCTGTAAGGTTTCTTGACGCGGGTCTGAAGCACATGGGCCCCGTCGGGCGACACCGCCGCCCCCAGGATCACGCCGGCCTGACCGATAGGCCGCACCGTACCGTCCAGCGACACCACCGCCAGCTGGGAGGTGAAATAGTGGTCGAACAGGGCCTCGTCGCCAGCATTGGACAACAGGTCCTGATAGGTCCGGGTCGGGGCAGCGCGGCCGCCTGTCTCCGAGATCGTCGGGCCGGATGGTGGGCGGGTGGTGTCGGGTGCCGCACCGCGACCCGCTGGCACCATGCGAACCACCAGGCCGGAGTTGTCGGGCAGCCAGTCGAAGCCGGCTCCGGCGGCGGCATTGACGTAGCCCTCGGCCACCTTGCGCGCCGTCGCGCCAGCCACGTCGGCGACCCAGAGCTCCATGCCCTGGGGTGCATCCATCAGGAAGGCCACCGACTTGCCGTCGGGCGACCAGCTGGGCGAGGTGAACTGCGCATTGGCAGGCAGGCTGACGGGACGGATGGCCCCGCCCTCGACCTGCTGGAAACTCATGCCCGTCAGCCAGCTGATGCGGCTGTTGGCCGGGCCGTTGTTGCGCGGATTGATCCGGTAGCCGCCCAGCCGCAGCATGGGCTCGGCCAGTTCAGCGATGGACGGCAGGTTCGACCGGTCGAACAGGGCCAGGGTGGTGTCATCGGGGCTGAGCGACGGCGTCGGCGTCGGCTTGGTGTCCAGGATCTGGGCGATCGGTGCGGGCGGCTGCTGGTAGGTGACCCCGTTCTGGGCCTCCTGGGCCAGGACCGGACCGGCGGTAGCGGCCAGTAGAACGAACGCGGGCAGAGCCCGGCCAAGCAGACGATGACGCATTTCAGAACAGTCCCATGACACCCCGCCAGCCCGACGGGAGCGGCACGCTAGGGGTCGGTGTGCCCTTGGGTCAACCCATCCCCTGCCGCTCATCCCGGCGAAAGCCGGGACCCAGTTCTGTCCAGCTTGGCGCGGGTGTTTCAGGCCAGCGACCGCGCACGCACCGCGACACCGATCATCCAAAGCTCTGGGTCCCGGCTTCCGCCGGGATGAGCGGACTATAGATATTCAGGTCGGAGGGCGCGGCTCGGCCGGTTCCTGACCGGGGAAGCGGGCGTCCTGCCAGCTGTGCCAGATGTCGCGCATGCCCTGGCGCGGCATGTCGGTGCCGATCTGGGCCAGTTGATCGACCCAGACCTCCGACACCCGCCCGACCGTCACGGACCACCATCCCGGCGGCTGTTCGCGCGACCAATTCAGCGGCGAGACCGCATTGAACGTCAGCATGAAGGCCGCGACGACCAGAATGACCACGTCGGTCCAGCGTCGGTCGCTGGCCGCCACGGCCTCGGCATCCAGCGGCGGCTCGACGGGATAGAGGCTACGTCCGAAGGCGCGCAGCCGCCCGCGGAAGGTGCGCAGGTCGTGGGCGTCGGCTTCTGGGATCCAGTCGCTGACAGGATCGGGCCGGGTGGGGGTCGGTGGTGTGCGATCGGGTTCGTGGGTCATGACGCCTCCCGCCTCAGAACTGGAAATAGATGAAGGGGGCGACGCCGTCGGGACGCGCCGCCTCCAGGATCAGGAAGACGGCGGACAGCAGCAGGCCAAACGTCAGGGCCGGAGCCTCCTTGAGCCGCACCGCCACGCCCTCGATGGCGCGCGGCGGCAGCCAATGCATGGCCAACCCACCGACCACCAGCGCCAGCAGCAGTGGCGTCAGGGCCAGCACCGGACCCGGTCGGCCCAGGCCCTGGAGCATCGCCATGGCCATGCCGAAACTCTCGGCGCGGAACAGTATCCAGCCCAGGCAGACGATGTGGAAGGTAATCACCACACCGATGATCGTCGGCATGACCTTGCGATCGCCCAGCACAGATCGCGCCAGACGCTCGACCACCTGCACCAAGCCGTGCAGCGCGCCCCAGGCCAGGAAGGTCCAGGCCGCCCCATGCCAGAGGCCGCCCAGCAGCATGGTGATGAAGACGTTGCGGCAGCTGGCCCACAGCCCCTTCTTGCCGCCGCCCAGCGGAATATAGAGATAGTCGCGCAGCCAGCTGGACAGGCTGATGTGCCAGCGCCGCCAGAAATCCTGCATCGAATTGGCCCGGTACGGCTGGTCGAAGTTGCGCGGGAAGGAATAGCCCAGCAGGGCCGCGATCCCGATGGCCATGTCCGAATAGGCGGAGAAGTCGCAGTAGATCTGGACCGCATAGCCATAGACGGCAAAGGCGATGTCGACGCCGCTGTAGGCCGAGGGATCGAAGAAGACCGGATCGACCAGATTGACCGAGATCTCGGTGGCGATGATCGACTTCTTGAACAGGCCCCAGACGATCAGCAACAGGCCCCAGGTCGCGGCTTCGCGCGTCAGGCGCGGGGCCTTGTCGAACTGCGGCAGCAGGTCCGAGGCCCGCACGATGGGCCCGGCCACCAGATGCGGGAAGAAGCTCATCAGCAGCATAACGTCCAGCAGGCTCTTGGCCGGCGGGGTCTTGCCGCGATGGACGTCCACGACATAGCTGATGCCCTGGAAGGTGAAAAAGCTGATCCCCACCGGCAGCAGGATCTGAAGGATCTGGATGTCGCGCCCCCAGCCCAGCGGGGCCAGCAGGTTGGCGAACTGCTCCACGAAGAAGCCGTAGTATTTGAACGTCCCCAGGATCAGCAGATTGGCGGTGACGCCCAGAACCAGCAGCCATTTGCGCCGGTCGGGTGCCCGCCGCGCGATCATCGCCGCAATGCCCCAGTTCAGCACCGCCGACAGGATCAGCAGGGCGACGAACCGCTCGTCCCACTGGGCATAGAAGAACCAGCTGGCCAGCAGCAGGAAGATCTTGCGCGAGCGGTTCTCCGCCCCCAGCGCCCAGGTCGCGAAATAGACGATCAGGAAGAAGACCGCGAAGGCCAGGGTCGGGAACAGCATTCAGTCGGTCCCGGCGATCAGGCGGCAGGCCGGGCGGCGGCAGGTTGAGGCACCGTCAGACCCGCATCCCGTTCCAGACGGTCGACGATGCTGCCGCTGACATGCATCACACCCGCGAGCGACAGATGCATGCCGTCGTCCTTGCGCATCAGCACGCGGCGACCGTTTGAATCCTGGCCATAGGCCTCATAGCCGCCCTGGGCGTCGGCGGTCAGGGGCACCATGTCGATGAAGGTGACATTGGCGGCCTGCATGCGGCTGCGGACCAGATCGTTGATGATCTGCATCTTGGTGTTGAAGGCATCGCTGCGCATGCGCGGATTGCCGACCCAGTAAACGGCGATGTCACGGCTTTTCAGCAGGGCGATCAGGTCGTCGACCCGCTTGCCATAGATGGCCTTCCAGCCGTCGCTGCCGAACGGATGGACGGTGCCGTCGACCTCCATGCCCTGGCCGTCGTTTGTGCCGAAAGCGATGATGGCGACATCCAGGTCGGCATTGGCCAGTTGCCCTTGCGTCTTGGCCTGAATGTCCACGAAGTCATAGCGGGCGAGGCCTGTCGCGGGCTGGGTGAACTTGCTGACCGTCACGTTCGGATAGGCCTGCATGTCGCGGTACAGGCCGGTGTAAAGGTCTGACGCCATGGAGTCGCCAAACACGCCGATCTTCAGCGGGCCCTGCGCCAGGCGTTGGGACAGAGGCGTGACGGTGCGGGCATCGACAGCCGCCGTCGGCAAGGCCGGGCGGATGGTGTCAGCGGCCGGGGCAGGTGTGGGCGCTTCGGGGGTCGCGGAAGCCTCCGCTGCCTGGCCCTGGCCGAGCATCAGCGTCGGATGTCGCAGCCATTGGCGACCGTCCGGGGTCAGGGCCAGACCCGCCACGACGCCGATCACGAAGATCAGGGTCAGGGCATTGATGACCTTGCGCACGCTCATTCCCACGGTTCCCAAAAAGCCAGATTGTCGCACCGACCTTTAGCCTTTTTCGCCGCCGTCTCCAGCCCCCCGACCCTGACAGAAGGTGTCAGTCGATTACGGTTCGGCGCGGATCGCGCCTTGCGCTTGCCCGCCCGCGCGGGGAAAGCTAGAGACGACTGAAGATCAGATATTCATCAAAAGATGAAAAGAGGAAGCGATGCGGAAGATTGTCTCCGATGCGCGGGCGGCGCTGGACGGCCTGACGTTCGACGGCATGACCGTCATGTCCGGCGGCTTCGGCCTGTGCGGCATTCCCGAGAACCTGATCGCGGGCCTGCGGGACAGTGGCGTCAAGGGGCTGACGGTCATCTCCAACAATGCGGGCGTCGACGGATTTGGCCTGGGCCAGCTGCTGGAAACCCGCCAGATCGCCAAGATGATCAGCTCCTACGTCGGAGAGAACAAGGAGTTCGAGCGACAGTATCTGGCCGGTGAGCTGGAGCTGGAGTTCAACCCGCAGGGCACCTTGGCCGAGCGCATCCGCGCGGGCGGCGCGGGCATCCCCGCCTTCTTTACCGCCACCGGCGTCGGCACCCTGGTCGCCGAGGGCAAGGAAGTGCGCAACTTCGATCGCCGCGACTACGTCATGGAAACCGGCCTCGTCGCCGACCTGGCCATCGTCAAGGCGTGGAAGGCCGACGAGCGGGGCAATCTGGTGTTCCGCAAGACCGCCCGCAACTTCAACCCGATGATGGCCACCGCCGGCAAGGTGACACTGGTCGAGGTCGAGGAGATCGTGCCCACCGGCTCGCTGGACCCGGACCATATCCACACACCCGGCGTCTACGTCGACCGCCTGTTCGTCGGCACATTCGAGAAGCGGATCGAGCAGCGAACCATCCGTCAGAGGGAGGCCGTCTGATGCCCCGCACCCGCGAACAACTGGCCGAACGCGCCGCCAAGGAGCTGCAGGACGGCTTCTATGTGAACCTGGGCATCGGCATTCCGACCCTGGTCGCCAACTACATTCCCGAGGGGATGGAAGTCACGCTGCAGTCCGAGAACGGCATGCTGGGCATGGGTCCGTTTCCGTTCGACGAGGACGTCGACGCCGATCTGATCAACGCCGGCAAACAGACGATCACGGAGATTCCCGAGAGCGCCTATTTCAGCAGCGCCGACAGCTTTGCCATGATCCGCGGCGGCCATATCAATCTGTCGATCCTGGGAGCCATGGAGGTCGCCGAGAACGGCGACATCGCCAACTGGATGATCCCGGGTAAGCTGGTGAAGGGCATGGGCGGTGCCATGGACCTGGTCGCAGGCGTCAAGCGGGTGGTGGTGGTCATGGATCACGCCAACAAGCACGGCCAGTCCAAGGTGCTGAAGGCCTGCACCCTGCCCCTGACCGGCACCGGCGTGGTCAGCCGGATCATCACCGACCTGGCCGTGTTTGACGTCAAGCCGGGCGGCGCGGGCCTGGAGCTGATCGAACTCGCCGACGGCGTCACCCTGGACGAGGTCGCGGCCAGGACTGAGGCGACCTATACGATCGCACCCAGCCTGGGCTGATGTGACCTAGGCCGCGTTCGCTTCTGTCCAGGCCACGATCTGGGTGTTGAGGTCGCGCGTGGCCAGGTCATAGGCCTCGACGATAGCCCCGACGCGGTTGGCGGCGGCGGGCTGTTCGACCGTGAAAATCCGCTCCACCTTCACCTGCCGCTCGGGCAGGGTCAGCAGGCGCACCCGGGCCGTGATAACGACCGTCGGCACAGCCTCCGGGGCGGGGTAGCGCGTCTCGAAGGCGCGGATATCGATATCCAGCGTCCGCGTGCTGCGCGCCAGTTCGCGAGGACCGATCAGACGGACCTGAGTGGCCTGGCTGGCGAAGGCATTCTCCAGACTATCGGTCAGCAGGTCCGCAGCCGGAGATATCCAGCGGGCACCGCCGATGTAGGCGGTTTCCGTACCGGTGACGCCCAGCAGCCGGTCGCCCTCGGCCGCCTCGGGCATCTCCACCCTTCGCATCCCGACCAGAATGGGATCGGCCACCGGCGTCGCCGCCTGGCCCGAGACGCCGCCGAAGCGATAGGTCTGAACAGGGTCCGGGCTCGACAGCAGGGCGCAGGCCGACAGGGAGATGGCGGTCGCGCCAACGGCAGCGAGACGAAGCAGGTTGGATCGGATCACGGTTGAACCTCCAGTTCACGGGTCGGGGCACGGCCGATGAAGTCACGCGGGCTGGCGCGAACCTCATCAACGAGGCCCTCCAGCGAACGGGTGGCGTCTTCCAGGCCCTGGATCGACTGTTGCAGTTGCGGCAGGCCGGTGGCGGTGAAGTCGGTCAGCGGACCCTCCACACCCTCGGCCGTGCGGTTGATGGTGGCGATGGCGCCGCGGGCCTCTTCAGCGGCGGAGTTGATGTTGGCGATGGCGGAACGACCGTCCGTCTCGACCAGACGACGCGCCTCGGCACCCAGGGCCTCATATTCGCCGATGGCCGAGTTGGCCTTGGCCAGAGCCTGTTCCAGCTGCTCGAACATGCCCTTGCGCGCTTCCAGTTCGGCGGTCAGGGATTCGACGTTCTTCAGGCTGGTCGAGAAGCTGCGCACGTTGTCGTCGGACAGCACGCGGTTGAGCCGGTTCAGCGCATCGACAGTCTGGGCCAGCACTGTGCCAGAGCCGCTGAGCAACTCCGCGATCGGCGACGGCTGGCTCTGGATCACCGGAATGACGTTGTCCGGATACTGGCTCTTCAGGATGGCGCTGTTGGCGTCGCCGGCGGTGATCTGAATGTAGTTCAGGCCCGTGATGCCCTGCGGTTCCAGCTGGGCGCGCGAGGAGACGCGCACGGGCGTGGTGCCATCGACGCGGATACGCGCGATGACCTGATCGCCCTTGTTGGGGTCCAGGTTCAGGTCGGTGACCTCACCCACGCGGATACCGTTGAAGTGGACTTCGCCGCCCTCGGACAGGCCGCGTACGGGGCCGTAGAAGACGATGTCATAGACGTCGTAGTCGTTGTTGAACTGAAGCCGGGCCAGCCAGATCGTGAACACCGCCAGGGCCGCCAGAAGGGCGACGGTGGCGATGCCGACGGCGGCGTAGTGTGCGTCTCTTTCCATGGGTCGGCTCTCCTCAGGCCGCTTTCGATCCGGAACCGGCGCGTCCGCGCGGCCCCAGGAAGTATTCCTTGATCCAGGCATGGTCCGAGCGTTCCAGCTCGCGGACCGGGGCCTTGGCAACGACGTGCTTGTCGGCCAGGACGGCCACCTGATCGGTGATGGCGTACAGGCTGTCCAGATCGTGGGTGATCATGAAGACGGTCAGGCCCAGATCATCCGACAGCTGGCGGATCAGATCGTCGAAGGCCGCGGCCCCGATAGGGTCCAGACCGGCCGTCGGCTCGTCCAGAAAGACCAGTTCGGGATCCAGCGCCAGGGCACGGGCCAGGCCGACACGCTTCTTCATACCGCCAGACAGTTCGGCCGGCTTCTGATGATGCACCTCGGGCTTCAGGCCCACCATGGCGATCTTCATCTCGGCCAGTTCGCGGATCACGGCCTTGGACAGGTTGGTATGCTCCACCAGCGGCGAGGCGACGTTGTCCAGCACGCTGAGCGAGGAAAACAGGGCCCCCTGCTGAAACAGGATGCCGGTCCGGCGCTCGATGTCGGCGGCCTGGGCCTTGGTCATATCGGCCGTTTCATGCCCGAAGATCTTGATGGAGCCAGCCTCCGGCTCCTTCAGGCCGATGATGGTGTTCAGCAGCACCGTCTTGCCGGTACCGGAGCCCCCGACCACGCCCAGGACCTCGCCCCGGACCACGTCAAGATCGAGGTTTTCATGAATGGGGGCCTGGTCGCCGAACTGGCTGACGAGACCACGCACCTCGATCAGGTTTTCCGGCCCCGTCTTGGCGGATTGGTCGCCGGCGGGCGTAACGACGGTGTCGTCATTCACGGTATCCGTCACAGGTTCAGCTCCATGAAGATCATGGCGAAGACGGCATCCAGGAAGATGATGGCGAAAATGGCCTGGACCACGGCGGCGGTCACGCGGCGTCCCAGGCTTTCGACATCACCGGCCACGGCCATGCCCTGGCGACAGCCGATAGCCGCGACCACGATGGCGAAGATGGGGGCCTTGATCATGCCGACCATCAGGTGATTGCCCATCAAGGGGTCCTGGGACATCTGCTGGATGAAGAAGATCGGGCCGTAACCCAGCACGCCCCAGGTCACCAGCAGCCCGCCGAACAGGCCGGTGATGATGCCCACAAAGGTCAGCAGCGGCATCATGATGACCATGGCCGCCAGACGCGGAATGACCAGGGCCTGGAACGGATTGACGCCCATCACCTGCATGGCATCGACCTCCTGCGTCATCCGCATGGAGCCGATCTCGGCGGCGAAGGACGAGGCCGAACGACCGGCCAGAAGGATGGCGGTGATCAGCACGGCCAGTTCGCGCAGAACGGCCACGGCGACCAGCTGGACCGTGAACACTCCGGCCCCCAGTTGCGACAGCAGGTTGGCCCCCAGCAGGGCGATGACGGCCCCGATGAAGAAGTTGGTCACCGCGATAATCGGCATGGCGTCCAGCCCGGCGCGCTCCCCCTGGCTGAACCAGGCGGCCCAGCGGATGCGGCCCGGATTTTTGAAGGCCGTCCCGACCGCCACGATCAACCGGCCCAGGAAGGCCATCGACAGCATGGCCTCGGTGGCGACGTCGTAGACGCCCAGGCCGATCTTTCCGAAGAACCGCACGACCGGAAGGGGGCGGCGTGGCGGTGGGGCACTCTCGCGCTCCAGCTTCTCCACCATGGCATAGGTACGCCCAGCCTCTGGCCGCTCCGACCAGGCCGATTTGGGCAGGACACAGTTGGAGGCCTGCACGATCGCCAAGGCTCCGGCGGTATCGAAACGGCCCAGATCCTTCAGGTCGACCGCGTCGATGCAGCGGTCATTCATCTGTTCGTCCAGGCGACGCGAGACACGGCCCAGCTCGGTCGCCGTCCAGTCGCCGGTCAGCCGCAGGGTCAGGCCTGAGCCGCCATCGTCGATGTCAAAGTCCGCTGCGGCCATGTCGCTACTTAAATCGCCCCGTAGGCTTTGACCACGTTCCTTGAACGGCAAAGCTCATCAGCCGATGACAACGCTGCTGAACCGTATTCGTTCAGCCACAATCGCTCATACGTTTCAAAGGGCTGTCCGGACGCGCGCCAGATCCTCGACGAAGCGCGCCCGCTCCGCCGCCCGCCCGGCCTCATCGGGAATCCGCAGCAGATAGGAAGGGTGGGCCGTGATCATCAGGGTGGCCCCGTCATCCAGGGCGATCGGCTGACCGCGCTCCTTGCCGATCGTCACCTTACGGCCCAGCACACCAAGCGCCGCCGTCGCGCCCAAGGCCACGATCAGGCGTGGCTTCACCAGTCGCCGCTCGCTGTCCAGCCACCAGCGGCAGGCGGTGACCTCGCTGGCCACCGGGGTCTTGTGCAGGCGACGCTTGCCGCGCGGTTCGTGCTTGAAATGCTTGACCGCATTGGTGACGAAGGCCTGTTCGCGGTCGATGCCGACTTCGTCGAGCGCGGTGTTCAAGACCTGGCCGGCAGGACCGACGAAGGGCTGGCCCGACAGGTCCTCCAGATCGCCCGGCTGTTCGCCGACAATCATCAGGGGCGCTGCGGTGGTGCCCACCCCGCACACCCCTTGCGTCGCATCGCGCCACAGCGGACAGCGGCGACAGCCCTGAACGGCGCGGTTCAGGTCGTCGAGCGAAGTGGGCACATAGTCTTCGGCCACCTCACCCTTGCGGACGATCGGCGACAGCGTCTGGGCCAGGCGCGGGTTTGGCGTGGATGCGGGCGCGGCGACCATCTGCTGTTCGCGGGCCGACGCCTGGGCGATCAGTTCGGGGATCAGCGCCGCCTCGGGCAGGTTTTTCCAGTACCGTTTGGGCATCTCGCCCTGCATGGTGCCGGTCTTCAGGCGCGCCGGATTGAAGGTCGAGGCATAGTAGGTCTTCCAGAACTCCTCGATCTCGTCCTCGGTCGGGGCCATGTCGCGCGTGGCGGGCGGGCCGAAGGTCAGGGCCTGGCCGTCCCAGAAGGCGCAGCCGTCAGGCGTCAGAATGGACCACCGCATGGTCGTGAACCGACGCATGAAGAAGGGGGCCGTGCGCTCCAGCACCCGGTGCGCGGGCTCGAACCAGGCGACCCAGGCCTCGCCCTGCTCGTCCTGAACCTCGCGAAAGCGGACGAAGGCCTTCATCTTGTGACTGGCCCGGCTGACATTTTTGGCGCGCTCGAAGGCGTCGGCGACATCGATGTCGGTGACCACTTTCATCAGATCGGGCTCGTCCCGCAGTCGCCAGAGCAGGCGATACAGCAGGTCGAACCGGTCGGCCGAGCGGTGCAGGATGACCGCCTGCGCCAGATCGACGAAGGCCTTGGGGACCGCGAACTCCGGTGTGGCCTTGGTGACCGGCCTATCCGCAGGCGGTGCCGCATCGAACAGCCCGCCTTGATCTTCACCGCCCGCCACCACAAACCGCGCCTGCGACGGGTCCACCCCCTCCAGCCGAAAGGCCCGGGCGGCCTTGCGCCAGCCGTCGAAGTCGATCTCGCTGGCCAGGGTCGCGACCCGCATCAGAACAGGCTCAGCTGCACCGGCTTCTCGACCGGCGTCAGGCGGGCACGCAGATCGGCGGCATCGGTCAGGCCGCCCGGTGTCCAGTCCAGGGCGGTGATGAAGGGCCGGACCTTGTCGATACCCCGGCACAGCCGCCCGATATCCTCCAGCCGCAGGGTGCGCCAGCGCCGGACCTGCACGATCCGGTTGACCGACTTCACGCCCAGACCGGGCACCCGCAGCAGCATCTCGCGCGGGGCGGTATTCACATCGACCGGGAACTGCGCCCGGCTGTTCAGCGCCCAGGCCAGCTTGGGATCGATGGCCAGATCCAGCATGCCATCCACCGTCGCCTCGCCGATCTCGGGCGGCGAAAAGCCGTAGAACCGCATCAGCCAGTCGGCCTGGTACAGCCGGTGCTCGCGCATCAGCGGCGGTTTGGTCAGGGGAAGGACGCTGGACGCATCCGGTATGGGCGAAAAGGCGGAATAGTAGACGCGGCGCAGGCCATAGCCGCCATACAGCGACGCCGACCGGTCGATGATCTCCGTGTCCGGTGCCCCGTCCGCCCCGACGATCAGCTGGGTCGACTGGCCTGCCGGCGCAAATTTCGGCGGCTTGATGCGGTCCTTCTTTGACGGCTTCGCAGCCTCGACGCCCAGGCGCACCTGGCTCATCGCCTTCTTGATGACGGCGACATCTTTCTGGGGTGCCAGCCGATGAAGGGCCTCGTCGCGCGGCAGCTCGATATTGGCCGACAGCCGGTCGGCATACAGCGCCGCCTCCTCGATCAGGCGGGGATCGGCCTCAGGGATCAGCTTCAGATGAATATAGCCGCGAAAGCCGTGGTCGATCCGCAGCGTCTTCGCCACCAGGACCAGCTGCTCCATCGTATAGTCGCCCGAACGGATGATGCCGGACGACAGGAACAACCCCTCAATGTAGTTGCGCTTGTAGAAGTTCAGGGTCAGGGACACGACCTCATCCACATCGAACCGCGCCCGCTGCACGTTCGAGGACGCCCGGTTGATGCAATAGACGCAGTCGTAGATGCAGAAATTGGTTAGCAGGATTTTCAGCAGGGAGACGCAGCGGCCGTCCGGCGTATAGGCGTGGCAGATTCCCATGCCCTCGGTGGAGCCGATGCCCTTGCCACCGAGCGAGTCGCGCTTGGTCGTGCCGGAAGACGCGCAACTGGCATCATATTTGGCCGCATCAGCCAGGATCGACAGTTTCCGCTTGAGATCGAGCTGCGCCATCGTTCATGGTATGTTCCAATACTGCTGTGACGTCCAGCGTGGCCGTGGAACGAATTGTCGCGTCAGCTCAGATAGTTGAGCAGGGTCGACTGGCGCAGCTGGCTGATGACCTGGGCCGAGGCCTGGATGGCGACCTGCGAGAGTTGCAGATCGGTCACGGCCTTCAGCATGTCCGCATCGGTGCGATCCGCGACGAGGCCGTCCAGAGAAGCGATCTGATCCTTGTGGCTGGCGATCAGGGTGTCGACCTGATTGGCCTGGGCCCCGGTCATGGCGGTCTTTTCCGTCACGGCCTTGCCCGCCTGTTCCAGCAAGGTCAGCTGGCTGGTCAGAAAGGTCTTCTGCGGCTCCGTCAGCTTGCCGCTGAGCGGACCTTGCGGCCCCTCGTGAAAGGCCTGGATGTCGCGCAGGATGGCCAGGGTGTCGGTGCCCAGGTCACTGGCCAGAACACCGGTCTCCAGCGTGGTGCCCTCGGCCACGCGGCTGGCGGTCTTCAGGCTGTCGTTGCGGAACTGGGCGGCGAGTGGACCCGTGGTCAGGTCCGACATCGTTTCGGCGGCCAAAGGCTCCACATCCACCGACGAGCCGGCGAACAGATAATTGCCCTGATGCTTGGAGTTCAGGCCGCCGCGCACCGACTGGAACAGGCCCTCCAGCTCGGTCATCAGGCCCACACTGGTGTCGGCCGCAATGGCATTGCCGAGAGCCGAGCGGATGCCTTCGGTACCTTCGCCAACGCGGTTCATCGCCAGATCCTGCGACGTCAGGCGCGCGGCGACCGAGTTGGACGTATCGAGAAACCCCTGCAATCGCGCCGACGAGCCCTTCAGCGCCGTCAGAGTCTCCGACTGGCGTCCGAAGCCGACCAGATCGGTGGCGTTCTTCTGGGTCGACACCCGTTCCTGGGCGTCGTTGGCCTTCATCTGCGTGTTCATCAGATTCAGCAGGGCCGACTGATAGTTTCCAAAGGTGGCAACGCGGTTCATCAGACCATCCCCAGCAGCGTGTCGTACATGTCCTTGGCGGCCTGGATCATGCGGGCCGAGGCGTTAAAGGCCTGCTGATAGGTAGTCATCAGCACCAGTTCCTCGTCCAGGTTGACGCCCTCCTGCGAAATCTGCCGGGCGCTGGCTTCGTTGGCCAGGGCGTCGGCTGTCTGGGCCCGGGTTTTGGCGGCTGCGGCCTTGCCGCCGATATCGCCGGCCAGTTCCGACGCATAGCGCGACACCGACATCGACCCGCCCGCGGCCCCGCCCGCCGACTGGAAGGCACTGGTGCGCTGACCGGCGTCGGCCAGAAGCAGGGCTCCGCGTCCGTCGCCACTGGTCAGGGCCGCCGAGCCTGCGGCTGCGCCCAGGTTCAGCTGGGCCAGCGCCAGATTGGCCGGGCTGGTGCGGATGTCGGAGCGGATGGTGAAACTGTCTGCACGCGAGGCCCGCGTCCCCTCCCCGATCCCGAACAGGGCCGAGACCGAGACGCCGGACGGCACCTGCCGCGTCCGGTCGTCCAGCACGCTCATGCTCGGCGACGGATTGCCTGCGCCGGTATAGCTGAGCGCCCCGTCGGCCCCCAGGCTGAAGCTGCCGTAGCGACCGACGCCCGTGATTGGATCGTTCAGGGCCGTGATCAAATCGCCGACGGTGCCGCCGGCGGGGACCGCCACCTCGATGTCGCGGATGCGCGCGCCGCGCTCGTCGGTGAAGCGGAAGCTCATCGTTTCGCCGGCGGTGAACCCGTGCGCCGAGGCGGCGGTCAGGCCGGTGTCGTAGATGGCCGGGGTGTCGGTAGCGACCAGATCGTTCAGGCCGAAATAGTGTGAGAAACCCCGCCCCGCCTTGTTCGACGCGGTGCCTGCCGGATCGGCGATGGAGATGCCGCTGCCTGCCGGGGCCTGGATACTCAGCTTGCCGTCGACGAAGCTGGCCGTCGCCCCGCCCAGCTGGCTGTTCAGCGTGGCCAGGAAGGTGGTCGGGTCCGCCGCCACGCCATTGATCGTCATGGTCGCGCCCGAGAAGACGATGTCGGCGCGGCTCTGGATTACCCCGGCAGCGTTTACCACGGCGATGGTCGTCTGGCCCGTGAAGCCTGCCAGCGCCGTTTCCAGCGACTGGCCGACATTGCGCCCGGTCAGGCGGTTGGGCGCAGGCACGGCGGTGTTGGCATTATGAGCGCGGTTCAGCTCGTCGGCGACATGGCTGACCAGTTCGGCCAGCCGGGCGGCGGCAGCGGGCGCATCCACGTCGCGCAGTTCGACAAGGCCCTTGATCTCGCCCGAGGTGATACCGTCCAGCAGGGCCCGCTTCTGGCCGCTGGGTTCAGTCACATAGATTTCGTTGAAGGCGCTGGTGCTGGTGACCGTGCCCGTCGGATTATAGCTGATCTTGCCCACGCCCTGGCCGGCCAGCATGGCCCCGCCATTCGTGCGCACCGTCACCCCGCCGATGGGGCGCTGGGTGATCTGCACGTCCATCAGTTTGGACAGCTCGCCCAACAGGCTCGACTGGGCGCTCTGAGCGCCTGAGGAGTCACCCTTGGTCGCCGAGGCGCGAGCGATTTCCAGGTTCAGGCCCTCGATCTGTTCCAGCAGGCTGTTGGCCTTTTCCACCGCGCTAAGGATGCGGGCGTCGGCGTCCTGGCGGACCGCGTCGATCTGTTTGCTGATCCGCCCGGCCTCGTCGAACAGGGCTTGCGTCTTGAACAGGGCGTCCTGGCGGCTGGGCGACGACGTCGGATTTTCGCCGCTGGCGGCAAAGGCCGAGAACAGGCTGTCGATCTGGGAAAAGAAGCCGTTGTCGCCGCCGGGATCGCCGAACAGCGACTGGATGCGGTCGTACAGTTCATAGCGTACGGTCTGGCGGGCGGACTCGGCTCCCGCCTTCATGCTGGCGGCCTGCAGGAAGGTGTCGGTGGCCAGACGAATGCGCGCGATCTCGACGCCCGAGCCGATGCCTGTGCCGGTCAGGGTCTTCTGATCGGCGATCTTGCGGACATAACCCGGCGTATTGACGTTGGAGACGTTGTCCGAGATCACCCGAAGCTGGGTCTGGGCCGCCGACAGGCCACTGCTGGCCGTATTCATGATGGCGTTCAGGGTCATGCGAACGGCCCTCCGTCACGGGCGGCACCCGGCAAAGCCTGCCATGCCACATGCGCTTTTTGCCCGGCGGCGCGCGCGGGCGCTTCCGTCAAGTCACTGATATTACGCAAGATCGTGTTTCGCGCCTGGGTCATGGCTGATCAGGAGCGCAAGCGGCGGGCCAGACGGACAAGCGACGCAAATCGCCCTGCCTACCGGGCAAATACCGTCACCACGCGGCAAGTTTGATCATAGCCAGCCGGGTCACGCCGACAGCAAGGCGCAGGTTTTGTCATGAGGAAACAATGACTTGAAGCAGCGAGCGAAGTTGGCCCGCGACTTGCGGCGAAGCTGCCGAATGTCCGGCGCAGCAGGCGCCCTCGTCCTCTCGCTTCACCGCGAGCCGTCACGGTCTCATGTCAGCCACCGCCGTCCTCAATCTGATCGCGCCCTCCGCTCCGTTGCCTGTGCAGGCTGCGGGCGACGCCGATGCGTCGATCTTCGGCGGCCTGCTGTCCGATGTCGGGGCGGGCGACGGCGGCACTGACGACAGCGTCCCGCCGCATCCCACCACCCTGCCGCCACGTGACACTGCCAGGGCCACGAACAAGCTGATCGCCCTGGACAGCAGCACACCCGGCACCCTGATCGACCCGACAGGCACCATCCAGACCCAGCCCCCCGCCCCGACGGACGAGACTGTCGATACCAAGGCAACGGACGTCGCCCTCACCTTCCCCGGCCCCGCTATGGAAGCTGATTCATCTGCGTCCGACGTCGCCGGGAAGACGGACGATCAGCCCTCCGTAATGCCCTTGCCCGTCGGGCCCACGCTCGTCGTTGGAACGGCGTCAACATCTGCTCCGACAGCCACCGCGCCGGTTGTCCTGCCAGACGTGACCGCCGCTGACGCTGCTGAAGCCGCCTTGCTGGCCGCTGCCGCCGAGGCCACGACCGACGACGCCCAGACCCTGCCGCCCGCCGCCACCGACAAGACCGCAGCGACGACACCACCGGTTCCCCAGGTCCAGCCGCCCGCACCGGCCCCGCTGAAACCCGCGTCCGAGCGTACGGGCCGCACCCATAACGGACTGACCCGCGAAGGGAGCGAGGCCAAGGTGTCTGCCGATGGCGTGACCGTCACCACCACCGCATCAGCCCCCTCCGCGACACCTGCACCGACGCCTGGCAAGGCCGCCGCCGACGCCTCCACCCTGCCGCCTGCGTCTGCCGCGTTGACAGGCCAGGCCGATCTTTCCGGCGACCTCGGCACCGATGGGGCTGCGGCCTCGCTCGATTCCGCCAAGGCGCACGCCGAGGCCACCGTCAGCCATGACGCCAGCCTGTCGACCCTGTCGCGCGCCACCATCGACGCCACGGCCCAGATCGCCGCCCAGATCATCCGCAAGCTGGACGGCCGGTCGACCCGATTCGAGATGGCCCTGACGCCCGACGACCTGGGCCGTGTGGACGTCAAGCTGGAGATCGATGCCGAGGGCCGCCTGGCCGCGCGCATGGCCTTCGACAATCCCGCCGCCGCCGCCGATCTGCGCGGCCGGGCCGACGAACTGCGTCGCCAGCTTCAGGACGCGGGCTTCCACGTGCCCGACGACGCCTTTGAATTCGCCGAGCGCGACAGCGGCTCCAGCGCCTTTGACCGGGGCTCATCCGATCACAACGACAACCAGCGCCAGAACCGCGCCTTCTCCGCCGCCTCTCGCCTCAATGCCGAAATCGATGTGGCCCAGCCGCCCCGCTGGGTGGCGCTGTCCCTCTCGCCCTCGGGCGTGGATTTGAAGGTTTAACCGATGGTCGATTCCATCAGCACCAATACCGCCACGACCCGGATCAACTCCGGTTCGACCATGCTGGCCTCGAACTTCGAGACCTTCCTGACGCTGCTGACGTCTCAGTTGAAGAACCAGGATCCGCTGTCGCCGGTGGATTCCAACCAATTCACCGCCCAGCTGACCCAGATGGCCGGCGTGGAGCAGCAGCTGTTGACCAATGACCTGCTGAAATCCCTGGTCGCCGGTCAGGGTGGCGGCAGCCTGGCCAATGCGGCCAACTACATCGGCAAGGATGCCACCGCCGCCTGGGCCGCCACCAAGCTGACCGACGGCAAGGCGACCTGGAGCTATGAGCTGGCCAACACCGCCACCGACGCCAAGCTTCAGGTGCTGGACGCCCAGGGCAAGGTGGTCTGGGAAGGCACGGCTCCCGACAAGTCCACCGGCGTCCACGACTTCACCTGGGACGGCAAGACCACCGGCGGCGTCAACGCCACCGAGGGCGGCGTCTATACGCTGAAGATCACCGCCAACAATGCGACCGGCGGCACCGTCGACAGCCAGGTCCTGACCCGCGGCCGGATCACCGGCGTCGAGATGTACAACGGTGAGGCCTATCTGACCGTCGGCAACTCCATCCTGCCTCTCTCCACCGTGATCGCTCTGGAAGAAAACCGGACGGCCACCCCCACTCCGACACCAGCGAACGATGACGGCGAGGAGGGTCTGATGGCCTCCATCGCCTCGGCGCTGAACCCCCTCAAACTGTTTTCGTAAAGGACCCGAGCCATGTCTCTGAATAGCGCCCTGTGGGCCGGTGTTTCCGGCCTGTCCGCCAATGCCGCCGCCCTGGCTTCGATCTCGCAGAACATCGCGAACGTGAACACGGTCGGCTACAAACGCACGACCAGCGAGTTCCAGACCGTCATCAACGGCCAGTCCGCCGGCACCGGCTATTCCGCCGGCGGCGTTATCGCCAATACCCGCCACTACACCTCGCAGGGCGGTCAGCTACAGCGCACGACCTCCAGCACCGACCTTGGCATTGCCGGTCAGGGCTTCTTCGTCGTGACGGAAAAGCCCGAGAACCTGACGCCGATCGATGCGCGGCTGTTCACCCGCGCCGGAGCCTTCACGCCTGACGACTTCGGCTTTCTGAAGAACACCGCCGGGCTTTATCTGCAGGGCTGGCCGGTGGATTCCGAAGGCAACATCGCCACCGACCCGTCCGATATCAACCGCCTGCAGTCGATCAACATCGGCTCGGTCGGCGGGGCCGCCGAGGCCACCACCCGCGCCCAGCTGAACGCCAACCTGCAGTCAAGCCAGGCCATCTCGGCAGAGGCGACCGCCGCTTCCACCGTTCCAGCAGGGGCCGACGCCTACGATCCGGCCACCAACTCCATGGCGATGTATGACCCGGACACGGGGGTGGGCGTGAAGCCCGACTTCACCATGTCGATCCCGGTCTCGGACTCCAAGGGTGGCCAGCGGACGGTGGCCCTGTCGTTCCTGAAGGGCGTCAACCCCAACGAATGGTATGCCGAAATCCACGCCGTGCCCGCGTCCGACATTGAAGGTGGGGCCAATGGCCTGATCAAGAGCGGTCGGATCGTATTCACCCAGGACGGGCGTCTGGACCCCGTTGCCACCGCAGCCCTCGGTGCCAATGCCCTGTTCCCCGACCTGAACGCCGCCACCCTGAGCATCGGGGCCTCGGATTCGGCCGCCGCGCCCGGTACCGTAAAATGGGCGACCGGCTTGGGCATCGCGGCCCAGCCGATCAATCTGGCGCTGAACGCCTCCGCCGGCGGTCTGACCCAGTACAGCAGCGCCTCGGCCGTCCAGTCGGTGAACACCAACGGCACCGCCTTCGGCAACCTGGCCAGCATCGAGATCGACAAGGAAGGCTTCGTCACCGCCATCTTCGACAACAGCGTGACGCGCCGCATCGCCCAGGTCGCCATCGCCACCTTCGCCAGCCCGGACAATCTGACGGTCGAGGACGGTAACGCCTACCGCGTCAGCCGCGGCTCGGGCACCTTCAACCTTAAGACGGCCGGCACGGGCGGCGCAGGCTTCATCGGCGCCTCGCAGCTGGAGGCCTCCACTGTGGACCTGTCGGCCGAGTTCACCGGCCTGATCACCACCCAGCGGGCCTATTCCGCTTCGTCCAAGATCATCACCACGGCCGACGAAATGCTGGCCGAACTGATCAACATCAAGCGCTGATAATCGCCGCAACGGGGGGACCGGCGCATGGACCGATCGACGAAAACCAGGCGGGTGGACGGAGGGGATTTTAGGATTCCCTTCACCACGACGCTTAAACGGCCCTTAGGCGGGTCGCGCTACCTTGCCTGCTCAGTGTGGTGGTGAATGAGGCAAAAGCCCATGTTGCAAGAGCGACGTCTTAATACCCAGGGTGAACAGTATGTCGTGGGCCCCACGGGTACGCCGCTGACGCTGCGCGACCTGCCGCCGCCGCATACGGACCGCTGGGTCATCCGCCGCAAGGCCGAGGTGGTCGCCGCCGTTCGCGGTGGCCTGATCAGCCTGGAGGACGCCCTGGCCCGCTACCGTTTGACGGCCGAGGAGTTCCTCGCCTGGCAGAAGGCCATCGACAAATGGGGCATGCAGGGCCTGCGCACGACCCGCATCCAGCACTACGGCCGCGACGACTGATCGGCCCGATCTCTCTCCCCGACGGCCAGCGGTCGCTCCTGACAACAGGGGCGGCCGTTGTCGTTTTGACGTGCGTCCACGCTCAGGCCTCGAAATCGTGCCGTTCAAGGCCTAGATAGCGGCCATGACCCTGACCGAGGACCTTTGCCCGATCCCCGACATCGCCCCCGTGTCGTCGCAGGACGACATGGATGCGGCGATCGAGGCCGCGCGCGCGGCGGTCGGTCTGCCGGTCGGATCGCGCGTGGTCGCGGCCATGTCCGGCGGTGTGGACTCCACTGTCGTGGCGGCCCTGCTGCACAAGGCAGGCTATGACGTCGTCGGCGTGACGCTGCAGCTCTACGACCACGGCGCGGCCCTCAAGAAGAAGGGGGCCTGCTGCGCGGGTCAGGACATTCACGACGCCCGCCTCGCCGCCGAGATGCTGGGCATCCCCCACTATGTCCTCGATTATGAATCGAAGTTCCGCGACGCGGTGATCGACCAGTTTGCCGACAGCTATCTGGCCGGCCAGACGCCGGTGCCCTGCATCCGCTGCAACCAGACCGTCAAGTTCCGCGACCTGCTGGACGTCGCCCGCGACCTGGGCGCCGAGGCGATGGCGACGGGCCACTACGTCCGCCGATCCGTCACCGACGGCCGCGCCCAGATGAGGAAGGCGGTCGATCACAGCCGCGACCAGTCCTACTTCCTGTTCGCCACGACGCGGGATCAGCTGGACTATCTGCGCTTCCCCCTGGCCGATCTGGAAAAGCCCCAGGTGCGCGGCGTGGCGGCGGCGCTGGGCCTTCGCATCGCGGCCAAGCCGGACAGCCAGGACATCTGCTTTGTCCCCAACGGTGACTATCGCACCCTGATCGACAAGCTGCGGCCCCAGGGGCGCGAGGCGGGCGAGATCGTGCACATGGACGGCCGCGTCCTGGGCAATCATGCGGGCATCACCGACTATACGATCGGCCAGCGGCGCGGTCTGAACGTCGCGGTGGGCGAGCCTTTGTTCGTGACCCGGCTGGACCCGGCGAAACGTCACGTCATCGTCGGTCCGCGCGAGGCCCTTCTGACCGCGTCCCTGACGCTGGACGAGACCAACTGGCTGGGCGACGAGGCCACGATGCAGGATGCCGCCGAAGCCGGTGCGCATGTCCTGGCCCGCGTGCGCTCGACCCGCCCGCCCTCCCCGGCCCGACTGTCCGTGACGGATGGCGTGGTGGCCGTGACCTTCGATCAGGGCGAGGAAGGCGTCGCGCCGGGCCAGGCCTGCGCCCTGTACGACCCCGCCGATCCGGACCGCCTGCTGGGCGGCGGCTTCATCAAGACGACGACCGCCATTGTCTGATCCCGCCGAGGATGCATGGGCACTGGGCGTTCGCCCAGGCCTGCCGTCCGAGATGCGCTATCTGGTCGAGGGCTTTCCGCGCGATCGCTGGGTACGCAGCGAACTGGACCAGACCGCGGCCTTCTGGCTTCAGATGCACGACGGCTTTCGCAACCATCAGCGACACATGGACGATCTGGTCGATCGGTGGCGGTCGGACTGCGACCTGATCGCCTTGCACCGTCAGCTGATCCCGGCCCTGCAAGGCTTCCTGCAGCATCTGGACGGCCATCACCGCGTCGAGAGCGGCCACTATTTTCCGGCCCTGCGTGCGATGGAGCCCCGGATCGACCGGGGCATCGACCTGCTGGATCGCGATCACGATGCCGTCCACGAAACGCTGGAGGCCATGTTCCGCGACGGCATGGCCTTCCACCAGGCTGTGGCCGGCAAGGCCCCCGACGCCGCCGACCAGGCCCATCGTCTCGGCGACCGGATCGCGGGGGCGGCCCGTCCCCTGCTGCGTCATCTGGACGACGAGGAAGACATCATCGTCCCTCTGATCCAGTTGCGCGGTGCGCCCGCAGTCTGATCGAACGCCGAAACGCTTTTTTGCCCTCGGCACGATTAGCCCCCGCGCCAAAATGGGCTAGAAGCCCGCATCCTGTTTACGCCCAGCCTTTTAGGAGCCCGCCGTGGCCCGCCTGTTCGACGCCTATATCATCGCTGACTGGACTGCCGCCGAGGGCAAGAAGCTGGGCGACAACTCCGTCTGGATAGGGGTGGCCAAGCGCGACGTGCGCTTCCGCCTGTATTCCGAGACGCACAATGTCGCCACGCGTGCCGAGGGCGAGGCCCTGCTGGCCTCGCTGCTGGCCGACCACAGGAAGCGCGGCGACCGGGTTCTGGTCGGCTTCGATTTCTCGCTGGGCTATCCGGCGGGTACGGCGGCGCGACTGGGCCTGAAGGACACGCCCGCCTGGTCCGCGCTTTGGAAATTCCTGGCGAGTAACATCGTCGACAAGGCTGACAACACCAATAACCGCTATCAGGTCGCGGCCAAGATGAACCGGCTGATGACCGACGAGGCCTGGCCCTTCTGGGGCGCGCCGGCCAAACAGGCCCAGCGCTGGCTGACCACGACCAAGCCGCCCGCAGGTGCCGGGGCCGACATCACCGAGTTCCGCGCGACCGAGAACGCGATCCGCAAGGGCCGCCTGCAACCCAAGTCCAACTGGCAGATGCACGGGGCCGGGGCCGTCGGCGGCCAGACCCTGGTGGGCATCCCGGCCGTGCGCCGTCTGCTGGAGAAGCTGGGCCCGTCAGGCGCCGTCTGGCCGTTCGGCACCGGCTGGCGTGCCCTGAGCACCGACGACGTCGAGCCGCTGTCGGCCCTGGTGGCCGAGGTCTATCCGTCGATGTGGGACGCCGTGGCGAACCCCGGCGAGTTCAAGGACCAGGCGCAGGTCCGCGTCACGGCAGAGCATTTCGCCAAGCTGGATGAAGCAGGCGATCTGGAAAAGGCCTTCGCCCCGCCGAAGGGGGCTTCCGACGACCTGATCGCCCAGGTCGAGCAGGAAGAGGGCTGGATTCTGGGGGCCTGAGGCGGGGCATCTGTGACGCAATGAAACCGTCACGGGCCGCCCCTACCCTTACTTCATGATCCGGCTCATTCTGGCGACCGTCCTGCTGCTGATCGGAAGCCCGGCCCTGGCCCAATCGCCACTGATAATTGCCCATCGCGGAGCATCCGGAGAGCGACCGGAGCATACGCGCATGGCCTATGACCGGGCCATCGAGCAGGGTGCGGACATGATCGAGCCGGACCTGGTCATGAGCCGCGACGGCGTACTGATCGTGCGGCACGAGAACGAGATCGGCGGCACCACCGACGTCGCCTGGCGGCCGGAGTTTGCGGAGCGACGCGCGACGAAGATCATCGACGGCGACAGCGTCACCGGCTGGTTCACCGAGGACTTCACCTGGGCCGAGTTGCAGACGCTGTACGCGCGCGAACGCCTGCCGGAGCTGCGGCCCGAGAACACGGCCTTCGACGACGTGGAGCCGATCCTGAGTTTCGAACAGGTGCTGGAGATCGCGCGGGATGCCGGCGCCCGGACGGGGCGGATCATCGGCGTGGTGCCGGAGCTGAAGCATCCGTCGTATTTCGCCGGCATTGGCCTGCCGATGGAAGACCCCTTTGTGGCTGTGCTGGAACGGCACGGGCTGACGGGGGCGGAGGCCCCGGTCATCGTCCAGTGTTTCGAGGTCGGGACGCTTCGTCGGCTCAATGAGCGGATTGAAACGCCCCTGCTGCAACTGATCGCGGCGAGCGGCGAGCCGGCGGACGATCCGGCCCTCAGCTACGACGCCATGACCACGCCGCAGGGACTGGCCGAGATCGCCACCTATGCCGAGTGGATCGGGGTCGATACCGCCCTGATCGAACCGGAGCCGGGTGCCCCGACGGTCCTGATCGCCGACGCTCAGGCGGCGCGGCTGAAGGTCTCCGCCTGGACCTTCCGCGCCGAAAACGCCTTCCTGCCCACGGGCGACAGGATCGGATCAGACCCGGCGGAACATGGTCGGCTGCACGAGCGGCTGGCGCGGTTCGCGGCCTATGGGCTGGATGCGGTGTTTATGGATCAGCCTGGTAGGTTTTAGGGGTTAGGGGCTAGGTTCGAGGGACGATGACCCCAGCCACGCAGCCCTCCCCTACTCCCTAACCCCTAACCCCTAACCCCTAGAACCTTCTCAGGCCGCGTCACCAGCCAGATGCCCACACAGACCAACACCAGCGACGCCCCATAGGTCCAGCGCATCACGCTCTCCCCCAGGAACAGGCTGGACAGGGCCACGCCGAAGACGGGGATCAGGAAGTTGAACGCGGCCAGCATCCCCACCGGATTGTGCTTCAGCAACAGGCTCCAGGTCGCAAAGGCGAAGGCCGACAGCAGGGCCATATAAAGCAACAAAGCCCCCGACCCGAGGTCGAACGCGCCCAGATGCCCGCCGCCGACCAGGCCGATGGCCACCAGCACCGCCCCGCCCAGCGCCAGCTGCCAGCCGGTCATGACCATGGGGTCCAGACCCTGCGAGATCCGCTTGCCATAGATGGACCCCGCAGCCAGCACGAAGGCGGCCCCGATGATGAAGCCCTCGCCCAGCAGGGTGACGTCCAGGCCGAACCCGCCTCGGCCCAGATTGACGACCAGCACGCCCAGAAAGCCGACGATGCAGCCCCAGACCTTGCGGTGGCTCAAGCGGTCGTTGGAGTAGATGAAATGGGCCAGCACCACGCTGAAGAAGGTGCCGGTCGCATTCAGGATCGACGCCTTGACCCCCGTCACATGCGCCAGGCCGATGTAGAAGAAGACGTATTGCAGCGTGGTCTGGAACAGCCCCAGCAGCACCAGCTGGCGCGCCTGGGACCCCGTCACCTTCAGGATCGGCTTTCGCATCGCCACGGTGACGCCCAGCAGGATCACCCCCGCCAGCAGGAAGCGCCAGCCCGCGAACAACAGCTGGCTGGCCATGTCCGACGGCGCGATGTCCAGCATCGCATAGCCCGCCTTCACCGCCGGATAGGCACTGCCCCACAGCAGGCAGCACAGCGTCGCCAGGGCAAAGACCGACGCGCGGCGCGTGAGCAAGGGGTGGGTCATGGAGGCGGTGTTAGCCGCCCACCTGTCCGAAATCCGCCACCCGGCCCATGACGTCGCGCACCTGGCCCAGCAGCTTCAGGCGGTTGTCCCGCTCCTCGGCCACGTCGGAGTTGACCAGCACCTTGTCGAAGAAGGCGTCGACAGGTCCGCGCAGGCCTGCCAGCGCGGTCATGGCGGCGGCGAAGTCCTCGGTTTCCAGCGCCGCATCCACCGCCGTGCCGGCGGCCCCGACGGCAAAGGCCAGGGCGACCTCCTCCTCGGGCTGGCCGGGCAGGCCGGTCTGAATCATGCCGGTCGGCACGTCCCCCTTCTTGGCCTCGGCCCGCAGGATGTTCGACGCCCGCTTGTACCCCGCCAGCAGATTGGCCCCGTCGTCGGTGCTCAGGAAGGCGTCGAGGGCCTCGACCCGCCGCACGATGCGGACCAGGTCGTCGTCGCCCAGCGCAAAGACGGCGTCGACGAGGTCGTGGCGCTTGCCCTGGTCGCGGAGGAGGACCTTCAGGCGGTCGGCGAAGAAGGCGAGGAGGTCGTTCAGCTTCGGGAGAACGACACTTCGCCATTCAACGCCACTTCGCTGGTCGGCGTAAGCGAGAGCAATGCGATCGGCAGCGACCAGAACGCTTTCGGGAGTAGCATCAGGAACGACTGCTTGAGCGTCCAGAAGATCAAACAGGTGCACGTGCTCGTTCGCTGCTGCGTGTTCAATTTCGGCATCGGCTAGACGACCTGAGAAATAGCTTTGAACGACGCTTGAGCGAATATTTTCATACACCTCTTGCATATCAGCTTGGTGCCGGATGGATGCTTGTTCGATAAACAGGTCCATAAGGCTCACCCGGGCTTGGTTGCCCAAAATAAGCCGGATAACCCCCAACGATGCCCGCCTCAGAGCGAATGGATCCTTTGAACCCGTGGGCTTCTCGTCGATGGTGAAGAAGCAAACCAAAGTGTCCAGTTTGTCTGCCAGAGCAACAGTCACCGTTATAGGCCGAGCGGGGACTTCGTCGTTGGGCCCTTGCGGGCGGTAATGTTCTCTAACTGCCCAAGCGATATCTTTTCGAGCATCGTCATTCCACCAGTCACGATTTCCGATGCTGTCGGGCAGTTCCTGCAGCTGGCCCGCATAGTACCCGCCCATCACGCCCTGCAGTTCCGGGAACTCGCCGACCATGCCGCTGGCCAGATCGGCCTTGGCCAGACGGGCCGCGGCTTCGGCCTGATCGGGGTCGGCACCCACCAGCGGCGCGATCTCGCGGGCCAGGGCGGCGATGCGCTCCACCCGGTCGTGCAGGGTGCCCAGCTTGGCGTGGAAGGTGACGCCCTTCAGCTTGTCGTTCCAGGCGTCGAAGCCGACCTTCAGGTCCTCGTCCCAGAAGAAGCGGGCGTCGTTCAGGCGCGCGCTCAGGACCCGGCTGTTGCCGGCGGCCAGGGCCTGGCCACCATCGGACGCCTCGACATTGGCGACCACCAGGAAGTTGGGTGCCAGTTTGTGTGTGGCCGGATCGCGCACCGCGAAATACTTCTGGTGCACCTTCATCGACAGGCGCACCACCTCGGGCGGCAGGTCCAGGAACTGCGGGTCCATGTCGCCCAGGATCGGCGTCGGCCATTCGGCCAGCCCCGCCACCTCGTCCAGCAGGCCGTCGTCATCGACCAGCGCGAGACCCCGCGCGGCGCAGGCGGCCTTGGCCCCGTCGAGTATGCGCAGCTTGCGGTCGGCCACATCCAGCAGGACGAATTCGCGCTCCAGCTTGGCGCGATAGTGGGCGAAGTCCCTGACCGTGAACGGCTCGCCGGAACCCAGGAAGCGGTGGCCCTCGGTTGTGTCGCCACTGTGGATGCCGTCGATCTCGAACGGCACCACGGCCCCATCGAACAGGGCCACGATCCGCTTCAGCGGTCGCACCCAGCGCAGGGTCCCGGACCCCCAGCGCATCGACTTGGGCCAGGGGAAGCCGCGCACGATCTGGTCGACCATGTCGGGGATGATAGCCGTCGTCGCCTGCCCCGTGGACGACAGAACGCCGAACCAGACGCCATCCCGCTCGGTCAGTTGATCCTTGGTCAGGCCGGTCTTGCGCAGGAAGCCGTCCAGCGCCTGATCGGGCGCGGAGGTGCGCGGACCCTTGACCTCTTCGGACCGGTCCGGCGTCGCCGACGGCAGCCCCTGGACCACCAGCGTCAGCCGCCGCGGCCCGGCATAGGTGGTCAGCGCCTCATAGCTGAGACCCGCCGCCTTCAGCCGCTCGGCCGCCATCCGCTCCAGATCACGCGCCGCCCCCGCCTGCATGCGCGCGGGGATTTCTTCGGAGAAGAGTTCGATGAGAAGTTGGGGCATCAGGCGGTTTTCCGCTCTTGGTCAACATAGGCGACGGCACAGGCCTTACACAGGTCCCGGATCCGTCCGATGTAGCTCTGGCGTTCGGCGACGGCGATGGCGCCGCGCGCGTCCATCAGGTTGAACAGGTGCGACGCCTTCAGGACCTGGTCATAGGCGGGCAGGACCAGCGCCTGATCCTGCGGACCTTTCATTGCGAGAAGGCGCGAGACCTCGGCCACCATGTCCTCGAACCGGCGTTTCAGGCCGTCGACCTCATAGCCGTGGAAGTTGGCTTCCGACTGCTGGCGCTCGTTCTCCAGGAAAACTTCGCCATAGGTCAGGCCCTCCTTGGTGAACTTCAGATCATAGACGTTGTCCACGCCCTGGACGTACATGGCCAGGCGCTCCAGCCCGTAGGTCAATTCGCCCGAAACGACGTCCACCTCGATGCCGCCGACGCCCTGGAAATAGGTGAACTGCGTCACCTCCATGCCGTCGCACCAGACCTCCCAGCCCAGGCCCCAGGCCCCGACGGTGGGGTTCTCCCAGTCGTCCTCGACGAAGCGGATGTCGTGCAGTTTCGGATCGATGCCGATGGCCGCCAGCGAGCCGAGATACAGTTCCTGAAGGTTGTCCGGGTTGGGCTTCAGGATGACCTGATATTGGTAATAGTGCTGCAGCCGGTTCGGGTTTTCGCCATAGCGGCCGTCGCCGGGGCGGCGGCTGGGCTGGACATAGGCGGCCTTCCACGGGCGCGGCCCCAAGGCGCGCAGCACGGTGGCGGGATGCAGGGTGCCGGCCCCGACCTCGATGTCATAGGGCTGCAGGATCGCGCAGCCCTGATCGCCCCAGTATTTGTGGAGGGTCAGGATCAGGTCCTGGAAGGCGAGAGGTTCGGTGGTCACGGGTGGCTGTTCGCAGTCGCAAAATGAGAGGCGCGGACCCTAGACGGCGGGCCTTTGCGCGGCAAGCCGAGGCCATACGCTTCCTTAAGCGAGGGCGGCTAGAACCGCATCCATGAAGGCCATCGACCAGATGCGGCGCAGGGCCGCTCGCTATCTCGATATCGACGCCGTGACCATCGCGCCGGCGAAGGGCGTCTTCTCGCTGAGTTTCGACGACATCCCCGAGACGGCCTGGACCGAGGCCGGGCCGATCCTGGCCGAGCATGGAATCAAGGCCACCTACTATGTCTGTGGCGGGCTGGAGAGTGGCTGGAACATGGAGCGGCCGCAGTTCCGCACCGAACATCTGCAGGCCCTGCACGCGGCGGGGCATGAGGTCGGGTGTCATACCTTCGGCCACACCAGCGTGCTGCGCATGGATGCCGAGGCGATGCGGCTGAGCCTTGAGGCCAATGCCGCCTGGGTGGCCGCGCGGCTGGACGGTCATCGCATGACCACCTTCGCCTATCCGTTCGGGGATGCAACGCTGGCGGCCAAGCGGATCATCCGCGACCGCTTCGCCCTGGGGCGCGGGGTGCGTGACGGGGTCAATGCGGGCCGCGAGGACCGGGGCGTGATCAAGTCCATCGGCCTGGAGAGCCGCCGCCTGCCCCACTACGACCTGGAGGCGATGATGGCCGATGCTGCATCATCGAACGGCTGGCTGACCGCCTATGGCCACGACGTCTCGGACCGGCCCACGGACTATGGCTGCACGCCGGACGATCTGGATCGCGTACTGCGCGCGGCCAAGGGCGCGGGGCTGGAAATCCTGCCGATCGGCCAGGCCTGGGCGAAACTGTCGGCCTAGGCCGTAATCACCCGGGCCTCGATGCCCGCCGTGGCCAGATCGGCCAGAAGGCTGTTGACCGCCAGTTCGACCGCTGCCGCGTCCCGGCCGCGGATAACCAGATTGGTCCCGATCTCTCCGACCGAGCCGTGGCCGAAGGGATAGCTGCCGTAGCTGAGCTCCCGATTGGCTTTCGCCGCCGCGCCCAGCATCTCCGCGATCGTCCCTTCGCCCACACCCGACACCCGCACCGTCCGCGCATGCACGACCGCCCCGGTGCGCAGGCGCGGAGCCACATCCTCCAGCATGGCCGTCATGATCTTCGGCACCCCCGCCATGACGAAGACATTGCCGATCTGGAACCCCGGCGCATCCGTGACCGGATTGGCGATCAGGCTGCCGCCCTCCGGCACCCGCGCCATTCGTCGCCGCGCCGCATTGAACTCGCCCGGGCCATAGCGCTTTTCCAGAATCGCCACCGCGTCCGGATGCTCCGGCAGGGCCACGCCAAAGGCACTGGCCACCGCATCGGCGGTGATGTCGTCATGCGTCGGCCCGATGCCGCCGGTGGTGAAGACATAGTCGTGGGTGGACCTGAGGGCATTCAGGCTGTCGACGATCTGCTCCGTCCGGTCCCCGACAGTGCGGGCTTCCAAGAGGTCGATGCCCAGCGCGCCCAGGAACCGGGCGATGGTGTTCAGATTGGTGTCCTGTGTCCGCCCGGACAGGACTTCATCGCCGATGATCAGGACGGCGGCGGTGGGGGAAGCGTTGCTCATCTGATGCAGATAGGCGCATCCGGCCCGCACGTCATCGTCTCGCCTTGAGCATCTGTGCTATGCTCCCCACCTGATCGCCGACCCCGCCTGAAAGCCTGCACGCATGTACGAGACCCCCGAACTGGACGAGGACGCCTTCGTCCGCACCCACGAGATCCGCGTCCATCAGGACGAGGAGGCCTGGGAGGGCATGCGCGCGGCCGGCAAGCTGGTCGCCCAGGCGCTGGACATGATCACCGAGTTCGCCGTGCCCGGCGTGACGACGCAGGAGATCGACGACCGGATCCGCACCTTTACGCTGGACCACGGGGCCCTGCCCGCCTGTCTGGGCTACAAGGGCTATGAAAAGACGGTCTGCACCTCGATCAATCATGTCGTCTGTCACGGCATTCCGGGCGACCGGGTGCTGAAGGACGGCGATATCGTCAACATCGACCACACCGTCATCGTCGACGGCTGGCATGGCGACTCCAGCCGCATGTACCCGATCGGCGAAATCAACGCCCGCGCGCGCAAGCTGATCGACGTGACCTATGATTCGCTCGACGCCGGCCTGGCCATGATCAAGCCGGGCAACACCTTCGGCGACATCGGCTATGCCATCCAGCAGGTGGTGGAGGCCAATCGCATGTCGGTCGTGCGCGACTTCTGCGGTCATGGCATCGGGCGGCTGTTCCACGACAGCCCCAACGTCCTGCACTACGGCCGTCGTGGCGAGGGCGCGGTGCTGAAGAAGGGCATGTTCTTCACCGTCGAGCCGATGGTGAACCTGGGCAAGCCGCACGTGAAGGTGCTGTCCGACGGCTGGACCGCCGTGACCCGCGACAAGTCCCTGTCGTCCCAGTGCGAGCACACCATCGGCGTGACGGACGACGGCGCCGAACTGTTCAGCGCCAGCCCGGCGGGACTGTTCAGACCGAAGTTCTGAGCCACCTTACCGGGATTTCATTTGGCGTCCCGGCGGCGCGCCTGCATCGTTTCGGCGAAGCGTTTGCAGGGTGGCGTCGATGAAGCGGGTTCTGGCGACGGTCGGGATGATACTGACGCTGGCTGGGCCCGCGCTGGCCCAGGAGCCGGAGCCGGTCGCGGACAATCCGGACATGGCGGCGATCTATGCGGCGGATCAGGCCGTACGACAGGACGTCGCCGCGATCCTGGCCGGCGGACGAGAGGCGGCGCTGCGAATCTACGCTGAGGACACCGTGCGCCGCCAGCAGGTGAAGGCCCTGCTGGACGCAGGGGCATTGCGCACCGCGACGGACTTCTATTCCGCCGCCCTGGTCTATCAGCATGGCGATACGGCCGAGGACTATCTGATGGCCCACACCCTGGCTGTGGCGGCCTTGGGTGAAGGCTCGACCGAGTCGCCCTGGCTCGCGGCCGCGACGCTGGACCGTTACCTTCAGAAGATCGGCCAGCCACAGATCTATGGCACCCAGACTATGGTGAAACGGGGAGAGCAGCCGACGCACGAGCCATTCGACCACGCCCTGATCCCCGACAGCATCCGAACGGTTCTGGGCGTCTCGACCCGCGCCGCCGAAGAAGCGCGTCAGGCGCAAGAGGCAGCAGCTGAAAGTCCTGCAACGCCGGAATAGCCTCGCCGGACTTGATTGCGCTAGGGTTGTGTTTCGACCGATCTAAGGCCGCGGGGGCGCATGTGACGGAACAGCCTGAAACCGAAGCGCGACGAGCGCCTGCCCCCCACCATGCGGGCCACCGCGAACGCCTGCGCGAGCGGGCGCGGGGCGCGGGCATCCATCATCTGCCCGACTATGAGTTGCTGGAGCTGTTCCTGTTCCGCAGCCAGCCTCAGGGGGACGTCAAGCCGATCGCCAAGGCCCTGCTGGCGCGGTTCGGCTCGCTGGCGGCGGTGCTGGCCGCCTCGGTCGAGGACCTGATGACGGTCAAGGCGGAGGACACAAAGGGCCGCACCAAGGGCATCGGGGCCGAGACGGCGCTGGACCTGGCCGCCCTGCATGAGGTCTCGCGCCGCGTCGCAAAGGAGGAGCCCGCCAAGCGCACGGTGATCTCGTCCTGGTCTGCGCTGCTGGCCTATGTGCGGCTGTCGCTGCAGCACGAGCCGCGCGAGCAGTTCCGGGTGCTGTATCTGGACAACCGCAACCAGCTGATCCTGGACGAAATCCAGAACCGGGGCACGGTCGATCACGCCCCCGTCTATCCGCGTGAGGTCGTGCGCCGCGCGCTGGAGCTGTCGGCCAAGGCCATGATCATCGTCCACAACCACCCCTCCGGCGACCCCACCCCATCCCGCCCCGACATCGACATGACCCGTCAGGTCATCGAAGCCGCCCGAGCGCTCAGCATCGAGGTCCACGACCACCTGATCGTCGGGCGTCAGGGCGTGGCCAGTTTCAAGCAGTTGGGGTTGATGTGACCCACCTAATCCGCTCATCCCGGCGAAAGCCGGGACCCAGTGCTTTGGGTGATGCGTCTGCGCGAATGAGCCGGTAACGATATCCCGAGGCACAGTGCTTCGCTGGACAGAACTGGGTCCCGGCTTTCGCCGGGATGAGCGGATGGAAATGAAAACCACACGTCGATCTGTTCTGGCCGCGACGCCCCTCGCCGCGATACCTCTCGCTGCCTTGGCCACCACCGCCTCCGCCCAGTCCGCGCCCGCCGTCATGATCTCCACGTGGGACTTTGGCGCGGCGGCCAATGCGGCGGGCGTCGCGCGGCGGCAGGCGGGCGGCTCTGCGCTGGACATGGTCGAGGCGGGCGGGCGCGTGGCCGAGGCAGACGAGAGCAATTCCTCCGTCGGCCTGGGTGGCCTGCCGGACCGCGACGGTCGGGTGACGCTGGATGCCTGTATCATGGGCTGGAACGGCGACATCGGGGCGGTCTGCGCCCTGGAGGATGTGGTCCATGCCGTCTCGGTCGCCCGCGCCGTCATGGAAAAGACGCCGCACACCATGCTGGTGGGCGAAGGGGCGCGGACGTTCGCCGTCGACCAAGGCTTTCCGACGCAGAACCTTTTGACTCCACGGGCCGAGGCCGCCTGGCGTGACTGGCTGAAGACCGCCGAATATGCGCCGCGTATCAACAGCGAGAACACCGACTGGCGGTCGATGCCGGGCGGTCCGGGCAACCATGACACCATCGGCCTGATCGCCATCGGGGCGGACGGGCATATGGGCGGGGCCTGCACCACCTCGGGCATGGCCTTCAAGATGCGCGGCCGGGTCGGCGACAGCCCCCTGATCGGCGCGGGCCTCTATGTCGATGACGAGGTCGGCGGGGCCACCGCCACCGGTGTCGGCGAGGACGTGGTGCGGGTCGCAGGCAGCCATGCCGTCGTCGAAGCCATGCGCCACGACATGGACCCCACCTCCGCCTGTCGCAGCGTGATCGAACGTCTGGCCCGGCTGCGCGGCACAAAGGTCGCAGCATCGCAGGTCGCCCTGCTGGCCCTGGACAAGCAGGGCCGCGCCGGGGCCTTCGCCCTGCAACCCGGCTTCACCTATGCCGTCACGGCCGCCGACGGCACGACCCGGATCGAGCGGGCCGGTGCCCTGTTCGCATGACTGTGCTGACCTCAGCCAGGCTGACCCTGACGCCGGTCAGCGTGGATGACTACGATGACCTGTGCACCCTGTGGGGCGACGCAGCCTTCGCCACCGCCATCCTGCCCGAAGCCATGAGCACCGAGGACGTCTGGTTCCGCCTGCTGCGCGACATCGGGCAGTGGCAGATCCGGGGCTATGGCAGCTGGTCGGTGCGGCGAACGGCCGACGGCGTCTACATCGGCAACGTCAGTGTGCTGGACCACCGTCGCCTGATGACGCCCGCCTTCGACGTGCCGGAACTGGGTTGGGGCGTAGCACCGAGGTTTCAAGGACAGGGGCTGGCGTTCGAGGCCGTCAGCGCGGCGCTGGGATGGTGCGACCGATCGCTGAACACCCCACGCACCGTCTGCATGATCGACCCCGCCAATGGCCCGTCGCACGCCCTGGCCCGGCGTGTAGGCTACGTTCCCTATGCCGAGGCTATCTACAAAGGCAGTCCGGTCGTGCTGCTGGAGCGCAGGACCACCGTAGCCAGCCATTAAGGTTTACGCGGCATAGTCACAGCCGAATTGTCGGAGATCGCCGCGCCCATGCCCATGCCTGTCGAAGAGCTTCGAGGCCACCTGGTCGAGGCCTTTCCCGATGCCGAGATCACAATCGACGATCTGGCGGGCGACGGCGACCACTATCGGGCGCGGATCGTTTCGACCGCCTTTGCCGGCCTGCCGCGCGTGCGCCAGCATCAGCTGGTCTATGCCGCGCTGAAGGGCAAGATGGGCGGCGAACTGCACGCGCTGGCGCTCGAAACCTCGACGCCGACGGAGGCCTGAGCCATGCGTTACCGTCCCTTCGGCCACAAAGGACAGGCGGTCTCGGCCGTGACCCTGGGCCTCAGCTCGCGCGACATCGCCCGGGGCCCCGAGGCGGCGCGCGCGATCATCTATGCTGCGCTGGAAGCAGGCATCAACAGCTATCGCCTGCGCGACGCCAACCCCGTGCTGGCCGAAATCCTGGGCGACAGTCTGAAGGAGGTGGATCGCCGCCTGCTGCAGATTTCGCTGACACTGGGGGCCGGAGACGGTCGCAAGGGGTCGGACCGCGACTTCTCCGCCGAGGGGATGACGGCCTGCATGGACCGCGCCCTGCACGCATCGTCGCTGGGCTGGTTCGACCAGGCTCTGCTGGATCAGCCGATGCATGACGAACTGCCCCAATCGTCTCTGAATGCGCTGAAGGCCCTGCGCGCCACCGACCGCGTGCGCTTGCTGGGCGTGGCGGGTGATGGCGAGGTGATGGACGCCTATGTGTCGACCGGGGCCTTCGACGTGCTGGTCACGCCCTACCACGTCAACTCGCCCTGGCAGGTCCGGTCACGTCTGCGCGATGCCCGCGAAAAGGACATGGCCGTCTTCGCCATCGGCTATTTCCCGGAGAGCCTGGATACGGCCCAAAAGGCCGAAATGGTTCATGCGGAGCCCAAGAAAAGGGGTCTGTTCGGCTTCGGCGGCTCCGGCGGTCGGGCCAAGTCGGACCCCCTGCGCGGTGCAGGCACCTTCGCCTTCCTGCATCGCACGCCCAACTGGACGGCCGAGGAAATCTGCCTGGCCTATGTGCTGACCGACCCGTCGATCTCCAGCGCCATGATCCATGCCGAAGATGTCGATCGTCTGAACCAGCTGGCTGCCATCCCCGACCGCGACCTGCCGCCCGGCCTGGCCGCCCAGATCGAGATGGCGCGTGTGGCCGGTGCCAAGTCCGTCGCAGCCTGAACCCTTCAACACCGCGTCATAAACAGCCCGCGCCCTTGACCCTGGCCCGCCCGGTCCCTAGCTGACGGCCTTCACGAAAGGCCCCCTTCAGTGACCGATCAAGCCGTGACTTCCGCCGACCCCATCCATGCCTTCATTACCGATGCGGTGCAGACCCATCCGGTCGTTCTGTTCATGAAGGGCACGCCGGACGCGCCGCGCTGTGGCTTCTCATCCCTGGCGGTCCAGATCCTGGACCATATCGGCGCGCCCTTCGTCGGGGTAGACGTGCTTCAGGACGAGGGTCTGCGCGACGGCATCAAGAGCTTCAGCGACTGGCCGACCATCCCCCAGCTGTATGTAAAGGGCGAGTTCGTCGGCGGCTCGGACATCGTGCGCGAGATGTTCAATGCCGGTGAGCTTCAGGCCCTGATGGCCGAAAAGGGCGTGCCCATGGGTGAGGACGCCGACGCCTGATGGCCCGCCCGGTCCTGCAACCGCGCGAGGACCGCGAGATCTTCGTCGTACCCCTGACGATCCGGCCCGAGCACATCGACGAGAACGGCCACGTCAACAATGTCGTCTATGTCGGCTGGCTTCAGGATGCCGGCACGGCCCACTGGACCGCCCGCTTCGACGCGGCGACCCGCACCAAATGGTCCTGGGTCGGTGTCCGGCACGAGATCGACTATCTGCGCCCCCTGATGCCCGACGCAACCGGCGTCGTCGCGCGCACCTGGGTCGGTGATCCGCAGGGCCCGCGCTTCAACCGCTATGTCCGCATCGAGAATGCCGAGGGCCAGGTCTGTGCCCAGGGCGTCTCCGAATGGGTACTGGTCGATGCGCAGACGATGCGGCCGCACAGAATCCCGGCAGACATGCTGCCGGCCTTTCAGGCCCGCTGACTAGAGCGTCTGCGGATTGATCAGGCGCAGGCGTGCATCCGGGGCCAGGCCCAGGGTCGCAAAACTCCACGACAGTTCGACGCCCTCGGCCACCAGGGCCTTGCACATGTCCGGAGCCCGGCGGTTCAGGACCACATCCGTGTAGCCGTCCGCCGCTTCGGTCAGCTGGACCTCGAAACTGTCCAGGCTGGTACAGCCGTTGGAGCCCACCCGAACGATCAGGCGACCGCCGTCGACGCGTGGCTCACCCACGGCCTCCAAGGGTACCGACGCCGCATCGGACAGGCGCACCACATCGGTCTTGCCCTCGTCATTGGCATAGATGACGCAGCCCGACAGCAGGGGCGCGATCAAGGCTGCGGCCAGGAGTACGCGCTTCACTGGGCCGCGTCCGACGACTGATGCACGACCCGGGTCGTCGGCTTGTCCGTAGCGATAATGATGCAGCCGCCCAGCAGCGGGGCGGTAAAGGCCGTCAGGACGGCAGCGATGGCGAGACGACGCAGCATGGTGAAAATCCCCTTCCAGGTGGCGAGAGAGCGGTCGCGCCCTCTCGTGTGACGCTTGATCGCAATGTGACGTCTGCGCGCGCCAATGACACGTGAACAATCCGAAAGGTGTGGCGGGCCCCGATTATGTGCCGCCGATCAACCCCTGTTGTGTTAGCGTGCGCACATCGTGATCCCGATTGCGGGTCACGCCCTCCGACACGATCAAGACGGGTATGGTGCGCGATCCGCGCGCCTCCGGTGACCTGGAAGAGTCGGCCCTTGCCTTCGTCACACACTCCGCCCGTCCTCGACGGCACGCTGGGGCTCGCCCTGGCGGTCGTGGCCGCCTCCACAGCCCCCCTGCTGCTACTGGACGACACCCTGAAGGTGGTCGGGGCCAGTCATTCGTTTCTGGAGACCTTCGGCCTGGCTGCCGACCGCGTCACCGGCTGCCAGTTCACCGAACTGGGCACCGGCGAATGGAATGTCCGCCAGCTGCGCCATCTGCTGGCCGCCACGGCATCAGGCATGGCCGAGGTCGAGGCCTATGAGCTGGAGATCAGGATCGGCAACCGCCGCACGCCCCGGTGCCTGATCATCAATGCCCACAGGCTCGACTATGGCGACCCCAGCCAGGTGCGCCTGCTGGTCGCCATCGCCGATGTGACCGAAGCGCGGGCCCAGTCCCGCCTCAAGGACGACCTGCTGCGCGAAAAGGCCATCCTGCTGCAGGAGATCCAGCACCGCGTGGCCAACAGCCTGCAGATCATCGCCAGCGTCATCCTGCAGAGCGCCCGCAAGAGCCAGTCGGAAGAGACGCGCGCCAATCTGACCGACGCCCACAGCCGCGTCATGTCCGTCGCCGCCCTGCAACATCAGCTGGCGACCTCGCGCATCGGCGATGTCGAACTCAAGCCCTATTTCACCCAGGTGTGCCGCAGCATCGCTGCCTCCATGATCCACGATCCCGATCAGTTGAGCCTGGTGGTCGAATGCGACGAGAGCACGGTGCCGGCCGAGACCTCGGTCAGCCTGGGGCTGATCATCACCGAACTGGTGATCAATGCGCTGAAGCATGGCTTTCCAGGGGGCCGTAAGGGCCGGATCACGGTCGCATTTCAGTCCACCGACCAGAGCTGGTCACTGGCCATCCGCGACGACGGCGTCGGCATGCCCAAGGGGGAGCGCAAGGCTACACCGGGTCTGGGCACCAGTATCGTCGACGCCCTGGCCAGTCAGCTGAAAGCTCAGATCGAGGTAACTGACGGCCAACCGGGCACCACGATCACAATCGTCCATAGCCCCGTGTCAGACTCGAAAGCCGGGCAGCGCGCGCTTTAGAGGCCTTATCGTGGACTGTGCGCCATCCCGCCTGGGCGTCGCCTGACTCGCCTTCCGAATATCGTCGATATACGGCACACTCGGTTGAACAGCGAGGGCGGGCCATGGTCAGAAAGCCGATACGACGGCGAGCGCCGGCCAAGATCCGCTGGCCCGAAGTTACGTCAGAAGCCGCCGTAGCGGCCGTGGCAGTCATGCTGTCTCTGATCACGCTGACAACTTCGGCCTGGTTTGTGCTGCGTGGGTCGGTGGTCACAGCGGTGCCGCCGGAAAACATCTTCTTCTACCGCGACGCCAGCAATGATCCTTCACTAACAGCCATAGAGAATGCCGTCCTGACGGCCGGGGTGGATACGGCGCTGGTCAACACGGCCAGCGCAAATTATGGCGACGTCGTCACTCGCATCACGATGCAGATCGATGCCCCGGGCGATCGCGATGCCGTGTTCCGGTACCAGACCCTGGTGACGCCGGTGTTCAGCGAGACGGCTGCGCGTCAGGCTGCGAACTGTCCGGTCACGTCACGCTGCGTCCTGAACGGCACCTTCCTGGCCATCGAGGAGCCTCGCCGGACGCTGGACGTGGCGGGCGGCTCCTCACGGTCAGAGTATATCGGCTTTGTCCTCAACAGCAGCAACTGCGCGCCTTCTGGCCACTGTGACGCCTACCGCAACTTCACCAGCGCAAGCCAGGCGCTGGACCGTGCCGAGCGCCTTGTCATACGCTTCCACTATCGTCTGCACTCAGACGGCGAAAAGACCGCAACCTGCATTGTCGACCTGCGACCGAAAGGGGCGGTGACCTATCGACCCTGGCTGGCGGCGCAGTTGAAGAACAAGGGTTGGGCCATACTCCCCTGCCAGTCCAGCCCCTCTTGACTGAACATTGTTATTGACGCGCGCGCCATCAGGGCGTTCTTGTCTGGCTTCGCCGTTGGGGAGACATCCGATGTTGAAGTCTGCTGGTCGCGTACTGACCCTGTTGACGCCATGGGCCCTTGGAACCGTTGCCCTGGTGATGGCGTCCTGCAGTCAGCAGCCACAGGATCCGCCGGTACCGCCGACGCCCGACATCCCCATGCCGCCGCCTCCCCCGCCGCCTCCCCCGCCGCCGCCGCCACCGCCGCTTCCGACATGCCCGGGCGATCCACGGTGCACGGCGTCGGACAGCAACACCGGGCAGCAGGCACCGGAGGGCTGATCAGGACATTGTCGGCCAGCGGTCAGCGTAAAGACCGGGTCTGACCGGTATCAGGTTCGCGGCAGCTGGTAGGGGTTTTCGACCGAAACCCGCGCGCCGGGTGCCAGGCCCAGTTCCTCGAAGGTCCAGGTGATCTCCAGACCGTCGGTGACGGGTCGCTGGCAGCGGTCTTCCTTGATCCGGCGCAGGGTGATGACCGCTTCGTCCCGCGTCTGGCGCACAACGGGCGTCAGATCGGCCTTGGCGGTACAGCCGTTGGAGGTGACGCGGAACAGAGCCTGGTCATGGGCGATGACGGCGGCGTGGACCGGCTCCATCTGACCGGGCATCGGATCGTGCGCCACCACATCAGCATCCGCAAAAGGGTTTGACAGGGCACAGGCCGAAAGGCTGATGGCCAGAAGGGTCGCGCCGGCCAGACTAGCGATCGATTTCATGCCCCGGCCCTCCAGACCGTCTCTGAACTTTATCATAGTGCGCCTGTTCGCGTCACAGGTGAACCCCGGTTCCGTGAAATAGAAAGGGCCCCGGATCGCTCCGGGGCCCTTTCCAGAATTTGTCTCGCTGAACCAGCGATCAACCGCCTTACGAGGAGTAGTATTCCACGATCAGGTTCGGCTCCATCTTCACCGGGAACGGCACGTCGGCCAGCTCCGGCACGCGCACGTAGCGGACCGAGAAGCCGCGGTCGCCCAGTTCGATGTAGTCCGGGATATCGCGTTCCGACGACTGCTGCGCTTCCAGGACCAGGGCCATGTTGCGGCTCTTTTCCTTGACCTCGATGACCTGGCCCGGCTTGACGCGGTACGAGCCGATGTCGACCTTCTTGCCGTCGACAGTCACGTGGCCGTGGCTGACGAACTGGCGGGCGGCCCAGACGGTCGGGACGAATTTGGCGCGATAGACGATGGCGTCCAGGCGCGATTCCAGCAGGCCGATCAGGTTTTCGGAGCTGTTGCCCTTGCGGCGCGAGGCTTCTTCATAGGTGGCGAAGAACTGCTTCTCGGTGATGTTGCCGTAGTAGCCCTTCAGCTTCTGCTTGGCCTTCAGCTGCAGGCCGAAGTCCGAAACTTTCGACTTGCGGCGCTGGCCGTGCTGGCCGGGGCCATAGGACCGCTTGTTGACGGGAGATTTCGCGCGGCCCCACAGGTTTTCACCCATGACCCGATCGAGTTTGTACTTGGCGCTGTGGCGCTTGGACATGTGTCACTCTCTTATATGATGCGGCCCGGTCCCTCCCCAGATGGAGAGACGATCTCAACGGCGGTCCACGCATCGTCCGTAGTGTCATCGCATCGAAGGGTTGCCCCGACGACGTGAAGGCGGCGCTTATCGACGTCGCGCCTTCCGGAGTCAAGCCGCCTGGGACGCCTCCGCAGCCTCTACTGTCAGGTCGGCCTCGGCATCGGTGTTGTTTTGGCCGTCGCGCGACGGGCGGCCCAACAGATAGCCCTGGACCTCGTCGCACCCCTGGGCCCGCAGGAATTCCAGCTGGGTCCGGGTTTCGACCCCCTCGGCAAGGACAGGAATGTCCAGGCTCTCGCCCAGGGCCAGGACGGCGCGGATGATAGCCTTGGACTGCTGGCTTCCCTCCAGTTCTGACATGAAGGACCGGTCCAGCTTGATCTTGTCGAACGGAAACGCCCGCAGCGTGGACAGGGACGAATAGCCGGTTCCGAAGTCATCCATGGCCACAGACACGCCCAGCAGCTTGAGCTGGCGCAGGATATGGGTCGTGCGTTCCATGTCGGCGATCATGGCCGTCTCGGTGATCTCCAGTTCCAGCCGCTCGGGCTTCAGCCCCGTCTCGATCAGGATCTGGTGCACCAGTCGGGGCAGATCGATGTGCGACAGCTGGACCGGCGACAGATTGACCGCGATCCGGTGCGGCACCTCCCAGCTGGCGGCCTCGACACAGGCGGCCCGCAGAACCCACTCACCGATCGGCAGGATCAGGCCGGTCTCTTCGGCCAGCGGGATGAACTGGTCCGGCGGGATGTATGACCCGTCTGGCTGCTTCCAGCGCAACAAGGCCTCGAACCCGGTCGCCTTGCCGGTCGAGAGCGAGGCCTGGACCTGATAGTGCAGCTCGAACCGGTCGTTATCCAGAGCCTCGCGCAATCCCTGCGTCAGGCGTCGACGATCACGTACAGCCTCGTCCATCGCCTCCTCGTAGAAGCAGACGTCGGTCGCCAGCGCAGCCTTGGCCCGGTACATGGCCAGATCGGCATTGTTGATCAGGACCGACGCCTCACGCGCGTCGTCGGGCCACAGGGCGATGCCGATGGCGGCCCCACAGTGGACGTCGGCATGGTCCGCCTGCATCGGCTCCATGATGGCGCTGCGCAGACGCTCGGCCGCCTCCATGGCGTGCAGCCGGCTCGTGACAGGGGTCAGGGCCATGAACTCGTCACCGCCCAGCCGCGCAACGAAGTCGCCTTCAGTGCGGGTCGCCATCATCCGATCGGCGACATGGATCAGCAGCCGGTCACCCACTCCGTGACCATAGACGTCGTTGACCTCCTTGAACCGGTTCAGGTCGATGGCGAACAGGGCAAACTGCTGGCCACCCGACTGGGCGACCCGGCGCTCCATCTCCTCCAGGAACGACACGCGGTTGGGCAGTCCGGTCAGGCTGTCGTTGCGGGCCAGATGGACGATGCGACGCTCCTGTGCCAGCCGGGCCCGCAGGTCGCGGACCGCAAAAATGCGATAGTGACCGGCGCCGTCGTCGCGCCGCGCCGCGCGCACGGCGACCTCGACCGGGATCGCCTCGCCGTCGCTGGCCGTAAGGGCTCCCTGAACCAGCATGCCGTCTGCGGACCGCGCTTCCTCGTCCAGCCAGCGTTCCAGCGGCTGTCCCACCAGATCATCGACCGCAACGCGGCACAGGCCCGCAAAGGCTGCGTTGCCGATCAGGATCACGCCCTCGCTTTCGACCAGCATCCCGTCCACGCTGCCCTCGATCAGCTGATAGAGGCGGCTGTTGGAATCCCGGCTGGTCTGGTCCTCCAGCGCATGGCTGGCGATCGCGACACCCAGGATCAGGAAGCCGACCACGGCCACGCCCACGGCCAGAAGGGCGGAGGCAACATCACCCGTGACTGCGCCTTCGACCGGGGCCAGGGGCAGGATGGTCATGGCCCCCATGCCGGTGAAGTGCAACGACACGATCGCCAGAACCAGCAAGCCGGGGGCGATATAGGTCTTCAGCCCCGACACCGTGTTCCGGACCTGGGCAAAGGCCAGAGCGCCGAACACCACCGCCGCGATCAGGGATGCGGCCACATAGACCGGCGACCAGATCACCAGGGCATCGGCGGTGAAGGCCGCCATGCCGACATAGTGCATGGCCGCCACCGTCAGACCAAAGGTCACGCCGCCCGCTTCGGGCGACAGACGGTGCCGCTGCGACCCCATGGCCATGGCCAGTCCGCAGCCGACGATCGCGACCAGCAACGATATTCCTGTCAGGAAGGGCGCATAGGTGATCTCGACGCCGGGTCGATAGGCCATCATGGCCACGAAATGGGTGCACCAGATGGTGGCTCCGCCAGCCACAGCCCCCAGGAACAGCCAGGACCAGCACATCCGCCGGCGGCTGGCCCTCACCTTGCGATACAGTCGGGCCATGATGACGGCCCCCAACACGCAGATCAGGGCCGCTAGGGCCGTCAGGTAGAGGTTGTGATCCTCCACCAGGCACGAAAACACACGCATACGAACTGCCGCAACGAACTGAAACTGCAGCAGCTCCTAATGCGGAACCTTGAGCGCAGGCCTAACGATCAGGCTTAACCGTTCCTTGCCATCACCCGGACCTATCGGGCGGCAGGCCCCGGCTCGGCCACCCATACGAAGTCGTCGGCCCGCCGCTCGATCCGGCCCAGGCCCGGATAGGGGAAGTGGACGGCGTACAGGCGCAGGTTTTCGCTAGCCGCGCGTTCTAGCAAGGCCCGGCGGCTGGCCTCGGCGACATCAGCCCGCCCGTCGAACTGGATAGTCCAGTCCGGGCGCTGCACCGAGATCACGGAGTGGTGCATGGTGTCGCCGATGTAGAGCAGGCCCTCGTTGGCCGAGGCGATCTGATAGCCGGTGTGGCCGGGTGTATGGCCCTGGATGTCGACCGCCGTCACCCCGGGCAGGACCTCGGCACCGGCCGCAAAGGTCTGCACCTTGGGCGTCATCGCCGTGACCAGAGCGGCCATGGTCGGATCGGCTTTCAGGGCGTCCCATTCGTCAGTCGTCATGCGGATGGTGGCGTTCGGAAACACCAGCTGACCCACGCCATTGACCAGACCGCCAACGTGGTCGCCATGCGCGTGCGAAATCAGGATATCGGTGACCTGACCCGGCTGCACGCCCGCCGCAGGGAGCGACGTCAGCAGCTTGCCCTCCGTGCCCATCTGGCCGCCCGCGCCGGTGTCGAACAGCACGACCTTGTCGCCCATCTTGACCAGCAGCGGCTGGATGCTGAGGCCCAGCGTATCGGTCGGCAATGCGTTGACGGTCAGCAGCGCATCCACATCCGCCTTGGCCTCGCCGATCGCCAGCACCTCGCCATTGTTCGGCACCGACAGGCTACCGTCCTGTAGCGCATAGGCGTCCAGCGCCCCGATCTTGAAGGCGAAGGCCTCGCTCGCGGCTTGGGTGCTGGCGGCGGGGGCCGCCCCCGGCGTCTCGGCGGCTTTCTCGGCGGCAGGCGGGGAACAGGCCGCCATGGTCAGGGCCAGGGTGGAAACGGCGGTCAGGGTCAGGCGCATCATCGACTCCGGTTCGGAAAGAGAAACGCCCGCCGGATCGATCCGGCGGGCGTCGTCAGCGTCAGGCGGTGGCGGCGGCGAACAGTTCGTTGGCCTTGTTCCAGTTCACCACGGTCCAGAAGGCCTTGAGATAGTCGGGGCGGCGGTTCTGGTACTTCAGGTAATAGGCGTGTTCCCAAACGTCGGCGGCCAGGACGACAGCGCCCTTCTCGGCCACGTCATCCATCAGGGGATTGTCCTGGTTCGGGGTCGAGGTGACCTTCAGCTTGCCGTCCTGCACGATCAGCCAGGCCCAGCCCGAACCGAACTGACCGGCACCGGCGGCATTGAAGTCTTCCTTGAACTTGTCCATCCCGCCCAGGTCGCGGTCGATGGCGGCGGCCAGCTCAGCCGACGGCTCGCCCGTTTCGCCGACGGGGGCCAGCAGCTCCCAGAACAGAGCATGGTTCCAGTGACCACCGCCGTTGTTGCGGATCGGCTTGGGCAGGGTCGAGATCACGGCCAGCAGCTCTTCCAGGCTCTTGCCCTGGGCGGCAGGCGTGGCGTCCACGAACTTGTTCAGATTGTCGACATAGGCCTGATGGTGCTTGTCGTGGTGGAAGGTCATCGTCTCCTTGTCGATGGCCGGCTCCAGCGCGTCATAGGCATAAGGCAGGGGGGCGAGGGTGAAGGCCATCGGGGAAGCTCCTGAGCTTTGCGGGTGTGAGGTACGGTATCTAGGTGCCCGCTCGCTGAACCCAAGTCCGAAACGGAGATTTCGTTGCGTCAGGGTGTGGGCAGGTTCGCCTTCAGACAGTCCCTGACCGCTCGGCGCTGATCGCCGTTGGCGGCGGTGAAGTCGGCTCCGTCCGCTTCGAACACGGCCCGCGTCGCCGCATCCAGCCCATTGGCGAGAGCCGCCCTCACCTTGGCCTCGCCCTTGGGATGCAGGCAGAAGCCGACCTCGCGGCACAGGGCGGCGAACAGGTCGTCATAGTTGGGTGTGGCGTCGGTCATGGCAGTCGTCCTTCAGTCGCGCAGACGTTTGGCATGAAACGCCACATGATCCGCCATGAAACTGGCCATGAAGAAATAGGAATGGTCGTATCCGGGCTGCATGCGAATGGTGACCGGCTGGCCCGCAGCCTCCGCCGCTGCCTGCAGCAGTTCCGGCGTCAGCTGGTCGGTCAGGAACTGATCGGCATCCCCCTGATCGATCAGGATGTCGTCATAGTGGCCCCGCGCCGCCCCCGCCTCGATCAGCAGGGCCGCATCATGCCGCGCCCATTCGTCCCGGTCGTCGCCCAGATAGGCCGCAAAAGCCTTTTCGCCCCAGGGACAGCGCGTCGGCGAGCCGATCGGGGCAAAGGCCGAGACCGAGCGGAACAGCTCCGGATGCCGCAGCGCCAGCGTCAGCGCCCCGTGCCCGCCCATGGAATGGCCACTGATCGACCGCGTCTTCGTGGTTGGAAACTGATCGTCGATCAGGGCGATCAGCTCGGAAGTGACGTAGGTCTCCATGCGGAAATGTGGGGCCCAGGGTCCTTCAGTCGCATCGACATAGAATCCCGCCCCCTGCCCCAGGTCATAGGCCGCATCGTCCGCCACCCCTTCGCCACGCGGCGAGGTGTCGGGGGCCACAACGATGATCCCGTGCTCGGCCGCCGCCCGATAGGCCTCACCCTTGGTGGTGAAATTGTCCTCGGTGCAGGTCAGCCCCGACAGCCAGATCAGCACCGGAAACGGCCCTGTTCCTTTTCCGTCGGGGCCCGGCGGCACGAAGACCGACAGTGTCATGGACGTGCCGGTCGTCGCGCTGTCGTGCTTCAGATAGCGCAGGGTGCCGCCGTGGACGGCGTGGGTCTTGGTCACGTCCATGATCTGGCTCACCCGGGCCGGTGCACGGCGCAGATCTTGTTGCCGGACGGGTCCCGCAGATAGCCCAGCACCAGTGTGCCGAACGCGCCGTTGCGCTCGCCGGGCGGGTCCTCGATCGATGTGCCGCCGGCCGCCACGCCGGCGTCGTGGAACGCCTTCACGGCCTCGGCGTCGCGTGCGCCAAATCCGATGGTGCCGCCATTGGCATGGCAGGCGGGCTGGCCGTCCAGCGGCCTGGTGATGGCAAAGGCCCCGCGCGGCGTGCGCCACCACACCCGGCCCCGGTCGTCATCCGTGCCCGGCGGAATGCCCAGCGCACCTAGGGCCGCATCATAGAATTTGCGCGACGCCTCAATGTCGTTCGCGCCGATGGTGATGTGTGTGAACATGGCTCGCCTCCCTGATCTCAGGTTAGTTTTTTTAGAGAACGATCTGGCAGACGCAAGCCCTAGAACACCACCACGCTGCGAATGCTCTCGCCCGCATGCATCAGGTCGAAGGCCTCGTTGATGCGCTCCAGCGGCAGGGTGTGGGTGATCATCGGGTCGATCTCGATCTTGCCGTCCATGTACCAGTCGACGATGCGCGGCGTGTCGGTGCGGCCCCGCGCGCCGCCGAAGGCTGACCCCTTCCAGACCCGGCCGGTCACCAGCTGGAACGGGCGGGTCGAGATCTCCTTGCCCGCCTCGGCGACGCCGATGACGATGCTCTCGCCCCAGCCGCGGTGGCACGCCTCCAGCGCCTGGCGCATCACCACCGTGTTGCCGGTGCAGTCGAAAGTATAGTCGGCCCCGCCGCCGGTCATCTCGACCAGATGGGCGACCACATCCCCGACCTCTTTCGGATTGACGAAATGGGTCATGCCGAAGCGGCGGCCCCACTCTTCCTTGTCGCCGTTGATGTCCACGCCGACGATCATGTCGGCCCCGACCATCTTCAGCCCCTGGATGACGTTCAGCCCGATGCCGCCCAGGCCGAAGACGACGGCATTGGCCCCCGGCTCGACCTTGGCCGTATTGACCACCGCGCCGACGCCCGTCGTCACGCCGCAGCCGATGTAGCAGGCCTTGTCGAAGGGCGCGTCCTTGCGGATCTTGGCCACTGCGATCTCGGGCAGGACGGTGTAGTTCGAGAAGGTCGAACAGCCCATGTAGTGGGCGATGGCCTGACCCTTGTAACTGAAACGGCTGGTGCCGTCCGGCATCAGCCCTTTCCCTTGCGTGGCCCGGATCGAGGTGCAGAGGTTGGTTTTGCGCGACAGGCACGACTTACACTGACGGCATTCCGGCGTGTACAGCGGGATCACGTGATCGCCGACGGCGAGCGAGGTCACGCCCGGCCCCACCTCGACCACCACGCCCGCGCCCTCGTGACCCAGGATGCTGGGGAAGATGCCCTCCGAGTCCAGCCCGTCCAGCGTATAGGCGTCGGTGTGACAGATGCCCGTCGCCTTGATCTCGATCAGCACCTCTCCGGCGCGTGGCCCCTCCAGATCGACCTCGACGATCTCCAGCGGACGTTTGGCTTCGAACGCGACGGCGGCGCGGGTTTTCATGGGACAGGCTCCTTGCGAACTGCTTTCTTCTAGCCGAAGCCAGGGGTGTCAAGAAACTGCTCATTCCGATGGGAGGACCCGTGTCCAACGAGGCCGATCACCAAGAGAATGACCGCTACCTCGCGCCCGGGACGAGAGTGCGACTCGATAGCCATCTGAATGGGTCCGATGATCTTACGACAGAGGTCGGCATCGTGGTCCACTGTTGGCTCAGCGAGGAGATGGGTCTGTACGATTGCTATGTGGCCTTCTTCGGAGACCACTTTCCAAGCGGGCAGCCCAGCGTAAAGCCGTACATTCTGCGATACGCGTCTGGATCGTTGATCACAGTCGCATGAAAAACCTCGTCGTCCTGACCGGGGCCGGCATATCGGCCGAGAGTGGCGTGCCGACGTTTCGGGCGTCGGACGGGCTGTGGATGGGGCATCGGATCGAGGATGTCGCGACTCCCGAGGCCTTTGCGCGCGATCCGGCCCAGGTGCAGGACTTCTACAATCAGCGCCGTCGCCTGCTGGCTACCGTCGTGCCCAATGCAGCGCACATCGCCTTGGCCGAACTGGCGGCGCGCTGGGATGGGGACTTTCTGCTGGTCACCCAGAACGTCGACGACCTGCACGACCGGGCGCATGTGGAAGCGCCACCCGCTGCCGGTTTCGACCTGATCCACATGCATGGCGAACTGCTGAAGGCGCGCTGCACCGTGTCGGGCGCAATCTGCGACTGGCCCGGCGATCTGGCGGTGGGTGAGCCCTCGCCGCATCATCCGCGCGGCACCTTGCGCCCCCACATCGTCTGGTTCGGGGAAATCCCGCTTCAGATGGAGCGGATCGAGGCGGCGCTGGAGGCCTGCGACCTGTTCCTGTCCATCGGCACCTCCGGCGCGGTCTGGCCCGCCGCCGGGTTCGTCGAGATCGCCCGGGCGGCGGGGGCGCAGACGGTGGAGTTCGACCTGGCCCCGACCAGCGGCAGCCACCGCTTCGACCTGGGTCTGTATGGTCCCGCGACCCAGACCCTGCCGCCGTTCCTCGCTCAGCTGGACGCAGATACGACCGTGTAATCCGGACCCTGATACTCCCGCCCGATCAGGGTCAAAGTGGAGACTCTGGACCCTGCGCGAAGGGGCGATTTCCGTCTGTAAAGCCCTTGAACCGGGTCACTGCCCCCCCTTGTTAGAATTGTGCTCCGGATCGGTGTTTGCCCGGCCCGCACTGGTCTTTCTCATCGATAACGCACAGGTCGCGCCGCCTTCAGGCCTTTGGCTGACGTCCAGTCCCGCATCCAATTTCGCAGGGTGGGTGTCACCTAATTTCATGGGCGCGGGTGAAGACACTGGACCTCAGCCGATCACCCCGGTGTGCTCCAGCAGGATCATCGTCCCCAGACCGATCAGGGCCACGCCGCCGATCATCTCGGCGATCTTGCCGAACTTCAGACCGACCGCCCGTCCGATCAGCATGCCGATCGTGGTCATGACGAAGGTGGTGAAGCCGATCGCGGCGGCGATGATCCAGATGTTGGCCCCGATGAACGCCAGGCCCACGCCCACGGCGGCCGCATCGATGCTGGTGCCGACAGCCGTGGCGATAAGGGCCAGCACGCCGCGCCGCGCGGCCCTGCGCCCGTCGTCCGCCTCGACGGGCTGGAACGATTCCCACAGCATCTTGCCACCGACCGCCGCCAGAAGACCGAAGGCGATCCAGTGATCGACCCGCTCTACGAACCCTGCCGCCGCCAGCCCCAGGGCCCAGCCGATCAGGGGGGTGATCGCCTCGATCAGGCCGAACACCAGACCGTTCCTGACGGCGGTGGAAAAGTTGGGACGATGCGCCGCCCCGCGCCCGACGGAGGCGGCAAAGGCGTCGGCCGACATGCTGAGCGACAGCACGGCGATGGAAATGGGGGTCATGGAAACGAGCACTCGCCGGACACACAGAGACAGCGCGTTCGCGGCCCCGCCGGTGGGGTCGCAAAGCACGCTGGTCTCGCCAGGCGGATATGAAATCCGCTGATCGCACCACGTCGCATGGGAACGACGAGTGTGTTGACGCGATCCCGGCTGATCCTTGCCGGCGGCTACTCCCCAACGGGGCGGTCAGTAGCGGTCGCGGTCGATGAGATCAAGCCGCCCTCATTCCTCCCCCGCCGGGGGTGGAGGAAACGACGTCGGAGACGGCGTGACGACCGGACCGCCCGAAGGGGGGTGGAGGGGGCCAGCCTCATCCACAGGCGTGTGCGTCTTGCCCCCTCCACCGCTTCGTGGTCCCCCTCCGCCGGTGGGGGAGGAGTGCTTCTCCGCCGCCAGCCGTGCCAGCACCCGGCCGCGCCCCTTGGACAGCGCAGTGATCACGCCCCGGAACGTCGCCACCTCCTGAGCCGTAAAGGCAGCACGGCCCAGCATGACGCGCAGGTTCTGGCTCATCGAGCGGAACTTCTCGGGCGGATGAAAGAAGCCGGCGGCGTCCAGCTCCCGCTCCAGATGTTCGTACATGCCCAATGTCAGGGCACCGTCGGCGGGCGGCTCGGCCTCGCGAAAGTTGGGCGGGGGCGCGTCCAGCACGGTCGCCCGCCACTCATAGGCGTTGATCGCCACAGCCTGGGCCAAGTTCAGGCTCTGGTGGCGCGGGTCGATGGGGATGGTGACGATCCCCTGGCACAGGGCGATGTCGGAGGTCTCCAGCCCCGCCCGTTCGCCCCCGAACAGCAGGCCGACGTTCAGACCCGAGGCCCGGTCGTCATACAGGGTGCGCGCCGTTTCGCGTGGCGTGCGCACGGGCTGGCGCGTCTCGCGCGGGCGGGCGGTGGCGGCGTGAACGACCTGCAGATCGGCGATGGCCTCGGCCACCGTCTTGAACACCCGGACGCCCTCCAGCACCCAGTCCGCGCCCGAAGCGGTTGCCCAGGCCCGCTCCTGCGGCCAGCCATCACGGGGTGCGACCAGCCGCAGCTCCGACAGGCCGAAGTTGGCCATCACCCTGGCCACCGCCCCGATGTTCTCCGCCATCTGGGACTTGTCGAGGATGACGACCGGAGGCGTCAGGATCGAAGGCTCGGACAATCAGTCCTCGCCGTACATGGCCAGCCAGGGATCGGCCGTCCCGGCCTCGACCTCTGCGATCTTGACCGCCGGCCAGCCGATGGAGACCTCGGCAGAGGCTCGCCAGGCGGCGGTGTAGAAGTCGCGCAGCTCCGCCGCTGCTGCCGACAGACGGGCCACGGTGAAGGTCGCGCCGCGGGGATCACCGTCGCGGAAGCCGCCGTCCTTCTCCAGCCGATAGAAGGGCGTCACCTCGGCCAGGGTGGTCTTCAGATAGGCCGGGACCCGTGCCTTCATGTCGAACCCGTCGACGCGCGGCGCGGCCATGCCGGCCTCGACCAGATCGAGGCGTGCGACGCGAGCCGTGAAGTCCCCCTCGAACAGGCCGTGCGTCTGGCGCGAGGTGGTGAAGCCCTCGGGATTGGGCGTGTTCCGGTCCCAGCCATTGTAGTGGATGGTCGTATGGTGCGGCTGCGACCCGTCGCCGATGTAGTGGCCCAGCACGCCCATGTCGCGCAGGACCAGAGCCTCGCGCCGGATGCGGTCCTCACGATACCAGGCCCGTTTGCCCGGATCGGTCTCGCGCGCCTCGATGGCATTCAGCACGCGCCAATAGGCGAAGTCGCGCACCAGCTGCTGATAGCCGTCCATGATGGCATAGGGCAGATAGCCGGCCTCGTTCACCGAGCTGCCTGCGGCGATGAGGGCGGCATCGTACTGGTGCTTCAGCTCCGGCAGGGCGTCTATGGACGGACCGCCCGCGACCATGATGCGGCCGTCATCCAGCATGTCGACGAAATGGGCCGTGTCGCGCTCGCGGTCGTGCGGTTGGCCTGCGCCTTTCCAGCGGTCCGGCTCACGGGCCAGTTCGCCGACTTCGGTCGCGGCGGCCGCCGTGCGCAGGAAGGCAGGAAGATCGTCAGGCAGCGCGCGCACCGCGGCTACGCCGATCAGCCGATGGCCCGTATTGCCCCACGCCGAAACCACGACAGGCGCAGCAGCAACGGCCAGGGCACAAACCGCAGCGGCGGCGACGACGAAACGCTTCATGGACAGGCTCCGGAGATAAGTGTCCTGCCCTTAGCCCATTTTTGTTGCAGGTCGAACCACGCCTCAAGTCCCGCCCACACGGGCCAAGGTTATCCACAGCTCCAGGCGGGGCGGACAGTCAATTGACAACATCGGTAGTGGTGCTTTGCCAATACAAAAATCCTGCACGCGAATGCAGAACAACGCCGCCTCTTCGTCGAGCACATCGGTACAGCAAAATACACATAGACTGCGAATACTGCTTATCGGTGCGACCCACATAGTCAGCAGCATCCCACGCTGATCACTATGAACCTGTGGTTTTCCACGGCTGAATCGGGCGAGAGGTCGCAGCTAGCCCCGAATGTCCGGTTTTTGCCACAATTAGAAACGACAAGCGCCGGGCCGGACGCGTCGGGACCGGTGATTCAATGAGTATCACCATGCTCGGCACAGCCGCTGCGTTCGCCCTTTTGTGGGCGATGGCCTTCCCCGTTTCCGGAGAGCCGGTGTCCTACGAAGCTGCGGTCGCTGCCGACCGCGCTGTCGTAACAACCGCCTCCACGACCGAAGGTTCCGACAGCGGCGATGCCGAGGCTGCCCTGACCGCCGACCAACTGGCCCACATGCAGGGCGATGCCCGCTGGAGCGCCTCGGCGCGCCTTTATCACGCCGGGGGTGGTGGAGCGACGGGCAACGATTCGCTCGGTTGCCGCCCGATCGCCATGCGGACCGTGGCCGTGGACCCCCGCTACATTCCCCGCCGCACCCGCCTGTTCATCCGCGAGACCGTGGGTCTGCGCATGGCCGACGGCACCATCCATGACGGCTACTGGTACGCGTCCGACATCGGCGGCGGCATCAAGGGCCAGAAGGTCGATCTCTATACCGGCCACGGTCGTGGCTCGATGCGCCAGGCCATGCACCTGAACATCCGCACCCTGACCATCGCCGACGCCGGCCGCTTCGACGGCTGCCCACCCTCGTGGGATTCCACCCCCAGCCAGTCGACCCAGATGGCTTCGACGTCGGACACGGGCCCGGTCGGCGTCGCCGACTAGAGTTTCCGGCGGCCGGTGACGGTCTCGAAGAACATCCGCCAGTCGCCCATCAGGCTCCACAGCGGATATTTGAACGTGGCGGGCCGGTTCTTCTCAAAGAAGAAATGCCCGACCCAGGCAAAGCCATAGCCGATCACCGGCATGGCCAGCAGCCACCAGGGGTTCAGCGTCACCAGCGCCAGTACCGCCACCCCGATCACCAGGGCTGACCCCACCACATGGATCCGTCGGCACGTCCGGTTGGAGTGCTCATGGATGTAATAGGGATAGAACTGGCTGAAGGAGGCGAAGCGTTCACCGGAAGCGGGCGTGTGAATGTGCGGCGTGCTCATGATCGAAATCCTGCCCCCACTGATCCGGCACGGCAAGTGCGGTATCTGACAGACAAGAGGGCCGGTGCGAAACACCGGCCCTCTGCCTTACGCCAGGGATTTGGAAGTGGGAGGCCTACGGGCCCCAGGCGTCGCGACTCTCGTGCGGCGCTACAGCTGCGATGTCCGACCACTGAGCCAGCATGGGATCATACTGGACACTGTCCTGATCAGGGAACAGACCCGCCATGCCGTTTTCGCGGCCGAACAGATCGTCGTCCAGCGCCAGAGGCATGACGGACGGACCGCTAATTTCAGACTTCATAACAAAGTCATCCGTAGCGAAAGGAGCCGCCGCCACAATATCGGCCAGAGCGACAGTGGTGCCGTCGGCGAACCGAACATTTTCGACGCCTGACAGCTGATCGATACCGTCACGGTTGGCCGTATTGTCGGTCACCTGATAGCCATTGGCGGTTGCCACGATCGTGTAATCCGCTCGCACGCCCGACAGAACGGCGACGTCGGTTCCAGCACCACCGTTCAGGATGTCGTTGCCCATCCCGCCCGTCAGGGTGTCAGCCCCCGAACCGCCGGTGATGGTGTTGGCCTCGGCGTTGCCGCTCAGGAAGGCTCCGCCCTGACCGGTGTAGATCAGGTTCTCGACATTGGCGGCCAGGGTCGTGTTGTTGTCCGTGGTACGGACGGTGTCGATACCGCCGCCTGCCGCCTCGACGATGGTGTCGCCCACCGCCGTCAGGATGTAGGTGTCGTCACCCGCACCGCCGTACAGCTCATTGGCCACGCCCGAACCGCCGATCAGAGTGTCGTTGCCGTCCAGACCCAGCAGGACATCGCGCCCAGTGGAGCCGGTGATGACGTTGTCACCCGCATTGCCGAAGCCCACGTGGTCGATGGCCGAGGTGAAAGTCAGGTTCTCGACGTTGGTGGCCAGGGCGTTGTAGGTGCCCAGCGCCGTCAGCACCGTATCCGTACCTTCGCCTGCGAGTTCCACAATGGTGTCGCCTTCGTTTTCGACGATATAGGCATCATTGCCCAGACCACCGTACATCTCGTTAGATCCGGCACCGCCCCGCAAGGTGTCGTTACCGTCCAGGCCGACCAGAACGTCATTGCCCGCGCCGCCGGTCAGGTCGTTGTCCGCCGTGCTGCCAATCAGGACGTCATTGAACGAACCGCCGACGGCGTTCTCGATGCCCGTCAGGGTGTCCGTGCCGCCCTGCCCGTCCGAGCTGGTGCCGCCGAACAGACGCACCGTGGCCCCTGCGGTCGCCGGGCCGTAGTTGACCGTATCGATGCCGTCACCACCGATCATGATGTCGTCACCGCCACCGCCGATGAAGGTGTCGTTGCCGATCCCGCCGTCAAGGCTGTCGTTGCCGCCGCCGCCGACCAGGAAATCGTTGCCCGCACCGGTCGTGACCACATCATCACCGGCACCAGCATTGACGTAGTCGGCATTGTCCGTCCCGGCATAGGTGTCGGCCACGTTCGTGCCCAATGTCACCGTGCTGAACAGATTGCCGCGCTGGGCTCCGGAGACCAGATCACGCACGTCGAACAGGGCAGAGCCCTGAGCCACGAAGGTCACGCCTTCATCATCGAACCGGCTGACTTCGCCGAACAGGCCGTCATTGTAGTCCTCAGACTGCATGCGCACAGCCAGTCCGCCGTCCTGGTTGGTCATGGTACCGCCGTCGTTGGCGTTGCCGTTGCCGACCTCGGCGCTGGTGAAGGTCACGCGAATGGCGCTTGAGCGATCGGAGTTGGCGTTGACGTCGATCTCGACGATATCGTCGCCTGTGCCCATGTCGGTCAGGTCGCTGCCGTCGCGCGATATGTTGAAGCGGGCGAGATCGTTGCCTGCGTCGCCGAAAATGATGTCATTGCCCAGACGGCCTTCCAGGATGTCGTCACCGTCGCCACCGCGCAGGGTGTCGTTGCCTGAATCATTGCCGCCAAATCGATCGACCTGATTCAGCGTACCGCCGCCACCATTGTTGGACCGGTCAGTATAGCTCAGCACAACACCGTCACCGAGAAGCGTGTCGTTGCCGATCCCGCCATCCAGGATGTCGTCGCCCGCACCGCCTTGCAGCAGATCGTCTCCGCCCTCGCCGAACAGGGTGTCGTTACCGGTGAAGGAGCGGTCGCCAACGGTGCGCGAAGCCCCGAACTTGCCGAAGATCGAACCGTCGCCGTCCAGGACGTCATTGCCGTCTCCGCCATAGAGCGTGTCGTCTCCGCCACCACCGACGCCGCGGTCGTTGCCGGCCCCCAGGCTGATGAAGTCGTTGCCGGACACGATGGTGTCGCTGTTGCTGTCGGGGCGGAAGAAGGTACGAATGCTGTCGTCGCCCGAACCCGTCGTCACCACGAGGGATTCGACGTTGGTGAAGCGCACGCTGTTGGTGCTGTTGCCGGCCGCGTTGTCGAAACCATTGTCGGCGAAGTTCACAATGCCCGTGGTGGCCGATCCGTAGTTGACCAGCAGCCGGTCGAAGTCCTCGCCGCCGTCGACCACGTCGCGGCCTGTATTGACGCTGATGACATCCAGGCCGCCAAGGCCGTTCAGGATGTCGTCACCTGCGGTATCCAGCAAGAAATCGTTGCCAGAAGTTCCGTTGAATGTAGGCATGTCCCACTCCCTAAAACGGCACAAAGCGCGCCGATTTTTGACCTGAATTGGTCATTGGGGCAGATAACGGAGTCTCGGTGGCAATAGTTTCAGATTGGCACAATAAATCTTTAAGACTATGGCATAGCTTGTTATGTACAATGGCAGTGCTTGCTATTCGGTTGCTTGCAACCGCATCTACGAATTGTTCGAGATGGTGGATGCAATTCATCATTCCGGTAACGGAAACGTGAGGTACAATGGCGCTGAAGATCGGACGAATGGAGCGCTCGGACGCGGCCCTTGCCGCAGCAGTCATCTTCATGGCGGGGCGCAAGCCGTTCAGTGATCTGCCTTTCGGTCGGATGGTCGACACCCTGTCGGCGGCGGTGCGTCGCGGCCACTATGTCCTGGCGTCGGAGAACGGACGCGTCGTGGGCTTCACCTTCTGGGCCGTAACATCCGCAGACGTCGCGCGTCGCTGGACTGAAGAGGGCTATGAGCCGACCTACGAAGAGGGTTCCGGCGGCGACACCGTTGTTCTGACCATGGGCGGGGGCGAACATCCCACCGTAGCCTTGCAGGGCGTAAGGCACATCGCGGCCCTCTATCCCGGATATCCCTACCGCATGGTCCGCTTCGGACGCGGTGGACCGACCAAGGTCGGGCGGTTTCCTGGGCAAAAGGGCGGCTGAAGCCCGTTCACCATCCTCGTCAGCACTGCGATAATCAAGGATGTGCACAATCGCTGCTCCAAGAAACGGAGCCGCGCCATGCAGGCCTTTTCAGTTGCCGCCTCGGGTATCGCCGCCGCCACCGCCCGCTTCGACGCCAGCGCCCGGCGCACGGCAGTTGCTCCGCTCGACAACCTGGCTGCGGAAAGCGTCGAACGCATCCAGGCCGAGGTGGCTCTGAAGGCCAATGCGGCAGTGCTGCGGTCGGCCAATGAAATGACCGGCACTCTCCTGGACATCCTGGCCTGACGTTCCAGCGCGGTCGAAATGATCAACCAGACGCGGCCTCTCACCCTCCGCCGTAACCGCCAATCAACGGCAGCACCTCGCCCGTGATGTAGCTCGACATCTGGGGCGAGGCCAGGAACACATAGGCAGGGGCCATCTCCTCGGGCTGGGCCGGTCGTTTCATGACGGTGTCGCCTCCGAACTGGGCGACCTTGTCGGCCTGCTGATCGGCGGGATTGAGCGGGGTCCAGACCGGGCCGGGCGCGACCACGTTCACGCGAATGCCGCGCGGAGCCAGATGGGTGCCCAGCGACCGGGCGAAGGCGTGAATGCCGCCCTTGGTCATCGAATAGTCCAGCAGATTCTTGCTGCCCATCATGCCGGTCACCGAGCCGGTCATCACGATCGAACCGCCCGCCTTCATATGCGGCACCGCCGCCTTCACCAGGTTAAAATAGCCGTAGAGGTTCGTCTTCAGCGTCCGGTCGAAATGCTCGAACGTCAGGTCCTCCAGCGCCTCGACATGCTGCTGGAAGGCGGCATTGGGAACCACGACGTCCAGCCGTCCGAAGGCGTCGAGCGTGGCCTTGACTGCGGCCTCGCAGAAGTCGGGGTCGGAGACGTCGCCCTGCAGGACGATGGCCCGGCGTCCCTCGGACTCGACAGCGGCGCGGGCGTCCTCGGCATCCTTATCCTCGTCCAGATGGCAGATGGCGACGTCACAGCCCTCGCGTGCGAACAGGACGGCGACCGCGCGACCGATGCCGGAGTCGCCGCCTGTGATGATGGCCGCCATGCCGTCAAGCTTGCCCGACCCCTTCCAGAACGGCGCATCGAACATGGGCGCAGGATCCAGAGCGGCCTCGTCTCCGGGCTTGGTCTGGTGCTGCTTCGGAAAGGGCGGCTCGGGATAGCGCCGCGCCCCGGCCTGCATGGCCCCGTCGTTCTTGTCGTCTGATCCGCCACTCGCCTTGGCGTCGATGCCGGACTGAATGTCGCGTTCCTGGTCAGCAATGTTCTCGGCACGGGGTTCGAAACGATCGGTCATGGCGGGACTCTCCTGTTGGCGCATCAGTTCGGGGGTCTCTTGAAAAGACCATGGAGCGACGCGCCGTTCCCGCGCATCATGCGTTCAGCCACACAGATGCGTGAGGAGTAGAGGCCATGCCGGGACTGGATCTGACAGAGGTGGGCGCGGCTGTCGGCCCGCTTCAGACCTGGGTTCTGCCCGCGCTGCTGGGGTTGGGGCTAGCCTCGGCGACGGGTCTGCGCACCTTTCTGCCGCTGCTGATGCTGGCCCTGGCGGCCAAGTTCGAGATGTTCGGCATCCGGCTGAATGACCAGATGGACTGGCTGGGCTCCTGGCCCGCGATCTCTGCCCTGGCCGTGGCGGCGGTGGCGGAGTTTGCGGGTGACAAGGTCCCGGCGGTGGACCATGCGCTGAATGCCGTCGGCTATGTCACCCGACCCGTTGCGGGAGCTGTGGCGGCGGGCAGCGTCTTCTGGGGTGTCGATCCCGCCACGGCGGCGGTCGCGGGCATCATTGTGGGGGCCCCTACGGCCCTGGCCTTTAACGCGGCCCAGACGGGAGTGCGGGTCGGATCGACGGCCACTACCGGAGGGCTGGGCAATCCGATCGTGTCGCTGATCGAGGATGTCCTGGCGGTGCTGACGGTGATCGTCGCCTTCCTGGCCCCCGTCATCATTCCGCTGGTTCTGGTGATTCTGGCGATCGTGGTGTTCCGGCTGGCGAAGCGGATCCGGAGTCGTCCGGCACGCGCAGTCGTCTAGACCCGGCTGATGATGGCCTTCAGCGTTTCGACCTTGGTGGGCAGGTCCGAGGCCATGCGGCCGGCCAGCTCGCGCGCGCCGACGGGATAGGCGTCGCCACCCTCGGCGATCTCGCGGGCCAGTTGCGACGCCTGTAGCAGCAGCACCTCCAGCGCCTCGACCTGTTCGACGGCCAGGGCACGGGCCTCCTGCTGGAGGCGTTTGACACGCTCGGACGTGGTCTCCGGCTGGCGCATCAGATCGTAGATTTCGGCCTCGCCGGGGACGATCCTGAGGGCGGCTTTCGAGTTGACAGGCGGTGTGTCTGACATGGCGTGGCTCCAGATGCAGACGTTAACGCGAACGCCTCATCCTCGCCACAATTCCTCGAAGCGTAGCCATACATCGCGCGCCGGGCGTGTCGCCCGCGCATCATTAACGGCGCGGCGGCGTCATGCGGCCTGTCGCCGTTCCTCCGCCTCGCGCACCGCGTCGGCGGCGCGGTCCAGGACTTCCAGCCCGGCCTGCGGACCCAAGGCCTCGACCGTCAGGATGCGGCGGAAGGCGCGCGCGCCGGGTCGGCCATGCATCAGGCCCAGCATGTGGCGCGTCATCGACGGCAGCGACACCCCCTCCTCCAGCCGCGCGGCCAGATAGGGCTTGTAGCGTTCGATAGCGGTGAAGGCGTCCACGTCGGGCGTGTCGGCTCCGTACAGGCGGCGGTCGGCCTGACCCAGCAGACCGGGCTCGTGATAGGCGGCGCGGCCCAGCATGACGCCGTCCAGAGCCACACCGTCAGTGTCGTCCAGATGGGCCTCGGCCTCGTCCAGCGAGGCGATGCCCCCGTTGATGCTGATCGACAGATGCGGCCGCTCGCGCTTCAGCCGCCGGACCAGCTCATAGTCCAGAGGCGGGACGTCGCGGTTCTCCTTGGGCGACAGACCTTTCAGCCAGGCCTTGCGGGCATGGACTATGAAGGTGTCGATGCCGACGGCGGCGCAGGCATCGACCGTGGCGAACAGCGATTGCTCCGGGTCCTGATCGTCCACGCCGATGCGGCATTTAACCGTGGCAGGCACGGCGACCGCGCCCTTGATGGCGGCCATGCAGTCGGCGACCAGTTCCGGCTCGCGCATCAGACACGCCCCGAACCGGCCCGACTGGACCCGGTCGGACGGGCAGCCGACGTTCAGATTGATCTCGTCATAACCGTACTGTTCCCCGATCCGCGCGGCCTGGGCCAGCTGATCCGGGTCCGACCCGCCCAGTTGCAACGCCACTGGATGCTCGACCGCGTCGAAGCCCAGCAGCCGCGCCTGATCGCCGTGCAGGACGGCGGGGGCGGTCACCATCTCCGTATAGAGCAGGGCCCGGGTCGTGAGGGTGCGATGGAACGCCCGGCAGTGCCGGTCGGTCCAGTCCATCATCGGGGCGATCGAGAGACGGCGGTTCATCGAGGCGGCGTCTACACCATGCCGCAGCCGGTGGCGAACCTGGAGATGGTCACCCTATGTCTGACATTGGACACAGGAACGATCAGGCTGGCGAACGGTTTTGTGGTCCTGTCCCCACTTTGGAGGAATACCGATGATCAGAACCCTTCTCGCCGGCACCGCCTGCCTGGCCCTGCTGAGCGCCTGCAACTCCGAACAAGCGTCCGAACCTGTCGATGCAGCCCAGGACGCCATGTCCGCGCCCGTCGGCCAGACCTCGGCGGCTGTCATGGGGTCCAACATGCAGTCGGCCTATATTCCCAATGCCGCCATGGGCGACATGTACGAGATTCAGTCCGCCGACATCGCCTTGGAGCGGTCGCAGAATGCCCAAGTCAAGGAGCTGGCGCAGATGATCAAGACCGACCACACCACCGCCTCGAACGAGATGAAGGCCATGCTGCCGCAAGCTGCGCCTGACACCACGCCCCCGACCAATCTGGACGAGCGTCGCCAGGGGCTGATCGACAATCTGCGGTCGGCCTCGGCCGCAGACTTCGACCGCGTGTTCATCGATCAGCAGATCGCTGCGCACAACGAGGCCCTGACCCTGCATCGCGGTTTCGCCGATGCAGACTCGCCGCTGGCCGCCCACGCCCGCAAGGTCGTGCCCGCGATCGAAGGCCACCTGCGTATGGCCGAACAGATCAAGGCCGCGATGTAAACGCTTGCGTCAATGACCGAATGAAGGAGCCGGTGTCATCAGACACCGGCTTTTTCGCGGGCATCTTCTTCCTCCAGAGCCTCAGCCGCTTCCTCGTTGAGTGCCTGACCCTCGCGGCGGGGCTTGATGTAGGGGGCGGGCTGGGGCGTGACGGCATTGCCGCGCATCAGACCGCGTCCGGCAGCGAGGCCGCCCGCCAGTTGCAGGGTAAACCGCTCCTCGTCGCGGCGACGGACATCCTCGATGGTCTCGCTGGCCTCATCCCGGCTGAAGCCCAGGTCGATCAGCACCTGATGGCCGAAGACCAGCGCGCTCTCGAAGGTTTCGCGCAGCTGATACTCCACCCCGGCCTGAACCAGACGCATCGAATGGCCCCGGTCGAAGGCCCGCACGAACAGCTTGGTCAGGGGGAATTCGGCCTTGACCAGTTCGACGATACGGTCGGCCACCTCCGGCTTGTCAACGCAGACGAGAATGGTCTCGGCCTTGTCCGCGCCCGAGGCCCTCAGCACATCGAGGCGCGCACCGTCGCCGTAATAGACCTTGAAGCCGAAGTTCCCGGCGGCCTGGATCATCTCGACGTCGTAGTCGATGATCGAGACGTCGACGTCGCGCGCCAGCAGGGGCTGGGAGACGACCTGGGCGAAACGGCCGAAGCCGATGATCAGGACCCGCTCACGCAGGCCGCTGGCGTGATCCACACCCTCGGCGTCGTCCGGCGACAGTCCCGGCGCGGGCGGCATCAGGCGGCGCACCACCAGGGTGGTCAGCGGTGTCAGGGCCATGGACAGGATGACCAGGGCGGTAGCGATGGCACTGGACCGGGCATCCAGCACCCCCGCGGCCAGGGCGGCGGCATACAGGACGAAGGCGAACTCGCCACCTTGGGCGAACATGGCGGCGCGTTCGACGGCCTCGCGGTTGGAGGCCTTCAGCAGGCGCGCCACGCCATAGATGGCGGCAGCCTTGACCACCATGAACAGGGCCAGCCCGCCGACGATGATCTGCCAGTCGGCGAGGACCACAGCCAGGTTCAGCGACATGCCCACGCTGACGAAGAAGATGCCCAGCAACAGGCCCCTGAATGGCTCGACATCGGCTTCCAGCTGATGGCGGAAGCTGGAATCGGACAGCAGCACCCCGGCCAGGAAGGCCCCCATGGCCATGGACAGTCCGCCCAGGGTCATGATCAGCGCGGCCCCCACGACCACCAGCAGCGCGGCGGCGCTCATGATCTCGCGCCCGCCATGCCGGGCCAGGAAACGGAACACCGGATTGAGCAGATAGCGCCCGGCAACCACCACGGCGACGATAGCGGCCAAGCCCAGGGCGATGGTCTGCCACAGCGGGGGACCGTCGACCGCCGTGCCCATGGTGCTGGCAAGGACGGCGACGATGGCCAGCAGCGGCACGATGGCCAGGTCTTCCAGCAGCAGGATGGAGACCGCCCGCTGACCTGCCGGGGTGTTCAGTTCGTTGCGCTCGTCCAGCCCCTGCATGATGACGGCGGTGGAGGACAGGACGAAGCCCATGGCGGCGATGAAGGCGACGGGCGCGGGCACGCCGAAGGCCATGGCCGCCAGCGTCAGCAGAAGGCCGCTGAGCCCCACCTGGGCGACGCCCAGACCGAAAATCTCCCGCCGCAGGTTCCACAGGTTACCGGGCCGCATTTCCAGCCCGATGATGAACAGGAAGATGACGACACCGAACTCGGCGACATGCAGCACCGTCTCCGGCTCGGCAAACAGCTTGAAGCCGAACGGGCCGATAGCCAGGCCGGCGGCCAGATAGCCCAGGACCGAGCCCAGGCCCAGTTTGCGGAACAGGGGCACGGCGACGACGCCCGCCCCCAGCAGGGCGGCCACCTGCACCAGTTGAACGCCCGTGCTCGCCTCAGCCATCGTTGCCCCCCCTTCGTCAGGTTCCGATAGTGGGGCTTAAGGGCCGAATGCGCCACCCTGACCCAGGACAAAGCTCAGCCATTCCGTCAGCCGGTTTACAGGATGGGGCGGCGAAGCAAACCTGCTCATCGAACCCGAAGGTCCCGTCATGACGTATCGCCCCCTGACCGCCGCCGTCACCGCCATCATGGCGTTCAGCCTGACCGCGCCCATGGCACCCCTGCCCGCGACGGTGCAGAGCCGCACGGCGTTCGATCCGGACAAGCCTGCCGATGGCGCGGTCTCGGCGACGGCCTGTCGGCCCTATGGATTCATCCTGCCCGAGGAACGCGAGGCCGAGCGCCGCATGCAGTCGCGCATGGCCCCGCCACCGCCTGCTGCCCCCATGCCCGCACCCCCCCCTCCGCCCGTCGTCATGTCGGCACCCGCCCCAGGCGCGGTGGAAGATGTCGTGGTCACCGGCAGTCGTAATCGGCGATCCGAGGCCGCAGCCGGCGCAGCCGCCTATGTGCCCCCGCCGGTGCCTCGCCCCCTGCCACCCGGCTTCCCGCCCCGTCCCGCCGACACCGAACGCTATCCCGATGCCACGCCCAATCCGGTCAAGCGGGTGGCTGACGAGCCTGTCTCGACCTTCTCCATCGACGTTGACACCGCCGCCTATGCCAATGTCCGTCGCTCCGTGGACGAGGGGCGTCGCCCGCCGGTCGATGCGGTGCGGATCGAGGAGATGGTCAACTATTTCGACTATGGCTACGCCCGACCGCGGTCGGCGGCCGAGCCCTTCGCCATCACCACGGCGGTGGTCGCCTCGCCCTGGTCGCCGGGTCGCCAGATCGTCCATATCGGCCTGCAAGGCTACGAGCTGCCGGAGGCCGAACGGCGCCCGCTGAACCTGACCTTCATGGTCGATGTCTCCGGCTCCATGCACTCTCCGGACAAGCTGGCCTTGGCCCAGAAGTCGATGAACCTGATCATCGACCGCCTGCGGCCGCAGGACCGTGTGGCCGTCACCTTCTATGCCTCCGACGTCGGCACGGCCGTCGGGCCCACGCCGGGCGATCAGAAGCTGAAGCTGCGGTGTGCCGTGGCGGCGCTGAACGCGGGCGGTTCTACTGCGGGCGCGCAGGGCATGGTCAATGCCTATAGCCAGGCCGAGGCCGCCTTCGGACGCGACAAGGTCAACCGCATCCTGATGTTCACCGACGGCGACTTCAACGTGGGCCAGACCGACAACCAGCGGCTGGAGGACTATGTCGCCAGCAAGCGGGAAACCGGCATCTATCTGTCGGTCTATGGCTTCGGGCGCGGCAACTATCAGGACGCGCGGATGCAGGCGATCAGCCAGGCCGGCAATGGCACCGCCGCCTATGTCGACAACCTGAACGAGGCGCGTCGTCTGTTTGGCCCGGCCTTCGACAAAGGGGCCTTTCCCATCGCCGACGACGTCAAGATCCAGGTCGAGTTCAACCCCGCCCGCGTCAGCGAATACAGACTGATCGGCTATGAGACCCGGCTGCTGAACGAGGAAGATTTCAACAACGACCGCATCGATGCGGGTGAGGTCGGGTCGGGGGCCTCCGTCACCGCCCTGTATGAGATCACGCCCGTGGGTGGCCCCAGCCAGATCCCGGAGCGCCGCTATGAGGCCAATCGCTCCATCGGTGTCGGCGGCGGCGATCCGGAGGGCGAGGTCGGCTTCGTCCAGGTCCGGTTCAAGCCGCCGGGCGGCGACACCTCGCGCCTGATCCAGCGCGTCCTATCCAACAGCGGTCATGGTGCGGGCTCGCCACCGGAGAGCACCCGCTGGGCCCTGGCCGTCGCCGCCTTCGGTCAGAAGCTGCGCGACGATCCGTGGATGGGCGCGGGCTATGGCTGGGATGCGATCCTGGCACAGGCGCAGGCCGCCCGGGGCGAGGATGCCTATGGCCAGCGCGCGGAGCTCGTCCAGATGGTGCGGGCGGCGCAGGGATTGCCGGCCCAGGCGCGGCCCTGACGGCAGCATCTCGGAACCCCAGCCCACGGCAAGGGTTGTGCCTGCAATCGAAACTGCAGGAGACACCCCATGAAAGTCCGTGACGTAATGAGCAAGGACGTCCAGGTCGCCCGGCCCACCGACACCCTGCACGGAGTGGCCGTGCGCATGAAGGATGGCAATTTCGGTTTCATGCCCGTGGCCGACGGCGATCAGCTGATCGGGACGATTACCGACCGCGACATCGTCGTGCGCGGCCTGGCCTCGGGAGCGGCGGCGACCGCCACGGTGCTGGAATGCCTGTCTCGCGATCCGATGACAGCGCGGGCCGACGACGATCTGAAAACCGTGCTGGACGCCATGGCCAGCCGTCAGATCCGCCGCCTGCCGGTTCTGGACAAGGATGGGCGTCTGGTCGGCGTCGTCTCGCTGGGCGACCTGTCGACCCGTGTGAAGGAAAAATATGCGGGCGAAGCCCTGGAATCTATTTCCCGCTAGGCTGGGCCTGCACGCCCTTAACCTTTTTGCGGAACCGACTGTTCACGGCTGATTGGCACGGTGGCCTCGAAAGAGGACATCGAACATGGCGCTCGCACAGTTTCAAAAGGGTCAGACCGTCTGGGTGAAGTGCGTCGGGGCGTGGGCCGAGGTCGAGAAGGTGAAGCCGGTCTGGGCCAAGGGGTTCTCCGAACCTATCCGGGTTACCTATGAAGTTGGCCTGGGACGCGAGTTCCAGGCCAATGAACTGTTTGTCCCGACCGAGGACGCCTCCTCTGCCAACATGGGCCTGTGGCGGCTGATGCGGGTACGCAACAAGTGGCAGCAACCCGAAGACTGCGCCCATCATCCCTTCCCCGGCACCTATCCCGTCGTGGTCACCGACCGCATGGACTGGGGTGGCTGGCGTGTACCGGGCGCAGAGTATGACCGCGACCCTGACCATATCGAGTTTCAGGCCCGGCTGATTGCAGCGGCTCCCAAGCTGATGGTCATCGCCTCGCAACTGGTGGAATCGGTCGACCAGGACCCCAACGACGCACCGCCGGAAATGGTACAACTGGCCCGGCAGGCCCGCAGTCTGCTGCAAACCATCACCGACGTTCTGGCCCGGCCAAAGACCAAGTCCACAAGGCGAGAGTCTTCCGAGTCACACGCCGCCTGAAAGCGTTGACGATCGGTAAACCAGTCCTCGACACGAATCCGCGACGCAGCCTAGATTCTGCTTCTACTGATTTGGGCTGGGGGATGATCGCTTGCGGAGCACCGAGCGCCGCATAACTGCCGAGGGGCGTCGCGCGACCGACCGTCGCCAGGGCGCGCCCGCTTGGCTGAGGGTCGGCATCCTGGCCTTAACCTTGGTTATTGCCTTGGGCGTGATGCTGTTCGCGCGTGAAATGGCCCGGCCCGATCTAGAGCAGGACGGGCTGCGCATGGAGGCGGTCGACCGCGAGGCACGGCTGCTCGCGCTGGACACGGCACGGAAAATTGCGCCGGCCCAGGCTGCTGGCCGCGCCGCTGTAGCAGCCTCCGGCAATGCATCGCAGATGGTAGCCGTAGCCCGGGCCGCTGCACCTGAAAGCGCCTTCGCCGTCATAGATGCATCGGGCGACGTCCTGGCCAGCGCGGGCGCACAGCCTGATGCTTTTGAAGCCATGACCAACCGGCCCGACCTGTCTCGCGACGGCGAGGCCTTGCTGATCCGGCGCAGCTTTGACGGTGGGTCGAACCTGATCGCCCGTGTCAGCTTGCCGGCGCTGGAGCCTCGCAAGGGTGCTGAACTCTGGCTTATGTCAGGCACCTCTGCGGTGCTGGCCAGTTCCTCGCGCGATGGGCGCTCTCTGGGTTTGACCATCCGCCCGATCCGGGCTGACGGCCAAGCCGATGAGCTCAGAATTGGCGAGGGGCTGGTTCGTCGAACAGCCATACCAATCGGCGACTCGAGCCTGATCGCGGTTGCCACATCGGCCAAGGGTACCGGACCGGCCGGGCTGCTGAGCAATGTCTGGATCTTCATCATACCCGCCGGCCTTGGCATCGCGGTGATTGCGCTCGTTCTGATGGTCGAGCGACGTCAGCAAGGTATCAGCAAGGCCTGGGCCGCTTCGGAGCAACGGTTTCGCGGGGCCGTCGAGGCATCTCGCTGTGGCGTCTGGGAATGGGATACGGAGGCCGAGATCATCACCGTCTCGGACTTCATGGCAGGTCTTCTTGGACTGGAAGAAGGCGGGTCCCTGCCCGTGAAGGCCGTGCTGGCCCAGATCCATCACAGCTATCACGCCGCAGTCCTGCACGCCCTGCAACAGGCCCAGATGTTCGGCACCTTCGATGTCAGCTTTCCGGTACCGGACGCCAAGGGGAAGGCGCGGTGGATCGATGCGAGGGGCCAGGCGCGCGGAGACCGCGGCGAGCAAGGCTTCACCAATGTTCTGGGAATCGCATTGGACACCACAGAGGCCCGCCGGGCCAAGGCGCAGGCCCAGGCTGCCGAGGGGCGCCTGCGCGACGGCATTGAAAGCGTATCCGACGCCTTCGTCCTGTTCGACAAGGGCGGACGCTTGATCCTGTGGAACCAGGCATTCCAGGACACCTTCGACTTCGGAGAAGGCGTTCTGCGCCGCGGTGCCTTCAAGCAGGATCTGAACCAGATCGCCGCACTGGCCATCAAATCCGATCAGCCAGCCACAGGTGGTCGGGCCGGCGCGCGCGAGATCGAGCTGAACGATGGCCGCTGGCTGCAGATGGTCGAGCGCTACACCTCCGACGGCGGCTCGGTCGTCACCGCCGCCGACATCACGGCCATCAAGAACAAGGAGGCCGAGCGGCAGCGCGTCACCGACACCCTGCACTCCACCATCACCGAACTGGAGGACCGCGAGGACAAGCTGCGCCTGCTGGCTCGCAAATACGAAGTGGCCATGACCCGCGCCGAGGCCGCCAACCAGGCCAAGTCAGAGTTCCTGGCCAATATGAGCCACGAGCTGCGCACGCCGCTGAATGCCATCAACGGCTTCTCGGAAATCATGTTCAACGAGATGTTCGGCTCGCTGGGACATGAAAAGTACAAGGGCTATGCCGCAGACATCCTGAAGTCCGGCCAGCATCTGCTGAGCCTGATCAACGACATTCTGGACATGGCCAAGATCGAGGCGGGCAAGGTCACCCTGCACTATGAACGGGTGTCGCTGAAGGAGGTGGCCACCGATGCGGCCCTGCTGATGCGTGGCAAAATCGAGGAATCGGGACTGAAGCTGATCATCGATGCCCCTGCCCTGCCTGACATCGAGGCGGATCAACGCGGCCTGAAACAGGTCATGTTGAACCTGATCTCCAATGCCGTGAAGTTCACGCCAGAGGGCGGCGACATCGTTGTGGCCCTGTCCCAGCTGGATGACGAACGCCTGCGCGTCGCGGTCACCGACACCGGCATCGGCATCGCCGCCAAGGATCTGGCGCGTCTGGCCCAACCGTTCGAACAGGTCGAAGGCCAGCATTCCAAGACGACCCAAGGCACCGGCCTGGGCCTGGCCTTAACGAAGTCTCTGATCGAACTGCACGGCGGCAAACTGCTGCTGGAGAGCGAGCCGGGTCGGGGTACGACGGTCAGCTTCGACATTCCGATCGTGCGGCCAGGTGCAGCACAACCCGCCACCGCTCCGGCACAGGCCCGCGCGGCCTGAGACCTAGTTGGTTCCGGGCTGTGGGGGCGCACTCCTTCCATTGCTGGAAGAACGGTTGCGCTCACGGCGCTTTTTGAGAATTTCCGCCAGGACGACGCGGTCCTGGCCCTCGACCGTTGCCAGAAGGGCGACTGTGTCGCGCTCCATGCGCGCACGACCCCGCTGGTCCGCCTCGCGCGAATCCGCCAGCAAGGCCGTCAGGCGGTCCGGATCGAAGTCCTCGGTAGCCGCCATGGCGATCGCCTCCCGACGCCGCTCGCGGGCCATCTCGAAATCAGGACGGGCGGCCAGGGCCGAAGCGCGCATCGCAGCGCGGATGCGCGGCCGCTCTTCGGCAGAAAGGCGGTCAAACAGGCGCTGCGGCGAGCCTTCGCGCTGGGGCCGGGTCTGGGCCTCCACCTGTTGTGCGATCCGTGCCTGCGACAGATAAAGGGTCGTCCCGGCCCCTACGGCGAACAGGTTCAGCGCCACCGACAGGCCTAGCGCGATCTTCAGGCCACGCGACGTCATCCCAGAACCTCGGTGTCGTCCACCCCGACCAGGGTCGATTGATACAGCACGGCATCCGCCCGGGCATTGGCGGTGAACTGATCGGTCATGACCACGCCCGCCACCACGCCCGCACAGGCGGCCGCCGCCCAGCCCGCACCCATGGCAAGGCCCAGCCGATTGAGCCACGTCCTGGGTCCCTGACGAACCGTTGCCGCCGCGATCACGCGATCGCGCAGGGCCGTCGACGGCTGCAACGGACGCGAGGCGAACAGCAGCGCATCCAGGTCGTCCGCATCGGACAGAACCTGCCCGGCCATATCAGGATGCTGGACCGCGAAGGCATCGGCCGTCGCGCGCTCGGCCTCGGGCCAGCGTCGGCGGTCCGCACCGTAAGCCTCTGTCAGGGCGATAAATCGCGCCGGGGTCATGGTCGTCATGCTCCTTCGGCTCCGGGCCGGATATCGGCCAGAGCCAGTCTCAATGCCCGCCGTCCGCGTGACAACAGGCTTTCGAGCGCGTCCACGCTGATCTTCATCAATGCAGCAGCCTCGATATTGGTCAGTTCCTGATAGTGGCACAGCACGATGGCCTCGCGCTGGCGATCCGGCAACCGGGCCAGGGATGCCTCCACCCGTGCGCCGGTGTCCGCCGCCATCAGTCCGCGATCGGGGGCCGGGCCGTCGTCAGCACGATCAGGCAGGCTGTCAGTGGCAGTTTCGCGTCGCCTGCGCAGGCGATCATAACAGAGGTTCAACCCCACCCGGTGCAGCCAAGTGTCGAACTTGGCAGTCCCCGGCGTCCAGCGCGGGGCCTGTTTCCAGGCCCTCAACATCGCCTCTTGGGCCACGTCCTCGGCTTCAGTCGCGTCGTTCAACATGCGGTGGGCAAGCGCCAGCATGCGCGGCAGCTTGCGTGCCACCATTGCCTGAACGGCCGCCGGATCGCCCTGACCCACGCGGCGCACCAGATCTTCATCAGGGTCGGCGGTCAGCGCCAATCCGGCCTCATCGGTTCGCTCCCGCCAGAGCGCTGTTCTGGACCAGAATCCTGATCCGGGTCGAGCCGAAACACGCGCCGGGGCGGCGAGTTGCATCACAGCGCTGATCGCCGCCCCGGACATGGGCTACTCTGCCATCGGCGCAGGCGCGGCCTGACGCTCAGCACGGCGCTCGCTCATGCGGGCCCGGCGCTCGCCACGAACAGCCTGGCGCTCGGCAGCGGTGACGACGCCGTTGCCATCGGCATCCATGCGGGCAAACGCCTGTTCAGCCTTGGTGCGGGCGTCAGCAATGACCACCGGGCCACGATCCGCCATGCGAGCGGCGCGATCGCCACCGCGACCGCCACGCGGGCCACGCATGCCGGCGCGCTCGGCACGGGCTTCACGGGGGGCATCAAACTCCGCCCGGCTGATGGAACCGTCGCCATTGGTGTCCATGCGGCTAAAACGAGCGTCGGAACGCTCGGCCCGCTTGGCTTGATGGGCGGCCTGATGCTCCTCGGCGGTCACCGTGCCGTCGTTGTTGGCGTCCGCGGCCGTCAGACGGGCCACGCGGGCTTCGACGAATGCGGCCTGGGTCATCTCGGCCTGCGCACGCGCCGGGCGATTGGCTTGCTGCGCCATGACGCCGCCGGCCAAGGCGGCAAAGGTCACGGCGACCATGCCACCGATCACGACTGTCTTCTTCATGTGGTTCTCTCCTGAAACCGCCTCGGCGGTCGGTTCGCCCTTGTCAGGAGATCAAACGGCCTAGTGTCGTCATTCCGTCGCAGGCGGCGGCAGCGCTCTTTCAAACGCTTCCCGTGACTCGCTCCGGACCTGCGCCAGTCGGTTAGTCAGGACCTCGAAATCTGCGCATCCCGCTGCCTCGGCCAAGCGCCGGCGCAGCCCGGCAGGTTCCTGCGACGGGTCCGGGCGCTCGTCGAAGGCGGCTCCCAGAAGCTGGCTCAGCCCCTGTTGCAACCGCCAGGCCTCGGCCAGGGCCGGATCGTTCGACAGGGCTTTCAGCGTCGAGACCGTCAGTTCGCCTCCCGATGCCGCCTTCGCCAGTTGACGCACCTGAGCCACGAACTCGGCATCGACCTGACCGCCGGGGGCCAGTTTCAGATCCCAGGCCCCTTGCCCCGGCCGCTCGCGGCTCATCAGGTCGCGCATGCGTCTTGCGTCTGCGACTACATCGATGCCCGGACGGGGGCGTCGCAGGATGTCGGCCAAAGCCTGCGTCACCCGCTCTCCAAACGCAGCATCGCTGGCCCAGACGACGCGGGCGCGGGTCAGGGCCATGAACTCCCAGGTGTCCGCCTCGCCGGCATAGTAGTCGATCAGGGCCGACAGCCGCAGGGACACCGGCCCCTTGGCCGCGCCGGGCCGAAGCCGCATGTCGACCTCATACAGGCCGCCCTCTGCCGTATGCGCCGACAAGGCCGCGATCAGCCGCTGGGTGAATCGGGCTTGGAAGACCCCGGCCGCCCAGCCCTTGGCGTCGGACACGACCTCGTCCGGCGCGTCATAGACCGTCATCAGGTCCAGGTCGGAGCTGGCCGTCATCTCGCGCGACCCGGCCTTGCCCAGGGCGACAACGGCGACGACGCCGCCGGGCAGGTGCCCGCCCTGACGCTCCGTCTCGGTCATGGCGACGGGGGCCAGGGCTGTGATGACCGCATCGGCCAGGGCGGCATGGGCGCGGCCCGCCTCCTCGGGATCGATCCGGCCAGTCAGGACCTGCACCCCGATGCGGAACATCTGGTCGCGGTGCAAACGGCGCACGGCGTTCATCGCCTCCTCGAAATCGGGGGCGGCGCGGGCTTCGGAAGCCATCTGGTCGAACAGGCCGGTGTTGACGCCCAGCGTGGTCTGAAACCGCGCATCCAACATGCTGTCCAGCGCTGCCGGATAGCGCCCCAGCGTCCGCGCCAGCCGGGGCGCAAAGGCGAGAAGTCCCAGCACCAGATCGAACAGTTTCGGCTGGGCCAGGAAAAGCGCCTGGACCTGAACGCCGCTGTTCAGGCCCGAGAAGAAGACGGCGAAGCGGCGGAAGGCGGGATCCACCGCGCCGGGATCATCCTGAAACAGATCGGCCAGCTGGGTCAGCAAGCGCGGGGCCAGGCGGGTGAACAGTTCCCGCCCGCGGGCACTGCGGGTCGCGGGGATCCGGCCGTGATGCCAGCTGCGGATGGTGTCGGCGACGGAGGCCGGCTCGGCAAACCCCATCCGGCCGAGAGTGGCCAGCGTCTCCGGATCGTTCTCCACCCCGGTGAAGACCAGCGAGCCATAGGAGGATGACAATTCCTCCTCGCCCTCGAACAGCTCGCCATAGCGGGTGTTGACCCGGACCAGCAGGGTCTCGACGTCGGCGTCGAAGGCGGCCAGATCGCCCTTTCCGGCCAGGGCCGCGACCATGGCCCGGCGTACCGGGTCGACCGGCAGGCTGTGGGTCTGTTCGTCATCCAGCATCTGGACACGGTGTTCCAGCCCGCGCAGGCGCACATAGGCGGCGGTCAGCTCGGCGCAGACCTCGGCGCTCACATGACCGGCATCGCGCAGCCGGGCCAGGGCATCGACGGTCCGTGGACTGCGCAGGACCGGATCGCGCCCGCCCAGGATCAGTTGCTGGGTCTGGGCGAAGAATTCGATCTCGCGGATCCCGCCACGCCCCAGCTTCAAGTTTGCCCCCGCCGCCTCCAGCCCCTCGCCGGTCTTGTGGACGTGGATCTGTCGCTTGATCGACTGGATGTCGAGGATGGCGGGATAGTCGAGGCTGCGACGCCAGATGAAAGGCTTCAGCGTCTTCAGAAAAGACTGCCCTGCGCCGATGTCGCCCAGCATGGCGCGCGACTTGATGAAGGCGGCCCGCTCCCAGTTCTGGCCGACGCCTTCGTAATAGGACAGGGCGAAGGGCACGGCGACGACCGGCGGGGTCGAGGACGGATCGGGCCGCAGCCGCAGATCGACGCGGAACACATAGCCGTCGCCCGTCCGCTCCTGCATCAGGGTCGACAGGGCCTGGGCCATGCGGTCGACGAACCGCTGGGGCTCCACCCCCTCGGCCAAGGCGGGCATCAGGGCCTCGGGGTCCCAGAACAGGCTGATGTCGATGTCGGAGGAGTAGTTGAGCTCAAACGCGCCATGCTTGCCCATGGCCAGACCAAACAGGCCGGGCACCGGGCCGCGCGGATCGTCGGGCGGCGAGACCAGCTTGCCCCGCTCGCGCTGGTCATGGGCCACAGCGCGCAGGGCCGCCTGCGTCGAGGCATCGGCGAACCGGCTGAGTGCGCCCGTCACCTGATCCAGGTCCCAGACCCCGCCGAGGTCGCACAGGGCGGTCAGCAGATGCAGTTCGGCCTTGAGACGGCGTAGGGGGGCGCGGAGGTCGTCGGACCCACCGGTCAGGGCTTCGGTGCGGGCCAGAAGCGCGTCCAGCGCTTGATCCGGCTCGGCCTCCAGCAAGGCCCGCAATGTGTCCGGCCATCTCCGGGACAGACCGAACAGATAGGGAGCGGCGGCAAAGACCGGAGCCAGACCAGACCAGGCGGCCTCCAGCGTCGTGGCCCACCCGCCGTCGTTCGCCGCCTCGGTCAGCCGCTCGTGCGCACGACCGGCGGCTTCGGCACTGACCACAGGCCCGCAGGGGCGCAGACTGTCCGCCAGCCTCATCCGCCCGCCGCCGGCACCACCAGGGCCACCCGCAGGCCGGGGCCGAAGCCATTGTAGACGCCGGGGCCTTCGTCCAGCTGGATACGCCCGCCGTGGGCCTCCATCACCGCCGCGACCAGCGACAGGCCCAGGCCCGACCCTGCCTCGGTGCGGCTGTTGTCCAGGCGCACGAACCGTTCGGTGACGCGGTCGCGGTCGGCCTCCGGCACGCCCGGGCCGGTGTCGGTGACCGAGAACTCGATCTCGCCGGACGAACGCCGTCGCGCCCTCAGCATGACGGCCCCGCCGGTCGGGGTGTATTTGATGGCGTTGTCGATGATGTTGGCCAGGGCCTGGGCCAGGAAGGGCTGGTTGGCCTCGATCATCAGACCGCGCTCGATCTCGGCCGAGAACTCCAGCCCCTTGTCCTCGCTGGCGGGCTCGTACAGCTCGGCCATGTCGGCGGCCAAATCGGCGGCGTCGAACAGTTTCGGGTCCGGCGTATGACCCGCCGCCGCCTGCAAGCGGGCGATGGCCAGCACGGTGTTGAAGGTCTTCAGCAGGCTGTCCGCTTCGTCGAGCGCCAGCTGGACCGCATCGACGCCGTCGATCTTGCCGTCCTCGGCATCCATCAGCGCGACCTCCAGCTTGGCCCGCATGCGGGTCAGGGGCGAGCGCAGGTCGTGGGCGATGGCGTCGCCTGCATGCCTGATGGAGGCCATCGACCCCTCCAGCCGGTCCAGCATCGTGTTCAACCCCTGACCCAGCTCGTCCAGTTCGTCGCCGTTCTGGCGCACGGCGGCACGCACCTTCAGATCGCCCTCCTGCACGCCGGTGACCACGGTCTGGAGACGACGCATCGAGCGTTCCAGATTGCGGCTGATCAGCAGACCGCCCGCCAGGCCCAGCAGCAGGACGATCCCCATCGCACCCCAAAGCGCCTGTGTCAGGCGCGCCAGATAGGCCTCGGTATCGCCCATCGACTGGCCGACGAACAGGATTTCGCCACCCGACAGCCGGACCTGGACCCCCAGCGATTCCGGCCGCGTCACCCGCCCGCTGGCGTCATTGTCGGTATAGCGAAAGGTATCCCACGTCGGCGTCGCCCCGCTGTCGGCCGTGCCTTGCGGCACGATGTCGATGGGCGTCTCGGTCAGGCTGCCCGTGATCAGCGCCCCTCGCGGGTCCATCAGCATATAGAGGTAGGAACCGCCCGTGATGGTGCGATCCACCACGGCGGCGTTCAGCGCATCCAGCCCCCGCAGCCGATAGATATCGGTCAGCACCGTCAGCTCGCTGGTCACCTCGGCCTGGGTCCGCGCCCGCGCCTCGGACGCCGAGGCGACATAGACATAGGCCAGGATCGCCGCCGCCGCCGCCGCGAACAGGGCGAGGAACAGAAGCGTCAGCCGGAAGGGCGTGCGGCGAAGAAGGGAGGGAAGACGCATCTGATGCCGTGGGGCCTAGGCCTCCAACCTGTAACCCGCCCCACGCACCGTCTGCAGCATGGCGTGGTCGAAGCCCTTGTCGATCTTGGCGCGCAGGCGGCTGATGTGGACGTCGATGACATTGGTCTGGGGGTCGAAATGGTATTCCCAGACCTTCTCCAGCAGCATGGTGCGGGTCACCGACTGGCCGGCGTGGCGCATCAGGAACTCCAGAAGCTGGAATTCGCGCGGCTGCAGGTCGATCTCGCGGCCGGCGCGATGCACCTCGCGGCTGATGAGGTTCATCTCCAGGTCGCCGACCTTCAGCATGGTGGCCACGCTGCCGGTCTCGCGGCGGCGCGACAGGGCCTCAACCCGGGCGATCAGTTCGGAAAAGGCATAGGGTTTGACCAGATAGTCGTCGGCCCCGGCCTTCAGGCCCGCGACGCGGTCGTCGACCTCGCCCAGGGCCGACAGGAACAGGACCGGGGTCTGGTCGCCGTCCTTGCGCAGCGTCTCGACCATGCCGATGCCGTCCAGGCGCGGCATCATACGGTCCACGACATAGACGTCATAGCCGCCCTTCTGAGCCTCCAGAAGGCCGAAGGCCCCGTCCACGGCGTGGGTCGGCTCGTGCCCCGCCTCGGTCAGACCCCGGACCATGGCGGTCGCGGCCTCGGCATCGTCCTCGACGACCAGAATGCGCATGTTCAGCCCCTCCCAGATACAGATTCGCCGCCGATGTTAGCGCATCGGCGGCGAACCCGTGAGTTAAGGCTTGGACAGACTTCGGACTATTCGCCGTCGTCAAACTTCAATGGCACAGTCTGCACACCCTGCGGGGTACGAACGAACAACAGAACGCTCGGACGCCCCGCCTGCTTCGCTGCGGCAACCGCAGACCGAAACTCTGCCACTGTACTGACGGCTTGGGTGTTGACTCGTGTGATCACGAGTCCCGCCTGGAAGCCTAAGCGGCCAGCGGGAGTCTCACGATCAACCGCAGTGATCACCAGGCCATTGATCCCTTCAGGCACACTATAGCGAGACCGCAGAGCGGCGGTCAGAGGTGCGACCGTGATACCCTCAACAGCTTCACCTGCTACCGCTGCCGGTGGCACCGGGGTCGCAGGACCCGTGCCGCTGCCATCCAGTGCCGCGAGTTCTTCCTCGGAAGGGCGAGTTCCAGAGCGGAAACTGACGGTCTGACGGCGTCCGTCACGGATTAGGTCAAGCCGAATAGTATCGCCCGGCCGCGCCGCACCTACGCGGCGTGAAGCTTCGGTGCTGTTGCCGACAGGCTCACCGTTTACAGCAACGATAAAGTCATTGATCTGGACCCCGCCTTGAGCGGCGGGAGCACCGTCGGTAACGGACTCGACCAAGGCACCTTTGAAGTCCCTGGGCTGACCGAGGGCTTCCCAGCCATCGGCCGTCAGCGTTCTCAGGCCCAGCCCGGCGTAACCGCGCTCTACCCGACCACTTTGCATCAGTTGGTCGGTCACCGGCTTGGCCACTGCTGCAGGGATTGCAAATCCAATGCCGACAGACCCGCCATTCATACCGGGCGAGATGATCGCAGAATTCACTCCGATAACGCGGCCATAGATGTCGAAAGTCGGCCCACCAGAGTTGCCTGTATTGATGGCCGCGTCGATCTGAAGGAAATCGACATACTGCGCGGTTTGGCCATCCACATTGGGACGGGCCAGAGCTGACACGATACCGGCCGTGGCCGTGCCACCCAGGCCGAAGGGATTGCCGACGGCGACGACCCAGTCACCCACGCGCGGCTGGGCCGACTCCTCGAAGCTGACAAAGGGATAGTCGGACCCATCGACCTTGATAACAGCAAGGTCAGTCGCTGGGTCACGCCCCACCACGGTCGCCTCGATCTCGCGGCCGTCCGCCAGCTTGACCGTGATCTCGGTCGCATCCTCGACCACGTGGTTGTTGGTGACGATGAAGCCGTCGGCGGAGATGAAGAAGCCGGACCCGGCCCCGCGGCCGCGCACGCCGCCGTCCTCGTCCTGCTGGCCCTGGTTTGGATTGGGGATGGCGAAGGGCAGGCCCGGAATCTGGATCAGGCTGTCCTGAGGGCCGGCCTCGCGCCGCGTCTCGACCTCGATCTGGACGACCGCTGGCGAGACCTGGGCGAAGATGTCGGCGAAGCTGAGGGGGGCCCCCTGCGGCGGGGCGAAGGCGACGCCATTGGCTCCGGCACTGGCATTGACCCGGCCCGAGACGCCCGCGACGGGCCCGGCCTCGGCGGTCGGCCAGTCGATCACCCCGCCCGCCGTGGCGGCGGCGGCAAAGAAGAGACCCGCGACGGCCCCCAGCATGAACTCCTTACGCTTCATCATCGACAGCCTTGTCTTCCCTTGGCGAACGCGAATGCATCCGCTCAGTCATCAATCAGAAGCGACAGCCTAACGCACTGTCCCCGTGGAGCAATCCTGCCGCCGCGAAACGCTAGTCGTTGGACGGCTTTGCGTCAGGATCGCGGCGAAGGGGCTCCTGCTTCAAAATATCGCTGAGGCGGGCGTCCTCTTCCGGCGTCAGGGGCGCGACCTCGACCGGACGGCGGCGACCGCGCCACAGGATCAGCGCACCGGCCGCCAGCATCAGGATCAGCGGCCCGAACCACAGCAGCCACGTCCCGCCTCGTACCGGCGGCTTGAACAGGACGAAGTCGCCATAGCGCCGGACCAGGTCGCTGCGGATTTGCTGGTCGCTGGCCCCGGCTCTGATCTGGTCCCGCACCAAGCCGCGCATGTCGCCTGCGATCCCTGCCGGACTGTCTGCAATGGCCTCATGCTGACAGACGACGCAGCGGATGTCGTCGAACAGGGCCTGGGCACGGGCTTCCTGGGCGGCATCGGGCAAGGGCCGATCGGGCGGGGCAGGCGGCTCCTGGGCCAAGGCGGGCGTAGTCAATGCGAAGCACGTCGCGGCGATGAGCAAAATCCGCTTCACGCCTTCACCGCCTTCGCCGGGGCCCGCCGCCTTCCGCCCCCGACCCTCAGCCGCCGGTCGAACAGCGACAGCGCCCCGCCCAGGGCCATGATCGTCGGCCCCAGGAAGATCAGCCGCGCCCAGGGATTCCACCAGACGCGCACATTCCAGGCGGCGGCTCCGTCGGACGCCCGCGCCCGCTCACCCAGCACCACATAAACGTCGTCCAGACCCCGGAAATCCAGCCCCACCTCGGTCGTCGTCTGCCCTCCCGCCGGGAAGAAGCGCCGTTCGGCGGTCACGGTCGAGGGCGAGCGGCCGTCAGCACGGTCGACCGTCAGACGCCCCTGCTCCGCCAGATAGTTGGGACCCTCGACCACCTGCACCGCATCCAGACGCACGATCCAGGGTCCGGCCTCGATCGACTGGCCGATAGCCAGCGGGCGCGCAGCCTCCAGCCGATATCCCGTCTCGACCACCGCCCCCAGGACGAAGACGCCCAGACCCGCATGCGCCAGGGTCATGCCCCAGGCCCCCAGCGGCAGGCCCCGGGCCCGCCGCCAGGTCTCGGCCACCGGCACCCGGAAGAGCCGCACCCGCTCGGCCCATTCCGCCAGACTGCCCAGGATCAGCCAGCCACCCAGGCCGATGCCCAGCGCCGACAGCGCCTTCTTCGGCTCGAACGCCATCCAGCCTGCCAGCGCAACCAGCAGCGCCAGCCCCGCCGCCACGATCAGCCGCTGGCCCACACCCTTCAGATCGCCCCGTTTCCACGCCAGCAGGGGCCCGGCGGGCAGGATCAGGAAGGCCACAGCCATCAGGGGCGTAAAGGTCAGGGCGAAATAGGGCGGGCCGACCGAGATGGTCGCGCCGGACGTCGCCTCAAGGAGCAGGGGATACAGGGTGCCCAGCAGCACTGTCGCCGCCGCCGCCGTCAGGAACAGGTTGTTCAGTACCAGAGCGCCTTCACGACTGACTGGCGCGAACAGGCCGCCACCCTTCAGCTTGGGCGCGCGCCAGGCGAACAGAGCGAATGCCAGCCCCGCCGTGACGCCCAGAATGGCGAGCAGCATCAGGCCGCGCTGAGGGTCCACCGCAAACGCATGCACGCTGGTCAGGACGCCCGACCGCACCAGGAACGCCCCCAGCATGGAGAAGGTGAAGGCCAGCAGGGCCAGGAAGGTCGTCCATCCGGCCAGCGCGCCTCGGCGCTCGGTCACCACGGCGCTGTGCAGCAAGGCCGCAGCGACCAGCCACGGCATGAAGCTGGCGTTCTCGACCGGGTCCCAGAACCACCAGCCGCCCCAGCCCAGTTCATAGTAGGCCCAGAAGCTGCCCAGCCCGATGCCGACCGTCAGGAAGGCCCAGCTGGCCAGGGCCCAGGGCCGCACCCAGCGCCCCCATGCGGGCCAGAAGCTGGAGTTGGGCCGGCCCTCGATCAGGGCGGCCACCGCCAGCGAGAAACAGACCGACAGCCCGACATAGCCCGCATAGAGCAGCGGCGGATGGAAGGCCAAGGCCGGGTCCTGCAGCAGGGGGTTCAGCGATGCGCCCTGGAAGGGGGCCGGGTTCAGCCGCGCAAACGGATTGGAGGTGAAGACGGCAAAGGCGATGAACATCACCCCCAGAGCGCCTTGCGTGGCGACGGCGCAGGCCTTTAGCCCGAACGGCAGGCCGCGCGCCCGCGCCAGCACCGCCCCGAACCCGGTCAGGACCAGACACCACAGTACCAGCGAGCCCTCGTGGCTGCCCCAGGCTCCGGCCACCTTGTAGAGCATCGGCTTGTCGGTGTGGCTGTTGGCCGCGACATTGGAGACCGAGAAGTCCGAGATCACGAAGGCGAAGATCAGGACGGCGAAGGCCAGAGCCACCGCCAGCGCACTCGCCAGAGCCGCGCCCTCGGCCGCACCGGCAAGAACCGGACTGCGCCGCAGCCGCCCGGCGACGGCGAAACCCGTCTGCAGCACTGACAGCACGAGCGCCAGGATGAGGGCGAAGGCCCCAAGCTCTATAATCACGGCTGGCTAGCCTCAGCGGGCCGCCATTCGCCGGTCTCCTTCAGGCGGTCGGAGACCTCGCGCGGCATGTAGTTCTCGTCGTGCTTGGCCAGGACCTGGGTCGCGCGGAAGGTGCGGTCGGGCAGGAAGGCTCCCTGCGCCACGATCCCCTGCCCCTCGCGGAACAGGTCGGGCAGGTCGCCGCGATAGACGACGCGCGTCGTGGCGACGTTGTCGGTGACGGCAAAGGCGACCTCACCTGGGCCGGGGTTGGACACGCTGCCCGCCTCGACCAGGCCGCCCAACCGAACCACGCGACCCGCCGGAGCCTTTTCTACCGTGGCTTCCGAAGGCGAGAAGAAGAAGGTGACGCTGTCGCGCATGGCATACAGCGACAGGCCGACGGCCAGGGCCAGGATCGGCGCGACGGCCGCCACGACCCACAGCCTGCGCCGCGCCTTTGGCGATTTCGGCAGCCAGCTCATCGTGCGGCCCCCTCGGGCGGCAGGCGACGCTCCAGATCGGACCGGCGCGGATCGGCGGGATCGAGCGCCGCGATCAGCGGCAGCCACATCTGGCGCACCATGGCCGTGTCGCCCCGGGTCAGCGCCGCCTCGCCGAGGAAATAACGGGCACCAAGCTGATCGGCGTCGCGGCTCAGGGATTCCCGGAACGCCGCTTCCGCATCCGCCCCGACGATGCCGCCATTAGCCCGCACGAGGCTTTCGCCCAGCCGCGCCCAGGCCTGGGCGTCCTCCGCATCCAGCTCCAGTGCCCGGCGGAAGGCCGAGGCCGCTGCCAGCGGATCATTGGCTTCGAACCGCGCGGCCCCCAGCATCAGCAGTGCCTGGCGATCGTCCGGTCGGTCGCGCACGACGCGGGCCACGACGGCCGCGATCTGAGGGGCTTCCAGCGTCTCGGGCGAGGTGGCCCAGTCGTCGACACGGCTCTCGAAGCCTTGATCGGGCAGACCCGGCGTGGCGATCAGGAAATACAGCCCCAGCGTCGCCGCCACCGCCAGACCGATCCCGCCCAGCACCCAGGTCCGGTCCTGTCGTCCCGCCATCACGGGTGCCGCCTGACGTTCCGCCGACAGGATGCGCCGTCCGGCCTCGGCCCGCGCGGCGGTCCAACCCGCCTCGTCCAGCAGGCCGCGATCCTTCAGCCGATCCAGTTCGGACAGTTCGACGGCGGCCGCCACCGTCTCGGCCTCGCCCGCCGCATCGGCCCCGCGCCTCGCGGCGCTGAGCACCAGCAGGCCGGCCAGGGCCGCAACCAAGGCCGTCATGATCCAGAAAACCGTCATTGTGCGCCGTTTAGCCGATCAGGCGGCGTCGGACGAGGCCTTCTCGGCAGGTGCGACGCCGTCGGCCACCGCGACCCGCCGTCGCACGGACCGGGCCGCATCCCTGGCCTCGATCAGAGCCAGCCAGGTCGCGGCCCGCTTGATCTGTTTCAGGGCCCCAGGCTTGTCCGCGACGTCGCCATTGTTGACGAGCGTCAGGGCCTCGTCGGCATAGTCGCTCAAGCGAATGGTGAGCGCCTCCACCAGTCTCTGGCGCTCGGCTTCGCAACCGAACACCGGGGCGGTCTTTCGCAAACCCGCAACGAACTTCAACAGAGGCCCTGCTGCATCGGGTCCCGGCGTCGTCTCGGCATCCAGGCGCGGCGTGCGCCGGGTCATCCGCCCGGCCAGCGGCGTGCGTGTCATCGGCAGGCCAGCCTCGACCGCCGCACCACTGGCCGCGATCAGATTGGACAGCGTGCCCCCCACCGACTGACGGGTCTTGCGCATGACCTGGCCCCATGCGCTGTGAGGTTCGGGATCCAGGACCACGTCCATCTCGGCCAGGACGGTGGCGCACCAGTCCAGATCGTCCATGACGGCCTCCAGGCCGGCCATGTTTCGACCTGGCCGGAAGGTATTGATCCGGCCGGCCCGCATCTGCATCGCGGCCACAAGCCGGTCGACGAAAACACCGAACTCCGAGCCGCTCATCAGCGAGACCGAGGCTGCCGCTCCCGACACGTGCGGCAGCAGACGCAGGACAAGCACCGCATCGTCCATGTGGGCGAACAGGATGTCGAGAAGGGCGCGCGAACCCTCCGGGCTGATTGCCTCGGCGTCGCGCAGCACCAGACGCAGGGCCGCAAGTTGCTCCTCGTCGGGGCGTTTCAGCCAACCCTCCAGACCCGCCGCCGCCCGGCGCGCCACAGCCAGCAGGTCCAGGCAAAGGACCAGGTTTTCCAGCGCCTCCAGATAGGCGTCCGGCCAGATATCGTCGGGCCTGTCCCGCACCGCGTTCGCTGCCGCGATTCCCAACCGCTCGGCCACCAACGCCGCCTCGGCCTCACCTCCGTCCAGGCGGGTCAGCAGTTCGCGCTCCGCCGTCCGCGCTGCAGCCCAAAGCCGATCCAGTACAACGGGTGGAAACGTCAGCGCCTGCACGTCGTCTCGCCGGACACGAAACATGGGCAACAGAGGCCCCAGTACCCTGAGCTTGCGCTTTCGCTCGCGCAGTTCGACGCCGATCATCACCTGCAGGGCCTCCGCAGTTTCGCCCGGCATAGCTCGAACAGCCGTGGCGACCTTGCCCAGGCGCACGTCATTCAGCCCCGACATCAGGGCACGCAAGCCTTCGCGCTGGGCGTTCGTCAGCCCGGACATACTGTAATCCCGAGAGCCAAGGTCGATGCGACCTTGGCCGTTCTGATCATGCCGGAGTTAAAATTCGCTGTCGAAACGCATCAAAGCTCGGCGCTGGGCAGCTCCAGCAGCACCTTCAGCCCACCCATGTCGCTGTCGCCCAGAGTGATCCGGCCGCCGTACGCCTGGGTCAGCTCGACCACGATCGACAGGCCCAGTCCCGAACCCGGCGTCGTCTCATCCATGCGCGCCCCGCGCTCCAGGGCCGCCTCGCGCTGATCGGCGGGCAGGCCAGGGCCGTCATCCTCGACCACCACCACCATCTGGCCCAGACCGGTCGGACCGGCCGAGACGCGCACCCGACGCTTCGACCACTTCGAGGCATTCTCCATCAGATTGCCCAGGATTTCCTGCAGGTCCTGCCGCTCTCCGCGAAAGGCCAGGTCGTCCGGGGCGCGCCAGTCGATCTCGACGCCCTTCTCTTCGAACACCCGCTCCAGCATCACCGCCATCTCGTCCAGCACGTCGCCGATGGGGGTGCGTTCGCCCAGGCTCTGGGCCCGGGCGGCGGCGCGGGCGCGGCGCAGGTGATGCTCGACCTGGGCCTTCATGATCTCGGACTGTTTGCGCACCAGATCGGGCAGTTGGCCCGACTGATTTCCCGCCTCGGCCAGCATGACCGACAGCGGCGTCTTCAGCGCATGGGCCAGGTTGCCGACGTGGGTGCGCTGGCGCTCCACCGTCTCCTGATTGGCATCCAGCAGGCGATTGACCTGCTCGGCCAGAGGCTGAATCTCGATCGGATAGTGCTGAACCACTCGGGCCGCCCGGCCCTTGCGGACATCGGCAATCTCGTTGCGCAGCCCGAACAGGGGGCGCAGGCCGATCTGAACCTGAATGAAAACCGCCGCGACCAGACCCAGGCCCAGGATCAGCAGGGCGATCCAGGTGACGCGCGCAAACTGGCGCGTATCGGCATCCACATCGGAGCGATCGATGGCAGCGATGAAGATGACCGGCGGCGTCCGTCCCGGCAGTTGCTTCATGCTGGCGGCGACCCGAAGGGGCTCGTCCTTGGGGCCGATGTCATTATAGCTGATGACCTGCCCCTTGGCCTCAGCGAGACGCGCGGGCAGTTCGGCAGGCACGGTCAGCTCCCCGCCCGGCAGAGAGGCCGAACGCGACAGGAAATGCACCGCCCCACTCGGCCGGACCTCGGCCACGACCCAGTATTTTCCGGACAGCAGTCGCTGCGTCCGCGCATCTCCTATGGGACGGGTCACGACGCTGAACTCGGTGGCGTTGGTCGCCACCACCGTCTCGTCGATGGTGTCCAACAAGGTGGTGCCCAGCCGGCGCAGAGCCGATTCCTGGAACTGGGATGTCAGAACATAACCGGTCAGCACCAGCGCCACGATGATCCAGGCCGAAGCCAACCAGATCAGACGCCGCGTCAGCGACCGCCCGGGCCGTCCGAAATAGCGACCCCAGGACCGGGGCGCGGCGACCGGCTCCGACGTCGGTTCATCCCCCTGATCGCTGGCTGGGCTCACGCCGCTTCGGACTCACCCGCCAGCGGCGTCAGGCGATAGCCCAGGCCACGCACCGTCTCGATCCGGTCGGAGCCGATCTTCTTGCGCAGCCGACCGACGAACACCTCGATGGTGTTGGAATCGCGGTCGAAATCCTGATCGTACAGATGCTCGACCAGCTCGGTCCGGCTGATGACCCGGCCCTGATGCATCATCATGTAGTGCAGCAGGCGGTACTCCAGCGAGGTCAGGCGCAGAGGCTCGCCATTGACCGTGGCGCGGGCCGCGCGGGGATCCAGCCGCAGGCCGCCGCACGACAGGGTCGCCGAGGCGATCCCGGCCGAGCGACGCAGCAGCGCGCGCAGGCGGGCCAGCAGCTCCTCCGTATGGAAGGGCTTGGTCAGATAGTCGTCGGCCCCGGCGTCGAAGCCCGACACCTTGTCCGACCACGCTCCGCGCGCCGTCAGGATCAGCACCGGCGTCGTCTTGCCGTCGCGCCGCCAGCGTTCCAGAACGGACACGCCGTCGATCTTGGGCAGGCCCAGGTCCAGCACCACCACGTCATAGGGTTCGGTGTCGCCCAGGAAATGCGCCTCTTCGCCATCGGCGGCGTGGTCGACGGCATAGCCGGCGTCGCCCAGGGCGGTCTTCAACTGACGCGACAGATCGACGTCGTCTTCTACCAGCAGAACACGCATTCAGCCTCCTCCCGCGCGGCCCGTGCGGGCGTCGACGGTAATATCGAAAATCCGGCCCTCGGGGCTCTCGAAGCGAAACACATAGGTCCCGCCTCCGGATGCCATGGTGCCGACGAAACGTGCGCCGCGCGCACGGCTCCGCGCAATGGACAGAGCCTCACCCGCACTGATGGACGGCCGCTCCCGCTGCGGCTCACGCGATTGCTCGCGCTCGGGGCCTCGCCCACGCGCCCCGCGATCCTGCGCAGCCGCCTCTGACAGAGGGACCCAGGCCATCAAGGCGGCAGCAGCAATGACTAAAATCCGTGACATGACGGTGTGATTAGGCCCCAGGCTCTGAACGATGGCTGAACGAACAGTCTAGACAGATTTCACCGTTCGCGCCGCCCTTTTGCGATGGACAGTTCAGGGATGCAGCCTGGCATTCTCCCTGGCCGAATGCAGACGCACGGATGACCGGCAGTCTGTTTGTCGGCTTCATCATTCTGAGTGTCCTAAATCCCCGCCGCCGCCTCCGGGTCGGCGACGGCGTCGCGGCCCTCCACGATGCGGGCGGCGGTCAGGTCGGCGGTGACGTTGCCGACGGTGCGGAAGATGTCGGGGATGACCTCGACCGCCAGCAACAGGGGCAATAGTTCGAGCGGCACGCCCATGGCAAGCGCAATGGGGGCGACGCTGGCGAAGAAGGAAATCTGGCCCGGCAAGCCGACCGTGCCGACGCTGATGGCCATGGCGGTCAGGCCGCCCGCGACCATGACCGGCAGGGTGATCTCGACCCCGAACAGGTGGGCGCAATAGATGACGACGGCCAGGTTGGCGACCGGCGAAGTGATGCGGAACACCGCCACGGCCAGGGGCAGAACCAGTCCGGCTGTGGCCGCCGAGACACCGAGGCGACCGACCGCCCGCTCGACCATGATCGGCAGGCTGGCCAGCGACGACTGGGTCGAGAAGGCCACGACCTGTGCCGGGGCGATGCCCTGCGCGAACCGGCCCAGGCCGATCCGGCCCCAGAGCGTGGCCACCGCATAGAGGATCAGGATCAGGCCGATGATGGCCAGGCTGACGATGGCGATATAGTGGGCCAGCACCCCCGCCGCCCCGATACCGGCCCGCAGGCCCACGCCCATGGCCAAGGCGAAGACCCCGACCGGCGCGGCCCACAGCACCCATTGCACGATCACGATCATGGCCTGGGCCACGGCCTCGAAGAAGATGGCTATGGGCTGGCGCAACCGGCCCGGTAGGCGGGTGGTGGCGAACCCAAACGCAATGGCGAAGACCACGATGGCGAGGATGGCGTCGTCCGCCGCCGCCTTGATCGGGTTGGACGGGGCCAGGCCCGCGACGAAGGCGCCGAAGCCGCCGGACTTTGCCCCCTCGGCGACGGCGGCGGCCTGATCCGGGGAAATGCCACCCAGCAAGGCCTGGGCCTCGGCGATATTGATCGGCCAGATCGCGTGCAGCCCCATGGAGGCGGCGAAGGCATAAACGGTGGCGAAGACCAGCAGGACGGCAAAGACGATCAGCGCCTTGACCGCCAGCCGCCCCGTAGAGGTCGCATCCGCGATCGAGGCGATGCCGGTGACCAGAAGGGCAAAGACCAGCGGAATGATCGTCATCCTCAGGGCGTTCAGCCAAAGCTGGCCGAGAGCGTCGATGGCCGCCACACTGGCGGTGCCGCCGGGAATGCCCCAGGCCTGGGCCGCCGCTCCTGCGGCCAGGCCGGCGATCAGGGCGACCAGCACCCGGAGCGACAGGGACGACATGACGGCAGCGGTGCGGGATTGGGCCATGCGGTGACGCTAGCGCGTGAATCGGCCTCTGCGAAGCGATGTCGCAGGGGAGCGCCGCAATGAACGGCCAAGGCTGTGGCGCGTTAGGTCGCCGAAGGAGACTTGATCCATGCCTATTCCGAAGATTTCGCCCAGCCTGGTGACCCTGGTCGGCGGCCTGCTGTTCAGCAAGGGCGGTCGGCGCGTGGCCGGACGGCATGCGGGCAAGCTGGCCCTGGCGACGCTGGCATTCCAGCTGTGGGAGGCGCGCCGGGATCGCCGCACAGCAAACCCGTCGCAGACGCAATCCCAGCGCCCCGGCACCAAGGCCCCCGGTGCCAAATCCAAAGCACATCCGCGTCAGCGCTGGAGCGGCCGCCGCGCCTGATCGCAACGTGTCGCGAAAGGGCTGGACGGACGCAGCGTCAACATGCGTGAGTGGCCGCCCAGCCTGAAGGCTTTCGGAGCGTCCTCATGATCACCGTCCACCACCTCGCCGATTCCCGCTCGCAGCGCGTGCTGTGGTTGCTGGAAGAGATGGGACGGCCCTATGAGGTCAAACGCTACGAGCGCAATCCGGCCACCATGCTGGCCCCGCCGGAGCTGAAGGCCATCCACCCCCTAGGCAAGTCGCCGGTCGTCGATGACGGGGCGGTGCGCGTGGCCGAGACAGGGGCCATCGTTGAATATCTGCTGGAGGGCCCGAACGGTGCGGGGCTGCGTCCGGCCACCGGCACCGAGGCCGGGCGGCGCTATACCTACTGGCTGCACTATGCCGAGGGGTCGGCCATGACGCCCCTGTTGCTGAAACTAATCTTCGGCCAGCTTCCCAAACGCTCGCCCGGCCTCGTGCGGCCGCTGGTCAAGGCCATCAGCGGCAAGGCCCAGGACAGTTTCATCGATCCGCAGATCGCGTCCCACACGGCCTATTGGGAAGCCGAACTGGGCAAGTCGGAATGGTTCGCGGGCGACGATTTCAGCGCGGCCGACATTATGATGAGCTTCCCCATCGAGGCCGGTGCCAGCCGGGCACCCTATGCCGACAAGCCGCGTCTGACAGCGTTCCTGAAGAAGATCCACGCCCGCCCCGCCTATCAGCGGGCGCTGGAGCGGGGTGGGCCCTACAGCTACGCCTGACGGGAGCGCCCAAAGCGGCAAACAGGACACAGTCACAGGCTGTTGAGCTGGACGGCAGCAACCGCGGGATCGATCGCACGTTAACGGCTTCATGCGCCTGAAAACCATTCAAATCGTCGCCGCCTTGGCTGCCGCCCTGTCCTTCGTGCTCGCCTTCATTGCGGCCGGCATCTTCATCGTGTCCGTGGCTTTCATGGCCATCGGCATGGCTATCCTCGGCTGGCTGGCCTGGAGCCTGATGAAACACATCCGGGCTCTGTCTCGTCGCCGGGTTGCCGGAACACGGGTCGCCAATCGGCCATAGGGTCTTGAACGTTTTGACGGGGTGCCCTACCCTCTTTGGCCGGTCGCAAGCGCCCTGCGATCACAAGTGCCGGTCAATTTGTCAGTCGGGCGATAGCTAAGAAACTCACGACATATGGAAAAAGTGCCGATGACGGCCGAGGGCTACCGTGTCCTCGACGATCAGCTGAAGCAATTGAAGTCCGTGGAGCGGCCGAGCGTAATCTCGGCCATCTCGGAAGCGCGCGAGCATGGCGATCTCTCGGAGAACGCCGAATATCACGCCGCCAAGGAGCGACAGGGCTGGATCGAAGGCCAGATTGCCGACATCGAGGACAAGATCAGCCGCGCCCAGGTGATCGATGTGTCCAAGCTGAGCGGAAACCAGGTCAAGTTCGGCGCCACGGTCACCGTGGTGGACGAAGACACCGAGGAAGAAGGCCGCTACCAGATCGTCGGCGAGCATGAAGCCGACGTGAAGCAGGGCAAGATCTCTGTCGCCTCGCCGATCGCCCGCGCCATGATCTCCAAGGAGGTCGGCGACGTGGTCGAGGTGAACACTCCCGGCGGCGTCAAGGCCTACGAAATCCTCAAGGTCGAGTGGAAGTAGCGACCGACAGGTCGCCGCTTTCGCTCTGGGTCGTCTCGGACGGCCGGGCCGGTATGGAAAATCAGGCGCTGGGGTTGGCGGAAGCCCTCCAGCGCTTTTTGCCGTCGGTCATCACCGTGAAGCGGGTGCGCTGGCGTAAGGGCTTCGACAAACTGCCGTCAGCGCTTAAGGCTAGGTGGATGCTGGATGCGGCGTCCGATGATCCCATTCCGCACGCCAGTGAGCCGTGGCCGGACGTCTGGATCGCGACGGGGCGGGCCAGCCTGCCGCTGTCGATCGAGGCCAAACGGCGCTCGGGCGGGAAGACCTTCGTGGTCCAGACGCAGGATCCGCGTTGGCGGACGGGGGACTATGATCTGGTCGTCGCGCCCCGGCATGACGGGATCGAGGGTCCCAACATCCTGTCCATCACCGGATCGCCGCATCGCATCTCGCCGGCCCGTCTGGCGGAGGGCGCATCAGCGTTCGCAGAAACGCTGGAGCCCCTGCCCCACCCCCGTGTCGCGGTCCTGATCGGCGGCAAGTCCCGTGCCCACGACCTGCCCGAGGCCCAGGCCATCGAACTGGCCGATCGCATCGCCACGACGATTGAAACGGCGGGCGGGTCGTTGATGTTGACCTATTCCCGGCGCACGCCAGAGGCGGCCAAGACGACGATGACGGCCCGGCTGGGGCATCTGCCCGGCCTGATCTGGAACGGTGAGGGACCGAACCCCTATTTCGCCTTCCTGCATTTCGCCGACCACGTCCTCGTCACCGAGGACAGCGCCAACATGGCCGCCGAGGCCGCCTCGACCGGCACACCGGTCCACATCCTGCCGATGGTGGCGACCAAGCCGGCCGACAAGTTCGCGCGGCTGCATCAGGATTTGCGTGACCGGGGTGCAGCCCGGCCTTTCGACGGGCGACTGGAAAACTGGAGCTATGAGCCGCTGAACGAAACGGAACGGGCAGCGCGGATCATCGCAGAGCGATTGGAGGCCTAATCGCCGCCACCGCCGCCGCCGTCTCCACCGCCATCGGAGCCGTCGCTGGTATCGACGGTCTTGTCGCGGCCCCCGCCGTCACTGAATCCAGAACCGTCGCCGCCCTTGTCAGCCTTGTGCGCCTTGGCCCTCCGCTGATCGAAGGCGACGCCTATGCCGACGCCGATAGCGATACCCAGCGAGAGCCACAGGGCCACATTGTCCAGAGCCACGCCAAGGGCCGTCCCGATACAGACGCCCAGCGCGACGCCGATGCCGATCGAACTGCGACCTTCCATGTGAATACCCGCCCCTGCCTGTGAAGAACCGTCAGCCTAGCATCGCACAAAGCGGAATCACCGCCTAAATAGGCGTCATGAGCACTCCCCGTACCCTCCGCGTCGCCATCATCGGTTCCGGCCCCGCCGGCTGGACCGCCGCCATCTATGCCGCGCGCGCCCTGTTGCAGCCCGTGGTGATCGCGGGGCTCCAGCCCGGCGGTCAGCTGACCATCACCACCGATGTCGAGAACTATCCCGGCTTCGCCGACGTCATTCAGGGTCCCTGGCTGATGGAGCAGATGCGGGCCCAGGCCGAACATGTCGGCACAGAGATCATCGAGGACATCGTGGTCAAGGCCGACCTGAGCCAGCGCCCATTCCGCCTGACGCTCGACAGCGGAACGGAGCTGCTGGCCGAGACGGTGATCATCTCCACCGGAGCCCAGGCGAAATGGCTGGGGCTGGAGAGCGAGGCGAAATACCAGGGCTTTGGCGTTTCCGCCTGCGCCACCTGCGACGGCTTCTTCTACCGCGGCAAGGACGTGATCGTGGTCGGCGGCGGCAATACGGCGGTGGAAGAGGCGCTGTTTCTGACCAATTTTGCGTCCAAGGTCACCGTCGTGCACCGCCGCGACGAGTTCCGGGCCGAGAAGATCCTTCAGGAACGCCTGCTGTCCAATCCCAAGGTCGAGGTCATCTGGGACAGCGCCATCGACGAAATCCTGGGTGAGACCAGCGACTTCGGCGGGGTCAATGTCACGGGTGTCCGCATCAAGAACGTCAAGACCGGCCAGACGCACGGACTGACCGCCGACGGCGTCTTCATCGCCATCGGCCATGCGCCGTCGTCAGAGCTCTTCGCAGGCCAGTTGGAGACCAAGCAGGGCGGCTATCTGGTGGTGAAGCCCGGCACGGCCGCCACAGCCATTGAGGGCGTCTGGGCTGCGGGCGACGTGACCGACGATATCTATCGCCAGGCGGTCACCGCAGCCGGCATGGGCTGTATGGCGGCGTTGGAGGCGGTGCGGTTTCTGGCGGAAGATGATCACGCCAAGGCCAACAATCCGATCAGCCACAAGGAAGCGGAAAAGATCGGCGTCTGGTAAGTAAATCAGGCGGACGGCGACTGGTCCGACTTGGTCTCGCGCGCTTCCGGTGTTGGGTCGTAACCGTATTCGGTAAGGGCGCTGGCCTGCCGATGGACCGCTTCCGCCAGCAGATCGACATAGGCGTCGAGATCCGTAGGCGTCTGGGGCAGCAGTGCGTTCAGGCGATCGATCTGGGCACGGGCGAGCCGCGGACTGACCATATCCCAGCCCCGAAAATCGCGGTGAACAATCGGGCGACGCGCCAGAATTCTGAGATCTCGGTGGCGATGATCCACGACCAACCGGGCGAGCAGGTCTTCCAGCTGATCGGGATGCCCTTCCAGAACCTGAATGAACTGGCCACCCGTAAAGGTCAGCACGCCCGTGATGTCATCACGCGCATTATTGCGACGAGCCTCGGACAGAATGTCAGCGGCGCGTAGAGGGTTGGTGACAGCGCGCGTATCCGTGCTGACATAGATCAACTGTTCAAGCTCACCGTGGCTTGTTCTCAGCGAGGTGACCACTCGCGTCAGGCGAAGAGCTGCAGGCCCGGCGGGGCGTATTCGATGGGCCGACCTTGGCGACGGCGCAGGGCATATTCTACGGCTGTTTCGACCGCACGTTCATCGGTAGGTTTGGTCAGAACCCCAAGCGTTCCAATCACACCGCCACGCACCATGCCGGGATTGGCCGTCATGAACAGGACGGTGACGCCCTTTTCCTGGCCCAGCTCGCGGCCCAGTTCCACACCGGTAGGACCGTCGGAGAGGTGAATGTCCACCAAGGCCAGATCTATGTCTTCCTCACGCACGATCTCACGCGCCGTGCGCGCTTCCGCAGCGGTGCCGACGACCTGATAGCCCAGGTCCTCGAGGACGAAGCGAAGTTCCATCGCAACGATGGCCTCGTCTTCGATGATGAGGATACGCGCAGACATAGTCGTTACCTTAGTGCTCCGAAGCTGAATGAACCGTGTGTCGGCTATCCATCACAACGCGGACGATGATGCGCGGTTTCCAGAAACCGGCGTCATGCGGCATTATGTGCCGCACGGCGGCGGGACAAGGCTGTTGCAGGCAGGCTGGCCACCACCTTGAGACCCTCGCTGTGCCATTCGCGCACCAGTGTGCCGCCCAACTGGCCCTCTACGGACAAGGAAGCCAGCGAAGACCCGAAGCCTTGGCGCTTCGGCTCTTCTTCCACGGGCGGCCCATCTTGCTCGACCCACTCCAGGATGAAGCGGTCGCCATCCTGCCGTGTCGTCAGGGTGACCAGACCGTCCTGTGCGGACAATGCGCCGTATTTGTAGGCATTAGTCGCCAGTTCATGAAACAGCAGGGCGACCGAGGTCGCGGCCTGGTCGTCAAAGACGGCATTATCGCCCGCCACGATCACACGGGGCGTGCCGTCCAGTCGCGCATAAGGACTGAACAGGGCATTCAGAAAGGCATGCAGCGTCGTGTCGCCCATCGAAGGCGCGGAGGCGTCGCTGTGAGGCCGCACAAACTCATGGGCCTGGGCCAGGGCGTTGATGCGGGTGCGCACCGCACCGGCAAAACCCTTGGCCTCGGGATACTGGCGCGCCGACAGGGCGATCAGGGCCGACACCACGGCGAAGATGTTCTTGATGCGGTGGCTGAGTTCCTGGCTGACCAGTTCCTTGGTCTGCTCGGCCCGCTTGAGATCGTCGATGTCAGTGCAGGTACCGAACCAGCGGGTGATGCGGCCTTCGTTATCGCGGATCGGGTTCGCCCGTCCCAGGGTCCAGCGATAGACACCGTCGTGGCGACGCAGGCGGTATTCGATCTCATAGGGCTCGCCGGTTTCCAGCGAATGGGTCCAGCGCTGGCGGGCCCGTTCCTGGTCGTCGGCATGGAACATGCCGTTCCAGCCCTCGCCGTCGGTCGAGCCAACAGGCACGCCGGTGAACTCGTACCAGCGGGCATTGTAATAGTCGTGGAAACCGTCCGGCAGCGTCGACCAGACCATCTGGGGCATGGAGTCGGCGATGGCCTGAAACCGCGCCTCGCTGTCGGCAAGTTTCATGCCGGTCGCCTGGCCCGTGATAAGGGCCTTGCGCAGCTCCAACTGAGTCATGACCTGTTTGGCCAGTACGGTCAGGGTATGGGCCTGCAGATCCGTCAGGCCTTGGGGCCGGGGGCGGCTGTCGATGACGCACAGCGATCCCAAGGGCTGCCCGTCGCTGCTGACCAGCGGAGCCCCGGCATAGAAGCGGATGTGCGGGTCACCCGTCACCAGGGCATTGTCGGCAAATCGCGGGTCCAGGGTCGCATCCCGCACCTCCATGACGTCGTCGCCATGCATGGCGTGAGCGCAGAAGGACAGATCGCGCGTCGTGCAGGTGGCGTCCAGGCCCACGCGGGCCTTGAACCACTGCTCATGCTCGCCCACCAGACTGATTAGTGCGGTAGGCGCTTCACACAATCGCGCCACCAGGCCCACGATATCATCGAAGGCGGCCTCAGGGGCTGTATGCAGGATGCCATAGGCCTTCAGGGCAGACAGGCGCGCCGTCTCATCGGTTTCAATCGAGGTCGAGGACACACAGGAGCCTGGCTGCGGCGATTTATCGCCAAGGGATTTCTTGGGAAATGCACATGAAACGGAGCCGTTGCAAAGCGTAGCCGTAATAATGACGGGTCAGCGCACGGGGCGTCCGACTTCCTCGACCGGCATGACCGTGACGCCCGCCGGTGCAGGAGCCGTGGGCGCGGGCTCTGCGGGCCGCTCATAGTCCGCCAAGCGCTTGTTTATGGCGGCGATCTCTTCCGGCGTCGGCTGACGGCGACCGCCCAGGGACACGACACCGACGACACGCGTCTGGCCGTTGATCTCGACCGTGCGCGGGCCGGCCGTCTCTCCGTTGGCGACCGCCTCGGCCAGGGCGGCCTCATCCATGGTGGCAAGCTGGAGGCGAGGCCGGGACAGTCGGGCCTCGTCGATCACAGGCTCCCGGCCCGAATAGGCCTGACGAAAAGCCGATGTCTCTCCGCTCATGCCCTTCCAGCGATAGAAGATGTGCGCCCCGATCTGAGTCAGCTTGTTCAGGGTCGTCGCCCACCAGGGATGAACATAGTCGGCATGATAGTGGGTGGCCGTCCCGACCTTGGTCGCCACATGCCCAGCCAGCATGCGCTCCGCCACCGTCTGCGACCGTTTCCACGCCCAGCCGACCGGGGCCTGGGCCAATGCCCCCATGCAGGTGAAGCTGAACTGACAACCGGTGGTACGATCGGCCCCCTCGAACACCACGCCGCAGATGCTATTGGGATAGTTCAGATCGCGGACGCGGTTCAGGATCACCTGGGCCACCGCCTCCTGGCCCTCCGTCGGCTCCAGGGCGGCTTCGTAATAGATGCCTTGCGTCAGGCAGCGCAGAGCCCGCTGGCGGTCGGCCGCACTGGCCGGGCGGAAGACGAAGGGCCGGGCCGGACGCAGCAGGCCGCTGGCGGGGGTGGCCGCATTGATCCGCTGCGCCTCCAGACCCGACTGGCCGAAATCCAGCATCGGCTTGCCGCCCAGCGACAGGGTCTCCCAGCCGGGCGTCAGGTCATAGAAGGCGGCGCGGCGCAGGTTCGGGTCATGGCGAATGGCCAGCGCCAGCTGGGATGTGTCCATCCCGGCGCGGATGGCGGCCAAGCCTTCGGGGCCCAGATCCCCTTGCGCGAGCCGGCGCACGGCCTCGGTCCGGGCATCGCTTCCCAGGGGCTGGGCCGAACCGGCAGCCAGAGTCGCGCCGAGGATGGCCGCCCCCAGGACCGCCACCACCCCGTGCGGCCGCGCCGCACGTTTCATCGCTGTCCAGACCTTGTTCAAACCGAACTCCAAACCCGCCCGGGTGCAGGCCGCCGCGCTTCATGATCGAAAAGCGCGGCGGTTTTCAGGCCGGGAATCGCGGTTCGGTTACCGTCCGCCCAGGGTCGAGCGCAGCATCCAGGCAAACTTCTCGTGTGCGGCCAGGCGCTGGGTCATCAAATCCGCCGAGGCTTCGTCACCAGCGTCGGATGCGATGTCCACGGCCTTGCGGGTCGTGGCGATCAGGGTCTCGTGGTCCTGCATCAGTTCCTTGAGCATGTCGGTGGCCTCCTTTTCAGGATCGCCGTCCTTGATCGAGGTCAGATTGCCGAAGGCCGAATAGCTCTGTGGGGCCAACACACCCAGGGCACGGATGCGCTCGGCGATGTCGTCCAGCGCGTTCCACATGTCGGTGTACTGCTGCTCCAATAGATTGTGGAAGCTGAAAAACTCGGGGCCACGGACGTTCCAGTGATAGCCGTGCGTCTTCAGATAGACGGCAAAGCTGTCGGCCAGCACCTTGGTCAGTTCCTCGGCCACATCGCCGCGTTCGGCCTTGGTCAATCCGGTATGAATGGTGGCGGTCATGGTCGATCCTTCGATGAATATGTAGCTTGGCAGTTGGGGATTGGGCATACGGTCCGCAACCGCCGCGCTTGCAGGAACGCGATCCGGTCCAATACGTTGCGACGCTGTCTCTCCAGGAGGCATCCAGGGGGATAATGGCCAACAGCAAGCCTTTCGGTCGCGCATTCGATATCGACGCCGGCGTGACCCGCCTGGCGCGACTGCCGGCGCTGGCCTGGTGGCAATCCGCACTCATCGGCTTGGTCTGCGCGGCAGTGATGCTGGCGGTCAGACAGATGCTGTCGATGATCTATGGCGACATCCCCGGTTTCATGATCCTGCTTCCCGGCGTGATCGTGGCCAGCCTGGCGGCGGGTCGAATAGCTGGACTGACAGCCGTCTTTGCCAGTTTGGTCGGTGGCTGGCTGATGCTGGACGTCGCCCTGTTCGGTCAGGCCGTTGTGGACCAGCTGGCTCGTGTGACCACGATCAACTTCATCATCGTCGGCCTGTTCGCCGCTATCGTCGCGGCCGCGCTGCGCAAGATCGTCAAACGGCTGGACGCGTCGGTCGTCGAATTGAAAGCCAGTGAGAACAGGGCCACGGAGACGGAAACCCAGCTCCACGCCATGGTCGATCAGGCCGCAGCGGGGATCGCCCGCGTCGGACTGGACGGCCGGGTCGTGTCGGGAAATGCCCGGTTTGCCCAGATCATCGGTCGGACGCCGGAAACCCTGGTTGGCGTCAAAACCAGCGATGTAACCCACCCCGAAGACATCTTGCCGACGCAGGAGGCCCTTCAGGCCGCGCTGGCCGGCGGTGAGGGCCATGTCGAGAAGCGCTATATCCGGCCTGACGGCACGGTTGTTTGGGTCGTGACAAGCCTGAGAGCGCTGGAGGCGGCGTCAGGTGAAGTGATCGGCTTCGTAGCCGTGCTGGTCGATATCACCGCTGCCAAATGCGCCGAGGCGGCCCTGCGCGAGAGTGAAAGCCGGTTCCGCGACATCGCCGATACCGCTCCCGTCCTGATCTGGGTGACCCAGCAGGATCGGACACGCGCCTTCGTCAACCAGGCCTATGTCGCCTATCACGGTGGCAGCTATGAGGACGCGCGAACCGGCGACTGGCGCGACATGATCCATCCGGAGGATCAGGAACTGATCCTGCAGCAGTCGATCGAGGGCGAAGCGACGGGACGCCCGTTCGCCATGGAGGCCCGATATCGCCGGGCGGACGGCGTCTATCGCTGGCTGCGATCCTTTTCGCGACCGCGCCTGAGCTCGGGCGGCGAGGTCATCGGCTTCGTCGGTGTGGCCTTCGACATCACGGAGGCGCGCCGGGCCGAAGACGATCTGAAGCGGATCAACGAACTGCTGGAAGACCGGGTCAATCAGGCGCTGGCAGAAAAGGCGCGGGCCGAGGCCGACCTGATGCATGCCCAGCGCATGGAGGCGATTGGTCGGCTGACCGGCGGGGTGGCGCACGATTTCAACAATCTGCTGACCGTCGTCATCGGGGCGCTGGATATCATCCTGAGGTCGCCCAATGACGCAGCCAAGCGCCAGAAGCTGGGCGAGGCCGCCCTGGCTGCCGCCCGCCGGGGCGAGGGCCTGACGCACCAACTACTAGCCTTCTCGCGCCGCCAGACCCTGCGGCCCCAGCCCGTAGATCTGAACGCCCATATTCAGGAAGGCGAGCCTTTGTTGAAGCGCGCCGTGGGCGAGGCGGTCGAACTGAGGCTGCGGCTGCGCCGTGGCGGGGCGCCTGTGAACGTCGATGTCGCCCAGTTCGAGGCGGCCCTGCTCAATCTGGTGGTCAATGCCCGCCACGCCGTGAAGGACGGTGGCCGCATCGGCATCCAGACCCAGAGCTGCGAGGTCCATACCGGCGATGTCGTCGACCTGCCGGCGGGTCAGTATGTCTGCGTGACCGTGTCGGACAATGGCTCGGGCATGGATGCCGAAGTCATGGCACGGGTGTTCGAGCCCTTCTTCACCACCAAGTCTGTTGGCAAAGGCACCGGTCTGGGCCTCAGCCAGGTCTACGGTTTCGCTCGCCAGAGCGGCGGTGCAGCAAGAGTAAGATCCAGGCCCGGGCGGGGGACCCAGATCAAGCTGTATCTGCCGCCGCTTCCTGACGGTGTGACGGTACCGGAGCCAGAAGTCGCAGCGCGCCCTGCCAGCGTGTCCAATCGCCGCCTGCTGCTCGTCGAGGATGATGTCAGCGTCGCGGCCGTGGCGCTGGAGCTGTTGCAAGAAACCGGATTTGAAGTCAGGACAGCTGAAACCGCGCCCAGGGCCCTGGAACTGCTGGCGGGCGAGACGTTCGATGTCATGCTGAGTGATATCGTCATGCCCGGCGGCATGACCGGTATAGAGCTGGCGCAAAAGGTGGCGCACGATTACCCGGCCATGCGGGTCGTACTGACGTCCGGCTATGCAGGCGATGATGTGGATGCGGCACTGAAGGACGCGCCTTGGCCGTTCCTGCGAAAACCCTATTCGGGCGAGGAACTGGCCCGGATTCTGGGTGGGTCCGACGACACCACCCAGACCTAGTAAAGCCTAGCGACGAGCCTTGCGGGCAGCGTAGCGGGCATCGCGAGCAGCCTTTTGCTCTTCCTTGGTGAGTTGCTTGCGCTCCTTGCGTGCAGCGCGCTTCTCGGCATCGACGGCTTCCTGGGCCTCCAGTTCGGCAGCCATGCGGGCAGCCTCCTTGTCGGCCTTGATGCGGCGGGCCTCGGCCTTTTCGAGTTCGTGCTGCTGGCGAATGGCTTCTTTTTCGGCCTCACGCTTGGCTTGCAGCTTGTCGAACTCGGGGTCCGGCACCGCAGGCTTGGGCTTGAAGCGGGCCAGCAACGCCTTCTTGGCCTCCTGCTGAGCCGTGATGCGGTCGTTGAAGCCGGTTTGTTTCAAATCTCTCATGCGTGGAGTCGTCGATATCCCTGATCGTATCCGGATGCGCGTTGCGCAACAGGCGAGCGGCGCTCAGCCCAGCGGGTGGCCTAAAGACTATATGACCGCAAAAATCAAGGTCAGGCGCGCTGGCAACCGGGCGCGCCTGACCCCGACATTGAAATCAGCGCGGCCGTTCGGCCTGGCCGACAGCGGCTCCGGCGGCACCACCAACGGCTGCGCCTACGGGCCCGCCCACGACGGCTCCAGCGACGGCTCCGGTCGCAGCCTTCTGTTCGATGGTCGAGCCGCAGGCGGCGGCACCGACGGCGAGAGTGGCAAGGGCGAGTGTCAGGGCAAGGCGTTTCATCACGTATCCTCCAGCAATATGGTCAAGCCAGAACGTCAGCCACGAGGCTGAGTTCCGCCCCAACGTGGCGGGCCAGAGATGATAGTAAATCGGCTTCATAACCGGCGCCCGAAAATAATAGTCGCTCATGCGCTTCAATCGGCATCGCTTGGCCAAGCCACTTCCTGTGTAGTTTCCATGTCTTTGAATACAGTATTTGGCATGACCACTCTGAACGCCGTCACAGTCGCGTCGGGGCATGACACGGCGTTGCCCAAAGCCGGCACCGCGATGTTGCGCCGCACACAAATCTTGCGAATCAAACACATTGAGGCCACAAACGGCTGGCTTAAGGCGCGTCCTCGACGGAACGGGCATTTCACCGACCGTCGATATGGTTGCAGCTGCTGCGGCGCACACCCTGTTCGGGTCCTGCGGATCGCACGGCGGCGAGACTACCCGGGGGCGGCATAGCGCCCTGCCGTACAGGACTGAGCCTTTGTCGAACCCGTCGCCCCTGCGCGTGATGTCACCTGCCGACCGTAAAGCCAGGATTCGGCCCGGTACGGCAGTGGCGACTTTCGGCGCATTGGTGGGTCTGGCGATCGGCGGAGCCTATTTTGCAGGGTCGACCGCAAAGGCGACGACCGTTCGGGCACAAGCCGAGCGGATTCAGGGAGCAACGGCTGCCGGCTTCACCGAAGAGGCTCTCGCAGCCGCCGCGGGCCTGGACGAAAGTGCCCTGTCCATCGCCCGCCGTCATGACCCCTATCTGGTCGCCGGTTCGGATCAACGCGACCGTCAAGCCGAGCTTCTGACTGCCCGCCTGGAACAACTGCGGGCCACCCAGGCCGGATCGGGCCTGCGCCGTGTCAGCCTGACCGACGGCACCACACCCGCTCAACCCTTCCGCCTCGGCGGCGCGCTGGAGGCGTCGCGCGATCTCGATTGCCTGACCGAGGCCGTCTATTACGAAGCGCGCGGCGAGGGCCGTGAGGGCATGCGCGCCGTGGCCCAGGTCGTGCTGAACCGCGTGCGGCACCCGGCCTATCCCAAGAGTGTCTGCGGCGTCGTCTATCAGGGCTCGAACCGCAGCTCGGGCTGCCAGTTCAGCTTTACCTGCAATCGCCATGTTCTGGGTCGCCGCAACGCCGCCGCCTGGGACCGGGCCCGCACCATCGCCTCGGGTGCCCTGTCCGGTCAGGTGTTCGGCACCGTCGGCAATGCCACCCACTTCCACACGACCGCGGTAAACCCCAACTGGCGCCATTCGCTGGTGCGCGTGGCCCAGGTCGGTGATCATCTGTTCTATCGCTTCAGCGGACGCGCAGGCTCGCGTGCGGCCTTCGCCTATGCCGGTCGCCCTTCCACCGCATCGGACAGCGCCCCTCGCGTGGTTCAGGCCAGCCTGAATACCGCACAGGATGTCTCCAAAGGTCCTGTCGCCTATACGGACGTCGTCGCTACCGAGGCGGCACCTGCGCCTACCCGCGATGCGCAGCGCGTATCCACGGCGTCGCCAGCGTCGGCGGAAACCGTCTCGGTCGTGGTCTCGCCGACCGCCTGATAGACCTCAGGACGCGATACGGGCGTCCAGACCAATATCCAGCGATGGCGCGGAATGGGTCAGCGCCCCGACCGAGATCACGTCCACGCCCGTCTCGGCGATGCCGCGCACTGTTTGCAGATTCACGCCGCCCGACGCCTCCAGCGTCACCCGCCCGGCGGCACGCGCTACCGCCTCTCGCAGCATGGGCAGGTCGAAATTGTCCAGCATGATCACATCCGGGCCGATGCCCTGATCGATCAGGGGAAGCAGCTGATCCAGCTGATCCAGCCCGTCCACCTCGATCTCGACCTTCATCAGATGTCCGACACAGGCGCGCGCCGCCTGTACGGCGGGCACAACGCCGCCACAGACGACGACGTGGTTGTCCTTGATCAGGATGGCGTCATCCAGACCGAAGCGATGGTTGACCCCGCCGCCGCACAGCACCGCATGCTTCTCCAGCGCGCGCAGGCCGGGCGTGGTCTTGCGGGTATCGGCGATGCGCGCCTTCGTCCCGGCGACCGCCGCGACATAGCGGCTGGTCAGGGTGGCGATGCCGCACAGACGGCCTAGCAGGTTCAGCGCCGTCCGCTCGGCCGACAGGAAGGCGCGGGCATCGGCCTCGACCTCGGCCAGAACGGCACCGGCCTCAAAGGCACCGCCGTCCGATAGTTTCAAGGTGATCGTCGCCTTGGGGTCCATGGCGAGGACGGCCAGGCGGACGCAGGCCAGACCCGCCACCACGCCCGGCTTGCGCGCCACGAAGTCGGCCCGCATAAGCGCGCCTTCGGGAATACAGGCCATGGCCGTGACGTCGCCAGCCCGCCCCAGATCCTCGGCCAGGGCCATGCGGACGATGGGCTCGATCAACAGGTCGGGAAGGGTCCGGATCATGGTCATTCGGCCGCCATCGGCACCTCGGCCGGTTTGACCAGCCGGGTGTGCACGGGTTCGGGAAGAGTGTCGGGATAGTCCGACCGATAGTGCCCGCCGCGGCTTTCATGCCGGGCCAGAGCCGAGGCGGCGATCAGCCGGGCGGTCAGCAAGGGCAGGGTATCGGGCGCGCCATGCTCCAGTACCGCCATCCTTGCCAGAGCACGGTTCAAACCGGCCGCATCGCGCACCACGCCGACATCGTCGCTCATCACCGCTCGAAGGCTGCCCAGCGCCTCGGATGACAGGTCCGAAGGCGCAGGCGGTACGATCACGGGGCCGTCGTGCAGCGTCTCGGCCGCCGCCGCACGTCCGGTTCTGCGCCCGAACGAAGCGGCTTCCAGCAAGGAGTTGGACGCCAGCCGATTGGCCCCGTGAACCCCGGTCGAAGCGCACTCGCCGACCGCATAAAGACCCGGCAGTGTCGTATGACCATCCGGCCCCGCCGCGATCCCGCCCATGTGGTAATGCGCTGCCGGGGCGACCGGGATGGGGCTCTCACGCGGGTCGATACCGGCCCGCATGCAGGCGGCAAAAACGGCAGGGAAGGCCGTCGGGAAATGCTCGCCGATGGCGGCGCGGGCATCCAGAAACGCGCCGCGGCCCTCGCTCACAGCCAGATGGACGGCGCGGGCGACGATATCCCGGGGCTTCAGGTCGGCATCAGGCTCGGGACCCAGAAGATAGTCGCCATGTCGATCAATCAGGCGCGCGCCCTCACCGCGCAGCGCTTCAGTGGCCAGCGGCATGGGGTCCAGACCGACATCCATGGCGGTGGGGTGAAACTGAACGAACTCCGGGTCGACGATCTCGGCCCCCGCCCGCCAGGCCAGGGCTAGGCCTTCGCCCAGCAGGGCGACAGGCGTGGTGGTGCGGGCGAACAAGCCCCCTGCCCCACCCGTGGCCAGAACCACGGCAGGAGCCAGAACCTCGACCAGTCGCCCTCCGGCGCGTTCGATCAGGGCCCCGCGCACACGGCCGGTGGCGTCCTGGATGAGGCCGCGCAGGCGGGCGTCCTCCCAGACCGTCACATGCGGCGCGGCACGCACAGACGTGACCAGCGCCGACAGGATGGCCCGCCCGGCACCGTCGCCGCCCACGCGGGCGACACGGGCCATGGAGTGCGCTGCTTCCAGACTGACGGCGAAGTCTCCGTTGGCATCGCGGTCGAAGGGGGCCCCCAGGGCGGCCAGCCATTCGACGGTGGCGCGGCCGTCCTCGGTCAGCAGGCGCACGGCCTCGGGCTCGACCAGACCGGCCCCGGCCACATGGGTATCGGCGGCATGCAACACCGGGGTGTCGCTGAACGATAGCGCGGCTGCCATCCCGCCCTGAGCCCAGGCCGAGGACGAGGCTTGAAGCAGAGGCGCGGGCGTGACGACCAGAACCGGTCGCGGCCCGGCCTCCAGTGCGACGGACAGACCCGCCAGCCCACCGCCGATGACCAGAGGCCCGTCGTGGTGGATGCGGCTCAACTGCGGATGCCCAGATAGGCCCCGGCGATGCGCAGGGCCTCAGATAGCGAACCCTCAGCCAGAGGCATAAGCGCCGCGACCCCCACAGCGGCACAGGCCACGCCGGTGGCGAGGAAGAGGCCCACGCTCATGACGGCCTCCTTGACCGTCAGCTGACGGCCCTCCGGACGCCAGGCTCCGCGACGCAGGTGGCCGTACAGGGCGATGGCGAGGAAGGCGGCCAGGATCCAGCGACCCGTCACGAAGCCCCAATAGACGACCAGAGCGCCCACCGCGATCATCGCCACCCGCTCCAGCATCGGGTGAATACGCGCCAGCACGGGACCGATGGCCTTGGACCCATCCAGTGGGGGCGCTGGCGCGAGATTGACGAGGTTGATCGCCGCGATCACCACCGCCGCCAGCAGCCACTCGCCGCCACCGACGGTCAGATACAGCGCAAAGAAGGGGATGGCGGCCAGCAGGCCGAAGGCTGGGCCAGCCAGCGACACCAGCACGCCGTGCCACTCACTGACCGGCATACGCTGACCCTTGGCCAGCCCGCCCAGCAAGGGAATGATGTAGATGCGGGCCGGGCCCATGCCGACCGCATTCATGGCCAGCACGTGGCCATACTCGTGGACGAACAGGCCGAAGATCGCCGCCATCGCCACGACCCAGCTGCCGCTGACCCACCAGATGAACCCACCCAGCAACAGGGTCGAGATCAGCGCCCAGGCCGGATGCTGGCCCTTGTCCAGCGGGGCCTCGACGGCCGCGCGCGACACGGGCGCGGGCGTTTCGGTGGCCTGCGGTTCGTCAGGACGCGGGTCCCAGGGACCACGCGGGCGGGGCGTATTGGTGTCGGTCATCCCTGCGAACTGGCCTTTCCACGGCGAGACCACAAGCCGCCCCTGACGATCGGCCTCACCCGCCCCATCAGATCAGCTCCACCGCCACGTGGTGGCGCGCCTTGAACAGGTCGTAGCGGGCGGGCACCAGCGGCGGCGGCAGATCGACCATCCGCTGCACCGCCAGGCGCGCGCGCTCGGCCATGTCCTCAGGCACCGTCACCTCGAACTGCAGATGCAGCAGCGCATCGCGGATGTTGGTCAGGGTGATCCTCTGCATATAGGGGCACAGGTTGCACGGGCCGATGAAGTCCACGCCGGGCACGTCACCCTTGATGTTCGATGCCATGGAGCATTCGGTGATCAGCACGACCTGCTTCGGCTGGCGCTGCATGACATAGTCGGTCATGGCGGCGGTCGATCCGGCGAAGTCGGCGGCCGACAGCACCTCTTCAGGGCATTCCGGGTGGGCCAGGATTTCGGCATTGGGATAGGCGGCGCGCATCTCCGCGATGTCGTCGGCTGTGAACCGCTCGTGAACCTCGCAGCGCCCCTGCCAGGCGATGATGCCGACGGTGGTCTGGGCCGCCACATTGCGCGCCAGGAACTCGTCGGGGATCAGGATGACGCGGTCGACGCCCCATTCCTTCGCCGCCCATTCGACCACCTGAACGGCATTGGCACTGGTGCAGCAGATGTCAGTCTCGGCTTTCACATCGGCGGTGGTGTTTACATAGGTGACGACCGGCAGACCGGGATAGCGCTGCTTGATCAGCCGCACATCCGCCCCCGTGATAGACGCCGCCAGCGAACAGCCGGCCTTGAGATCGGGGATCAGCACCATCTTTTCGGGCGACAGGATCTTGGAGGTCTCGGCCATGAAGTGCACCCCGGCCTGAACGATGATCTTGGCCGTCGAGCGCGCCGCCTCCTTGGCCAGGCCCAGGCTGTCGCCGACATAGTCGCCGACACCGTGAAAGATCTCCGGCGTCATATAGTTGTGGGCCAGGATGACGGCGTCCCGCTCGCGCTTCAGCTGGTTGATCTCATGGATCAACGCGGCCTGGGCGGGCCACTCCATCGGCGTGACATGGTCCTTGACCTTGGCCCAGACGGGCGCGGTCTCATGCGCCAGTTCGTCCGACAGTCCAAACATTCCGTCCGCCATATCCGCCTCCTCGCGGGCTTATGCTCACTTTTAGCATAAGTGACGATAATCTAGGCGCATGTGAAAGAAATGCAAGCCTCCGGGGTGGATCAGCGGGACCGTACCGTGATGTAGTCGACGACCGTGATCGTCCGCGCCCCCCCTGCGTAGAAGACGGCTCCTTCGTGAGCTGCAGCGTCGGAGGCAAATATATTGCGCCCCTCCAGTGCCTCCACGATCCGCTCGCTCGCCCGGGTGTCCACCAGGCGCGCGTGGTCGGGTCTGCAATCCGACAGTCGCCGCTCGCGCACCACGCAACTGATCTGGGTTTCTGCAGGTGCGGCGACTGGCGTGTCGGATGGCGATGGCCCCCGAGCGCGTGGCGCACCACGTCGGCTTGCCGAGGACAGCCTGCTGGGGCGCTGCGATGCTGGATCGACCAGAGAGACATCGACACTGGCACGCGTCAGTTGATCACGGTCGTCGGTCAGTGCCCAGCCACATTCGCTAAGCACGCGATCCAGGTTGGCGGACTGGGTCGGCAGGTCGAAGTCGGCCCTGACCCCTGACCCGTCCTCGTCGGCTCCGCGCAGGGAATACAGGCCTCCTCCACGCATGAAGCGAATGTCCCTGGCCGGTATTTCACTACGCAAGACGCCCGGCCCGCCGCCCGGTGCCCAGACCTGCGTGTCGCTTCTGCCATCGGCCCGTGTAGCTGACAGCACCAGCCGCTTATCGACCTGGCCCAGACCCGCGACGACCGCAGTCAGGGCACCGGCGCGGCACTGCACGACCAGTGCAGCGCCCCCGTCGTACCTTACCGCCGCGACCATACGGCCGTCAGCTGCATTCTGGTCAAACTCCCAGTCATCGACGTCTTGCGATGATGACATTGATGCCTGCGCCACTAACGACGTGGCGACGACCGCGAACAGTAGCCGATTCATTTCAAGTGCTCCCCAGCGTCCCGGAGGCAGATCACCCCGTGTGCGGATGAACTGTCAAGGCTTCTTGCCCGACTGAGCAGCCTCATGCGCCAACAGCCAACGCTTGCGCTCCACTCCCCCCGCATAGCCGGTCAGAGTACCATCTGCCCCGATGACGCGGTGGCATGGGACGATCAGGGCAATGGGGTTCTGACCATTGGCCATGCCGGCGGCACGCACGGCGCGGGGGGAACCCGCCGCTTCGGCGATCTGGGCATAGGTGCGGGTTTGACCCGCCGGAATTACCCGCAAGGCCGCCCAGACCGCGCGCTGGAAGTCGGTGCCGCCGGTTTGGGTCATCACGTCACCAAGCGCCGTCCGGTCACCGTCGAAATAAGCCCTGACTGCGTCTTTCACCCGGGCCGGAGCCTCGCCGGGCAGCAGCTCAAAAGGCCCGCAGTGCCGTGCCAGCAATCGCATCATGCGTGCCTCGTAGTCGTGAAAGTCCAGCGCCCGGACGGCTCCAGCTGCGTCGGTGATCAACAAAACCTGCCCCACGGGCGTGTCGATGCGGTCCAGCGTCAGGGGCAAGGGTTCAGGCCGCGTCCTTGACATCACTCTCCTCCAGATCGGCGGCGGTGAGGCCCGCCAGGTTCACATACAGCACCCCATAGGCACGCCAGGGCCGCCAGGCCTCCGCGCGAGGTGCCAGAGTTGCGACTTCGAGCCGGTCGCTGGGTGCCGTCGGATCGGGGTCGATCCATAAGCCCGCCAGTCGCAAGCCCGGCCGGGACCGGATCAAGGGTGCCAGAGCCGGATCGGCCGACAGATCGCGCCCAATAGCCTCCGGATCGGCGGCCAGATCGAAGACGCGGCGAACGCGAGACAGCACGCCGGGCACAGCGCGCAGGTCGTCGACCTCCACACACACATCGACGCGACCAGCGGCTCCTGGCAGGACCGAGACCAAGCCTTCGGCTCCATCGATCGCATCCTTCAGCGAACGCGACCAGCGCAGACCCTCGACCGTGTCTCCGCGTGCGGACAGGGCCATCAGCATCGCGTCCCAGTCATAGGGCGGCCGGTAAGGCAGGCTGAGCCGCACTCCGCCGTCGCCCATCCGCTCGCCACGGCGACGCAGCGTCGACGGCGGGCGGTCATACAGCGCCTGAAACGTCTCGTTGAAACGCCGGACACTGCCAAAGCCCGCCGCCAGGGCGACCTGGGCCATGGTCAGGTCAGTCTGATGGATCAGCGCCTTGGCCAGTAGGACGCGCCTGGTCTGAGCGACGCTGATCGGGGCGGCCCCCAGGTGCTGGCGGAACAGTCGGCGCAGGTGGCGCTCTCCGACGCCGAGCCGCGCGGCCAGTTGCTCCAGACTGCCCTCGTCCAGCGCCCCCGCCTCGATCAGGGCCAGGGCCCGGCTGACCGTATTCGACGTCCCACGCCAGGCGCCCATGTCCGGTGCGGTCTCGGGGCGGCAGCGTAGACAGGCGCGAAACCCCGCCTCTTCTGCCGCCGCTGCGCTGAGGACAAAAGTCATGTTCTCGCGCCGCGGCGTGCGGGCCGGGCAGACCGGACGGCAGTAGATGCCGGTGGTCTTCACGCAGCCGAAGAATCGTCCGTCGAACCGCGCATCCCGCGTCAGCACGGCGCGATAGCAGGCCTCCTGATCCAAGATGTCGGCGCGCGTTTCCATGAGCGAAGAATGCGCCGGGCCACGCCCCGTGTCTCGCGGTTTTCGGACATGGCGGTGATGGGACCTAGCCGCGTATCGCGCTCCAGGCATGGCGGGCCATCGAGAAGACCAGAGAGATCATCACCGCCACCATGACCCAGGTCAGGATCAGCGACAGGGTGCTGCCGGCACCGACCAGATCACGCGATCCCTCGCCTACGGCGTGTAACCGGTCGAAATCAAGCAGCACCCAGTCCCCGGCAATCCGGACCGAGGACCCATTGTCACTGAGAGTAAACCAGTGGCCCCACTGAAAGATGGTCCAGGCGATGGCCAGGCCGATGCCGGAGGCGACCACCTGAAGCGCAGCCCGGAAACGCACCCATTGCGGCCGGAACAGGCGGAGGATCTCGATCCACATCTGACCAATGGCCAGCAGAAGAATCGGCACGAAGTTCGCCTGCCAGATCGAGGATGGAACGACCTCGGCCCGACCACCGGAAATCGCGATGTTGTCTAGGTCCGAAATCGACCACACCCCCGTCCACCAGGAAATAAAGACCAGCAGGGCGACGATACCGAACACAGCCTCTCCGCCCGGCCAGCGACCTTGCACGGCCTGGGACCGCCACACTCCGCTCGACGATCTTGCAGGCCTGGCCGTTCGTCCCTGACCTGATCGACCTTGGCCCGATCGCCCTTGCAGGGTCTCGCTCCACCGGTCGGGATCGGACAGATTAAACATCGGCAGGTCCTTCACCCGCCAATGGGTCATGAAGTCGGGCCTGTAGCCGTTGTGCTCGAACAGGGCCCCGGCCACCGTAGCCAGGCCGATGATGAACAGGCCGGATTCGAACGCGCCGCTGAACGCATTGCCGATAGCCTCCCCCACATCGCTGGTGCCTGTCGCCACATGGACCACCGCTACAACCACCTGAATGGCGATCATCACCAGCAGCCCGGCCTTGACCGCGAACAGCCACCACGGAAACAGCTCAGGTCCGATCAAGGACTGCGGCCCCTTGCGATAGCGCCCGGCCACGGTCAGCGGATGACCGATTTCGCGCAGGATGGCCTCCCTTTCCTCATCGGTCAGCTCGCGGCCCAGCGCCTCCTCCTTCGCCTCGAAACGGCTCAGGATCAGGTCGCGCAGTTCGGCGATGATGTCGTCGCGCTCGGCCTGCGGCAGTTGGGCGGCGACGGCGTTCAGATAGTGGTCGATCAGGTCCATCTCAGGTCCCCTCCAGATCAGATTTGTCAGAGAATCTTGTCGAGCGAGGCATTGATGCCCCGCCATTCATCAGTCAGGGCGGCCAGCAGGGTCACGCCCTGCGGGGACAGGCGATAGAAACGCTTCTTGCGCTTCTCCTCCTCGCGCCACTCGCTATCCAGCAAACCCTGGCTCTCCAGTCGGCGCAGCAGCGGATAGAGGGTGCTTTCCTCCATCTCCAGCCCGTCGGCGGCCAGGGCCTGACGCAGGCTGTAGCCGTAGCGTTCGGTACGCAGACACGCCAGCACGGCCAGGACCAATGACCCGCGTCGCAGCTCCAGCCGCATGGTCTCGAAAATGTCGGTGCCCTCGGGCATCAGCAGGCTCGCATCATCAACGTCACATAGTGTGTGACACACAGTGTGTGCTACATACTGTGCGAGGGTGTCAAGCTGGCGTTTGAAAGGGGGCGATGCATCCCGGACCGGGTTCGCGCCGTTCCTGAAAGGCCTCCGGCTATCCGTGATCGCGGTAACGCGCTAAAATGTCTGGTCAATCGCAAGGACTGTGTCCGCCTTCGTGTTCAAGAACCTGCTTCCCAGTAAACCGGGCACGGAGCCCCTGGCCGAGGCGCTGAAGGCGTGCAGGACCCATTTCGTCTGGGCGGCGGTGTTCTCGGCCCTGGTCAACCTGCTTTATCTGACCCCGACCCTCTATATGATGCAGGTCTATGACCGGGTCGTGCCGACCGGTGGCTTGACGACGCTGGTCCTGATCACGGTGGTGGCCCTGTTCGCCCTGGCCGCCTTGTCCGGGCTGGACTGGCTGCGCGGTCGATTGATGCTGCGCGCCGGACTTCGTCTGGACCGGATGCTGTCTGGCAAGGTCCTGTCGCGGGTCATGGATTTGCAGAGCAAGTCCCCCAACACCCATGCCCTGCGCGAATTCGACAATGTGCGCGGGGCCATCGGCGGCCAGGGAATGCTGGCGCTATTCGATGCGCCGTGGACGCCGATCTACCTGGCCTGCTGCTTCCTGCTCCATCCGCTGATCGGGGTGCTGACCCTCGTCGGCGGAATGATCCTTTTCGCCCTGGCCTGGCTGAACGAGCGCGACACCCGTCCCCGCCTGAACAAGGCGATCCAGTCCCAGAATCACGCCTATTCGGCCCAAGAAAGCATTGCCGGCCAGTCTGAAGTCGTCCGCGCCCTGGGCATGCGTCAGTCGTCGATCGCGCGCCAGATCGACCAGCGTCAACACGCGACCGCCGCCCAGGCCGACGCGCAGTTGGCAGGAGGGCGCTATTCCGGCGCGATCAAATTCCTGCGGCTGGTGATGCAGTCAGCGGCACTGGGGCTGGCGGCCTATCTGGCCGTCAAGGGCGACATCACGCCGGGCTCGATCATCGCCGCCTCCGTCCTGCTCAGCCGCGCGGTCGCGCCCATCGAACTTCTGGTCGGCGTCTGGCCCAGCCTGGTCCAGGCCGTCGCCAGTTGGAAGACACTGACCGATCTGTTTGCAGGCACCGCTGGCGTAGAGCGCGAACGAACGGCCCTTCCCGCCCCGCGCGGACGGCTTCAGGTCGAGGGCATTACGGTCAAATTCCCCGATACCGAGACGCCACAGTTGCGCGGCGTCGCCTTCGCCCTGCAACCGGGCCAGACCCTGGGCATCGTCGGGGCCAGCGGCTCGGGCAAGACCACCCTGGCCCGCGTGATCGCCGGAGCGTTCAAGCCCCAGGCCGGGGCCATCCGACTGGACGGGGCCGAATACGACGCTCGCGACGGCGACGAACTGGCTCGATACATCGGCTACCTGCCCCAGGTGCCCAGCCTGTTCGCCGGTTCGATCAAGGACAATATCTCGCGATTTGCCACCGCCACCGGCGTAACCCAGGACGTCGCGGACGCCGGTGCCGTCAAGGCGGCAATGGCGGCGGGTGCCCATGAGCTGATCCTGCGGCTTCCCAAGGGCTACGACACCATCCTGGGTCCTTTCGGCCAGGGCCTGTCGGCAGGTCAGGCCCAACGCGTTGCCTTGGCGCGGGCCTTGTATGGCGAACCCGTCCTGTTGGTCCTGGACGAGCCGAACTCCAACCTCGATCAGGAAGGCGAGGCCGCTCTGATGCAGGCCATCCTGGGCGCGGCCGCGCGTGGAGCCGCCGTGGTCGTGATCGCGCACCGGGCCGGGGTCCTGGCCCGCGTCGATCGCCTTCTGGTCATGCGAGACGGCATGGTTCAGCAGGAAGGTCCACGCGAAGAGGTACTGGAGAAGATGCGCGCCACGGCCGGGCGCCCGACCCCGCCGGCCAGCCAGCCGCAACAGCCGTCCCAGGCTCAGAGCCAATCCCAAAGCCAGGCTCAGCAACTTCAGAACCAGCCGCGCGGCCCGCGACCCGCTTCATGACGCACGCTGCCCCCCAAGCCGCTGAACCCACGGCCCCACAACCACCCGAACCCACCGTCGTCACAGACGCGCCGCGCCGCGAGCTGATGATCGGTGGAGCCATCATCGTCGCCTTCTTCGTGATATTCCTCGGCTGGGCCGCCTTTGCCCCCCTGGATCAGGGGGCCTACGCCCAAGGCTCGGTTGCCGTGTCCGGCAATCGCCAGGCGGTCCAGCACCGCGACGGTGGCGTAGTCAGTGCCCTGCTGGTCGAGGAGGGGGACACGGTCCGTCAGGGCCAGGTCCTGTTGCGTGTAGGCACCGGCGAACTGACGGCGACAGAGCGCGGCGTGGCCGGTCAGGTCTATGCCCTGCTGGCCCAGCGGGCACGGCTGGTCGCGGAGCGCGATCGCCTGGCCAGCATTCCAACCCCCGCCGAATTCGCCAGCCTCGACGCCGACGACGCCGCCTTGGCCCAGGAATCGCTGCGTATCCAGCAGGCCCAGTTCAACGCGCGCCGAACCGGGCGCTCGACCGAAACCGGCGTACTGGGCCAGCGCGTCAACCAGCTGAACGAACAGATCGTCGGCTATCAAGGTCAGATCGCCGCCAATGTCGAACAGCAGCGCCTGATACAGGAAGAGCTGACCGGCATGCGCAGTCTTGCGGCGCAAGGCTATGCCCCGCAGACGCGGGTCAGGGCGCTGGAACGCGCCGCTGCCCAGCTGGATGGCGAACAGGGCGCGCTGCGGTCACAGATTGCCCAGTCCCGGGAAGCGATCGGCCAGGCCAGGCTGGAAATGTCCGGCGTTTCGACGAAACTGGGCGAGGACGTGGCCGAACAGTTCCGGCTGATCGATGTCCAGCTGAACGAACTTCGTCCGCGCCTGGCCGAACTGCGCGCCCAGATCGCACGCAGCGAGGTCCGCGCCCCCGCTACGGGCCAGGTGGTGGGCCTGACCATCTTCACCCAGGGCGGCGTCATTCAGGCCGGCCAGACGCTGATGGAGGTGGTGCCCAGCGAAGCCTCCCAGATCATCGTCGCCCAGATCAGCCCCAACGATGTCGATAATCTGGAGCCCGGTCAGCAGACCGAGGTGAAGTTCCCCGGCCTGCGCGAGAGCAATCCACCGATCATCCACGGCAGGGTGACGCGTATCTCGGCCGACAGCTTTACCGTCGAACAGACCGGCGCGACCTTCTTCCGGGTCGAGATCGTGGTACCGGCCGAGGAACTGGCCAAGCTGGGCCGGTCGGCCGACACCATCCGTCCGGGTGCCCCTGTCGAGGTCGTCGTCCTGCTGCGCAAGCGCACGGCTCTGGCCTATCTGATCGAGCCGCTGACCAACAACCTGTGGCGATCCGGCAGCGAGTAATCAGCCCGCCGCCTTCGTCTTGAGCCTGTAGGCATGCAGCAGCGGCTCGGTGTAGCCGTTCGGTTGACTGACACCTTCAAACACCAACGCCCGCGCCGCCTGAAACGCCAGGCTGGCCTCGGGATCGCGGGCCATCGGCTGATACAGCGGGTCACTTGCGTTCTGGGCATCGACCTTGGCCGCCATACGCAAAAGCGCCGCCTCGACCTGCTCCCGCGTACAGACGCCGTGCAGCAGCCAGTTGGCCATGTGCTGGGACGAGATCCGCAGGGTCGCGCGGTCTTCCATCAGGCCGACGTCGTGGATGTCCGGCACCTTTGAACAGCCGACGCCCTGACCGATCCACCGCACGACATAGCCCAGCAAGCCTTGCGCGTTGTTGTCCAGTTCCTCGGCCACCTCGGCATCTGACCAATTGCGCCCTTCCGCCAGCGGCGGGGTCAGCAGCAGGTCCAGATCGGGCGTCGCTGTGCCAGCGATCGCGTCTCGCAGCGCGAACACGTCGGTCTGATGATAGTGCAGGGCATGCAGGGTCGCGGCCGTGGGTGACGGCACCCAGGCGGTGTTGGCACCCGTCTTCGGATGCGCCGCCTTCTGGTCCAGCATGTCGGCCATGCGGTCGGGCGCAGCCCACATGCCCTTGCCGATCTGGGCCCGTCCGGACAGGCCGTGCTTCAGGCCGATGGCGACGTTGCGCGCCTCATAGGCGGCGATCCAGGCGGCGGACTTGATGTCGCCCTTTCGGACCACCGGGCCGTACTGCATGGCGGTGTGAATTTCGTCGCCGGTGCGGTCCAGAAAGCCGGTATTGATGAAGACGATCCGGTCCTTCACCGCCTGGATACAGGCCGCCAGATTGGCAGACGTCCGGCGCTCCTCGTCCATCACCCCGACCTTGATCGTGTGCCGTTCGACACCGATCAGATCCTCGACCGCGTCGAACAGGCGGTTGGTGAAGGCGGCCTCCTCCGGCCCGTGCATCTTGGGTTTGACGATATAGATTGAACCCGCCCGGCTGTTTCGGAACGCCCCCTGCCCCTTCACATCGTGCATGGCGATCAGGCTGGTGACGATGGCATCCAGCACGCCCTCCGGAGCCTCGGTGCCGTCGGCCAGACCCACCGCCGGGGTTGTCATCAGATGCCCGACGTTGCGCACGAACAGCAGGGCGCGGCCCGGCAGGGTGACGGTCGTCCCGTCCGGGTCGGTGAACATCCGATCGGGCTTCAGCGCCCGCGTCATCGACTGCCCGCCCTTGTCGAAGGTCTCGACCAGATCGCCCTTCATCAGGCCCAGCCAGTTGCGGTAGGCCGCGATCTTGTCCGCCGCATCGACGGCTGCGACCGAATCCTCCAGATCCACGATGGTCGACAGGGCGGATTCCAGGATGACATCAGCGATGCCCGCCGGATCGGTCGCGCCGATCGGGTGGGTCGGGTCGAACACCACCTCGATATGCAGGCCGTTGTGTCGAAACAGGCGCGAACTGTCGCTGTGTCCGACATACTGTTCGGGGTGACGCAGAGCGATGCCGGCCAGCGGGGCAGCGAGGTCGGCCCAACTGCCCTCGGCCAGCGGCACGGCTTCGTCCAGAAACGCCTTGGCGCGCGCTACGACCCGCACCCCTCGTGCCGCGTCATAGGGTCCGGCAGGCGGCAGGTCGCCCAGCGCATCCGTGCCATAAAGCGCATCGTACAGGCTTCCCCACCGGGCATTGGCGGCGTTCAGCACAAAGCGCGCGTTCAGGATCGGAACTACCAGCTGCGGCCCTGCCAGGGTCGCAACCTCGGCATCGACATTGCGCGGATCGACGGTGAAGGACGCGGGTTCCTCAACCAGATAGCCGATCTGGGTCAGAAAGGCGCGCGAGGCCGCCACGTCATAGGGCTGGCCCCTCCGCTCGCGGTTCCAGCCGTCGATGCGGTCCTGAAGATCTTCCCGGATGGCCAGCAAGCGCCGGTTCTCAGGCGCAGCCCAGGCAAGAATGTCAGCCACGCCGTTCCAGAAACCCGCCGCCTCGAGCCGTAGCCCCGGCAGCGCCTCCGTTTCGATGAAGCTCGCCAATGCCTCATCGACCTGAAATCCGGCGCGCGATGTCATGGGCATTAGGCAATATCTCCAGATCCACCAGTCTGTAACATTCCGTGATGACCTGACGGAAGTCGAGCATATTCTCAGATGCGAGGCCCTTTGACCGACGCACAAAGCCAGACCATGCACACGATCAAATCAACATGTTTGCATTTTAAACTTGTCTTATGTATTGCATGGTCAGACCGAGAGGGGAATCCCATGCCGTCCACCACACCACACGCCGAACGCCTCCATGGACTCGACGCCCTGCGCGGCATCGCTCTGATACTCGGCGTCGTCCTGCACGCCAGCCTGTCCTATCTGCCAACGCCAATCTGGCTGTTTCCGGACGACCAGACCTCGACCGGTGTAAGCGTGCTGTTTTTCGCCATCCACCTGTTCCGGATGACGACCTTCTTCCTGATTGCAGGCCTGTTCGCCCATCTGTTGCTGAGGCGTCGCGGTGTCTGGGGCTTCGTCAAGGACCGGGCCGGCCGCATCGCCAACCCCATGTTTGGCATGTGGTGGGTCGTCTTTCCGTCCGTCATCGCCGTCATCGTCTGGAAGGCGGCCATCGACAACGGCGGCACCATCCCGACCGACGGCCCGCCACCCCCGCCCCTGACGCTGGAGACCTTCCCCCTGCTGCACCTGTGGTTCCTGTGGGTGCTCCTGCTCTTCTACGGCGTCTTCCTGGCTGTGCGCCTGATCGGCCAGCGTATCGACCGCGACAGCACCCTCGCCAAGGGTCTGGATCGCCTGACAAACATCCTGATCGGTCCGTGGACACCCGCCGTCCTGGCCGCGCCCCTGGCCCTGGCCCTGTGGCTGACTCCCGACTGGATCGCCTTCTTCGGCATTCCGACGCCCGACAAGGGCTTCGTGCCCAATCCCGCCGCCGTCGTCGCCTTCGGCCTGGCTTTCACCGTGGGCATCCTGCTGGACCGCCGTCGCGACCTGCTGCCCCGGATCGAGCGGCTGTGGCCACTGTTCACCCTTGTCGCCATCGGCACAGGCACCGGGGCCCTGATGATCTCCGGCGGGCCCGTCCCGTCGCTGATGCCGATAGCCGACCCTGCGATGAAAGCCTTCGCGGCGGCCGTCTATGCCTTCGCCGTCTTCACCGCGACCTTCGCCGCGATCGGCCTGTCGCTACGGTTCATGAGTGGCTACAGCGCCGTGCGCCGCTATCTGGCCGACGCCTCCTACTGGATCTATCTGATCCATCTGCCGCTGGTCATGGCGGGACAGGTGCTGATGCTGGAGGTCGCCCTGCCCTGGTGGGGCAAGCTGGGGGGCGTCGTCGGCGGCGTCATGGCTGTGTCCCTGCTCAGCTATGAACTGCTGGTGCGCCACACCTTCGTCGGCAAGGCCCTGAACGGCCGCCGCGTCCCGTGGCGCAAGCCTCCCGTTCCCCACCCTGTGCCCGCCGAATAGCTTGCCATTACGAACCGGCTCGTTCACCTCAGGGACGAGCCGGTTGCCGGAGAAACCCGCATGCCCACCCCGTCCCGCCTTCACTCCGCCGAAGACGACCTGGCCTTCATGCGCGCCATCGTCGAGGGCGGCGGCAAGCCTCAACTGACCCTGGCCGTCGCCTATCTGGCCGGCGGCCTTCTGTATGGTCTGCAATGCCTGTTCCATATCGGTCAGGCGACGGGCGTCATCCGTTGGCCCGATCTGGCCAATCTGGCCTTCGTCATTGGCATCAGCGTCGCCTTCCTGAGCGTCCTCGTCTGGGCCATCCAGAAGGACAAGGCCGACGGCGTCGGCGGCACGCGCGGCCCCCTGGCGACTCGCATTCTGAACGCCGCCTTTAGCAGCGCGGGCATGGCCAATGTCGCCGTCATCATCATCTTCGGCGTCGGCGCCATGCGGGACCAGGACTTCGCCGTCTGGCTCTACTATCCCGCCGTGGTCTTCTGCCTTCAGGGCTCGGCCTGGCTTCTGGTCTATACCCTAAAGCGCAAGCCCTGGATGCTGGCCACCGCCATCGGCGGCTGGATCACGGCTGTGGCTCTGGGCCTGCTGGTGCGTCAGGTCGACTGGTATCTGGGCGTCTGCACCGCGGCCCTGTTCCTGCTCTTCGCCCTGCCCGGCTGGATCATGTACCGCGACGCGCGCGCGGCAAAGCGGGCCTGACGCATGGGCCTGGCCGACCTCGGACGGATCGACGACGTCATCCACGGCCGCCTGCGGCTGGGGATCATGGTCTATCTGGTCGATGCCGATACGGCCGATTTCACCGAGCTGAAGAATGCGTTGGACGCCACCCAGGGCAATCTGTCGGTCCATCTGAAAAAGCTGGAAGAGGCCGGCTATGTCGCCATCGCCAAGAGCTTCAAGGACAACAAGCCCCTGACCCGCGTCTCCATTACGGCTGACGGACGCAAGGCCTTCGGCGTCTATCTGGACGCCATCGCCGGTCTGATCGGCGGCAAGGGATGAGTCTTCGACCGCTGCAACGCCCCCGTGTCATGGGCATCGTCAACGTCACACCTGACAGCTTCTCCGACGGCGGCCGGCACGACACCGTCCAGGCCGCCATCGCTCACGGCCTGAAGCTGGCCGAACAGGGCGCGGACATCCTCGACATCGGCGGCGAGAGCACCCGGCCCGGCGCGACGCCCGTGGACGTCGACACCGAGATCGCCCGCACCGCCCCCGTCATCGCCGGGCTGCGCGATGCCGGATGGTCGGGGGCCATCAGCATCGACACCATGAAGCCCCCGGTCGCCCGCATCGCCGTCGCCGCCGGGGCCAATATCTGGAATGACGTCACCGCCCTGAGCTTTGCGCCAGGCAGCGTCGCCACCGCCATCGCGCTGCAATGCGACGTCGTGCTGATGCATATGCAGGGCCAGCCGCAGACCATGCAGGACGCCCCGCAGTACGACGACGTGGTCGCCGAGGTCGCCGACTGGCTGGCCGCGCGGGCCGGAGAGGTCATGGCCGCAGGCCTCGCGCCCGACCGCATCTGGCTGGACCCCGGCATCGGCTTCGGCAAGACGGCCGCTCACAATCTGGCCCTGACCCGGCATCTGCACCGCCTCACCGCCACCGGCCTGCCCATCCTCTACGGAGCCAGCCGCAAGCGCACGATCCAGTCCATCGACCCGACCGCCACCGACGCCGCCGATCGCCTGGGCGGCTCACTGGCGCTTTCCCTGGAGGCCGCCCGAAACGGTGCCTCCGTCATCCGCGTCCACGACGTGCGCGAGACGGTCCAGGCCCTGAAAGTTCAGGCGGCGCTGTCGGCCATCGACCGCTTGCCCTGATCGCCTCCTTCGGCCATCTCAGAAACATGCCCGCCCACACCCAACCGCCCCCCGCCGACCTCGGCCGCGTCCTGATCATCGCCGGGTCCGATTCCGGCGGCGGCGCGGGCATTCAGGGGGACATCAAGGCCATCACGATGCTGGGCGGGTTCGCCGCCACCGCGATCACCGCCATCACCGTCCAGAACACCCTGGGCGTCCACGGCGTGCATCCCCTCCCGCTGGACCTGATCGAGGAACAGGCCCGCGCCGTGCTGGACGACATCGGCACCGATGCCGTCAAGACCGGCATGCTGGGCTCCATCGCCGTGATCGAACGCGTTGCCGCCATTCTCGACACCACCCCGGCCCCCGCCGTCGTCGACCCCGTCATGATCGCCAAGGGCGGCCACCCCCTGCTGGACGCCGACGCCGTCGCCGCCGTCCGTACCCTGATGATCCCGCGCGCGGCCCTGCTGACCCCCAATGCGCCCGAGGCCGAGGCCCTGACAGGTCTCACCATCACAGACCTGGACGGCCAGCGTCGGGCGGGTGCCTTCCTGCTGGGCATGGGCGCACAGGCCGTGCTGATGAAGGGCGGCCATGTGCCGGGCGAGACCGTGATCGACGTCCTGATCACCTCGACCGGCGAGACCCTGCTGGAGGGACCGCGCATCGAGACGCGGCACACCCATGGCACCGGCTGCACCCTGGCCAGCGCCTGCGCCGCCGGTCTGGCGCGCGGCCTGCCGCTGGAGACCGCCGTCGCCAACGCCTGGGCCTATGTCTCGGAAGCCATCCGCCGCGCGCCGGGCCTGGGCGGCGGCCACGGGCCGCTGGATCACGCCTGGCCCGTGCGCGACCTCTGATAATGGACGATCTGGAGACCCGCCTCATCGCCACCGTCCGCGCTCAACCCGAGTTGATGCAGGTCCTGACCACCGTCCGCGCCCTCGGCCTGCCCGACTGGCGCGTCTTTTCCGGCGCGGTCTATCAGGCTGTCTGGAACGCCCAGACCGGCCGCGCGATTGGCTATGGCATCAAGGACTACGACCTGGGCTATTTCGACCCCGACACCTCATACGACGCCGAGGACGTCATCATCCGCCGCGTCGCCGCCGCCTTCGAGCCGCCCCTGCGCCACCTCGTCGAGGTGCGCAATCAGGCCCGAGTCCACCTGTGGTTCCACGACCGCTTCGGCGAGCCCTATGAGCCTTTGTGCGACACCGATGAGGCCCTGTCCCGCTTCGTCGCCCCGGCCTTTGCCGTCGGCATCCGGCTGGAGGCGGACGACCGCATCACCGTCGCCGCCCCCTTCGGCCTGGACGACCTGTTCGCCATGACCCTGCGCCCCAATCCGAACCGGCCGCGCGCCAAGGGCTGGGACAAGGCGGTCGCCAGCGCCCGCGCCCGCTGGCCCGAGCTCACCGTCATCGATGACCGTGGCTGAGTTTTACGAGTTCTTCGCCGGCGGCGGCATGGTCCGCGCCGGTCTGGGTCCCGACTGGACCTGCCGGTTCGCCAACGACATCGATGCGAAGAAGGCCGCCGCCTACCGCACAAACTGGGGAAGCGACGAACTCCACCTGGGCGACGTGGCCGACATCGCGCCTCAACAACTGCCTGGCCAGGCCGACCTGGCCTGGGCCTCCTTCCCCTGTCAGGACCTGTCGCTGGCGGGCGCGGGCAGGGGCCTGGCAGGCCACCGGTCCGGAGCCTTCCACGGCTTCTGGCGCGTGATCGAGGGGCTGGCCGCCGACAACCGCGCGCCCGCCATCGTCGCCATCGAGAATGTCTGCGGCACCCTGACGTCGCGCGGCGGGGCCGACTTCGCCGTGCTGATGCGCACCCTGTCCGAGGGCGGCTATCGCCCCGGGGCCCTCGTCATCGACGCCGAGCGGTTCCTGCCCCAGTCCCGGCCCCGTCTGTTCGTCATCGGCGTGCACGACCGCGTCGCACTGCCCGACCGTCTGCACAGCCCCGGCCCGCAAGGCCCCTTCCACCCGCCAGCCGTCATTCGCGCCGTCCACGCCCTGCCGACCGAGGTCGCCGCCCGCACCCTGTGGTGGTCCCTGCCCGAGCCCCCGCCGCGCACCCTCACCCTGACGGACCTGATCGAACCCGACGGCCCCGACACCCCCTGGCACACCCCGGACCAGACCGCCCGTCTGCTGTCCCAGATGAGCCCGCTGAACTTTCAGAAGCTGGCCGCCGCCCGCCGCAACGGAACCCTGACCCACGGCACGGCCTACCGCCGCACCCGCCAGGAGAACGGCCACCGCATCCAGCGGGCCGAGGTCCGTTTCGACGGCATCGCCGGCTGCCTGCGCACCCCCGGCGGCGGCTCCAGCCGCCAGATCGTGCTGGAAGTCACCGGCGACCGCCTCCGCTCGCGGCTGATGTCCCCGCGCGAGACCGCCCGCCTGATGGGTCTGCCCGACCGCTATCACCTCCCGGCAGGCCAGGGCGACGCCCTGCACCTGACCGGCGACGGCGTGGTCGTGCCCGTGGTTCGCCACCTGGCCCGCCACCTGTTCGAGCCGATCCTCGGCTCCATCAGGCCCTCAGAACCCGCCCCCTAGTCCGCGTAGATCATCTTGCGCGTCATCCCGCCGTCGACGCTCAACACCTGACCGGTCACGAACCCCGCCCCGGCCAGATAAAGCACCGCCCCGGCGATATCCTCGGGCCGCCCCACCCGGCCGACCGGATGCTGCTGATGATCGACCGGCCTCAGGTCGTCGTCATCGGTGATCCAGCCCGGCGCAATGGCATTGACCCGCACCTTCGGCCCCAGGCTGATCGCCATGGCATGCGTCAGCGCGACCAGCGCCCCCTTGGAGGCGGCATAGGCCTCGGTGTTCCGCTCGGACATGAAGGCCCGCGTCGAGACCATGTTGACGATCGCCCCGCCCCCCTCTCCAGCGTCCCCCAGCAGCGGTATCGCCGCCCGGCTCATCAGGAACGCCCCGGTCAGGTGGCTGTCCGTCACCTTGCGCCATTCGGCCAGCGACAGCTCGGCCATCGGCCCCCGATCCGGCTGGGCGATCCCCGCATTGTTGACCAGCAGGTCCAGCGCCTCCCACCCCAGCTCGGCAAACGCCGCCTTCACCGAGGCCTCGTCCCCGACGTCACAGATCACCGACCGCGTCCCGTCCGGCCCGGGCTTCAGATCGAACGCGGCGACGGTCCAGCCCTCCGCGATCAGGGCCTGACAAATTCCCCGACCGATCAGGCCTGCGGCTCCGGTGACGATGGCTGTTTTCATGGGTGCTCAATGGTGAGGAGAGGATCGGGTTCCGGGCCGCTGTGCCGGGAACCTGTGCAGAGGCTGGCATTCACGCCCGACGTCTTCGATACACCCTGCCCGCATAGAACCGGTAGATCGCCGCCCCTTCCGCGCCCGGCTCCGGGTCCGCTTCCGGCTCCAGCCCCAGCTCGGCCCTCAGCTCGGCCCGGCCTTCGCGATATCCCTCGGTCTTCAACTCCACCTGCGCCTCCTCGCGGACTTCGCGGGTCTGCTGCAGCAGCTCCCAATACAGTCTCTTGTCGGGGTCCGGCGGGGCATCGGGGTCAATCCCCATCACCTCGACGCAGTATGCGTCATCGAAGATGACCCGCACCATGTCGTTCAGGGTAAAGTTGCCTCGCCCCGGCCCCTCCCCCAGCCGCCCCAGCGACACGGCCAGTTGCGCCAGCTTGTGCGCCTCATCCAGACGGCTCTGCTTCATCGCCCGCGCCACGCCGGCCAACGCCTCGCGCGACAGCGCGCCCGGATCGGTATGCCCATCGACAGACCCCGCACCCCCGTCGACCTCGGCCGTCAGGGGTCCCAGCGCGGGCGGCGGCGGCGGCTCGACCCGGTCCTGCTTGGTCCACCCCTTCTTCCACGCGCGGCGCCATATGGCCCATTCCGTCACGTCGTAACGCGCCGCCAGCTGCCGCGCCGACGCCCCCGCCAGATAGCTCTCGCGGATCAGCGCCCAGGTCTCCGGCCCCCGGATCTTGTAGGGCCGCCGCTCCCGCCCACGCCGCGGATCGGTCCTCGCCATCGCCGGTGCATCGCCCGCAGTTTCAGTCGTCTGTTTCGCCTGTGTCATGGACACAAGCCTAGCCCCACCGCGACCTATGGCAGGCAAAGTGCACAGACCGCCCCGCAAACGCCCATGTCACCAACAAATCCAGTGCGCGATATCCAATGATGTCCATCCGGAAAGGGTGCCGCCTTCCGCCCTGGCATTCCCCGCCAAGCCGTCTAGCCTGGCCTCAGGGAGATACCGTGGCCGACGCATCCAGGATTTGGAATGACGCGCATCATGCAAGCGTCCGGACATCATAGATGAACTGATCAAGCGTGATCAGTTTGGGGCGAATGCTTTCCGGGAAGGCATCGACCAGGCCAGCAGGGATCACGAGCTGGAGATTGGCAGCCTGCATCTCGGCAAACTGGTTCTCCGAAACGCCTTCCTGTAGCGTGAGAAGATGCTTTGCGGGAACGCGATCCGCCTCGTTCAGAACCTGCCTCCACCGGTCACGCGCAGTGGTCTTCGCTGCAAGCATTCGCAGCCGCTCTTTCGGAAAACTCTCATCGGCATAAGCCTGTGCCGAGGGGAACAGGAAGTCGGGCTTCTTGTCGCCTTCCGAGGTCGCTCCGTGGCTGAACTGCTGATGTTCAACCAATCCTTCTTCAAGAAAAATTTCACGGGCATGCAGCTCGAGCGATCTTCCCGAGCGGGATTTGCGTCGCTGCAGGATCGTCTGCGCCAGAACCAGAAATTCATCCAGAGAACCAAAGCCGCTACTGACCTTTGGCCCCTCGATAGCCTCTTCGACTGACCTGAAAATCTCAAATTCACATTTACGGCGGCGGATCAGTCTGTCGTCAGGCGTCTGGCTTTGAAGAGCCTGCATCTCTACCGACCGCTTGACGATCTCGGCGGCGCTTGGAAACCGTTCCAGCCACGAGAGAGGCATTTCCGAGGGCAGTAAAGAGCAGGACGTACGCACCGAGCCCGAGACAAACAAGCTGATCGGCTTGCCTGGTTGCCAGGTCACCGACTTCCCGGGGTCCACCGGACCTACCAGATCCTCGAACACCTCGTCCTGATAGCCGTTACACACCCACACATGGATCGCTGTGGCACCCGCTTCTGACGCGCCATTCTCAAACACGAAAACTGCCAACGCACCCGTACTGTCCGGGTCCAGCAATGCCGATGTACCGCCGCCCCAACCGGTGACTCGCGTCTCGTCACGGGTGCCTCCACGGTACTTGTTGTTGTACCAGATAGCCGTTACCGACCGGACCTCGGTGCCGGAGTCTACGAAGGCGTCGATCTGTACTCTGGGATTTTCGACCTCTCGGTTCATCAAACCCGGCAACAACCGGAACAACAACTCCTTGGGAATGTAAGGCCCGGCCTGGTGTGATCCATTCGCAAGAGTGTCGTTGGCCGAAAGGCGCTTCAGATACCAGATATGATCCGGCTTCGAGAACTCCGAGATCCAGTCTGGCAGGCTAATCATGGGCATCGGGCACCCCTTTTATCTGCAAGGCGGGCTTCTCCGATCGAAGCCAGCTACTCAGATTTGAAATGGTGTCGTCGAGCTGCAATCGGGTTCTGCCCTTCAACGCACACTCCCAAACTGTGGCGACGCGCCAGCCCTCGACATGAAGCCGATGAACAGCCGCTTCGTCCACCTGCTTGTTGCGTTCGATCTTCGCGGACCAAAACTCTGGTCGCGTCGAAGGCAGGCGAAAAAGATGACAGTCGTGACCGTGCCAGAAGCACCCATGCACGAAGATCACTGCCCGATACTTCGGCAGGCACATATCCGGATTACCCGGAAGGTCCTTGCAATGGATCCGGTAGCGAAAACCGCGCGCATGAAGCGCCTTGCGAATGGTCAGTTCGGGTTTGGTGTTCTTGCCCCGAATACCGGACATCATCCGGCTACGGGTTACCGGGTCGACAACGTCAGCCAACCGCCACCTTGCGCCTGGCCGCCAGCGCCCTGAACAGGTGCGGCTTCATATGTTCGGCCACAGCCTTTACAGCAGGAACGACGACCGAGTTTCCGAACTGGCGGTAGGCCTGGGTGTCCGAAACGGGGATGATGAATTCATTCCCTTGCGGTTCGTCAAATCCCATCAAACGGGCGCACTCTCTCGGCGTCAGGCGCCTCGGCGCCTTTCCGTCTTCCTGTCTGATCAGGATTTCAGAACCGTCCTTGTAGTATCGCGCTGAAAGCGTACGCGCGACGTCGTCAGGCCCAACCAGACCGAACCCGAAGCCGTTACCGGCCGCCTGATGCTTCTCCTTGTAGCGCTGAAGGTAGTTCCAGAGATGATCCGTGAGGGTGTATTTCTCCGACACTCTCCCGGAGTTGCCGACGGTGAACCTCTGGTCTGGCACTTCTGAACCGTCGCCGGGGTGCAGGATGTCGCCCAGCTTCGGTTTGGCATCCGGTATCTTTAAATCGGCGAACCGGAACTCCTGATCTTCACGAAACCCGATGATGAAAATCCGCTCGCGATGCTGCGGGGTCCACGATCGGCCGTCGATAACGCGCCAGTCGATCGTGTAGCCTAGCTCTTCGGTCAGAACATCCTTGATCGTCTGGAACGTCTTCCCCTTGTCGTGGCCGATCAGGTTTCGAACGTTTTCAAGCAGGAAGGCCGCGGGTCGGTGATGGGCGATGATCCGCGCCACGTCGAAAAACAGCGTCCCCTGCGTCTTGTCTTCAAAACCATGCGCGCGCCCGAGCGCGTTCTTCTTGGAAACACCAGCAATCGAGAACGGCTGACACGGAAATCCGGCCAGCAGAACGTCGTGGGAAGGGATATCCTCGACATCGATCTTGGTAATGTCGCCGTTGATCTCGTGATCGTCGTTCGGAAAGTTAGCGGCGTAGGTCTTCTGGCTGTACTTGTCCCACTCGGACGTGAAAACGCATTTGCCACCGATGGATTCAAAGCCGCGACGTAATCCTCCGATACCGGCGAACAGGTCGATGAATGTGAAGTCCGCTGGCGCGGAATCCTTGTCACCACGCACGAGCTTGAGCTTGGGTTGGGTGACCGCTGGCTCCGCAGGCCCGTCGATATAGCCAAGGCTGACAGCCTTGTCCGCCACCGCCTGGCCTGCCTGCTTCACCATGATGGCATACTCCGACATAGACGATTCCCCGGCAGTCCAAGGTGGCAGATTGCCAGGTTAATGCCAGGAGAACAAGTCAGGAACATCTTTTGAGGACCACCTTTCCGTGCCCCCACTGAAATGGTCGCCAACCAATTTCCCGTAGTCGGCAAAATGGTCTTTTCAGCAGCACTGTGATCATTTCGGTGACGTCACCAAAATGATCCCGCCGCCGGTCGGCGGTCAATCCTCATCCATCTTCAGCGCCGCGATAAACGCCTCCTGCGGGATCTCCACCTTGCCGAACTGGCGCATGCGCTTCTTGCCGGCCTTCTGCTTCTCCAGCAGCTTCTTCTTGCGGGTGGCGTCGCCGCCATAACACTTCGACGTCACGTCCTTGCGCAGGGCGCGGACGGTTTCGCGGGCGATGATCTTGCCGCCGATGGCCGCCTGGATCGGGATGACGAACATGTGGGGCGGGATCAGCTCCTTCATCTTCTCGACCATGCCGCGTCCGCGCGTCTCGGCCCGGCCGCGGTGGACCAGCATGGACAGGGCGTCGACCGGCTCGGCATTGACCAGGATGCTCATCTTGACCAGGTCGCCGACCTTGTAGTCCGTGATCTCGTAGTCGAACGAGGCATAGCCCTTGGAGATGGATTTCAGCCGGTCGTAGAAGTCGAAGACCACCTCGTTCAGCGGCAGCTCATAGACCACCAGGGCGCGGGTGCCGACGTAGGACAGCTCGATCTGGCTGCCGCGGCGGTCCTGACACAGCTTGATGACGCCGCCCAGATATTCGTCGGGGGTCAGGATGGTGGCCTTGATCCAGGGCTCGCTGATCGTCTCGATCTGCATCACGTCGGGCAGGTCGGCGGGGTTGTGCAGGTCGATCTCGGTGCCGTCGCGCTTGCCGATCTTGTAGACGACCGAGGGGGCCGTCGCGATCAGGTCCAGGTTGAACTCGCGGCTCAGGCGCTCCTGGATGATCTCCAGATGCAGCAGACCCAGGAAGCCGCAGCGGAAGCCGAAGCCGAGGGCGGCCGAGCTTTCCATCTCATAGGTGAAGCTGGCGTCGTTCAGGCGCAGGCGGCCGATGGCGGCGCGCAGGTCCTCGAAATCGGCGGCATCGACGGGGAACAGGCCGCAGAAGACGACGGACTGGACTTCCTTGAATCCCTTCAGCGGCTCGGCCGTGGGCTTCTTCTCGTCGGTGATGGTGTCGCCGACGGCGGCGTGGGCGACCTCCTTGATCTGGGCGGTGATGAAGCCGACCTCGCCGGGTCCCAGGCTCTCGACCGGGGTGTTCTTGGGCAGGAAGACCCCGACCCTGTCGATCAGATGGGTCGAGCCGTTCTGCATCATCTTGACGCGCTGGCCCGCCTTCAGCGTGCCGTCGAACACGCGCACCAGCACGACCACGCCCAGATAGGCGTCGTACCAGGCGTCGACCAGCAGGGCCTTCAGCGGTGCATTCGGATCACCCTTGGGCGCCGGCAGGCGGGTGACGATGGCCTCCAGCACATCCTCGATGCCGATGCCGGACTTGGCGCTGCACATGACGGCGTCACTGGCGTCGATGCCGATGACGTCCTCGATCTGCTGGCGCACCCGCTCGGGCTCTGCCGCCGGCAGGTCGATCTTGTTCAGGACCGGGACGATCTCGTGGTTGTTGTCGATGGCCTGATAGACATTGGCCAGGGTCTGGGCCTCGACCCCCTGCGACGCATCGACCACCAGCAGACTGCCTTCGCACGCCGCCAGCGACCGGCTGACCTCATAGGCAAAGTCCACATGCCCCGGCGTGTCCATTAGGTTCAGGACGTAGTCCAGCCCATCCTTGGCCCGATAGTTCAGACGCACCGTCTGCGCCTTGATCGTGATCCCCCGCTCCTTCTCGATGTCCATGTTATCAAGGACTTGCGACGACATCTCGCGCGCCGTCAGGCCGCCGGTCACCTGAATCAGGCGGTCGGACAGGGTCGATTTGCCGTGGTCGATATGGGCCACCACGGAGAAGTTGCGGATTCGGTCGATAGGAGGTGTCGTCATGCTGGGGCGCGGTTAGCACGGCCTGTGCCGTTCGCCAAAGCGGCACGGCGTCCGCCGCCATCCCGCCTTGCGGATTACTTCGCTGTAAGAGTGTGCGTCAGCGTTTGAGATCGGCCCATGAACAGGGTAATCAACGCCTGATGACTTAAGCCATCTGTTTCTAGACGGGCTGCGGGCTCCCAATGCCGCATCTCAGGGGATTTCTCGTGCGCTCAACCCAAACCCTCCGCGCCCTGGGCCTTGTCGTAGCCCTCGGACTGACTGTCGCCGCCTGCGGCGGACATGGCGAGGCCGAAAAGAAGGACGGGGCCGGCGCGTCCAGCCAGACCGTGACCGTCGCCACCGCCACCGAAACCGCCTTGCCTCGCGTCGTGACCGCGTCGGGCAGCGTTTCGGCCTGGGAAGAAGTGCCGATCGGGGCCGAGACCGGCGGACTGGTCGCCACGGCCGTCCTGGTCGATGAAGGCAGCTATGTGCGCCAGGGCCAGCCCCTGGTGCAGTTGAATACCGCGCTCCTTTCGGCTGCCGTGCGCCAGCAGCAGGCTGCTCTCCAGACGGCCCAGGCCAATGCCGCCCGTGACGACGCGGCCCTGGATCGCGCCCAGCAGTTGAAGGACCGCGGCTTCCTCAGCCAGGCCTCGCTGGACACGGCCCTGGCCAACCAGCGCAGCTCACAGGCCGGAGTGGCCCAGGCCCGCGCCACCCTGGCGCAATCCCAGACCCAGCTCAGCCAGGCGACCATCCGCGCGCCCGTGTCCGGCCTCATCATCAGCCGCAGTGTGACCCGCGGCCAGATCGTCGCCGCGGGCACCGAGCTGTTCCGCATGGTCCGCGACGGACGTCTGGAGCTGGATGCCCAGGTGCCGGAGACCGACCTGCCCCTGATCCGGGCCGGTATGACGGCCGCAATTACATCTGATCAGGCCGGCGAAACCAGCGGGACGGTCCGCATCGTGACGTCCGAAGTCGATCCCGAGACCCGGCTGGGCATCGCCCGCATCGCCCTGGCGTCCAACAGCGGGCTCAAGCCCGGCATGTTTGCCAGCGCCCGGATCGACGTCGGCTCCCAACCCGGGGTGACCGTGCCGACCGCCTCGGTGCTGTACCGCGACAACCGCGCAGGCGTGTTCATCCTACAGACCAATAACACGGTCCGCTTCATTCCCGTGACGGTCGTCAATCGTTCCGCAGATCGGACTGCCGTGGCCAATGTCCAGCCAGGCGCACGTATCGTTGTGTCAGGCGCGGGCTTCCTGAATGAAGGGGACCGCGTGACCGTCCAGGCCGCCCAACGTCCTGCCGCCCCGGCTCAACAGACGACCGCGCCTGCTCGGAAGTGACGTCATGAACAACATTTCGTCCTGGTCGATCAAGAACCCCATCCCGATCATCCTGATGTTCATCCTGCTGACCGTCGGCGGGATCGTCGGCTTTATGGGGATGCGGATCAACAACAACCCAGACATTGCCTTCCCACTGGTCTCGATCACAGCCGCACGCCCCGGCGCAGCCCCGGCGGAGATGGAAACGCAAGTCACCCGCCTGATCGAGGACGCCCTGGCCGGCCAATCGGGCGTGCGCCAGATCAGCTCCCAGATCCTGGACGGCGTCTCCATCACCACGGTCCAGTTCGAGCTGGAAACCGACGTCGAACGCGCTACCAACGATACCCGAAACGCCGTCAGTCAGCTGCGCGCCGATCTGCCCCAGGACATGCAGGAACCGACCGTCGCGCGTATCGACATCACCGGCGACGCCCTGATCACCTATGTCGTCCGCTCAGGTTCCATGAGCCCGGAGCAGATCAGCTGGTTCATCGACAATACGGCTGCGCGAGAGCTTCTGGCTATTCCCGGCGTCGGAGAGGTCAATCGCTCCGGGGGCGTGGATCGGGAGATCAGGGTCGAACTCGATCCCAGCCGTCTTGGTGCCTACGGCGTCACGGCGGCCCAGGTCAGTCAGGCCCTGACCGCGGTCAACAACAACCTGCCGGGCGGCCGTGTGACCGTGGCGGGCTCCGAGCGGGCCATTCGCACCCTGGGCTCGGCCGGTTCGGTGGACCAGCTGGCCGGGACGCTGATTCCCCTGTCGGGTGGCCGAACCATCCGCCTGGATCAGCTGGGCACCGTCAGCGACAGCTGGACCGAGCCACGCCGTCTGGCGCGTTTCAACGGTCAGGAGGCCGTCACCTTCAGCTTCCTGCGGTCGCGTGAGGCGTCGGAGGTTCAGGTCGCCGAGCGCGTGCGCGAACGCGTCGCCGAACTGGACGAGGCAAACCCCCAGCTGGAGATCGAACAGGTCACGGCCAGTGTGGAATATATCGAGGAGAGCTACCTCGCCTCGCTGGAGGCCCTGCTGCTGGGTGCGGCCCTGGCCGTGGTCGTGGTCTTCATCTTCCTGCGGGACTGGCGGGCGACCCTGATCGCGGCCACGGCCATGCCGTTGTCGCTGATCCCCACCTTCCTGATTCTGGAGCCACTGAACCAGTCGCTGAACGTGGTCACCCTGCTGGCCCTGTCGCTGACCATCGGCATTCTTGTCGATGACGCCATCGTGGAGATCGAGAACATCGTCCGGCACATGCGGGACGGGAAATCTCCTTATGACGCGTCGATGGAGGCGGCCGACGAGATCGGTCTGGCCGTCGTGGCCACCACGGCCACCATCATCGCGGTCTTCGCTCCCGTCGGATTCATGCCCGGCATCATCGGGCAGTTCTTCAAGGCCTTTGCCCTGGCGGCCTGTATCTCGGTGGCCTTCTCGCTGGTGGTCGCGCGGACGCTGACGCCGCTGATGGCGGCCTATCTGCTGCGTCACACCAACCACGAAGACCGCGACCCGTCGTGGATGCCGCGCTATCTCAAGATGCTGAAGTGGTGCCTAGGGAACCGCTGGAAGGTGTTCGCCATGGGCATCGGACTGTTCCTATTTTCAGGCTTCATCGCCACGCGGGTGCCGTTTGAGTTCCAGCCCTCCGGCGATCAAGGCCGTGCGGCCTTCTCGATCGAGACCCCGCCCGGATCGACCCTGCGTGAAACGGACGCTATCGTTCAGCGCCTGACCCGCGATCTTCAGGCCCGCGACGAGGTGGTGTCCGTCTATGCCGCGATCGGCGGCCAGGACGTCAATCAGGCCACCGTCTATGCCGACATGGTGGGCAAGGGCGATCGTGACCTCAGCCAGCAGGCCTTCGCCCGCGAAATGGTTGACGGCTGGAAGTCCATTCCAGGGGCCCGCATCGGGGCCGGCGTCGTCATCGCGGGCGGTGGGCCCAGCGACGGCACCACCTATACCTTCGCCCTCCTGGGCGACGACCCGGAGACACTGGCCAATGCTGCCCGAGCGGTTGAAACCGAGATGCGCGGCGTGCCTGGCTTGGCCAACGTCATCAATACAGCTGCCATCGCCCGGCCCGAGATCGTGGTTACACCCCGACCCGATCAGGCGGCATTGGCGGGTGTCTCGGCCCAGGCGATCAGCCAGGCCGTGCGCGTCGCTACTCTCGGCGACGTTGACCAGGCCCTGGCCAAATTCAATCTCGGCGATCGTCAGATTCCAATCCGGATTCTTCTCAGCCCGGAGGCACGAGAGGACCTGTCGGTTATTGAGAACCTTCGCGTTCCCACCGCTTCAGGCGCGACAGTTCCCCTCAGTGCGGTAGCGGACATTCAGTTCGGCTCCGGACCGTCACAGGTCCTGCGCCAGGATCGCTCACGTATCGCCTCAATCACTGCAGAACTGAACGGCATACGGTCTGGCGAGGCCTCGGCTGCAGTCCTGGAACTGCCGTCCGTACAGAATCTGCCCGAGGGCGTTCGTCAGGTCGCCGCCGGCGACGAAGAGTTCATCCAGGAGATGGTCTCCGGCTTTTCCATCGCCTTCCTGACCGGCATTCTGCTCATGTATGCCGTTCTGGTCCTGCTGTTCAAAAGCTTCGCCTATCCGATTACCATCATGGCGGCCCTTCCACTCGCCATCGGAGGGGCCTTCCTGGCCCTGCTGCTGGGCGGGTCCAGTTTCTCGATCTCCTCGCTGATCGGGGTGCTGATGCTGATGGGGATCGCAGCCAAGAACTCCATCCTGCTGGTCGACTATGTGATCATCGCCGAGAAGGATGGCATGACCCGTCATGAGGCCATCCTGGATGCCGCACACAAGCGGGCACGCCCCATCCTGATGACCACCTTCGCCATGGGCGCGGGCATGCTGCCTGTCGCCATCGGCTGGGGTGCTGATGTCGAGTTTCGCCAGCCCATGGCCATAGCCGTGGTCGGCGGGTTGATCTCCTCGACCTTCCTTTCGCTGCTCTATATCCCGGCCATCTTCACCATCGTGGATGACGCCGCGGGTTGGGGCCGTAGACGCCTGGGCCGGATGTTCGCGGGCCAGCGCAAGGTCAGCACTGGCGCGCCGACAGCACAGCCGGCCGAATAGGCCAAGAGCGTTCCGGACCAAGAACTGCAAGGCCCGCCGGTCAGACCGGCGGGTCTTTCTCTGGTGGGATGCGGCCTTCAAAGACCAATAGTGGCGGCCTAGGCGCTCAGGTGCCTCCGGTGCGCTGCGTCATCCGCGAAGCAAAAAGGGCCGACCGGTTTCCCGATCGGCCCCTGTGCCAGCTTGTTCCTCGTAATCCGGCGGGATCAGTATTTGAAGCGCAAGGTCGCGCCGTAGGTCCGCGGTGCACCCAGGAACGCATCATAGGTCTGGGTGTCCAGCGCCGGGTTATAGAAGGTCCCGTTAGGCTGGATCGTGGTCTGGAATGCCGAGCCTTGCAGCGGAGCGTTGTACGCGACCTGGACATACTCTTCGTCGGTCAGGTTCTGGACCCAGAACTCGGCCGTCCAACGCTCGTCCTCGGTGCCCAGCATGATGCGACCATTGACGGTAGCAAAGCCATCTTGCTGCTTGTAGGGCAGAAGATCGGAGCCGGTGTTGTAGTCGGTCACATACTTGCCGGCCAGGCTGAACCCGCCGCGCAGGCCATTGCCCAGGTTCCGATCGTAATTGATCGACAGAGTACCTGACCATTCCGGAGCGAACGAAGCGCGTGCGCCCGGGAGCAGCGACAGTTGCGGGAAGTTACCCGGAGCAGTCAGATCTGCGGCGGTGAAGTTGCCGTACTTGGCGTCCGTGTAGGTGACGCCACCCTGGAAGCTCAAACCTTCGACCGGCGAGAACCACACGAAATCGGCATCGACGCCGCGCGAGGTCAGCTCAGGAATGGATTCCACCACGAAGGCGGTACCCAGGAAGGTGTTGAGCTGGAAGTTCTCGAACGTCTGGTCGAAGTAGGTGGCGTTCAGCAGCAGGGTACGATCCAGCAGCGTCATCTTCACGCCAGCTTCGTAGCTGTCCACGACTTCGGAATCGAAGAGCAGCGAAGCGGAGGGGGTGATACCCGACTGCACGCGATCTAGGTTATAGCCAAAGCTCTTGTAGCCACGAGCATAGGATACATAGGCCAGAACTGAGTCATTCAGGCGATAGGCTGCCTTGATGGTACCACTCAATTCGGTATCGTCGAAGCTCTCCGAAATGTCGCGGTTATTGTAGGCCGAATTAGCCCACGGCAGACAGATGTTGCCAATGATCGTCGGTGCGCTCGCTCCCAGAACGGCACCGATCGATGCTGCGTTGGCCAGAGTGGCATTACAGGTGTTGCCGTTTCCGTTCACATTGCGCTGCTGCGCGTCGAGGCTCTTGTCATCCATGGTGTACCGAAGGCCCAAGGTGATGTCGAAGGCGTCGGTGACGTGCCAGCTGTTGTTGGTGAACAGTGCGATCGAGGTCGATTCCTGATCGTAGTTGTCCTCGACGCCCTGGCCGGTGATGAAGCCGATGCCACCACCGCCGGCCGCTCCGCCCGTAGCCAGGCAGCCGCCCAGACCAGCGGGCGTCTGACCCACAGCGGTGAAGCAGCCAATGTCATTGGGGCTGACCGGCAGCGCTGGGTTGGCACGGTTTAAGGCCGAGCTGAGAATAAACGAGAGGTAGGGGGTGTAGTCCGAGCCAAAGTAGTAGCTGTCGGTACGACCGATGTCCTCCTTGGTGGCAAACACGCCCACCAGCCAGTCGAATCGATCGGTCTGGCCGGCAAGGCGGAACTCCTGGGTGAGGTTCTCGACGGAATAACCGTAATCGCCATCCTGAACGCGGTACAGCAGGTCAGCGCCCGTGTAGTCTACATCCTGACCCAGCGACGATGTCCATTTACGCCACGACGTAACCGACGTCAGGGTGGCACCGCCGAACAGCGACGGCATGTCGAAGTTGGCTTCAAGCGACACGCCCTTGTCCTCGACTTCCTGGCCGCTGGAGCGGTTTGCGTAGCCGGTACGCGAGAACGGCAGGGGTCCAAAGCCCGTCGCGGGCGGACGCTGGCCCGTGCCGTTCGAAAGACCATCGACGAACGGATAGGTTGGACCGGTCCGGATCTGGGTGCCCACGCAGCAATACTCGTCGCGGCTGGAGTAGTCGGCAATCAGGCGGAAGGAGGTGTTATCGTTGGGCAGCCAGAGCAGTTGGCCGCGGACAGTCGAAAAATCCTGGTTGTTGTCGTCAGTCTCGGGACGCGGTCCGTCACCTACGTCGATATTCATAAAGCCATCACGAACACGACGACCTGCATACACGCGGAAGGCCAGCTGATCGCTGATAGGGCCGGTCACCGAACCCGAGGCATTCATCGCTCCATAGTTGCCGACGCCGATTTCGGCGTTGAAGCCCGGCGTGAAAGAGGGAGCTTCCGAGATGATGTTGATGACGCCGGCCGAGGTGTTCTTGCCGAACAGGGTGCCTTGCGGTCCCTTCAGAACCTCGATGCGGCTCAGCTCGCCCAGATCGCCGAAGCCAACCGAGTTACGCGAGCGATAGACGCCGTCGATGACGACACCGACAGAGCTTTCCAGGCCAGGATTGTCGCCCACCGTCCCGACGCCACGGATGCGCGCAGTCGTCGAAGCTTCCGAAGAGGTCGAGGTGACGGTCAGGCCCGGCGTCAGGATTTGCAGGTCCTTAATGTCGCGCACACCCGCGTCCTGCAGCGTTTCGGCTGACAGGCTGGTGACCACGATCGGCACGTCCTGAAGGTTCTGTTCGCGCTTCTGGGCGGTGACGATGATGTCGTCGATGGTGGTAGGGCCGTCCTGCGGCACGGACTGGGCCGAAGCGACACCGGCGAAGCCGAAGGCCACGGCACCGACGACGGCGACCGAGGCTGTGGAACGAAGCAGATTGGTAAGGCGCATATGGCTTCCCCGACGTTATGCCGGGACCCCGCATTGAGCGGTCGCCGCGGCGTTTCCTGATCCCTGGACCGCGCTCTTCTGATGGAGCACGGAAAGTCCAACCTTTTGGGTACGGCAAGCCAGAGTCAGCGACAAGGAGCCGCACAACATCACGACACATTTCAACCGTCCGAGACGCCAAACTGTGACGCAAAAGCGACAAAAAACGATGACCTTAGGTCAATATTCGCCTGACTGACCTCAGTATCCGCATCTGCGACGACCACTTTCTTGCGTCGCCCTCCGGGATCCCGGCGTGATCGCGCCCGCAACAGTAGCGTCCGCCCGATCTGGAACTGCATCGACACCAAGCAGACGCCCCTGCAGCACAGGTTCGGGTACGATCCGGGCCACGGACGGTTGCGCGGGACGGATACAGGTCGCATCTGCGCACGATGCCCGTTTCGTCCGCCTATCGCCCTGATCCACAATTCTTTGCCCTAGGCGATGGGTTTGGCGATGCCGTGAAGCCGGCGGATTTTCCGCAAACTATTCTGCGTATTCGCAACGACCGGGCCGCTGCGACGGTCGGGCTGGACACACTGACCGATGCCGAATGGATCACCCATTTCGGGCGGTTCGAGCCCCTGCCCGGCCAGCCCGGCCCCATCGCCATGCGCTATCATGGCCACCAGTTCCGTCACTACAATGCCGACCTTGGCGACGGACGCGGGTTCCTGGCGGCCCAGATGCGCGAAACATCCTACGCTCAAGCAGAGAGCGATCGCGTCGCGAACGATAGCGCCCCAGAACAGAGATTGCTCGACCTCGGCACCAAAGGCTCGGGCATTACGCCCTGGTCGCGAGGCGGTGATGGGCGACTGACGCTGAAGGGCGGCATGCGCGAGGTACTGGCCGCCGCCATGCTGGAGGCTCAGGGCGTTCCGACCAGCCGCGCCCTGTCGCTGGTCGAGACGGGCGAGCCGCTGGAACGCGGAGACGAGCCGTCACCGACGCGGTCGGCCGTTCTGGTGCGGCTGTCGCACAGCCACATCCGGTTCGGCACCCTCCAGCGAGCGGCCTATCTGAACCGGCCGGACATGGTCGAGACCCTGGTCGAGCATGCGCGCGCTCTCTACCACCCCCATGTCGCAGCGGGAGACACCCCGGCCTTCTATGCCGCCGTCGTTCAGGCCTCGGCCCGACTGGCGGCGCGGTGGGTCGCGGCAGGCTTCGTTCACGGCGTCCTGAACACCGACAATCTGAACGTCACGGGCGAAAGCTTCGACTACGGCCCGTGGCGCTTCCTGCCCTCATACCAGCCCGAGTTCACCGCCGCCTATTTCGACCAGACCGGTCTCTATGCCTTCGCCCGCCAGCCCGAAGCCGTGTTCTGGGCTCTGACCCAGTTGGGCGGCGCGCTGAAACTGGTCGCCGAGGCCGAACCCCTGACCGACGCCCTTAATGGCTTTGGTCCCGCCTATATCCGCGAACTGCGCGCGGCCTTCCTGTCCCGCCTCGGCGTGCTCAGCCTCGGCGAGGCGGCGGACCAGCGGCTACTGGACGCGACCCTGGCCCTGCTCAGGGAGGGCGGCGAGGCCCTGCGCTGGGAGCCACTGTTCCACGACTGGTTCGCCGGCTTCGCCTCTTCGGCCCGGGCGCTCGGCGGGCCGCGCGGCAAGCTGTACCAGGGCGAAGCCTTTGACGCCTTCCGCTTTGCCCTGTTCGAACACACGCCGGACCGACCCGAACGTCTTGAGCACCCCGTCTTCGCCCAGCCCGAGCCGGAAGAGATGCTGATCGACGAGGTCGAGACGATTTGGGCCGACATCGCCGATCGTGACGACTGGTCAGCTCTGTACGCCAAGCTGGATCGGATCGAACAGGCCCGCCAGTCACACCTCTGACCGCCAGGTCCGTGTAGCATTTCCGCCGCCCGAAACAATAAGTCATCAGCTGATGTCATCTGTTGATGACAAATCGCACAAGCGCGGCTATAAGACCCTTGCGAACCGGTGGGCTCAATCCGATATCGCGACTGTTACCAATCAAGAAGCGAGCGCCCTCCCCGGCGTATAATCACATGACCTCTCAGGTTCTGACCCCCGCACGTTCGCGCCTGTTCGCGAGCTACCGCAACCTCACCCTGTGGACGCTGCAGGGCTGGCTGGCGATGTTCTTCGCCGCCGCCGGCTATGCCAAGCTGACCGAGCCGATGACCAATCTGGTCCAGCTGATGAGCTGGCCCGCCCTGATGCCCGCCAACATGGTGCGCGGCCTGGGTGTCGCCGAGATCGTGCTGGCCATCCTGCTGCTGGCCCCGGTCGTGTCCTGGAAGCACGGCCGTCCGCTGATGCTGACCGCCGCCGCAGGCCTGCTGGCGCTGGAAACCATCATGCTGGTTGTCCATGCCTTGGGTCTGGAAGCCGGACCGGCCATCACCAATGCCATCCTGATCGCCATGACCGTGCCGGTGCTGTGGTTCCGGGGCCGCGAGGTCCGCTAGGCCTTCGGCTTCGCCGCGCGGCATCGGTCCGAGCAGACCTTCACTTGGTCCCAGTCGCGCGCCCATTTGCGCCGCCAGCTAAACGGCAGGCCGCAGACCGCGCATACCTTGCTGGGCAGATCGCGCTTGGCGGTACCGGCATCGTTGACGTGTTTGCGGGCCATTGTCGCATCCCTACCATCCTGAGTGCGCCAAGGCTTCCCTTTACGTGCACGTCAAGTTATGACGTTGCCCATGGCGACCGCCGACGATCATCGCACCTACTCCATCCGCCAGTTGTGCCGAGAGTTCGGCGCGACGGCCAGGGCCCTGCGTTTCTACGAAGACAAGGGCCTGCTTACCCCTGCGCGCAAGGGCCAGACCCGCGTCTATGACGCCCGCGACCGCGCCCGGCTGAAGCTGATCCTGCGCGGACGCCGCATCGGCTTTTCCCTGGTCGAGATCCAGCAGATGCTCGATCTCTACGATCATGACGATCACAACACCCATCAGATGGCCGTGGCGCTGCGTCGCCACCGCGCCCAGATCGCCGCCCTGAAACAGCAGCGCGAAGACCTGGATGCCGCTATCGAGACCGCCGAGGAAGCCTGCGCTGTCATGGAGCGCAAGCTGGGCGAATACCGTCCTGACCTGCTGCCCGGTGCCGAAGAATATGCCAGCCTGCTTCAGGCCCGCATGAACCCCGACCACACCTTTCACCCCTTCAAAGCGAGAGCCTGACCCATGGCTTACAAGGCCCCCGTCCGCGACCTGACCTTCATCCTGAACGAGGTTCTGGAGATCGATCGCTACGCCAACCAGCCCGGCTTTGCCGACGTCTCGTCCGATCTGGTCGGTCAGATCCTGGAAGAAGGGGCCAAATTCGCCGAGGAAGTCATCGCCCCGATCAACCACTCGGGCGACAAGGAAGGCTGCCATTGGGACAATGGCGTGGTCACCGGGCCCAAGGGCTGGAAGGAGGCCTACAAGGCCATGGTCGAGGCGGGCTGGCCGGCGCTGGCCGCCGATCCGGCCTATGGCGGACAGGGCATGCCCGCCGTGGTGTCGATGGCCTTCGGTCAGTTCACCGCCGCCGCCTCCGCCGCCTTCTCCATGTACCCGGGCCTGACCGCCGGGGCCTATGCCGGCATCCATGCCAATGCCTCGGAAGAGCTGAAGACCAAATACCTGCCCAAGATGGCCACCGGCGAATGGGGCGGCACGATGAACCTGACCGAGCCCCAGTGCGGCACGGACCTGGGCATGGTGCGGACCAAGGCCGTCCCGCAAGGCGACGGCACCTACAAGATCACCGGCCAGAAGATCTGGATCTCGGCCGGTGAGCACGACTTCACCGACAACATCATCCACACCGTGCTGGCCCGCGTCGAAGGTGCGCCCGCCGGGATCAAGGGCCTCTCGCTGTTCCTGGTGCCCAAGGTCATGGTCAACGACGACGGCAGCCTGGGTGAGCGCAACAGCCTGATGTGCGCGGGCCTGGAGCACAAGATGGGCATCCACGGCAACGCCACGGCCGTCATGCAATATGACGAGGCCACCGGCTGGCTGATCGGCGAGGAAGGCCGGGGCATGAACAACATGTTCGTGGTCATGAACGAGGCCCGCCTGGGCACAGGTCTGCAAGGCCTGGCCATCGGTGACGCCGCCTATCAGGCCGCCGTCGAGTTCGCCAAGGACCGCCTGCAAGGCCGCAGCCTGACCGGACCCAAGAACCCCGACGGCCCCGCCGACAGCATCATGGTCCACCCTGACGTGCGCCGCATGCTGATGGAGGCCAAAGCCTTCGTCGAAGGGGGCCAGGCCTTCATTCTGTGGACCGCGCTTCAGGCCGACCTGCAACGCTCCGAAGACGCCGCCGAGGCGCAGAAGGCCAATGACTACATGGGCCTGATCACCCCGGTGCTGAAAGCCTATCTGACCGACAAGGGCTTCCACGTCGCCAGCCTGGCTATGCAGGTCCACGGCGGGTCCGGCTATACCGAGCATTTCCAGGCCTCGCAGTATCTGCGCGATGCGCGGATCACCATGATCTACGAAGGCACCAACGGCATTCAGGCGCTGGACCTGGTCGGCCGCAAACTGCCGTCGCAGGGCGGCCGTGCGATCATGAGCTGGTTCGCCGACATCGACGCCTTCGTGGCTGAAAATGGCGGTGAAGGCCCCGTCCAGCCCTTCGTCGAGGGTCTGGCCGATGCCAAGAAGAAGCTGCAGGAAGCGACCATGTGGCTGATGCAGAACGGCATGGCCAATCCCGACAATGCCGGTGCCGCTTCGACCGATTACCTGAACCTGTTCGGCATCACCGCTCTGGCCTACCTCTGGGCCCAGATGGCCAAGGCCGCCCAGGCGAAGATCGACGCCGGGTCCGATGATCCCTTCTATGCCAACAAGATCGCCACCGGCCGCTATTTCGTCGAACGCATCCTGCCCGACGCCCACGCCCACCTGGCCAAGCTGAAGACCGGTGCTGACGTTCTGATGGCGCTTCCGGCGGAGGCGTTCTGATCGTGAGGGTTGCTGCCCTCGCTGTTGCTGCTGCGCTCGGTGGCATCGCAGGTTGGGCGACGACCAAGCCTGCCTTTGACCCGAACGTGTGGGCCAAGGCAGATTATTGGAGCGGCGGCAGGAATCCGATGGCTGATGACCTCGTCAGAACCGGCGTTCTGCTCGGTAAGTCACAAGCAGAGGTCATCGACTTGTTGGGACCGCCACCTCTCACCGGCTATTTTTCGGAGTGGGACGTTGTTTACCGTCTTGGTCCCGAAAGAAGCTGGCTGTCCCTGGACTCCGAGTGGCTCGTGCTTCGTATGAAGGACGGCCACGTGACTGACGCTCGCCTCGTTCGCGATTAGACCTGATTTGGAGTTACGCCGCTCATGAACATCCTCAACAGCCCCGACCCCGACTTCATGCAGGACGAGGAGATCACCCTCTTCTCCGACAGCGTAGGAAAATGGATCGACGAGCACGCCCCGCCCGAGAAGTTCGCGCAGTGGATCGCCGACAGCTCGGTGCCGCGCCAGCTCTGGAACGATGCGGGCGATGCGGGTCTGCTGGGGATTTCCATGCCTGAGGAAGACGGCGGCATGGGCGGTGACTATCGCCACGAGGTCGTGCTGATGCGTCAGCTGGGCTGGAAGGGAGCCGACCACTTCGGCATCAGCCTGCACAATGCGATCGTCATGCCCTACATCTGGCACTACGGCACCGAGGAACAGAAGCAGCGCTGGCTGCCGAAGCTGGTCTCGGGTGAACTGGTCGGTGCCATCGCCATGACCGAGCCGGGCGCGGGCTCGGACCTGCAGGGCATCAAGACCACCGCGGTCAAGAGCGGCAACGGCTACGTCCTGAACGGCTCCAAGACCTTCATCACCAACGGCCAACTGGCCAATTTCATCATCGTGGTGGCCAAGACCGACCCCGCCGAAGGGGCCAAGGGCACGTCGCTGATCGTCGTCGAGACCGACGGGGCCGAAGGCTTCGAGCGCGGCCGGAACCTGCACAAGATCGGCATGGAGGCCAACGATACCTCCGAGTTGTTCTTCAATGACGTCAAGATCCCCGCCGAAAACATCATCGGCGGCAACGAGGGCCAGGGCTTCGTCCAGCTGATGCAGCAGCTGCCGCAGGAGCGGCTGAACATCGCCGTCCAGGGCGTCGCCGCCGCCGAGCGTGGTCTGACCGAGACCATCGCCTACGTGAAAGAGCGCAAGGCCTTCGGCAAACGCATCCTCGACTTCCAGAACACCCAGTTCAAACTGGCCGAGGTCAAGACCAAGCTGACCGTCGCCAAGGTCTTCACCGACCACTGCATCGGCCTGCATCTGAAGGGTCAGCTCGACGCCGCCACTGCCTCCATGGCCAAATACTGGGTCACCGACATCCAGGGCGAGACCATCGACGAGATGCTCCAGCTGCACGGCGGCTATGGCTATATGAACGAATACCCGATCGCCCAGCTGTACAAGGACGCCCGCGTCCAGCGCATCTATGGCGGCACCAACGAGATCATGAAGCTCTTGATCGCACGGACGCTCTGACGGCACAGAGCCGGACATGATCCGCCTCCACGTCCCCCAGCCTCTGTCTGCCGGTGCCGCAGTCGCGCCGACGCTCGACCAGTCGCGCTACCTGACCCAGGTGATGCGGCTGAAGACAGGTGACGACCTGCTGGTCTTCAATGGCCAGGACGGCGAGTGGCGCTGCGTGGTCGCCGAGGTGCTCAAGAAGGGCGTCATCCTGAAGGCGCAGGAACTTGTGCGGCCCCAGACCTTCGGCCCCGACCTCGACCTGATCGTGGCCGTGGTCAAGAAGGCGCGGGTCGAAACCATCGTCGAGAAGGCCGCCGAACTGGGGGCGCGCCGCGTCCGGCTGACGCTTACCCAGCGCACCAATACCGACCGCATCCGCCTGGACCGTCTGGACGCCATCGCCGAAGAGGCCGCCGAACAGACGGGTCGTCTGGACGTGCCGGTCATCGACGACCCGGTGAAACTGTCGGACATTCTCGACGGCTGGGAGGACGGCCGCCGCCTGATGTTCTGCGACGAAACGGGCGGCGCGCCCGTGATGACGGCTCTCAAAGACACCGCGCCGGGTCCTTGGGCCATCTTGATTGGTCCTGAAGGTGGCTTCTCACCGGAAGAGCGAGACCGTCTCCGCGCCCTGCCCTTCACCACCGCCGTATCGCTGGGTCCGCGTATCCTGCGCGCCGACACCGCCGCCATCGCGGCCATGACCCTGTGGCAGGCGGCGGCAGGCGATTGGGAGAGATAGGGCAAACAGCATCCTCCCTCTTGAGGAAACCGCCGTTTCCCACCATCTAGCCGCGACAGCAGGGGTTACAGATGGCCGATCACGCGCCGCTTTCCAGAGATGATCTGATCGGGGCCATGTCGAAGGGCATCAAGCCCCGCGACCAGTGGCGTATCGGGGCCGAGCACGAGAAGTTCGGTTTTGACCGCACCACCCTGCGGCGCCCGACCTATGAGGGCGACAGCGGCATCCTGGCCATGCTGACCGGCCTGCAGCGCTTCGGCTGGACCCCCGTCGAGGAGGCTGGCCACGTCATCGCCCTGGAGCGCAAGAATTCAGAGGGCATGACCGCCTCCATCAGCCTGGAGCCCGGCGGGCAGTTCGAACTGTCCGGTGCCCCGCTGAAGGACGTGCACGAAATCTGCGACGAGACCGGCCGCCACCTGATGGAGGTCAAACAGGTCGCGGATCAGCTGAACCTGGGCTTTCTGGGCGCAGGCTTCGACCCGATGTGGCGGCGCGAGGACGTGCCCATCATGCCCAAGGGCCGCTATGGCATCATGCGCGCCTATATGCCCAAGAAGGGCACGCTGGGCCTGGACATGATGCTGCGCACCTGCACCATTCAGTCGAACCTGGACTTCGACAGCGAAGCCGACATGGTGGCCAAGTTCCGCACCTCCCTGGCGCTGCAACCGATCGCCACCGCCCTGTTCGCCTGTTCGCCCTTCACCGAGGGCAAGCCCAACGGCTTCCTCAGCGCCCGCGCCAATGTCTGGACCGACACCGATCCAGACCGCACGGGCATGCTGGACTTCGTCTTCCAGGACGGCTTCGGCTTCGAACGCTACGCCGACTATGCGCTGGACGTGCCGATGTATTTCGCCAAGCGCGGCGAGACCTATGTCGACCTGTCCGGCCAGTCGTTCCGGTCGTTCATGACTGACGGTCTGCCCGCCCTGCCCGGCGAGCGCGCGACGCTGAAGGACTGGAACGACCATCTGACCACTCTTTTTCCCGAGGTCCGGCTGAAGGCCTATCTGGAGATGCGCGGGGCCGACGGCGGGCCGTGGAGCCGCATCTGTGCACTGCAGGCGCTGTGGGCTGGCATCCTGTATGATGCGCCTTCGCTGGCGGCCGCCTGGGGCCTGGTCAAGGACTGGGACATCGCCGACCACGAACGCCTGCGCCGCGACGTTACCCGCCTGGGCCTCAAGGCCGAAGTCGCGGGCCGCAGTGTGCGCGACATCGCCGTCGACCTGGTCAATATCGCCAAACAGGGCCTCAAGAACCGCGCCCGCTTCAGCGGCGGCATGGTCGACGAGCGCGGCTATCTGTCCGAACTGGAAGACATCGCCGACAGCGGCATCACCCCGGCGGAACGCCTGCTGGAGCTGTATCACGGCGACTGGCAGGGCGACGTCGAGCGAATCTACCGTGATTTCGCCTACTGATCTGTCACCGCAAAGGTGACCTTAACCCCTCGCAGGTAGATGAGTGGTGTTCCCAGTAGGAAGCGTTGCCGATGACCTGTCTGACCCTCGCCACCTCGCCCGACGTCGTCGGTACCGGTGACGTTGCGCGGGTCGATCTGGACACCTTCTTTGACGTCTCGCTCGACCTGCTGGTCGTTCGCGATCTGGACGGTCTGGTGGTCAAGGCCAGCGCGTCCTGGTTCACCGTCCTGGGTTACCACCCGCATGAGATCGAGGGTCGGCGCCTGCTGGACCTGCTCAATCCCGAGGACGAGGCGGGCACCCTGGACAGCGTCGTCGAGGTGGAAAACCGCCGACCAGGCGACCCCGTCGTCGGTCACGTGAACCGCTATCGCCACAGGGACGGCCACGACGTCACCCTTGAATGGCGCGCCCACCGTTTTGGCGACCGCATCTATGGCGTGGCCCGCGATGTCACCGAGAAGGTCGCTGCCGAACGCGCCCTGATCGAGGCCAAGACCGCCGCCGAAACAGCCAACCGCGCCAAGTCCGACTTCCTGGCCAATATGAGCCACGAGATTCGCACGCCCCTGAACGGCGTCATCGGCATCGTCGACGCACTGTCCCGCACCGCCCTCAGCCCCGAACAGGCCGAGATGGTCTCGCTGATCTCGGCCTCCGGCGGCACACTTGAGCGGCTGGTCTCCGACATCCTGGACGTCTCCAAGATCGAGGCCGGACAGCTGGACATCGAGGCCCGCGCCTTCGATCTGGACGAAGCCATCGCCGCACCCCTCGATCTGATGCGACTGCGCGCCGAAGATCGCGAGTTGGCCTTCATCGTCGAGCGCCCGGCCGATGCTCACGGCACCTTCATCGGCGACAGCACCCGTATCCGCCAGGTGCTGGGTAATCTGCTGTCCAATGCCGTCAAGTTTACCGCGACCGGCTCGGTCACTGTCCGCTTCGCCGTCTCGGATGACGAGGACGGCCACGCTCTGCTGCGCTTTGAAGTCGAGGATACCGGGGTGGGCTTCGGTCCGGATCACGCCCGACGCCTGTTCGACCGTTTCAGCCAGGCCGACAGCAGCATCACCCGGCGGTTCGGCGGCTCGGGTCTGGGACTGTCGATCTGCCTGGCCCTGGTGGAGCTGATGGGCGGGCACATCTCAGCGACCTCCACCCCCGGTGTCGGGAGCCGGTTCATAGTCGAGCTGCCGCTCGTGCGCCTGGAGACCGGCCTTGCCCGGGCCGAACCTCGCCAGCCCGAGGTCGCGGATGTCCCCCTGCCCGCCCTACGCGTCCTGCTGGCCGAGGACCATCCCACCAATCAGCGTGTGGTCCAGCTCATCCTTGGCACACACGGGGCGGAGGTAGTCACCGTGGACGACGGTGCGCAGGCCCTGGCGGCATTCCAGCGCGGCCTGTTCGACATCGTCCTGATGGACATGCAGATGCCGGTGATGGACGGCCTGACCGCCACGCGCGCGATCCGCGATCTCGAAGCCGGCAGCCCTGCCCGCCCGCGTACGCCCGTCGTCATGCTCAGCGCCAACGCCATGGCCGAACATCGAGATCAAGCCTTCGCCGCCGGTGCCGATCACCACGTCCCCAAACCCATCACCGCGGCCAGCCTGCTGGCCGGGATGCAGGCGGCGATCGCGGGCTGAGAAACCACACCGCTATCCGCTGGCGTGTGCCATCGACGATGCGTAATCTGTCTCCTGGACAAGAGGCGGGACATGAGCGGTCAGATTTACGCAGGCATCGGCGGCTGGACCTATGAGCCGTGGCGAGGCGTCTTCTATCCGTCCGATCTGGTCCAGAAGCGCGAGCTGGAGTTTGCCAGCCGGGCGCTGACGAGCATCGAGATCAACGGCACCTACTATTCCACCTTCAAGCCCGACAGCTGGATGAAGTGGCGTGATGAGACGCCCGAGGGGTTTGTCTTCTCGGTCAAGGCCAGCCGCTATTGCACCAATCGCAAGGTGCTGAGTGAGGGCAAGGAGAGTTTCGACCGGTTTCTGGATCAGGGGCTGACGGCGCTGGGCGACAAGCTGGGGCCGATCAACTGGCAGTTCATGGCCACCAAGAAGTTTGATGCCGAGGACTTCGAGGGCTTCCTGAAACTATTGCCGACCGAGAAGGACGGCCTGCGTCTACGCCACGCTTTGGAGGTCCGCAGCCCGACGTTCGACACGCAGCAGTTCTACGACTTAGCCGCAAAATACGGTGCAGCCATCGTCTATGCCGTTGATGACGAAGCGCCCGAATGGCCCCGGATCGACCAGCCGACAGCCGACTTCACCTATGCCCGGCTGATGTCCGGCCGCGAGGATGAGCCCACGGGCATGACCTCGGACGAGCTGGATGCGGTGGCGAAACAGGCCAGGGCCTGGGCCAAACGCGGTGACGTCTTCGCCTATTTCATCTCGGGCGCGAAGGTGCGCAACCCGGCGGCGGCGCAGGCGCTGATAAAGAAACTGGGCTGATGGCGTTGCGAAGCGGGTCCGCCAGCCACACCTGAGCCCCTGATCACGGAGACCACCTCATGCCCATCGCCACCCGCGCCTTTGCCGCCACCGCTTCCGACAAGCCACTGGCACCTTACAGCTTCGAGCGGCGCGATCCGGGTCCGGACGATGTGGCGATCGCGATCAAGTTCGCGGGTGTCTGCCACTCCGACCTGCACATCGTGAAGAACGACCTGGGCAATACCCGCTATCCCATCGTGCCGGGTCACGAGATCGCCGGCATCGTCACTGCGGTCGGGGCCAATGTCACCCGCTTCAAGGAAGGTGACCGGGTCGGCGTTGGCTGCATGGTCGACAGCTGCCGGCAGTGCGCACCCTGCAAGGAAGGCGAGGAGCAGTACTGCGTCCCCGGGATGACCCAGACCTATGGCTCGCCCGATCCCAAGGGCAGCGAGGTGGGCCAGACGATTACCCAAGGCGGCTATTCCGACGCCATCGTGGTGGATCAGAACTATGTGCTGAACATCCCCGACAGCATTCCGCTGGACGCCGCCGCACCGTTGCTGTGCGCGGGCATCACGACCTATTCACCCTTGAAGACCTGGAATGTTGGACCGGGCTCGAAGGTCGCCGTCGTCGGCCTGGGCGGTCTGGGCCATATGGCGGTCAAACAGGCGGCGGCCATGGGGGCCGAGGTCACAGTGCTGTCCACCTCCGACCGCAAGAAGGCCGATGCCGAGCGGATGGGGGCCAGGCATTTCCTCATCAACGCCGACAAGGATGCGATGAAGGCGGCGGCCGAGAAGTTCGACCTGATCATCAACACCGTTTCGGCCACGCACGAGATCGCGGGCCATCTCAACCTGCTGGCCAAGGACGGCACCATGGTCATGCTGGGCCTGTCGACGGAGGGGATGCCGGTGTTCGCCATGCCGCTGTTGTGGCGTCGTCGGCGCGTGGCCGGGTCGCTGATCGGCGGCATCCGTGAGACGCAGGAGATGTTGGATTTCTGCGCCGCCAACAACATTGCCTGCGACATCGAACTGATCGCGCCCGACCGCATCAACGAGGCCTATGAGCGGATGGAGAAGTCCGACGTCCGCTATCGCTTTGTCCTGGATATCGAAAAGCTGGCGGCCTGATCCCCATCGGCTTTTTGCCCCGCTGCGGTTGATGCCTGCGACGAGGCCGGTCTAGGGTTGTCCAACGGCAGGGGGCCCGCTTCAGAGGCCCCCGCCCGAGGACAGGAAATGCATATGGCACGAGTGGCTCTGGTCACGGGTGGAACCCGCGGCATCGGCAAGGCGATCGTTCAGCGATTGAAGGAAGACGGCATGTCCGTCGCCGCCGGCTATTCCGGCAATGCGGAAGCCGCCGAGGCCACAGCGCGCGAGCTCGGCGTCATGGTCGTCAAGGGTAATGTCGGCAGCTTCGACGACTGTGCCCGGGCCGTCGCTGACGTAGAGGCCGAACTGGGCCCCGTCGACGTCCTGATCAACAATGCCGGCATCACCCGCGACGGCTTCTTTCACAAGATGAGCCATGACCAGTGGTCCGACGTGATCCGCGTCAACATGGACAGCGTCTTCAATATGACTCGCCAGGTGATCACCGGCATGCGCGATAGGGGCTTTGGCCGGATCGTCAACATCTCCTCGATCAACGGCCAGAAGGGTCAGATCGGCCAGACCAACTATTCCGCCGCCAAGGCCGGAATGATCGGTTTCACCAAGGCCCTTGCCCTGGAGAACGCGCGCAAGGGCGTCACCGTCAACTGTATCGCGCCAGGCTATATCGACACCGAAATGGTGGGGGCCATGGATGAAAAGGTCTTGGCCGGCATCATCGCCCAGATCCCTGTCGGAAGGCTCGGAAAAGGCGAAGAAATCGCCGATATGGTGTCCTGGCTGTCCGGCGAGCGTGCTGGATATGTCACAGGCTGCACCTTGTCGCTGAACGGCGGTCAGTATCTGGTCGGCTGACCCCGTACCTGCCCAAAATCCGCCGCGGGGGGGTTTCACCAATCGCGTCATGAACTCGGCGAGTGTCAGAAGGGCGCGAAGGCCACTTCCGACCACGATGGCGCTTGCCATCGTGGCGGGGGCCCTGTCGCTGCTGGCCATAGTCGAGCCCGCGTCTGCCCAGACCCGCAGCAACGCCCAGGCCGAACAGAGCACCCGCCTGCGCAATCAGGGCGCACCCTCTCCGACGCTTCCCCCCAGCGGCCGCTATGTCTCGGAGTCCGGCGAAGGCTTCATGATCGACCGGTCGGGATCGCGCCCCCTGCTGCGGTTTGACCGGCGCGAGGAGACCTGGGTTCTGCGCCCCATGGCGGCTCCGAGAGGCGACGTCATCTATCGCAACGACGCGGGTGAACAGGTGCTGCGCGTGACTCAGGGGGGAGCCATCACCGTCTTTACTCCCCGATCGCCCGGCGGCTCGCCTGCCTCCTATACCGGCGCGGGACAGAGCCTGGCTCCACCGTCGCTGGGCCCCGTGCGACTGTTCGATCTGATGGCACGTCGCAGCGTCATGCTCAGCCAGGCCTTGGGTCGGCTGGTCGAGATCAATCTCGACGGCGACGAGTCTGAGGCGCTATGCGTCGAAGCTCTGATCGTGACCACCGACGCCGTCGCCCGCATCGCCCGCTCGCCCAGTGCGCGGTCCAGACTGAATGACCTGCGCAGCATCACCATCAACGAGGGCGTACGCTCCAATGTGAGCTATAGCCGGGGCCGCCTGGTCGTCACAGTCGACCCCCGCCAGGGTCAGGCAGGCCGACCGTCCTCGTCGCGGGTCATCCGCGCCCTGCTGCCTGAACCCCGCGTCGCTAGCCGCTGAAGCTGTCCTTGGCTGCCCTCAGTACGGCAAACTCGGCAGCACTTGTCACTCTCAGGAATGGATTGAAGGCTTTCTCGCTGGCCAGCGTCGTCGGCACAGTGGGCTGACCCGCCTTCCGCGCCGCAAAGATGCTGGCCGCGTGATCGGACATCTGAGTCCGCTCATCCACACTCATCGCAAACAGGGCATTGGCCGCCGTATACTCGTGCGCCGACCATATTACCGTCTCGTCTGGCCAGGCCGCCAGGACCTGCAAACTGGCCCACATCTGCTCGGGCGTGCCTTCGAACAACCGCCCGCAGCCCAGCGGAAACAGCACGTCACCGACGAAGGCCTGTCCCTCATCCGCAGCACGATAGACGATGTGGCCCAGGGTGTGGCCCGGCGCATCCGATACCTCCAGAGCCACCCCGCCCAGCATGACCGTGTCGCCGCCCCTGATCACGCGATCCAGCGGTGCCACCTTGCGCACCTCCTCCGGTCCCACGATCTCGCAGCCCGTCTCGGACTTCAGTTGCGCGTTACCTTGCGTATGATCGGGATGCCAGTGAGTGTTCAGGATCATATCCAGCCGCCCCCAGCCCGAGGCCTCCAGATCGGCCAGAATGGCCTCCGCATCAGGCGTGTCGATCGTGGCTACAACTCCGGTCTGCGGGTCTCTTACCAGCAGGCCATAGTTGTCGGTCAGGCAAGGAAACAGGCGCACATCCAGGGTCATGTCTCATCCTAGCAGCGCCATCCGGTCCAGCCTATGGTGTGGTCATGCGGCGCAGTATCGAAGAGCTCCGAACCTTCTACGGCGAGCCAGCCGGGGCGCTTGTCCGTCGCCTGTTGGCGCGTCGGCTCGACGACGCCTGGGGCGAGGCGATCAACAGCGATGTATTGGGTATAGGCTATGCCACACCCTGGCTGGATGCCTTCGTTGGCGCACGCCGCCTGGTCGCGGCCATGCCGGGGGGGCAAGGTGTCGAACACTGGCCTTCGGTCGGAAAGAACCGCGCTGTCCTGATCGACGACCGCGCTCTGCCCTTCGCTGCCGGATCGTTCGACCGCATTCTGATGGTCCATGCCCTTGAAGAGGCCGACGATGCGCAGGCACTGATGGCAGAGGCCGTACGCGCGCTCGCCCCAGCCGGGCGTGTCATTCTGGTGACCGCTGCGCGGGGCGGTCTATGGGCTCGGGCGGAGAGCACACCCTTTGGTCACGGTCGCCCTTTCACGCGTCGGCAACTGGAGGGCCTGGTGCGTGGAGCCGGACTGGAGCCCACCGCCTGGTCACAGACCCTTTATGTCCCGCCCTGGGGGCCGCTCCTGCCGCTGGCCGATGGGCTGGAGCAGATCGGTCGCCACGTCATGCCGAATGCCGCTGGCGTGATCCTGCTGGAGGCTACACGACAAGCCTATGCACGCGCGCGGCCAGGCGGGGCCGTGGCCACCGTGCCGATCCAGACACCGTCGCTTCAACCCCAACCCGTCTCGCGGTCACGGCGCGATCTGGCGGTACCGCCCGAACGCCCTTAAAGGGCTGTCCATGCAAAGACTGATCCTGATGCGCCATGCCGAGGCCCAGCGTGCCGCCGCCTCGGGCGCCGACCGCGACCGCGCCCTTTCCGCACGGGGCCAGACGGATGCCGTAGCGATGGGCCGAGAACTGGCATCCAAAGGCTTGCGGCCCGATCTGGCCCTGGTCTCGGCCTCTATTCGCACCCGCCAGACTTGGGAGCTGGCGCACGACGCATTCGGCGACGTCGACGTGCGCGAACAGGACGCGCTATACAATGCCGGTGCCGACACCTTGCGCCAGGCCGTCGAGTCGGTCGAAGACGAGGCCGGCTGCCTGCTGCTGCTGGCGCACAATCCCGGCGTGCACCAGCTGGCAGTCGAGTATCTGATCGAAAGCGCGGCCTCTCCCGCCATTCTTGACCGGATGAGCGGAGGCTTTCCGCCCGGTGCCGCCGCCATCTTTACCGTGGATGTGGCCGGGCGCTGCACGTTCGAGGGCTTCATCCAGCCCCGCGATCTGGGCGGCGTATGACTCCGATCGCCTACAAGCTGGTCGATGGCCGGGAATGGCAGGCGGCCCGTGCCGAAGGGGTCTACCGCGGCTCTGTCCTGGATCGCGCCGACGGCTTCATTCACCTGTCTACGGCGGAGCAACTGCCAGGCACCGCAACCAGACACTATGCGGGGCGCAGTGACCTGCGGCTGGTCGCGGTCGATCTTGCCGCTCTTGGTGACAGCGTCCGCTGGGAGCCGTCGCGTGGCGGCGATCTGTTCCCGCATATCCATGGCGACCTGCCCCTGACGGCCGCTGGGCCCGTGCGCGGACTGGCGGTCGACGATAAGGGCCAGCCTCGGTTCGCTGATGGCTCGACCGACTGGCCCAGCGGGAAAACTGCGCGATGAGCCTGTCCGACATGGGGGCCGCCGCCCTTCGCCTGATTGATCCTGAAACCGCCCATGGCCTGGCCATCCGGGCGCTGAAGACACTGCCCTTACTTGCTCCTGGTGCGGACGATCCCGTTCTGCGTACTCGGCTGGCCGGCCTCAACCTGTCCAATCCGGTCGGGCTGGCGGCTGGCCTCGACAAGAATGGCGAGGCCTTGCGGGGCCTGTCGCGTCTGGGTTTCGGCTTCGTGGAATGCGGTTCCGTAACGCCGCGGGCCCAACCCGGAAACCCCCGGCCACGCCTGTTCCGCCTGACCGAGGATCAGGCCATCATCAACCGCATGGGCTTCAACAATGAAGGGCTGGAGGTGTTCGCCAAGCACCTGAAGACCCGGCCGGCCGGCACCGTCGTCGGGGCCAATCTGGGGGCCAACAAGGATACCGAGGACAAGGCGGCGGACTATGTCGCCGGCCTGAAACGGCTCAGGGGCCTGGCCGACTATGTCACCGTCAATGTCTCCTCACCCAATACGCCGGGCCTGCGCGCGCTCCAGGGCCGCGCCGCCCTGGACGATCTGCTGGGACGTCTGGCCGAGGCGCGGGATGGCGACCGCACGCCGGTCTTCCTGAAGATCGCACCCGACCTGACACCGGACGAGATCGCCCTGATCGTTGAGGCGTCGCTCGACCACGGGATCGACGCCCTGATCGTGTCCAACACCACGCTTGATCGCCCCGACACCCTGCGGTCACGCGACCGAGAGGAGGCGGGCGGTCTATCGGGTCGCCCCTTGCAGGTCCGCGCCCGTGCGGCTGTGACCGCCGCCGCCGCCGCGTCGACGGGTCGACTACCCCTCATCGCCGTCGGGGGCATCGATTCAGGGGCAGAGGCCTATGCTCGTATCCGGGCCGGGGCCTGTGCGGTTCAGCTGTATTCCGCACTGATTTACGGTGGTCCCGGATTGGTCGGGCGCATCAAGCGCGATCTGACCGAACGGCTCCGAGCCGATGGCTTCACATGCGTCAACGAGGCCGTGGGAACCGCCCGTTGACGGAGCGTTAGGGCAGGTCTGCCATTGTTCGGGTGATGGGCGACATTGCCTGAACCGGGACTTCGAATGGCGCTCGCCACGGCCAAAAAATCCTCTGCGCCGACCCACGGATGGACCGCCGCGATCCGCCAGCGCCGCAAGGCGTTGACGCAGCGGCTCAGCATCGCTGCCGTCACAGCCATGGTGTTCAGCCCTATCCTTGGTGGCACCTTCAGTCTTGCCTGGCTGCTCGGCTACTTTGCGATCCAGGGCCTGGACCTCTGGACCTTTCGTCCCGTCCTGAAGGAAGAAGCTCCTCACCTCGCCGGTGCGCGCCGCGCCCTCGGCTGGCTGACCCTGACGATCAATTCCAGCTACTACGGCAGCCTGACAATCCCCTTATGGCTGGTCGGCGGCCCCATGGGCGGTATCTGTGCGGTCATCATGCTGACCGGAGCGGCGACATATTCGATCATCAATTCCCCGCGCTCTATCGCTGTCCTGACACTGACGATGGTTCCCCAATCGATCTATATGATCCTGACGCCGGTGTTCATGTACGTCTACGGGGCATCATCAGCCCTGGTTGCAGCCGCCGCCATCTCTGTCGCGGTCTTCATGGGCTTCGCCTTTTCCGTCTGGACCCGGTTGAACGCCGCCCAGACTTCCGAAAGCCGTGCACGCATCGAGGCCGAGGAAAAACGCCTTCAGGCCGAACGCATCATGGAAGGCCGCAGCGCCTTCCTGGCCGCCATCGGCCATGACCTGCGCACGCCCATCAGCGCGATCCTGACCGGCGCATCGCAACTGGAACAAGGCGCGCCGGATGGCACGGCACGCGGCCAGGCGCGGCTGATCAGCGATGCCGGCTACATGATGAAGGCGCTGCTGGACGATTTGCTGGACCACGCCAAACTGGATGCGGGCCACATGACCGTGGACGCGATCGACTTCAACCTGCGTGACCTTCTGACCCAAACCGTCCGTCTGTGGGACGGGCCCGTTCGCGCCGAGGGCCTGCGGCTGAGGGTCGAAGGTGCAGCGACAGTTCCGGCCATGGTGCGCGGCGACCCGATGCGCCTGCGCCAGATCCTGAACAACCTCGTCTCCAACGCGATGAAGTTCACCCAGACCGGCGCGATCACGCTTCGTCTCAATGCCTGGGCCGAGGAGCCCAGCGGCCATGCGATCCTGATCGAGATTGCCGACACTGGACCAGGCATGACGGTGGACCAGCTATCGCGCCTGTTCACCCCTTTCGACCAGACCATCGACGGCATCAGCGCGACGCACGGCGGCACCGGGCTCGGCCTGGCTATCAGCCGTCAACTGGCCGATCTGATGGGCGGCCGACTGACGGCACGCAGTCGGCCCGGCCAAGGCGCAGCCTTCACACTCGCCTTGCATCTGGAGGCGGCCGAAACCGCGCAGGCCATTTCAACTGTACTGGATCAGGCCAGCCGCGACGTCATCGCCCAGGGACTGGCTGACAGGACCCAGCCGGCATTTTCGGCACCGGCGACCGCCTCATGCGCTCCCGAGCCGGTGCCTGCCGCGCCTGATACTGAAACTACCTCGTCCGAACCCTCTCCTGTCGAAGAAGAAGAGGGCCGCCCTATGCGGGTGCTGGTCGTGGACGACCACGACATCAACCGCCGTGCTATCCAGCTGATCCTGCAACCGCTGGGCTGCGACATCGATACGGCTGCCGACGGCATGGCGGCACTGAACATCTGCCGGACCAGCCCCTTCGACCTCATCTTCATGGATGTGAGGATGCCGGAACTCGACGGGCGCGAGACCACGCGGCGCATCCGGGCGGGCAACGGCCCCAATGCCCGTACACCGATCATCGCGGTCACCGCCGACACCTCGCCGCGCGACATTCAGGACTGCACCGATGCGGGCATGACCTATTTCGTGCCCAAGCCGATCACGCCGCCCATGCTGATCGGGGCCATCACCCATGTGATGACGATGGAGCAGGCGACGCTGGAAACCAGCGCCGCCTGATCAGGACTAGAGCTGGCCCAGCAGGTGCTCGGCCGACGACACCTTGAACTCGCCGCCCTGCTCGACATTCAACTGCTCGACGACGCCGTCCTTGACGATCATCGAATAGCGTTGCGACCGCTCGCCCATGCCAAAGCCCTTGGCGTCCATGGACAGGCCGATCTGGCGGGTGAAGTCGCCATTGCCATCGCCCAGCATCAGGATGTCATCCTTGCCGATGCCCTGGCTGTCGGCCCAGGCGCCCATGACGAAGCCGTCGTTGACCGACAGGCAGGCGATGGTGTCGACGCCCTTCGCCGACAGGTCGCCGCGATGGTCCTTGAAGCCCGGCAGGTGACGCGCCGAGCACGTCGGGGTGAAGGCACCGGGCACGGCGAACAGGGCCACCGTCTTGCCGCCGAACAGCTCGTCGGTCGAAATCGGTTTGGGGCCGTCGTCCGTGGCACGAGTCAGGGTCGCCGAGGGAATGCGATCGCCGATCTGGATGGTCATGGGCAGGCTCCGATGTAGGGTGAGAGAGATCTCAACGCCCAGATAGGCCCGCAGGGTCCACACGCCAAGCGGCCACGCTTGCGAATGCGGCGGCGGCACACCTTGCGCCTGCGCGTCGTGCCCCCGATGATAAGCAGATGGACGATTTCCAATCCCTTGTCGGACGGCTGCTGGTGGCCATGCCCGGCATCAGCGACCCGCGGTTCGAGCACGCCGTCATCCTGGTCTGTGCGCACGAGCCCGACCATGCCATGGGCCTGCGGCTGGATCGTCCCGCGCCGGGGATCGACCTGAAGGAAGTGCTGACCAAGCTGAAGACTGACGCGCCCGACGCCAGCGCCCAACGCGCCGTCCTGATTGGTGGCCCCGTCGAGCGCGAGCGCGGCTTCGTGCTGCATACGGACGACTGGCTGATCGACGACGCCTCGCTGGCGTTCGGCCAGGGCCTGGCCATGACCGGCACGCGAGAGGCCCTGATCGCCATGACCGACCCGATCACAGGTCCGCGCCGGTCTGTTCTTCTGCTGGGCTATGCCGGCTGGGGCGAGGGTCAACTGGACGATGAACTGGGCGAGAATGTTTGGATCACGACCGAGGCCGACGCCGATCTCATCTTCGACACCGACTACGACGCCAAATGGTCGAAAGCGCTGGGCACACTGGGCATCGACCCGGCCCGACTGTCAGGGCAGAGCGGCCGGGCCTAGGTCAGCCGGCGACATTCAGAGAGAAGCCACTGGTCGCGTTCGTCCAACTGCGCCTCCCACTCGGCTGCTAGTTCCAGAACTTGCGTCCCCGACGACCGTCGACCCTTGTAGACGACGGCAGCGAAATTTCCGTTCTCACGCCCGCGAACGGTCCCGCACCACAGTCGCTGCCTGCGAGGACCGGTGCCATCGCGTTCACGCATTGAACCTGTGTTTTCAAGATTGATCGTATGCCGTGACAGCGTCGGATCGCTTTCGATCAGCGCCGTCCTGACAGATCCCGGCTGTCTCTGACTGACCGCATACGAAACCCCGACCACAATCAGAACAGCGAGGGCGGCGTAAATCCAGTCGATACGTCGGGACGGCAGCGGCGGCAGAACCGGCTTCAAGCCGACCTAGCCTTGATCGGCGCTGAGCCATCAGCCAGCGATTCGTTCAGATAAACCTCGGCCTCCTGAGCCGGAAGCGCCGGTGCGTAACCGAAGCCCTGACCGTAGTGGCATTGCGCATCCAATAGCAGAGCGGCCAGGCCGGCGTTCTCAACCCCCTCGGCCACGACTTCCAGCGACAGGTCGCGGCCCAGGTTGACGACCGACTTGACGATCTTGGCCGAGCCCTCGTCCTTGTCCATCGTCAGAACGAAATAGCGGTCGATCTTCAGCGTATCGAACGGCAGCTTCGCCAGCCATGTCAGGGACGAGAAGCCGGTCCCGAAATCGTCCAGGGCCAGCGACGCGCCCGCGTCCTTCAGCTGCTGCAACACCTCCGCGGCGCGGCTGGTGTCGCGCATGATGTCGCCCTCGGTGACCTCCAGCTTCAGGGCCCCGGCCGGCAGCTTGGCCTCGGCGATGATGCGGGTCACATCCTCGACCAGGCGCGGCCGCTCGATCTCGCCGACCGACAGGTTGACGCTGCAGAACAGCTTGCCCGCCGACGGATGCCGCGCCAGCCATTCGGCCAATTGCCGCGAAGCCTGCGTCATCATCAGCAGGCCCAGGTCGTTCATCAGCCCCATTTCGGCCGCCAGCCCCAGGAAGGCGTCCGGCGGCACCAGGCCGCGCGTCGGATGCCGCCACCGGCACAGGGCCTCGAAGCCCGCCACGGCCCCAGTCTGAAGGTTCACGACAGGCTGATAGAAGGGCTCGATCTCGCCGCGCAGGAAGGCGTTGCGCAGGTCGGATTCCAGCGCGAGGCGCGACAGGCTGTCAGTCTCCAAAGCCCGGCCATAGGCGGCAATACCGCCGCGTCCCACGCTCTTGGCCTGTTCGACGGCCAGTTCGACCCGGCGCAGCAGTTCGGACGGATCGGCCGCGTCCGGCCCACCCTCGGCCGCCGCTGCCCCGATCGACACGGTTGGATAGATGTCGAAGCCCGCGATGCGCAGCGGCTGTTCCATCGCCTCGCGCATCCGCTCCGAGGCACTGCCGTTGCCGCGCGGCACGACGACGGCAAACTCGTCCTCGCCGATGCGGGCACAGTGCGCATTCTGGACGAAGGCGGCGGCCAGGCGTGAGCCCAGAGCCGCCAGCACCATGTCGGCACGGTCGTGGCCCAGCGCCTCGTTCAGCCGACGAAGGCGATCCACATCCGCCACCACGATCTCGTATTCGCCGTTCTGCGTCAGGGTTTCGCCCAGCCGCGCGATGAACGCCCTGCGGTCCAGCAAGCCGGTCAGGACATCCCGCTCCGACGCAGCGAACTTCGTTTCCAGCGCCACGACGCCCGCCGCCCGCAGGCCATCCTCCAGCCAGACGCCGCGCCAGATACAGGTCTGGGCATCGCGCATGCGCAGCCGGACGGCGACTTCGGTGCCTTCCTCCTGCGGTTTGAGGATCCGCTCGGCCAGGGTCCGGTCCTGAGGCATGGCCACCGCACAGAAGGCCGCGCCGGTGCAATCCGGAGCCAGCGGCCCCAGACCCAGCGCCCGCGTCGCTCCGGTGAAGCGCATCTGGTCATCGGAGGGCGTCCAGATCCACAGCGCCGTATCGGCGGCGGCCAGCGCCTCGATCGCCGTCGTCGCATCCCAGGCCAGACTTCTGGAACGAGTGTTCAACGCAAAATCCGGTCCTGACTGGGCAGCCGGGAATCAGCCGCCGCGTTTGGTGCCGTCATTCACGACGCCGAACAGGAGATGATCTGCCCAATCGCCGTTAATTTTCAAATAAGCCTTCGCACGTCCCTCAAGCCCAAACCCCGCCTTTTCCAGCGCACGGCGCGAGGCGTGGTTATGCGGAACACAGGCCGCCTCGACCCGATGCAGCCGCAAACCGTCGAAGGCATAGTCGACGGCGGCGCGCACGGCCGCGGTGCCGAAGCCCCGACCCGCATGCCGCTGGCCGATCCAGTAACCCAGCGTCGCCATCTCGGCCACGCCGCGGCGGACATTGGACAGGGTGATGGCCCCCAGCAACTGGCGATCCCGCTCGTCGAAGACAAAAAACGGCCAGGCGTTCCCGGCCTCCATCTCGCGCTGATAGACCGACATCCGTCGCCGGTAAGCCCCGCGCGTCAGGTCGTCATCGGGCCACAAGGGCTCCCACGGCTGGAGATAGGCCTGGGATGCGTGACGCAGTTCGGCCCAGGACTCATAGTCCGAGCCCCGCGGCATGCGCAGGATGACCCCCTGCCCCTTGACCACAGGCCCGCTCGCTTCGGTGATCCAGTCCAGCAGGGCCATGAGGAAAGACTAACCTGCGAACGATCAGGCGAAAAGGGCGTACCGGAATGCCCGGCCCGCTGGAGCCGCCGCCTTCGGCCCCAGCACGGCCGTCGCGGCCAGGCCGGCACTCAGTGTTGTGGCTGCCGCCATCCGCACGTCCTCGACGGTCTGGGCCAGGGTCCGGTCGGCCATGGTCTGGGACGCAATGGGCTGGCCGAAGATCAGAACCTGGGCCGCCAGCCGTCCCGCGCGCGACGCCGGGCTCTCGTCCGACATCCACAGCCCCGCGTTCAGCACCGCCTTGGCCCGCGACAGCTCGACGGCCGTCGGCCCCTCTGTTGCCAGCATCCTCAACTCGGCGGCACACACCTGGGCCAGTTCGACGGCGCGGTCGGCGGAGGCTCCGGAATAGATCCCCAGAATGCCTGCGTCCTCATACGGCTCGTGATAAGCGTCGATGGCGTAGGCCAGCCCGCGTTGCTCGCGCGCGCTCTGGAACAGACGAGACGCCATGCCGCCGCCCAGGATTTCGGTCATCAGGCGTGCGGCCGTATAGGTCGCATCCCGCGCCGAGGGGGCGGGCAGCTGAAACACGATATTGGCCTGCTCGATCCGCCGGGTCAGGGCCGCGTCGCCGCCGACGAAGCGCGGCGCGTCGGGCGTCGCAGCGTGCGTCGCGACCTGATCGCCGAACCAGCGCTCGGCCAGGGCCAGCAGCTCGGTCTCGTCCACCGCCCCCGACACCACCACCACCATGCGGTCGGGCGAATACAGTTGGGCTCGCCAGTGGCCGATGCTGTCGCGATCCAGCGGCTTTAGGCTTTCGACCGACCCCAGGATCGGCCGGCCCAGTGGCTGACCGGCCCAGGCCCGCGTCTGGGCCATTTCGAAGACATGGTCGTCGGGCGTGTCGAAGGCCTCGGCGATCTCCTGGGCGACCACATCCTTTTCGCGTTCGATCTCGGCAGGATCCAGCGTCGGGCGGAACACCAGGTCGGACAGGACCTGCATGGCCAGAGGCAGGGACCCGTCCAGCGCCCGGATGTCGAAACTGGTCCGCTCATAGCCGGTCGAGGCGTTGATGGAGCCACCTTCGGCCTCGACCCGCTCGACGATGTCGCGCGCACCCATGTCGCCCGCGCCCTTGAACACCAGATGCTCCAGGCAATGGGACCAGCCGGAGCGCGCCTCGTCCTCCCACCGCGCCCCGCCGCGCACGGCGACGGTCAAGGCCAGGGTGCGCAGGCCCGGCATGGGGTCGCAGACGACGCGAACGCCGTTGGACAGGGTGTGCAGGGTGGTCAGGTGGAACTCTCTTCAGTGTCTTTGGCAGGGGTGCCAGTACGCAGTCTGCGCCTCAGCAGCACGATGTAGAAAGCGATCACCGCCAGCGCCAGGCCGAACCAGGTCAGGGCATAGCCCAGGTGGTTGTTCGAGAAGGCGGCGGGGGGAGCAGAAGGCTCGATGGCCTGCCATTGCGGCCAGGCCGAGCCGGTGGCGAACAGGACATAGGGGCGGACCGCCCCCTGCATGCCAAGGGCGCGGCTCATGGCGACGGTGTCTCGGGCATAGAAGCGTTTGCCTTCGGGCGGCGGAGCGAAGCGATTGGGGGCCTCTACCCGGCGCGCCTCCGCGACGATGGCAGGGATGGCGGCGGGCTGACGGGCAGGACGCGCACTGACCGTGTCGGCCACGAAGCCCAGATCGACCAGCCAACCCTCGCAGGCAGAGATCAGACGCACCCCGGCTTGGCCGTCATGAATGGACTGAAGCTCGACGAAGGGCTGGTTCTGGAAGTCGCACGTCAGGACAGCCTTGCGGAACTCAGGGTCCGGCAGGCGGGACAGTGCGCCCAAGGAAACGGGCGGCAATGTCGCCGCCGCTTCCGACCGGGCGATCAGCCCCTGTTTCCACTGCAACCGCTGAACCTGCCAACTGCCCAGGCTGATCAGCAGGCCGAAGGCCACGACGCAGACGATCGTCAATCCGAAGGGGAAGCGTCGCCGCATCTATTCCTCCCCCGTCGGGGGAGGGGGACCGCCCGAAGGGTGGTGGAGGGGGCTGACCGCAGATGTCAGAGCTTGGGGCTTGCCCCCTCCACCGCTTCGCGGTCCCCCTCCCCCGTTGGGGGAGGAATGGTTCATCTGCAGGGCCACCATCAACCCCTTGCCCGGCCGCATCAGACCCAGGGACAGCCCCGCCACCAGCGGCAGGGAGACGATCAGCATGGCCCAGATCGGCGGATCATAGGCGATCTGGATGAACAGGGCCCCGAACACCACGATCCCGCCTGCGATCTGCATGATGAAGATGGCCGCGCCATCGCCGGTATTGAGACGGGTAAAGTCGAACCCGCAGACCGAGCACCTGTCGACGACCTTCAGGAACCCCGCGAACAGCGGCCCCTTGGTGCAATGGGGACAGCGGCAAAGCAGTCCGGCCCGGATCGCATCGATCCGGGCCGGCGCTGGCGTCACAGACTGTGGGTCTGGGTTCAACCGAAGACCACATAGACGAAGGCGAACAGGAACAGCCACACCACGTCCACGAAATGCCAGTACCAGGCGGCGGCCTCGAAGCCGAAATGCTTCTCCGGGCTCATCTGCCCGGCCAGAAGACGCAGCAGGCAGACAATCAGGAAGATGGTGCCCAGCAGCACGTGGAACCCGTGGAAGCCCGTCGCCATGAAGAAGATGGAGCCGTACAGACCCGAGTTGGCGGCGGCATCGTTGAAGAACAGGTTCTCGTGGATGATGTGTTCGTATTCATAGACCTGCACGCCGGTGAACAGGATGCCCAAGGCCACGGTGATGGCCAGGCCGATCTTGGTGGCGTTGCGGTCGCCCTGTTGCAGCGCATGGTGCGCCCAGGTGACGGTCGTGCCGCTGAGCAGCAGGATGACGGTGTTCAGCAGCGGCAACTGCCAGGCGTCCAGGGTCTCGATGCCCTGCGGCGGCCAGGTCGACCAGGCGGCGGCGGTATCGGCCCAGTTGCCGATTTCCGGCACGTTCTCGCGCGCCGCATTGAACAGCGACATCTCGAAGAAAATCCAGAAGAAGGCCGCAAAGAACATCACCTCCGAGGCGATGAACAGCACCATGCCGTAGCGAAGCCCCAGCGAGACGACCGGGGTATGGTCGCCCTGACGGCTTTCCTTGATCACATCGGCCCACCAGGCGAAGGCGGCGACCAGCACGCCGGCCAGACCGGCGAAGAACAGCGCCATCTCGCCCTTGCCGAAAAGGGCCCCGGCCAGGGTGATCTCTGCGTCGGGGGCCACGGTGACCAGGCCCTTCATCCAGACGACAGCCCCGATCATCATGACCACGGTGGCCATGGACGAGACCAGCGGCCACGGGCTGGGGTTTACCAGGTGGTAGTCGTGATGCGGAGCGGCGTGGGCGTCGGCCATCTAGGGTCTCTTGTACGGTCGAAATCGTAAGGGTGGGCTATAGCGCCCGCTATCCGGCTGCGCCAGAGGCAGAAGGCGTCACGGCCGCCACTTCGGCACCCTTGGTCGGATAGAAGGTGTAGCTGAGGGTGATTTCGCTGATCCCCCTGCTCTCGGCATCGGTCGCGATCTCGGGCGCGACGAAATAGTTGACCGGGAATTTCATCGTCTGCCCCGGCTGGATCGTCTGGCTGTCGAAACAGAAGCATTGCAGCTTCTGGAAATAGGGCCCGGCAGTCTCGGGAACGACGTTATAGGATGCGGTCGCCTGAATCGGCTGGTCAGAAGTGTTGGTCACGTCGAAAAAGGCCATGCCCGTCTCGCCGATGCGCACCCGCTGGCTGACCTGTTCGGCCCGGAACGTCATCGGCAGACCGCGCACATTGGTGTCGAAGCGAATCAGGACCGTGTCGTCCAGCACCTGGTCGGCGTCAGGGGCCTTGTCCGCCTTCTTCACCGTGCCGTCGAAGCCGGTGACCTGACAGAACATCTGATACAGGGGTACGGCCGCGAAGGCCGCTCCGGTCATGAACATGACGCCGCCCGCACAGGCGATGGCGATGAGGTTCTTGCGTTCCATGCCGCCCTAGCCCGCGTAGCCGACGGGCTGGCCGGCCGCGATGGCCTCCTTGCGCGCGTCGATGTTGCGCTTGAGGTTCAGCACCGTCACTCCGAACACCAGGATGATGAAGCCGACCAGCACGCCGGCGATGGCCAGGTTGCGCTTCTTGCGGGCGCTCATCTCTTCGGGGGTCAGACGCAGGGTCATCATCTCACAGGCTCACGAAGGTGGTCAGGCGCTCGACCAGAAGGGCGGCGAACAGCGCCATCAGATACAGGATCGAAAAGGCGAACAGGTTGCGTGCCGGTTTGGCCTCTGCGCGCACGTCATACAATGCGGCCTCTCGCCCCACGGCCTCGGCCTTGTCGGGCGCATCCCCTGCGCGAGACTTCCACAGGCGGAAAGCCAGAAGCAAAAAGCCCAGCCCGCCCAGGATGGACACCGCCAGATAGACGGGGCCGCCCAGACCGGTGAAGCCCGGCGCGATCGCCACGGGCACGAAGATCAGGGAGTAGATCAGGATCTGCAGCCGGGTGGACCTGGCGCCGCGCGCCACCGGCATCATCGGAATGCCCGCCTTGGCGTAATCGCCCGCCGAATACAGGGCCAACGCCCAGCTGTGGGGCGGCGTCCACAGGAAGATGATGGCGAACAGCAGCCAGGCCTGCCACGGCATCTGGCCGGTCGCCGCCGCCCAGCCGATCACGGGCGGGAAGGCCCCGGCAGCCCCGCCGATGACGATGTTCTGGGGCGTCCGCCGCTTCAGCAGCAGAGTGTATAAGCCCGCATAATAGACGATGGTCATGGCAAGCAGCCCGCCCGCCAGCCAGTTGGTCGTCATCCCCAGCAACATGACCGAGAAGATCGACAGGACGACGCCAAAGGTCATGGCGTCGTTCTTGTTGACCCGGCCCGCTGCGACCGGTCGCCCGCGCGTGCGCCGCATCAGGGCATCGGTCTCGCCCTCCAGCGCCATGTTCAGTGCCCCCGCTGCCCCGGCCCCCACCGCGATACACAGAATGGCGATGGCCGCCGAAATCCAGTCGATATCCCCACCCGCGACCACCAGACCCACGAAGGCGGTGAAGATCACCACCGACATCACGCGCGGCTTCAGTAGCTGGAAGAAATCTTCCGGCTGGGCTGTCGACAGGGCGGGTGTGGAAGTTTCAGTCATGAGGCTTTCTCGCGCTCCATAGCGCGAACGTGAGTGGCGCACCAACCGCGCTCAAGTAGCGCGAAGCGCGGTAGCGCACCAAAAAGATCAGAGGCCGCCCCTTCATTCGAAAGAGCGGCCCCTGTTTAGCTCAGGTTCGCAGGAACCGGTTAGTGGTCGTCACCCTTGACCACCGGCAGTTCGTTGAACTGGTGGTGCGGTGGCGGCGAGGACAGGGTCCATTCCAGGGTGGTGGCGCCTTCGCCCCACGGATTGGCCACGCCCGGACGACGCCGGATGGCAGCCTCCAGCAGCATGATCAGGAAGACGGCGACGCCGACGATCGTGATCAGATAGCCCATGGTCGAAACGTGGTTCCACATCTCATAGGCGTCCGGATAGTCGATGTAGCGACGCGGCATGCCCTGCAGGCCCAGGAAGTGCTGCGGGAAGAAGATCAGGTTCACGCCGACGAACATGATCCAGAAGTGCGCGCACCCCAGGAACTCGTTGTACTTCACGCCGAACATCTTCTCGAACCAGTAGTAGAAGCCCGCGAAGATCGCGAACACCGCGCCCAGCGACAGGACGTAGTGGAAGTGGGCGACCACGTAATAGGTGTCGTGCAGGCTGTAATCGATGCCCGCGTTGGACAGGACCACGCCGGTCACGCCGCCGACCGTGAACAGGAAGATGAAGCCGATGGCCCACAGCATGGGCGTCTTGAAGCTGAGCGAACCGCCCCACATCGTCGCGATCCAGCTGAAGATCTTCACGCCCGTGGGCACGGCGATGATCATGGTGGCGGCGATGAAATAGGCGCGCAGGTTCACGCTCATGCCGACCGTGTACATGTGGTGTGCCCACACGATGAAGCCGACGAAGCCGATGGCGACCATGGCATAGGCCATCGCCAGATAGCCGAAGATCGGCTTCTTGGAGAAGGTCGAGACGATGTGGCTGATGATGCCGAAGCCCGGCAGGATCAGGATGTACACCTCCGGGTGACCGAAGAACCAGAACAGGTGCTGGAACATGACGGGGTCGCCGCCGCCGGCCGGGTCGAAGAAGCTGGTGCCGAAGTTGCGGTCGGCCAGCAGCATGGTGATCGCGCCGGCCAGGACGGGCAGCGACAGCAGCAGCAGGAAGGCGGTGATCAGCACCGACCAGGCGAACAGCGGCATCCGGTGCAGGGTCATGCCCGGTGCGCGCATGTTGAAGATGGTGGTGATGAAGTTGATGGCACCCAGGATCGACGAGGCACCCGCGACGTGCAGGGAGAAGATCGCCAGATCCATGGCCGGTCCGGTGTGGCCCGTGGTCGAGAGCGGCGGATAGATGGTCCAGCCCCCGCCGAAGCCCTTGCCGGGTCCGCCGTCGACGAACAGCGACACGATCAGCAGGATCCAGGCCGCAACCAGCAGCCAGAACGAGATGTTGTTCATGCGCGGGAAGGCCATGTCCGGCGCACCGATCATGATGGGCACGAACCAGTTGCCGAAGCCGCCGATCATGGCGGGCATGACCATGAAGAAGATCATGATCAGGGCGTGGCCGGTGACGACGACGTTATAGCCGTGCTTGGACTGCTCGACGAGGCCCAGCAGATTGACGACCGAGCCGTCCTTGAAAATCTGGATACCCGGCTCGGCCAGTTCCCAGCGGATCAGGCCCGACAGCGCCCCGCCCACGATGCCCGCCATGATGGCGAACAGCAGGTACAGGGTGCCGATGTCCTTGTGGTTGGTCGACAGGAACCAGCGGGTAAAGAAGCCCGGCTTGTGGTCGTGATGCCCGTCGTGGTCGTGGGCTAGGTTTTCGGCTGCGGTGGCCATGTGTTCTGGGCTCTCGCGTATCGTTACTGGGCGGCCGGGGCGGCGGCGGGAGCCGTCGCGGGGGCAGCGGTGGTGGCGGGGGCAGCCGGCGTCGTCGCCGTCTGGGCCGTCGGGATGGCCGCAGGCGCGGCCGCGTCGGTGGTGGTCGCGGCACCGGTCGTACCGGCAGCGACCTGGGCGGTGGTGCCGCCCGGCGCTTCTTCAGCCGTCCGGGGCGTCATCGAGCCGCCCTTGGACACGACCCAGGCCTCGAACTCGGCCTGCGTCACCACATTGATCTGGATCGGCATGAAGGCGTGGTCGACGCCGCACAGTTCCGAGCACTGGCCGTAGAAGGTGCCGACGCGGTCGGCCTTGAACCAGGTTTCGTTGACCCGGCCGGGAATGGCGTCGGTCTTCAGACCGAAGGCCGGCAGGGCGAAGGCGTGGATGACGTCGGCGGCGGTGACCAGAACCCGGACCGTCTTGCCGACCGGCACCACGATCGGCTCGTCGGCGGCCAGACGGTACAGGCCGTGATCCATGCCGCGGGCCGCGATCTCGTCTTCCGGCAGCATGTTAGAGATGTATTCGGCGATGCCCTGGTCGGGATATTCGTAGGACCAGTTCCACTGGTTGCCCGTGGCCTTCACCGTCAGGTCCGGCGTCGGCATGTTGTGATACGAGAACAGCAGCCGGAACGAGAACAGGGCGATGAACACCAGGATCAGGACCGGCACGACCGTCCAGATCACCTCGATCAGGGTGTTGTGGCTCCAGCGCGCAGGGGTCGGGTTCGACTTCTTGTTGTAGCGGACGACGATCCAGATGATCAGACCCAGAACGAACAGGGTGATGATCGTGATGATCGGCATCAGGATGACATCATGGAAGAAGTGCGCCTCGGCCTTCAACGGCGAGGCGGACGGCTGCAGGCCGATGCCACCCGGCGTCGGTTGACCCATCAGCTCCTGCGCCCATGCCGGCGCAGCGGCAAAGATGGCCAGGCAAAGACCCGCGACACCGCCGCCGATCAGACCCCGGGCCCGCGTGCCCATCCCCATACGAGACTTCCTCATAAAAACCGTTCTGCCGCAAGCGTTTGCGAGTGAATCGCAAACAGTCGCCACAGGCGCAAAGCCCGCAGCGGTCGTTGCGCGGTCCATATCGCCCTGTCCCCCGCTTGCCAAGCGTCTGGACGCCGCATGCGAAATCCATGCGTCGATTAAATCGCTGTCATGTTTCGCCAGCTACCTTGTGACGCCAGATACCTTGCGATACACCTTCGACATCACAGGAGGACGCCAAGGTGCCCGAAACCATAGAGATACAGCTGAAGAAGGGGGTGCTGACGCTGTGCGTCCTGGCCCTGCTGAACCGGCGCGAAAGCTACGCCTACGAGATTGCCGCCACCTTGTCCGACGCCATCGATATGGGCGAGGGCACCATCTATCCGCTGATGCGGCGCATGCAGTCCGAGGGCCAGGTCGAGACCTATCTGGTCGAATCGCCGTCCGGTCCGTCGCGCAAATATTATCGCCTGACCGAGGCGGGGCGCGCCGCGCTCGAACAACAGACCCGCGAATGGCACGCCTTCGTCCGGGCCGTGGAGGGCGTCATGAACGCCCCCGCCGTCCCCGAAGCCACGGCCGTCGCCACCACCGATCAAGGGGAGCTGAAACAATGACACGCGAGGAATTCATGGGCCGTCTGCGGCGCGGACTGGTGGGCCTGCCCATCGCCGCCGCCCAGGACATCGTCTCGGATTACGACAGCCACTTCCGCGACGGGGTCGCCGCCGGCCGGTCCGAGGCCGAGGTGGCCGCCGCCCTGGGCGATCCTGACCGCCTGGCCCGCGAACTGCGTGCCGAATCGACCGCCCAGCGCTGGACCCAGGAACAGAACCCGTCGGCTGCGGTCGGGGCTATCTTCGGCCTGATCGGTCTGGGGGCGCTGGACATCCTGATCCTGCTGCCGATCGTCCTGCCGGTCTTCGGCACCGTCCTGACCGTGCTGCTGATGGGCGTCTTCGTCTTCATCGGCGGGGCCGTCGCCCTGGTGGTCGGGCCCTTCCTGGGTGGACCGGGCGGAGCGTTCGCCGCCGTCCTGCTGGGCATCGGCATCATGGGGATCGGCATGTTCATGACGGGCCTCGGCGCACTCCTGACCAAGTGGCTGGTCGATGCCACGGTCTGGTACGCCCGCCTGCACTACCGTGTCCTGAAACCTGCGTTGGGGACTTCGGCCCCCACGACCTATCAAGTCTGAGGAGAGACACTCATGATCCGCAATCTTCTCATCATCACGGGCGTTGGCTTTATCCTCGCCGTAGTCGGCATCGGCGGCGCAGCAGCCCTCGGCGGTCGTGACCTCGCTGGCCCCGGCTGGACCTGGGTCATCACCGACGACGAGGCGGGGGACGAAAGCTTCCGCATCGAGCGCGGCGAGGTGTCGCCCCAGACAACCCGCACCATCGAATGGACGGGGTCGGATACCCTCGCCATCGACCTGCCTGCCGACGTGACCTACGTCCAGGGCTCCGAGGCCGGCATTTCGATCACCGGCCCCAGCACGGTCGTGGATCGCGTCCGCTTCACCGACGGGCGTCTGACCCTGCTGAACGGCGAAGAGGGTGATCGCGCCTACATCCGCTGGAGCCGTACCGGCATCCAGGGCTGGAGCGAGACGGAGGCGCTGAAGATCACTGTCACCGCCCCCTCGGTCACCACCTTCGACGTGGCCGGATCCAGCGAACTGAGCGTGCGGGCCTATGATCAGCCCGCGCTCAACCTGACCCTGTCCGGCTCGTCCGACGTCGACGTCCAGGGCCGGACGCAGTCCGTCACCCTCGACATCTCCGGCGACGGCGATGCGGACCTGGAGGCGGTCGCCATGACCGACGCCACCGTGACCGTCAGCGGCAACGGCGACGCCCATCTGGGCCCGACCGGCCAGGCCACGGTCGATCTGTCCGGAAATGGCGACGTCACCCTGACCCGCCGCCCGGCCCGTCTGGAACAGACCATCAGCGGCAACGGCTCGCTGAACCAGGACTGACCTGACCGCCATCAGGCAACGAGGCCCCTGCCCGCACGGGTGGGGGCCTTTTGTCTGTCCGGGGTGACGCCGCAATCGCGACACCCTATCTAGCCTGCATGACCCTGCATGTTTCTCCGCCCGCCCTCCTCGACAGCGTTGACGTCGCAGCCGACGAAGCCCTGTCAGTTCTGCAGGGAGCCCTGGCCGGAGCCGATGACGGGGAGCTTTACCTCGAACGCTCCGAAAGCGAATCGCTGGTCTTCGACGACGGGCGGCTGAAGTCCGCCGCCTATGACGCATCCGAAGGGTTCGGCTTGCGGGTCGTGGCGGGCGAGACCGCCGGCTATGCCCACGCCAACGAGATCACCGGCCCGGCCCTGCGCCGCGCCGCAGACAGTGCCGCCCTCGCCAAGGCCGGCCATGCCGCCACAGTCGGCGAGGGTCCCCGCGCCACCAATCAGAAGCTTTATGACGCGGTCGACCCCCTCGCCTCGCCCGCCTTTTCCGACAAGATTGCCCTGCTGGCCGAGATCGATGCCTGGGCCCGCGCCCGCGATCCGCGCGTCGTCCAGGTCTCGGCCAGCCTGACGGCCGAGCGCCGCCAGATCGAGATCCTGCGCGGCGATGGCCTGCGCATGCAGGACCTTCGCCCCCTGGTGCGGCTGAATGTTTCCGTCACCGTCGAGCGTGATGGCCGCCGCGAGAGCGCGTCCTCGGGCGCAGGCGGCCGTGCAGGTTTCGAGACCTGGATCGCGCCCGATCGCTGGCAAGGACAGGTCGATGAGGCCTTACGGCAGGCCCTGATCAACCTGGACGCCGTCGACTGTCCAGCCGGAGAGATGGACGTCGTCCTGGGCGCAGGCTGGCCCGGCGTCCTGCTGCACGAAGCCATCGGCCATGGCTTCGAAGGCGACTTCCACCGCAAGGGCTCATCCGTCTTTTCCGGCAAGATGGGTCAGCGGGTGGCGGCACCGGGCGTGACCGTGGTCGACGACGGCTCCATTTCCGGCCGTCGCGGGTCCCTGACCATCGACGACGAGGGCACCCCGACCTCGCGCACCGTTCTGATTGAGGACGGCATCATGGTCGGGCTGATGCACGACCGGCTGTCGGCGCGTCAGCTGGGGGCCCAGGCCACCGGCAACGGTCGTCGCCAGTCCTTCGCCCACATGCCCATGCCGCGCATGACCAATACCTTCATGGAGGGCGGCAAGGACTCGAAGGCTGACATGATCGCCTCGACCAAACGCGGTCTCTATGCCGCCAACTTCGGCGGCGGTCAGGTGGACATCACCAACGGCAAGTTCGTCTTCCAGTGCACCGAGGCCTATCTGATCGAGGACGGCAAGATCACCGCCCCTGTGCGCGGGGCGACCCTGATCGGCGACGGGGCCACGGCCCTGACCCACATCCAGATGATCGGCGACGACTTCGCCTTCGACCCCGGTGTCGGCGTCTGCGGCAAGGCTGGCCAAGGCGTCCCCGTCGGCATCGGCCAGCCCTCGCTCAAAATGGGCGGCCTGACTGTGGGCGGCACGGCGGTCTGACACGTCCGGAATTGACGCAGGCCGACGCTATCAAGGCCTCATGCGCCCCATGATCACCACCGCCCTATCGGGCAACGCCGGGATACAGGTGGACTGAGTGGACTGAGTGGACTGTCTTTTTTGTCCCCGTCATTTCCACGCCGGGCCGACCACCTCAAAGCCACGTGCCTCCAGCCCGTCCAGCACGCCGCCGTCTTCGGCCAGCAGGCGGATCGGGGCGACACCCATGGTCACCCCCGGCGCAATCATCGCCGTCTCGATGGCGGCTGCCCATTGCTGATGCAGTTGCGAGCCGATTTCCGGGTCGGCCCAGGGCCAGCAGACGCTCAACGCCCGGTCGATGGGCGAGGCCACGACATCGGCGACCCGCAGCGCGCGCCAGTCCTGGGCCCGGTCGCGGCCGGCAGTCGGGCCATACTCGGCCGCCGCGATGGCGGCCTCGGCACACGGCAGGTGCGTCGGCTGGGGTGCGGTGATCAGGCTGTCGACGATCTCGTCGCCGCGCACCGTTCCGACCGGCCGCGTCTCGATACGCGCCCTCCGAGCCGCGCGGCGTATGACGTCGACCGCGTCTTCGCCCTCGCGCCCTTGGCCATATCCAGCCTTGTCCTTCATCAGGTCGAAGCTGAGAAACAGCAAACTCTTGGTGCGCCAGCCCTGATTGCGCTCGCCCGCCATGATGGTTTCCAGCCGCGCCTGATCGGCGGGGCTGAGGTAGGTCGCCGTCGTCGTACCCCGCGGCATCTGGCCGATGGTGCGGGCCCGCCAGATGACCCGCAGGATATCGCTGACCGACGCCTGCCCGACCTGGGGCGTCAGGATCAGGTTCGACCTCCCCGCCGCCGCCTCCAGATCGTCAGGTCGCCAGGTCACATCGCGCGGAATGCGCCCGATGGCTCCCACCAGGATCAGGGTGCTGTCTCCCCGCGTCACCGTCCACATCGGCGCGCCCGACCGCCGGGCCAGAACGACGATGTCATCCAGGGTGGTGGCCTCCTCCTGAACGGCGTCCACGGCGGCTTCCTGCGCCAGAACCGGTGCATGACAAAGCGAGAGAGCGGCGAAAGCAGCAAAGCCAGCCAGTGTGTGTTTCATGCCAATATTCCAAAAGAATAAAGTAAAGGCCCAACAAGACTGTCTTTACAAGAACACAAAGATGACAGCCATGTAATGATGTCGTCGATTTAATCCACCTTGCCGTCTTGTAACTGGAGACCGCCGCGACATCCAGCCACACCTCTCGCCAACAGACGAGGGGAAAACCTGCAATGAACAGAACCATCCTGATGGCCACCACGGCCGTCCTCCTGACCGCCGGGACCGCCTTGGCCCAGACGCCTGAACACGCCCCGCCGGTCGCCGAGGCGGGCCAGCAGGGCGTCCTGGTTTTCCAGCCCGCCTTCTTCGCCGAGGCGCGCCCCAACACCGCCCTGGACATGGTCGAGCGGGTGCCCGGATTCTCCACCGACGACGGCTCCGGCAGCCGGGGCTTCGAAGGGTCGGTCGGGAACATCCTGATCAATGGCGAGCGTCCCGCCTCCAAGAACGACACCGGCTCCAACGTCCTGTCTCGCACTACCGCCAGTCAGGTCGAACGGATCGAGCTGATCCGCGGCGGTGCCCCCGGTATCGACATGCAGGGCTATTCCGTCGTCGTAAACGTCATCCTGAAGACGGAAAGCAGCCGGGAATCCGTTCTGACAGCCAATGCCGTCCTCTTCGAAGGCGGCCAGGACGTTTACGGCGGCTCCTATCAGTTCACGGCACGCGAGGGCGAGCGGACCTGGGGCGTGACGCTCAGCGACGGCATCTCGACCAGTGATTCGAACGGCTCAGGCCGCGTCCTGCGCACGGACGCGCTGGGCAATGTCCTGCGCGACGAAGGCTATTACAACGACGGCTACGGCGGCGGAAACTCGATCCGGGGCAACTATTCGACCCCCTTGTTCGGCGGCAAGATCGACCTGACGGCGCGTTATGGCGTCAACGACTGGCACAGCATCAATCTGCAAACCGCGCCGACAGTCCGCCGCGAGAGCCTGGGCGAACAGGACAGTTCAAGTGGAGAGTTCGGGGTCGTCTACACGCGCCCGCTGAGCTCTTCCCTGAAAATGGAAAGCCGCTTCATCCATCAGTTCGAGGATTTCGAGAACCTGTCCACTTCGCGCACGCGTCTGGGCAATGTGGACGGACCAGAGCAGGCATTTGCCGCCGACGGCTCATCGTCTGAAACCATCCTGCGTGGGCTCGTTCGGTATGAGCGCTCGCCAGCCCTGACTTTCGAAACGGGTGCCGAGGTGGCCTACAACATGCTGGATGTCGAGCAGCGCTACACCGAGGGCGGTGTGAACATCCCCCTACCCTCCGCCTCTGTGGTGGTGGAAGAGACGCGCGGCGAACTGTTCGGCAAGGCGACCTGGCGCGCGCGTTCGGACCTGACACTGGAAAGCGGCCTGCGGCTGGAGGCCTCGACCATCAGCCAGTCAGGCGATGCCGAGCAGGAGAAATCCTTCTTCTTCGCCAAGCCCCGCGCCCTGGCTACCTGGACGCCCTGGGCTGGCCACCAGTTCCGCCTGCGTGTCGAGCGCGAGGTCGGTCAGTTGAACTTCGGCGACTTCGCTGCTTCGGCCGATCTGGAAGACGAGAACGTCTTCGGCGGCAATGTTGATCTGGAGCCCGAGCAGCGGTGGATCAGCGAACTGACCTATGAGCGTCGTTTCTGGGGTGACGGCATCGTCACCCTGGGCCTCCGTCACGACGAAATCACCGATGTGATCGACGCCATTCCTCTGGCCGATGGCTTGTCGGCAGTCGGCAACATCGGCGACGGGACGCTGGATCAACTGTCGCTGCGGATCACCCTGCCGACCACAAAGCTGGGTATTCCAGGCGGACGTTTCGGTTTCCGCAACGACTGGAACCGGACCGAGGTGACCGATCCGACCACGGGGCGCACCCGCCCCATTTCCAACGTGCGCCCGACCCAGGCCGTGATCAGCTTTGAGCAGGACGTCACACGCTACAAGACCCAGTGGGGCCTCGCCTGGATTCCGCTGCTGGGCCAGGCCTCCTTCGATCCCGACCGTGATTTCAGCTGGCGCGGCCACAACTATTTCGAGTTCTTCGTCGAGTACAAACCGACCGCGACCCTGTCGCTGCGGGCCCAGCTGAACATCTGGGAGGACTTCGATTCCGAACGGATCGAATATGCCGACCGCACCATCCGCAACGTCGCCTTCATCGAACGCCGCGAAGTCGACCCGCGCGCCTTCTGGCAACTGCGTCTGCGGAAAACGTTCTGATCAGCGGCAAAGAAAAAGCCCCGGTGGAGTGATCCACCGGGGCTTCATTCTTTTGGTCAGCGGACGATCAACGGACCCCCGCCATACCCTTCTTCAGAACGGGTGAGAGCAGCAGGAGCAGGACGCCCACGCCGACGCCCGTCCAGCCAATGGTCCCGAATATGGAGCTGTAGGTGTCCAGCGCCAGTTGCGGGTTGGTCACTACCCCGGCCACCGTATCGGTCGCCGTGGCCTGGGCGATGATGCCAGCCACGATATGGGCCACGGAGCTGGACAGGAACCAGACCCCCATCATCATGCCCACCAGACGATCGACCGACAGTTTGGTGATCATCGACAGACCCACGGGCGACAGACACAGCTCGCCCATGGTGTGGAAGAAGTAGGTCAGGAACAGGAAGAACAGCGGCACTCGGAAGTCGACACCCGCCTGTGTCACTGCGGCCCAGGAAAGGACCAGGAAACCCAGGCCCACGAACATCAGGCCGAAGGAGAATTTGACCGGGGTCGAAGGCTCCTTGTTGCGCTTGCCCAACCACACCCACAGGGCCGCGAAGATCGGGCCGAAGATCACGATGATGCCCGGGTTGAACATCTGGGTGTAGCCCGCATTGAACCAGGACGGCATGGCCGTGGACTGGTCCGCGAACAGGGTCAGGGACGAACCAGCCTGTTCGAACAGGGCCCAGAACAGGACCGAGAAGAAGATCAGGACCTGGGCGACCAGCATGCGAGCGCGCTCTGCCCCCTGCAGCTTGATCACCGTATAGCCGACGACCAGCGCGAAGATGATGCCGGCCAGCCAGGGCAAGGCGGTCGAAATGATCTCGTGACGCTGCATCAGCAGCCAGACCGGGAAGACGGCGATCAGACCCAGGATCCAGAAGGTCGCTTCCAGCGGAATGCCCAGCACCTTGGTGCCGGCCAGCTTCTCGGGGTTAGGCGGCCCGCCGCGGCCCTCAAGCCAGGACTGACCCAGCAGGAAGGTCGCCAGACCCAGCAGCATGCCAAAGCCCGCCAGACCGAAGCCATAGGCCCAGCCATAGGTGAAGCCGAGGTAGGAGCACAGGCCGGTGGCCAACACTGAACCCAGGTTGATACCGACGTAGAACAGGGTGAACCCCCCGTCCCGACGTGGATCATTCTCTTCGTACAGATGGCCCACGACGGTCGAGATATTCGCCTTCAGGAAACCCACGCCGACAATGATCAGCGAAAGAGCCAGGAAAAGGGTCATCTCACCCGACGGATCACGATCGATGCGGGTCGTATAACCGTCCGCCGCGATCGTCGCCGGGAAGGCGGCCGCTGTCGCCAACTGGGCTCCGGAACCCGCAGGTTGTCCGGCCACGTCTACGACGCTGACACCTTCAGGTGCGATCGAAATCGGCACGCGGCCAGCATCGGTCACGGCATAAAGCTGACGGTCTGTGTTCCGTCCCTCGACCTGAATGGCATATTCGGTGCCACCGACGGTGATGAACTCACGCCCGCCCGAGCCCTCGAAGGCCATGGTGAAGTGACCGGCGACCAGCAGGACCGCGCCGATGATGACGGCTTTTCTGGATCCAAGATATTTGTCGGCGATCAGGCCGCCGACGACGGGCAGTAGATAGACCAGTGCGCCATAGGCGGCATAGATGCCTTGCGCCTCGACCGGTCCGAACAGGAAGTGCTGGATCAGATACAGAGTCAGCATGGCCCGCATGCCGTAGAAGGAGAACCTCTCCCACATCTCCGTGAAGAACAGGACGACCAGCCCCCGCGGGTGTCCCAGAAACGTCTTGCGAGGATCGCCGATAAGCGCCCCCCCTGCGTCCGTCGTACTCAACGGCTCACTCCCTATGATGCTGCGCCCCACCTGACGCGCGAAGGGCGCATAACCAGCACACGGACCAAGCCCGAACAAGGGTTAAGGGTAAATTCGCTACTGTCTGGCATCGGCGGGGGTGAAGCGGCACTATGATCACGACCCGAACGGACAAGCGGACGGCATGACGACGACACGGCGATCAGCTCTGGTTGGACTGGGTACGCTGGGCGGCATGGGGGCCCTGGCCGGGTGTTCCGCACAGCCGCAGATCGCCGTGCGCGCCGATGTGGTGGCGGCGGGTCAGCCTGCGGCGCTGCTGATCTGGGCGGTGGCGCGCGAGCGACTGGCGGGCTGGCCCCGACGCCCCGCCGCAGACTGCCTGGCGACCCTGCCAGAAATGGCCTCCAGGCTGCCGGAGTTGGGCAGTCTTTCAGGCGTCGGACAGGCCGCAAACCTGGAAACCATCGCGGCCTTGTCGCCGAGCCGGATCATCGACTATGGCGATCTGGACCCCAAATATCAGGCCTTGTCCGAACAGTTCAAGGCGCGCCTCGGCGTCGACTGGACCCTGATCGACGGGGCTCTGCGTCATATCCCCGAGGCCCTGCGACAGGCGGCACGCCTGCTGGGTACCGAATCGGCAGTGCAGCCTTTGGCCGATCAGGCTGCGGGTATTCTGGTCGCATGGGGCAGGGCCCCGGCGGGCCCCAGTTTCTTCTATGCGCGCGGCAATGACGGACTGGAAACAGGCTTTCGCGGAGCCTTGGCGACAGAGGTTCTGGAAGGGGCAGGCTGGTCCAACGTGGCCGTCGGCGGCAACGACATCGGTCGGGTGACGCGCGAACAGGTCGCAGCCTGGGACCCGGAAGCGATCGTGACGCTGAGCACCGGATTCGCGGCCACCATGCGCGGCGACGACGTCTGGGGCTGGCGGCGTGACGGCACGCCCCGACGTCTGCTTCTGATGCCCGACGTGCCTTTCGGCTGGGTTGATCGCCCACCGTCGGTGAACCGCCTTCTGGGCTGTACATGGCTGGCCGATCCGGAAGGCAGCGCCTTGGCTATCGGCTCGTTGACCCGCCGACTGTATGGTATGGCACCCGTCGAGATTGCCCGCCCGCGCTGGATCAAGTGAAGCGTGCAGGCGCATCACGGACCACAGCGCTTCTCGTCGCGCTGATAGTCGCCCTGGGATTTCTGGTCATGGCAACCGGGCCACTGGGGGTTACTCCTGCGGCACTGCTTAAAGCCGTCGCAGGGTCGGGCTCCTCGCAAGCCGAACTGGCCCTGTCCCTCCGGGTGCCTCGTCTTCTGGCGGCGCTGGCTTGTGGGGCAGCACTGGCCGGGGCCGGAGCTGCATTCCAGATATTGTTTCGCAATCCGCTGGCCTCCCCGGATTTGTTGGGCGTGACTTCCGGTGCGGGGCTAGGCGCGGCGACGGCCTTGCTGCTGGGAGCCGGAGCCTTGATTGTCCAGAGCGCGGCCTTCGCAGGTGGTCTGGCCACCGGGGCTCTGGCCCTGGTGTGCGCCGGTCTGGCGAGTGACGGCGCACGCAGCAATGACGGACGGCTTTCCCTTATCCTGTGCGGCATCGTAGCCGGAGCACTGGCCACGGCAGGACTGGGCCTCGTCGTCATCGCGGCTGAGCCCTATTCGCAACTGCCGTCCATCACCTATTGGCTGCTCGGCTCTTTCACGCGGGCGGATCTGGGCGAAGCCTTGTCGGCCTTGGTGCCGATGACGGCGGGCGCACTGGTCCTGCTCTGGCTCGGATTTCGGCTCGACGTGCTGTCTCTGGGTCAGGAGCAGGCGAGATCGCTGGGGCTGCCCGCCGGTCCCCTGCGCGTGATCGCCTTGGCGGCGGCGGCGCTGATGACCTCCGCCGCTGTGGCCGTCGCAGGCGTGGTCGGCTGGATCGGCCTTCTGGCCCCGCATGCGGCGCGACGTCTGGTCGGCGAGCAGGCCAGCCAGCTCATTCCTGCCTCCATGGCTATCGGCGCTCTTGCTGCGCTGGCCATCGACCGGCTGGCCACCGCCTTCGGTCCAGCGGAACTGCCCGTCGGCCTGCTGGCGGCGCTGGTCGGCGCGCCCGCCTTTCTGGCCCTGTTCATTGCCACGGCGCGGCGGGCATGAGCGGCCTCACCCTGCACAGGATGGTGGCCGGGCGCGCAGGATTTCGCCTGCCGGCGCTGGATCAGACCGTGGCACCCGGTCAGGTCATCGCCCTGATCGGCCCGAATGGCGCGGGCAAGACGACGCTGCTGAAGACCCTGGCCGGTCTGCTGCCGCCGCTGGACGGCACAGTCTCGCGCGATGGTCCTGCCGCCTGGTTGCCCCCGCCAGGAGAAGTCGACGCGGGGTTCTCGGCATTGCATCTGGTGGCCCTGGGTCGCGCAGGACGCCGTCGCTGGGCCGCTGGTCTGGCCCCTGCCGATCTGGCGGCTGCAGAGGCCGCCCTTGACCGGCTGGGCATCGGTGATCTGGCCTTTCGCCCCTTTGATCGCCTGTCCAGCGGCCAGCAGCAACTGGTCCTGCTGGCGCGCCTGTTCGTTCAGGATGCCGCCCTCTGTCTGCTGGACGAGCCCCTAGCCATGCTGGACCTCGCCCACGCCCAGGCCGTCGAGGCGGCGATCCGCAGCCTGGCCGCCGAGGGCCGCACCGTCATCGCCTCGACCCACCACCTGCCCTTTGCTGCACGGGCCGATCAGGTGATGGCCCTGGGTCCTGACTGGGTCGAGACGGGGACACCGGAACGGATGCTGGCACCCGCCGCCCTGACCGCCCTGTTCGGCATCGCCCACGCCGTCTGCCCCTGTTGCGGTCAGGCGATCACGACTGAGGCTTGAGTTCGGCGACGCGATCACCGACGCTGCTCTCCATGACCCTCACCCGCCTGATCCCCGCCGCCTTCGCCTTGGCCCTGATGGCCACGCCCGCCGTCGCCCAGACCGCCCAGCCCGAGGCCCCGCGCTGGTCCTTCGCCATCCACGGCGGAGCAGGTGTCATTGAGCGCGACAGCCTTTCGCCCGAGCAGGACGCGGCTTACCGCGCCGCCCTGACCCGCGCACTGGAGGCGGGTCAGGCCATCCTGTCCCGTGGCGGCACGGCCATGGATGCGGTCCAGGCGGCGATCCAGATCATGGAGGATGACCCCCTGTTCAACGCCGGGCGCGGCGCGGTCTTCACCGCCGCCGGTCGCAACGAGCTGGATGCCGCCGTCATGGATGGCTCGGACCTGACCGCCGGTTCGGTCGCGGGTCTGACCACCACCCGTCATCCCATTGCCGCCGCCCGCGCCGTGATGGATCGGAGCCCGCATGTGATGCTGATCGGCTCGGGGGCCGACGCCTTTGCCGCTTCGGTCGGCCTGGAGCAGGTCGACCCCGCGTTCTTCTTCACCGAGCGTCGTTGGCAGGGGCTGGAGACGGCGCTGCGGGCGCGCAACCTGCCCATCCCCGCCCGGCCTGCTGGCGCGCCCGGCCCGCAAGCCGCAATCGATGAGCGCCAGGCCCCGCCCCTGAACGAGCGCAAGTTCGGCACCGTCGGCGCGGTCGCCCTGGACCAGTCCGGCAACCTGGCCGCCGGCACCTCGACCGGCGGCATGACCGCCAAACGCTGGGGCCGTGTCGGCGACGTGCCGGTGATCGGCGCGGGCACCTATGCTTCCAACGCAGACGGCTGCGCCGTCTCGGCCACGGGCGATGGCGAGTATTTCATCCGGGCGACGGTGGCGCGGGACATCTGTGCCGGCATTGCGGCCGAGACGGCAGTGTCTCCAGAAGCCCGGGCCCGCCAACGACAAGCTTCAGCCTGCCCAGCCGATGAAATCTGCCTGTCGCACCCTCGCGATCCGGACTTCGTCGTCATCGACCGAGAACTAGCCCAGGTGGAGGCTTTGGGCGGGAGCGGCGGGGTGATCGTGATGACCCGCAGCGGCGATGCCTGGCTGCACATGAACACCTCGGGCATGTATCGCGGCGCGGTGTCCTCGACCGAGCCCGCCCGTGTCGGCATCTATGCCAATGAGCCGCCGCGATGAGCGACGACGAGCTTTCCGCCATGGCCATCGAGGAACTGGACGCTGCCTGCGCCCTGCCGTGGCCCGATCTGAAGGCGGTGACGCCCTGGGGTGACATCTTCACCGGCTTTGCGCCTTCGGGTCGCGAGGTCGAGGTGGAGCGGCGCTATCTGTGGGCGCATCAGCCCGAGGGGGCCGTCGCCGTCGAGGTCGAGGTGCGCGACATGGGCGCTCGCACAGGGGCCGAGGCCAAGGCCCTGATCACCCCGCCCGTCTGATCGACCACAGACACCCGCTTCCCTTTGCGGAAAAACCGTTTAGGCCTTGAGGTATGAAACTCGCCTCGCTCAAGCACGGCCGCGACGGTCGCCTCGTCCTCGTCTCCAGTGATCTGAACTGGTTCACAGACGCCTTCCTGATCGCGCCGACCTTGCAGGCCGCGCTGGACAATTGGGACCGGCTGGAGCCCGATCTGCGCGCTCTGGCGGAAAGTCTGGAACACGGAGGTGTGCCGCGTGGCCGCTTCCATGAACGCGACGCCGCCGCCCCCCTGCCCCGCGCCTATCAGTGGGCCGACGGCTCGGCCTATGTGAACCACGTCGAACTGGTGCGGAAGGCACGCGGGGCCGAAATGCCCGACAGCTTCTGGACCGATCCGCTGATGTATCAGGGCGGCTCCGACGGCTTCCTGGCCCCGCGTGATCCCATCCCGCTGGCCGACGAGGCCTGGGGCTGCGATCTGGAGGCCGAGGTCGTGGTCGTGACCGGCGACGTGCCGCAGGGCGCGACGCGGGATCAGGCGCTGGCGGCCATCCGCCTGGTCGGCCTGGTCAATGACGTGTCCCTGCGCAACCTGATCCCCGCCGAACTGGGCAAGGGCTTCGGCTTCGTCCAGTCCAAGCCCGCCAGCGCCCTGTCGCCCGTCTTTGTCACGCCCGATGCGCTCGGCGATCGCTGGAAGGACGGCAAGCTGCACGGCACGCTGTCGGTCCAGCTGAACGGTCATGACTTCGGCCAGGCCGACGCCGGCACTGACATGACCTTCGACTTCGGCACCTTGATCGCCCATCTGGCCAAGACCCGCAGCCTGGGGGCCGGCACGATCATCGGCTCGGGCACCGTGTCCAACCGCGATGCCGACGGCGGGCCCGGCAAGCCGGTCAGCGAAGGCGGCCTGGGCTATTCCTGCATCGCCGAGGTGCGCACGGTCGAGACGATCCTGCGCGGCAAGCCCGAGACACCGTTCCTGAAACCCGGCGACACCGTCCGCATCGAAATGCTGGACGACCACCACCACACCCTGTTCGGCGCGATCGAACAGACGGTGGAGGCGGTAAGTGCGTCTGACGAAAACTGATCGAACTGCTGCAACGCTTGCGTTCAGGAGTTGCAGTATCCACGGTCGACCTGAAATCGAACAACTTGAGTATACCCATGCGTCGCGCCGTTTTGCTCATGGCCTCGGTGGCCTTTGCTCCATCCGCCTCTGCCCAGGACGCTGCCCGAGATTGGGACCTGCATGGCGATGCCAGCACTCGCACGACCCTAGCCTATACGGAGTTTTCAAACGGCCTGGGGCTCGGGTTCCGGTGCCGGGACGGCGACTTTTCGGCTGTGGTCAGCGGCCTGCCTGCCGATGACGCCCAACGTCGCACGCTGCGGCTGAAGTTCGGCGACAACGACCCGTATGAGACCCGCTGGACGTCCACCACGGTGAACTCGGTCGCAGTCGCCGATCGACCAGCGCCTCTGGCGCGCGGATTTCGAAAAGGAGGTCCCTTGAGGATCACGGTTCCCGGTGGTGGTGAAGAAGGCCGCGATCTGACGTATGTCGTGGACCTGCCGCCTTCGGGCGTCGCAATCGACGAAGTCCTGACCCGTTGCAGCAGACCGCTTGTCGACCCGCTCGACGCAGAGCTTGACGCTTTGCCCGATGATGGACTGCCCCGCGACATTACGTGGCAGACTGCACCCCGGCCTCGCTTCCCGCAAACAAACTACGCGCGAGGCTTCGCGGTCGTGACCTGCATTGCGGATCCCAGTGGCAGAGCCCGGAACTGCGTGGTGGAGAGCGAACATCCCCACGACGGCCGGTTTGGACGCGCCACACTTGACGCCATGAAAGGCGCGCGGCTGGTAGACCGGGCGCAATCGGGCGCCCCCCTGCGGCCGGCTCGCATTTCCTTTCGGGCCGAATTTAGGGTCGCGGGTTTTGAGACCGATCAGGAACGCCGCGAGAGACGCGAACTTCGTTAGCGTGAGCGCGAGGCCCGGCAGCGCGACTGAAGCGTCAGCGCAGATCAGCCCCGGATCACCTGGGCCGCGAACCGCTCCATCTCTTCTTCCTGCGGCGACATCTGCAGCAGGACTAGGTCCAGCCCGGCGGCTTCGAATTCGGCGACCCGCTCGCGCACCGTCTCGGGCGTGCCGACGAAGCCGGGCCGCAGACCGCGATTGGAGACGCTGTATTCGCGGATCTTCAGCTCGCGCTCCAGCTCGGTGCCCGACAGCCACTGGTCAAAGTTGGCGAAGCCGGCGGGCGGCTTGCCCTCGGCCAGGCCGGGGATGGCCGTGATCCGCTCCAGCTCGCGGTCTGCCTCGGCCTGACTGTCGCGGACGACGGCGTAACCCGCCATGCCGAACGACATGGGCGGCAGGCCGAAGCTCTCGCGCCGGGCCTTCATATCCGCGACCTTGGCGGCGATATGCTCCGGCTCGTCGCCGTGCATGACATAGGCGTCGCAGTGCCGCGCGATCAGGGTCTTGGCCGCCTCGCTCTCGCCGCCCGCATAGATAACGGGGCGAGGCCGCGCAGGCGTTGAGGTCGGCTTGGGCTCCACGATGGCGTCCTTCAGCGTGTAGAATTGACCCCCGAAATCCGTACGCTTCTGCGTCCACAACCGGTCCACGACCTGCAGCCATTCAGTCGTGCGGGCATAGCGGTCGTCGTGCTGGTCGAACTGCAGGCCATAGCTTTCCGCTTCCTTGGCCCACCAGGACGAAACGACGTTCAGCGCCAGTCGCCCGCCCGAAATCTGGTCGATATTGGCTGCCGCCTTGGCGAACAGGGCGGGCTGGTGAAAGTTCGGCCGCACGGCCACCATCAGCTCTATCGTCTTCGTCACCGCCGCCAGGGCCGCCGCGCTGGACCAGGCATCCAGCGCCGGGGCCTCGATGCCCTTGATGTCGTTCAGATTCAGCTCGGCGATCAGGGTCAGGTCCCAGCCGATCTCCTCGGAGCGACGGACCAGCCGTGACAGATTTTCCCACGACGCCTCGCGCTCGTCGTCGACATTCCTCAGCCAGCCGCCGAAGACCGGGGCCCAGTAACCGTACCTCATGCCGCGGCCTTTCTCTTCTCGTCGTCGATGATGGCCGCCAGCCAGGCGACCAGGTTGTCATGGGGATCGAAGCCCAGAACCTGGACCGGATTGGCCACGAAGTTCGACAGGCCATTGATGTCGTAAAACAGCACCGAACCGTCCCGGTCGTCGATCAGATATTCGACGCCCCCGACTTCGATCTCGCTCGCCACGGCCAGACGTTCGACCGCCGCGATGATCTCGTCCGGCGGCGTGGCCTTCGTCATGGTCAGGGTCGGCGCACCGGGCCGCACCAGACAGGCATCGGCGGGGCACAGGTCGAAGGCATCGCCGGGGCTCTCGATGTCGACGGCGTACAGGTATTTGCCGCCCAAGGTCTCGACGCGCGTGATCTTGCCGCCCCGGCGCGGCGCATATTCCTGGATCAGGGAGATGCCGTTCACCCCGACCGGACACCACTTCTCGCCCGCCGCCTCGGCAAGGCTTTCGGGACTTTCATAACGGGTGATGCCGGCACCGGCCCCGCCGATGTCGGCCTTGACCAGGACCGGGAACCGCAGCCCCTCGGCCGCCGCCGGAATGTCCGCCTGGCGGTGCGCGACCCGGGTCGCGGGGCCCTTCAGACCCAGCCGCGCGATCAGCGACATCTGCCGCGCCTTGGAGGTGTCGATGGTCAGGGCCGAGGCATTGACCACCCGCGTACCCTGCCCCTGCCAGTGGTCGAACAGGCTCTGCGCATAAAAGATCGGGTGCTCCGGATCGCGCAGAAAGGAGGACATCGCCACGCGGCTGAACACGACCTTTGCAGGTGCAGGCGAATCCGCCGGATCGAACCCATGCCCGGCCAGCGGCACCTTCACATAGCGGACGCCATGCCGGTCCAGCGCCGCGAACAGCGGCTCGAACCATTCCGGATGTTCATAGACGACGGCGAGGTCGGGCAGGTCTGAAGCGCTCATGCTATGCCAGATGCGTTACACCACGATGAAACGCAAGAGGGGCGGTTGCAGAATTCCTGGCGTCGATCCTGCTCTTCGTCACGGCCTATTGGCACAAGGCCCAGTCCGGCTAAAGGACGCTCGCGGGCCCCGGTGGTGGAACTGGTAGACGCGCCGGACTCAAAATCCGGTTCCGAAAGGAGTGTCGGTTCGAGTCCGACCCGGGGCACCATTCATGAAAACAATGAGTTAGCCCCGTGCGGGCCGCCTATCTGAAGCAGTGCTGCGCAACAATGGCCTCATTGAATTCTTTCAGTTTTCGCCGGTTTTCGCTGCACTCCGCCAAACTCCGAGCGCTGCAAGCGCGCTGCAACGTTCTCTGCGCGTTCGCGTCTGGTGGACGCGGCGGCAACAGCGTGACATGAAAGTTGGGTAGCCACAGGAACAGTTGGACGTTAAAGCCCCCGCAACCTCCGCCAAGGCAAGGGTTCGAGCATGAACGACTACGACTCCACTGCTGACATCATGCCCTCGGTCGGTGACGACATTCTGGTGCCCGTCCACCAGGGCGGCTCGCGCACAACATTCTTCCCCGACCAGGTCATCACTGTCTCGACGAATGAATACGTCGAGATGATCATGTTGCGGCAGGAGTTCATCGTCCGCGCGCAGAAGGGCGTCGTCCTCGAGACGCGCGACGACAAGGTGCGCGTGGATTTCACGCCTCAGGGGTTCAGGCCCGAACAGTTCGATATCGGACACGTTCGCATGGTGCCGCAACCAGCCATGGATATGGCGTTTACTATCCTTGCGCAGCAGATCGAGGCCGGCAACCTGGACGCCGCGCTCGTAATGCAAAGGTTGCAATCCATGATAGACGTGGACAAATAGGGTAATGCCCCAGAACCGGACCACGATGACGCAGGCTACAGCTTTCGCTGTAGCTATGGCGGCAGGGGCAATGCCTTGCGTAGCCGCGCACGCTGGCGTCGCCGGTGCTCCGCAGGTGATATCGCTCAACGATTTTCGAGCGCTGAAACAGTCCTCGGCCTGGAGCGTGCTGCGCGCCAAGCTGAGCCGATGGAAGTCACTTCCGCTGGATTGGGATGGCGACGATGGCATCGCCCCGTCTGATTTCACGATCGAGGCGAGCCACGTAATCCTGAACGAACTGGAGAGCGTGTCCGCACCAGCGCCGACCGCTGGTGTCTCCGGCGACGGCGAGGTTATGTTCGAGTGGGTAAAGGGTGATGGCTATGCGTCCATTTCCCAGACCGACGATGGGCACATCATCGCCTTCTTGCGAGAGCCAGGTCTGGATCAGCCCTTGCGTATCGACGAGCCCTTCGCTGTGGACGCCCTCACCCCTTTCTTGAACCGAATCGGGGCTTTCGTTTAGGTCTCGATCCATGACGTGGACCGTGCGGCCTGATGACGAACCTTGTTGCGGCGAAGCGCCCGGCCTCGTGCGCTGCGAAGAAGATATCGCTCGCCTGATTCATTCCAAGATCGACGATCCCGACGTGCTGGCATTCACGCGCAAGGATTTGACGGGTCATGGCATCCCGAACCCGAGCAATGTCTGCGGTCAGGCTGATGGGTGTTCTGTCGACAGAGTGGTCGATCTGGATGACGACGCCCTAAGGGCGAGATCGCAGCAGCAGGCGGCAAAAAGAGAAGGGCGAACGGCCAAGGGGGCGTGGATCGCCAACGTTGCTGCTCTTAGGACCATTAAGCACCCCGCCGCCCCTGAGGGCGCAGTGCGGGTGTACGACGATCCGATGCCGGACAATGATCGCCACGCTGTGCTGAGAGTGTCGGCTGCGATTCCCCGCACTGATTTCAACGAAATGCGTCGGGCGATCATCGCTGCGTTCGACAGGCGCGTAGCCTAGCCGCCGATCAGTCGTTCGCTCGCCTGTGCCAGCGCATCGTCGGCTTCGGGGTCGGACCACAGGTGGCCGTACAGATCCATCGTCAGCTGCAGTGTGGCGTGACCCAGCAACTCCTGGACCTTCTTCGGCCGCAGGCCCTGGTCGATCCAGAGGCTGGCGGCGACGTGGCGCAGGGTGTGCGGGCCGAAGGCTAGTACGGGGCGGTTCTTGCCCTTGCTGTCGGGCAGCATCTGGACCAGGCCCGCGCGGCGCATGAGCGGCAACCAGCAATGGCGGTGGAACTCGTTATAGCTCCACACGCCCGTGGCAGTGTTGCTGCCGATTGGGGGCGTCGGGTTCGGCAAGAGCCGCCCTGCGACCCGGCGCGGCTGCCGGCGGCCGTCGACGTGCTCGAACGGCGCGACCGGTCCTCGCGCTAGTCGCCACGCCCGGACGGCAAGGGCCGCGCCCTCCCCGATCGGAACATCGCGGCGCCCCTTCTCGGACTTCGGCGGATCCAGCGTCCGATAGTGACGATCGAGGCGTTCGCGGATCTTCACTTTGCCGCCGCCCCCTGCACCATGACCCGGGCGGACGGTGATGGCGTCGTCAGCCAGGCCCAGCAGCTCCGAGGCGCGAAGTCCCGCGAACATCAGCAGGCGCACGACCATGGTGTCGCGTGCGGGCGTTGGCCCTTCTGCAGCGGCGCGCAGCAGCTTGGCGAGAACCTCTTTCGGCGGGATCTCGAACGCGGGCTCCGCCTCGCGGCCGACACCGTCGCGCTCGACCTCGCAGGCCTGGGCCGGATTGGTCAGCAGCCACCCGCGACGCATGCCGAACTTACACCAGGTCACGTAGGATCTGCGGATCGAGCGGGCGAGGTTCGTCGATCCCGTGCGGGCCACCAAGTCGTCAAGCGACGCCTGTATGGTCGGCGTGCGCAGCTGGGCGAGTCGGGTTCGTGCGAGGGCTGGATCGGCTTTCAGATGCTGGTCCAGGGCAGTCTGATAGCCGTCGCGCGTGACGGCCTGGCGCTTGCCGAGCCGGACCAGGCTGTCGAAGTAGGCGATATGGGCCTCGGCCAGTTCGGCGAAGGTCATGGCCGTCGAGCCGCCTACGCGACCGGCCGAGACCTCGGCAAGCCACGCCGTCGCCTCGCTCTTGCGGGGGAAGTTCTTCGACTGCCGCGCACCATCGGGGGCCGTCCAGACGGCGCGCCAGCTGAAGGGCACGGAGCCATCCTTGCGCGGTCGGTGCTTTGTCTTGTGAACGCTGGCCATCGTCTATCTCTCCGGAGCGGCATAGAGGCACACCCCGACCTCGCCGTCACGCCCTGGCAGCTTCGGGCGTCCACGACAGAGTCGAGGGATCGCGCTGCCAGGCGTCCAGTTCGTCGGTGAAGGCATAGATGCCCAGGCCGTCTGCCTTGCGGATGGGGACGCGCCACCCGCGCTCGCGGGCCTGATAGACCCAGCGTTCGGGCTTTCCGATGTAGCGCGCGATCGCGGCGGCACCTTCGAGGCGGTGGGTGTCAGACATGTGCGCCTCCCTGGCTGAGGGCCGCCCGCCCCCGGGGTCGCAGCGCCAGCGCCTTCACGGCCAGGTCGGCCGGTGTCATCCGGCTTATCAGGGCGTCCCGAGAGAGCGGCGGGGTTGCGGGCGTGACCCGGGAGGGGCTGGCCGGCCGGTCGGGATCTGACATCCGATAACCGAGGCGGATGGCGTATTTGCTGACCACTGCCTTGTCGCGCTGCAGGACGTGCGCGAGATCCTCCAGGCCTGCGCCCGTCCGCCAGGCGGTCACGATCAGGGCGGCCTCGATGTCCTCCCAGGGCCGGTGATAGCCGTGCTTCAGACCCAGATGGGCGGCGCGCTGATAGACGGCGCGGACGCCGCGACCGAGCCGCGCGGCGAGCGCCGGCGTCGAGGTGGCTCCGTATTCGCGCCGCAGCGTCGCCTCATCTTCGGCGGTCCAGACCGGCTCGGTCAGCCAGCCTGCGGTCTTCTCATGGGTGCCCTGCAGACCCAGTTCGTCGGCACGCCAGCGCAGCGAGCCCGGCTTGCGCTGCAGATCGCGCGCCAGCTGGCGCAGGTTGTCGCCCTGGGCATAGGCGAGACGAAGGCGGTCATCTTCCTCGGCCGTCCAGCGCCGTCCCCATCCTCGGCTGTAACCGATCAGGCGAATCTTCATGCCGAACCCGACCTTGCTGCGCGCGGGGAAACCTTCGGCGATCAGCTGGGCGCGGATGGCGGCATAGCGCTTGCCGGACTGCGCCAGCTCGAGGGCGCGGGCGACCTCTTCATCCGACCATCCCGCCGGGTGATTGGCGTGGCGCACGCCCATGTCGCTGCCGTGCGTCCGGATTGCCGCGACCGTGCGGCCGATCATCCGCTCGAGGTCGGACACCGGAATCCCCGCCTCGTAGCCGGCGCGAAGCTGGGCGTCTTCCCAAGGGGTCCAGGCCGGTTCTCCGGTCCGCGACAGACCCAGCAGGCGGGCGCGATTGTAGAGGGCGGGAATGCCGCGCCCCAGATCCCGCGCCAGATCGGCCGTGGCCTCGTCCCCGTACCGCTGCGCCAGTTCCTCGTCTTCCAGGGCGCTCCAGGGCCGGGTGGAATTGCGTCGCAGGCCGAGGTCCTGGATGCGCTGACGCGTCGCCGGCAAAGTGCGGCCCACCAGGCGCGCGATGTCACGCAGGGCGATGTCGGATGCGAAGGCCGTTCGCAGCGCCGCATCCTCTGACGGCAGCCAGGCGTTGGCCCGAAAGGCGACCTCCCGCAGCTGACCTACGGCGGCGGAAGGCGGCGTCCAGGCTACCAGTTCGACGATGTCGAAGTCCTGCATCAGGCCAGCCCCACCACGGGTGTATCGGAGGTCTTGAGACGCAGGCGAGCCGAGAGACGCGCAATGCGATCCTCGCCGCGCGGCATGGTGTCGGCGGCCGCGACCGAGGCCAGCAGGTCCAGCCCATCGTGCACAACGTCGAGGGCCACGGAAAGGTGGCCGGCCAGGTCCTGGCAGGTCGTGGCGTTGGGCGCGATGCGGCGCAGGGCGTCGAGGATCCGGACGGCGGTGCCGGCGGCGGGGTCGAGCAGGAAACCGTCCAGAGCCCGACCTCCCCGCTGGGCCGTCAGCTGGCTGCGCGACGATGAGCCGGTCTCGCGTAGAGCCGCGAGATCCAGCATGCCGGCAGCAGTCTCGGCCGAAGTGTCCGAAGGTCCGATTAGGTCTGGGGTCGCGCCCAGGTGGGGCGTAACGGACAGGTTGATCTGGGCCATGACCGCGCGCGAGCTGAGCGCAGGGCCGATGGCATAGAACTGGCCCGCCGCGAGGCGGCGCAGATCGTCAGCCCGCTGGCTGCCGAAGCCTAGGAGGTCGGCGGCGCGTGCAACGTCGCGGTCGAAGACGTTGAGGCCGATCAGGACGTTCTGCAGCTCGGACACGACAGAGGCCGCCAGCTTGGCCAGGCGCTGCGTGGCGATTACCGGGGCGACGCCGCGCTTGCGGCCCCGGGCACACAGGTCGGTCAGGGTGGCGACGCCGAGGCGGCGGGTCTCGCCGTCGCGGGCAGACGCTGCCATGTGCGGGGCCAGCAGGTGGGCTTCGTCGACGGCGACCAGGACGGTATTGGCCCAGTCCTCGCGCGGAGCCTCGGTCAGGCCGGTGAAGAAGGCGGCGGCCTTGGTGATCCGTTCGTCCGCGCCCAGGTCGCTGAGGTCCAGGTGAAGCGGCAGCCGGTTGTGCCTGGCGCGGATGGCAGCGGCGGTCAGCCCCTCGGCCGAGATCTCGACAGCATGGATGGTGGTCGCCCCGATGTGGGCCGCCAGGTTACCGAACTCCCCCTCCGGATCCACGATCATGCAGGTGACATAGTCGAAGGCCTCTTCCACGATCACGCGCAGCAGCTGGCTCTTGCCCGCTCCGGACGATCCCTGGATGAGCATCCGTCCCGCGAGCAGGCGGTCGAGGTTCAGGGACAAATCGGCCTGGCCGACCTTGCCGATCGGCAGGATGGCGACGGTCATGCCTTCCACCTCTGCGCTTGTGATTTCGCCACGCCTCGTGGCAACTGTGTTTCATGGAAGGATCGTCCGTCACCGATTGGCTGCAGACCGGAACCGGCGCCTTGGCGCTGCTCCTGTCGATCATCAGTTTGTTGTGGCAGTGGTCGAGTTCTCGGCCGAAGCGAGCCGAAGTGCTTCGATTGAACGCCGAAACCCCAGTCGCTGGGATTTGGGAGCTGTCCGTCAGCGTCGAGAATGCTGACAACGGCACCCAGCTCATGTGCCATCTTCACCTCAAGACGAAAGGCGGCGGTCTGTTTTTGCCGGACCTGCTTGGATATCTTTCGGACAACACCTCTCCGTATGTGTTGATGATGCCCTCCAAAGATTGGGCTAGTGGATTTGGCCTGGCGACTGGCAACAACATGTCGGTCGCGATGCGACATGATCGTCAGTCGGGACGTGCCGGCGCGACCTTTGGAGTAGCGTGGCCGGGCTCGGTTGTGCCTGCCTATGCGGAGGTCGAGATACGGATCACCGCTGGCGATCTCAAACGCCCTATCATCACGGAACGACGAAAGATCGGTCCAGCGCAGGGCTAAAAGGTGCCGCCTGACTCCATCGAGTGTCATGGCTGGACTCCAGCGTCCTTCAAGTGAGTGGGATCGATGTCGAAGAGGTCGGCGATGCGGCGCAGCGGCCATCCGGCGCGGCGGAAGGCCTGGGCCCAGTCGACAAGTCGGGGGCTGCGGCCCGGGATGGGGTCGAGCGCCCTCATGCGGCCCGCTCCCGGTCGCCGTCGAGGCGGGCCAGGGTGTGGAGGCCCTGCGGTGTCGTGATCCAGCCCCAGGGCGGCATCTTCTGGACCAGCTGCGCATCGGCCATGTCCATCAGAGCGCGCCTGACCTTCCGGCGCTCGACCTTGTGTGGATAGAGCTTCGGGTCGGTCGCGCGCACCAGCTCGCCGAGATTGGCGGGGCCGGTATGAAGGGCGGACAGCAGGCGATGCCAGCGTCCGCCGGAAACGGCCTGGCCCTGCCTCGGCCTGGTGGCGGGGGAAAGCGTCGTCATGTCGATCACGCCGTCCGCCGATCAGCCTGGGCGTTGCGCTGGGCTTGGCGACGGGCGTCGCGGAGGGCCGGGTCGAGCATTTCGCGGCCCCTGCCCTTCAGCCAGGCATAGCCGAGGCTGACGTCGCGGTCGTTGGACATGTCCAGACGCCAGACCTGGACGCCGCGGTGGAGGCCGTCGACGCCGGCGAACTGCAGGTCCTCGACCTCTTCCAGCTGCAGGGCGCAGTTCTCGCTGCGGCGGTCGATGTGTCGGGCCAGGGACTGGATGTCAGAGAAGACGACCGGCTTGGTGACTGGGTCCAGGCGTGCGAGGAAGGCGAAATGGGCTGTATCGACCATGGGATGTGTCCAGGCTGAGCCGCGTGTGGCGGCGAGTGTCAGGGAGTGGCCCGCAGCGGCGAGCGCGGGGATGGATTCGAACCAGGGGCGGGGCATCAGCGCGCCTCTGCCACGGGAGAGACCCGGGCCTCGGCCTCGAGCGTCCGGACGGCCGCTCGGGCGATGGCTTCGCGCTCTTCGGCTTTCCGGCGGGCAGCGCTGGCCGGGGCATTTCGGGCGGCGATGCGGGCATGCTGCAGGGCCATGCCCCGGGCCCAGTCGACCTGGGCGCTGAGGGTGGGGCGACGCATCACTGCGCACCCACGACGTGGTTGATGGCGCGGACGACCAAGATTTCCAGTGCACGAACCCGCTCGTCCGGAAGGTCGTTGTGTTCGTCGATGGTCAGGGTGGTGAGGGTGAGACCGTCGGCGTTGCGGAGGTTGACCCAGCCGTCGCTGTCGACTGCTGCCGACAAGACGCCGAGCATGCCGAAAGATTCTGCATCAGCCAGTCCACCAGCGACGAACCCTGTGGCAACCGAGTCCTGGACCGACTTGAGCAAGGCTTCATCGGCCGTGACCTGTTCGGACGTTCGGTCCCAGGGGTCGCGGTCGAGATCTCCCTGGATGCGCGAGGGGGTGGCGAGCGGGTCTGGTCGGGCCTGTGCGCCATCGGGGGCCGGGGCGTCTGCAGGTGTCGTTTCCGGCTTGCGCGCCCCTCCCCCGCTGTTCGACTGGCGCTTGTCCCAGCCCAGGGCGAAACGGCGATCCTGGGCCCGGGTGGCGTTCGGGCAGCGGACGCCCTTGACGACCAGCGGCCCTGCCTGGGCATCGACCGACGCAGACGGGGACTGGGGCGAGGCGGCGAGCATTCAGCCCTCCTCGTGCTGCAGCATGGCGGCACAGAAGGCGTGGTGGCGCTCCAGCCGGGCTTCCGCCTGCTGCGAGGCCATGACGAAGGCGTCGGCAAAGAGGCCCGCGCCACGAAGGTCGGTCTGGTTGCGAACGGTGGAGGCCAGAAGAACAGCCTGCAGGGTGTCCAGCACCCAGGCCGTGCCGTCGATCCGGATCCGGATGCGCGGATGGGCGCGCCCGTCCTCGATGACCACCACGCCGTCCAGGGCGAAGTCCCGCATGGGTCGGTTCATCAGCGCCTGCACGATGACGCGCTCGACGTCGTCGGCCGGGATCGGTCGTGCGGCCAGCAGGTCGCGCTGCAGGGCATCGGCCTGGGGCGTGAAGGAAAAGAAGTTTGGCATGGGCTCGGCTCCGCCGTTGAGGGGCGCCGCGCCGAAGGCTGTGTCGGAATGCTGCGTCGGCACCCCTCCACCCTCACGAAGAGCGGGGGTGGAGGTCCCCCGGCCAACGGCGCGGACGTCGGGACATTGTCGCGGTATTTCTACCGCGTCAAGCGTAAAACGGTAGCACTACCGTTTGTCGCATATGCGTGGCTTCGTCACCTTTGCCTCACAAGGGGTCTGGCTATGTTCGACAAACTGCTGCGAGCTTTGGGTGGTGGGTCCGTCGACGACCCACGTCCAGACGTTCCGGGGCGCAAAATTTCGCTGCCCGCTGTCGATATTTTCGAGACTCCGGTCGCTCCGTCGCCTCGACCTATGTCAGAGGAAGGGCCAAGCCCGCTTCAGGGGCGTGGTTTTGTTATCTGCTACGACGACAGCAGCGGCATATCGAGCGAGCGCAGGATTATCTGCCACCAAGTCTATTCGGTCGACGCACTAACCTATCTGAAGGCCCGGTGCCTTGAGCGCCAGGCATCCCGCACTTTCCGCGTTGACCGTATCCGTGAGGTGTACTGCAGCAAAACGGGCGAAAGCCTGGGCCTCCCTGCCGCTCTGTTTGTTTCTGACGTCACGCGAGAACAGCTGCCTCTGCCAGGCCCGGCCTATCGGGCAGCACAGCGCGCGCTCAGACTGCTGGTAACGATCGCCCGCGTCGATGGCCACGTTCACCCTGGCGAGCTGCGCGTGACAAGCGACTTCATACATGCCGCCTTACCTGGCGCTAAGCACCGGGCTGATCGGGAGAGCTTGGAAGATTTCGCCTATCGCGCCGCGCCTTCGCTCAGCGACTTCGCAGCAACTTTCGAACTCATGCTGCGGTACGACCGCCAGATTCTGCCGCTATTCCTTGCGACGCTTGGCCCGCTTGTCGAGGCTGACGGTGCTCAGGATGGGCAGGAAACGCAGCTCATCGTTGAGCTGATCAACCTTGCGAGCCTCCAAGGCATCGAAATCGAAGTCGTGTCTGACTAGCGCGGCGTCATGGTCTTGACCTTGGCAGCCCAGTCGACGGGCTGGTCCAGGATCGGCCCTTCGGTGTTCGAAATCAGGTGGAAGAAGCCGGTGCCGGCTGCCTTCTGTAGGCGTTTGACCAAGACCCGACCATCTGGAAGGCCGACGACGCAAAGGTGACCGATCAGGTCTGGCGTGACCGGCGTGCGCACGTCGTCGTAGAAGACCAGCCACTGGTCGAACAGCGGCCCGAGCGACTCGCCGCGGATCTCGCAAGCGACCGTGTCATCCGTGCTGCCGTCCGGCGCTGGTACCATATCGAAGGGCCCCTGCCCTTCGCTGAACATGATTGCCAGGGCTCCGGCTCCGACATAGCCGACCACTGGGACAGAATCGGTCGTACCATCTTCGCCTACCCCGTCGAGCAACCAGCCCACGGACGTTTTCAGCACGGGCGCGAGCGCTGCAACGGTCCGGGTGGACACGCCTTGGCGGCTTCCGTCGCGAGCTGCGCGCTCCATGTTGCGGATGGCATCGGCACTCAGCCCTGCGGCTTTCGAGGCCCCCTGGGCGGATAGATCAAGTTCCCGCAGCCGCGCGTGAACCCTTTTGACAACGTCATTCAAGGCCATGCGGTAGAATGACCGCGAGGGAAAAGAAGATGTAGCGGTAAGATCACCGTTGACGAACAAGGTAGAACTACCGCACACACGCGACATGGATGGAATCACACAGCTCGTCACGGTCGCGCGCGCCTACGCCGACGCCGAGAAGCTTGATCTGACCACGGTCAGCTGGCGGCTCTTTGGCGACAGCAAGAAGCTGCGGCATCTCACCCAAGGTCGGGACATACAGGTTCGCCGCCACGAGCAAGCCATGCGCTGGCTTTCCTCGAACTGGCCTTCTGACGCCGATTGGCCTGCTGACATCGCTCGCCCTCCCTCTGAAGGCTCCACAGTGGACGCCTCATCCGGTCATGGCGCCGTGAATCCCGCTGCGAACATCTCGCGAACAGAGGTGGCGTCGTGAGCACACTTTGGCTCAAGGCGAAGACGCGGACGTTGATCGCGGCTTGCGGTGGCCTGACGGAGGCCTCGCGGGCCTGTGCCGAGGGCGCGCGCAACTATTCGGTCCAGCATCTGAGCCGGTGCCAGACGGCCGGGCTTCCCGACATGCTGCCGATCGACATCGTGGCCTGCCTGGAAGCCTATTGCGGCGATCCGATCGTCAGCCGGGCCATGGTCGAGGCCCGTCCGGCGACCGTCGTCCCCGGCGAGCTGCGCGATGAAGCCGGCGACGTCATTGAGGCGGCAGGTGCCTTGTTCGGCCGCATCCGCGCGGCCCTGTCCGACGACGGCCAGATCAACGCCCGCGAGGCGGGCGAGATCGCCGGACTGCTGGAAACCGCCCAGGCGGAGCTGCGCGACGTCGCGGGGGCGCTGGACGGCCTGATCCGGGGGCGCACATGACCGACGTTGAACCGAATGCCAGCACGGCCACTCAGGCCGATGCGCCATGGGCCGAAACGTCGCTCGAAACGAGCCGACGCCTGGCCGGGCGGATCGTGCGCGAAGATGAGTGGCTCAACCCGGGCCTGGCCCGGCAGCGGGCATCATCCCTGACGGCCACCGGCAGCGACGGGGGTCCGTCGTGACCCACCGCCACGCGTTCCGACGGGGTGTCGCACCTCGGCCGTCAGAAAAGGACCTCAGGGTCTGGGGCCGATTGCTGAGCCGGGCCGAGCGGGTGCTGAAACGGCCTGACGACGTCGGATTGCCGTTCGTTATCGCCGCCGAGAAGGCCTGCAAGGCCATCGCGCCGGTCGGGCATCAGCACACCGGCAGCGCCTTCGTCGACCTGGCCCGGCTGGGCTGCGGATGGCTGAAGGTCCCGGGCAGCGAGCGGGCGGGGGCGCTGGACCAGCTGAAGATACTCACTGCGACCTGTCGGGAGGCCCTGGAGGTCTCCGAAGGTCGCCAACGCAAGGACATCGACGGATGACCACCCTGGGGGGGATGCTGACGGCCGCGCATATGGCGACGGCCCTGGTGGCGGCGGCGCGGGTGCGCGGCGTCGATCCGCTGGCCATCTATGCCGGGACGACGGCCAGCCGACGGGTCCGGATGCTGGCTGCGGCGGCCTGTGTGGCGCGGCTGCAGGTCACGCGCACGGCGATCGCGCCGATGTTCAAGATCGCATCGCAGGAACTGGCCCCGTCGATGCTGGCCAAGGCGGACATCACGCCTGATCAGCTGCTGGACGTCTCCGAGGCGCTGCAGGTGGCTGGGCTGGCCGAGCTGCCGAAAGGAACGACCCCCTCCCCGCAGCCCGCGGCGGCGCAGGTTCATCCTGCGCGTAAGCCCGTTGTCGTCCAGGATGCGGCGGGTGAGGCCCCATCTTCGCCTTGTCATGGTCAGAGCCCTGCGCCGGCGTCTGCGGTCAAGGCGTCACGGCCCACCCGCAAGGTAAGCCGCCCGGATCGGCGGTCCTACGAGGCCGCGCGCCCATCGGCCGGTCGCCGCGCGGGCACGGTGTCACGCCTGAAGCCGGTCAGCCCCCGCATTGCCAGCTGGGCCTCGCACTTTCTCGAAGCCGGATGGGACGATGGCGAGGTCGCCGAACTGTTCGACGTCTGTCCTGTCGATCTGCTGAACACGCTGGATCCTGTCGAGGTGCGGGCGTGACGTGTTCAGCCTGCGAAAGACTGCAGCGGGAGAAGGCTGAGCTGGCGGATGAGCTGCAGGCCTGGCGGGACCATGATCGGCGCGAAGCCGAGGCGGTGCTGGCGTCGCAGCAGCTTCTGGACTGGAGGACCGCGTTCGGCTTGACCAGCCAGGCGACCCGCCTGTTGCTGGCGCTGGTCGAGCTGGAGGGGCGACTGCTGTCGATTACGCGCGGAGTTTCCCTGATGGGTACCCGGGGCGATGAGGTCCATAACAAGATCGTTTCGGTCTACATCTGCAAGATCCGCAAGGCCCTGCGCGAACGCGGTATCGAGGGTGCCGTGGTCACCCATTGGGGCCAGGGCTGGTCCATCGCCCCGGGCATGGTCGAGGTCCTGAAAGCCCGCGTCGAGCGGCGGGCCGCCGGATGAGCACGCATGTGAAGGCCAAGACACCGCGGCGACCGCCAGCCGCCGTGTCCCTGCCGTTCGGCGGATCAGCCGTAATGGCCGGGCATGCTGGCCAGGTCGTCGAGGGCGACGATCCAGAGACGGCGCTGTTTCGCGCGCTGAACTACTTTCCCACGCCGCCCTGGGCGGCGCGTGCCGGCGGCGAGCTGGTCCGCATGCTCGATCCGGAGGCGCGCACGGCCTGGGAACCTGCCAGCGGCGAGGGGCACTGCGCCGTGCCGCTGGAAAGCTATTTCGAGGGCGGCGTCTGGCGGACAGACGTGCACGACTACGGCGGGCCGAACCGCCCGACATTCCTGGGCGACTTTCCGCGTGGCGATTTCGACGGGACGTCGTGCCCGAAGGTCGACTGGGTGATCACCAATCCGCCGTTTGCGAAGGCCGAGGCTTTTGCGGCCAAGGGCTATCAGGTCGCGAGGCGCGGTGTCGCCCTGCTGTGTCGGCTGGCCTTCGTGGAGTCGGTCGGCCGGCACCCGCTGATGTGCCGCAAGGTCCTGACCGCGCCATTCAGCGAGCGCGTGCCGATGCAGCTGGGCAGCTGGAACCCGGACCTGTCGTCCGCCTCGGCCTATGCCTGGTTCTTCTGGATGAAGCCGGAGGCGCTGGCCGCCTCGCCCTTCGAGGGCGCGATCCGGTCGGCGTGGTCGATGGAGTGCACGCTCGAGCGCCTGATCCCGCCCGGCACGCAGTCGCGACTGACGCAGGCCGACGATCGGGCCGTCTTCGCGGGCGAGACGCCGTCGTCGCAGCTCGAGCTGGCGGGGGTGGCGTGATGCGTTCGCCGGCCGATCTATTTCCAGCTTCGAATATGACGCGGCAGCTTGCGGATGGGATGTTTGGCACCGCCCGTGATCACGCATCCCTTTGCATACATGCTGTCCGTCAGTATCGGCTTGAACATGTAGTAGGCCGGGACCTTACCGTGCTGCTTGATTTCAGCCGGAACGATCTCGCTGAAATGCTTAGCAGCGCCGGCGTCGATCATGACCCCGACATCGTGATCCAGGGCTTCCATGCGCTCGACCAGCTGTTCCCTGAAAGCATCGAAGTGGGTGGCAACCGCGCGCGGCTCCATGAGGGCCCGAGCGCCCTCGATCAGGAAGCCCGACCGGCTCATGCCACGCGCTTCGGCCGCGACGTCGACCCGCTTCAGAAACTGGGCGCCGATCGAGATGTTGACGCGGACCGGAGCGTCCTCGACGTCGGCATCGACCAGCATGCGGCCGATCTCCTTCACCTCGGGATCGCCCTTGATGTCCTCGAGGGCCGTCGCGGCGGGAAAGGCGTCGCCGTCCTCGGCCATGCCCTGCAGGTGCAGGCTGAGCGCGTCGCGCGCAGCGGCGGGCAGTTCGACCATGGTCTCGGCGGCGGTGACGCAGCCGGGCAGGTCGGGAAAGAAGGCGGCGTAGCCCGCGTCCTGGTTTCCCTCGACGATGGCGACATAGATGACGGTCGACATGGTGACTCCTTGCGTCCGGCCCTAGCGAATTCTGAGGCCGGACTGACTTTCGATACTCTTGAGGGTGCCGATCGGCAGGTCCCTCTTCGGATGCGGGACGGTGACCCGTCCCTTGCGGCTCGGATGCTTGAACTGGGCATGCGAGCCCTTGGTGGCAACGCGGACCCAGCCGTTCGATTCCAAAACACTGATCACGTCGCCGCTTTTCATGTGTGTAGTTATACACACGCACACAGATACCGCAAGCGCAATACACACGATTACACACGCCCGCTGCGTTTTCATGAGGCTGCGTGATGCGGGACACCCTGTTCGAAGACGCCCAAGTGCGCGGCAGCATCCGCGATGTGGCCAGCGGGCTGAAACTATATCGCGCCGGCCGGACCATGCGCGGCGAATGTCCGGTCAACGGCTGCAGCGCAGGCAAGAAGGCGGACGGGGCCTTCTGGATCGACGAAGGCCGCAACCGCTGGGGCTGTTTCAGCTGTGGCGAGTCCGGGTCGGTGATCGATCTGGAGCATATCCTGCATTCGACGGGGACCGACACCATCCGGCATGCGGCGGCGCGTCTGGCCGGTGTCGACCTGGCCGTCATCGATGCCGAGCGCAAGGCGCGGGATGACGACTACCGGCCCGTCCAGGGCGTGACGGGCACCGGCCTGAGTGCGGCGGATCGTGCACGGTCGGCGTCGGCGACCCAAGACGCGCTGGAGCGCAAGGCGGAGCGGGCGGCGCGGCGTGCCGAGCAGGATCGCAAGGACGCCGATCGCGACCAGTGGATCGGAAGCCTGGCCGCAGGTCTCTGGGCCGAGGGTCGGCCAGCGGCGGGCACGCCGGTCGAGCTGTATCTGCGGGCGCGTGGCATCGAGGGCCGCCCCCTGGACCTGGCCCTGCAGCAGCTGCGCTATCACCCCGCCGCCTATCATTCCGGGCGCGAAGAGAAGGCGCTGCGCCTGCCCGCCATGCTGGCCCTGATCGTCGCGCCGCTGGGCCTGGATGTGCGTCCGACCGGCGGTGTGCATGTCACCTATCTGGCCGAGGACGGCGACATGATCTGGCGCCGGGCGCGGGTCGATCGGTCCAAGACCATCTGGGGTGATCCCAAGCTGTCACCGGCGGCGCTGCTGCAGGGCGACGACAGGCCGGATCGATGGGGCGGGGCGTGGCTGAGCCCGCCATCGGGGATCGGGCCGCTGATCGTCGGCGAGGGTATCGAGAGCGTGCTGTCGGCGGCCTGTCTGGCGAACGAGCCGGTGCGGATGGTGGCGGCGCTGAGCCTGAATGCGCTGCAGGGCGGATGGCAGCAGGATGCCTATGGCCGGGTCAATGTGGACACGCCCAAGGCGGACCCCGAGGCCCCGGCCTTCACCTGGCCAGAGCCAGAATCCTCTCCCTGGGGCGAGGTGCGCATCTGCGTCGACCGGGACATGGCGACCATCACGCGCAAGGTCCGCAAGGCGGGCGGCGGCACGTGGCGGCGACCGCTGGACAGCGAGGTCCGCGCCCGGGTGTGCGGCGGACTGGCCGAACAGCACTGGCGACAGGCCGGTGCGAAGGCCGTGCGCATCTGGGCCCCTGCGCCCGGGCGAGATTTCAATGATGAGCTGAGGGCGCGAGCCCTGTCCGGAGGACCGAAGGCGTGAGTTTCGAGTTTGCATCAGCGCCATCGACCGAGGAACTGGCCCGCTATGAGCTGTCCGACTGGGGCAATGCCAAGCGGTTCATCCGAATGGCTGGCGGCGTCTTCGACGAATACGGCGACCCTGACCTGTCGGCCTGTACGGTCCTGTACCTGAGGCGGCGCGGCTGGATCGCGTTCTCGCGCGGTTGCTTCGATCTGGAGCGGGGCGAGGACCTGGCGCATCGGCACGCCACGCGCGTCGTCGGTGCGCTGTTCGAACAGATGCAGATCCGCGCCGACGAAGGACTGGAGAAGGGCTGGTCTGCCCGCACCATCCAGTCCATCCGCGATTTTGCCGTCAGCGCCGGCAACAACGGCAAGGTCGGCGGGATGATGGCCATGGCCGCACCCTATCTGACCGTCGACATCGCCGACTTCGATCAGGACCCGATGGCCCTGAACTGTCGCAACGGCGTGCTGCGGTTCCGGAAGGATGCGAGCGGCGTGCCGCAGGTCACGTTCCAGAAGGGCCACGACCCGCGAGATCGCTTCACCCGAATGGTGGCGTGCGACTACGATCCGGAGGCGTCGGCGACCCTGTTCAAGGGCGTGGTCGATTTCGCCCTGCCCGTCGATGAAGACCGGCACTACGTCCACAAGACCATGGGCTATGCTTCGACCGGCTCTACCGAAGAGCAAAAGTTCTTCGTGTTCCAGGGCAAGGGCGGCGACGGCAAATCGACGATCGTGAATGCCGTGCGCGAGACGCTGGGCACCTATGCCACGGTGTCGGCGATCGAGACGTTCCTGGACACGGGACTGAAGCGAGGTAGCGAGGCCAGCCCGGACGTCGCGGCGCTGGCCGGAGACACCCGGTTCATCTCGGCCGGGGAGCCGCCATCCGGTTCCAAGCTGGCTACCGGTGCGATCAAGCAGTTCACCGGCGGCGGCAAGATGAAGGCTCGCGAGCTGCGTCAGGGCCTTTTCGAGTTCGAGAGCATCGGCAAGCCGTTCATCGAGTGCAACAGGCGGCCCGCTGTCAACGACACAGACGACGGCATATGGCGCCGACTGAAGATCGTTCCCTTCCGCGTCCAGGTGCCCGACAACCAGCGCGACGGTGCGCTGCCCCGCAAGCTCAAGGCCGAGCTGCCAGGCATACTGAACTGGCTGAGGGATGGCGTTCTGCTGTGGATGGCCGAGGGGCTGAAGGATCCGCAATCGGTCACGGACGCCCTGGAAGACTATCGCAAGGGGTCCAACCCCTTTGCCCAGTGGCTGGATGCGCGGACGGAGAAGGACCCGGACAGTCGGGTCGAGGCGTCGCAGCTCTACAACGATTACAAGGCCTGGATGGAAGACCAGGGCCACGACCGGCCCATGTCCCAGAAGGCGTTCGGTGCCGCCCTGGGTGACATGCAGATCCTGACGGCTGGCATGGGCGGCAACGGGCGTGTCACCCGTCGCGGGCTGAGGCTGAAGGGGGCCTATGTGCGCTCGGCCGGCGACATGAACGGGCCTGGCGCCGGCGGCCCGATCGGCAGCTCGGCTTTCGACGGCAACGACCTCGGTCCCGAGTGGGAGCGCGAACCGTGACGACAGACGATTACAGAGGATCAGCCCTATCGTCTGTGCGGTTTGAACCCCGGCGGCCGAATTACAGACGATCAACGGTCTGTCGAGCGCCGAAAGGTCTGCTGTTTAACCCCCTGATTTATATGGCGTTACAGACCTTACAGACCTTGCAGACGATTGGTCGGGGAAGGCCTCCATGAGTGCGCGACGTGCGGGCGAACGCAGACGGATGCAGGCGTGAACGTCTGTCTGTGGTGTGCGGTGAGGTGTCAGGTCGGTCGGTGTGAGATGTTGGTCAGGATTGATAGAGATGAAAAATAACCAACCAAGAATAGGGGGATACTTCTGGTATCTCGTCATAGCCAAGCGGGGGCGTGAGCGCCTGGCGAAGGAGAACCTCGAACGCCAAGGCTTTGAGGTCTATCTGCCCATGCACGCTCCGGCGATGCGGGCGTTGAGCGACAAGCCGGGGCAGGCGCCCGCTCCCCGACCGTTCCTGCCGGGCTATCTGTTCGTGGCTGTCGACCTCGATGCTCCGGGCTGGCGCAAGATCTACTCCACGTTCGGCGTGCACAGCATCTACACCTCGGGCAGCGGCGACGCGGCCCGGCCTCGTGCCCTGCCGAACAGCTGGATCGAGCAGTTGCAGATGCGCGAGGTCAACGGCCTGATCGTCATGCCCGGGACGGACGGCGTGAAGTCCAAGTTCGAGCGCGGAGCGGCTGTCACCTACCACGGTCGGTCGGCAGACATCGAAGCGGTGTTCATCGAGCCGGTTGACGCGAAGCGCGTTGCGATCATAGTCTCGCTTCTCGGACGTGATTCGCGCCAAGTCGTTAGCGTTGACGCGGTAGCCAAACGATCCGCCTGAAACGGACTGCTCCCGGCGAGCGTCCGTGCGGTAGCCATCCAAGACCAGTCTCTCTCGAAGCCCGCCCGGTCTGACCAGGCGGGCTTTCGCGCACCTAAGATAGGAGCCAAGTCGCATCGTCGATGGGCACCCCCCTCCCCCTCGCGGGTCCTTCCGGGGTCCTCCAGCCCAATACGGTCGGGCAGGGCGTGAGACTTTTCAAAACAGCCAAATCTCGCATGCGTGGCACGGATCGCGCACGTAACAGCGAGTAGCGCACGGAAACTGCACGCATGAGCGCACGGAACCCGCCCGAACCGGGCTGGGTCACCGTCGCCGCCGCAGCGGCGGCGTTGACACGCCAAGGCGACACGATCGATGCCTCGAATGTGTCGCGGTACCTGGCCCGCAACCCCGATGTCCCGCAGCGGAAGGACGGCAAGTTCCGCTACGTGGACCTGGCGGCGCTTACCCGTCACCGTTCGAGCTCGGTTTTCGTGGTCGACAAGCGCATGGCGCGCGAGATCGAGCCGGTGCCGGCGACGCGAACGGCATTCGCGCCGGCGGCGTCTTACGATGCCGATGATGATGGCCCGACATCGGGCGGCTCGGCGCTTACGGCCGGCAAGGTCGAGCTGCAGCAGATCGAGCTGCGCCGCAAACGCCGGGAAGAAGACGTCGAGGCCGGTCGCCTCATTCCAATCGAGGACTTGCGCGTAGTGGTCTCGGCCATGATGGGCGCTTACACCGCCGAGCTGGCCCGCCAGGAGCAGAGCCTAACGGCCAAACTGGGTGCCGAGGCCGGCACAGAGATCCGCAAGGCCATCCGGGCAGCCCGAACGGCCGCGACGACCCGCCTGATCGAGGCGGCGAAGGAGCAGCTGCACGATACCGCCGCCAGTCACGTCGCCGGTTTCGGCGGAGCGGCTGTGGCGGCGGCCTGACCATGGCATTCGATGCGCCGATATCGAGGGGCGCGGCGCAGGTCGTGCTGGATGTCGCGACGGATGTCCCTACCGCGCCGCCGGCTTCTACCTGCCGACCTATGTGATCGAGGTGATCGATGAACGCTGATGCCGAGGTCGCGCACGTCTCCCTGCCCTTCGCTGCAGCGCCGCGCCAGATCGCGGCCTTTCCCGGCGAGACCCTTCGCATCGTGCTGGCCCGCGCCGTCGAGGCCGGCGCCCTGCCCGTCGAGGATCTGGAACGGACCGTCGTCTACAGGAACGGCGTGGCCCTCGACCGGGCCCAGACGCTGGATGTGGTGATCGGCGCGCGCGACCAGATCAATGTGGTCGTTGAACTGGAAGGCGGCGGTGGCCGCCGCAAGGATATCGGACAGGTCCTGTTCCAGCTGGCCATCATCGTCGTATCGGCCTGGGTCGGAGGTCCAGCCGGACCGCTGATGCAGGCGGCCACGATCGTGAGGGCCGTCGCCGCCGCCGCCGTCGTGGCCGTGGGCTCCGCAATCTCGGCCGAGCTGTTCAAGCCCGAGGCGACCGGCGGTGCCTCCGGCGACAAGTTCGCCCTGCAGGGGGCCACGAACCAGTGGCGGCCCTGGCAGTCCATGCCACTGGCCCTGGGGGCGGTCGTCGTGGCGCCCGACATGGCGGCCAAGACGTTCACGCGGAACATCGGCGACGACAACTGGATTTTCGGCATCCTCGGCCTGCACTACGGCCCGTGCGTCGTTTCGGAGCTGCGCATCGGCGATACCCTGGTGTCGAGCCTGTCTGCCGACGAATTCGAAATGGTCGAGCATCTGGAGCCCGGCCCGCGAACCTTCACCCTTTATCCCAACGACACGGACCAACTGGACCTCACCGAAGAGCTGAACAAGGACGGTGTCACCGCCGTGGTCCGCGCGGCGGGCTCGGAGGGAGAGACGTTCGAGCTGGATTTCTTCCTGCCGGAAGGGCTGCATTTCGCCAAGGAAGACGGTCGCCTGATCAATGCCACGGTGTCGGTCACGGTGAGAGCAAGACCGCTCGATGACCTTGGCCTGCCCGCAGGCGCGTGGACGGCCGCCGGCAGCTTCAGCCTGACCAACCGGACCCGCGAACCGGTCCGCCACACCCATACGGTCCAGCGCAGCCTGGGTCGCTATGAGTTCGAGATCATCCGGAACGTCCCGGATGACGACAACGAAAAGCGGCACGACCGGATCGTCCTGGTGGCTATCAAGGCGATCGCCTTTCGCAAGCCGGTGGCGGACGAGGTCCTGTCGATCATCGAGTTCAAGGTAAAGGCCACGTCGCTCAATCAAGGCACGCTCGCGGCCATCACCTGCCGCATCGAACCTGTCTGTGAAGTCTGGGATGCCGGCGCGGCGGATTGGACGACGGCCGAGCCGACCAGCAATCCGGCGGCCCTCACCCGCTGGCTCATGACCGGACCTGCGCCCGCCAAGCCCCTGACGCCAGACCAGGCCGATGCCGGCCTGACCGACTGGTTCGAGACGTGCGTACAGTACGACTGGATGGCCGGGCTCTACATCACCTCCGACCAGAGCCAGAAGGACGTCCTGGCCCTTGTCGAGGCGACAGGCCGGGCCAGTCTGTGGTGGGACGGACAGGCCCTGCAGGCGGCTTGCTGGGCGGAACGCCCCGCGCCTCGCCAGATGTTCACCGGCCGGAACCTGCGCGAGCGGTCGGGATCAATCGTCTATCCTGAAACCGTGCACGCCCTGCGCGTCGAGTTCGCCAATATCGCCGAGCGCGGCGATGCGGACGAGGTCTATGTCTATGCCAGCGGGTATGGCCCTATGGCCGATCCCGAGGCCGATCCCCCCGTCCTGGCCGCCACGCGGGTCGAAGCGTTCCGCGTCGATGGTCAACGATCGATCCAGCGCGCCTACCGGGACGGGGTCTGGGAACTGGAACGGCGGCGGCTGCAGCGGCGGGTCGAGACCTGGATGACGGACGTCGAATACCTGAGCGCCGGGTATGGCGATCGGGTGCTGCTGAGCTGGCGCGGCGTGGCCGAGGGTCTGGGCGAGGCGCGTGTCCGGGCCCGCCGGTTCGCCGGCGGCCTGGTGACAGGGCTGAGGCTGGACCAGGACGTGGAGATGGTGCCCGGCGAGGACTATGCGGCCGACCTGCGATTCGCCGGGCAGGCCGTCAGGGGCGTCGAGTTGGTCACTGTGGCCGGCGCGTCGCGCGAAATCCTGTTCGCCACGCCCCGGGCCATCGAGGACAGTCCGTCCGCCGGCGACCTGATCGCCTGGGGCAAGACCGGCACCGTCACAAGCGACCTCGAACTGGTGGGTATCGAGCCTTCCGAAGACCTGACCGCGCGCCTCACTGGCCGGAAATATGTGGCACCGGCCCTCATCGCCGCCGAGCAGGCTGACGTGCCCGGCTTGACGACAGGCCTGACCGGCACGTCCCGGAGCAAGCCCCCGACGCCCTTCCTGCTGGGCACACAGGGCGCGGCGAGCGGGGTCAGGGTCAGCTTTTCGGTTGCGGCATGGAACGGTTCGCCGATCGTCGCCATCAACGCCCGGTGGCGCGTCACGCCGGACGACGTCGATGCCGGCGGCTGGACAGACCTTCCGCCGCTGGCCGCCTCCGGGCGGATGCTCACCACACCGCCCCCGCGCCTGCTGCCTACCCTGTCGGGCGACGACCGGGACGTGACCCTGGATGTCGAGATCCGGACCGTGACCGCCGCGGGGCAGGTGTCGGACCCGCTGGCCGTGACGGGGATCCTGATCGACCGCGACCTGGACGATCCCACACCGGGCGGCGACCCTGGCGTTCGAGATCCGACGCGGCGGGACACGACATCCGGAACGGCACCGGGCACGGTCACCGAAAGCGAAGTGGCCATCGAGGCGCACGTCGCCGTTTTCGCCACAGGCGAGATCCTCGAGTTGCCCGAAGGGGCGGTGGAGGACCTCGATCCGTCCACGAAGTACGGCATCTTCTGGCGCGAGGACGAGGGTTATACGGCCGAAGCCTATCCTGCCCTTACGCTGGCCCGCACCGGCCGACGCGTCTTCGTCGGCTGGCATACCACCACCCAGGTGGGCGGCGGCTACCCGATCGAGACGCCCCTTCCGCCTGGTTCCGGCGGCACCGGCAACACCCCCATCACCATTTCCCCGGACCCCTGATCATGAACGTCTTCGATCCGGCCTCCTTCGCGATCACGGTCTGGCGCAACAGCCCGTTGAGGCTGCCTTTCCGGATGCTCGACAAGGTAACCCGCCAGCCCCTGCCGCTGACCGGGAACCGCGTCTGGGTGCAGGTCCGCGAGTACCCTGGCGCTACCGGCGATCCACTGCTCGATCTCTCGACCGACGACATTTCGGGCGACCGGGTCGAGGTCATCGACAGCCTGGCGTGTCACCTCGCGTTAAACGTCCTGGAGGCGACGCTGGATGATCTGCCCTGGCCCCTCGTGGGACGGGCAAGCCCGCCGATCGTGCTCTCATACGACCTGCGCTACGGCCCCGCCGACAGCGAGGTGCTGATGTGGGAGGGCGACTGGATCCTCAAGACCGGAGTGACCCGCAATGCCTGACGTCATCGTCGAGGTCGACAGCCGGCCGGTCGAGATAGAAGTGGGGGTGGGTCCCGAGACCCTCCGGGACATTCTCACGGCCATCGAGGCCGCTCGCGCACGCGCCGCCGGTTACGGGATTTCGGATCCACTCCTGGCTACGGCCTTCATCGACGCCAGTGTCGAGGCGGACTTTGCCCAGGGCATATATCGCCGGGGTCATGTTCTGAGCACATCGATACTCGCGCTGCAGGGGTGGACCTTCACGCGTACCGGGGCTGGAACCGCCCCGACCGCAGCAGACGGCGTTGTCTCCTTTGCGACCGGAGCGCCCCGGATCACGGACGTGGGCCTTACGGTCGAGACGGCCACCACAAACATCTTGCCGTTTTCCCAGCAGCTGGACGACGCAAGCTGGTCGAAGATCGGTGCGGTCGCCGTGACTGCCAACAGCGCCTACGCCCCCGACGGAACCCTGACCGCCGATCGCCTGCAGCTCGGAGCCGCAGCGGCCTATGTTTCGAAGACGACGTCCGGCGGGCTCACGGCGGGGGCACCCGTCACCTTCTCCTTCTGGGCGCGCGGAACCGGCACCATCGGCGTCCGGTCGGGCGCAACGGCCGTGTCCCCGGTCACCCGGGTGCTCACCAGCACATGGCAGCGGTTCTCCTGGACCTTCAACGGCGGGACGTCCGAAGTCTTCCAGTTGACGAACAACAACCTCGTGCCGGGTGCCAGCGCGACCATTGATGCCGATATCTGGGGTGTTCAGGTCGAGGGACGGAGCTACGCCTCATCATATGTTCCAACCACGACGGCAGCTGCTACCCGGGCCAAGGACGACGCATCTTTCGTGGTTGCCGCGTCAGAAGGCGGCGTGTTCGTCGACGTCAATCTGCCCGCCCACGCGCCCCCGTCCGGATCGCAGGCCCTGGCAAGCTGGTCGAACGGGTCCGACCGGCATCTGATGCTGGTCCGCACGGCCGCCAACATGCTGCTGCTGATCCTCTATAAGCCGGACGGTATCGTACAGGCCAGCGTCGCGGGCTTCGGCGGAGCCCGGCGGCTGAAGGCATTCTTTGGCTGGGGCGCAGGGCAGATGGTCTGGGCCGTCGATGGTGTGGAGCGTACCGCTTCACCCCTGCCTCTGCCGCTGAACCTGTCCATTGTCCGGCCCGGCTCTGACTTTGTCTCGACCGACAAGCTCAGTGGATCGGTCCGACGCCTCCTGATCGCGACGCGCCTGCCGACGCTGGCTCAGCGCATAGCTATGACGGCCTGACCATGAGTGTCGACATCATCGGTGCGATCTATGATCCGCCAGCAGAAGACGGTGCGGCACCGGTCCGCCGCTATGGCTGGCACGTCAATGTCACGCCGGACGTTCTGGTCCGCAATCCCGATCTGGCCGCCCGGGTGATCAGCCCGGAGACCCTACGACAGGTCTGGGCCGGGGACGACCCCGCTGCCCCCGTAGAGACGATCGCCCTGCGTTTCGCGGGAGAAGCACAGGGTCTGGAGGCCCTGGCCGCTCTCGTTTGACCGCCTTTGCGCCCGTGTAGCGTCAGTTCTGGAGGGGCGTCATGCCGAACATCAGCGGTGTCGCGGCCCTCTGGGGCTTCATCGGCGGGGTTGGTTATGCCGGGACGCGGCTGGCCACAGCGCTCTGGGGCGGCGAGGAGATCCCCGTCCAGGCCCAGCGCCTCGCCTGGGCACAGTTTGTCCTGTCCATGATCCTGGCCCCTTTTGCCGCGCACGCCTTCACGCCCATCGTCCTGGACGCTTTCCCCGCGGCCACCCTGCCCGCGACGGGCCTCATGCTGGGTCTGTCCTTCAATGCGATCTGGCCGCTGCTCATCGAGCGGGGCTTCCTGCGTCAGCTGATCGCTGATCTGGCGCGGGGCCTGGCCGATCGCCTCACCTCAGGAGCGTCCAAATGATCAGCGCCACCCTCGTGACGACCCTTTCAGCCGTAGCGATCCTGATCAGCGCGATGGCCTTGGGGCTATGGCAGATACTCTCGGCCCCGGATCGACCCAACTATCCAACGTCAGGTCGCGTGAAGCGCGCGATGATGTTCGTGCTGGTCGTCGTTCTGGGTGGTCGCGGGACCGAGATGCTGACCAGTCTGTCTGGTCCTGACCCGGTCCTTTCGACGCCCTTTCAGGCGCTGTCGTCCTTTGCGCTTTGTGGCCTGTTCCTGGCCTTCCTGGTCGACCACTGCCGCAACTGGCTGCCTGCCAGAACGCAGCGCAACATCCAGCGCCTCTACAAGATCGCGCGCTGCAGCCCGTCACGCGGCCTGATGTCGGCCCGGCAATCCTCGAACCTGTCGGCTGGACTATCGCCTCAGGGAAAAGGCCACCTGGCCCAGCCCGCCCTTGCAGACCTCGCTCTTCGCGGGGTTCGCGTCGCCGGCCCAAACGAGGGCCCTGAAGCCTTCACGGATGCGCCATGAGCGAAGCCAATGCCACCTTGGAAACCGCTGCCGCTGCCGTGACCGGAGTAGGGTCGCCGGACAATGCCAATGTCACGCGGCCCGCGTCGGGTGCCGTCTGGGCCCTCAGCGGTGCCCTTTTAACGGCTTGCGTGTTCGGGGGCTGGGTCATAGGCGTGCTGGCCTGGTGGGAGGATTGGCCCGCCTCGGCCGCGCCTCTGCGGATCCATTTTTTGGGCTGGATGGGCCTGTTGTCGATCGGCTGCATTCCCGTCGTCGTCATCGCCTTCGCCACCCCGTGGATCGGGCGGATAAGCGCCAGCGCGGGATCGAATTCCTTTTCAGTGGAGGCGCGTCAGTGAGCCAGGCCCTGCAGAACAGGTTCAAGCGCGGGGCGTCGTATCGGCGTTTCCTGGCAGTCCGATCGGGTGACCCTACGGACGTTATCGTGACCGCCGCGCTTAAACCGGCCGTCAACGCTGCGTCGCCGGGTGACCAGGTGCCGCCGTCCGTCACCTTCGGAGTGACCTTTGTCGCCCATCGGGATCCGCTGGACCTCACATCGCCGCCCGGATTCCTGTGCGAGCTGACTCCGTCTCAGACATTGAGCCTAGTGCCGGGTGCCTACGTCATGGACGGCCGGGCCGCACTGGGCGGGGACGTCGTCTACACCGCGACCGAGGCTGTGACTGTCGATGAACGGGTCACCGAGGATGACTGACGCCATCGTGCTGCAGTGGATGCCGGCGGTGCCGATTCTGGTCCTCCAATGGGAGGCTCCGGACGGAGACCTGGATCCCATCCTGCCGGATGCTCCCCTGCCTACGGTGCCGACCGTGATTGGTCAGCCTGGTCCGCCGGGCCCGCCCGGTCAGGACGGTGCCGCATCCATTCCCCCCATCCTTGACGGAGGCTTCGCATGAGCCGTTTTCGCAATCTACGCCGCGCCGCTGGCCAGACGGCGGGTCCACCCGCCTCGCTGCTGTCGGGCGAGATCTTCTACAACATGACCGACGGCATTTGGTACGGCGGCTTCGGGGACAATGGCTCCGGCACCGCGACCTCTGCCCTCGCCTTCGCCAGCGACAACTTCCGCTACAACCTGCCCGAAGGCACGAACGGCAAGGTGCTGAGCTTCAGCGGCGGCGCTCCGGTCTGGACCGATCCGCCCGAGGGCGGGGCCAGCTATACGGCCGGGACGGGCCTCTCGCTGACGGGTGCCGAGTTCTCGGTCAACTTCACCGTGGTGGCCGAACGGACGTGGGTCAGCAGCAACTTCGCCGCCGCCTCGCACACCCACAACGCCAGCGACATCAATGCCGGGGTGCTGAATGTCGCTCGCATCCCTGACCTGGACGCCAACAAGATCACGACCGGCGTCTTGGATGTCGCCCGCATTCCCGTCTTGCCCTCGCAGGTGCAGGTCGTATCGACCGGCGGCATCGCAGACCTGACCTCTCCCCAACAGGCCACCATCGGCCAAGGCACCGTCGTCACCACGACGGACGGGCGGCGCTGGGTGTATACCGGCACGGGCTCCAAGACCTCGGAGGCCTCCTACACCGTCCTGGCAGACGTCACGCCGGAATGGACTGCCATCGCCAACAAGCCCGCGTTCGGCACCATGTCCACACAGGACGCCGACGATGTGGCGATCACGGGCGGCACTCTGGACGGGGTCGAGATCACCAATGTGATCCTAGACGCTGGCACGGCCTGATCCGTGCCCGCCGTCGTCAAGCACCTCAGGATCACGCGGGCCCAGCTGGATGCTCGGGGCTCGGCCGGCACGATCCAGCTGGGTCAGGTCTATCTGATCACAGCGGAGAATCGGCTGGCCGTCGGCACCAGCACCACAACCTATGCTGTGGCCGAAAAGCAGACCGACAGCGCCATCCCCTTGGTCGTCGACGGCGGCGGGGTGGCGATCACGACCGGGACCAAGTTCGCCTTCTCGGTCCCCTTCGCCTGCACCATCGTGGGCTATGATCTGTTCGGAGATCAGACCGGGTCCATCGTCATCGACCTGAAGAAGGCGACCTATTCCAGCTATCCGACGACCGCGACCATCACGGCCAGCGCCAAGCCGACGCTCTCCAGCGCCCGGAAGGCGACCAGCACCACCCTGACCGGCTGGACGACGGCCGTTGCCGCCGGGGACGTGATCGAGGTGGTGGTGGACAGCGTCACGGCATTGCTGATCGCCACGCTGGTGCTGAAGGTCCGGAAGGTCTGATATGCCGACCGTTGCCTACGGCATAAGCGCAACCGAAGACGACACATCGGGTGGCTCTGGCCTGGGTGGCTTCGACATAACCGCTATCATTCTGGGAGACGGCTCTGCCTTTGGCATCGGCCCCCTTTACGCTGGCCTGCGCTTCAATGGCGTAGACGTGCCTCAAGGAGCCACGGTAACCGCGACCCTGACGGTTAAACAGAAAACCGTCTCTCCTACGCTTGGAACAACATTTAGCGGAACCGCATGGGGAACACTTCATAGCGTTGTTATAGACGACGCCCCAGTATGGACTTCGACCAACCCCCAGGTGGCGGTAAAGAGTCCTCAATCCGTAACAATCATCAACAGCGAGACGGTCGTATATGACATAACCGCGCTTGTGCAGCCTCGCATCAGTAGTGCCGGGTGGGTTGCTGGAAACGATCTTGCCTTCGCCACGGACGCGACCGGCGCAAATGGGCACATGGAATGGATAGACCGTAACGCGTCGTCCACCGACTGTGCCCAACTCTCAATCACCTATGAGGCGGGCGGACCTCCGACCCTATCCGACCTGACCCTGTCAGCTACGATTGCCGACACCGCTGCGAACGGCACTGTAGCCGGGACTGTGGCAGGGCGCACTGCGTCATCGACCCTGACCCTGACAGACGACGCAGGCGGCGCGTTCGCCATCGACAGCGCGACTGGCGAGATCACCAAGGCCGGGACGCTCTCATACCTGTCCTCTCCGTATTCGATCGCTGTGCGCGAGACGCTGACCGGCGCGACCAATACGCCGAACGACACCACCCTGTCCGTCACGGTCACGCGCGGCTATGTAGGACCGAAGTGGCTGGGCGTCGGCACCATCGCCAGCGGGACCGGCAACGTCACGCCAGCCCTCCCCGCCAGCATGACTGTTGGCGAACGCATGGTGTTGATCGCTGAAAGCGCCAACCAAGCCATAGCGGCCCCCTCTGGCTGGACCGAAGTCACCGGAAGCCCCCAAGGCACCGGCACAGCAGCAGGGACGGCAGCAACCCGCCTCGCCGTCTTCACGCGGGTCTATCAGTCGGGCGACGCGGCTCCGACGATCACCGACCCGGGCGACCACTGCATCGCCCGCATCCACCGCTTCGAGGCGTCAACGGTCGGGGAAAGCGCGGGCAATACGTCGAGCGCCAGCACGTCTGGCACGATGCCGTCGATCACGACGACCGCTGACGATGCCCTGATCGTCCTGTGTGCGTCCGTTGCCACTGACGTCGGCACGGCCCGGTTCAGCAACTGGACGAATGCCGCACTGTCCAACCTGACGGAGCGCTCGGACGACGCCACCACGCAGGGCAACGGCGGCGGCCTTGGCCTGACGACCGGCGAGAAGGTCACGGCTGGCGCAACGGGGACCACGTCGTTCACCGCAGCGACATCAACGGTCCAGGGGCGACTGACCTTCGCCCTCTACGCCTCATCGGCAGGGCCCGTGCGCGCGCCCCGCGCCTACGCGATTTTCATCGACTAGCCACGTATCGGCGCACCCCGCGCCGCTTCCTGACATTGGAGAGAGACCATGGCCTATATCCTGGGTGCGAAGTCGCTTGCGCGGCTAAGCGGCGTTCATCCGGATTTGGTGCGCGTCATCAAGCGGGCGATCACCATATCCAAAGTGGACTTCATGGTGATCGAGGGCGTCCGTTCCCGCGAACAGATGATGATCAACTATGGCAAGGGCCGCACGGTCGCCCAGCTGGCGGCCAAGGGTATTCCCGCCAAATATGCCAACCCCTCATCCGGCAAGGTGACGTGGCTGGCCAATCCGTTCGGCTCCAAGCACGCGATCCAGAAGAGTGGCTTTGCGGAGGCCGTGGACTGCCTGATCGCGCCTTACGACTGGAAAGAAGGTCCCGGCTGGAAGCTGATGAACGACGCCGTACAGCAGGCCTCGAAGCTGGAAAACGTGCGCGTTCGCTGGGGCCGTGATTGGGATGAGGACGGCATCATCGGTGAGAAGGGCGAGACTGACGGCCCGCATTTCGAGCTGGTCCGATGACCGAGGAAGTAGAAGCCGCGTCGGCCAAGCGCGTGAAGACTAGCTATGTCGGGGTCCCCGCCATCTTCGAACTGGCGCTGGCCTGCAACCTCCTGACTCGTGCCTACGGTAATCATACGATCTATCACGTCGGCAGTTCGCGTGAGCGGCCAGACTGGCGGGACGTCGATCTTGTGATGATCATGTCCGACGAAGCCTTCGAGGCTGAGTTTCCCGGTTCGCCTGTCCATAGTGCTGCCTGGGAGCTGACACCCAAGTGGCTAATCCTGACCGTAGCGATCTCGAAGTGGCTTACCGAGAAATCGGGGGTTCCGGTCGACTTCAAGTTCCAGCCTCGCACCTTCGCGAACGAGCATCACCACGGCCCTCGCAACGCGATCGGCCGCTTCCTCGAAGTGCCTGATTGCGAAGACGGCTGAGGCCTCTTCACCACCTCATCAGCCCCTTTCAATCAAACGGATCCTCGCCATGCCTGATCGCCTGCACAACGCCCTTTTCTATGCCGTCGTCGCCATCCTGTTTCTAATCATCGCCACGCTGCCGTTCCTCGCCGTTCTCAGTTGGGGCGTGGCGTGGGGCATCTTGGCGACCGTCGCCCTCGCCATTGCTCTCTTGATCCTGTTCAATCGACTGACAGACGCCGACCCCGGCGCAGCCATGGTCGGCGGCATCGGTTTCGCCGGGGCGGGCTTCGCCCTGATCATCGGTCTAGTTGCTGGCCTGATCTGGATTATCGGCAGGGCGCTGATATGAGCCGCCTACTGTCGGCCGTCGCAGGCTGGAAGGGTTATGTCCTGGTCCTGGCCCTCGGCATCGCCCTGGGCACCGGCGGGACGTGGAAGGTGCGCGACTGGATGGCGGCCGAGGCCGAGGCGAAACAGGCCAAGGCCGACCTGAGGGCTGCCCGGATCGTGGTCGATCGCACTCAGGAAGCCGCCACCATCACCCAGGACATCAGCGCCTCGGTCGATCAGCGCCGGGCCGAGACGCGCATTGTCTATCGCACCATTACCGAAAGGATTCCCGTCTATGTCACGCCTGAGATCGATCGCGCCTATCCTGTGCCTTACGGCTTTGTCCGCCTGCATGACGCCGCAGCCGTCGGTGCCCCGCCAGCCCTTTCCGACGGCACCGGGCAACCTGATGACGCCCCCTCAGGCGTTGCGATCTCTGCCGTCGCGGGCACCGTCACCGGCAACTACGGCCAGTGCTACGCCTGGCGTGACCAGCTGATCGGGTGGCAGGACTGGTATCGTCAGCAACAGGCGGCCTGGGAGACGCCAGACGGCTGATCGGAACCATGGGCTCTGCCGCGCGCTGATCGCAGGCATAGCCGGATGCAGAGGCGGCACCCCGGCAAAATGGGCCGCTTCGCTTCTCCCGTGATTGAACCCTAGCCCCTCGGTGCCTCGCGCACCGGGGGGCTTTGTCGTTTCAGCCGGGGATCAGCGCCCCACGGTCTCGCGCCCAGGCGTAGTAATCGCCGATCGAGAAACGCACTTCTAGCGCCATTCCACCCTTCGCCCCGCAGCCCGAACAGACCAGGTGGTGCGCGGCCAGCTTCAGCGACATGTCTGTGTCCAACTTCTCAGTCGCCACGGACGCTGCGACGTAGCCGGTCCGCCCGCATCGGCAGAAGACGTCCAGGCCGATGCCGTTTTTAGTCCAGGTGGAGATCGGGAGCGTCATCGATGGCGGTATGTGCGCTCCCAGTGCTCATGCTCGGACATCACGCGAAATCGGCCTAATCCCATGGCGATCATGCCATTCAGGATGCGGGCGTTCTCTGCGGGAGAAACCGGGTGCGCGTTCGAACCGGAATGGTGCGGCCCATAAGGTTCAGTTTCCATCGTCTTCGTCCTCTCTCGCGCCACTGACCCTCCAGCGTGATAAGGCCGGAAACAGTGAGCGATCAAGGCCAATGTTCTTTTTTTGTTCTCAATCTCGGTGCCAATAGGGCAACGGGTCGTGTTTGCTCTTCACGCTGCGTTTACGCTGCAATCATGGTAACGGCCTGATTTTCTTGGGGTACGCCTGCACTCAAAATCCGGTTCCGAAAGGAGTGTCGGTTCGAGTCCGACCCGGGGCACCATCTCTTCAGATTAGCGCGCGGCCCGAGATCGCCTTCAGCGTGTCTGCCCGAGCAGGCAAATCGGTCGCCAGACGCAAGGCCGCCTCGCGCACACCGACCGGATAGGCGTCGCCGCCGTCGGCGATGTCGCTGGCCGCCTCCACGACCTGGGCCATCAGCCGGACCAGGGCCTGGATGTCATCCAGAGCCAGGGCGCGGGCCTCGCGTTGCAGGCGGGCGATCCGGTCACCCCGGCTCTCGGGCGTGCTCATCAGGGCACGAATTTCGGCGGTGGAAGAGGCGATATTCAGGGCGGCGCTGGCCATTGGGACATCCTCCGGGCTTCGGGGTCTCGCCCCGTTCCGATCGGCCAGTTCTGGCAGGCCAGACCTGAACACCGCGACAGCCTGGCGGTCAGCTTTCGTTCATATGGTGAAGCTGTGGCCCTGGGGGTCGCGGCTCTCGCATGCAGCCTGACGGAACGCAGTCCTTTCACGAACATTAATGGGTCAGGAGGCTCGACCCATGATTGCTCTGTTGTTCGCCATCGCCCTGACCGCCGGACCCACGCAGACGCACGCGCAGCTCGACGAGGCCGAGTTCGACATCAAGCCTGTGGTCATGACAACCGAAGACGCGGCTCCTGTTCTGGCAGGCGTGGCCGTGACGGTCGAGTGTACGGCCCGCTCGGATGGCAATGTCGAAGGCTGCATCGTTCTGGGTGAGACCCATCCCGGGCTGGGCTTCGGTGAGGCGGCCGTGGCATTGGTGCAGGACAGCCACGTCGAGCCTGGGCAAGGCGACATCCAGTTCGCCCGCACCATTCAGTTCACGCCCTAAAGCTGGCCCATCCGCCTTCGCAGTTGCGAAATGTCATCTGGACACGGTTGCGATGCGAGACTGTCGGGCGCATCTGACCGGGCATGACAAAAGCCGGTACTGAAATCCCCGTTAAAGGCCCCGGCTTTCCCGAGTTCGTCGCCCTGATCGCGATGATGATGGCGCTGAATGCGCTGGCGATCGATTCCATGTTGCCCGCCCTGCCCGCCATCGGCGAGGCGCTGGGCGTGGCCAACGAGAACAGTCGTCAATGGGTGGTAACAGCCTATCTGCTGGGGTTCGGCGTCACCCAGATCATCTATGGCCCGCTGGCTGACCGATACGGCCGCAAGCCTGTGCTGATGTTCGGGCTCGGCGTCTATGTCGTGTTCAGTGCCCTGGCCGCCTTTGCACCGACATTCGAGCTCTTGATCGCCGCCCGCGTCGGCACGGGTATCGGCGCGGCAGCCCTGCGGGTCCTGGCCGTCTCCATCGTGCGGGACCGCTATTCCGGGCGTACCATGGCGCGGGTGATGTCGCTCAGCTTTCTGGTCTTTCTGGGCATTCCGATCCTGGCCCCAACGCTTGGTCAGTTGATCCTGACTGTCGCGCCCTGGCCGTGGATCTTCGGCGTTCTGGCCCTGGCCGGCAGCGCCTACATGATCTGGACGGCGATCCGCCTGCCCGAAACCCTTCACCCCTACGACCGCATGCCGATCCAGGTCGGACGCATCGCCGGGGCCTTCCGCCAGGCCCTGACCGAGCGTCAGTCCATCGGCTACACCCTGGCCATGACCTGCATCACCGGGGCCCTGTTCGGCTTCATCAACTCCAGCCAGCAGATATTCTTCGACGTATTCAAGGCCCCGCATCTGTTCACCACCGTGTTTGGCCTGGTCGCGGGCGGCATCGCCGTGGCGTCCCTGTTGAATGCGCGACTGGTCGAGAAACTAGGCTCTCGCCTGATCTCGCACACGGCCCTGATCGGCTTCATCGTCATGGCCTCCATCCATTCGGTAGTGAACCTGATGGGGCTGGAGACGATCTGGACCTTCGCGGTCCTGCAAGGCCTGACCATGTTCTTCTTCGGCTTCATCGCAGGCAATTTCGGCTCCATGGCCATGGAGAAGATGGGCCATATCGCGGGCACGGCCTCTTCGGCCCAGGGATTTATCTCCACGACCCTGGGGGCGACCTTCGGCTTCCTGATCGGTCAGCAGTTCAACGGCAGCGCCACGCCCATGACCCTGGGCTTCGTCGGCCTGGGTCTGCTGGCCATGACCTTCGTGCTGTTGGCCGAGAAAGGTCGACTGTTCACCGGACGAAACACGACTGCCGCCGCATCCGCCCCTTGATCTTTTCGCCTCCAGGAGGCGTTGTCCCCCGCGACAACGGTTTCTAGGAGATGCGTGATGGTCCGCCCACTGATGATGGTTTCGATGATGGCCCTGACAACGGCTTTGGGGGCGTGTCAGACGACAGGCGGGTCTGTGACCGATCCCGGTGCCATCGCAGCCGTCGCAGCGTCCGAGGCGATGACGCCCATCCCGCAGGACATTCACACCTATGCCCAGCCCAATATCGCGCGGGTTACCCACGTCGATCTGAACCTGACTGCAGACTTCGACAGCAAGAGCCTGTCGGGTACGGCCACACTCGACATCGCCGCCCAGCCGGGTGCGACCGAGATCGTGCTCGACGCCCGCAATCTGGACATCCGGTCGATCACCGACGCCGAGGGCCGCCCCCTGGGCTTTGCCGAGGGGCAGGACGACCCCATCCTGGGTCACGCCCTGACGGTGCAGATCGGTGACGCCCGCAAGATCGTCATCACCTATGCCACGCGCCCCGATGCGGCCGCCCTGCAATGGCTGACCCCGGCACAGACCGCAGGCGGCCAGCAGCCCTATATGTTCAGCCAGGGCCAGGCGATCCTGACCCGCACCTGGGTGCCGACCCAGGACAGCCCTGGCATCCGCCAGACCTGGGACGCCCGCATCACCGCGCCACGCGATCTGAAGGTGGTCATGAGCGGCAGGGCTTCGGGCCGCGCACCCATCGGGCCTGATCTGATTTCCTGGCGTTATGTCGAGACCAATCCGGTGCCGCCCTATCTGATCGCCATCGGCGTGGGCGATGTCGATTTCCAGGCCATCGATGAGCGGACGGGCGTCTGGACGGAGCCATCGCGCCTCGAGGCCGCCCATGACGAACTGGTCCCGACCGCCGCCATGGTCGATGCGGCCGAGGCGCTGTACGGCCCCTATCGCTGGGGCCGGTACGACCTGCTGGTCCTGCCGCCCTCCTTCCCGTTCGGCGGGATGGAAAACCCGCGCCTGACCTTCGCCACCCCGACCATCATCGCCGGCGACCGCTCGCTGGTCAGCCTGGTCGCGCACGAGCTGGCGCATTCCTGGTCCGGCAATCTGGTGACCAATGCGACCTGGGCGGACTTCTGGCTGAACGAGGGCTTCACCGTCTATTTCGAGAACCGCATCATGGAGGCAACGGAGGGACGCGACCGCGCCCTGATGCTGCAGTCCCTCGGTTGGGGCGATCTTCAGGACACCCTGGCCAGCCTGCCGCCCGCCGATACCCGGCTGAAGCTGGATCTGGCCGGACGCGACCCGGACGAGGGACTGACCGACATCGCCTATGAGAAGGGGGCCGCCTTCCTGCGCACCATCGAGCGCATCGTGGGTCGTGAGAAATTCGACGCCTGGCTGACCGGCTATTTCGAGCGCAATGCCTTCCGCCCCATGACGACCGAGCTGTTCCTGGAGGACATCCGCACCCATCTGGTCACGACGCGCGCGCTGGAGGACCAGCTGATGATGGATGCCTGGATCTATCAGCCCGGCATGCCGTCGAACTGGCAGCCGCCGGTGTCGGACGCCTTCGCCCCCGTCGATGCGGCGGCCCTGGCCTTTGCGGACGGCGGACCGGCTTCGGCCATTCCCTGGGCCAACTGGTCGACCCAGGAGCGCCAGCGCTTCCTGGCCTGGCGCCCGCCGGTTCCGCCCGCCTCGGGCCGCTGGTTCAGCGATGCCCAACTGGCCGATCTGGAGACGACCCTGAACCTGCGTCAGGAAGGCAATGCCGAACTGGTCTTCGCCTGGCTGGATATCGCGGTCCAGCATCGCTACCAGCCCGCCGTGCCGACCCTGGAGCGGTTCCTGACTACCCAGGGCCGCCGCAAATTCGTCCTGCCGTTGTTCACCACCCTGTGGGGTCAGGGCGACTGGGGCCGCCCGATCGCCACCCGCCTCTACGCCGAGGCGCGGCCGGGCTATCACCCCGTGACGACAAACTCGGTCGATGCCGTGGTGGGTCGCCCGCAGTAGGGGCGACCGCGCGAATCTAGGGGGCTACCTCGTCAACGTTGTCGATGGCTTCCGGCAGTGGGGCCATCGACACCTGCTCTGGCACGGAGAGCGGCCGGAATGGTGCGTCGGGGTTCAGCGCCGCTGTCTCCTCGAAGAACCGGCCCGGGCTCATCGACGGCTCGCGCCCCGTCGCCAGCCCCGCCATCCGGATCAAGTCGGCGATGAAGGTAATGCAGTTTCGGCGGCGCAGGTCGTAGGTCCACCCCTCCGGCCCGTTCCACCAGTCCGCTCGTGCACGGATGGCGGCATAGACTTCGTCGCTGACAGTCACGGTCAGATAGCCCTTGCCCTCGTCGATGTACCGGGCGTCCGGGCTGGCCACCACGCCGCGTCCGGAGACGAACAGCAGCTGCGGCCCGGGGCTGCGGGCGGTGAACCCGGCGGCCCAGTCCACCGGCTCGCCCGTCGCCTCCAGTGTGCCGGTCGCCTGCACATAGGCATGCGGAAACAGCAGATAGCCGCCCCGCACTCGAGCCCCGGGATGGGCATAGAAAGACAGGGTGACCTCGGCCAGGGCCGGTCCGGCCACACTCAGAAAGGCCAGGGCCAGCAACAGCAATCGCATCCGACACTCCTGATCCACGTCAGGTGTCAGCGTTCGGCAACTCCCATTCGTTCCGAACCGATGCGTCCTCATCGTCCGCGTGATGCAAGGCCAGCAGGGCAAAGGCCTCCGGTGCCAGCAGCCGCGACAGGGCCCACACGGCAGAGCCTCGAACCACTGGTGCCGGGTCCACCAGCAGCGGCTCGATCACCGACACCAGGGCCGGGTCACCGCTGTTGCCGATAGCGTACAGCACATTGCGGACAAACCGATCCCGCCCGATCCGCTTGACCGGGCTCTTTGAAAACAGCGCCCGAAAAGCCGCGTCGTCCAGTGTCGCCAGATCGGCCAGCCGCGGCGACACCAGCGCCTCTCGCGCCTTCACCCGCCCTTCATGGGCTTCCGACGCGAACTTGTTCCACGGACAAACGGCCAGGCAGTCGTCGCAGCCGTAGATCCGGCTGCCGGTCGCCGTGCGGAACTCCACCGGCCAGGGCCCGGCGAACTCGATGGTCAGATAGGACAGGCAACGCCGGGCATCCAGCTGGAACGGCGCGGGGAAAGCCTGCGTCGGGCAGGCATCCAGACAGGCGGTGCAGGAGCCGCAATGCTCTGTCTCCGGTGCATCCGGCGCGATCTCGGCGGCGCTCAGGATCACGCCCAGGAACAGCCAGTTGCCGTGGTCACGGCTCAGCAGATTGGTGTGCTTTCCCTGCCAGCCCAGGCCCCCCCGCTGGGCCAGCGGCTTCTCCATCAACGGCGCGGTATCGACGAAGACTTTCACGTCCTGCCCCGTCCGCGCCGCCACCTGACCGGCCAGGGTCTTCAGCCGCCCCTTCATGACCTCGTGATAGTCGTCGCCCCGCGCATAGACCGATATGTATCCTGCTCCCGGGTCGGCCATCTCCGGCAAGGGATCATGCCCCGGCCCGTAGTTGAGCCCCAGGACGATGGCCGTCCGCGCACCGTCCCACATGGCGGTGGGGTGGGCGCGCCGCTCCAGCGTTGTCTCCATCCAGCCCATGTCGCCATGCCGTCCCGCCTCGACGAAATGCGCCAGCCGCTCGCCAGCGCTCCAGGGCTCGGACGCCGAGGCGAACCGGCAGACGTCGAAACCCAGGGCGCTGGCGGCGGTGCGGATGGTGTCGCGGAAGTCGCCGGTCATGGCCGTCGTTTGGCCCCGCAGGCGCTAGAAGTCGAGGTCCACATAGTGGGGCGACGGGGCCACGCCCGGAAAGCGATCCGCCAACAACGGCCGGAACGATGGCCGTGACTTCAGTTTCATGTACCAGGTCTTCAGGCCCGGATAGGCCGCCCAGGCGATCTCGCCGAAGTAGTCCAGCACCGAGATGTGCGCGGCAGCGACCATGTCCGCCTGGCCGATACGGCGTCCGGCCAGGGCGTCGCGCTGGGACAGCAACTCTTCCAGCAGGGTCAGGTGGGTGCGGAGCGACTCGCGACCAGCGCGCAGGGCGCGGGCCTCGGGCGGTCCGAGACGCAGCAAGGGTTTTTCCATCCGCTCGTGCAGCAAGACGGCATTGACGTCGTCGGTGAACCGGCGGTCGAACCAGCCGATCAGGCGGCGGGTCTCGGCCCGCTCGGCGGCATCCGTAGGCATTAGGAAGTCGCCCTTGGCGCGATCCTCCAGCCAACCCAGAATGGCGGCGGGTTCGCATAGGGTCAGGGGACGGCCATGCTCGCTGACTTGCAGGACAGGCGGCATGCCGGACGGGTTCAGCGGACCGACCGGGCAATCGTCTTCCCACGGACGAACGGCCGTTTCGACCACCGCCACCTTGGCCTCGCCCAGCGCCAGGCGCACGCTTCGCGAGGCGGGGTCGAAGGCAAAATGATACAGGACGGGGTCCGACATCCGGCCCTTATGCGACCGGGGATGTTAAGCCCGCGTTAGCTATGCCGTTGTCCGGGCGCGAACGTCAGGCCCACGGACCCGTGCTGGCCGGTGCCATCGCCGCCGTATCGTCAGGCCGCGTGCGGCCGCGCGGATCGGCATGGATCAGGATGTCGGCTCCGGCGAAGGCGGCGCGCAGCCGATCCTCGGCCTCGACGACGATGTCATGGGCCGCGACCAGGGTCAGGCCGGGATCCAGATCGACATGCATCTGGATCATCAGCACGGTTCCAGCCATCCGGGTCCGCAACTGATGCAGGCCCGAGATGCGCGGATCGGCCAGGACGGCGGCGACGATGGCCTTGCGCTGATCCTCCGGCGCGGCACGGTCCAGCAGATGATCGGACGCGTTTCTCAGAATGCCGATCGCGCCCCAGAACAGCCAGACCGACACCACCAGCCCCGCCGCCGCATCCAGCCCCGGTGCCGACAGGAAAGTGCCGGAAATCACCCCGATCAAGACCACGCCATTGGCCGCCAGATCGCTGGCGTAGTGGGCGCGGTCAGCCGCGACGGCCAGCGACCCGCTGCGCCGCATGGCCCGCGACTGCATCCAGATCAGCCAGCCTGTCAAACCGATCGAGATCAGCATGACCACCACGCCCGCCACACCGGATGTAACCGGCTGCGGGTCGAACATGCGCTGGACGGCCTCGAAGCCGATGAAGACCGCCGAGGCGAACACCAGGCCCGACTGAACCAGAGCCGCCAGGGCCTCGCCCTTGCCGTGCCCATAGCGGTGATCGTCATCGGCGGGCGCGGCGGCCCAGCGCACGGCAAAGAAGGTCGCCAGAGATGCCACCAGATCCAGCGTCGAATCGGCCAGCGACGCCAGGATGGACACCGACCCCGACGCACCCAGGGCGAAGGCCTTCAATACGATCAGGACCACGGCCACGCCCACCGCCAGGCGGGTAATGTCACGGGTGACGATCTGTGCCTCGGACGAAGGGGTGGAAGTCATCGCTGCCTTGTCGCGGAAAGCAGACGCGCTGCCAAGGTGACGTGGTGCCACGAGGTGCAATCGACGGCTCGCCTATCCGGTGCAGTCTGGCTAAAGGCTGGGCGGCGGCGCACGTGCCGCGACAAGAGGCTGACGGCATCATGGCGGACTGGATCGCAGCGATCATCCTGGGCATCGTCGAGGGGCTGACCGAGTTCATCCCCGTCTCCTCGACTGGCCACCTGCTGCTGCTGGGCCACTTCCTGGGCTTCGAGAGTGAGGGCAAGACCTTCGAGATCGTGATCCAGCTGGGGGCCATTCTGGCGATCGTGACGGTCTATTTCCAGCGCCTCTGGGCCCTGGCCACGCGCTGGCCGCACGATCCGAAGGCGCGGCATTTCATCCTCGGCGTCCTGCTGGCCTTTCTGCCGGCAGCCTTCGCCGGGGTGTTTCTGTACGATTTCATCAAGGCGGTCCTGTTCGAGACGCCGACCGTCGTCTGCATCGCCCTGATCGTCGGGGGTGTCCTGCTGCTGCTGCTGGACCGGATGAAGAAGGTCCCGACCTATCTGGATGTGAACACCTATCCGATGCGGGTCTACGGCCTGATCGGCCTGTTCCAGTGTCTGGCCCTTGTTCCCGGCGTTTCGCGCTCGGGTGCGACCATCGCGGGCGGCCTTCTGCTGGGCACAGACAAGCGATCGGCGGCCGAGTTCACCTTCTTCCTGGCCTTGCCGACCATGGGCGGGGCCGTCGCCTATGACCTGTTCAAGAGCTGGAGCGATCTGGACTTCAGCGACTTCGGCCTGATCGGCCTGGGCTTCGTCGTCGCCTTCGTGACGGCCCTGTTCGTGGTGCGATTCCTGCTGGACTTCGTCAGCCGGCACGGCTTTGCGCCCTTCGCCTGGTGGCGGATCGTGGTTGGCGTGATCGGCCTGGGCCTGATCTGGGGCGGAGTGGGCTGACCCTAGACCGGCGTGGTCTTCACCGGGGCCGAGGCGAACTGGCCTCCATCGCGATAGCGCCACAGATAGGAGGCGGCGATCGCCTCCACGCCAGTCGGCTCGATACCCAGGGCCGACAGACCCTCGGCGCTGTCGGCGACGACATTGTCGGTCTCCAGCAGAACGACCTGATCGCGCGTCAGGACCGGAGGGATGCCGACCATGGTGCTGAGCTGGGCCATGCCGCCGATCATCTTGGCGATCGGGAACGGCAGAGGGATCAGACCGCGTGACGGACGATAGGTCTCGCGCAGAACCAGTTTCAGCAGATCCTCGAACGTCATGACCGCCGGTCCGCCCAGTTCGAAGGTGCGGCCCGCCGCTTCGCGCAACGAGACGGCACGCGCCACGGCCTCGGCCACGTCGCCGACATAGACCGGCTGGAACTTCGTCTGGCCGCCACCGATCAAGGGCAGAGCCGGGGCGAACTGTGCCATGCGGGCGAACTGGTTCAGGAAGTTGTCGCCAGCCCCAAAGACGATGGAGGGGCGCACCACGACCGCATCGGGCTTGGCCACGCGCACGGCCATCTCGGCCTCGGCTTTCGTCCGCGCATAGTCGGACGCGCCTTCCGGATTGGCTCCGATGGCCGACATCTGGACGAGGCGATCGACCCCCGCCGCCGCACAGGCCTCGGCGATGATGCGCGAGGTATCGACATGCATGACCTCGAAACTGCGCTTGCCGCTTTCGTAAAGGATACCGATCAGATTGACGGCGGCATCGGCACCTTTCAACGCGGCGGCGACGTCGTCGGGCCGCGTCGCGTCACAGCGGACGGCGACGATCTGGCCGACGTCACCCTGAGGCTTGAGGTCATAGGCGCGATCGGGGCGGCGCACGGCCACTCGCACCCGCCAGCCACGACGGGCCAGCGCACGGACCACCTGACTGCCGACGAAGCCGGAGCCGCCGAAGACGGTGACCAGGCCGGGGGTGACTTCGTTCATGGCGAACTGCTCCGAGGACGACGCGAAACCGGGCGGACATATCTGGCCGAACCCTTGCTGCGCCGGGGATTAGACGATGCGCCCGCCGCTCGCAACGCAATCGGATGAAAACCCTGTTGACCCGCCCCGGACCCTGCCTTAAGGGTCCGCGCCTTCCAGATGGAAACGCGCCCCGGCGCGGCGACATCCGGGCCCAGGTGGCGGAATTGGTAGACGCGCTGGCTTCAGGTGCCAGTGATAGAAATGTCGTGGAGGTTCGAGTCCTCTCCTGGGCACCAATCATTCGAACGGCGTCGCATCGAAAGGTGCGGCGCCGTTTTCGTTTCCGGCCTTCACTGACGACATCTCTGCCTATCGCCTCAAAGCCCCGGCTGGTTTACGGGAAGGTATGACCGTCTATCTGCATCAGGGCGACCTGCCCGACGACCTGGACCTGGGCCCCGAGGTCGCGATCGATTCCGAGACTATGGGCCTGCGCTTTCGCCGCGACCCGCTGTGCGTGGTCCAGCTGTCGTCCGGCGATGGCGACGCCCACGTCGTGCGCCTGAACCGCCCCGCCTATGACTGTCCAAACCTGAAGCGGGTGCTGACCGATCCGGCAGTGACCAAGATCTTCCACTTCGGGCGCTTCGACATCGGCATGTTCCAGCTGCATCTGGGAGTCGAGACCCGGCCCGTCTACTGCACCAAGATCGCCTCCAAACTGGCCCGCACCTATACGGACCGGCATGGTCTGAAGGATGTCGTGCGCGAGATGGTCGGCGTCGATCTGTCCAAGGCCCAGCAGTCCAGCGACTGGGGCAATGCCGAGCTGACGCAGGCCCAACTCGATTACGCCGCCTCTGATGTCCTTTATCTGCACGCCGCCAAGACGCGGCTGGACATGATGCTGGAGCGCGAGGGACGCACCGAGCTGGCCCGCAAATGCTTCGACTTCCTGCCGACGCGGTCCGCCCTGGATCTGGCCGGCTGGGACGAGATGGACATCTTCGCGCACACTTGATGACCCCCTCCGACGACATTCGCGATCAGGATGACGAGGCCCGCGTCGCCGCGACGGCTGCGGCCTTTCGCGCGCGCTCGCGCCGGGTTCGTCTGCTGCGGCGGGTGCTGCCGGTCGTCATTCTGGTGCTGGCGGGCGGCACCATCAGCTGGATCGTCCTGCGCACCGTCATGTCGGACGTCGAACGCCAGGCCGGGGCCAGCAATGAGGTCCGCCTGGACAACCCGATGTTCCACGGTCAGGACGCGGAGGGTCGCAGCTTCGTCATCGGGGCCAAGGGCGCGATCCGCGATCCAGCGACGGGCCGTTTCCGCCTTGTCGGTCCTGCGCTGAGGCTGAACCTGGGCGGCCGCAAGGTAACAGAACTGACCGCTGACGGCGGCACCTACGACCAGGTGGCCAAGACCGTCACCATCGGCCCCAATGTGCGGATTGCCGACGGCGGCTCGGGCTTCACGATGATCACGCCAGAGGCTGTGGTCGACACCTCGACCGGCATCGTGACAGGCAACAAGGGCGTTCAGGGCACAGGCCCCCTTGGAACCATCAACGCTTCGTCCTATGCCATTTATGAACAGGGTGACCGGGTCGTGTTCAGCGGCACGGGCGATAACAAGGTGCGCGGGACCTTCAACCCGTCGCGTTCGGATCCATGAGCATGACCAGACCCCTCACCGCCGCAGCCATCGTCTTGCTGGCCGCCCTAGGCGTCCCGACCCTGGGCGATGCCCAGACAGCACCGAACAACGCCGATGCACCGATCGCCTGGTCGTCCGACGACGTTCAGTATGAGGGCGACACCCTGACCTTGATCGGGCGGGCCGAACTGATCCAGGGCCAGAACCGACTGCGCGCCGACCGGCTGGCCGGCTTCAGCCAGACCAGCGACAGCCGTATGGAAGCGACCGGCAACGTCTATTTCGTCACGCCGGACCAGACGATCCGCGGCGACCGCGCCGTCTATACAACTGGCAACGACACCATCGTGGTCACGGGCGACGTCATCCTGACGCAAGGGCAGAACGTCGCCACCGGATCGCGCCTGACCTACAATACCCGCACGGAATCGGCGCGGCTGGAAGGCGGCTCCAACGGTCGCGTTCAGGGCGTTTTCTACCCCAGCAGCACGGGGAACTGAGCCTAGCGGCTCGGCTTGACGCATGGCGCGCAAGGAACTGTCAGCCCTGAATGTGCTGGAGACGCCGCAAGCGGTGGACGACGCACCTGCGCCCGAAGCGACCAAAGGGCTGCGCGTCCGGAATATCGCCCGCGCCTTTGGCCAGCGTAAGGTCGTGCAGGACGTGTCGCTGGATGTTCAGCGCGGTCAGGTCGTCGGCCTGCTGGGGCCCAATGGTGCGGGCAAGACCACCTGTTTCTACATGATCACCGGCCTGATCCCGCCGGACAGCGGCTCCATCTGGCTGGATGGCGAGGATGTGACCGCCCAGCCGATGTATCAGCGCGCGCGCATGGGCCTTGGCTATCTGGCGCAGGAAGCCTCCATCTTCCGCGGCATGACGGTCGAGCAGAACGTCCGCGCGGTTGTCGAACTGCATCACACAGGCAGCAAGGCCATCGCCGACGAGACCAGCCGACTGTTGAACGAGCTACGCATCGACCACCTGCGCCATGCCCCCGCGTCCGGCCTGTCCGGCGGGGAGCGGCGCCGTTGCGAGATCGCGCGCGCGCTGGCGGGCAAACCCAGCTTCATGCTGCTGGACGAACCCTTTGCCGGCATCGACCCCCTGGCCATCGCCGACATCCGTCAGGTCATCCGCTATCTGGCGGGCCAGGGCATCGGCGTGCTGATCACAGACCACAATGTACGCGAGACCCTGGAAATCATCGACCACGCCTCGATCATCTCCGGCGGCTCGGTCCTGTTCGAAGGCAAGGCCGAAGACGTGATCCGCGACCCCGAAGTGCGCCGGGTCTATCTGGGCGACATGTACGGCTGACGGCCTGTTTTGCTATCGGGCCCTTCACCACGCCGTGACTCCACATTCGCCGAACGCCGTGTCATCCTCGCCACATCAGGGAGGCGACGATGGCCGTCAGAAATACCCTTTTGAAAAGCCAGGCCGGGGTCCGGCTGGAATTGCTGGAACGCATCAACGCGCATGGCGCGGTGCTGAAGGCTGAGTATCGGCTGAGGTCTCTACGTCCCGTCCGCCTGCCCAGGCTGACCAGTCTGGAAGCGGCAGAGGACGCCTATGATCTGGAAGTGGTCGGCTGCCTGATGGACCCGGTCGTGCAGGACATGATCCAGCGGGGCGCGGCCGAGTTTGGCTGAGGCGGTAGCCGCTCGTTAACCGGTCCGGCCACAAGGTGGCCACAGCAAGTTTCGGGCCACGTCGGTCACGGACGGCGGGGGACAGGTTCCAGGTGCTCGGACAAAGGCTGGATATTCGGCAGGGCCAGGGTCTGGTCATCACGCCCCAGTTGCAGCAGGCGATCAAGCTGTTGCAACTGTCCAACCTGGAGCTGGACGCCTTCGTCGAGGCCGAGCTGGAAAAGAACCCCCTGCTTCAGCGCGAGGACGGCGAGCCCGGCGGTGAGGCCGAGGTGCCTTCCGAAAGGGCGGCCGATCGTGACACTACGGAAATGACCTTCGACGAGGGTCGGGTCCAGGACGCAGACCGCACCCTGGATGCCCGCTCCGATGACGTCTACGGCGACGCCAGTCCCGGAGAGCGCACCGGCGATCGAATGGAGGACGTCGGCACTGGCGAAGCCCAGCCCGGCCTGAACGACTGGTCCCGCGCCGGATCGGGCGGTGGCCTGCCCGACGGCGAAGGCCGCGAACAGCCCGACACCCGCGACGCGACCCTGTGGGAACATCTGCAGATGCAGGCGTCCCAAGCGGGGTTCTCCGCCTCAGACCACGCCATCGCCCTGACCCTGATCGATGCGGTGGACGAGGGCGGCTATCTGCGTGGCGAGCTGGCCGAGATTTCAGATCGTCTGGGTGTATCGCTGGATCGGATCGAGGCCGTTCTGGCGACCTGTCACGGGTTCGAGCCGACCGGGATCATGGCGCGGTCGGTGCCCGAGTGTCTGAAGCTGCAACTGATCGAGCGCAACCGGTTCGACCCGGCGATGGATTGCCTGCTGGAAAATCTCGATCTGCTGGCCCGGCGCGATCTGACGGCGCTGAAGAAGGCCTGCGGTGTCGATGCCGAGGACATGGCCGAGATGATCGCCGAGCTGAAGGCCCTAACGCCGCGGCCTGGCGCAGGCTTCGGCGGCGAACCGGCCCAGACCGTCATTCCCGACGTCCATGTGCGCGCCGATCCTGCGGGCGGCTGGAAGGTCGAGCTGAACGCCGACACCCTGCCCCGTCTGATCATGGACAAGCGCTATCACGGCGTGGTCCAGGCGGGCGCGCGGTCCGATACCGAAAAGACCTTCGTCGCCGAATGCGCCGCCCAGGCCAGCTGGCTGGTCAAGTCGCTGGACCAGCGGGCCAAGACGATCCTGAAGGTATCATCCGAGATCGTGCGCCAGCAGGACGCCTTTCTGGCCTTCGGCGTCGAGTTCCTGCGGCCGCTGAACCTCAAGACCGTCGCCGACGCCATCGGCATGCATGAAAGCACCGTCAGCCGCGTCACCTCGAACAAATATGTCTCCACCCCGCGCGGGGTGTTCGAGCTGAAATTCTTCTTCACGGCCTCCATCCAGTCGTCCGACGGCGGGGCCACGCACTCGGCCGAAGCCGTCCGTCATCGGATCAAGGCCATGATCGACAACGAGACGCGTGACGGCGACATCCTGTCGGACGATCGGATCGTCGAGATCCTGAACGAAACCGGGATCGACATCGCCCGCCGCACCGTAGCCAAATATCGGGAAGCCTTGAGGATTCCGTCCTCGGTCGAGCGCAAGCGGATGGGCCGAACCGGCTAGTTGATCGCGCAAGCGTGACCGTGAAATCGTCGTTCGGCGTTGACACCAAAATCAGTCGGGCGCGTTCTGTCGGGTATGCAAATCCAGGTAAGCGGAAAGCGTGTGGATGTCGGCGAAGCGTTAGGCTCGCGCATCTCCCAGGAACTCGAAGACGGGATCGGCAAGTATTTCGAACGAGGGGCACAGGACGCTGAGGTCGTCGTCTCCAAGGACGGATACGGCTTCAAGGTGGATTGCTGGGTCCGCCTGGCGTCGGGCGAGGCCATCGTCACCAGTGGCAGCGGTGGTGATGCGCACGCAGCCTTCTCTGACTCGCTCGAGAAACTCGAAAAGCGTGTCCGTCGCTATAAGCGCCGCCTGAAGGATCACCACATCGGACCCAAGGGCCTCTCGCCCGAAAAGACCGAAAATGCCGCCCGTGACGTGGCGCGTAGCATCGTCCTGCGCAATCCTGACGAGGTCGAGGACGATGCCTTTGGCGAGGCCGGACGCCCGGACGAGCCTCCGCCCATTGGCATGGTCATTGCCGAAACTCAGGCCGAAATCCGCACCATCACCGTGGGCCGGGCTGTTCTGGAGCTGGATATGACGGGCTACCCGCTGGTGCTGTTCCGCAATGCGGCCCACGGCGGACTATCGGTCGTGTATCGGCGCCCGGACGGCAACGTCGGATGGATAGACCCCGAGCGCACGACCGGTCTGAACGGTCACGCCAAGGCGAACGGGGCTAGCGCCTAAGCTTTCAAATCGGCGGTGGGTGGTCTAAGGGCCGCCCACCGCCCTTCTGTTCGTGGTCGAGTTTCGGGACGTCGCGTCTAATGGATATCGCACAACTGCTGGCGACCGATGGTGTCGTCCTGCGTTCGGGCGCATCGTCCAAGCGGCAAGCCCTGCACACAGTGGCCGACACAGCCGCCCGTGTGTTGGGCCTGAACGAAAACCGTGTTCTTGAGTCCCTGCTCGAACGCGAGGCTTTGGGATCGACGGGTCTTGGCTCCGGCGTTGCCGTGCCCCACGCACGCGTAGAGGGTCTGGAGCGGATCGTCGCCGTCTTTGTCCGTCTGGACACGCCTGTGGCCTATGATGCGGTGGACGACCGTCCTGTCGACCTGATCTTTGCCCTGTTCGCCCCACCAAGCGATGGTGCCGAACATCTGAGGGCTTTGGCTGCCGCCTCGCGCGCCCTGCGCTCGTCAGAGATGCGCCAGCAGCTTCGTCAGGCCCACACTGCAGATGCCATCCGGGCCTTGTTCGTCAGGGACACAGTTCCCGCCACAGCGGCCTGACCACGCCCACGGATTTTAGTGAACGGACACCGGCTCCAGTTCGTGGGCCACGGCAGCGGCAAAGGCCGTCTCCCGATCGATCATGACGGCCAGACGTTCGCCGTCCGCACCGTGAACGGCGTACAAGGTGGATTCCGGATCGATGCTCACATCGTCCACCACATTGACGCGGGCATCGGCCAGAAGGTCGGCGGCGCTGATCTCGCGCACATACACCAGGTCGGGCGCACCCAGGCCGGCGAAATCTTCCTTTGTCATTCTCATGGGCGTCATCTGACCGCCTCCTCAACGCTACAATGCCCCAGAAGGGCGAAAGGTTCGGCCCCACTGTCGGCGACCGGACATGAACGACGGCTGTCAGCCCGTCGTGATGGGAATTTGTCGCACCGCATGGGTGCCCTCGGGGCGGCTCATGTCGACATGCAACAGGCCGTGTTCCAACCGGGCCTCATCGATCTCCAGCCCGTCAGCCAGGACGAAACTGCGAACGAAGCCACGCCCGGCGATGCCCCGGTGCAGGAAGGCTTGATCGGCCTGCGCAGAGGCTTCGCGCTTGCCCGCAATGGTCAGCTGTCGACCTTCGACGGTGACGGTCAGATCGTCCGGGCCGAATCCAGCCACGGCCAAGGTAATGCGCACCGCCCGCTCACCCCGCTGTTCGACGTTGTAGGGCGGATAGCTGTCGGCGGCGGCACGCGCGGCGCGGTCGATCTGGGCCCGGGTGTGATCGAAGCCCAGCAGAAACGGGCTGTCGAACAATATGGTGCGTGTCGTCATCCTGATCCGGTCCTTGCGAAAGCGACCCAGCCGTAACCGTCCCCCGAAACCGGCGAGACTATCGACTGCGCCTTACAGATGGGATGTCGGGTGCTGTTCATCAAGCGCCTGATCGCCGGCACAATGGCACATATGGAAAAGGCCGCTTCCTTGAGGGAAGCGGCCTTTATGGTGGAGCTTAGCGGAGTCGAACCGCTGACCTCTTGCATGCCATGCAAGCGCTCTACCAGCTGAGCTAAAGCCCCGATCTGAAGCCAATGGCTTTTCGAAAGGACCGTCGCAGAAGCAAGATGCCCTGCGGCGAGGCGGCGGAACCTATGTCAGGGCCTGATTGCGATCAAGCCCGTATTCCGCATTTATTTTCAGGGTCGCCGGACGGTCGCGAAACCGTCCGGCAGCCGCCGAAAAATCAGTCTTCGTCCTTGCTGGGCGGACGGATCTCGTCTTCGAAATTGTCGTCGTCCTCGTCCTCGATGAAGGGGACGGAGTCGTCGTCGTCATCGTCGTCGGCCAGAACATCGTCGTCGTCGCTGGCTTCACCCATGCCGGACTCTTCGGTGGGATCGACCGGCGTTTCGTCGTCGTCGTCGTCCGGCGTCAGGATCGGCTCGTGGCCTTCCTGGTCGATTTCGGGTGTTGCGACGGTTTCGTCTTCCTCGTCGTCCTCGTCACCGTCGACCTTCTTGTCCTTGACCTGATCCTCGGCTTCGTCGTCGGCGGGATAGCCGGCCGGGCGACCGCGACGGTTGCGCAGTTTCAGCGCTTCCTCGGGATCGAATTCGGTCGCGCATTTGGGGCAATGAGCCGGGCGACGGCCCAGATCATAGAATTTGGCCTGGCAGTTCGGGCAGACCTGCTTTTGGCCCAGTTCGGGATTGGCCACGGGAATAGACCTTTGGCGGGAGTGGGAAATCGGGCGGCTCCCTTGCCACCCCTTGGCCCCACTGTCAAAAGCCATCTCCGCGCGCCCGCGCCGCAAAGCCTGTCACGGAGACCGCCGGGTGACGACAACCTTCCATCTGACCGTCCGTCCCGGCCCTTCCCTGAACGGGTCCGTGCGGGCTCCAGGCGACAAGTCCATTTCGCACCGGTCGCTGATCCTGGGGGCCATGGCGACCGGTACGACCGAAATCGAAGGCCTGCTTGAAGGCGAAGACATCCTGGCCACCGCCCGCGCGGTCGAGGCTTTCGGCGCTACGGTCACACGATTGGGAGCGGGTCGTTGGCGGGTCGAAGGCCGAGGAGGCTTCGTGACACCCGATCAGATCATCGACTGCGGCAATGCCGGGACGGGTGTGCGGCTGCTGATGGGGGCGGCGGCGGGCTATCCGATCACGGTGACCTTCGACGGCGATGCGAGCTTGCGGAAACGGCCAATGAAGCGGGTCACAGGGCCGCTGGCCGAGATGGGTGCGTATCTGGACTGGCAGGCCGAGGAAGACCGGTTGCCCGTCACCCTGTCGGGCGGGTCATTGAACGCCATCGACTATGAGCAGACCGTCGCCTCGGCTCAGATCAAGTCCGCCATCCTGCTGGCCGGACTGAATGCGTCGGGCACGACCACCGTGACAGAACCGGAAAAGAGCCGCGATCACAGCGAGCGCATGCTTCGGGCCTTCGGGGCCGAGGTGGACGTCGAGCCGATCGGCGGCGGCTGGCGCGTCTCACTGAAAGGTGGCCAGAGGCTGACCGGCACCGCCGTGTCCGTGCCCGGCGATCCGTCGTCGGCGGCGTTTCCTCTGGCAGCGGGACTGATCGTGCCGGGCGCCGAGGTGACGGTCGAGGGCGTCATGCTGAACCCCCTGCGCACCGGTCTGTTCGACACCTGGTTAGAGATGGGGGCCGACCTGACCATCGCCAATCGCCGCAGCAGTGGCGGCGAGGAGGTGGGTGACATCACCGCCCGCCATTCGCGCCTCAAAGGTATCGCGGTACCGGAGAGCCGAGCCGCCTCCATGATCGACGAATACCCCATCCTGGCCGCCACCGCCGCCTTTGCGGAGGGGGCCACCGTCATGCGCGGGATCGGCGAGATGCGCGTCAAGGAAAGCGACCGCATCGCCCTCATGGCGGCGGGTCTGACGGCCTGCGGCGTGAAGGTGCAGGAAGAGCCCGAGGGGTTCATCGTCACCGGCGGACCGGTCCGGGGCGGTGCGACCGTGACCACCCACGGCGATCACCGCATCGCCATGAGCCATCTGGTGCTCGGCCTGGCCGCGCAAGCCGCCGTCACCGTCGACGAACCCGGAATGATCGCCACCAGCTTCCCCGGCTTCGTCGAGATGATGCAGGGCTTGGGTGCAAACATGGAGGCCGCATGATGTGGAAACCCAACAGGATCGATCCGCCCGTCCACACCCGCCCCAAGTCGAAGGGCCGACTGGCCCTGGACGCTGTTCTGTTCCTGGCGGCAGCCGGCGTCGTGGCCTGGGCGGGGCTGCGTGACATCTTCAACGGGCGGCTGACGGTACAGCGCGGTCCGGATGTGCTGCTGACCGATCAGCCGGGTGCGTTCTGGAGCCTGCTGGTCGTTCACATCGTGATCGTCCTGATATGCCTGGCCGTTAGCGCCCTGGCGGCACGTGCCCTGTTGAAGGCCCGCCCATGAGTTTGATCATCGCCGTCGACGGCCCTGCTGCCTCGGGCAAGGGCACCATCGCCGCACGGTTGGCGGCACACTACGGCCTGCCGTTTCTGGATACCGGCCTATTGTACCGCGCCGTCGGCATGGGCGTCATGGCCAGCGGCGCTTCGCTGGACGATGCCGGGGCGGCCGAGGCCGTAGCCCGGAAACTGGATGCTGCCCACCTGTCGGACGACGCGCAGTTGACCACAGGCAAGGCCGGAGAGGCCGCCAGCCGCATCGCCGGCTACCCCGGCGTGCGAGCGGCCCTGCTGGAACTCCAGCGCGAGTTTGCGGCCCAGGCGGGCGGCGCAGTGCTGGACGGACGCGACATCGGCACGGTCATTGCCCCCCATGCCCCGGCCAAACTTTATGTCACCGCCACGCCCGAGGTGCGCGCCACGCGGCGCTGGAAACAGCTGACGGCGCGCGGCGACGCCATCGCCTATGAGGACATGCTGGCCGATATTCTGAGACGCGACGAGCGGGACGCCGGTCGCGGCGCGGCCCCCATGGTCCAGGCCGAGGACGCGGTCTTGCTGGACACGACCGAAATGGATATAGAGGCGGCCTTCGATGCGGCCCGCCGTATCGTCGAGGCGGCGCGTGTCCGGTCGGGTCTCTAGGGGGCTCTCGGCAAATCCAGCGCTCCCAACCTCGGCTTCCGCGGGCGATCGGGTCATCTGGCCCCGTGTCGCAATGATCGACCCCTGTTCAACCTTCACCTCGCGCGGGGCCATTCGGTCACGCGCCACAACCGTTAGAAACCGCATCACTGCATGACTGATACGCTCACCCCTACCCGCGACGACTTCTCCGCCCTGCTTGACGAAACCCTTCAGGGCCGCGACCTCGGCGAAGGCCAGGTCGTTCACGGCCGCGTCGTCGGCATCGAGAAAGACATCCTGATCATCGACGTCGGTCTGAAGACCGAAGGCCGAATCCCGGCCCGCGAGTTCGGCATCGGCGAAGGCGCCGTCATTCCGAAGCTCGGCGACAATGTCGAAGTCTACCTCGAGCGCGTCGAGAACGCCCTGGGTGAAGCCGTCATCAGCCGCGACAAGGCTCGCCGCGAAGAAGCCTGGACCCGTCTGGAAGTCGTGTTTGCCGAAGGCGTGCCGGTCAACGGCGCCATCATCGGTCGCGTCAAGGGCGGCTTCACCGTCGACCTGGGCGGCGCTTCCGCCTTCCTGCCCGGTTCGCAGGTCGACATCCGCCCGGTGCGCGACGTCGGTCCGCTGATGGGCAAGGAACAACCTTTCGCCATCCTGAAGATGGACCGTCCGCGCGGCAATATCGTCGTCTCGCGTCGTGCGATCCTGGAAGAAGCCCGCGCCGAACAGCGCACGGAGCTGGTCGGCCAGCTGCAAGAGGGTGAAGTCCGCGAAGGCGTGGTCAAGAACATCACCGACTACGGTGCGTTCGTGGATCTGGGCGGCATCGACGGCCTGCTGCACGTGACCGACATGTCGTGGAAGCGCGTCTCGCACCCGTCGCAGGTTCTCGCCGTCGGCGACACCGTCAAGGTTCAGGTCGTCAAGATCAACCCGGACACCCAGCGCATCAGCCTGGGCATGAAGCAGCTGCAGACCGACCCGTGGGACGGCGTGGAAGCCAAATATCCGGTTGGTGCCAAGATGAGCGGCCGCATCACCAACATCACCGACTACGGCGCCTTCGTGGAGCTGGAAGCCGGTGTCGAGGGCCTGGTGCACGTCTCGGAAATGTCCTGGACCAAGAAGAACGTCCACCCGGGCAAGATCGTCTCGACCTCGCAGGAAGTCGACGTCGTGGTTCTGGATGTCGACGCCTCCAAGCGCCGCATCTCGCTGGGCCTGAAGCAGGCTCAGGACAATCCGTGGGATGCCTTCGTGGCCGCCAACCCGATCGGCTCGACCGTCGAGGGCGAGGTCAAAAACGCCACCGAGTTCGGCCTGTTCATCGGCCTGGACAACGACATCGACGGCATGGTGCACCTGTCCGACCTGGACTGGAACGTCTCGGGCGAAGAAGCCATCCAGCGCTACCGCAAGGGCGAAACCGTCAAGGCCAAGGTCCTGGACGTTGACGTCGAAAAAGAACGCGTCTCGTTGGGCATCAAGCAGCTGGGCGGCGACCCCGTCGGCGAGGGCGATGTCTACAAGAAGGGCCAGCAGGTCACCGTCACCGTGACGGCGGTGGAAACCGGCGGCCTGGAAGTCAAGTTCGGCGAGGATGACGCCCCGGTGTCCTCCTTTATCCGCAAGTCCGACCTGTCCCGCGACCGCAACGAGCAGCGCACCGAGCGCTTCTCGGTCGGCGATCGTGTGGACGCCATGGTCACCGGAATCGACAAGGCCTCGCGCCGCGTCTCGGTGTCGATCAAGGCCCTGGAAATGAAGGACGAAGCTGCGGCCATCGAACAGTTCGGCTCCTCCGACTCGGGCGCTTCGCTGGGCGACATCCTGGGTGCCGCCCTGCGCGAGAAGGCCGGTTCCAAGGAGTAGTCTCCGACCGACCTGACCGCGAGGGCTTCTGGCCCGAGTTGTAGGCCAAAGTCGGCCTCAAGCAGCGAAAGCCCGCGGCTTGAGCATTAGGCCAAAAAAGAACGAGGCGGCGGGAGCGATCCCGCCGCCTTTTTCGTGTCCACCCCTTCCCTTCGGGCGTATTGTTGTGACTAATGATCGACTTGGCCCGTTCAAGCGGTCCGATCCACTGACTGAGGCGGGGGCCTTGCCGTGATCAAATCCGAGCTGATCGAGAAACTCGCCGCGGAGAATACCCATCTCACGCATGCCGAGGTCGAGCGGGTGGTCAATGTCGTCCTGGGCCGGATGGTCGATTCCCTGGGATCGGCGGGCCGCGTCGAACTGCGCGGCTTCGGGGCCTTTTCGGTGCGCAGCCGCCCGGCCCGCGCCGGTCGCAACCCCCGCACGGGTGAGGCCGTGGACGTGCCGGCCAAGGCGGTCCCCTTCTTCAAGAGTGGCAAGGAGCTGCGCGAGCGGCTGAACGCCTCAGGCGACGCCTGACCTTCTGACATCAAAGGACGACCTCATGGGCATCGGCACCGAGTTCAAGGAATTCATCGCACGCGGCAACGTCGTCGATCTGGCGGTCGGCGTCATCATCGGCGCGTCCTTCGGCAAGATCGTCACCAGCCTGGTCGAACAGGTGGTGATGCCGCCGATCGGCCTTTTGCTGGGCAAGGTCGACTTCAGCAATCTGGAATGGGTGCTGGTCGCCGAAAACCCCGCGACCGAGGAGATCGAGAAGGTCGCCATCCAGTACGGGGCCTTCATCAACACCCTGATCCAGTTCCTGATCGTGGCCTTCGTGATCTTCCTGGTGGTCAAGGCGATCAACAAGCTGCGCCGCAAACAGGCGGAAACGCCGGCCGAACCGGCGGCACCGACCACCAGCGAGGCCCTGCTGACCGAAATCCGCGACGCCCTGAAATCGCGCCCGCTGAACTAGGACGTCAGGCGCGCGAGGGGCTGGACGACACTGGCACCCAGGATCGGATGCGTCCGGCGACCCTGGCATCCAACGGCAGGGGCCGCAGGCAGATCGCATAGTCGGAATCGAACGGCGTGGGCGACCACAGCTCGGGCGACGGGGCATCCTCGGCGAAGCGGATGTGACAGTGGCCCCAGCCGCCCTCACGCGCGGCGCTTTGAGCCCAGTTGCCCAGCCGCGTCAGCATCTGCGGACTGACCACCTGCATCCGCACCTTGGCGGCACCCAGCGGACGCGCCGCATCGGTCAGAGCCTTCATCAGGGCGGGAATAGCCTCGTCGTCCCAGGCCAGGGCTTCGAGGTCGATGATCTCCAGCACCGGCACTTCGATGATGTTCGACTTGGCCATCTGGGCCATCGCATAGCCCGTGATCACATCGCCGCGCCTGAAGGCCAGCAGCAGGGGAGGCGTGGTCATGTCCGGATCAGCCAGCCGCCATTTCATCATGGCCGGGCTGCGGTCAGCGAGTAGACGCCCCTCACGGCCCAGGGCCTGCTGGAACCGGTCGTAAGGTGACCCCTCGCCGATCCGGCTCAGGATCGATACGCCGGGCGGCAGGCGCAGACGTGGCACCCGCCCCAGGCGGTCGTTCATCAACTGCTCGCCCATGCGGACCACCATGTCCGGCGCGACGCGATGAAGTTGGCGCAGTCCGCGACCTATCGCCAGGGCCGGAAGGTCTATCCGCCAGCTCAGCTTCAGCGCATGGGTCTGTTCGGGCCAGGGCCGCATACCCAGCCGGCCGTACAGGGGCTGAGACTTGGGGTTGGCATTGAAGGTATAGGTGGCGAACACCCGGGGCTGAGCCAGGAAGGTGCGGATGATACGATGCGCCACCCCGCGCACCTTCGGCGAGGCAATGATCGAAAAGCCCGTCGCCGCATGAAGCTGTCGATCACCCACCCGAAATCGATGGATCAGATTGCCCACGTGGGCAGCAGGCAGGCCGTCGGGACCGTCGACGACCCAGCCCGCGACGGCGTCGATTTCCGATCTTGCGGGATTGGCATGCAGCCACCGCCACCCCGCCAGGGACCGCGTCGGCCAGCCCACGCCCTTGTGAAGGGTCTGGATGGCGGGATAGTCGGCCTCTGTGACCGCCCGGATCGACACGACGCAGCTCCGTCTCATTCTGGGCCTGACCGGCCCTTGCAGGCGCAGCCTTGCACAGACCGCGCCAGAGAGACTATCCGGAGTTGTTTTTATACAATCTGAACGAGCACCTTAGCTGTTTCGCTCATAGGCCCATTTCCAGAGGCGATAGACGCCCATGGGGACGAAGCCGAGGACGAGAGCTCCGGCCAGTGCTGGCCAGAACCCCCCCTCGATCCAGGCGCCAGTCAGCCCCGCGCCGATCCCCGCCAGGGGCGGACCCAGCCAGGGCAGCCAGCCCGGTGGCGGCCCTTTCATTCAGGCATCGACCTTGATCACACCCCGACGGATCTGGTCCAGCTCGATGGAATCGAACAGGGCCTGGAAGTTGCCGTTGCCAAAGCCCTCGTTGCCCTTGCGCTGGATGATCTCGAAGAAGATCGGGCCGAAGGTGTCCTGGGTAAAGATCTGCAGGAGCAGGCCCTCCTCGTCCGAGCCGTCGATCAGGATGCGGTTCTTGCGCATACGCTCCACGTCATGCCCGTGGTTGGGCAGGCGTTTGTCGATCAGCTCGAAATAGGTCTCGATGGTGTCCTGGAACGCAACACCATTGGCCTTCATGGCCTCCACCGTCGCGAAGATGTCCTCTGTCGTCAGGGCGATGTGCTGGATGCCCTCACCGTTGTAGCGACGCAGATATTCCTCGATCTGGGAGTTGTCGTCCTGGCTTTCGTTCAGGGGGATGCGGATGGCGCGGTCGGGCGCGATCATGGCCTGGCTGAACAGGCCGGTCGCCTTGCCCTTGATGTCGAAATACTTCTGTTCCTCGAAGTTGAAGACCGAGTTGTAGAAGCCGGACCAGGTCCGCATCTCGCCACGCCGGACGTTGTGGGTCAGGTGGTCCAGGATTTCCAGGCCGTAGGAGTTCTTGCGCTCGGCCTCTTCCCAGCCCTCGATCTCGTCCCAACCATCGTACAGCGAGCCCTTCTCGCCATACTGATCCACGACATACAGAAGCGAGCCGCCGATGCCCTGCAGGATGTAGGGATAGTCGTCGCCAAGTGCGCCACCGGCCACGCCCTCGGCCGCGCGGGCCCCACGCGACAGAGCCCCTTCATAGGCCGACTTTGCGTCCGAGGTGCGGAAGGCCATGCCGTTGGCGGACGGGCCGTGGTCGCGCGCAAACTCGGCGGCCTGACCTACCTTGTCCGAACGATGCACCAGAAAGCTGATGTCGCCCTGCTTCAGGCGAACCACGTCGGTCCGGGGGTTCACATGCGTCTGGGTAAAGCCCATCAGCTCCAGCTTGGAGATCATCTCGGCCCCGTTAGGACCGGTGAACTCTACGAACTCGAAGCCGTCGACGCCGAGGGGGTTATCCAGATCGATCTGCTTTGCGTCGGTCATGGGCCGTCTCCTGATTGGGGGTGCGGCGTATGCTCGCCGCTGACGGAGCGGAACCTAGTGACCACGGACGCCAAAGCCAAGGCGTTGCGGCCTCACGCTTTGGTGCGGCGGCTTACAGGCGGCGATAGATCGGGGCCGCAAACCCGTCGGCGGTATAGCGCGACACGGCCTCGACCAGCGGTTCGATGACGACTGCGCCATGGTGGCCGGTGGCATGCAGCACACGCCCGTCGTCCAGCACAAACGCCGAATGCCCGCGCCAGGGCGTCTCATCGGCCTTGAGCCAGATCACCAGATCACCTCGGCGAGCAGACGAGGCGTCCAGGGCATGTCCCAACTCGGCCTGCTGGTCGGCATAGCGAGGGGCGGCCAAGCCACAAGCATAGAGCGCCTGCTGGATCAGGCCGCAGCAGTCCGTGCCCTTCGAAGAGCGACCGCCCAGAACATGCGGCACGCCGACCAACCGCTCGGCCACGTCCACGGGGTCCGCCGCGAAGACCCCGATGGGAGCGGACGCCCCGGTCTTGTCGTCCTCTCCGACGAAGGCGTTCAGGGGCAGTTCGGCAGACACGGAGGTGACGATGGCTTCGGCCAGCGGAGCCCCCTCCTCCAGCGCAGTCCGGTCGATCCAGCCGACCACACCATCGCGCCGGGCCTTGCCCCAGGCGCGGTCGCCCTGAACATCCAGAACGTCGAACGCTTCGCCGAAAATGATCTGATCAACTGGGGCTTCCGCGCCCGTCGGCCCGGCTGCGATATCGGCCAGCGGCACGACACAGCGCATCGCCCGTGTCGCCCTGAAGAGTTTCGCACGCACGACACCTTCCAGCGCCTGTTCGGCCAGATCGGGCCGGGCAAGCGTCGTTCTAGGATCAAGGCTGGTCGCGGTTGCGGTCAAACTGGGGTCCGTCCGTTGAACAGCTATCCTGAAGCATGAAGGCGAAAAGGCCGTTAACGGATCAAGGCCGGAATGCGGCGATTGCGTTTATCCGGGGTACCGCCGCGACAGCATCTCGAAACACGCTCGCATCGCCTGCGCCTCTCCACCTTCGGGCCAGCCGGGGCGGGCGCGGGGGTTCCAGGCGAAGATATCCATATGCGCCCACGCTCCGGTAGAGGGTGCGAACTTCTGGAGAAACAGTGCCGCGGTCACCGAACCGGCCTGAGCCCAGGCCGAACTGTCGTTCTTGACGTCGGCGATTTCGGTATCGAGCGCCGCGACATAGCCGGGCCACAGCGGCATCCGCCACATCGGGTCGCCGACAGCACGGGCCGCAGCCAGCACATCCGCTGCCAGGGCCTCGTCGTCCGTATAGAGCGGGGGCAGTTCCGGCCCAAGGGCAATCCGGGCCGCGCCGGTCAGGGTGGCGAAATCCAGCGTCAGATCCGGTGAATGCTCCGAGGCGCGGGTCAGAATGTCGGCCAGAACCAGCCGCCCCTCCGCGTCCGTATTGCCGATCTCTATGGTCAGGCCCTTGCGACTGTTCAGGATATCGCCGGGACGGAAGGCATCGGCCGACACCGCGTTTTCGACGGCGGCGACCAGCACGACCAGTCGCACGGCCAGACCCGCCTGCATGACCAGTCGCCCGAGGGCGAGGGCATGCGCCGATCCACCCATGTCCTTCTTCATGTTGCGCATGCCGGCGGCGGACTTGATGTCCAGCCCGCCCGTGTCGAACACGACGCCCTTGCCGACCAGAGCGACCAGCGGCAGGTCGGTTCGATCGAGATTCCAGCCGATCTCGATCACGCGCGGAGCCCGCTCTGTCGTCGCGGCCCGGCCCACGGCATGGACCGCGGGGTAGTTCTCTTCCAGCAAGTCGTCGCCGGTCGTGGCCGTGAACGTGGCCCCGTGGGCTTCCGCGATTTCCCGCGCGATGGTCTCGATCTGAAGCGGCCCCATGTCGGCGGCCGGGGTGTCGATCATCTCGCGCGCCAGGGCACAGGCCGAGGCAATGCGCGACAAAGCCTCGACATCGACGGAAGCGGGCACCGACAGCCGGCCCGCCGATGCGGCCCGGGTCTTGTAGCGATCGAACCGATAGGTCCCCAAGGCGAACGACTGAGCCGCCCGTGCTGCCTGATCGTCGGCAACGCCGTCCAGACGCCACAGCCCGGCCGGCAGCCGCGCCGCCAGCCCCCGTACGGACGCCGGATCGAAGCGGTCACCCGTTCCGAACAGCGCCCCGGCCAAGGCCCCGTCTGTGGCGGGCAGCATCAGCAGTTGCCCGGCCTTGCCGGTGAAGTCGTGCGCCTTGGCCCACGCCGCTTCTGGGCCCGACAGCGTCTCGCCACGACCGACCAGACGGACCGGAAGCGACCCTTGCGTCTCATGGGTCAGGACATCGGTATGCAGCAGGGACATTCAGCGGCCTTTCCGGCCCGGAGGACCGATCTTAACCAAGAGTTGACGCGAACCGCCGAGTCTAAAGGCTCGACCTTCAACGGAGCGTCCTCCATGTCGCCCAACCTCGCCCGCATCGCAACCGCCGCGCCCGTCGCAGCCATCCTGATGGCGCTGTCCGGACCCGCCTGGGCCCAGCAGGCTCCTGCCGCCGCTACGCCCGCGACCAGCCGCCAGCCTGCGACCGCCCAGGAACGTGCAGCTTACGACCGTTCCGATGCCTTGAGCCGCCAGATTTTCTGGTCCGACCAGGCCGAGATCAACCCGATGGACCCCGACGCCGGGGTCAAGGCGGCTCAGGCCCTGCGCGAGCTCGGGCGTTTCGATCAGGCCGCCGAAATGGCCCAGCAGGTGCTGCTGGTCCAGCCGGCCAATGTCGATGCCATGCTGGAATCCGGCCGCGCCCACATCGCCCGGGGCCAGGCCTTCTATGGCATCGCCGATCTGGAAAGGGCGCGCGACACACGCCCTAACGACTGGCGGTCATGGTCCCTGCTGGGTGCCGCCTATGAGCAGGTGCGCCGCCCCGACGACGCCCGCGCCGCCTGGGCCCAGGCCCTCGCCATCTCGCCGGACAATCCGGATGTCCTGACCAATATGGCCGTGGCCTCCATGACCCGGGGCGACACCCTTTCAGCCGAGCCCCTGCTGCGCCGCGCGGTCGCCCAGCCCGGAGCCTCGCTGAAGGTGCGGCTGAACCTGGCTCTGGTCCTTGGGCTGAACGGCAACATGGCCGAGGCGGAGCAGATGCTGCGCCGCGACCTGCCGCCAGAGGCCGCCGACCGTAATCTGGCCTGGCTAAGGGCCCGCTCGGGCGGCGCGACCACCGATGCCTCGCGCACCTGGGGTTCGCTTCAGGGCGGCTAAGTATTCTCCCTCCCCTTCGTGGGGAGGGATGTCGGCGCAAAGCGACGACAGGGTGGGGTGCGTATCAGAGAGCTCCGGCCCTTTCGAACCCACCCGGTCGCTGCACGACCACCGTCCTCATAAAGAGCAGCACGACCTGCGACCGTTTCTGACGCAGGTGCATGTCACCCTGCGGCCATGACCGACCCCCTCCATCCCGACACCCCGCGCGAACACATGCTGGACAAGGCGTGGCGACGCGTGGCCCAAGCACTCGACACCGGGCGCTCGATAGAGGCCGTGCGCTGGCTGCGAATCCACGCCATGCTTCTGGAGACCGAGCGGACCGAAGGCCGCGCCCGCGACGCTGACAGAACCGACCGACGACGCCCGCCCCCTCGAAACGCTCGCGACGGCGAGGCTCAGGCCGCTGCCGCCCTGCGCCGAATTCAAGCCGAAAACCCGTTTCTGACGCGCGAAGTGCACACAGTGCACTCAAAAAAATCCACGCCCGCACCGTCCGCTTTACCCGACCCCCACGAACCCGGTCTCAGTCGCGCCGAACGTCGAAGACGGCTCAAATATCGCGCGCGAAGTCCTTGAGCGGGGGGCGAATACGTCGGTAGCCCCTCGGCAGGGTTCCCGCTCCCTCCACGACCGCCTATATCCACTGTATGATCGACGCGCTCTACAGCACGCGGATACTGACGCTGGCGGCGAACCTCCCGCACAGTGGACGGCTGCCTGAGCCCTCCCCTGATGTGCGTTTCGGCACCGGCGAGAAGGTCGCCAAGCTCTGTGGCTCGCGCGCCATTGTCGATGTCATTCTGGACGACACTGACCGCGTCGTCGCCTTCGCCCAGGACATCAAGGCCTGTGCCCTGGGTCAGGCGGCGGCGGGCGTCCTGGGCGAGAGCATCATCGGGGCCAGCATCGACGAGATCCAGACCGCCCGCGACGCCATGGTTGGCATGCTGAAGGCCGGTGGCGAGGGTCCGACCGGTCGCTTCGAAGGGCTGCGTGCCCTGCAACAGGTCGCAGACTATCCCGCCCGCCACGCTTCGACGCTGGTCGCGGTGGAGGCGACGCTGGAGGCCGCCCGCCAGGCAGCCCAGAGAGCCTCGACCCGAACTAGTCTCGCCGGCGCGGCCTGAGGGTCCGACGTCGGTCATGCCAGGCTTCACGCCCGGTTGCCCCGCTCGCCGCGACGCGGGATAAGCGGCGCAACATGGCTCTCGGCGAAACCCTCTACGAACGCGGCGTCCGCGCGGCCCATCGGGGCTACAAGCTGACGCTGTCTCCCCTGATCGGGCAGCAGTGCCGGTTCATGCCGACCTGTTCCGACTATGGCCGCGACGCGCTGATCCAGCACGGACCGGTCAAGGGGGGATGGCTGACGGTCAGACGCCTTTGCAAATGCCACCCCTTCGGATCATCGGGCTATGACCCGGTGCCGCCCATAAAAGACTGAAGCGATGATCGAACTGAAATTCCCCGACGGTGCCGCCCGCGAATATCTGGCCGGATCGACCGCTCGCGACGTGGCCGCCTCCATCTCGCCCTCGCTGGCCAAGAAGGCCGTGCTGGCCGAGTTGAACGGCGAGCAGCGCGACATGGACCGGGTGCTGGAAACGGGCGGGTCGTTCCGCCTGATCATGCGCGACGACCCGGCGGCGCTCTACACCATCCGCCATGACACGGCTCACGTCCTGGCCGAGGCGGTCCAGAAGCTGTTCCCCGGCACCCAGGTCACGATCGGTCCGGCCATCGACGACGGTTTCTACTACGACTTCTTCCGCGAGACGCCCTTCTCGACCGACGACTTCGCCGCCATCGAAAAGGAGATGGCGAAGATCGTGGACCGCGACGCCAAGTTCGAGCGTGAGGTCTGGGACCGCGACGAGGCCATCCTGTTCTTCGAAGCGCGGGGCGAAAAGTTTAAGGCCGAGCTGATCCGCGACCTGCCGGGCACCGAGACCATCACCCTTTATCGCCAAGGCGACTGGATCGACCTGTGCCGGGGGCCGCACTTCCCCTCCACCCGCCATGTCGGCAAGGCGTTCAAGCTGACCAAGCTGGCCGGGGCCTATTGGCGGGGTGACAGCAACCGCGAGCAGTTGCAGCGCATCTACGGCACGGCCTGGGCGACCAAGGAGGATCTGGACGCCTATCTGCAGCGGCTGGAAGAGGCCGAAAAGCGCGACCACCGCAAGGTCGGCAAGGCGATGGAGCTCTTCCACATGCAGGAAGAGGGCCGGGGCATGGTCTTCTGGCACCCCAAGGGCTGGGTCCTGTGGCGGGTGCTGGAGGCCTATATGCGCCGCCGCCTGGACGCCGCCGGCTATGTCGAGGTCAAGACGCCCCAGGTTCTGGACCGCAAATTCTGGGAACAGAGCGGTCACTGGGACAAGTACCGCCCCAACATGTTCGTCTGCGAGACGGTCGAGGGCGAGGAACTCAGCCTCAAGCCGATGAACTGCCCGGGCCACGTGCAGATCTTCGACCAGGGCCAGCGGTCGTACCGCGAGCTGCCGCTGCGCATGGCCGAGTTCGGCGCCTGCCATCGCTATGAACCGTCGGGCTCGCTGCACGGCCTGATGCGGGTGCGTGGCTTCACCCAGGACGACGCCCACATCTTCTGCCGCGAGGACCAGATCGTCGAGGAGACGGCCGAGTTCATCAAGCTGGCCCGCGGCGTCCACGCCGACCTGGGCATGGAAACCGCCTACATCAGCCTGGGCACCCGGCCCGAGAACCGCGCCGGTTCGGATGAGTTCTGGGACAAGGCCGAGGCCCTGATGGCCGAGGCTGCCCGCGCCGCCGGGACCGAGCCGGTCGTGACCGAGGGCGACGGCGCCTTCTATGCACCCAAGCTGGACTTCATCGTCAAGGACGCCATCGGCCGCGAATGGACCTGCGGCACCATCCAGCTGGACTATGTCCTGCCGGAGCGGCTGAACGCCACCTACATCGCCGAAGACGGCCAGAAGCACCGTCCGGTCATGCTGCACCGGGCAATCCTGGGGTCGTTCGAGCGCTTCATCGGCATCATGATCGAGAACTACGCCGGGGCCTTCCCGCTGTGGCTTTCGCCCGTGCAGGCCGTGGTGGCGACCATCACCTCCGACGCCGACGGCTATGCCGAAGAGGTGGCGGCGAAATTCCGCGCTGCGGGCCTGCGTGTCGAGACCGATCTGCGCAACGAGAAGGTCGGCTACAAGGTGCGCGAGCACTCGGTCGGCAAGGTGCCGGTCATCGCCGTCGTCGGTCGTCAGGAGGCCGAACAAGGCCAGGTCGCCATCCGCCGCCTGGGCTCGCAGGCCCAGACCGTGGTCAGCGTCGAGGAGGCCATCCGGATGTTGACCGAAGAAGCAACGCCGCCCGATTTGCGTCCTCAGGCGTGACAGCAGGCTGGCCTGAGGACCATAGCCTCAGGCCAGCCAGACCATCCTGCGCGTGTCGGTGACCGCACCGCGGGCCAGGCTGAAGCCCTTGCGGACCTCGCCGGTGTAGAGAAACCCAGCCTTCTCCAGCACTCGCCCGGAGGCGGCATTGTCAGCGAAATGTCCGGCCATAAGGGCGCGCCGCTTCCAGTGCTTTGAGGCCCAGACCAGGGCACCGTCCAGCGCCTCTGTCGCATAGCCGCGGCCCCAAAACGGGCGCCCGATCCAGTAGCCGACCTCGGGGGCCGGATCCTGATCCTCGAACAGGCCGATGACGCCGACAGGGCCATGGTCCTCATGCTCGATCAGGAAGGTCGCGGCCCGCTTCGGGTCCTGCCCGGCGACGGCCAGGATGAAATCCTCGGCATCGGCGCTGGAATAGGGATGGGGCATCCGCAGGGTCATCCGCGCGATGTCCGGGTCATTGGCCAGGGAGGCCAGACGGCCGACGTCCTGCGGGTTCGGACTACGCAGCGTCAGCCGCCGCGTCTCCAGAACGGGGGGGGTTTCGATCACGCACATCGGCGTCGCCTTCGATCATGCCGCCCCCTTTGGAGGGCTCGGGCGGCTCGAGGCGGGGAACGCAAACGGGGAGCCTGGTGATCCAGACTCCCCGCGGAAAACTTCCCTGGTCCGGATCGGCTGCTGTGGTGAGCAACGCGATCCGGTGTGATCCAGTCTCGCGTTACTCGGCGGCCATCGCCTGTTGGTCGTCGTTGGCCGGGAGAATCGACACGTAACAACGGCCGTTGGCTTTCTTGGTGAATTTCACGGCACCGTGGGCGGTGGCGAACAGGGTGTGGTCGCGGCCCAGGCCAACGTTGTCACCAGGGTGGAACTGGGTGCCGCGCTGACGCACAATGATGTTGCCGGCCAGCACGCGCTCGCCGCCGAACTTCTTCACGCCAAGGCGTTTCGACTCGGAGTCGCGACCGTTACGCGACGAACCACCGGATTTCTTGTGAGCCATAGGTCTGCTCCGTCTTTCTCTAGTGCGCCAGCGACCGCGAGGTCAGCGTGTGCGCGAAACTGTTCTTACGCTTCGTCGGTTTCGGCGGCCTTGGCCTTGGGGGCGGCGGCTTTCTTGGCCGGGGCCTTCTTGGCAGCAGGCTTGTCTTCGGTCGCGGCGGCCTCGGCCTTCGGCGCGGCCTTGGGGGCAGCGGCCTTCTTGGCGGGCTTGGCTTCGACTTCGGATTCTTCCGTGCGCGGGGCCAAGCCACGAGCACGCAGGTTCATCTCGGCCTTGGTCATCAGCGAGGTCTCGCCGTCCCATTTGGCGTTCTCGCCGGCACCGTCGATGCCGGTGATGCGCAGGACCGATTCCATCTGACGATGGCCGTTGGTCCGGCGATAGCCCTGACGACGGGTCTTCTTGAAGATCTTGATCTTCTCACCCTTGCGGGTTTCGACCAGGGTCGCGGCGACTGCGGCACCCGCGATCAGCGGCGCGCCCAGGGTGATACCCTTGTCGCCACCCAGCATCAGGACGTCGCCCAGCGATACCGAAGCGCCAGCCTCGCCATCGAGCTTCTCGACAACGATGACGTCGCCCGGTTGAACCCGGTACTGTTTTCCGCCGGTCTTGATCACCGCGTACATGTTGGAGCCTCAGCGTAAACGCAAAAAAGATAGCGCCCGAAGGAGACCCCTCGGGCGAAGAGCGGCGACATATACGGAACGCGCCCTTCGAGTCAACGCCGAACGCCGGGAAAGTCAGTGATTACCGACACCGTGCACCTGCACCCACAAATTCTGCCGCACCCTCTCGACTGTTATAAAGTAACACGGTAGGAAGGCCGCGATGACGCCGACCGATCTCCAGCAACCGATCCTGCTGTCCGTCCTTGGGGCCGGGCTGGCAACCGCCTTCCTGCATGCGGCCCTGCCGACGCACTGGCTGCCGTTCGTGCTGGTCGGCCGCGCCCAGCGCTGGAGCCTTGCGCAGGTCATGAGCGCCGTCGTCACCGCCGGCCTGGCCCATATCGTCACCACCGCCGTGGTCGGCAGTCTGATCGTGATGGCAGGTCTGGCACTGGACCGCTGGATCGCCGGCGTGCTGCCCTGGATCTCGGCTGGCCTTCTGTTCGCCTTCGGCACCTTCTACCTTGTGCGCGCCGTGGTGAGACGTCCCGTCCTGGCGGGAGGCCCCCCAATGGACATGGCCGAGCCCTCGGTATCGCACCGCGCCGCCTTCATCGGTTTGGTCGCGACCCTGGCCATATCGCCCGGCGAGGTGCTGCTACCGTTCTATCTGTCGCAGGCGACGCAGGGGTTCGCGATTCTGGCGGCGCTGACGGTGGTCTTCGCCATCGGCACGGTGGCGGGGATGGCAGCTTTCACAGCCCTCGCTCGTGCAGGTTATTCCGTCCTGCGACTGGAACGCTGGGCCCGTTATGAAGGCGCAGCTCTGGGCCTGTCGCTGATCCTGATCGGCATCCTGGTGGCGAGCCATCATCACTAGGTCTAGAGAGGCGTGATGGCCCACGACCACGCTCATCCGCACGATCATGACCAGGGGCATGGCCACGGGCATGACGACACGCACGGGCACAGGCATTCTCACGGGCATTCTCACAGCCACGATCATGGTCACGGCCATTCCCATGGCATCGGCGGACATCACCACGGCCCTGTGAATACCGGCGACTGGCGATATGCCGTCGGCCTGCTGGTCAATCTGGCTTTCGTGGCGGTGGAGTTCGGGGCCGGGGTGATCAGCCAGTCCACCGCCCTGATGGCCGACGCGGGCCATAACCTGTCGGACGTCCTGGGCCTGGCCATGGCCGGCGGTGCCGCCTGGCTGGCCCGCCGCGCATCGGCCAGCCACCGCACCTATGGCTTCGGCAAGGCCACCGTGCTGGCCGCCCTGTTCAACGCCCTGCTGCTCATCTTCGCCTGCGGGGCCATCGCCTTCGAGGCCGTGCGTCGCCTGAACGATCCGGCCCCTGTCGGCTCGACCACCGTCATGGTGGTGGCGGGCATCGGCTTCTTCATCAACCTCGGCACGGCCCTGCTGTTCATGAAGGACCAGCACAAGGATCTGAACGTACGCGGGGCCTATCTGCACATGATGGCCGACGCTGCCGTCTCTCTGGGCGTCGTTCTGGTCGGGGCGGTCATGCTGGTCACCAACTGGGCCATCCTGGACCCCCTGGTCAGCATCGTCATCGTCGTCCTGATTTTGCTGGGGACCTGGGGCCTGCTCAAGGACAGCGTCAATCTGGCCCTGGACGCCGCCCCGCGCGGCGTGGACGTCGCCGCCATCCGCGCCGGGTTTCTGGCCCTGCCGGGCGTCACCGCCGTGCACGACCTGCACGTCTGGGGCCTGTCCACGACCGAGACGGCCCTGACCGCCCATCTGGTCCACGATCGTACGGATGCCGAAGCCCTGTTGTGCGAAGCGCAGGCCCTGGCCCGCTCCCGCTTCTCCATCGGCCACACGACCCTGCAACTGGAGACCGGCGCTCTTCCCGACTGCCCCGACTGCTGACCCCTTCCCATCCGGCCGCCCAGCCTCCATCTAGCGGCCCATGACCGACACCACGCTCAACAAGATCCCCGTCACCGTCCTCACCGGCTATCTCGGCGCGGGCAAGACCACCCTGCTGAACCGGATCCTGACCGAGGACCACGGCAAGCGTTACGCCGTCATCGTCAACGAGTTCGGCGAGATCGGCATCGATAACGACCTGGTCGTCGGTGCCGACGAGGATGTGTTCGAGATGAACAACGGCTGCGTCTGCTGCACCGTGCGCGGCGACCTGATCCGCGTGGTCGCCGGCCTGATGAAGCGCCAGCGTCCCGGCAAGCCGGCCTTCGACGCCATTATCGTCGAAACCACCGGCTTGGCCGACCCCGGCCCGGTGGCCCAGACCTTCTTCGTCGACGAGGACGTCAAGGCCAAGACCCAACTGGACAGCGTCACCGCCCTTGTCGACGCCAAACACGTCATGGCCCGGCTGGACGATTCCAAGGAAGCCCGCGAACAGGTCGCCTTCGCCGACCGCATCATCCTGAACAAGGTGGATCTGGCCACGCCGACCGAGCTGGCCGAGGTCGAGCGTCGCCTGCGCGCGCTGAACCCGCTCGCCCCCATCACCCGCGCCGAACGCGCCAATGTGCCGCTGGATCAGGTGCTGGGCCTGGGTGGCTTCGATCTGGAGCGTATCCTCGACATCAATCCCCAGTTCGCCAATCCGGCGCACGGCGAGGACGGCCACGTCCACGACGAGCACTGCGGCCATGACCACGATCATGGACATCACGACCACGAGCACCACGGGCATGACCACGCCCACGATCACGGGCACGGGCACACCCATGCTTCTGGCGCCCAGACGTCCGGAGCCAGGGGCCACACCCACCAGGACGACATCAAGGGCATCTCCCTGTCGCTGGACCGCCCGCTGGACGGAGGGAAGTTCACCGCCTGGCTGGACCAGTTGCTGGGCACTCAGGGTCAGAACATCCTTCGCGCCAAGGGCATCATCGATGTCCAGGGCGAGGATCGCCGTCTTGTCTTCCAGGCCGTCCACATGATTCTGGAGGGCGATCTTCAGCGCGAATGGGGTGTCAGCGAGCGCCGCTGGTCCCGCGCCGTCTTCATCGGCCGCGATCTGGACGAGGCCGCCCTGAAGGCCGGGTTTGAGGCCTGCGCGGCATGAGCAAGGATGCAAACATGAAAACCATACTGATCGTCGGTGCCTCGCGCGGCCTGGGCCTCGGCCTCGTCGCTGAACATCTGAAGCGCGGCTTCGATGTCATCGCCACAGTCCGCAAGGCCGCGGACGAGGCAGAACTGAAGGCCCTGCCCGGTGCAGAACGGCTGACCCTGCACCATCTGGATGTGACCTCCGACGACGACATCGCCCGGCTGGCCAAGGACTTGCCCGCCGATCTCGACATCGCCTTCATCAACGCCGGCATCTCGGGGCCAAAGAGCGTGGTCACCGCCTCGGCCGATGAGCTTAACCAGATCATGCAGGCCAATGTCTTTGGCCCCGTCCGTCTGGCCCATGCCCTGCTAGGTCACGTCCAGCCGCAAACCGGCATCCTCGCCTTCATGTCCAGCATCATGGGCTCGATCGCCGAGAACGAGAGCGGCGGCATGGAAGTCTATCGCGCCTCCAAAACCGCCCAGAACAGCCTTGCCCGCTCCCTGTGGCTCGGCGCGGCCAAGGAGGCCGGCGTCACGGTCCTGTCGATCCATCCCGGCTGGGTGAAGACCGACATGGGCGGTGCCGGGGCTGACATCGACGTGGACACCAGCGTGACCGGCATCGCCGATCAACTCGCTGCCAGCCACGGTGCCGACGCCCACCGCTTCATCGACTACAGTGGCCGCGAGATCGCCTGGTAGTTTGCGGGGCTAGCCAGCGGCCCCGCACGTCCTCTAGATCGCGTCCATGACAACCACCTTCGATGCCCAGGTTACCGCCGCCCTGTTTGACGCCACCGGCGCGGTCTTCGCCCTGGGCGATGGCTCGGTCCGCTTCGACAGCGGAGAGTTCAACGCCGCCCATGACGGGGCCATCCTGTGCGCTGCGGTCCATCCCTCCGGCGACGGCATCGTCACCGGCGGCGACGACGGACGAATCGTCTGGCACCGACGTGGCGAGGCGGGGTTGCTGGCCAATGCGGCAAACGGCCAGTGGGTCGATTCCATCGATTGCGCGCCCGACACCGGCCTGATCGCCTTCTCGGCGGGCAAGACCCTGACCGTCATCGACGCGAAAGATGCCGGCTTCCGTCGCGACTTCGTGCATGACCGCACAGTGTCGGGCGTGGCCTTCGATCCGAAGGGCCGACGCATCGCCACCTCCACCTATGGCGGGGCCTGCCTGTGGTACGCCCGGATTGCGGACCAGAAGCCGACGGTCCTGAAGTGGGCCGGGTCGCACACCTCGGTGACCTTCTCCCCGGACGGAGCTTTCGTCATCACGGCCATGCAGGACAGCCAGTTGCACGGCTGGCGGCTGAAGGATGCCAAGGACCTGCGCATGGGCGGCTATCCCTCCAAGGTCCGTAGCGTCAGCTTCCTGTCCAAAGGTAGCCTGATGGCCACATCGGGTGCCCAGGGGGCCGTCCTTTGGCCGTTCATCGGGGCCAACGGTCCGATGGGGCGGGAAGCCACCGAGATCGGCTATGACGAGGGCAGCCTGGTCACCCAGGTGGCCTCGCGTCCAGACCACGGGCTTCTTGCCGCCGGCCTGAACGACGGCCGCGTCTGGCTGGCCGATCCCGCCGGCCAGGGGCTGAACTTCCTCAAGGCCGAAAAGGGCAGCCCTGTCGTGGCCCTGGCCATGAGCCGCGACGCAGGCCGCATCGCCTGGGCCGATGAGGACGGCAATGCCGGGGTTGTCGCGCTCTAGCCCGGACCGTCCATCCGAGCGGGCTTGCTCGCCACGCCTTCCCGCGCCACCCTCCCCTTATGGCGGCATCCGATACCCCTCGCAGGCGACGACCGGTCCTGACCGCTCTCGGTCTGCTGGCTCTGCTCGGCGTCCTCAGCGTGGCCCTGCTGCGCGTCGTCCCGCCCCCCATGACCTTCCTGATGAGTTCGCGCGCGGTCTCAGGCTCGGGCCTCGACTACCGCTGGCGCTCGCTGGACGACATCTCGCCCAATCTGGTTCAGGCCGTTATCGCCTCGGAGGACGCCGGCTTCTGCGGTCACTACGGCTTCGACATGGAAGCCATCGAGAAGGCCCTGCGGGACAATGCCCGCAACGAAGCCCGCGGCCGCGACCGCTTCCGTGGCGGCTCGACCATCAGCCAGCAGACCGCCAAGAACGTTTTCCTCTGGCCCGGCCGCGACTGGATCCGGAAGGGGCTGGAGGCGGGCTATACGCTGATGATCGAGACCCTGTGGGGCAAGCGACGCATCATGGAGGTCTATCTGAACGTCGCGGAATGGGCTCCGGGCGTCTATGGAGCCCAGGCTGCGGCCCGGCACTGGTTCGACAAGGATGCCGACGCCCTGACCAACCGCGAGGCTGCTCGCCTGGCGGCCATCCTGCCCTCCCCGCGCCGGTATCAGGCAACGGCCCCCGGCCCCTATGTCCGCCGCCGCGCCTCGCGCATCCAGGCCGCCATGGGAACGGTCCGCAACGACGGTCTGGCCAGTTGCGTCCTCGACTGAGCGGTCGATGACCGCCGTTCGTTAACCTATGCCGTAGGCACCATTCTTAACCCGTTTGGGCGACCTTTCGGCGATTCATGGGCCAGCCGCGCCTGCGATTGACGAAGAGACGACCATGCCGATCCAGCGCCAGATCCTGCGGGCGGGCCACGCCATTACCGCTCTCCTGCGCGATGTTGCGAACGATGCGCGGGGCAATGTTGCCATGCTTTTTGGCCTGGCCTTGCCAGCCCTCGTTATGGTCGTGGTCGGCGGCATCGACATTAACCGCGTCTCCACCGCCAAGGTCGGTCTGCAGGATGCATTGGACGCCGCCACCCTGGCTGCCGCGCGATCGCCCTATACGGCCGCCGCCGATATTCAGCGCGTAGGCATGGATGCGTTGAAGGCCAATCTGGCAGCCTATCCTACGGTCAGCCTGATCGAGAGCGAGACCACCTTCGTTCTGGTCAATGAAGAGGTCGTGGTCGCCGACGCACGCGTCAACGTCCAGACTCTGGTCGCCAACATCGTCCTGCCGCCCTATGGCAAGTTTCTGGACGACGAACTGCCTGTCGGCGTCCATTCCGAAGTCAACCGCGCGACCAAGGACATCGAGGTGTCTCTGGTGCTTGATGTCACCGGCTCCATGTCGGGCAACCGCCTGAGAGACCTGAAAACCGCCGCCAAGGATCTGGTCGATCTGGTGGTTCAGGACCAGCAGTCGATCAATCGCACACGCATGGCCCTGGTGCCCTACTCGATGGGCGTGAACCCGGGATCAGACTATATCGATCTCGTTCGAGGAACTCCGGTGGGCCCAACGTCCATCAGCGGAGCCTCGTGGATGAGCAGCGGCTGGTCCGCCAAGACCATCGGGAACGTCAGCAAGGCCAGCCCCGGCGTCATCACCGCCAACGGCCACGGCCTGTCCAACGGCGACTTCGTCTGGGTCAGCGGCGTAACACAGTCCAGTACGTCCGGCACCAACCTGACAACCCTGCTCAATAACAAGGCCTACCGGGTGGCCTCGGTGACTACGGACACCTTCACTCTGGAAAACTCCGGCACGTGGACGCCGGTCAACACCACCGGCACCAAGACCTACAACGCCAATAGCGGCTCGTTCCGCAAATGCCAGATATCGACCTGCGAGGTCGTGGTGACGTCGAACGCTCATGGTCTGGAGTCCGGCGACGACGTCAGCATTCGCGGCGTCAACGGCATGACCCAGATCAACAACAATCTGGACGACGGCCGGACCAGCACGACGGCCCAGACCAATCTGTTCACGACCGTGACCCGGCTTTCGCCCAACAGCTTTTCGCTGAACGGTCGGCTTGGGGCCAACGTCTCAAACTACAGTTCGGGCGGCACGGTGCAGTGTCTGGAACAGGGCTGCGGCTTCTTCCTGTTCCAGAACCAGTCCAATAACCACTGGCGTATTCGCCCGATCGTCGATCCCAACACCGAGCGGTCGTGCGTCAGCGAACGCGTCGGAGCGCAGGCCTATACGGATGTTTCTGCCGCCTCCGCCCTTGTAGGGAGGGCTTATGCCTCGACCGACAACCCCTGCCTGGCTTCGACCATCCAGCCGCTGACGGATAACCGCAATACCCTGAAAAGCCAGATCGACGGCTATACTGCGGTCGGCTCTACGGCCGGCCAGATTGGCGTAGGCTGGGGCTGGTACATGGTTTCGCCGACCTTCGGCTCCATCTTCCCGTCTGCCAACCGCCCCGACCCCTATTCGACCGATGGCAAGCTGTTGAAGGTTGTAATCATCATGACCGATGGCGAGTTCAATACGCCCTATTGCAACGGTGTCGTGTCGGGGGCGGTCTCGGGGAGCGGCTCGACGACCCAGCACATCAATTGTGCAGCGACCAACGGCAATCCCTTCGCCCAGGCCGTAACGATGTGCACCGCGATGAAGAGCCGCAACATCATCATCTACACCGTGGGCTTCGATATCGGCACCGGCACCGGCGGCGCAGGTGTCGACACCGCAAGGGAAGTCATGCAGCAGTGCGCAACGGACCCCAGCCACGTCTACCTGCCGCAGAACGGAAGTTCACTGCAGGATGCCTTCGGTGCGATCGGGCGCAGTATCAGCCAACTGCGCATCTCCCGCTGATGACCAGCAGGCCGGGACGATGCCCTCGTCCCGGCTTACGCTGTCAGATCAGCCGGATTTCCTTCAGCCGTTCCATCAGGAAATCCTCGGCCATGATGGCTTTGCCGGCGTAGCGGTCTGGATTGCCCGGCGTCACGGTCGAAGGCAGGCTCTCGATCACGAAGTCCGGATTGAAGTGCAGAAAAAAGGGCGTCGAATAACGGGCGAAGCTGGCCCGCTCCGGTGCCGGATTGATGACGCGGTGGCTTGTCGACGGCAGGACATGGTTGGTCAGCCGCTGCAGCATGTCGCCGATATTGACCACCAGCGCCCCCGGCGGCGGCGCGATGTCCAGCCACTGGCCGTCGGCATCCTTCAGCTGCAGACCTGCCTCCTCGGCTCCAAGCAGCAGGGTGATGACATTGATGTCCTCATGCGCCCCGGCCCGCACGCCCGACGCCCCGGCCGGGACCGGCGGATAGTGCAGCATGCGCAGGATGGAGTTGCCCAGTTGGACCTTGTCGGCAAAGAAGTCGTCGCCCAGGTCCATATAGCGGGCGATGGCCTTCAGGATCCTGGCCCCCAGCTGATCCATCGCCGCGAACATGCCGTACAGGTGTTCGCGAAAGCCCTCGACCTCGGTCGGCCAGACGTTGTCGCGCATGTATTTGCGGTAGGGATGGCCCTCGGGCAGTTCGCGGCCGACGTGCCAGAACTCTTTCAGATCGACCGCTGCCGCACCCTTGGCCGCCTCGACGCCGAACGGGGTCAGGCCGCGTGCACCGCCGGTGCCCGGCTGGTGATACTGACGCTTGATCTCTTCGGGCAGGGCGAAGAAGGCCTTGGCATCGTCGATGGCCGCCTCGATCACGGTTTCGTCCAGACCGTGGTCCGCGATGACCGCAAAGCCATAGCGTTTGAACGATCCGCCCAGCTTGTCTGAAAACGCCTGAAAGTCAGTATCGTACAGGGTCATCGAAACCGGCTCGATACCGCGTGCTGCAGGGGTGGAGGCGGAACTTAGGTCGGTCGGTGTCGTCACGGCGGAAACCTTCTGGATCAGGGCTGCGATGTCCTTACGCCCTGAACCCTTCGATTGGCAAAGTCGGGGCGGCGTGACCAAACGCCCACACGGCGCGTTCATGGGCGGTACAGGTTGGAACCTTCACTGTACGGATCGCGTTCCAGCGCCAATCGTCTCCTTGAAAGGACAATCTTTATGCGCGCCAAACTTCTCATTTCTGCCGTCGCCATGTCGGCTCTCATGGCCACCGCCGCCTGCACCACCACTGATCCCTACAGCTCCACCCCGACGCGCAACAACACTGGCACCGGAGCCATCGCCGGCGCCTTGGGCGGGGCTCTGCTGGGTTATCTGACCAATACCTCGAACTCCGAAGAGGGCCGCAAGAACGCCCTGATCGGGGCCGGTATCGGTGCCTTGGGCGGCGCGGCCGTCGGCCAGTACATGGACCGCCAGCAACGCGCGCTGGAGGCCGAACTGTCCGGTTCCGGCGTCGGTGTGGCCCGTCAGGGCGACAACCTTGTCCTGCGCATGCCGTCGGACGTGACCTTTGCTTCCAACCAGTCGGCCGTGAACTCCAGCTTCTACGCGACTCTGGATGACGTAGCGGGTGTGTTGCAGCGCTATGACCAGTCGACCATCGACATCGTCGGCCATGCCGATTCCGACGGTGCCGACGACTACAACCTGAACCTCTCGCGTCAGCGCGCCTCGTCGGTTGCTCGCTATCTGGTCGATCGCGGAGTCCTGGCCGACCGCTTCTATGTCGACGGTCGCGGCGAGAGCGAGCCGGTCGCTTCCAACGCCACGGAATCCGGCAAGGCCCAGAACCGCCGGGTTGAAATCCTGATCCGCCCGTTCCGCGGCTGATCCGGCATCAGCCGAAAAGATGAAGGCGGCTCCTTTGCAGGGGCCGCCTTTTCTATGCCCGCCCTATGGACGAATAGCGGAAGCCGCGAGCCCGCATGTCGTCAGGGCGATAGACGTTCCTCAGATCGACCATGACCGGCTGCTTCAGCAGCAGCTTGACCCGGTCAAGGTCCAGCGCGCGGAACTGATCCCATTCGGTCAGGATGACCACGGCGTCGGCCCCTTCGACCGCGTCATAGGGGCCGTCTCTGAACACCACCCCGTCCAGCATCTTTGAGGCCTCGTGCATGCCCTCGGGGTCGAAGGCCTGAACCGTTGCGCCGGCCGCCATCAGGGCCGGGGCCACATCCAGAGATGGGGCATCGCGCATGTCGTCCGTGTTCGGCTTGAACGTCAGGCCCAGCAGGGCGACCGTCTTCCCCCTCAGGTCACCGTCCAGCGCCTTGCTGACCCGCTCCGCCATCGCCTTTTTGCGATCGTCGTTGATGCTGACGGTCGTCTCGATCAGCCGTACGGGCGTGCCCGCATCCGTCGCCGTCCGCACCAGGGCCAGGGTGTCCTTGGGAAAGCACGACCCGCCATAGCCCGGGCCCGCGTGCAGGAATTTCGAGCCGATCCGCTTGTCCAGCCCGATGCCTCGCGCAACCTGCTGCACATCCGCCCCCACCGCCTCGCACAGATCGGCCATCTCGTTGATGAAGGTGATCTTCATGGCCAGGAAGGCGTTGGCCGCATATTTCGTGAGTTCCGACGTCCGCCGCCCCGTGAACAGGATCGGCGTCTCATTCAGGTTCAGCGGGCGGTACAGCTCGCGCATCACGCCTTGGGCCCGCTCGTCCTCGGTGCCGACCACGACCCGGTCAGGCCGCTTGAAGTCCTCGATCGCCGCGCCTTCCCGGAGAAACTCGGGATTGGACACGACGGCAAAGTCCGCATCGGGTCGGCGTTCGCGGATGATCCGTTCGATCTCGTCACCCGTACCGACAGGGACAGTCGACTTGGTTACAACGACCGTGAAGCCCTCGATCAGGCCCGCGATTTCCTCGGCGGCGGCATAGACATAGGACAGGTCGGCGTGGCCGTCCCCCCGGCGCGACGGCGTGCCGACCGCGATGAAAACGGCGTCTGCAGCGCGAATGGCGTCGGCTCCATCGAGGGCAAACGACAGGCGGCCACCCCGCACATTGGAGGCGACCAGATCGTCCAGGCCCGGCTCGAAGATGGGGATCTCGCCTGCCTTCAGCCGCTCGATCTTGGAGACGTCCTTGTCGACGCAGGTCACCTCATGGCCGAAATCGGCGAAACAGGCCCCGGAGACCAGGCCGACATAGCCTGTGCCGATCATGGCGACGCGCATGGGAAATCCCTCTTTGACTAACTGCCGGGAATAGCGAGGCCGGTGGCTTTTGACCACCCGCGCCAAACGACACCGCCCGCCCTCGTTTCCGAAGGCGGGCGGCGGGTAGTTTCGTATCGACTGCCGGTCTAGCCGGGAGCCGGGGTCTGTCTTGCGACAGGCCCCGGTCCGTTTGGCTTAACGGAAGTTGATGCCGACCGTGGCGCGACGGTTCAGCGGCTCACGCACGCCGTCAGCCGTTGCACGGGCCAGGGCGGTTTCGCCCTTGCCGTCCAGCGAGATCACGCCGCCGTTGATGCCCTGGGCGACCAGAGCGTCACCCACGGTGCGGGCGCGGCGGTTGGACAGGCCGACGTTGTAGGCAGCCGAACCCGAGGTGTCGGCGTGACCGACGATCAGGATGCGCGTCGGACGACCCGACTTGGCGTAGTTGGCAGCTTGGGTGACGACCGATTGAGCTTCAGCCGTCAGGTCCGAGCGATCCCAGTCGAAGTATACCACGAACTCGCGGTCAGCCGGGACGACCGGAGCCGGCGGCGGCGTGACCGGGCGCGGCGGCTGCGGTGCGGGCGGCAGAGGAGCCGGGGCGGGCGGCGGCACATAGGCCGGCTCGTCGGCACCGAAGGCGTAGCGCAGGCCCAGGGTCAGGGTGTGGCTGTTGTCGAAGTCACCGGCGAAGTTGCCGATGTCCGAAGCGGCCGCAGACGTGAAGGTGTCGAACTCGACGTCCGTCATCAGGTAGCGGTAGGTCACGTCCAGGTTGGCGCGGTCGCTCATGCGGACGGCGAAGCCGGCCAGGGCCTGAGCAGCCAGTTCGGTGGAGCTGTCGTCAGCGCCGACGGCGACGGTGCGGTTGCCGCCCAGAGTGCCGACGAACTCGGTCGTGACGTTGGCGACACCGGCACCCAGGCCGACGAAGGGACGGAAGGCCCAGTCTTCGTTGCCGAAGTCATAGATCACATTGACCAGGGCCGTGGCGGTCTTGAAGCTGCCCTCGGGGTTTTCGCAAGCACCGGCGACGGGCGAGATGTTGCAGATGCCGGTCGGCAGACCAGCGCTTGGGTTGGTCACGGTGCCGAACTCGTTCTCGGCGCGGTAGCCGCCTTCCAGTTCAACGCGCCAGTTGGGCGTGAAGCGGTAGCCCAGGCGGGCGAAACCGGCCCAGTTGTCGTCGGTTTCAAAGTTCAGGACCGGACCGTTGGTCTGCGAAACCAGCTCCAGATCGTCCGAAATCGTGTGATAACCGGCGTCGATCGCACCGTACCAGCCGTTCGGCTCTGCCGAGGCCGTTCCGGC